>Ga0308157_10000073_pt1 | contig 429047 bp, 395 predicted proteins | sample PhyBR1_FD_201035 | JGI IMG/M metagenome (GOLD analysis project Ga0308157, IMG submission 201035) | Phyllosphere microbial communities from UC Gill Tract Community Farm, Albany, California, United States - DLSLB.R1 | ecosystem: Host-associated > Plants > Phyllosphere > Unclassified | place...
CGGCATCCCAGGCGGTCTCGAGGTAGTGGAAGTTGAACGCCTGGTGCATCTCGTCGGGCCGCACCCACAGGGCGGTCTGCGCGACGGTGGGCAGCCACGCCTCGGCGCAGAGGGCGCGGTCGCCGTCATACGCGGCGAGCACCTCGTGCCACTCGCGCCACACCTCGTGCACACCGGGCTGGCCCCAGTACGGGACCTCTTCGGCGTCGCCGCCCATCGAGCCGCCCTCGGGGTCGGGCGTGAAGTCGGGCAGGCCCTCGGCCTTGATGAGGCCGTGGGCCACGTCGACGCGGAACCCGTCGACCCCGCGGTCGAGCCAGAAGCGGAGGATGTCGCGGAACTCCGCGCGCACCTCGTCGTTGGTCCAGTCGAAGTCGGGCTGGGTCTCGTCGAAGATGTGCAGGTACCACTGGCCGGGCGTGCCGTCGGCCTCGGTGACGCGCTTCCACATGCCGCCGCCGAAGACGCTCTCCCAGTTGTTCGGGGGCAGCTCGCCGTTCTCGCCCTTGCCGTCGCGGAAGATGTACCGCGCCCGCTCGGGGCTGCCGGGAGCGGCCTTCAACGCCTCCTGGAACCAGACGTGCTGGTCGCTGGAGTGGTTCGGGACGAGGTCGACGATGACCCGGATGCCGCGATCGTGGGCCCCCGCGAGCATTGCGTCGAAGTCGGCGAGCGTGCCGAAGATCGGGTCGACGTCACGGTAGTCGGCGACGTCGTAGCCCGCGTCCTTCTGCGGCGACCGCTGGAAGGGGCTCAACCAGATGGCATCCACCCCCAGGTCCTTCAGGTCGTCGAGGTGGGCGGTCACGCCCGGCAGGTCGCCGAGGCCGTCGCCCGAGGCGTCGGCGAACGAGCGGGGGTAGATCTGGTAGATGACGGCGGTGCGCCACCACTCCGAGCCGGGAGCGGCGACGAGATCGGCGCGCGCGTCTTCCTGCGTGAAAGTCATGGCGTCGACCTTACTGCAAGCGCTTGCAGTGTCGGCACGCGAGCGTCGAGACCCATCGAGTGTCCACAACTCCTGGACGAAGTCTCGACGGGTCCGCGTGTCTTGGACGCTCACTCCCTCTGGTGGGACTCCGCCGCGCGCCCCGCCTCGCAAGCGCCGCGATTAGGCTGGGTCGGTGCCCGACGCCTCCGCCCTCGCCCGCGCTGAATCGCTCATCACGAGCATCCCCGACTACCCCAAGCCCGGGATCGTGTTCCGCGACATCACGCCGCTGCTCGCCGACGCCGCGGCGCTGCGCGACGTGGTCGAGGCGCTGATCGAACCGTTCGCCGGCCGTTTCGACGCCGTCGCCGGAGTCGAGGCGCGCGGCTTCCTGCTCGCCGGGGCCGCGGCCATCGTCGCGAACGTGGGACTCATGCCGATTCGCAAGGCCGGCAAACTGCCCCGCCCCGCGGCCACCGTCTCGTACGACCTCGAGTACGGCTCGGCGCAGATCGAGATGCACGACGACGCCGCGGACGGCGCCCGCGTGCTGCTGCTCGACGACGTCCTCGCCACCGGGGGAACCCTCGGCGCGGGTCGCGAGCTGCTCGAGGCCGTGGGCAGCGAGGTCGTGGGCATCGCGACGCTGCTCGAGATCGACGGCCTGGGTGGCCGCGAGGCGCTCGGCGGCGACCTGCACTCCGTCTTTCACGTCTGACGAGGCGTTCGCGAGCGCCGTGCCCGCGCGGCGCGTGCGAAACTCCTGAGTTCTCGGCCGAGAACGAGCGCGTACCGGCTGTCTCGGAGCCCCGCCGCCCGATTCCTCAGGAGTTCGGCGCGGCCCCGCGTCCCGACCGACCCCGCCGTCGGTCAGAATCGACGCATGACCTCTCGCCCCGGCATCCTGCACCTGCTCGCCTTCGCCGCGGAGCCCGGCGGCGGAAACCCGGCGGGAGTCGTCCTCGATGCCACGGGCCTCGATGAGCCGCGCATGCAGCAGATCGCGACCGAGCTCGCCTACCCCGAGACGGCCTTCGTCACCGCGCGCGACGATCGACGAGCGCGGGTGCGGTACTTCTCGCCCGGCGCCGAGGTGCCGTTCTGCGGGCACGCGACGATCGCCACCGCCGTTGCCCTGGCCGAGGCGGAGGGCGCCGGTCCCTTCGTCTTCGACACCGCGGCCGGCGAGATCGCCCTCGAGACCACCCTCGACGCCGACGGTCGCGTGACGGCCGGATTCACGAGCGTCGACCCGGTGCAGAGCGAGCTCGATGCCGAGGTGGGGCGGCGGCTGCTCGGCATCCTGAATCTCTCCGAGGGCGATCTCGACGTGCGCCTGCCGCTGGCGCAGTCTTTCGCGGGCAACACGCACCCGGTCGTGGCGGTGGCCTCACGCGAGCGCTTCGACTCCTTCGGCTTCGATCCTGCGGCGCTTCGGGCACTGATGGACGAGCGCGGATGGGCGGGCACCGTGACGGTCGTGCACGCGGAGAGCCCGGATGCCGAGGTGTTCGAGGCCCGCAACCTGTTCCCCGTCGGTGACATCACCGAGGATCCGGCGACGGGGTCTGCGGCGGCCTCGCTCGGGGCGTACCTGCGCGACCGCGTGGGACGCACGGCGCCCTTCTCGTTCACCGTCCGTCAGGGGCGGCACGTGGGGCGGCCGAGCGAACTGCGCGTCGACGTCCCGGCGAGCGGCGGCGTGCGCGTCAGCGGGACGGCGACGCCGCTCGAGCACTGACCCCGATCACGCGGGCGTGCGCACCGCCGCGAAGCGGTTGCGACGACGCAGGGCGAAGCCCAGACGCTCGTACGCGGCGATCGCGCCGACGTTGCTCGCGGCGGCGTGCATCATCGCGCGGTCTCCGCGCTGCTGGATGTGGAACGCGACGTCGAGGACGAGCCGCGAGGCGAGTCCCTGGCGGCGGTGGTCGGCGTCGACGGCGACCGCACTGATCTCGGTCCAGCCGGTGGGGTGAAGGCGCTCGCCCGCCATCGCGACGAGACGACCTTCGCGACGGATGCCGATGTAGCGGCCGAGCTCGTAAGTGCGGGGCCGGAAGGGGCCGGGCTGGTTCCGCGCGACGATGTCGATCATCTCGGCGGCGTCGTCGGCTCCCAGCTCGACGGCCTCGTCATCGGGACGGGGGCGAAGGGCGTCCGTCTCGACGAGCTGCACGCCCTCGCCGCCACCGACCCACTCCCAGTCGGTCGGGATCTCGCCCTCGAAGCCCGAGAGGCCCACGTCGGCGCCGGGCCCGACGAGGTCGCGCAGTGCTTCCCACACGTCCGGGTCGTCCCAGGTACGCACGGCCACGAAGGGGGCGACGTCTTCGGGATAGCGCTTGACGAGATCGCCACCGATGGCGAAGCGCGCGTGCGGGCCGGCGAGGGCATGCCACGCGGCGTTGTCGAGCACGGTGGCGTCGGCGTGCGGAACGGGGAGGGCGGAGGTGGTGGTCATGGGGATCCGTTCTGGGGGAGGTGCAGGGAAGACAACAGCGTCGGGCGCTGCGCATTCCACGGGGCCTCAGCGCACTCCGGCGGGGGCCCGCGCGGCGAGGGCGGCGGCGACGGCCCCGGCGATCCGGTCGGTCTGTCGCAGCGACAGCGAGTCGGAGCGCGGGCGGGTGAAAGCACCGGCCTCCATCGACGAGGTGAAGGGTCCGATCGCGAACATCGCCGCGCGCGCGTGACCGTCCCGTGCGACGACGCGGCCGTCGGCGTCGACGTCGATGCGCCCCAGCGAGCCGGTGAACGTCTCGTCCGACACGTGCACCTCGCGGCCGTGGCGGCTCGCGAGTTCGCGGAGCGCCGGGTTCTCGCTCGCCGAGGCGGTGGCCGCGGGCAGCCACGCGTCGATCAGTCCGCGGGCGCTCACCTCACCCGCGGTCCGCGGTGACGACGCGACGAAGCCTCGGCAAGCGTCGACGCGCACGGTGATGTCGGGCCCGAGAAAGCGCACGATCCCGGCCTCGGCGAGAGCGAGGAACTCTTCCAGCCGGTGCGCGGGCGGCCCCGAGGCGACGTAGCTGAAGAACGCGTGCCAGGTCACCGGGAGGTCGATGGCACGGGACCGCGCGCTCCACCGTTCGGTCGGGATGTCCGAGAGTCCCAGGAACGACGACAAGATCGTGAGGAACAGCGCCTGCGCCGCGCTGCGCTCCTGGCTCGTGCGCAGGTGCAGATCGTCGACGATGTGCCGGAGCACCCTCTCGTGCACCTCGGCGGCACCCGAGAAGCTCTCCTCTCCGAGCGGCACGTCCAGCGCCCGCACGTCGAAGCGGTCGAGGGGATCGGGCACCACTGCGGCTGCGGCGCGACGGAGGGCCGCGGTGTCGGCATCCACTTCTCGAAGGGTTTCGCGGAACACCTCCCAGGTCGTGGTGACGCGCTCGGGGTGGCCGGTGAACAGCTCCCGGTAGTGGCCCCACACGAGCTCGCGCGCGATGAGCGGCCACACGTCGTCGAGGAAGTCGATGGTGCCCGGGCGGGCGAGCAGCTCCGCGATCGCGGCGGGGGTCAGCACCTCGCGCAGGGGCGGGTCGCCCTGCAGCTGCGACGACACCTTCGAGCGATAGGGCACGCCGCGGCGGGATCCGAGGTGCAGTCGCGGCTCGAGTCCCGACGGTTCGTAGCGCAGGCGCCCATCGTCGCGCCGGGTGAAGACCCCGCCCCGACCGGCGGTGAGCAGCACGACGGCGTCGACCGCGGCCAACCCCATCCCGCGGACGATCACGTCGTCGCCGGGGGCGAAGACGCCGAGGTCGGCGTCGGCGGTGAACGTCGGCGGGACGTAGGTCAGCCCCGCGCCCACGGCGGCTTCCCGCAGAGCGACCACGGCCTCCCCGGGTTCGCGGGCGTTGTGCCCCATCGCGTAGACGAGCACGTCGGCGGGCAGGCGGATGCCGTCGGCGAGGGCGACCTCGTACCCGTCGAGGGTGTCGTCGACCCACTGCACGGTTCCCTCGTGCCACCGCACCTCGACCCCGGACGGGGCGATCGCGACCGTACGACGCCAGAACCAGTCGAGGTATGCGCTCTGCAACCGTCGCGTGGGAAAGGAGTCGGGGCGGAGGCTGCGCAGCTCGGCATCCAGCTCGGGATCGTCGATCGCGACGTCGGGGAGGGTGCCCGCGCGCACCCGCTCGGCCCACTCGATGAGCGACGGCCCCGAACGGATCGGCCCGGCGATCGTGCAGGACTCGTCGGTGAAGACGGTCACGTCGCGCGCCATCGAGTTCAGCTTCAACAGGGGCGACTGCTCGCGCCGCCAGATGCGCCCCGCCCCCGGGGGGAACGGATCGACGAGGGTGATGCGCAGCGGAGCGGGCGCTCGCCGCGCGAGCAGGCGCTCGACGAGCATGACCGCGCGCGGTCCCGCCCCGACGATCACGAGCTCGGTCATCGCACCCCGGCGCTCGAGGGGACCGGAGGCAGCCCGAGCAGATCGTGCAGCGTGGCGCCCTCGTCGTACGAACGGCGGAACGACCCGCGCTCCTGCAGCAGCGGCACGACCCTGTCGGTGAACTCGTCGAGGCCGTGCGGGGTCACGTGTCCGACCACGGTGAACCCGTCGGTGGCGCGTTCCTGCACGTAGCGGTCGATCTCGGATGCCACGTGCTCCGGCGTCCCGACGAAGGTGTGCGTCGCCGTCAGGCGGATGACGAGCTCGCGGATGCTGAGGCCCTCGGCCGCGGCCTGCTCGCGCAGCTTCCCCACTCGGGCACGGATGGCGGCGTGACGACCGGCGAAGCCCTGTGCCGTTTCGACGCCCGTGTCGGGCTCGAGGTCGGGGAGCGGGCCGTCGGGGTCGTAGCCGCTGAGGTCGCGGTTCCAGATCTGCTCGAGGTAGGTGATCGCCGTCTGCGGCCGCACCTGGGCCAGGGCGATCTCCCGCGAGCGTTCGCGGGCCTCGTCGGCGGTGTCGCCGAGCACGAAGGTCGCGGCCGGTAGGATCTTGAGCGAGTCCTCGTCGCGACCGTTCGCGGCGAGCCGGCCCTTCACGTCGCGGTAGAACTGCTGCGCGTCGTCGAACGCGGTGTGCAGTGAGAAGATCACGTCGGCGTGCTGCGTGGCGAAGTCGCGACCGTCGGGCGAGTCGCCCGCCTGCACGATGACCGGTCGCCCCTGCGGCGACCGCGGCACGTCGAACACCGCGTCGACGTCGAACAACCGCGACTCGTGCCGGACGCGCTCGATGGCGTCGGCGCGCAAGAACTCACCCGTCTCGGCATCGGCCTCGATCGCGTCGCCACGCCACGACGACCACAGCGCCTTCGACAGGGCGGCGAACTCCGCGGCGCGCACGTACCGGTCGGCGTGATCGAGGTAGCCGCCGCGGCGGAAGTTCGCGCCGTGGAACGCGTCGGAACTGGTCACGGCGTTCCATCCCGCGCGGCCGTTCGACAGCAGGTCGAGGGTGCCGAGCTGCCGCGCGAGCTCGTACGGCTCGTTGAAGGTCGTGTTGAGCGTGCCGACCAGGCCGATGTGCTCGGTGACCGCGGCCAGGGCCGTGAGGATAGCGAGGGTGTTCGGGCGTCCCGCGACGTCGAGGTCGTGCAGTTGTCCGCGGTGCTCGCGCAGGCGCAACCCCTCGGCGAGGAACAGGTAGTCGAAGAAGCCGCGCTCGGCCGTGCGCGCGAAATGCTCGAACGACGAGAAGTCGATCTGACTGCCCGCGCTCGGGTCGGTCCACACGGTGGTGTTGTTCACACCCGGGAAGTGCGCGGCGAGGTGGATCTGCCGACGGGTCATGCGCCGACCTCCTGACGGGCGTAGCGACTGGCGAGACGGGGGAGTCCGAGACGTTCGCGGAGCGTGGGCGCCCCCTCGTCGGGGAGCAGGATGCCGGCGGCCGCCGCCGCGGGCACGACCCGGTCGGCGATCGCGTCGAGGTCGGCCGGCAGACGGGCGGGTCGCAGACGGACCCCGTCGACGCCGGCTGCGGCGAGGGCGCGGATCTCGTCCACGACATCGGCGGAGGTTCCCACCACCACCCGCGCGTCGGTCGTGAGCGGCGCGCGCTCCTGCAGGCGGGCCCACACGGCTTCGGCTTCGGCGCGCGAGTCCTCGACGAGCACGAGCAGGTCGGCGAAGACGCGCAGGTCGTCGCGCCCGTCGAGTTCGCCTAGTATGCCACCGACCGCGGTCGCATCGGCGGGAGTGACGAACACGAGGTCGGCGTGCTCCGCCGCGAAACGATAGGGGACCGTCTGATGCGCGAGAGCGGTGATGAGGGGCTGGCCCTGCGGCGACCGCGGCACGATCGACGCGCCCGTGATCGAGAAGAACTCCCCCTCGAACTCGACGTTGTGCACGCGCTCGCGGTCGAGGAACCTCCCCGACTCGAGGTCGCGGACGATCGCGTCGTCCTCCCACGAGTCGGCCAGACGTCGGATGACGTCGGCGACCTCCCCCGCCTCGCGGAAGGCGGCGAGAAGCGCGGGGTCGTCTTCGACGCGACCGGATGCCGGCAACCCGGCCGGTCCGTCGGTGCGGCGCCCGAAGTTCCGGCGCTCCTGCGCGGTCGAGCCGGCGACGAGTCGGACACCCGCGCGGCCGCGGCTCACGTGGTCGAGCGTCTGCAGACCCGTCGCCAGGTGGAAGGGCTCGGGATGGGTCGTCGTCGCGGTGGGGACGAGACCGATCCGGCGCGTGGCCGGGGCCAGGAACGACGCCAGCAGCACCGCATCGAGACGCCCGCGGGCGCGGTCGCGGCGGGTCTCGGCATCCGGCTCGAACGATCGTCCGCCCAGGCTCAGCGCGTCTTCGATCGTCGCGAGGACGAGTCCCGCTCCGTCGGCCGTGCGGGCCAGGGCGCGCCAGTAGGCGGCCGAGGTCAGCTCGGTGGGCCGGGCCGTGGGCTCGCGCCACGCGGCCGGGTGCCAGCCGGCTCCGTCCAGGGCGACGGCGAGGTGGATGCGGTCGGGCATCGGGACTCCTTCGGTCAGGCGAGTGCTGCTCACTGTCGCCCGGACCGCGACACGGCTCAATGCGTGACGTAACGAAACGCCTCGAAGCGTCATGAACCGACGACGGGGGCGGAACATACCGGCCGCGCCTCACCGATCGTTCGACTGTGACGCCGCGCGACACACGATGTCGGTCGGTGACGTCTCGCGACGGACGGTGTCGCTCGGGATGAGCGTGCGTCCGCTTCCGCCTAGCTTCGGCTGCACTCCCGTCCCGTTCTGAAAGGTGCTGCCATGAGCGTTTCCACCGCGATCGCCCCGTTCACGGGCGTGCTCGCCCTGCTCGACGATCTGCGTGACGAGGCGCCCGGCATCGAGGTGCGCCCGCCCTCCGCGGCGACGGCGGAGTTCTCGTTCGACGCCGGCACCGCTCCGCGAACGGGCGCCCCCGTGACGAACGGCCCCGCGGTGGCGTTTCCCACCTCGGTGACCGAGGTCCGGCAACTCGTGCGCCTCGCCGGTCGTCACGGTGTCAGCATCGTGCCGCGCGGGGCCGGCACGGGTCTCTCGGGCGGCGCGACAGCCCTCTCCGAGCAGCTCGTCGTCTCGACCGAACGGCTGAACCGCATCGTCGAGGTGTCGCCCGCCGACGAGGTCGCCGTCGTCGAACCCGGCGTTCTCAACGCCTCGCTCAACGAGCGACTGGCCCCCTTCGGCCTGTTCTACGCCCCCGACCCGGCGAGCTGGCGCATCTCGACCATCGGCGGCAACATCGCCACCAACGCCGGGGGCCTGCGGTGCGCCAAGTACGGCGTCACGCGCGAGTCGGTGCTCGCCCTCGACGTCGTACTCGCCGACGGCAGCCTCGTCTCGGTCGGACACCGCTCGATCAAGGGCGTCACCGGGCTCGACCTCGTCTCGCTGTTCGTCGGGTCGGAGGGCGTGCTCGGCATCGTGGTGGGGGCGACCGTGCGCATCCGGCCGCTCCCGGTGGCGCGCCGGACGCTCACGGCGTTCTTCGATTCCACGGCCGCGGGTGCCGCGGCCATCGGGGCCATCACGGCCTCGCGCGTTCGCCCGAGCGTCATCGAGTTCCTCGATGAGATCACCCTCGACGGCATCGACGCCGCGCAGGACTCGGGCCTGCGCGCCCGGGGCGCGGCCCTCCTGCTGATCGAACTCGACGGCTTCGGTATCGACGAGCAGACCGCCGAGCTGACCGCTGCGCTCGTCGCGGCGGGCGCACGGGTCGAGGTCGAGAGCGAGACGGATGCCGAGACCCTCTGGGAACTGCGACGCTCGGGCCGACGTTTCGACGCGGACACGTGGTTCGCCGGGGGCGACGTCGCCGTGCCCAAGTCGCGCATCGCGGAGGTGTTCGCGGGTTTCCCCGCGATCGCCGACCGGTTCGGGGTCGGCGTGAGCGCGGTCGCGCACGCGGGCGACGGCAACCTCCACCCGGTCATCTCGCTGCCCATCCCCGCGGGCGTCGATCCCACCGCCGTACCGGCCGCCGTCCACGACGCCGCCGACGCGGTCGTGCACGCGGCGCTCGCTGTCGGCGGCACCGTGAGCGGTGAGCACGGCATCGGCACCGTGAAGCGCGCCCTGGCCGCGGAGGAGCTCTCCGTGCGCGTGCGCGAGGCGCAGCTCGCCGTCAAGAACGCGCTCGATCCCGCCGGTCTGTTCAACCCCGGCAAAGCCCTGTAACCCGTCCCCACAGCCCGAGGATTCCCATGACCTTCGCTCGCCGTCCCCGCCGACGCCTTCTCGGCCTCGCCTCCGCCCTCACCGTCAGCGCCCTCCTGCTCAGCGGGTGCGGTGCCGCGTCGACCGCCGCTCCCGCCGACGCCGAGCCGAAGACCGGCGGCGATCTCGTCTTCCTCATCGACTCGCTCGGCGCCACCTGGATCCCGAACAACAGCTCGATCTCGAGCTACCAGGGCCAGATCTGGGGCAACGTCACCGACAAGCTCGTCTACGTCGACGCCGAGGGGAACCTCAGTCCGTGGATCGCCGAGAGCTGGGACGAGAACGCCGACAAGACGCAGTTCACCCTCCACCTGAAGTCGGGCGTCACCTTCTCGGACGGCACGCCGCTGGACGCGGCCGCTGTCGTGGCGAACATCGACATCTGGGCCAAGGGCCGCCCCGACGAGGGCATCAACCGCATCGGCCTGTTCCCCTCCGCCAATTACCAGGGCGCGCAGGCGGTGGATGCCACGACGGTCACGGTCTCGTTCTCCGCACCGACCCTCAGCTTCATCCCCACGCTGGCGTACCACGGCTCGATCCTGCTCTCGCCCGAGACCCTGGCGCTCCCCGCCGGCCAGCAGGCGGACCTCACCAAGGACATCGGCAGCGGTCCGTTCGTCGTCGAGAAGGTCGCCGAAGGCGACAGCGTCGTGCTCAAGCGACGGGACGACTACGACTGGGGCCCGCAGGCGGTGGGCCACGAGGGCGCCGCATACCTCGACACCATCACCTACAAGCAGGTCACCGAGCCGACGCTGCGCACCGCCTCGGTCGAGTCCGGTCAGGCGCAGGTGGCCTACAACGCCAGCCCGCAAGACCTCGACGCCCTGAAGCAGGAGGGCCTCACTGTCGAGACGCCCCGCTACCTCGGATTCGTCAACGGCTACGCCCTGAACACCTCCGTCGCCCCGTTCGACGACATCAAGGTGCGGCAAGCGGTGCAGCACGGCATCGATCGCGACGAGATCCTCTCGACCGTCTACACCTCGGACTGGCACGCGGCGGAGTCGTTCTTCCAGAGCACGGTGCCCGAGGCGACCGACCACACCACCGACTTCGCGTACGACCCCGACGAAGCGGCATCCCTCCTCGATGAGGCGGGCTGGGTGAAGGGCGACGACGGCGTGCGGACCAAGGACGGGAAGAAGCTGTCGCTCACGCTCTACCCCAATCCTTACCTGCAGGCCTCGCAGTCGGTCGACGAACTCGTCGACCAGCAGCTGACCGCCCTGGGTTTCGAGGTGAACCTCGAAACCTACGACGTCCCCACCTACGGCCAGAAGGTCATCGGCAACACGACGGTGCCCGCGACCGAGATCACCCGCAGCTTCGTCGACGTCGGAACCGTCGCCGGCGTCCTCACCTCGCAGAAGAAGGGCGACGAGGACTGGTTCCGACTCGGCACCTCTGACGCGACGCTCAACGACCTCTCGACCCGCATCGCCACCGCGACCGATCGAGAGGCCCGCGCGAAGGTCGCCGACGAGCTGCAGGGATACGTCCTCGATCAGGCGTACTTCGTCCCGCTGACGCAGATCGTGCAGCGGGTGTACGTCCAGGCTCCCGAGGTGAGCGGTGTCACCTACAACGGCCTCGCGTACGCGTCCTACCTGAACGCGTGGCTCAACGGCTGACGCCGACCGTCATCCGGCCGGACCGACACGAGAGGAGGAGGACATGCTGCGCACCTACGGTCGCTTCGCTCTGCTGCGCACCGGACAGGCGATCGTCGTCGTGCTGCTGGCGTACCTGTTCACGTTCGTCGTGATCAGCATCCTGCCCGGCGACCCCATCACGAGCACGCTGCGCAATCCCGACAACGGCTTCACCGAAGACGACATCGCGCGCATCGTCGCGTACTACGGGCTCGACCAGCCGTGGTGGGTGCAGCTGGGGTCTTCGCTCGGGCGATTCGTCGTGGGTGACCTGGGCGTCTCGCTCCGCTCGAACCTGCCTGTCAGCGGGCTGGTGCTCGATGCGCTCGGGTCGACCCTGAGCCTGGCCGCGGCGGCCCTCCTGGTCGCGGTGGTGCTGGCCGTGGCCATCGCGTACGGCACGCAGTTCCTGCCCCCGCGCTGGGGCCAGGGCGTCCTCCGCTCGTTGCCGTCGCTGTTCCTGTCGGTGCCGAACTTCGTGATCGGGCTGCTGCTGATCCACGTCTTCGCGTTCGGTCTCGGGCTGTTCAGCATGATCGACACCGAGACGCCGTGGGGCACCTTCTTCGCGGCGGTGGCTCTCGGCATCCCGGTCTCGGCGCAGCTGGCCGAGGTGCTCATCGCCTCGCTCGATCACGAGTCACGGCAGGAGTACGTCGCGGTCGCACGGTCGCGGGGACTGCGGTCGGGGGCGCTGTTCCTGCGCCACCTGGTCAAGCCCTCGGCGCTGCCGACGGTCACCGTGCTGGCGCTCATCGTGGGCGAGCTGCTCGGGGGAGCTCTCATCACCGAGGCGATCTTCGGGCGCGTGGGCATCGGCACCCTGGTCGAATCCGCCGTGGCGAGCCAGGACCTCCCGGTGCTGCAGGCCGTGGTCTCGCTCGCCGCGATCGTCTTCGTGGTGGTGAACCTGCTCGCCGACCTCGCCTACCCCCTTCTCGACCCGCGGGTCGCCGTCGGCCGCAGCGGCCGGCCCGTCTCGGTCGCGCCCCGTGACGAGCCGACAACGCCCCTGCGCGAGGAAGTGAGCATCGTATGACCGCCGCACCCCTGCTCGCGCAACGCTCCGCGACCGCCCGAGCGCGCGGCATCCGCTTCTCCGTCCCCGTCGGCGTGCTCGTGTCGTTCGTCGTCGTGGCCGTCGTACTGGCGTTCTCGCTCGCCCCCGCGCTGTTCACCGCGCAGAACCCGGCGCAGGGGGTGCCCGCGGACAAGCTCCAGGCGCCGAGCGCCGCGCACCTGCTCGGCACCGATCACCTCGGCCGCGACCTGTTCACCCGCATCGTCTACGGCGCGCAGTCCTCGGTGACCAGCGCCCTCGTGGCCGTCGCGATCGGCGTCGTCGTCGGCGGGCTCATCGGATTGCTCGCGGGCTTCCTCGGTGCGTGGACCGACGTCGTGCTCGCGCGGTTCGTGGACGTGCTGCTCGCCATCCCGGCGTTCCTGCTCGCGGTCGTGATCGTCAGCTCGCTCGGGTTCCAGACCATCAACGCCGCGATCGCCACGGGCGTCTCTGCGGTGGCGGTGTTCGCCCGGGTGATGCGCTCCGAGGTGATGCGCGTGCGCTCGTCGGTGTTCGTCGAGGCCGCGCGGCTCCAGGGCGGGTCGAACCTGCACGTGCTCTTCCGGCACGTGCTGCCGAACGCCTCGCGATCGCTGGTCCCCCTGGCCGTGCTGCAGTTCGGGCTGTCGATCCTCGTGATCGCGGGGCTGGCGTTCCTCGGCTACGGCGATCCGCCCCCGGCATCCGACTGGGGTCTGCTCATCTCCGCGGGCAAGGACTACCCGCGCGCGCCCTGGCTCGTCGTCTGGCCGGCGCTCGTCACCGTGGCGACCGTGCTCTCGATCAACCGCATCAGCCGCTGGCTTCGGAGGACGTCATGACCCTCGCCCTGTCCCGTACGGACGACGTTCCGCTGACGACCCCCGCGCTGCTGAACGTCCGCGGCCTGTCGGTCTCGTACGGTCGCACCCCCGTGGTGCACGACGTGTCGTTCGCGATCCCCCGGGGCGGCAGTCTCGCGCTCATCGGAGAGTCGGGCTCGGGCAAGTCCACGATCGCCCGTTCCGTGCTGCGGCTGCTGCCCCGCGGTACGGGGCGTGCGAGCGGTCGCGTCGAGCTCTCCGGCACCGAGGTGCTGGGGCTCGCCGAGGCGCGATTCCGACCGTTCCGGGGCCGGCGTATCGGCTTCGTCCCGCAGGACCCCGCGCACGCCCTCAACCCCGTCCGCACCGTGGGCTCGCAAGCGCACGAGGCGGCGGCTCTCTCGGGCCTCGCCGATGCCGGCGAGCAGCGCCGCGCGGTGCTCGACGTGTTCGCCCGCGTCGGGCTTCCCGACCCGCGTCGTGTGTACGAGTCCTACCCGCACCAGTTGTCGGGCGGCATGCTGCAACGCGTGCTCATCGGATTGGCGGTGCTGCCGCGGCCCGAGCTGCTGGTGGCGGACGAACCCACGAGCGCCCTCGACGTCACGATCCAGAAGCGCATCCTCGATCTGCTCGACGAGCTGCGCCGCGATCTGGGCATCGGGCTGCTGCTGATCACGCACGATCTCGCGATCGCCGCCGAGCGCACCGACGAGATCGTCGTGCTCAAGGACGGGCGCGTGCAAGAGGCCGGCCCCACTCACGAGGTCTTCGCGGCGCCGACCTCGCCGTACACGGTGCAGTTGCAGGCCGACGCGCCGGCCCTGAACCCCGACCGCTATCGCCGCGACGACGGTGATCGCGGCGTCGACGCGTGGATCCCCGACACCGCCTCCGCCCGCATCGACGTGCGTGCGGTGTCGAAGAGTTTCGACCGTGCCGCCCGCCCCGCGGTGTCGGAGGTGTCCTTCCGCATCCCCGCGGGAACGACGCACGCGCTGGTGGGGGAGTCGGGCTCGGGGAAGACGACGACCGTGCGCCTGCTCCTCGGGCTCGAAGACCTCGACGCCGGCGAGGTGCTCATCGACGGGGCGACGGTGACGGGCCGCACGGCGGCGGAGCTCCGCGGCATCCGTCGGCACCTGCAGCTCGTCTACCAGAACCCCTTCACCTCGCTCGATCCCACGTGGAGCGTCGGACGCATCGTGCGCGAGCCGCTCGAGCGCTACCGCGTCGGCACGCGCGCCGCACGGACGGCGAAGGTGGCGGAGGCCCTGGATGCCGTGGGCCTGCCGCCCCACCTCGCCCGCCGCCGCCCGGACGCGCTGTCGGGCGGCCAGCGCCAACGCGTGGCGATCGCGCGCGCCCTGGTGCTCGAGCCCGACGTCATCGTGCTCGACGAGCCGACCTCGGCTCTGGACGTGACCGTGCAGGCCGGGGTGTTCGACGTGCTCCGCCGCCTGCAGCGGGAGCGCGGCCTCACCTACCTCTTCGTCTCGCACGACCTGGCGCTGGTCCGCCAGATCGCCGACACCGTCTCGGTGCTCAAGGACGGCCGTGTCGTCGAGGCCGGCCGCGTCGCCGACGTGCTCTCGCACCCGCGTGAGGACTACACGCGCGCGCTGGTCGACGCCATCCCGTCCCCCCACCCCCGGAGCCCCCGATGACCCTCCTCTCCTCGCCCCGTGCCCGCCCCGCGCTGATCGAGGCGTTCACCGCCCCGAGCGGATTCGGCGACCAGACCCTGCGCGATCGCCGACCCGACGCGATCGAGCTGCTCGGTGGCATCCCGGATCCTTCCGTCCTGCCCACCGCGGAACTCGCCGAGGCGACCGCCCGCGTGCTCGCGCAGCCGGGGGCACCCGCGCTGCAGTACTCGCGGACCGAGGGCATTCCGGCGTTGCGCGAATGGATCGCCGCGCGCGAAGGGGTCGCCGTCGAGCGGGTGCTCATCACCAACGGCGGCTTCCACGGTCTGGCGATCGCCGTGCAGGCGGTGCTCGAGCGGGGCGACCTCGTCGCGGTCGACAATCCCGTGTTCCCGCTGTTCCTGCGCGGTCTGCAGTTGGCCGATGCGCGGGTGCTGCCCATCCCGGTCGGTGCCGAGGGTCTCGACGTCGACGCACTGGCCGCGCAACTGCGTGCCGGAGCGCGCCCGGCCGCGGTCTACACGGTGCCCGAGTTCCACAACCCCTCGCAGTCGTCGCTGCCCACCGCGCGTCGGCGCCAGCTGGTGGACCTCGCCGAGCGGTACGGGTTCGTCGTGTTCGCCGATGACCCGTACCGCGAGCTCCGCTTCGCCGGCGAGCCCGAATCGCTCACGCCGTTCCACGAGTCCGATCACGTCATCCACGTCAACACCTTCACCAAGACCCTCGGCCCCGGACTGCGTTTGGGCTGGGTCGTGCTGCCGGAGCAGTTGATCCCGGATGCCGTGGCCCTCCGCAGCCGCCAGGATTCGCACTCGTCGACCTTCGTGCAGGCCGTCATCGCCGAGGTGCTGACCAGCGACGCGGGGCTCTTCGACCGCGTGCTCGGGCGCGCACGGTCGCTGTACGGGACCCGCGCCGGCGCATTGGCCGAGGCGCTCGAGGCCGAAGCCCCCGGGGAGTTCGAGGTCACCGTGCCCGAGGGCGGGCTGTTCCTCTGGCCCCGCCTGCGCGACGACCGCATCGACCCCGACCGCCTGGCCGCCGACGCGAGCGCTGAGGGCGTGGAGTACCAAAGGGGTTCGTTCTTCCCCTCCGGCCCCGGCACCGATGCCGACCGCCACCTGCGCCTGGCGTACGGCGACACATCCGAGGAGCGGCTGTGCGAGGCGGCAGCGCGGCTGGGGCGGGCGGTGGCGCGGCAGCGCTGACGCGCGGCTCGACCCGGGCCGGGCCGGGGATGGCAGGCGGGGACCTCGGGCGCGGCCCTAGCGCGAGATGACGAGCTTGGCGTCGGGCACCGGCGCGTCGGGCGCGACGTCGAAGACGTACGGGACACCGTCGCTCATGAAGTTCGCGGCGCTCATCGTGCTGTCCCGGACGAGGACGTACCGGTCCGGCCGTTCGGCCAGCGCCGCGGCGACCTCGTCGGCGCTGTCGACGGTGGTGATCCAGTTGTCGATCTGGAACAGCAGCCGCCGGGGCCGAGCGGGCGCGGAGGCCGGTCCGTTGCCCGTCCACACCGGTGCGCCACCGGCTTTCGTGTAGTGCTCGGCGGCCTCCGCGATCGCACGGATGTCGTCGGGGAGGTGCCAGACCTCGTCCCGGTCGATCTGGTCGGCCTGTTCGGGGGTCAGCCCGTCGTCGCCCCGCGCCCACTCGCCCACCCATACGCGGGGGAGGATGCGAGTCCTGCCCGTGAACACGTCGTCGGGCACGCCCGCGTCGGACGAGAGCTCCGCCACCGGGACGAGCAGACAACGGTTGGCCCCGTCATCCGGATCCCAGAACTCGCACACGTCGTCGGTCTCGCATTTGAAGACGAGCAGGACGTGCCCTGCGGGGATGCGCCGCAGCCACGGCCCGGCGGAGAGCTGCAGGAGCGGCGAGAGTGCGGTGCCGCACTCGCTGCAGACGGGCCACGCCGCCGGGTCGAGGCCGGCGGGCAAGCCGCCGAACCAGGTCGACCCCGCCACGGGATGCTGCGGCTGCCGGACGGTCCACTGCGGTACCCAGATCTCCATCGCTCGACGATAACGCGGACAGGAGTCGACCGTCACGCTGCCGGCCGCCGTCCCGAGAGCGGCCCATTCGCTCGGCGATGTCTTCCAGAATCTGCGCGAGACCCGCCGGCCACGCCGAGCCCGACCGCGACGGTGCGTGACGGCGGGTGACGCCGCGTTTCCCACCGCGCGCCCGAGAGGGGCGTCGCGATGCATGCTGGAGGGGACCCGTCCTCGAGGGAGAACGATGACCGAAACCTTCGCCGAGCAGTGGACCGCCTGGCACGAGGCGCACGAGCGTCGCCGTGCCGACCCCCACGGATTCCTGGCCATCACGGGCCTGTACTGGCTGGGCGAGCGGCCCACCGGCATCCCGGGCCTTCCGGGGATCTGGCACACCGGGGAAGACGGGGCCGTCGTCGATCTCGCCGAGGGGGAATCCCTCGAGGTCGAGGGTGGGACGGTGCGCGGCCGGTTCGCGTTCGGTTCCCTGAACGAGCGCGGCGACGTGACCGTCGGCTTCGACAGCGGGGTGATCGAGGTGGCTCGCCGGGGTGGCCGCGACCTCCTCCGACCCCGCCGGCCGGATGCGGACTACCTGTCGCGGTACGCGGGGACTCCCGCCTATCCGGCCGATCCCCGTTGGCGCATCGACGCCCGGTTCGAGGCGTACGCGCACCCACGGGCGTACGAAGTCGGAGCGGCCGTCGACGGCCTGACGCACGTCTACGACGCGCCGGGAGAGCTCGCCTTCGAGTTCGACGGGGTCCCTCATCGCCTCGTCGCCTTCCCCGGTCATCGACCGGGCGACCTGCTCGTCCTCTTCACCGACGCGACGAGCGGCGTCACGACATACGCGGCGAACCGTTCGGTCACGGTCACCGCGCCGGACGCCGACGGCCGCACGGTCATCGACTTCACCCGCGCGACGAACCTGCCCTGCGCGTACACCGACTTCGCGACCTGCCCCCTGCCGCCCGCCCGGAACCGTCTGCCGTTCGCCGTGGAGGCGGGGGAGAAGACGCCGCTGTCGCGGGCCGAGGGAGTGGCGACGGATGCCGGCATCCAGGCGGTCCGCTCATGACGGGCAGGGCGGCGACCGAGGCGTGGACGATCGAGAGCGTCTCGTGGGACGACGAGCGGGCCGTCGCGCTGCGCGCCGCGATGGACGACGAGATCAGCCCGCGCTACGCCGAGGTGTACGCGGCCTTCGATGACGAGACCCGCGCTGTGCTGGCCGAGGACTTCGCCGTCGACCCGGCCACGATGGTCGAGGTGATCCTCGTCCGGGATGCCGAGGGCGTCGCGGTCGGTCACGCCGCCTTGCGTCGCCTCGGCGACGAGCTCGAGGTCAAACGCGTGTTCGTCGATCCCCGCGCGCGCGGTCGTGGTGCGAGCCAGGCGCTCATGGGCGCGCTCGAACGCCTCGGCCGGGAGCGCGGCGCAGCACGGCTCATCCTGCAGACCGGCGACCGGCAGCCCGAGGCGATCGCCCTGTACGAGAAGCTCGGTTATCGGGCGATCGACATCTACCCGCCGTACGTGAGGTTCCCGGCCTCGCGCTGCTTCGAGAAGGTGCTGACGGGCTGAGCCCCGAGCGCCCCCTCAGCGATTCGCGCATCCTCCGTCCGATCGGCGGGATGCCGACTGAGCGTGTGCAGATCGCGGAGGTTGTGCGCCCCGCGGCCCGCGCTCTCGCCCCCGCAGCATCGCCCTCCCGCCTGAACAGCTCGCGGAATCCAGCGGATCGCTGCCACGGCACGGCCCGGTCGAGGAAGACCGGGCCGTGCGCGGGGCGTCAGGACTTCGGGAGTCCCGGCGGGTTGATCTGCGAGGTCGAGATGCCCTCGGAGTCGAGGTTCCAGGCCTTCAGCACCTCGGCGTACTTCCCGCTGGCGATCAGGTCGTTCAGCACGATCTGCACCGGCTCGACGAGGCCGTTGCCCTTCTTGGTGCCGGCGGCGATGTCGGCCTGCAGCGGGTATCCGCCCGGAACCACGCCGACGACCTTCGTCTCACCGGTGTCGCGTGCCGCCCACGCGGCGGTCGCGTTCGGCCCGAACGTCGCGTCGACGCGGCCCGAAAGCAGGGCGAGGGTCGCTGCGGCATTGTCGTCGTAGTGCAGGTCGGCCGGGGCCTTGCCGGCGGCGGAGAGCTCCTGGTTCCAGCTGAGCAGCACCTTCTCTTGGTTGGTGCCCGAGCCGACGACGATCTTCAGCCCCGAGATGTCGTCGGCGGTCTCGATCTTCGCGATCGAGCTGTCGGCGCGCACGGCGAAGCCCAGCAGGTCCTGCCGGTAGCTCGCGAAGTCGTAGAGCTCCTTGCGCTCCTCGGTCACGGTGACGTTGGCGGTGATCAGGTCGTACTTTCCCGACTGGATGCCGAGGGGCCAGTCGGCCCACGCCACCACGACCGGGTTGTACTCGAGGCCGAGACCTTCGGCGATGAGCGAACCGATGTTGGGCTCGGTGCCCGACGGCAGCGTCTCGCCCTCGGGCACGTAGCTGAGCGGCGGGGTGAAGGCGCCCACCGCGACCGTCAGTTTGCCCGGCTCGATGGGGGCGAAGCCGCTCGCCTTCAAGGCAGCGACGGCGTCGGGCACGGCGTCGGTGTGCACCCATTCCGCGGGGGCGTTCGTGGCGGATGCCGAGGGCTCGGGCGCCGCGACCGCATCGGCCGGTCGGTTGAGGCCGATGGTGACGCCGATGCCGACGACGGCGACGAGGGCTGCGGCGATCACGCCGAGGGCGATCCCCTGCTTCTTGCTGAGTGCCATGCTGTGTCTCCTTGTGAGGGTGTGGATGCCGCGTCGCCGGTGTCGCGTCGCGGGGTCTGGTGGGTCGGTGGGGCGAGGTGGCTGAGCCTGTCGAAGCCACCGGGGGAGCCGACGCGTCAGCCGAGCACCTTCGCGACGAAATCGCGGGTGCGCGCGTGCCGCGGTCGGGTGAGCACCTCGTCGGGCGTGCCCTGCTCGACGATGCGGCCCTGGTCGAGGAAGACCACCCGGTCGGCGACCTCGCGGGCGAAGCCGATCTCGTGCGTGACGATCACGAGGGTCGTGCCGAGCTTCGCGAGGTCGCGGATGACGTCGAGCACCTCGCCCACCAGCTCGGGGTCGAGGGCGCTCGTCGGTTCATCGAACAGCAGCACCTTGGGCTGCAGGGCGAGGGCGCGGGCGATCGCGACGCGCTGCTGCTGCCCGCCGGACAGCTGACGGGGATAGGCGTCGGCCTTCTCGGCCAGGCCCACCCGCTCGAGCAGGCCGAGAGCCAGATCGCGCGCCTCGCCTCTGCTCAGCCGCTTGAGCGCGAGCGGCGCCTCGGTGATGTTCTCGAGGGCGGTGAGGTGCGGGAAGAGGTGGAAATTCTGGAACACGATCCCCACCTGCGCCCGCCGCTGCAGGATCTCGCGCTCGCGCAGCTCGTGCAGCTTTCCGTGGCGCAACTCGTAGCCGATGAACTCGCCGTCGACCGTGACCGAGCCGGCATCCACCGTCTCGAGGTGGTTGATGGTGCGCAGCAGCGTCGACTTTCCCGAACCACTCGGGCCGAGCAGGGCCACGACCTCCCCGGGCTGCACGGTCAGGTCGATGCCCTTCAGCACCTCGACCCCGTGGAAGCTCTTGTGCACGTTGTGCACCTCGACGAGCCCGCTCGTCGCCGTGACCGCGGTCATGCCCGAACTCCCTTCGCGGCGGTGGGGGTCTCGGCATCCGTCCCTCCCGGCGGAGCGGGGGAGTCGCCCAGACGCGCCCACTGCGTGCTCACCCAGGTGCGGGCGCGCTGCACGGGAGTCGGCGGCAGCGCCCGAGCGGACCCGCGGGCGTAGTACCGCTCGATGTAGTACTGCGCGATGCTCAGGATCGTCGTGATCAGTGTGTACCAGACGACCGCGACGAGCAGCAGCGGAATCACGCGGCTGTTGCGGTTGTAGATGACCTGCACCGCATAGAACAGCTCGGGGATCGCGATGACGAACACGACCGACGCGCCCTTGACCAGGCCGATGATCTCGTTCGTCGCGTTCGGCACGATCGAACGCATGGCTTGCGGCAGGATGATCCGGAACAGACGACGGGATGCCGGGATGCCGAGCGCCGCAGCTGCTTCGTGCTGACCGGGGTCGACCGAGACGAGGCCGCCGCGGATGATCTCGGCCGAGTACGCCGCCTGGTGCAGGCCGAGTCCGAGGATCGCGGCGGCGAAGGCGCTGACCAGTTGGACCGTCGGGAACTCCACGATCCAGAAATCGGTCGTGAAGGGGGTGCCCAGGCCCAGGGTCGGGTACAGGTAGCCGAGGTTGTACCAGACGATGATCTGCACGACGAGGGGCACCGACCGGAAGAACCAGATGTAGCCCCACGCCACCCCGCTCAGTAGCGGAGACGCCGACAGTCGGCCGAGGGCCAGCAGCGTACCCAGCGAGAAGCCGACGACGGCCGAGATCGCGGTGAGCGAGAGCGTGTAGCCGATGCCGATCAGCACCGGCTCCGAGAAGAAGTACTGCGCGAACGTCCCCCACATGTAGCGGTCGTTCGTCACGAGGCTCCAGGCGAACTGGGCGACGACGAACAGCAGCAGGGCGCTGAGGATCCAGCGCCACCAGTGACGGGTGGGCACGACCGCGATGGTGCCGAGATCGACCTTGGCGGTCGACCGTGGCGCCGTCGCGGGCGCTGTCGAGCGGTCGGCGGGGGCCGGCGCGGTGGTGGTCATGACGTGCTCCTCGGGCTTTCCGAAACGGCACGGGGTGCCGGTGGGTGACCGAAACGCTATGACGGGGTCGAACGGCCCGCGACGCGCCGATTCACACGTCGAAACGCCCCGCCACGCACCGAAACCCACCGCCACGCGAGGTAACACGTCGGCGGTCGACGCCCTCGGGGCGGTACGGTCGCCGGTTGCGGACGCGGGCCCTAGGCGTCGCGCAGGATCCGTGCCGTCACCCGCGTCCCGAAGAACAGGGCCTCCACCGGCACGCACTCGTCGGCCGTGTGGAACTGCCCGAACACGTCGAAGTCGGCGGGCACGCGCAGCGGCACGAATCCGTAGCCCCGGATGCCGAGACGACTGAGGTGCTTGTTGTCGGTGCTGGCGGGCAGCAGGTACGGCACGACGGTGCCGTCGGGATCTTCGGCGGTCACGGCATCCTGCAGCACGTCCATCAGCCGCCCCTCGGCCGGAGCCTCGATCGCCGGGATGTACCGCGACCACGCGATCTCGATGTCGTCGCCGACGACGTGCGCGAGCTCTTCGCGCAGCGCGTCCGCCTGCCCGGGCACCACGCGCACGTCGAGCGTCGCGCTCGCCGAGGCGGGGATGACGTTGATCTTGCCCCCGGCCGTGAGCACGGTCGGGGAGACCGTGTTGCGTGCCCCCGCATCGATGACGGATGCCGAGAACCCCAGGCGAGACAGATCGTCGCCGTCGAGGGGCTCGCCGCTGGCGCGTCCGTAGAGGTCGAGGAAGCGCTCGAGCGTCGCGGTCCGCACGACGGGGAAGCGGTGTGCCCCGACCGCGGCCACGGCCCGCGCGAGGCGCACGACCGCGTTGTCGGCGGTGGGGCGGGAACCGTGCGCCGCGGCTCCGCGGGCGGTCAGCGTGGCGACCGTCACGCCCTTCTCCGCGGTGGCGACGAGGTACGCGCGGCGGTCGTCGGGCAGGGGGATCGAGAAGCCGCCGACCTCGCTGAGCGCCTCGGTCGCCCCGGCGAACAGCTCGGGGCGGTTCTCGACGATCCATCGCGCGCCCCAGACGCCCCCGGCCTCTTCGTCGGCGAAGAACGCGAAGATCAGGTCGCGCCGCGGCACGATCCCGTCGCGGCGGAATGCCCGGGCGATGGCGAGCAGCATGCCGGCGAAGTCCTTCATGTCGACGGCCCCGCGACCGTAGAGCAGGCCGTCGTGGATCTCGGCGCCGAAGGGTGGGTGCGTCCAGTCGTCGGCATCGACCGGTACGACGTCGAGGTGTGCGTGGGCGACGAGGGCTCCGGCATCCGGATCCGAACCGGCCAACCGGGCGACCACGCTCGCGCGCCCCGGGCGGGGCTCGACCAGAACCGTCTCGTAGCCGACCTCGTCGAGGTGCTCTTTGACGTACAGCGCGGCGCGCGTCTCGCCGTCGCCGATGGTCGCCGCCTCACCCGTGTTGACGCTGTCGATCCGGATGAGCGCGCGAATGTGCTCGAGCGCCTCGATCTCGAGGGGACCGGGCATCGATGCTCCGGTCGCGGCGGCCCGGGGCGAGAAGGCGTCCGTCACGGGGTCAGTGCTCGTGCGGGCGGGCGTCGTCGGCGAGCTTGAAGGCGAGACGACCGTGCGCGTAGCCGCCGCCCGCGCGGATGGCGGTCGCGACCCAGGCGGCCTCGGCGAGCTCGGCTTCGGTGGCGCCGGCCTTGACGGCGTTCTGCGAATGCCCGTCGATGCAGTACACGCACTGGGTCGTGATGCCGACGGCCAGGGCGATGAGCTCGCGATACTTCAGCGGGATCGCGCGCCCCTCGGGGGCGAACACGGCCTGGTCGAACGCGGCGAACGCGGCGAGGATGTCGGGCGTCTCGGCCTTGTAGACCTTCGTGAAGGTCTTGTCGGCGGTGCGGTCGAAGTACTCGGACATGGGGCCTCCCGGCGGCGTGGATGTGTCCGTCCCACGGTGCCACGCGTCGCGTCGGAGGTTGATGGGCTGGCGTCACACGGTGACACACCACCGCGATCCGGTTCAGGTCCAGAGGCGAGTGGCCAACGACTCGGTGGTCTCGAAGGCCGATCTCGCCGCGTCCAGTCCGGATGCGGTGTCCGCCGGGCCCGCGTTCATCCGCGTGAACGATTCCGACCACTGTCGCTGGGCTGAGTCGTAGGCGCTTCGTGCGGCCCCCGCCCATTCGGCACGCCCCGCCGTGACGGCAGCCTCGAGGTCGTCGAGGTGGCGCTCGATGGCCACGGTGGCGTCGCGGAGTGTGTCGACCAGCTGTGCGTGGCGGTCGCCGTCGAAACGGATGGTCATGTCTGCGGCTTCGGCCAGGTCAAGTCGTACCAGCGCAACTCGTACCCGGGCGGGATCTCGCCGGTCTCGAAGTAATGGAAGAAGATGTCGGTCGCTTCGTCGAGCGCGAACACCTCGTCGGGGTAGACGGTCGCCGTGTACTTTCCGTCGAAGTAGGGAATCTCAGCGGTTGGTTCCCCCGAGTGACCACCGCCTCGACCGACGATGTAGTGCCGATCCTGGCCGTCGTCGTCGTATTTGTGCCATTCGATCGTCATGGCGTCGGAGGTTCCGGCGCATTGGAGGTAGACGGGGCTGCCGCCTCGGTACACGTATTCGACGAAGTTCGCCTCGTCGGGCATGGGGCCGAGAATGAATGTCGATCTCTTATCAGGCTGCAGCAGACCGAGGAGATGAGCGATCTGCTCGCGCGGTCCGCGAAAATCGGAGCCGAATTCCATGGAGTTTCCGTCCATGGTGTAGTAATGACGTTTCATTTCGGAACCACCTTCAGAATAACGTTGGTAATTTGAATGACTTCTCCATTCAGAGTGGCCGTCGCCGGGTTTGCAGGACTGATGGCTTGGTCGAAGCCGAGTTGATTGCCTTCATTCCTCAGGTGCTTTTCGATGGCTGTGCCACTCTTCACTTCCACCGCGGAATAGGTGCCATCCGGGCGCCGAATGAACCCATCAAAGTAGCGGTGCTGAGTCGAGCCTCCCAGCGACGCTCGTACGGTGTCCCGAAGCACGCTCCGTCCTTGTTCAGCTTCGATCTCGTCTAACCCCTGCTTCTCCTTGTCGATCCACGGCTTCGAATCCTGGCCGCGAGCAAAATGTCCGCTCTCATCTCGCGAGTCGCCCCGGTCCACGCCATGGTTCTTCTCCATCAGCATGACACCGGCGCTACCCGTGGCTTCGCCAGCCAGCTTCGAGGCCCCGGCGGCAGCCAACGCGCCCCCGGTGCCTACTACCGCGAAGCCACCGGCGACGGCAGCCCCTCCCGGTACGCTGCCCACTCCGGTCGCGGCCAGGCCGCCCCCGCCGAGGACCGTTGCGCCCCCACCGATCATCATCGCGGCGCCGCCGAGGAGCGCGAGGAGTGCGTCCGGGTTGCGCAGGATCGCATTGCCGACCGAGGCGGTGCCATTCACGAGAGTGGCCAGGGTGTCCCACTGCATCTGACCTTGAACGACGAGCGACGCGAGGAAAAGCGTGCCCGTGCTCTCCCACGTGAGTGGTTCTGGTGGCGTGATGGCGGTCAGGGCGTGGGTGGCCGCGTCGCCAGCGAGGCCGACCTCGGAGCGTGCGTACGCGAGGAGGGTTTGGGCATCAGCTCGCGTTGTGGCACCAGCGTCGCTGTACAAAGGAACGATCCCCGTCGCGCCAGCCTGGCGTTCCGCCTGGCGGTAACTCTCGATGCCCGCCGCGGTCTGGGCTTTTGCGGTCTCCCACATGGCGATGGCATCGCCGGCCTTCTGCTGAGCCCACCCGAGAGTGGTCGCGTACTGGTCGAGCTCTTCCGCGGCGGTCGCGAGCGAATTCGCGAGCTGCTGCCATTGCGTACCGACATCGGGAAGCCGGGCGGCGAAGCCCTCCGCGGCGGCGCCTTCCCAGCCTTCCGGCGCGGCGAGTGCGCGGAGCTGGGCGGCGATGTCACCCGCCGCGCGAGCACGCTCGCGCCACTGCGACACGAAGTCGTCGATACCGCTGACGGAGCCGGGAACGAGGTCGACGGGGTCTGCGGTCTGCCCGAGCTCTGTCATCCCTCCCCGGCCTCCGTCGGTACGACCAGGTCCTGGTCTGTTCTCTCGTACAGATCGGCGCTCTGCCGCAGCCGTTCGGCTAAGGCGCCCAGGTCGTCGAGCGCGTTTCTCCATGAGTCGGCCGCGTCCACGGCGAGACGCGAGATCGCCTGCGCCAGGTCGGCATGGCCCGTGTCGGCCGGACATGTCTCAAGAAGTGTGCCCGCGGAGTCACGCACGCGATCGAGGTGCGCGGCAATAGCGCGCAACGCCTCGGGGTCGACGGAAAATCTCGACACAAGAGCCCCCTCTCGCCGACGAAGATAGTGCCTTCGCGGGGCTCAGCGCGGGGTTCCTGCGGCTTTTTTCAGCGTGATTCACCCGGGTGAAGTTCGCCTCTCCGGCGCAGGCCCTGTGGCCTCGTCGGCGCAAACCCGCGACGCGAAAAGGCGGCGGAGAGCCGGCACCTCAGCGCATCACGCTCGCGCCGAGCTCGACCGGGCTGCCCTCGATGTTGCCGACGATGCCGCGGATCACGCCCGTGCCGTCTTCACGGCGCAGGCCGTCGTACCAGGCCTGGGTCGCGGCGATGTCGAAGGCGTGGGTCTCATGGGCGCGCTTGCGGGCGCGCAGCACCAGGTCGCCCGCTCGCTCGGTGCGGATGCGCTCATAGCGCTTCAGCGAGTCTTCGACGCCGAGGGTCGAGGTCGCGAAGACGATGCCGAGCGCGAAGCTGTCCTCGAGTGCCGAGCACGCGCCTTGACCGATGTCGGGGGCGGTGTTGTGCGCCGCGTCCCCGAGGATCGCCACGCGTCCCCGCACCCAGGTGTCGAAGGGGTCGATGTCCCAGATCTCGACGCGGTTGAGCGACTCGTCGGGGTCGATGCCGTCGAGCAGAGCGCGCACCCCGGGAGCGCCCCACGATCCGAACGCGTGCTCGAGAGCCGCCATGCGGTCCTCGACCACCCCCGATGGTCCGGGTACGTCGACGAAGAAGTAGAAGCGGTTCCCCGCGACGGGCATGACGGCGCAGCGCTTGCCGTCGCCGACGTAGGTGGTCCACTGATCGAGCGGGCCGATCCGCTCGTCGGCAGCCACCAGGCCGTTGTAGTTGACGTATCCCGAGTAGGAGCGTTCGGGACGGATGCCACTGGGCTCGGTGACGTAATCCCGCACGAGCGACCGAGCGCCGTCGGCTCCGATCAGCAGGTCGGCGGTGTCGGTGGATCCGTCGGCGAAGGTGGCGGTGACCACCCCGTCGGTCTCGGACACCGAGGTCAACGGCATCCCGAGCCTGAGGTTCTCGCCGCCGACGGCATCCATCATCAACTGCTGCAGGTCGGCTCTCGCGACGGGGTAGGGACGCTGACCGGTCTGCGCGGTGACGGGGGCGAGGCTGAAGCGGCACAGCTCGTCGCCGGTGTGGCCGTCGTAGTAGGCCATGTCGTCCATGCGCCCTCCGAGGGCGGCGACCTGCGGCCCCAGACCGAGCCAGTTGAGCACCTTGACCCCGTTCGACCACAGCGACAGCGCAGCCCCGACCGGTCGGTTCTCGCGCATGCGGTCATACACGACGACCTCGTGTCCGAGCTTCTGCAGGGCCAGGGCGGCGGAGGTGCCGCCGACTCCGGCTCCGATGACGATGACCTTCATGACGCTCCTCAGCTGCCGCGGTAGGTCGAATAGGCGAAGGGGCTCAGCAGCAGCGGCACGTGCAGGTGCGCCTCGCCCGAGACAGTGAAGGCGATCGTCGCGATCGGGTGGAACGACGCGATGCCGCGCGAGCGGAAGTAGGCGCCCGTCGCGAAGGTCAGGGCGTAGTCGCCGTCGTCGAGGACGTCGGGGCCGAGCGAGAGTCGCCCGTCGCCATCGGTGGCGGCGGAGTCGATGGTCGCGCCGTCGAGATGGGCCAGTGTCACGGTGACCCCGGCCGCGGGCGTGCCCGCCGTGGCATCGAGGACGTGGGTGGTGAGGTGCGTCATTCCGCGGCCTCCGGTTCGGCGGGAGCGTCGTCGGCGAAGGTCGTGCGCAAGCGCAACAGAGCGATCTCGGCGAGCTGGCGGGTGGCCTCGATGGTCTCGGCGTCGGGGTCGTTCGTCAGGCGTCGTTCGAGCTCGGCGCGCATCTCGCCCGGGGTGCGGCCCGCCGCGCGGATGAGGAAGACGCGACCGAAGCGTTGTTCGTAGGCCGCGTTGCCGGCGGCGATGGCCGCCACGTCGTCGTCGGCGGCGGATGCCATCGACCCCTGCTCGCGACGGGATGCCGCGGCCTCGGCGCCGTCGCCCGCGACCTTCGCGCCGATGCGCGGGTGCGCGCGCAGGGCGGCCTCGAGGTCGTCCGGCGACCAGGCCGAGGCGAGGTCTCCCGCGTAGGCGGCGAGGGCGTCGACGTCGGCGTAGGGCCGACCGGCGACGACCGCATCGACCCAACCGGGGACGTCGGCCCACACGCGGGCGACGGCCGTGGCATCCGCGTCGTCGAGGGCATGGAAGTCGTGCAGGTGCATGCAGGTCACGCTAGGCCGACCGCGTTACGGGGCTGTGGCGGGATGTGTCGGCGATGTTGCTGTGGGGAACATTCGGCGGGGGCGGGTCCGCGCCGGGTTCGATTGCCGACGGGATCTGCGACACAACGCAGGAGATTCCCGCGGCGATGGGGCGGCACGGCCGGGATGACGGGGGCGACGTCGGGCGGAGCCGTGAATATCCTGCGTTGTGTCCGGGCCGCTTTGGGCGGCCGCGGATGGGCCGAGCGGGGACGGACGCGCCGCGGGATGTCCCCGCCGCCACTTCTTCCGCCCGCGGAGTACACAACGCAGGAGACATCCCGGCGCCAGCGCCGGAAGGCGCGCGAGTAAGCCGATCGCCCGCAGAACTCCTGCGTTGTGTCCGGGCCGCGTCGGACACGCGCGGGAGGGGCGATCGCGCGGAACCGCTGCGCGTCAGGCGTGCACGATCAGCCAGTGCGCGACGGCATCGGTCGAGCCCGTGTTGTGCAGGCGGTGGGGCACCGAGCAGGGGTAGCTGATCGCGTCTCCCGCCCGCAGGATCACCCGCTCGGCCTCGAAGTCGATGGTGAGCTCGCCCGCCACGACGGTGCCGACCTCGTACCCCTCGTGGTGGAACAGCCCGTCGGCGCCGTGGGCCGAGGCTCCGGGCGGGTAGATCGACTCGAAGTAGTCGACGCCGGGGGAGGACCCGGGAGTGAGGCGGCGGAACGAGACCCCGCTGTCGAGGACGATGTCGGGCGACTGCCCGGCACGCTGCAGCGTGAAGCCCGAGGGGCCCACCGGTTCGACGGGACGGTCGGATGCCGGATCGAAGGCCGCCACGAGTGGAACGCCCAGCGCGTCGGTGATGGCGATCAGGCGCGAGACGCTCGGCTGCATCACTCCGCGCTCGATCTGCGAGACGGCGCTGGGGGAGATGCCGAGCGATTTCGCGAGCGCCCGGGCGGAGATGCCGCGCGCCTGCCGCAGGTCGCGGATCCGCGCCCCGACGCCCGCCGAACCCGGCTCGACGGCGGTGGCTTCGGCGACGGGCTGCTGCGACATGTCCCGAGTCTAGGGAGGCGAAAAGCGTGAAGGAGCGACTTCACATGCTCGTTACACGAGCGAAACCGGCGAGGGCGTGTGAACCCATAACTTCACATCAGAGCTCCACTCCGGCCGCGGACTCCACGTCGTGGCATCCATCGTCCTGAGAGGAATGACATGACTTCCACCCCGCTCACCGGTCCCCACGATCTCGTGGAGGCCGCCGGCCACCCCCACGGGGGCGGCAACATGAAGCCGCACTACGACGACCGTCTCGCCAACGAAGACCTGGCTCCCCTCCGGAAGCAGAAGTGGTCGAGCTACAACATCTTCGCCTTCTGGATGAGCGACGTGCACTCCGTCGGCGGCTACGTCACGGCCGGCTCGCTCTTCGCCCTCGGCCTGCAGTCGTGGCAGGTGCTCGTGGCGCTCATCGCCGGCATCGTCATCGTGCAGGTCTTCGCCAACATGGTCGCCAAGCCCAGCCAGAAGACGGGTGTGCCCTTCCCGGTCATCAACCGCGTGGTCTTCGGCATCCGGGGCGCGAACATCCCCGCGATCATCCGCGGTCTCATCGCGATCGCCTGGTACGGGGTGCAGACCTTCCTCGCGGCCGAGTCGCTGAACATCGTGTTCCTGAAGTTCATCCCGGGTTCCGCAGCTCTCCTCGATGTGTCGTTCGCCGGGCTCTCGGCGCTGGGCTGGATCTCGTACGCGATCCTGTGGGCCGCGCAGTTCCTGCTCTTCTGGAACGGCATGGAGGTCATCCGCCGCTTCATCGACTGGGCCGGCCCCGCCGTCTACCTCGTCATGATCGTGCTCGCCGTGTACCTCGTGTCGCAGGCCGGCATCCAGAACATCTCGTTCACCCTGTCGACGGTGCAGCTCGACTTCTGGGCCTCGATCCCGGTGATGTTCGCCGCGATCGCCCTGGTCGTGTCGTACTTCTCGGGCCCGATGCTGAACTTCGGCGACTTCGCCCGCTACGGCAAGACCTTCGCCGCGGTGAAGAAGGGCAACTTCTGGGGCCTGCCGATCAACTTCGTCTTCTTCTCGCTGCTCACCGTCATCACCGCCTCGGCCACCGTCCCCGTGTTCGGATCCCTCATCACCGACCCGATCAAGACGGTGGAGCAGATCGACACGCCCTTCGCGATCCTGCTCGGTGGACTCACTTTCGTCACGGCCACCGTCGGCATCAACATCGTCGCGAACTTCATCTCGCCCGCGTTCGACTTCTCCAACGTCGCCCCGAAGAAGATCTCGTGGCGCGCGGGCGGCATGATCGCCGCGGTCGGTTCGACCTTCCTCATGCCCTGGAACTGGTACTCCAACAGCGACGCCATCCACTACTCGCTCGGCGTGCTGGGTGCGCTGATCGGCCCGCTCTTCGGCATCCTGATCGCCGGCTACTACATCGCGGCCCGCCAGCGCGTGAAGGTCGATGCGATGTTCACGATGGATGCCGCCGGGCCCTACTGGTACCGCAACGGTTTCAACCCGAACGCGGTCAAGGCCGTCATCGCCGCGGGGGTTCCGACCGTGCTGATCGCCGTGTTCCCGAAGTTCTTCGCCGACCTGGGTCTGTTCAACGTCTCGTGGGTCAGCGACTACAGCTGGTTCATCGGGTGCGGCCTGGGCTACGTGCTCTTCCTGCTCTTCGAGCGTCTCGATCCCCGCGTCCCGACCTTCGACGGTGAGACCGAGGGCATCTCCGACGGCACGGTCGACGCGCGTGCCGAGGCCCCGGTCGTCGAGCAGGTTCCCGTGCTCGCCCAGAAGGCTCGGGATGCCGAGACGCCGGCCGCACCCCCGCGCGAGGCGCTCGCGTGAGGATCCTGCTCATCAACCCCAACACCTCCCGGGCGATGACCGCGAAGATCGCGGACGCCGCCCGGGGGGTGGCGGGGGCCGACGTGATGATCGACGCCGCGTGCCCTTCTGTCGGTGCCGCCGCGATCGAGAGCCATCTCGACGAGATCGCGGCGGCTGCCGCCGTGGTCGAGTTGATCGCGGTCGATCGCGACTCCGCGGCCCCCGCGGATGCCTACGTGATCGCGTGCTTCGGAGATCCGGGGCTCGACGCGGCCCGTGAGCTGGTCGAGGTACCCGTGGTGGGCATCGCCGAGGCGGCGATGCACCTGGCCGCGGTGTCGGGGCGGCACTTCGGGGTCGTCACGACGCTCAGCCGCACGCTCGGACGGGCGCACGACCTCGTCGCGCGGTACGGCATGGAGCGGGCGTGCGTATCGCTCGCGGCGACGGGCATTCCGGTGCTCGACCTCGAGGACACGGGGTCGATCGCCCTCGAGACCATCGCCACGCGCAGCGCCGAGGCCGCCGCCAACGGCGCGGACGTCATCGTGCTCGGCTGCGCGGGCATGGCCGACCTGTGCGCCGAGCTCACGGCACGCGTCGGGGTGCCGGTCGTCGACGGGGTCGCGGCCGCGGTGGGCATGGCATCCGGAATGGTGCGCATGGGCCTGGGCACGAGCAAGCGCGACGAGTACGCGCGACCTCCGCGCGAGTTCGCGGGTGCGGCCGCCGGTCACTCCGGGTTCGGGGCGGATTCCGTCACTCGGGGCGGAAATCGCGCGCCCCGAACGGCGGGATCCGCCCCACACCGCGACGATGTGTCTCACGCGGCAGAGGTGTTCGCATGAATGTTGATGACGGTTACATCGGCGAAACGAGAGGCGCTTAGCGTGAGCGCCATGACCACCCGGATCGCCGCCCGCCGCGTCTTCATCGACGGCGCCTTCGCGCCCGCCACGGTCGTCATCGACGACGGGGTAATCGCCTCCCTCGAGCCGTTCGACGCGTCTGCCGACACCGTGCTGCCCGCCGACGCGGTGCTGCTGCCGGGGCTCGTGGACTCGCACGTGCACCTCGACGAGCCCGGCCGCACCGAGTGGGAGGGCTTCGCCACGGGCACGGCCGCGGCGGCCGCGGGCGGCGTGACGACCATCGTCGACATGCCGCTGAACAGCCTCCCGGTCACGACGAGCGTCGAGGCTCTGGATGCCAAGCGCCGGGCCGCCGTGGGAAAGCTCGCCGTCGACGTCGCCTACTGGGGCGGCGCGGTTCCCGAGAACCTCGGATCACTGCGAGAGCTCGCCGACGCCGGAGTCGTGGGGTTCAAGTGCTTCCTGTCGCCGAGCGGGATCGACGAGTTCGGCCACCTCGACGCCGAGCAGCTGGAGCGATGCCTCGCCGAGCTCGCGGCGTTCGACGGCCTGCTCATCGTCCACGCCGAAGACCCGGCCCATCTGCACGCCGACGGCGCGCTCGGCCCGCGTTACCGGGACTTCGAGGCCAGCCGTCCGCCGCTGAGCGAGCGCGCCGCGATCGAACGGGTCATCGACACGGCTCGCCGCACGGGCGCTCGGGCGCACATCGTCCACGTGTCCGACGGGGGAGCGCTCGACGCGGTGCGCGCCGCCAAGGCCGAGGGCGTGCGCCTCACGGTCGAGACGTGCCCCCACTACCTCACCCTCGACGCCTCGGCGGTGCCCGATGGCGCGGGGGCGTTCAAGTGCTGCCCGCCGATCCGAGGCGGAGGCAACCGCGACCTGCTGTGGGCCGGGGTCGTCGACGGCACGATCGATGCGATCGTCAGCGACCACTCGCCCGCGACCGTCGAGCTGAAGGGCAATCCCGACTTCGGTCTCGCGTGGGGTGGGATCGCGGGACTGCAGACCGGCCTTTCGGCGATCCACTCCACGGCCCGCGAGAGGGGGCTCGCCTTCGAGTCGCTGCTGCCCCTGATGACGACCGGCCCCGCTCGCGTCGCGGGGCTCGAGGGGCTCGGCGTGATCGAGGTGGGGGCTCCCGCGCACCTGGTGGCCTTCGCCCCCGACGAGCAGTTCACGGTGGATGCCGCGGCGCTCGAGTACCGCAATCCGGTGTCTCCGTGGCATGGCCAGACCCTCACCGGCGTCGTTCGCGAGACGTGGCTCCGCGGAGAGTCCGTCTACCGCCGCGGAGCCGCGGTCACCGAGCGCGAGGGCCGCGAGCTGCTGCGCGCGGCCGCGGTGGTGGAGGCGTGAGCGTGGTCGAGCCCGTCGAGGTTCCTGAGCCTGTCGAAGGGGCCGGCACCCGCCCGTTCCCGATCCTGCAGCCCCACGCCGGCCCGATCCCCGGCGATCACTACGTCGCCGCGACCGTCGACACCGTCCTCTGGGGACGCCTGCCCTGCGCCGCCGACGCCCCCGTGCTCGAGATCGCCTCGGGTGAGAGCGTCACTTTCGACACCGTGAGCCACGAGGGCATCCTCGACGATCAGGGCAAGGATCCCGCCGCGTACTTCGCCTCGCACGGCGTCCCCGCCGACGCCGTGCTGCACGATGCCATCGAGATCGCGGCATCCGTCGCTCGAGACCCTTTCGCCGACGGTCCGCACGTCGTCATCGGCCCCGTGCACGTGCGCGGGGCGCGCCCCGGCGATCTGCTCAAGATCACGGTCGAGACCCTCGTGCCGCGCGTGCCGTACGGCGTGATCTCGAACCGCCACGGCAAGGGCGCCCTCGTCGGCGAGCTGCCCCGCGGCGAGCACAACGTCAGCGTGTTCTCTGCCGTCACCGAGCGCGGCGGCATCCTGCACGGCACTCTTCCCGTGGTCGAGGGCGGTGATCCCGTGGTCTCGTTCCCGCTCGCTCCGTTCCTGGGCACGATGGGCGTCGCGGTCGCGGGGGAGGAGCGCCCGCACTCCGTGCCCCCCGGCGCCCACGGCGGCAACATCGACATCAACCTGCTCGTCGAGGGGACCGTGCTGTTCCTCCCCGTGCAGGTCGATGGCGCGCTGGCGTACGTCGGCGACCCGCACTTCGCCCAGGGCGACGGAGAGGTGGCGCTCACCGCTCTCGAGGCCTCGCTGCGCGCGACCCTGCGCTTCGAGGTGATTCCCGCGGATGCCGCCCGCGCAGCGTTCGGCGAGGTGACCGGACCGCTCGTGCGCACGCCCGACTATCTCGTGCCGACCGGCATGGACCCCGACCTCGACGCCGCGATGCGCGCGTGCGTGCGCTCGTCGCTGGCGCTGCTGAACGCGCGCTGGGGCATGCAAGAGCACCTCGCCTACGCCTATCTGTCCGCCGCGACGGACTTCGACATCTCGCAGGTCGTCGACATCGTCTCGGGGGTGCACGCGCGCATCCGCGAGGCCGACTTCGCGGGGGTCGCCGCCGCGGAGCCCGTGCCGCTGGCATCCGGAGCTGACGCCGTCTCGACACCCGAACCCCTCGACATGGCGACCCACGATGAAGGAGACGCCTCATGAGCCCCGTCCTCGCCGCCGCCCTGGCCCGTGCCGAGGCCGCCGACGCCGGCCTGGCCGTCGAGGGCGACCTCGCGTCGGTTCTCACCGCCGACGGGGTGGCCTCACCGTCTGCCCTGGTCGCTTGCGACGTTGCCCCTCCCCACCGAGTGTCCAAAACACGCGGAAGACTTTTCCCATGGCCCGGGTGTTTCGGACACTCAGCGCAGCGCGGAGAGGGGCACCGACGATGACGGATGCCACGGGAGCGACGCCCGAGACCGCCAGGCCCGGGGCCGGGGCGCCCGCGGGGCCCACGGACGCCCCGACGATCCCCGCCGACCTGCGCGCGGCGTTCGACGGCTACGAGCGGGCGATCGTCGCGAACGACCTCGACGCCCTCGACGCGTTCTTCGCGCCCGGACCCGACACCCTGCGCGGCGACCCGGCCGGACTTCTCGTCGGGCACGACGCGATCAGCGGGTTCCGCTCGCTGCGCGGTGGCGTCCCCCCGCGCGACATCGCCGACATCCACTACCGGCCGCTCGGGCCCGACAGTGCCCTGCTCATGTCGGTCTCGCGCTTCCACGGCGGAGGCCGCGGCCTGCAGACGCAGGTCTGGCAGTGGATCGACGGCCAGTGGCTCATCACCGCCGCCCACGTCGCCCCGCGCACACCCCCGCTCGACCGCACCATCTGGCGCAGCGTCGGCGACCCCTTCCTGCAGGGAGCGTGGGAGGGGCCGCTGGCAGGGCTCACCGTCGCGGTGAAAGACCTCTTCGCGATCGCCGGCTTCCGCATCGGTGCGGGCAACCCGACCTACCTCGAACAGGCTCGGCCCGAGAAGGCCACCGCCCCGGCCGTCGCCGACCTGCTGCGCGCGGGAGCGTCGCTGCGCGGCATCGCGCGGACCGACGAGTTCGCCTACTCGATCGCCGGCGACAACGTGCACTACGGCACCCCGCCCAACGGTGCGGTGGTGGGGGCCCTTCCCGGTGGATCATCGAGCGGACCCGCCTCCGCCGTCGCCCTCGGCCACGCCGACATCGGCCTCGCCACCGACACCGCCGGTTCGATCCGCGTGCCCGCGTCGTACCAGGGGCTCTGGGGCCTGCGCACGACCCACGACCTCGTGCCGAGGCAGGGCATGCTGCCCCTCGCGCAGTCCTTCGACACGATCGGCTGGCTCACGCGCGACGGCGAGACGCTGCAGCGCGTCGCGGACTGGTGCCTGAGCTACGACGGGTCGACGTCCACCGAGAACGTGCTCGGGGCCTCGGCCGACGACCTGCCCTGGCGCTTCGTCGTTCCCGAAGAGGTGCTCGACTGCGTCGAGCCGGCGACCCGCGAGGCGTTCAGCCGACTACTCGCTGCCCTCGCGGCATCCGATGATCCGCCGCCTTTCCGGGCCGTGTCGAGCGGAGACCTGGATGCCGCGTTCACCGCGTTCCGGACGGTGCAGGGCGCCGAGGCGTGGCGCAACGACGGGGAATGGCTGCGGGCGCACCCCGGCGCCGTCGGCCCGGCCGTGGCGGAGCGTTTCGAGATCGCCTCGCGCATCACGGCGACCGACGAAGCCGCCGCGCGCGAACACCTCGAGCCGATCGCCGCTCATCTCGCCGAACTCGTCGACGGCGCCGTGATGATCTTCCCGACCGTTCCCGGTCCCGCGCCCCAGCGCACGGCAGACGTCGACGCCGTGCGTGCCGCGACCTTGCGCATGACGGCACCCGCGGCGATCGGCGGGCTCCCGGCGGTCTCGGTCCCGTTGCTCACCGTCGCCGGGGCTCCGGTCGGCGTGTGCCTCGTCTCCCGTGTGGGCACGGACATCGCCCTCGTCCGCGTGGCACGGCGGCTCGCCGCACTCGCCCGGGCGGGGGTCGCCCGATGAGCGGCGTCGTTCCGTCGTCGGGCCGTGCGAAACTCCTGACTTTCTCCCCCGCGGCGGCGACGGCTCTCCCCGGGGTGGCAGCTGCCGCCGGTTCTTCAGGAGTTCGGCCCGCTCCGCCACCCCCACCGTGCCGTCTCGCCCGCCCGAAGTCCCGCCCCCGCACCACGGAGTCCTGATGTCCCACCTCCCCGGCCCGATCGACCCGCCCGCCCGCCTGCTGATGGGCCCCGGCCCCATCTCGGCCTACCCGAGCGTGCTGCGCGCGATGGGCGCCCCGCTGGTCGGCCAGTACGACCCGTTCATGACGGCGACCATGACCGAGACGCAGGAGCTCTACCGCCAGGTCTGGGGCACCGCCAACGACGCGACCTTGCTGATCGACGGCACGAGCCGCGCAGGGATCGAGGCCGCGATGGTCTCGCTGATCCGCCCGGGCGACCGCGTGCTCGTGCCCGTGTTCGGCCGCTTCGGGCACCTGCTGGCCGAGATCGCGGAGCGTGCGCTCGCCGAGGTGCACACGATCGAGGTGCCGTGGGGGCAGGTGTTCCCGGTGTCGGCGATCCGCGCAGCGATCGAGCGGGTGAAGCCGCACCTCGTCGCGTGCGTGCAGGGCGACACCTCGACCACGATGCTCCAACCGCTCGAAGAGATCGGCAAGATCTGCCGCGCCCACGGCGCCCTGTTCTACACCGACGCCACCGCCTCGCTCGGCGGCAACCCCTTCGAGATGGACGCCTGGGGACTGGATGCCGCGACCGCAGGGCTCCAGAAATGCCTCGGCGGGCCGTCGGGATCCGCGCCGCTGAGCCTGTCGGACCGCGCCGTCGAGGTCGTGCGCTCGCGCGCCCGCGTCGAGGCCGGCATCCGCGAAGAGGGCGATGCCTCGGCATCCGACTTCATCCGCTCGAACTACTTCGACCTCGCGATGATCCTCGACTACTGGGGGCCGCGCCGCCTCAACCACCACACCGAGGCGACGACCATGCTCTACGGCGCCCGAGAGTGCGCCCGGGTGCTGCTGCTCGAGGGGCGCGACGAGGTCATCGCGCGTCATCGGCTGCACGGCGACGCGATGCTCGCGGGGGTTGAGGGCCTCGGCCTGACCGTCTTCGGCGACATCGCGCACAAAATGACGAACGTGGTGGCGGTGGAGATTCCGGATGCCGTGGTGGGCGACGCCGTGCGCAGCGAGCTGCTGAGCGACTTCGGCATCGAGATCGGCACGTCGTTCGGGCCGCTGCACGGCCGCGTCTGGCGCATCGGCACGATGGGATACAACGCGCGCAAGGACGCGGTACTCACCACCCTCGCCGCCCTCGAGGCGGTGCTGCGCCGGCACGGTGCCGCGGTCGCGGCCGGCGGCGGGGTCGACGCGGCACAGGGCGTGTACGCGGGGGCCGGGGCGTGAGGGCGACCGTCGCCGGGCGCGGCGTGCGCGATCCCGCGACGGGTTGCGGCGGCCGCGGGGCCCGCGCGTGACGGCATCCACCCGCCTTCAGGTCTCGCAGGAGCGCATCGCCTCGGCCGCGCGCCGCGTCATGGGGCGCTGCGAAGAACTGGCCCGCGTCACCTCGACGCCCGGCTCGATCACCCGCGTCTACCTCTCGCCCGAGCATGCGCGGGTGAACCGTCTCGCCGCCGAGTGGATGCGCGAGCTCGGCATGACCACCCGGCAGGACGCGGCGGGCAATCAGGTCGGCCGTCTCGCCCCGGCCGGGATGCCCGATGCTCCCGCCCTGCTGCTCGGCTCGCATCTCGACACCGTGCCCGACGCGGGGCGCTACGACGGCATCGTCGGGGTGCTGATGGCGCTCGAGGTCGTGCGGCTGCTGCGCCGCGTCGACGATGAGGGCGCGGCATCCAGCCCCTTTCCCTTCGCCCTCGAGGTCATCGCCTTCAGCGATGAGGAGGGCACGCGCTTCGGTAAGGCCCTGCTGGGCTCGTCGGCCGTGGCCGGTCAGTGGGACCCCACGTGGTGGGATCTGGCGGATGCGGACGGACTCACCCTGCGCGAAGCCTTCCGCGACTTCGGGCTCGACCCGGGCCGCGTGGGCGAGGCCGCGCGACGACCCGGGCAGCTCATCGGTTACCTCGAGGCGCACATCGAGCAGGGGCCGGAACTGCACCGCAGCGGTCGGGCGCTCGCCGCGGTGTCGTCGATCGCGTCGGCACGGCGGTTCCAGCTCGTCGTCGAGGGCGAGGCGCGGCACGCGGGCGGCACGCCCTACGACATGCGGCGCGACGCCCTGCTCGGCGCGAGCGAGGCCGCGCTGGCGGTCGAGCGCATCTGCCGCGGCGAGCACCACATCGTGGGCACGGTCGGTCAGCTCGAGGCCTTCCCGGGCGCGGTCAACGTCGTGCCCGGCGAGGCGCACCTCTCGCTCGACCTGCGCGGAGAATTCGACGCCACGCGCGACCACGTCTGGGACGAGATCTCGCGCGAACTCGACGCGATCATGGGGCGCCGGAGCCTGCGCTGGCACGCCCGCGAGGTGCACAGCGCGCCCGCGGTGTTCTGCGCCCCGTTGTTGCAGGACGTGGTGCGCGCGGGCATCGGCACCGACGCCCCCACCCTTTTCAGCCGCGCCGGCCATGACGCGATGTCGATCGGTGCGATCACCGAGGTGGGGATGCTGTTCCTCCGCAACCCCGACGGCATCAGCCATCACCCCGCCGAGGCCGTGGCAGGGGCGGATGTGGCCGCGGGCATCCGCGCCCTGGCCGAGGCCGTGCTGCACCTGGGCGCCGAACCGCGCTGAGGCGCGTGCCCGGGCTGCGCCTCACATGATCCAGATGCGCTCGCCGTGGTGCACGTCGAAGCACTCGTACGGGCCGAGGTCGTCGATCGCGCGAACGATCGTCCCGTTCTCGAACTCCAACGCGAGGCTCGAGGGCGCGTCCACTCGCACCGCCGTCACGGTCAGCGAGAGCAGGTCGAGGATCGGGGTAGCGAGGGCACGGGCATCTTCGGCGGATCTCTCGTCGCCTCCCGCGACGGTGACGGCGAGCCTCCCCTCGACGTCGAGACCCACGCCCTCGTCGAAGAACAGCGACACCTTGTAGCGGCCGAAGGTCACGGCATCCAGTCGTCGTCCCTCGAAGAAGTCGAACGTCTCGCCCGCGGTGATCCCGTACACGGCGGTCAGCCTACGCGGCACCCCCGCCGGCGAGCCTCCATACGCGGTCGCGCGAGAACGGCAGCTCGTATCCGCGGCGGCCGAGTGCGCGCGAGACGGCGTTGCCGATCGCGGCTCCGACAGGGTTGTACGGCGACTCGCTCATCGACTTCGCGCCGAACGGGCCGAGGGTGTCGTCGGTCTCGGCGAAGGACACCTCGGTGTCGGGAACGTCGGCGAACTGCGGCACACGGTAGGTGCGGAACACCGGGTTCTGCACGACGCCGTCCTCGAGGTACACCTCTTCGTACAGCGCGCCGCCGAGGGCCTGCGCGGCGCCGCCCTCGATCTGTCCACGGCACTGCGCCGGGTTGATCACGACGCCGGCGTCGGCCGACTGGATCGACTGCAGCACCTTCACCGTCCCCGTCTCGGGGTCGACGGCCACGCGCACGGCGTGCACGTTGAACGCGAGCGAGCGGAAGTCACCGAACTCCGCACCGTCGGCGGTGAGGTCGTCGGCGCCCCCGGCCTCGACGATGCGCGCCCACGTCACGGTCTCTCCCGCGAACGAGATTCCGGATGCCGTGACCTCGGCCCCCGCGGCATCCGCCCCTGACAGCTCGGCGGCGATGGCGATCATGCGGCGCTTCAGCGAGAGGCAGGCGCCGTACAGCGCCTTGCCGGCGACGACCGTCCCCGCGGAGGCGAACGCGCCGGTGTCGTGGCGCACGGCGTCGGTGTCGGCGGCCCACAACTCGAGGCGGTCGGGGGCTGCGTCGAGCACGGTCGCCGCGATCTGGCGGTGCACGGTCGAGGTGCCGTTGCCGAACTCGGCCGTGCCGACCCTCAGCAGGTAGGTGCCGTCGGCGCGCAGCGTCGCGCTGGTGTGGGCGATGTGCCCGCGCGGCGCCATGGTCGCGATCATCGCCGCGGCCATTCCTTCGCCGACCACCCAGCCCTCGGGCGCGGCGACCCCGTTGCCGCGGCGCAGCGCGTCCTGCGCGAGGTCGAGGCACTGGTCGAGGCCGTAGCTGCCCCAGATCAGGTCTTCCTCGTGGGGCTCCTCGCCGTCGTCGGGGTGCAGGGAGTCGCCCTCTCGGACGGCGTTGATGCGGCGGAGGTCGAAGGGGTCGATGTCGAGCTCCTGCGCGAGCGCGTCCATGGCCGATTCGACGGCGAACACCACCTGCCCGAGCCCGTACCCGCGGAACGCGCCCGAGGGCGGGTTGTTCGTGTACACCGCTTCGGCGTCGATCCACTTCGTGGGCACGCGGTAGAGGGTCGTGGACTCGGCGCACGAATGGAACAGCACGCCGATCGCGTGGTTGCCGTAGGCCCCGGTGTCGCTCAGCACGTCGAGCTTCATCGCGGTCAGGGTGCCGTCGGCATCCGCCCCCAGCGTCGTGCGGACGCGCATCGGATGCCGCAGAGAAGCCCGGACGAACTGGTCGGTGCGCGAGAACTCGTACGCGACGGGCCGCTCGAGCTTCAGCACCGCGAGGGCGGTGAGGTCTTCGGTGAACAGCTCCTGCTTGCCGCCGAAGCCACCGCCCACGCGGGCCGCGTACACGCGCACGCGATCGCGCTCCAGGTCGAACACGTGCGCGAGCTCGTTGCGCACGAGGAAGGGCACCTGCGTCGACGAACGGATCACGAGGCGACCGTCGTCGTCGAGCCAGCCCACCGCGCCGTGCGTCTCGAGGGCCGCGTGGGTCACGCGCGACGAACGCCACTCGCCCGTCACAGTGGTGTGGCTCGCGGCGAGGGCCGCGTCGATGTCGCCGCCGTGGCCGACGTGGAAACCGGCGACGACGTTGCGCTCGGCCGCCATCACGCGCTCGTCGGGGGTGCGGTCGGGGTGTAGCAGCGGGGCACCGGGCCGGCGTGCCTCTTCGGGGTCGAAGACCGCGGGCAGCACCTCGTACGCGACCCGCACGGCACGGCATCCGGCATCCGCCGCCTCGCCCGTCTCGGCGACGACCGCGGCGACCCGCTGGCCGACGTGCCGGACGACGTCGTCGAGCATGCGCGTGTCGTCGGGGTCGTCGGTGCGGTGCTCGTGGCGGCCGGTCGAGTACCGCACGTCGGGCACGTCGTCGTGGGTGAACACGGCCACGACCCCCGGGATCGCGAGGGCATCGGCGGTGTCGATCGACACGATCCGCGCGTGCGCGTGCGGCGACGTCACGACCCGCAGGATGAGCGGCGGGCCGCCGGGCACGGGCTCGTCGAAGGTGAAGGGCTCGCGGCCCTGGACGATGCGGCGCGCGGCTTCGGGGATCGCGGAGGTGCCGACGCGTCCGGTGGGGGAGATCGGCGTGCACACCTCCTGCAGATCGGCAGGCATGGGGGTCGGGGCAGCCGTGAGGGACGGATCTGCAGGAGGTGTGTCGTGCCCCGCGCACGTGCCACCGCAGCCGGCGGGGGCCGCGGCCGGCGCTGCCGACCCGGTCTCACGCACCGGACCCAGCACCGACGCCCGGATCGCCTCGCGGATCGGGCGGTACCCCGTGCACCGGCAGAGGTTTCCCTTCATGCGCCGGTCGAGGTCGCCGAGGTCGTCGGGGGTCAGGGTCGAGGCCGTCACGCTCATGCCGGGAGTACAGAAACCGCACTGGAAGCCGAAGCCGGTCGCGAGGGCCTCCTGCACGGGGTGGAGGTCGTCGCCGGGGGCGAGGCCCGCGGCGGTCGTGATCGCGCGGCCCTCGAGCCGCATCGCCGGGATGATGCACGAGTGCGTCGGCGTGCCGTCGAGCAGCACCGAGCACGCGCCGCAGTCGCCGGCGTCGCAGCCCTTCTTCACCTCGACGTGGCCCGCCTCGCGCAGCAGCGTGCGCGCACTCTGGCCGGGGCGGGGGTCGGCCTCGACCGCGGTTCCGTTGACCTCGAACCTCACGCCGCGCCTTCCTGCAACTCCCGGACGAAGCGCGCCCGCAGGCGCTCCGCGAGCACGACGCTCACACCCCGGCGCCAGTCGGCGCTTCCGAGCGGGTCGGTGTAGAAGTCGCTGGCGGCGGCCACGGCATCCCGCAGCTCTCCCGCCCCCGGCACGTGCGGAAAGCGCAGCACGCGGGGCCGACGCACCGCGGCCGTCACGACGAACACCGCGGTGCCGTCGGGGTCGACTCGGGCCGTGACCACGGCGCCGGAACGGCCGAGTTCGGCCAGGGCGATCTTGTGCAGCCCGACCCGCGCCCCCAGGGCACACGCGGGAATGTCGAGGGCGCGCACGACCTCACCGGGCGCCAGGGAGGTCGCGGCGTTGTCGACGACGAGCTCGGCGACCGCGATGCGCCGTTCGCCGCCGTCGGGCGTCCACACCAGGGCCGTGGCGTCCAGGGTCGACAGCAGGGCGATCATCGCGCCGGCCGCGAAGGCCTGGCAGACGTTGCCGCCGACGGTGGCGGTGTTCCAGATCTTGAACGACGCGAGCAGGGCGTCTGCCGAGGGGCGGGCGAGAGCGAGCGAGGTCCACGCGGATGGAGCCTCGGTCTCGACCCACGCGAGCAGGCGCGCGATCGTGCACGTGGCGCCGATCCGCAGGCCGTCGTCGGTGATCTCGAGGTCGGGCCACCCGAGCGTGGTCAGGTCGACGAAGCCGGTGGTGCCGGGCTGCGGCTCGCTCATGATCCAGGTGCCGCCGGCGATGACGACCTCGCCGGGCGCGAGCGCCAGGTCGGCGCGCGTCCGCGCGGCGCGGTACGAGGTGACGGTGGTGATGTCCACGACTCAGCCCGCCAGGATCCGGCCCGACCAGCGGCCGTCGGCGAGCGTGTAGTGCTGGCGCGTGCTCTGCCCGATCGGGTCGCCGCGCCAGAACGTCAGGGTGAGGGGGCGCAGGCGGAACCCCGCCCACCGCTCCGGCGGCTCCAGCTCGGGGTGGGCATCGCCGAACTCCGCCCAGAGATGGTGCCGCGCCTCGACGGGCAGGTGGGCGTTCTCGTGCGTGTTGATCCACGCGAGCATCTGCAGGTACCGGGACCGCTGGCGGTACACCGCGGCGGCCTCCGCCGCGCCGACCCGCTCGACGATCCCGCGCACGACGAGCTGCCGACCGATCTCGGGCCACGCCACCGCCATCGCGGCGACCGGGTTGGCGGCTATTTCGGCGACCTTCGCGCTGGCCGAATCGGTGTGGAACGTGAGGCCCGCGGCATCCCTGTCGCTGATGAGCACGTGACGGAGCGAGGGGATACCGTCCAACCCGATGGTCGAGAGGGCCGCGAGGGGTCGCAGTTCGCCGTCGTGGGGAGGGAGCCACCGTTGCATCAGCTCGAGCGGGTCGTCGACGAGCACGTCGATGTCGGCGACGTCGGAACCGAACGTGGTGCCGGCCGTGATCATGGCCACCTCCGGGGGCTGCAGCGGGTAGGGCCGAGCGTAGGGACGGCGCGTTTCGGCGATGTTGCCGCCATGAACATTCGCCGAAACACGCGCTTCCTACACTCCGGTCATGACCCTGTTGCCGCTGATCGACGCCTGCCCCAAACGGATGGAGTACGGACCCTGCGGCGGGGTCGGCTTCGACGGGTCATGCGAGATCGACGCGGCGCACCGCTGCACGTTCCTGCACCGACCGACCGTGCCGTGGACAGGGGTCGACCGTTCGGCGGTTCCGGCACCGTCGCCGCGGACGGCCGCGGCAGCGCAGACCCTCGCGGCCCTCGACACCCGGCCCTGGGTGGTGGCCGACCTGCCCGCGCGCGCCCTCAGCGTCTCGTCGATCGACACGTGCGCGGGGATCCTCACCGGAGAAGTGGATGCCGTCCTCGCCGGCGACGCGGGAAGCGCGCGGGTCCAGTTCCCTCCCGCGTACCGCGCACACCTCCTGCAGCGGCGGGGGCTGCGCGTGTGGACCGGCCTGAACATGCGCGACCGCAACCGTGTCGCGATCGAGGGGGAGCTCGCCGCTCTCGCGGTCGAGGGGGTGGCGGGCGTGCACTGCGTCACCGGCGATCACACGCGCACCGGTCACCGCCCCGACGCGACTCCCGTCTTCGACCTGGACTCGACCGAGGCCACGGCCCTCGCCCGCGCCGCCGGTCACGTCGTCTCGGTCGCCGCCTCACCCGCGGCTCCGCCGGTCGACCGCCGCGCCGCGCGCCTGCGCGAGAAGGTGCGGGCCGGGGCCGACGTCTGCTTCGTCAACCACGCCGGAGGGGCGGAGCCCGTCCGCCGCTTCATCGAGGAGGTGGGCGACGGCATCCGGTACATCCCGTGCGTCCCCGTCGTCGTCGACCACGCCTCGGCCGACCTGCTGGAGTCGTTCACCACCCTGGTGCTGCCCGACCGGTTCCTCGAGCGCGTGCGCGGGGCCCGAGACCCGCGGGCCGAGGGGATCGCCCTCGCGATCGCTCTCGCCGAGCAGATGCTCGCGCTGCCCGGGGTCGTCGGCGTCAACCTCTCGGGCGGGCGCGACGGCGCCGAGGACTCGTACGCCGAGGCGCTCGCCGAGGTGGCGCGGCGCCTGCGGTGACGGCCCGACCAGGGGCGTCGGGCGGGCCGTACTCCTGAGATTTCGCCGCCGGGAGGCCCCGGTGCGCCGAGTCCCCGCGGCTCGAGCCGGCGCTGCCGATGGTTCTCAGGAGTTTCGCGCGGCCCGGGCGGATCGCCGTGCCCGGCTCAGTGCATGATCATCCCGCCGGTGACGTTGATCGCCTGACCGGTCAGGTAGCCGCCCGCGGGCGACGCGAGAAAGTGCGTGACCCCCGCCACGTCCTCCGGCGCGCCCAGCCGCCCGAGCGGCGATTTCGCGCTCCACGTGCGTACGTCGTCCTCGGATCGGGTGTCGGCGCCCATGTCGGTGAGCACGTACCCGGGGCACACAGCGTTGACGCGCACACCGTGGCATCCCCATTCCTGCGCCCCCGCGCGCGTGAGCGCGACGACAGCGGCCTTCGACGCGGCGTAGTGTCCTTCTCCGCCGCCACCCTGTTTGGCGGCCATGCTGGCGATGTTGACGATCGATCCCGCGCGCGCCTCGAGCATGACCGGGGCGACGGTCTGCATCGTCACGAGCGTCGCGCGCGCGTTGATGTCGAGCACGAGATCCCAGTCATCGACCGAGATGTCGAGCAGCGAGACGTGCTGGAACACCCCGGCGCAATTCACGAGCACATCGACGCCCTCGAGGGCCGCGACCGCTTCGCCGACCGCGCGGCGCGTGTCGACCGGGTCGCGCAGGTCGACGGAGAAGAAGAGGGATGCCGTATCCCCGGCGGGAGCACGACGATCGAGCACCGCGACCCGGGCGCCGTCCGAGACGAACCGCTCGACGATGGCGGCGCCGATGCCGCCGGACCCGCCCGTGACGATCACGCGCTGAGACATGGGACTCCTTCCGCGGGGCGTCGGGTCGCCCTCGGCGGCACCGTACGCCCGGCGGGTGCACCCGCTAGAGACGCCCGTGTTTCCGCGGCGTAACGCTTCTGCGCTCGTGCCGGGTCGTCGGCATCCGGGGTCGTACGCTCGGCTCGACACCTGCCCGGAGCCCCAGGAGAGACGTGCCCGTTCACCCCGCCATCACCGATCCGGCCGTGCGCGCGCACCTCGAACGACTCGCGGCGCGGGCTGGCACGATCCCCTCGGGGGCGACGGATGCCGCCGGCGACGACGCCGCACGGATCGCCGAGCTGCGCGCGAATCCGTCGTGGGTCCGGATGCCCGACGACGAGACCCTCGAATCGATCGACCTGGATGCCGCGGGCCTGGGTCTGCGCCTGTACCGCCCGCGCGCCGGGCACCGGGGAACCCTCGTGTTCGCCCACGGCGGCGGCTGGGTCGCCGGGAACCTCGACAACAACGACGCCCTGTGCCGCGCCCTGGCTCTCGCCACCGGTGCCCAGGTGCTCAGCGTCGACTACCGCCTCGCGCCCGAGCACCCCTTCCCGGCGGGTCTCGACGACCTCGACCGCGCGCTGCGCTTCGCCGTCACGGGTGCCGACGGACTCATCGACCCGTCGCTGCTCGGCGTCGCCGGGCACAGCGCGGGCGGCAACCTCGCCGCCGCGCTCGCCCTGCGCGCACGGGAGGGTCGGGCTCCCGGCATCCGGTGTCAGGTTCTGCTCTGCCCGGTGCTCGACGCCCCCGATCCGTCGCGCCCCAGCTATCGCGCGCACACCGACGACCTGCCGCTGACCGCGCGCGGGATGCAGTGGTACTGGGGGCTCTACGTTCCGGATGCCGCGGGCGCGGTGCCCGTCGAGGCCGCGCCGCTGCGCGCCCCCGAGGTGGTCGGGTCGGCCCCCGCGGTGATCGTCGCCGCGGCGGTCGATCCGCTGTCGGACGAAGCGGAGGAGTACGCCGAGCGCCTCACGGCCTCGGACGTACCGACGACCTTCGTGCGGCGCGAGGGCGTGCCGCACCTGTTCCTGGTCTTCCCCTCGACGCCCGCGCGCGACGAGGTGCTCGCGCAGATCGCGCCGGCCGTGCGCGCGGCGTTCGCGTGAGGGCCTGACCTCGTCCCCCTTTCGGCGGGGTCATGTCCCACTTTGTGCGGTCTGGGGTCTGTTCAGGCAACCGTTTTCGGGACATGGCCGGGTGGCGGTGGCGGCGGCGGCGGGCGGGCGGGCGGTAGCCGACCTCGTCCCCCTTTCGGCGGGGTCATGTCCCACTTTGTGCGGTCTGCCGCCCGTTCGGCCAGCCATTTTCGGGACATGGATGTGCTCCCGCCGCCCCGCAAACAGCCCGCCACCCGCCCGGAACACCGCGGAAACACGCCATTGTTACCGTCATCAACATGTCGCTTCTGGTCACGAACGCACGTCTCATCACGGTCCCCGCGGGCACCGACGACCCCGGCTACATCGAGCGCGGCTACATGCTCGTCGAGGGCGGACGCATCACCGCGATCGGCGCCGGCGACCCCGCGCCGGGCACATCGGCCGATGAGATCCTCGACGTCGACGGCAAGTTCGTGGCCCCCGGCTTCGTCTCGTCGCACAGCCACCTCTTCACGAGCGGCTCGCGCGGACTCGGCGTCGATCAGACGCTCTACGGCTGGTGCACCTCGATGTTCAGCGTGCTCAACAACGCCTCGCCCGACCAGATCTACTGGGCGACGCTGCACGGCTCACTCGACTTCCTCGCCAACGGCGTGACGACGGCGTACAACTTCACCGACCCGCTCCTGCCCTGGGAGCCGATGGTCGAGGGCAAGCGCGCAGACGGCGGCGGCATCCTGCGTGATCACGCCTGGCACACCCGACAGGCCGACGGATGCCACGACGCTGGGCTCCGCTTCGTCGACTCCATCGCCTTGGATGCCACCGTCGGCACCGACGAAGAGATCTTCGCCCGCTTCGAGGCCTCGCTCGACCACGTGCTCGCGATGGATCCCGACATCGCCCTCGGTGCGTCGATCATGGGCCAGGTGCAGTGGTCGACGCGTCCGGATGCCGCCGAGATCGAAGTCGCCGTCATGGACCGCTTCGGCGTGACCAACCAGGCGCACTTCCTCGAGACCTACGAGGCGATCGAGCACCAGCAGACGAAGTTCCAGCTGTACAAGAACGCCGGCGCGCTGCGTCCGGGCATGATGTTCGGCCACTTCATCCAGACGACGCCCGAGATCATCGCGGATGCCGCTGCCGGCGGCGCATCCATGTCGTGGCAGCCCGCGTCGAACGGGCGTCTGGCGTCGGGCATCGCCCACGTGCCCGAGATGCTCGAGCAGGGCATGAAGGTCGGCATGGGCCTCGACGACCAGGCCTGCACCGACGTCGCCGACCCGTGGCAGAACATGCGGATGGGCATGTTCATGCAGCGCGCCCGCACCCACGACCCGCTGTCGATGATGCCCGAGCGCGTGCTGCGTCTGCACACGCTCGGCGGGGCCGAGATCATGGGCGTCGACGACCGCGTCGGCAGCCTCGAGGTGGGCAAGTTCGCCGACTTCGTCGTGGTCGACCCGCGCACGCCCGACATCGGGCCGCTCTGGAACCCCGTGCGCAGCTACGTGCTCGCCTGCGGCCTGCGCAACCTGCAGCAGGTCTACGTCGGCGGAAAGCTCGTCAACGACCGGGGCGTCTCGACCAACCCGCTCGCGGTCGAGGCCTCGCGCGTGCTGCACGAGGAGCTGCCGGCGCTGGCCGAGGAGTTCGGCGTCATCCTCTGACCCCGAGGTCGTGCCGTCGAGTGTCCAGAACACGCGGACGGGATGCCGCGTTCGTCCGCGTTTTCTGGACGCTCAGGGGCTCGTGAGCTCGCGTGATCCGAGCCTGCCCTCGCGCACGACGGGACTCCGTGACAGCGTGAGGAGATGCGCAGACGCATCGCAGGTCTCGACGTCCACACCTCCGTCGACGGGGTCGTGGGGCGCGACGTGCTGTTGTGGCACCACGGGTCGCCGCAGACCGGCACGATCCTGCCGCCGGTGCAGCGGGCGGCCGACGCACACGGACTCGTCGTCGTCTCGGTCGCCCGGCCCGCCTACGCCGGGTCGCCGCGTCAGCCGGGCCGCACCGTCGCCGACGTCGGCGCGGGGCTCGTTGCGGTGCTCGACGCCCTCGGCGCGGCATCCGTCGTCTCCGTCGGCGCGTCCGGTGGCGGGCCCCACGCCCTCGCGTGCGCGGCGGCCATGCCGGAGCTGGTCCGCAGAGTCGTGACCTTCGCGAGCCCCGCACCGTTCACCGGCGACGACGCGTGGTTCGCCGGCATGCAGGCGCCGGGTGGGCTGCGATCGGCCGTCGAGGGCGAGGACTCGCGCCGCCGCTTCGCCGAGACCGACGAGTTCGATTCCGAGCAATTCGTGGATGCCGACGTCGCGGCCCTCGAGGGCGAGTGGGCGTCTCTCGGAGCCGACGCCGGCGCGGCCGGAGCCGACGGACCCGAGGGCCTCATCGACGACGACCTCGCCTTCACCCGCCCCTGGGGTTTCACGCTCGCCGAGGTCTCGGCATCCGTGCTGCTCGTCCAGGGGGAGCGCGATCGCGTCATCCCTCCCGCTCACGCTCGGATGCTCGAGGCCGCTCTTCCGCACGCGACGCTCGATCTGCACGCCGACGACGGCCACGTCTCGGTGCTGCGGCACCTGGGTGCCGCGCTCTCCCGGTGACCGATGCGCGCGAGACGTCAGCGACGTCGCGCGACCCGCAGCAGCGTCTCACCCACCGCGGCGATCGCCGCCGCGCACGCCAGTGAGACCGCGATGCTGACGAGAGCGGCGGCGGGTCCCGTGGAATCCAGGGCGGCCCCGGCGATCACTCCGCCGATCGGCACGCCGAGCGACATCGCCGCGGTCGGGTAGGCGAGGGTCTCGGTCACGCGTCCTTCGGGGGCGCGGGCCGATGCCACGAGGATGCCCGACACCATCACCGGCGACAGCGCGAGCCCGAGCAGCAGGATCACCCCGAACAGCACCGGAGCAGAGCCCTGGGCGAACGGCAGGGCGAGGGCGACCGCGCAGGCGACCGCGGCGAAGAGGATGTACCGCGCGGCGGGGGAGAGTTTCCACGTCCGTGCTCCGGTGACGACCGACCCGATCGCGATCGCCACGGCCAAGGCGCTGAACGCCGGGCCCGCGAGCCACGGCCGCTCGCTCAGCTCGGCCCAGCCGACGAGACTCACGTCGAACGCGCCGAAGACTCCGCCGAAGGCGATGCAGGCCACCGCGATGGGGATCACCCCGGCGGGAGGCAGGACCAGTCCTCGGCGCGGCCCGCGCGGTGTCGGTGCGGGCTGCGTCGCGCGCTGCGAAGCCAGCCACACGCCGCCGATCACTCCGAGGCCGAGCGAGCCGAGGACCGCCACCGCGGGGCCGAGCGCGGCGGCCACCGCGGTGATGGCGGGCGGCCCCGAGATGAACACCATCTGGTCGGCGATGGTCTCGAGCGCCAGAGCGGGTGTCCGCTGCGCCGGCGGGGCCAGCACGGTCCACCGCGCCCGGACGGCCGAGGTGAGGTCGGGGGTCGCCGCCCCCGTGACGAACGCCGCAACGAGCCACGTCCAGAACGGTGCACCCATGAGCACGAGGGCGAGCAGTCCGGATGCCGCGAGCACGAGGCATCCGAGAGACACCAGGATCACGCGGGCCTGGCCGTGGCGGTCCATGCGCGATGACCACAGGGGTGCCGCGATCGCCATCCCGCCGACGAGGGGTGCGACGACGAGTCCGGCGGAGGCGAAGCTGCCGGTCGAGGCCGACACGAGCAGGATGATCCCGAGGGACAGGGTCGCCCGGGGGAAGCGCGCGAGGATCCCTGCGGCGACGAAGCCGCGGGCCCCGGGCAGGCGCAGCACCTGGCCGTAGGCGCGGACGCCCTGCGCCTCAGACGTCGTCGTGTTCACGGCGCGTGCGTCCCCTCGCGGTGGCCACAACGCAGGAGATCCGACCAGCCGTTGGTCGACCACCCCGCGCGGACTCGTCGCCGTGGGCAGCCCCCACGGATTCTCCTGCGTTGTGTCGTCGTGCGGCGTGACCCGTCGTCACCGCCGCGACCGCGGGAGCAAAACCCGCCAGCGGCGTGGTCGCGGCGGGATGGGCGGGCGGTACGCAGGAGAACCGCCCGCCCCGCAGCGGGAAGCCCGCGTGACCACGGCTGCGGCGGCGCATATCTCCTGCGTTGTGTCGCGTTGCCGCCCATCTCTCCGGCGGAGGCCCGGATGGAAACGAACCGTGCACGCCCCGGGCGACTCACGCGGTGTAGTCGAATCGGCTGATCTCCTCGAGCGCTTCGACGACGAACGACACGCTGTCCTCGAACAGCTGGGCGCCGTGTGCGGCGTTCGCTCCGGTGGGGTCGCCGAGAACGCCGGTGGGTCCGAAGTCGTTCGAGAGCCACCCGAAGGTCACGGGCTTGCCGTTGAAGCCGATGTGGCGGAAGTCGCCGATGTGCGCGGGCACGGTGGCCTCGAATTTCGCGGCGTCGACGAGCTCGGGACGCAGGTGCATGATCATGCTCGTCTCGCCGTGGCCGGCGTGGATGCCGGTGCCGTGCTCGTCGGGTCCGCCGTCGGTGCCGTCGAACGAGGGCACACGGGCGGCAGGCATGAAGAACGTGCGCAGGCCGAAGCGGCGACGCAGCTCGCGGTTGGCGACGTTCAGCAGGGCGACGTTTCCGCCGTGGCCGTTGAGGAACACCAGCGTGCGGGCCCGGGTGGTCAAGAGCGATCGGCCGATGTCGACGATCGTCTGCATCATCGTCTCGGGGGTCAGCCACAGGGTGCCCGGCGCCCACGAGTGCTCGTCGGACTTCGTGATCGACAGCGTCGGCAGCTGCCACACGTCGAGGCCCTGCGCGGCGGCGCGGGCGACGGCGGCGGTGGCCGAGGCCTCGGCCACGATGGCATCCGTGGCGAGGGGCAGGTGCGGACCGTGGTGCTCGATCGCGCCGGTGGGCAGCACGACGATCGACTCCTCGGTGAGGGCCTCGGCGGCCGCGGGGCCGCTCAGTTCGGCCAGCAGACGGGTCATGAGATGATCGCTCCCTTGCGCGCTCCGGTGTAGTCGGGGTTGAGCTTTCCGGGGTTCAACAGGCCGTTCGGGTCGGTGAGGGCGGCGGTCTCGGCGGTCTGCTCGACGTTGAAGTCGACGTTCCACTGGTGCGGGTTGTGCACGCCGACGCCTATCGCGTTGAGCTCGGCGATGCCGCGGTACACGTCCTCTTCGCTGACGTACGGCGCGGCGAGCATGCCGATCGGGAAGGCCTTCGTCGACTCGATGTGGAGCTTGCCGCCCGCGAACACCGACTCGACGGCTTCGATGTCGTCGGCCAGCGGGGCGCCCGCGACCTCGAGGTGGAACACCTCGTGCGGCTGGCTCTTCTGGTACCACTCGATGGGGTGGTTGTAGCTGAGCATCGACAGGCGGATGCTGGCCTGCGGGCCCTCGCGCACCGCTTCGACGCGGCCTCCGGCCCCCTCGATGATCGCGGTGACCTCGTCGATGAGCGAGGCGTCGATGATCGCGCGCAGGCTCGAGCGCCCCTCGGGGATTGCCTCGTCGTCGGGAAGGGCCGCCGAGATCTCGACGCCGTCGCCCGAGACGAGGCGCGGGGTGGGCGTGAGGTTGCCGATCGTCTGCACGACCGAGAGGGTCCCGGCGAAGTCGGGGAAGCTCGCCCACAGCCCCCGCCATTCGCGCAGCGGCTCGAGGCGCACGGTCGCGCGCACGATCACGCCCGCGGTGCCGTAGTTGTGCACGTACTTCTGGGCCTCTTCGCCCTCGGCGTGGAGGATCTCGGCGCTGCCGTCGGCGTGCACGACGTCGAGGGCCGCGACGAAGCCGCGGTCATTCGAGCCGTGCTCGATCGAGCCGGTGCCGCCGGACCCGCCGGAGAGGAAGCCGCCGATCGTCGACTGCGCGGTCGAGGGGTACATCCACAGCGCCTGGCCGCTCGCCCACGCGGCCTGCTCGAGCATGACCATCGGGGTTCCGGCCTCGGCGGTGATGAAGCCGTCGCCGACCTCGACGATCGCCTTGGCTCGCGTGGTGTCGATGACGAGGCCGCCCTGCATCGGAATGCCCTGTCCGTAGTTGCCGGTGCCCTTACCGCGAACGGTGATCGGAACACCGTGGCGGGATGCCGCGGCGACGGCCGTGGCGATCTGCTCGGCGTCGGCGGCGAAGACGACGAGGTCGGCGAGGCCCAGCGGAAGCTTCGCGGCGATGATCGGCGACATCGGCGAGCCGTCGACGCTGGCGCGTTCGCGCACGCGCGGTTCGGTGCTGACGGCGGCGGGGCCGAGCAGGTCGAGCAGTTCGTCCTCGAGGGAGAGGACGCGGGTGGCGGTGTCGCTCATGGGGGTGTCTCCGGGTGGAACGGGCGGGGGTGGATGCCGCTGGGGCGGCGAGCAGCGGTGCACAACGCAGGAATTCTGCGACCGGCTGGCCCGATTTCGCATGTCAGTCGGCGCGGGGCACCGGATCTCCTGCGTTGTGTACGCGACGGGGCGGTGGCCGGGTTTCGGGGCGGGGGTGCGACCGGGCCGCCCCCAGCGGCCCGGCCCGCACGAGGCGGGCCGGGCCGGTCGGTCAGAACGAGATGCTCTTGTCGATGAACTCGTTCGTGTAGAGGTCGGCCGGGGTGTAGCCCGACGCGGGCGGGGTGCCCAGGTCGGTGTAGACCTTGCTCGCCTTGGTGAAGAAGTCCGAGAAGCGGCTGTCGTCGAAGTTGCCGTAGGTCGAGTCGGGGCCGTTGCCGACCAGGCCCAGGTCGACCTGCGTCTTGTCGGAGTAGTCCGCCACGCCCTGCGTGTAGGTCCAGCCGGTGGCGTACTCGTCGACGAGCTTGAGGATCAGGTCGTTCGCGGCCTTCGGGTCCTTGTAATACGCGACGCCGGCCTTCTGCAGCACGGGGACCAGCTTCGACAGGCACGGCGAGAGCTCGTCGAACTTGTCAGCCTTGACCGACACCGACGACTGGTAGGTCTGCCATCCGGCGTCGTGGATGAGGGCGAACTTCACCGGCTTGCCCCAGGCCGAGACCTCGTTCTGGTAGACGTACGGCTCGGCCGAGGCGAAGCCCTGCTGCATGTCCTTGCCGCCGGCGGCGACGAAGTTCGACGGGGTGCCGTCGTACGAACCGTCGAGCACGTCCGACGACGCGAGGCCGGAGCTCTTGAGGTACTCGATGTAGGCCGAGCCGTCGAAGTAGCGCCACACGCCCTTGTTCTTCTCGAGGGCGGGCTTGACGTCCTGGATGGTCTTGACGTCGGGGTAGGTCGCCGGGTCCCACATGACCATGGTCGGGCTGATGTCCAGCGGGGCGAAGACGGCCTTGGTGGGCGTGGTTCCCGAGAGCTGGATCGCCTCGTCGGTGCTGACGTAGCCGAGGGTGATCTTGTCGTCCTGGTACATCTGGGCCGAGACCGTCTGGAAGCCGATCGCGGGGCCGCCCGCGCGGATCTCGAGGTTCACGCCCGTGTACTCGCCGTCCGACATCAGCGGCCCGGTGACCGCCTTGGTGTTGGCGTCGATCGTGTAGTCGTCCTTGATCATCTCGTAGAGGTGACCGTGTTCGGCCTCGGGGTTCCAGTCGGTCTGGATGACGACCGTCGAGGGGCAGTCGGCCGAGAGGTCGACGGAGCCGATCTTCAGGTCGGCCGAGGGAGCGGTCTCCGCGGCGCTGCCGGCGCAGGAGCTGAGCGTGAGGGCGATCGCGACGGCGCCGGTGACGGCGGTGCCGCGAAGGAGGGTGGAGCGCTGCATGCTGGTTCGCTTTCTGTGACGGGTGGAGCTCTCGGGTGCGGGGTGTTTCGGGTACGCCGGATGCCGCCACCCGCGCTGTGGCGCGAGCGGAGGGCGTGGCATCCGGAGGTCGGTGGGCCGGGTCAGAGGGTGCTGTCGTACCAGCGGCCGACGGCCACCTTCGACAACCAGCCGAAGAAGGCGAAGATCGCAACTCCCAGCAGGCAGGCGGCCAGGATCGCCGCGAACAGTTCGGCGCTCTGCAGACGCGACTGGTAGTTGGCGATGAGCGAGCCGATGCCCGGCTCGCCGCGACGGAAGAAGTAGTCGCCGACGATCGCGCCGATGACCGACAGGCCCGCAGAGGTGCGCATGCCGACGAAGATCGAGGGGAGCGCAGCCGGGAGGGTGAGCTTGGTGAGCACCGTCCACTTGTCGGCCTTCTGAAGGCGGAAGAGTTCGCGCTGCGACTTGTCGACCGACTGCAGACCGAAGAGCGTGTTCGAGACCATCGGGAACAGGGCGATCAGGACGCAGACGATCACGCGGGCGAGGAATTCGTAGCCGAACCAGAAGCCCACCAGGGGCACGAGCGCGAGGATCGGGATGCACTGGAGCACCACCGCGTAGGCGTACGTCGAGCGCTCGACCCACCGCGCGAGCGACATCGCGATGGCCCATCCGATGCCGATGACCATCGCGATCCCGAGGCCGGCGAGGGCGACACCCGTCGTGCGGAACAGGGCGACCCAGATGTCGCTGCTCACCTGCGGGTCGAAGAAGCCCGAGGTGAACATCTCGTGCGGCATGGGCATGAGGAAGCCCTTGCCCGAGGCGCTCAGGGAGAGCGAGATCGCGTACCAGACGCCCAGCAGCACGACGAGGACGCCGAGGGGCGGGCCCAGCAGCGCGGCCCGGGCTCCGAACCCGCGTCGGGTCTTCGCCACGCGCGGGCGGGGCGGCTCGACGGGGGGAACGGATGCCGAGGGCTCGGCCGTGTCGGAGACGACGGGCTCTGCGGAGGTGGTGCTCATGAGTGTCCTTCCCGGAGGGCGTGGGAGACCTCGCCGACGAGCTTCGCGAATTCGCCGGTGTAGCGGATCTCGGGATCGCGGGGCATGTCGAAGGGGACCTCGAAAGTGTCGACGAGGTGACCGGGGCGGCCCGACATCACGACGACCTTGGTGGAGAGGTAGACGGCCTCGGAGACCGAGTGGGTGATGAACAGCCCCCCGAACTTCTGCGCGACGAAGATCTTCAGCAGTTCGTCGTTCAAGCGTTCGCGGGTGATCTCGTCGAGTGCGCCGAACGGCTCGTCGAAGAGGAACAGTTCGGGGTCGAGCGTCAGGGAGCGGGCGAGCGAGGTGCGCATCTTCATGCCGCCGGACATCTGCTTGGGCAGGTGCTTCTCGAAGCCGTTGAGCCCGACGAGGTCGATCGCCCACTGCGCTTTCGGCGCGCGGACGCGCTTGGGCTGCCAGTTGAGCTCGGCGAGCAGCTCGACGTTGGAGCGCACATCGCGCCACGGCAGCAGGGTCGCGTCCTGGAAGACGTAGCCGATGCGGTCGGTGGCGACGGTGGCGGTGCCTTCGCTCGCCGTCTCGAGGCCGGAGGCGATGCGCAGCAGGGTCGATTTGCCGCAGCCGGAGGGGCCGACGACGCTGACGAACTCGCCGCGCTGGACGGTGAGGTCGACGCCGGAGAGGGCGGTGGTGCCGTTGGGGAACGTCATGGCGACGTTGCGGAAGTCCAGCAGCGGGGCGGTGGATGCCGCGACGTCTGCGGGAGCGGGGGAGGCCAAGGTCACGGGGGCGCTCGCTTTCCGGTCGGGTGGTCAGGAGGCCGTCGCGGGCGCGGCGGTCGGGGTGGGGACGGCGGTTCGGGTCGATACGGTGGTGCGGCTTACGAGCCGGCCCCGGTGCAGCACCACGCGGTCGGCGCTGGCGAAGGCCACGGTGTCGCCGAGCGAGTCGGCCTTGACCGCGACGAGGTCGGCCCGGGCGCCGGCGACGGGTCCGGCGAAGGGGAGGTTCATCACGTCTCGGGCGCCGACGGTCACGGCATCGAGGGCGTCCGCGGGGGCGAGGTGACCGGCGCTGACCAGCAGGGAGGCGGTCTCGAGGTGGTCGCATCGTCCGACGGGGTTGAACGGGTCGCGCACGTTGTCGGCACCGGCCGCGACGCGCACTCCCGCATCTTTGAGGCGGCGGATCGGAGCGATACCGCGAGGGGTGGCGTGGTCGGCGCCCCAGCCCTGGAGGTAGAGGTTCGTGATGGGGAGGGCGATGATGCCGATGTCGGCGGCGCTGACGGCGGCCGCGAGGGGTTCGAGGTCGGTCGCGGGCATCATGCTCAGACGCACGCAGTGCCCCGCGGTGCGCGGGCGATGCCACCCGGTGACCGCGCTCGCGTAGGCGGCGAGGGTGTCGGCTCCGGCGAGGCTCTCGTCGGTGTGCAGGTCGAGTCCGACGTCGCGACGGCGAGCCAGGGCGACGAGTCGTTCGAGGTCGGCGATCGGGTCCTCCGCGAGGTGCGGAGCTCCGCCCACCAGGTCGATTCCCGCGTCCAGCGCGGCGTCGAAGACCTCGTCGGCCACGGTGGGTCCGCCGAGGGCGACGAGTTCGAGGTCCATGATCCCGCCGAGCTCGGCCCGCAGGCGGACGAGGGCGCGCACGCCGGTCAGCGCGTCTTCTCCGCGCAGCAGATCGACGTGCGTCCGGATCGCGGTGATGCCTGATGCCAGCATCCGCAGTGCCGTGGCGCGCGCCCTCTCGAGGGTGTCGTCCTCGTCGAGGGTCAGGGCGAAGGCGTGCCAGCTCTCGATCGCGCGCTCGAGGTCGCCGAACGGGGGGTCGATGGCATCCCAGGACTGGGACTTGTCGAGGTGCGCGTGCGGTTCCGCTCCCGCGGCCGTGACGACGTACCCGTCGAGATCGAGGATCTCTCCGTCGGTCTCGGGGAGGGGACTGCCGGCCGGCACCACGGCGAGCACCTCGTCGCCGTCGATCGCGATGTCGACGAGGGCGCCCGAGGTCAGGCGCACGCCGCGCAGAGCGGCGATCGAGACGGGTGGAGCGGCAGACACGAGGGCCTCCGGAGGAGTCGAGAAGACAGGCGTCGAGACGGGAGCCACAGCAGCGGGGCGAGCCGCTCGAGGCGGCGGCGTCAGTGTTGGTGTGACCAACATCCGGCGATGTTCCGATGCTAGGAACCGCGCGTTTCCGCTGTATTTCCCCCGCGTGACCCTCTCGACAAAGTTGTCGGACAGGCGGTGGCATTCGTCGTGTCGGGTGCGACGAGAACAGGGGATGCCACGGGAACAGGCTGGTTTTCGCTCGATCAGCCTGTTCTCGTCGCCTCTCTTGTTCTCGTGGCCGCCGTCGCCCGCACCGCCACCACCCCGCCTCACCGCGTTCGCGAGCGGGAGGGACGGGATGGCAGGATCGTCGGGGCGGTCGACGCCCCCACCCCGGAGATCGCCGTGCCCGTCATTCCCGCCCCGCCCCGTGCCGCGCGCACGCCGGTCCTGCTGGGAACGCAACTGCTGTTCAACGTCGGCTTCTTCGCCGTCGTCCCGTTCCTCGCACTTGTCCTCACCGATGACTTCGGCCTGGCCGCCGCCGCGATCGGTCTGATCCTGGGGGTGCGCACCTTCGCGCAGCAGGGCATGTTCTTGGTCGGCGGGGTGCTCGCCGACCGCTTCGGTGCGCGGCGGACGATCCTCGCGGGGTGTGCCGTGCGCGTGCTCGGTTTCGCCACCCTCGCCCTGTCCCTGCTCTCCCCGGCCCCGCAACTCGCCCTCTTCATCGCGGGGACCGTGCTCACGGGTCTCGGCGGCGCCCTCTTCTCACCGGGGGTCAACATCCTCGTGGCGGATGCCGAGCAGCGCCGCGCCCCCGCGGGTGCGAGGCCCCGCGCCTCCCTGTTCGCGTGGTTGAGCGTCGCGGGCGAGTTCGGGGCGGTGCTCGGCCCGCTGCTCGGAGCTGCCCTGCTCGGGTGGGGCTTCGTCGTGGTGGCTCTGGCCGGGGCCGCCCTCTTCGTGCTGATCGCCGTGTTCCTCGCCATCGCTCTGCCGCGTCGGACGCCCGTGGCGACGGAGCGGGGGATCCACGGACGCTGGTGGTCGCTCCGCGACCGACGGTTCGTGGCCTTTTCGGCCCTGCACGCGGCGGACCTGCTGGCTTTCAACCAGCTCTACCTCGCGCTCCCCCTCCAGCTCGCGCGTGCCGACGCGGGCCCGGGCGTGGTCGCGGCGATGTTCGCGTGGGTCTCGGCGCTCACGCTCGTGCTGCAGCTGCCGGTGTCGCGCTGGTGCCACCGCGTGGGCGCGGCCCGTGCCCTGCGGGCGGGGTACGGGCTCTCGTCCGCCGGATTCGTCGCGGTCGCCGCGAGTGTGGTCGTTCCGCTCGACGCCCCGGCGCGCGTGGTCGCCGTGTTCGTCGCCGCGGGGCTCGTCGTCGTCGGCCACCTGACGACCACCCCCACGGCGCAGGGGCTCGTCCCGCGGTTCGCCGCGGAGCTGCCGACCGGATCGTTCTTCGGTCTGCTCTCGACGTGCGGCGGCGTGGCTGTGCTCATCGGCAACGTCGTCGTCGGCGCGCTGCTCGGCTGGACCGCGGTTCCGGCCGCGGCCTGGCTGCTGCTCGCCGTTCCGCTCGTGGTCGCAGCGATCTGGGCGCCTCCGGTCGCGGCCTCCGCGGGACGAACCGAAGGCCACGAGGCTACAGCTCGAGCGTGATCCGCGGGCAGGCCGCGCGCGAGACGCACGGCATCATCGAGCGGTTGGCGTCTTGCTCCTCGGGGGAGAGCACCGAATCGCGGTGCTCGATGTCGCCGTCGATCACGGCGACCTCGCAGGTGCCGCAGGTGCCCACGCGGCAGCTCGAGGGAACGACGATCCCGTGCTCCTCGATGACGTCGAGCACCGACCGCTCAGGCGGCACCGTCACCGTCAGCCCCGACATCATGAGGTCGACCTCGAACGGTTCCTGCCACACGGGAGGGCCGAGCACCTTCGCCTCGAACCGCTCCACGTGGAGGCTCCCTCGGGGCCAGCCCGACATCGCGGCATCCAGTCCCTCGAGAAGGCGCGCGGGTCCGCATGCGTACACGACGGTGCGCGTGACGGGCGTCTCGAAACGGGCGGCGAGGTCGAGGCGGTGGCCCTCGTCCGCGGCGTACACCTCGACCCGCTGGCCGTACTGCGCCTCGAGCTCGGCGACGAAGGCCATGGTGGAGCGCGACCGCCCGACGCAGAGCAGGGTCCACTCGGAGCCCGCGGCCTCGGCGGCCTCGATCATCGGCACGATCGGGGTGATGCCGATGCCTCCCGCGACGAAGACGTACGACCGCCCCGCGGTGGGGGCGAACAGGAAGTGGTTGGCGGGCCCGCGCACGCGCAGGGTCGACCCGACGTGGGCGTTCTCGTGCAGCCAGACCGATCCCTCGCGCTCGCGCAGGACGCCGATCCGCCACGTGCCGCGTTCGGTCGGCGATCCGCACAACGAGTACTGCCGTTCGATCCCGCCGGGCAGGACGACGTCGATGTGCGCCCCGGGCGACCAGTGCGGCAGGGTGCCCGTCGCCCGCTCGAGATCGAGGACGACGACGCCGTCTGCGGCATCGCGCCGCCCGCGCACGACGGCTTCGAAGGTGACGCCTGCGCTCACGTGTTCTCCTGTTCGGTCAGGTCGTCGGCCCCGCCGTGCACGAGCTCTTTCACGATGAGCAGCCGGTACGTCGAACCGTCGGGCGAGTGCCAGCGGTGCGGGGTGCCCGAGCGGCAGTAGACCGAGTCGCCCACCCGCAGAGTGCGCTCGCCGAACCCACCGAACGAGATGACGATCGACCCCTCGAGGACCGTGAGGAACTCGTCTTCGTCGTGCACGTAGTGGTCGCCGGCCGCGGCGTTCGATCCGGTGAACTCGAGGGGTTCGAAGCGGCGCGGCCCCTCGGCGAGCAGTCGGGCGGTGCCCTCCGCGTACGGTCCGATGACGCCCTCGTCGGCGGCGACGAACGAGGGTTCGGCGTCGTGGTCGGCGCGCGGCGGCTCCGACCCCGCGAGCAGTTCGACGCGGCTGGTCCCGAGAGCTCGGGCGAGCCGTTCCAAGCTGGCCATGCTGGGCCGGGCCAGCCCCCGCTCCAACTGGCTGAGGAAGGGGTGCGACAGGGTCGCCGCCTCGGCGAGTTGGGTGAGGGTGAGTCCGCGCGCCTTGCGGAGACCGCGCAGGTGCGCGCCCAGGCGTTCGTCGCTGCTCGGGATGTCCATCACGGGAGCCATGGTCGTCATCGTCCCACCCTCTCGAACAGTGCGCCGACGATCTCGCGCTCATCGGCGCGCATGAGTCGTCCGTCGTCGACGACCGTGCGTCCGCCGACGACGACCCTGCGGGGGCGACGACCGGGTGCCGCCCACAGCAACCCCGCGACCGGATCGGCGACGCCGGCGTCGGCGACACCCGACACATCCCACACGCAGAGGTCTCCGGCCGAGCCCGCGACGAGGCGACCGAGCTCGGGTCGCCCGAGCCCGTCGGCCGAGCCCGCGCTCGCCATCGTCAGGACGTCGGATGCCGCGAGCTGCGGACCGACCAGGGCCGAGACCTGCATCGCCAGGCGCGCGTCGGCGAGCAGGTGTCCCGCATCGTTGCTGCCCCCTCCGCTCGTCCCGAGACCGACGGCGACGCCGGCGTCGAGGAGACGCCGCACCGGCGCGACCCCCCACCCCATGGGCACGTCGCAGCCGGGCGCATGGGTGGCGGAGGCTCCGGATGCCGCGACCCGGGCGATCTCGTCATCCGTGACGTCGCACAGGTGGGCGAGGGTGACGTCGGGGGCGAGCCAGCCCCACTCGTCGAGCAGGTCGAGGGGGCGCCTGCCGTAACGCTCCAGGGCGATCTCGACGTCGACGACCTCGTTGGCCTGCGTGCGCCGACGGAGCCCGTGGCGCCGGGCGACCTCGCCGAGCAGGACGAAGGTCTCGCGGGGGTCGCTGTGCACGCCGGCCGGGCCCACGGCGACCTGCAGCATGCCGTCGGACGAGACGCCGCCGGGGCGGTCGGGGACGAGGGCTGAGACGATCGCCTCGGCCGAGGCGGCCGCGGTCTGCGGATCATCACGTGCCGCTCCTCGCACGAACACCAGACGGGCGCCGAGGTCGGTCGCCGCGCGAGCCGCCGCTCGGGCCATCCCGACGTCGTCCGCTCCGGCGGGCCAGGTCAGGTGGTGGTCGGCGACGGTGGTCACCCCGCTCAGCAGCGCTTCAGCGAGGCCCGCGCGGGCGGCGAGCCCGGTCAGTTCGGGATCGACTCGCGCCTCGGCGTAGGCCTCCGCCATGGCCGGGAGCCAGTCGCGCATCGGGATGCCGCGGGTTCCCGGCAACGTCCGGAACGCCGTCTGCAGGAGGTGATGGTGGGCGTTGACCAGACCCGGCGTGACGACGCAGCCGGTGGCGTCGATGATCTCGGCATCCGCCGTGTCCGCTGCCTCGGCGACCATCCCGTCGACGATGACGACGTCGCCCGTGCGCACGCGACCGGGTCCCTCCACGACGGCGACCGCTCCGCGGACGACGACGACGCTCACGCGTTCCTCACCGCGCAGGATGCGGTCCCGTCCGCGATCACGTGCAGGCGGCGTTTCCCGGCGTCGCGGAGCGGGCGCGCGTCGGCCGCGTTCCGGGAGGCCACGATCTCGGCGATCACCGAGAGGGCCGTTTCTTCCGGGGAGCGTCCCCCCAGGTCGAGGCCCAGGGGGGAGTGGAGGCGTGAGAGTTCGGCATCCGTCACTCCGGCGGCGCGGAGCAGGGCGGCGCGGCGCGAGACGGTGGCTCGGGCTCCCATCGCGCCGACGAAGCCCACTGGCAGCCGCAGCGCCACGCGGATCGCGGGGACGTCGAGGCGTTCGTCGTGGGTGAGGACGCACACCGCCGTCCGTTCGTCGGGGTCCCGCAGCGCGGAGAGGACCTCGTGGGGTGCCCCGACGACGAGGTCGGCGGCGTCGGGGAAACGGTCCCGCGTCACCAGCAGCGCCCAGTCGTCGCACACGGTCACCGCGAAGCCGGCCGCCGCGCCCAGCCGGCACAGGGCCGCCGCGTGCTCGCCGGCGCCGAGGACGATCAGCCGCGGGGGAGCGGGGCGGTGGAGCACCAGCGGCTCGCCGTCGAGATCGAGGTGCAGCGACGCCTCGCGACCGTCTCGCGCCGCGATGAGCGCGTCGCGGTGCGCCGCGTCGACCCGGTAGGCGACGACGTCGACGGCCCCGCCGCACGCGAGCCCGGCGGCGATCGGCGCGATCGCGTCGTCGTCGCCGAAACCGAAGCGCGCTCGGCGCACCCTGCCGGTGCGCAGCGCGTCGAGACCGAGCATGACCGCGTCGCTCTCGACGCAGCCGCCCGAGATCGATCCGATCACCCGCGCGTCCCTCGTGACGGCCAGCGTCGCGCCCACGCCGCGGGGGGCGCTGCGCACGACGGCCGTGACGGTGACGGCCGCCACGGGTACGCCCGCGTCGAGCAGCGGCACGAGGTCGGCAGCCAGTTCGAGCATGGATGCGACCGTAATCGGGGCGTGTTTCGCGCACGCTACGCTGTCGTGACCATGCCCGCCGTACTCCCCGGAACCGTGTCGGGACTCGTGCTGGCCGCCGGCGCGGGGCGTCGTTTCGGCGGACCCAAGGCCCTCGCGCGCACCTCCGCCGGCACCCCGTGGCTCGCCCTCGCCGTTCGGGCCCTGCGGGAGGGCGGATGCCGCGACGTCGCGGTTGCGCTCGGCGCCGGCTTCGACGAGGCCGCGGGTCTCGTTCCGGCGGGTGCCGCGATCGTGCGCGTCGACGAGTGGGCCACCGGCGTGGCGGCGTCGCTGCGCGCGGGGCTCGAGGTCGTGGCATCCGGGTCCTCCGACGCCGTCGTGGTGCTGCCCGTCGACACCCCCGACGTTCCGGCGACCGCCATCGCGCGCCTCGCGCGCCGAGCGGAGCCCGGCGCCCTCGCTCAGGCCACGTACGACGGCGCGCCCGGTCACCCGGTGCTGCTCGGCCGCGCCCACTGGGCGGGGATTTCGGCCACGGTGACGGGCGACATCGGGGCCCGCCCGTACCTCATCGCGCAGGAGGCCGACCTCGTCGAGTGCGGCGACCTCTGGTCGGGAGTCGACCGCGACACGCGCTGACGCGGGCTCAGCCGGGTGGCGGAGGGGCCAATCGGTAGAGGATGCGCGGGCGCCCGCGGGCGCCGTACCGGTGCGCGAGATCGAGGACCCCTGTCGACACCAGGTGCTCGAGGTAACGCTGAGCGGTGGCCCGCGACAGGCCGCAGGCGGAGGCGACGTCGGATGCCGAGACGAAGGCGACCGGGTCGAGACTCGCGCGCACCCGGTCGAGGGTGACCTGGGCGAGGCCCTTCGGCAGCGATGACGGAGACGAGCGCTCGGGGACACGCACCGTGCCCGTTCCGAGCAGACGATCGATATCGCCCTGTGTCAGGGCGCGATCGCGGTCGGCCGCGGTGCGCGCCTGCCGCTCGCGGCGGTACGTGTCGAGGCGTCGCTGCAGCACGTCTTGCGTGAACGGTTTCACGAGGTAGCCCACGACGTGAGCGGCGAGCGCCTGTCGCACGGTCACCTGGTCCTGCGACGAGCTGATGACGAGCACATCGAGGCCCTCCGCCCCCAGCGTCCGCAGACGGTGCAGCACCTCGACCCCGCTGATGTCGGGTAGACGCATGTCGAGCAGCACCAGGTCGACGCCCTGTCGCGCGCGTTCGACGGCGGCGATCCCGGTCGCCGCCGAGCCGATCACCCGGAAGCCCGGTGTCTCGTCGACGAAGCGACCGTGCAGCGCGCGCGCCGCGGCGTCGTCGTCGACGACGAGCACCTGCACCGGATCGTCGGTCATCGCCGCACCGCCATCTCGAACGAGAAGCTCGCGCCGCCCCACGCCGACCGGCTGACGGTGACCTCGCCCCCGCGCTCGGCGACGGCCCGACGGACGAGACCGAGTCCGAGCCCGCGGCCGGTGCCGGTGACGTCGGGCTTCGACGAATGGCCCACCGAGAAGGCCCGTTCGACGTCGTCCGCATCGAGCCCCGGGCCGTCGTCGTCGACCGCTCCGTGCAGCCGGTCGCCGATCTGCGAGAGCGTGCACCGCACGCGCGAGGCGCCCGCTTCGGCGGCATTGCGGCACAGGTTGGCGAGAACGACGAGCACCGTCTCATCGAGCGGCAGGTCGCGGTCGATCTGCACCTCGAGGTGCGCACCGAGAGCGGCGACCTCTCCGCGCAGCGCCTCGAGACTGGCCCCCACGACCGATGGACCGAGCCGGGTGTCCGAGGCCGGGCGGGCGGTGAGCGTCGGGGCGGCGTCGGCGATGTAGGCCAGCGCGTCGCGGGTGTCGCCGTGCGAGACCAGACCGTGCAACACGTGCAACCGCGTGCCGAATTCGTGCGCCTGTTCGCGCAGAGCCGCCATCGTCCGGGTGCTCTGCTCCTGCTCCGCCGCGAGCGCGTCGGCCTGCCGGAAGCGCCGTTCGATCGCGGCGGCCAGCAGCGACGACGCCAGGGTGCCGGCCACGAGGGCCCCCAGCGCCCAGGGCAGCAGGGCGCCGAGGGCCTCGTCGCGATCCGCCAGCATGCGCGATTCGAGCACCCCCACCGCCACCATGCCGACGATCGTGCCGTCGGAGCTGATGGGCACCTTCGCGCGTACCGTGCTGCCCGAGGGTCCCGTCTCGATGCCGACGAACGGCGTCCCCGCCAGCACGCTCGCGTTGGCGGTTTCGACGAGGACGCCGCGTTGGGTGGCCTCGGGGTGGGTGATGCGCACGCCCTCGTCGTCGGTGATGACGACGTAGAACACCCCGGTCGTGCGCTCGACGAGATCGGCCAGCGGTTGCAGCACCGCCGTCGCGGGCGAGAGGTCTCCGGCATCCGCGAGGTCTTCCGCCGTTCCGGCGCGCGACACGGATGCCGCGGCCATCCGCACGTCATCGAGATCGGCGAGCCCGGAGGCCACGTCGTACACGCGCTCGACGGTGTCGTCGCGGATGCGGCGCTCCTGCACCGAGGCGGCGATCACGGTGGTCAGTCCCACGGCGAACAGAACGATGACGCTCGGCAGCACCACGAGCGCGCGTCTCACCGCTCGCGGGGTGAGCGCCGGGGAGTACTCGCGCATGGTGGGCTTTCTGTCGCACGCAATATGAGCACAAAGCGCGCGGGGGCTGCGCCGTGCCACCCCTCCTGGGAGCGTCTTCACATTCCGCGGAACGACGACGTCCGCGAGGAGGAGCTGTGATGACGGAGCCTACGCCTTCATCTGTCCCCGACCATCCGCCGGCCGGCAGTGCCCGGACCGACAGCGCACCGGTCGACCGGCCGCGGCGCCGCCGGATCGGCCGCCTCGCGGGGGGAGTGGTCGCCGCAACCGCGATCGCCGTCGCCTCGTACGGGTCGATCACCTCGGCGTCCGCCGGCGACGACATCCACGCGTCGATGACGATCATCGCGCCGGCCGCCGCCGGCGGTGGCTGGGACGGCGTCGCCCGCGAGCTGCAGCAGGCGCAGAAGGCCAACGGCCTGGTCAACAACGTGCAGGTGGTCAACATGCCCGGCGCCGGCGGCACCATCGCCCTCGGCAACGTCTCGGTGCTCAACGGGCAGGCCGGCAACCTGCTGGTCGGCGGCACGGGACTGCTCGCCGCGACCGTGCAGTTCAACTCGGCCGCGACCCTCGATGACGTCACTCCGCTGGCCGTGATGGTCGAGGAGTACGACGTCATCGTGGTTCCCGCAGACTCGCCCTACCAGAGCCTCGACGACCTCGTGCAGGCCTGGAAGCAGGACCCCCGCGCCTTGCCGTGGACCGGAGGCGGCTCGTTCGACCAGCTCGTCGTGGCCGAGCTCGCGCTCGCCGCGGGCATCGCGCCGGTCGACATGACCTACATCTCGTCCGACGGTGGCGGTGAGGCCATCCAGGCCCTGCTCAACGGCACCGCCCAGGCGGCGGCCGGCGGATACCCCGACAACATCGACCAGATCGAGTCGGGTCGCCTGCGCGCCCTCGCCCTCGTCGCGGCCGAGCCGATCGAGGGCATCGACATCCCCACCGCGGTCGACCAGGGCTACCAGGTGGGCCTGACCAACTGGCGCATGCTGGCCGCCCCGAGCGGCCTCGACGACGAGCAGATCGACGGGCTGACCGAGCTCGTCCTCGACTCGATCGCGACGCCCGAGTGGGCCGACGCCCGCGCCCGTTACCACTGGACCGAGCGCGTCATCACCGGCGACGAGCTCGACGTGTTCCTGGCCGACGAGCGCGAGCGCATCGAGCGCCTGTACGAGGAGATGGGCCTGTGATGCCGTCGAACAACAACCCGACCTCCGTCTCGGCGACCGTCGGCAACCGCCTGCGATTCCAGCGGGGGAGCGGCCCCCGCGGCATCGCGAAGGCGCTGATCATGCCCGCGATCCTCGCCGCCTTCGCGACGTACCTCCTGTACGGCATCGTCGTGATGAAGGTGCCGCCGAGCGCGGCCTTCCCGGGCCCGCAGTTCTTCCCCGGCATCGTCGCGGCAGGGCTCTCCGCGTTCGCGATCATCCTCGGCATCCAGGCGGTGCGCGCGGCCCTGGTCACCCCCTCGATCGAAGAGGAGGAGGCCGGCGAGCGCGCGGTCGGCGTCGACTGGCGCTCGTTCGCCTGGGTCGCGGGCTCGTTCCTCGCGTTCTCGTTCCTGCTCGGCATCCTGGGCTGGATCATCGCCGCGGCTCTGCTGTTCACCGGCATCGCCCGCGGGTTCGGTCAGCGCAAGGTGCTGTTCGCCCTCCTGGTCGGGCTCACCATCAGTTCGCTCAGCTACATCGCCTTCGACATGGGGTTGGGTCTGTCCCTGCCCTCCGGAATCCTCGGATGGGCCTTCTGACATGGACGTTCTCGTTCTCCTCGGCGAGGGATTCGCCGGCGCCCTGACCCCCCAGAACCTCATCTGGGTGCTCGTGGGCTGCGTGCTCGGAACCGCGGTCGGCGTCATGCCCGGCCTCGGCTCCTCGATGGCGGTCGCGCTGCTGCTGCCCGTGACCTTCTCGCTCGACCCGACCGCCGCGTTCATCATGTTCTCGGGCGTGTACTTCGGCGGGCTGTTCGGCGACTCGATCACCGGCATCCTGCTGAACACCCCCGGGCAGGCCTCGGCGATCGCGTCGACCTTCGAGGGCCACAAGATGGCGCTCAACGGACGCGCCGCGCAGGCGCTCGCCACCGCGGCGATCGGCGCCTTCATCGGCGGCATCGTCGCCGCGACCCTGCTGGTGTTCTTCGCCCCCGTGCTCGCGGGGCTGTCGAGCAGCTTCGGGCCGGCGGAGTTCTTCGCGCTGGCGATCTTCGCCTTCGCGGCGACCTCGTCGATCGTGACCGACAACGCCGGCAAGGGCCTCGCATCCCTGCTGCTGGGTCTCGGCATCGCGGTGGTCGGCATCGACGGCGTCACCGGCGCCCCGCGCTTCACGATGGACTCGCCCAACCTGTTCGACGGCATCTCGCTGATCACGGTGACCGTCGGCATCCTGGCCCTCGGCGAGGTCATCTACGTGGCCTGTCTCGAGCGGCACATCAGCGACAAGCAGATGATCCGTCCGACCGGCCGGCCGTGGCTGACCCGCCGCGAGTTCGCCGAGGCCACGCCCGCGTGGCTGCGCGGCACCGCGATCGGCCTGCCGTTCGGCGTGATCCCCGCCGGCGGCTCCGAGATCCCCACGTTCCTCGCCTACGGCATCGAGAAGCGCCTCGACGGGCGGCGCAAGAAGCCGCGCTTCGGCACCGGCGCCATCCGTGGCCTCGCCGCCCCCGAGGCCGCGGGCAACTCGACCACGGGCATGGCGATGGGTTCGCTCCTGGCGCTGGGGCTCCCGGTGTCGGCGACGGCGGCCATCATGCTCGCCGCCTTCCGCCAGTACGGTCTGCAGCCCGGGCCCCTGCTGTTCGAGCGGGCACCCGACCTGGTCTGGGCGCTCATCGCGAGCTTCTTCATCGCGATGGTCGTGCTGTTGATCCTCAACCTGCCGTTCGCGATGCTGTGGGCCAAGCTCCTGGTCATCCCGCGTCCGTACCTGTACGCCGCGATCGCGGTGTTCTGCGGGCTCGGCATCTACGCCACCTCGGGTGCGACCTTCGATCTCGTGCTGCTGCTCGCGGTGGGTCTGCTCGGCTTCGTCATGCGGGCGCACGACTACCCGCTCGCGCCGCTCATCATCGGCATGGTGCTCGGCCCGCTGGCCGAGACCAGCCTGCGCGATGCCGCGATGAGTGCGAACGGCGACCTGACGACGCTCTTCCAGGGGCCGATCGTCATCGCCATCTACGCGGTGCTGCTCGTGGTGCTGGTCGCGGCCGGGCGCAATCGCGTCCTGGCGCGTCGCCGGGCGAAGGCGACGCAGAAAGAGACCGTCGGGGTCTGATCGACGGGATCGGTGACGGGCGGGGCGCTTCGGCGGCCCGCCCGTTCTCGTGCGTCCGGGGGCGGAAAATCACGCTCCGGTCACGGTGTGCGTAATTTTGACGCGGCTATAGACAAAACCCCCTCGGGTGGATATTTTTTCGGAGCCGTCATAATTCGACGGACCAGAGTGCCGGGAACGAAGACGTACCCGATCCGACGCCGGGGAGGGCGCGGGTACGGATCCGAGGATCCCTGCTGTTCAGAGAGGAACGCAGATCACATGCTGAAGAAAATCCTGACCGGTGCGGCCATCGCCGCACTCGCCGTCGGTCTCGGGGCGTGCAGCTCCACGCGTCCGGCAGACGGCGGTGGAGACGCCGCGGGCGGCGGCTCGACCGAGTGCAACGTCGGTATCGCGATGCCCACCCGCAGCCTCGAGCGCTGGATCAACGACGGCGAGCAGCTGCAGAAGAAGCTCCAGGATGCCGGGTGCACCGTCGACCTGCAGTACGCCGACAACAAGACCGACCAGCAGATCAGCCAGATCCAGAACCAGATCTCGGGTGGCGCGAAGATCCTCGTCATCGCCGCGATCGACGGCTCGACCCTCGGCCCGGTGCTGCAGGAGGCCAAGGCGCAGAACGCCAAGGTCATCGCCTACGACCGCCTCATCAACGGCAGTGAGAACGTCGACTACTACGCCACGTTCGACAACTACAAGGTCGGCACGCTGCAGGGTCAGTACATCGAGTCGCAGCTCGGCCTGAAGGACGGCAAGGGTCCCTTCAACCTCGAGCCCTTCGCCGGCAGCCCCGACGACAACAACGCGAAGTTCTTCTTCGCCGGCGCATGGGACGTGCTCAAGCCCTACGTCGACAGCGGCAAGCTGGTCGTCCCCAGCGGCAAGTCGCCCGCCAACGACGACGCCTGGGCGTCGATCGGCATCCAGGGCTGGGCGTCCGACAAGGCGCAGTCCGAGATGGACAACCGCCTCTCGTCGTTCTACGGCGACGGCAAGAAGGTCAACGTGGTGCTCTCGCCCAACGACAGCCTCGCCATCGGTATCGAGGCGTCGCTGAAGTCGGCCGGCTACACCCCCGGCGCCGACTACCCGATCATCACGGGTCAGGACGCCGACAAGGCCAACGTCAAGGCGATCCTCGACGGTGCGCAGGCGATGACGGTCTGGAAGGACACCCGTGCCCTCGGCGACCGCGTCTTCACGATGATCCAGGAGATCAAGGACGGCAAGGAGGTCGAGGTCAACGACAAGAAGACCTACGACAACGGCAAGAAGGTCGTTCCCTCGTACCTGCTGACCCCCGAGGTGGTCACGAAGGACGACGTGCAGTCGAAGCTCATCGACTCGGGCTTCCTGAAGGCGTCCGACGTCGGACTCTGATCCACCCTGCGGCGGGGCGGGTTCGCCCGCCCCGCCGCTCCACGCGCCGCCCCGGCGGCTGAGCCGAAATGCCGCCCGGCGGGCGGCGGAGCCACAATGCCGCCCCGCGGGCGGCGGAGGGACAAGCACACATGACCGAACCGATCCTGCGCATGTCGGGGATCTCGAAGTCGTTCAACGGGGTTCCCGCTCTGGCCGACGTGTCGATCGACGTCTACCGCGGCGAGGTCCACGCGATCTGCGGCGAGAACGGCGCCGGCAAGTCGACCTTGATGAAGGTCCTCAGCGGCGTCTATCCCGCCGGGAGCTTCGAGGGGAGCATCACCCTCGAGGGCGAGCAGATGGCATTCCGCTCGATCAACGACAGTGAGGCCGCCGGCATCGTCATCATCCACCAGGAGTTGGCGCTGAGCCCGTACCTCTCGATCGCCGAGAACATCTTCCTGGGCAACGAGAAGTCGCGTCGCGGCGTCATCGACTGGAACGCCACCAACACCGCGGCGGCCGAGCTGCTCAAGCGGGTGGGGCTGCGCGAGAACCCCGCGACGAAGATCTTCGAGCTCGGTGTCGGCAAGCAGCAGCTCGTCGAGATCGCCAAGGCCCTCGCGAAAGAGGTGAAGCTCCTCATCCTCGATGAGCCCACCGCCGCGCTGAACGACGACGACTCCGCCCACCTGCTCGACCTCATCGACCAGCTGCGCACCCAGGGCATCACCTGCATCATCATCAGCCACAAGCTCAAAGAGGTGCTGCGCATCTCGGACCGCATCACGATCATCCGCGACGGTCGCACGATCGAGACGATGCACCGCTCCGACGCCGATACCGATGAAGGGCGCATCATCCGCGCCATGGTCGGTCGCGATCTGAACAGCCTCTTCCCGCCGCGCGAACCCGACATCGGCGACGAGCTCTTCCGCGTCGAGAACTGGACCGTGCATCACCCCGTCGACACCGAGCGCGTGGTCATCGACGACGCCTCGTTCATGGTGCGCGCGGGCGAGATCGTCGGCTTCGCCGGCCTCATGGGCGCCGGTCGCACCGAGCTCGCGATGAGCATCTTCGGCCGCATGTACGGCACCGGCATCTCGGGCGAGGTCTACAAGAACGGGCAGCAGATCGACGTCCGCACCGTCGACGCCGCCATCAAGCACGGCATCGCGTACGCCACCGAGGACCGCAAGAAGTACGGTCTGAACCTCATCGGCGACATCCAGGTCAACGTCTCGGCGTCCGCCCTGGCCCGTCTCGCGCGGCTGGGCGTGGTCGACAGGTACCGCGAGTACAAGGTCGCCGACTCGTACCGCTACAAGATGAACATCAAGGCGCCCAGCGTCGCCGCGATCACCGGACGACTCTCCGGAGGCAACCAGCAGAAGGTCGTCCTGTCGAAGTGGATGTTCACCGGACCCGACGTTCTGATCCTCGACGAGCCGACCCGCGGTATCGACGTGGGCGCGAAGTACGAGATCTACGGCATCATCAACGAACTCGCGGCCCAGGGTAAGGCCGTCATCGTCATCTCGTCGGAGCTGCCCGAGGTCATCGGCCTCTCCGACCGCATCTACACGATCTCCGAGGGACGCATCACGGCCGAGGTCAGCCGTGACGACGCCACGCAGGAGAACCTCATGCGGCACATGACCGCCGGAAGGAACTGACAGCAATGGCCACCGCATCCACCCAGACGGTCGAGGCGCCGACCCAGCCCGGGCCGCGACGTCGCGGCATCCTGTCGCGCATCAACTTCCGGCAGTTCGGCATCCTCGCCGCTCTCGTCATCATCATCGTGCTGTTCCAGGTGCTCACCGGCGGTCGCCTGTTGATGCCCGGAAACGTCAACAACCTCATCCAGCAGAACGCGTACGTGCTGATCCTCGCGATCGGCATGGTCATGGTCATCATCGCCGGACACATCGACCTGTCGGTCGGTTCGGTGGTCGCCATGGTGGGCGCGATCGCGGCGATCGCGATGAACCAGTGGGGTCTGCCCTGGTACGCGGCCGTCCTGCTGTCGCTCGTCGTCGGTGCCGTCGTCGGCGCCTGGCAGGGCTTCTGGGTCGCATTCGTCGGCATACCCGCGTTCATCGTGACCCTGGCGGGCATGCTGCTGTTCCGCGGTCTCACCCTGGTCCTGCTCACCGGCGGCACCATCAGCGGTCTGCCCGACGGCTTCACCGCGATCGGCGCGGGCTGGCTGCCGCCGTTCCTCGGGTACCTCGGCAACTGGGACGCCCTGACCCTCGCGCTGGGTGCCATCGCCAGCGTGCTGCTGGTCGTGCAGCAGCTGCGCACCCGCGCGACGCTGCGCCGCCTCGAGCTGCCGCGCGAGGTCGCCTGGTCGTTCTGGGCCAAGAACCTCGTCGCGGTCATCGCGATCATGGCCACCGCGTTCACGATCGCCGCGTACAACGGCACGCCGATCGTGTTGATCATCCTCGCGGTGCTCGTGCTGGCGTACACGTTCGTGCTGAACCGCACGACGTTCGGTCGCCACATCTACGCCATGGGCGGCAACCTCTTCGCGGCCGTGATGAGCGGTGTGAAGACGAAGTGGGTCAACTTCTTCATCTTCGTCAACATGGGTGCTCTCGCCGGTCTCGCCGCCGTGGTCAGCACGGCCCGCGCCGGTGGCGCGGTGGCCTCGGCCGGTCAGAACTACGAGCTGGATGCCATCGCGGCGGTGTTCATCGGCGGTGCAGCGGTCCAGGGTGGCATCGGAACCGTCGTCGGCGCGGTCGTCGGTGGTCTCGTGATGGGCGTGCTGAACATGGGGCTGTCGATCCTCAGCGTCGACGCCGCCTGGCAGATGGCCATCAAGGGCATCGTGCTGCTGCTGGCCGTCGCGTTCGACATCTTCAACAAGCGGCGCAACGGCGGTGCGTGATCGGATGGGGAGCGTGGTCCCGGGGCCCGCTCCCCATCCGCTCGACTGCTTTCCGCCTCGCCGCTTCGTGATGCGATGATGGGGGAGGTGCGCCTCTCATGACCCCTGCCGTGTTCGAGCCCGCAACCCCGCTCGCGCCGCCGGCTGGCCGTACGACGAACGACCTGATCCGTCAGCAGAACCTCTCGTCCGTCCTGTCGCTCCTCCACTCCCGGGGAGCGCTCTCACGCGCCCAATTGGGCGCCACGACGGGGCTCAACCGCTCCACGGTCACGGGCCTCGTCATGGAGCTGACCGAACTCGGCCTCGTCCGCGAAGCGCCGAGCGGGGAGCGCACGGGCAAGGTCGGTCGCCCCACCCTCGACCTCGAGCCCGAAGACCACGTGGCCGCCCTCAGCGTCCGCGCCGAACCGCACGCGGTCACGGTGGCTCTCGTGGGTCTCGGGGGGGTGGTCCACGCGCGACTCCGTCACGACACCGCGACCGCCCCGTCGCCGAAGCGTTTCGTGCAGATCGTCGCCTCGTCGGTCGAGGCGATGCGCGCCGACATCGACCGCCACTACCGCGTGATCGGGGCCGGGCTCGCGGTGCCCGGGCTCGTCAACGCCAACGGCTCCGTCCTCGTCTCGCCCACCCTCGGGTGGAAGCGTGACCCGGTCGCGGCTCGCCTCAGCGATGAGCTCGGGATGCCGGTGGCGGCGGGCAACGACGCCAGCATCGGGGCCCTCGCGGAGTCGCGGTTCGGCGTGGGGGTCGGTGTCGGCAACCTGCTCTACCTCGGCGGCGCGATGCACAGCATCGGCGGCGGCCTCATCATCGACGGCACGCTGCTGCGCGGCACGTCCGGCTACGCCGGCGAGCTCGGGCACACCGTCGTCGATCCCCGCGGCCGGCCGTGCGTGTGCGGGCGGCGCGGTTGTCTCGAGGCTGAGGTCAGCCTCGACCTGATCGAGCCGCTCCTGGGCCGGCGAAAGCTCGACGAGGACGAACTCGACGTCGAGCTCGGCGTCGCCCGCGATCCGCGTGTGATGACCGAGGTGACGCGCCAGGTCGAGATGCTCTCGCTCGCCCTCACGAACTTCGTCAACGCCTTCGCTCCCGAGACGGTCGTGCTCTCGGGCTACCTCGGCGCGCTGTTGTCGGTGAGTCGCGAGCGCCTCGCCGACGCGGTGCGCGTGCACCCGCTCGGTGCCGAGGGGCGCACGATCCGCCTCGAGAGGGCGCACCTGCGCTCGCGGCTCATGCTCGTGGGCCCCGCCGAGCTGGCCTTCAGCGACCTCCTCGCCAATCCCGCCGGCTTCCGCAGCTGACGCGACGGCTCGTTGTCCTGTCGGTGCCCTGTCATCGCCGGTCGTGTACGCCGGGCACTCCTGCGGCGAGCCCACGACGCGGCACGCGCCTTTCGCGCCGTCGGAGGCCGGCCGGGATCAGCCTGTGCGTGCGTTGTCAATCCCCGCGGACTTCCGACGCCTGAGCGTGTCCGGCAGTACATTCCTGCTCAAGCAAGCACGGGGTTCCTGTTCCCCCCGCCGCATTGCCTTGTCGGCCCCACAAATCGGAAGGCCGGACGAATGACGCTCCGGCTCCTCTCGCCAGCGGCTTTGTGATGATGCAGGAGGCTCTCATGTTGTTGCTGTCGGTGGGAGTCATGGTGATCGCCGTCGGCGCAGTCGTCGTCGTCGTCGGAGCCTCGTTCGCGCAACGCCAACCTCTGGACCCGCGGACCGCGTTCTTGCGCGTCGCCGCAGCGTCGGGAGTCATGGCGCTGGGCGCGAGCGTCATGTACGTCGTCGGAACGCCCCAGCTCGACGAGATCTTCGCGAACACCGCTGCAGATGCTGCGCTCGTCCTGTCGGTGGGTCTGATGAGCATCGCCGTCTCGATGGTCAGCGAACGCCGCGCACGAGCGGCAGCGGTGCTCGCCTCCGTCGCGGGTCTGGTCGTTGCCGTGTCGTCCGAACTGTTGCCCGCCGAGATCGCCCGGGCGGTGTTGCTGTACGCGTTGGCCGTGACGTGCGGTGCATGCGCGGTGCTCGCTGTTCGAAACGAACAGCTTCCCGGCCGGCCGACGAGGATCCTCGCGGGGGCGATGGCGTTCTACAGCCTCTACTCCGCGGCCCGCGGGATCGCTCTGACGCTGTACGGGCCCGACTCCGCCCGCCCGGGATCACCATTCGGCTACGTCGCCTCGCTGACAGCGTCTGTGGCAGTGGACGTCACCATCACGATCGCCGTGGCGATGATGCTGGTTCCCGCCACTCGAGCCGCTCGACGGAAATCGCGATCCCTGACCCAGGTCACCATCAGCGATTGGGAACTCGTCGCCAGGGCGTACGGTCCCGTTCGAGCCGGGCAGCTCGTCGAGGAGCTTCAAGCGGCGACCCGCGATCTCGACCCCCACTCGGTCGACATCGACCGTGGTGTCGCGACCACCATCGGCACGGCGGCTCACGCACTCACCGGTTCCCTCACGTACGAATACGGATGGCGACCAGAAGAGATCGCGCTCCTCGTGGCTGACGGTGACGTCGGCCACGAGCCCCCCGCGCGACCATCTCGCACGCGACGCAGCCCCGGGGTGCAACAGGGCGCACGACCAACTCCGCGAGTAGCCGGACCGTCGTTCTGAAGCGCCCGTCTCACCACACGATTATCGGCTCCGGCGACGCACGACGAACGTCGGGGGTGGGGCCGCCCGCGCGTCGGTCAGCCCCCCAGCACCACGTTCAGCGGCTCCTCGCCGCGGCGCAGGCGCTCGATCTGCTGGCGCACCAAGCGTGCGATGCGGGGGCGCATGGCATCCGTCGCCCCTCCGATGTGCGGGGCGATGAGCACGCCGTCGAGGCTCCACAGCGGGTGGCCGTGGGGGAGGGGTTCGGGGTCGGTGACGTCGAGGGCGGCGCGGACGCGGCCGCGGCGCACGTGGTCGACGAGGGCGTCGGTGTCGATGAGGGGACCGCGGCCGACGTTCACCACGAGCGCGCCGTCGGGTAGGGCCGAGAGGGCGCGGTCGTCGATGACGTGGCGCGTCGCCTCGCCGCCCGGGAGGGAGGCGATGAGGATATCGGTCTCGGCGAGCACCTCGTACAGCTTGCCGAGGGGGAACACCTCGACCTCGTCCTGCAGGCGGCCGTGCGAGGCGACGGCGCGGAGCTCGACCTCGAAGGGCTTCAACCGCGCGGCGATCGCGCGGCCGACCCCGCCGAAGCCGAGCAGCGTCACGCGGGCGTCGGCCAGGCCCGGGGCTCCGCCGCCGATCCACTCGCTGCGGTCCTGCGCGCGCACGAGGTCGGGCAGCCGCCGCTGCGCCGCCAACGCCAACGTGACGGCGAGCTCGGAGGTGGCCGTCTCGTGCACGCTCGAGGCGTTCGCGAAGACGATCCCCTCGGGCAGCCGCCCCTCGACGTTGTCGTATCCGATCGACTGGCCCTGGACGAGCCCGACCTCGATCTCGCAGAGGCGCTCGATGACGTCGTCCATCGACATGTACGGCGGCACGACCAGGTCGAAGCGCTCGTGCGGCGCCGGTCCCGTCATGTCCCACACCACCACCTCGACGCCGTCGGGCAGTCCGCGCAGGTCGGCGCGGAGTTCGTCGGTGGGCACGGAAACGAGGAGAGGGGGCGAGGTCGTCACCGCAGAGACGCTACCCCCGTGGTCTCGGTGGGGGCGGGAGGTTGCGTCCGGCGCCCGATGTGCACACCGACCGGCACGTCGTATGCGAGATACTCGCGCAGCAGCGCGTCGGCGTCGCGCTCGAACAACCGCCGCGACAGGGCGGCGGCGAGCTTCGTGGCCCCGCCGACGAGGCCGGGGATCTGGTGGCTGAGCATGCCCTGACTCAGGCGCGCGCCGTGGTTGAACAGGTGGATCCGCGACAGTGCCGAGGCCTCCGGTGCGCTCCGACTGATGAGACCGAAGTCGTCGTCGAGATACGGGAACGCCGCGAGCCCGGGATTCTGAGCTGCGGAGGCGGGGTCGAGCCGGTCGCTCCAGAGCATGGCATCCGAGGCGATGCTCGCCAGCTCGGGGCGCTGCGCGAGGTCGGAGACGATCCCCGTCGCCGCCAGGACGACGTCGTAGCGATGGATGCCGTGGGGCGTCGTCACGGCGATCTCGCTGCCCGTCCACTCCACGCTCTGCCAGGGCGACGAGGTGAGGAAGCGGAAGGTGTCGAAAGCGTGGGCGCGCCAGAGCGCGTTCTGCGTGGCCGGCTGGTCGACTGCCGACAGGTGGACGTTGAACGTCCACTTCTGCTGGTCGGTGAACGATCCGTAATTCTCGATGAGACCGGCGAACTCCATCCAGCGGTAGGGGCTCACCTGCGGCATCGCCGGTCGGCGCATGTGCACATCGACGCTCGCCGCGCCGTGCTCGAGGGCGGTCGCGGCGTTGTCGAAGGCTCCGGTGCCGGCGCCCAGGACGCCGATGCGCAGCCCCGCGAGCGCCCCGAAGTCGATCGCGTCGTGCGTGTGATGTACGCGGTCGGCGGAAAGCCCGCGCAGAAGGGCGGGGATGTGCCGACCGCCGGCCCCCTCGATGCCCGTGGCGAGCACGACGTGCCGTGCGGGCAGCATCCACTCGCCGTCCGGCCCGTCGAGGTGCATCTCGATCGGTCCGTCCGCGCTCGTCGGCGTGAGCGAGCGCACGCGGGTGAGGGGCACCACCGTGAGGGCGGATACCTCCCGGTACCACCGCAGAAACCCCTGCCACGCGATCGTGGGGAAGTACTCCATCGCGTCCCACGCGGCCAGGCCGTACACGGCCTCGAACCAGGCGCGGGGGCTCACGGCGGGAGTGCCCCAGGTGGGCCACGCGATGTCCTTGGGGGTGCGCAGCGTGTGCATGCGCGCGTAGGTGGTCCAGGGGCCGGCCGCATCGGCGGGGGCGGCGTCGATCACCACGACGTCGTCGATTCCGCGGCGTCGGAGGCCGCGAGCCAGGACGAGCCCGGCTTGCCCCGCACCCACGATCACGACGGGACGGATGCCGTCTCGCGCACCGACCCAGGAACGTCCGTCGCCCGCGCTGAGCGCGCTCTGGTGTGCGGCCTCGCGTTCGAGCGCCGCGAGGCGGGCGGCGGAGTCGGCGAGCGGGGTGAGCACGGTCACTCCCCGTCGATCACGACGCGAACGCCGAGGGTGTCGTCGAAGCGGTGGTTGTGGTGGTCGGTGACGTTGGTGTCGTCGAGCTCGAGGTTGACGAAGTCCATGCTCGGCTCGGCGAAGAAGGGGCCCGCGTGCCAGGTGCCCTTGCGCATCGTGATGGCGGTGCGCGGCGGGATGCGGAACGCGCGCAGGTCGTCGAGCGCGGGGGCGTCGATGCCCGGGGCGGCGACGGCGATCGTCCACTCGACGTCGCCGACCGCCATGAGGGTCTGGGTGGTCTCAAGGTGACGGGTCACCCGCACGAATTCGGGTGCCTTGTCGTCGAGGTGCATGAGGTAGAAGCGGGGGATGCCGTTCGATACGTCGAGCACGGCTTCTTCTGCAGTGAACGGCGTGCCGTCTTCCATCGGGGTCAGGACGACGCCGAACGGTTCGAAGCTCTCGGGGGTGAGGGCTTGTCCCGCGAGGTGGTGAACAGTGAGGGTGTCGGTCATGCGGGCCTCTTCTCGCAGCGTGTGGATGCCGCGAGACTACGCTTGTCTGACAAGTGGGTGGCAATCTGTCGGACATGTTCACCGAGGAGTTACACCCGCGAAACGTTCACCCTCGATGCACCCGGCGGATCAGGGCGTTGCGCAGCCCCGCGGGCGCCGGGAGCTGCACCTCGCGTGACCAGTATCCGACGCGGTCATCGGCGCCGTAGCCGCAATACGTCATCTCGAGCACCGGAGCGCCCGCGACCGCGCGCAGAGCGACCGCGCGCTCGTCATCGAGGGCGATGGCATCCACCCACATCGTCTCCCAGGCCACCTGCACGCTGTTGCCCCCCTCGGCGAGGTCGAACACCGGCAGGTGCGGATCGAGATCCGCCTCGCGCGACAGGGGGATGAGGTCTTCGGCGAGGGCATACGGGCGGTCATCGACGCTCCACACCTTGACCGTGCGCAGCACCTCGGTGCCGGCGGGCAAGTCGTCGAAGCGAGAGGGGTCGGACGCCAGCACGCGGTGTTCCGCTGTCACGAGCTCGAGGTGCGGTTCGTACCCTGCCGCGCGGATGGAGAGGGAATGATCGAACTGCTCGTCGATGCGGCGCCCCACCCCCGTCAGGCGCCGGTTGGCCGTGGTGCGGGTCCCCTGCGTGCGATGCACATATCCGCGCTCTTCGAGGCGGATCAGGGCCTCGCGCACGGAGGCGCGGCTGGCTCCGGTCAGTTCCGCCAAGCGCGGCTCCGAGGGGAGGGAGGCTTCGTCGGCGTCCCAGAGTGCCAGGATGCGGTCGATGACGGGATCTCGATCTGGAGCACGCACGGGTCCATCCTTGCTGATCCGGGACCGGTGATGGGGGGCGACTCTCGGGCCCGTGTCGCACCGCTGCGGATATGACGACACCGCGCTCCTCGGGTGAGGAGCGCGGTGTCGGATCGGTCAGCCGGCTCGGTGCGACGAGCGTCGAGCGCGGTGCCACGCGATGGCGCCCAGCGCGATCCCGGCCGTGAGCAGGGCGAGCGCCCCGCCGAGCGGTGCCGTGGGGTCGGAGCCCGTGAGGGCGAGGCGACCCGTCGAAGGCGTCTCGGTGGTGGTGCCGGTCGAGCCAGCGGGTGCGACCGAGGCGGGGGACACCTGCACGGTGAACGAGTTCGTGACGCCGTCCGCGGTGAAGGTGATCGTGTGCGGGCTTGCGTGGTTGAACAGGACCGTGGTCAGGCCCGTCGCCGGGTCGTAGGAGATGGTGTCGGTCGCGACGCTCGAGGTGGTGGCCGGCTGCACGGGTTCGTCCGTCACGGTGTTTCCGAACCGGTCCACCGCCCGGGTGAGGAACCGGATCGTGCTGCCCTGAGCGGCGGTGACCGTCGCGGTGGAAGCGGCCGAGGTGCCGGCGACGGTACCGTCGACGGCGACCGTCCAGGTGGCGGTGGGAACCGCGCTGGTGGCGCCGGACGAGACGTCGGCGATGAGCCCGGCGGTCGGACCGGCGGCGACGGTGAGTCGCACGTACTCCGTTGCGGTTCCGGCCTCGTTCGACGCGGTGACGGCGATCTGCCACGTTCCGGTGCGGTGCGCCGTGCCGGTGAGGACGCCCTCGGCGAAGCCCACGCCATCGGGCAGGAGGGAGGTGTCCGCGTCGTCATCCTTCACGGTGTAGTGGGGTGACGGCGTGCCGGTTGCGGCCAGATCGGAGAACGCGAACGGCTCGCCCGCGATCACGCTCTTCTTGATCGGGGAGTCACTGGTGGAGGTGGTGCCGAACGACGGTGCGGTGCTGTGCGGGGCGACGGTGACCGAGGCGCTCGCCGAGGATGGACCGTGCGAAGAATCGCCGGAGTACTGCGCGGTGAGCGTATGCGTGCCCGCCGAGAGGACCTTCGACAGGGTGACGGACCCGTTGACGAGGGTGGCCGAGCCCAGGTCGGTGGTCCCGTCGAGGAAGGTCACACTCCCCGTCGCCGTCGCCGGGGAGACCGTCGCGCTCATCACCGTCGGCGCGCCGTCGGTGGGGTTCTCGCTCACCTTCAGGGCGAGGGAGGTGGCGAAGCTCGGGTCTTCGTAGCTCAGCGTGATCGTGCCGTTTCCGGAGTTCCCGTTCTGGGCGAAGACATCGGTCGCGGTCGAGACGACGAATCCGGATCCGCCGCCACCGGCGCCCGCGCGCTCCCCGGCGGCGTCGGTGCCTCCGCCTCCTCCGCCGAAGAAGCCGCCCCCGCCGCCGCCTCCGCCACTGCTGACGCTCAGCTCGCTGTGGTTGTCGGCTCCGGCTCCGCCGTAGCCGAAGGCATCCGGGCCCGACGCCGGGAAAGGGCTCCCCGCCCAACCCGACCAGTTGTCGAGGCCGGCGGCTCCCGGTCCCGAGGTCGTCGCACCGCCCCCGGAAGGGTTCCGATTGCCCACGGCAGCCCCCGCCGACCCGGCGCCGGTGGAGCCCCCATCGCCTCCGTTGACGACGACGCCGTTCGCGACACCCGCGCCACCGCCTCCACCGGCCGCGACCAGAAGGGAGCCGTTCCCGAAGACGAAGCTGCCCCCGCCGCCCCCGCCGCTCGTGTACCCGGCGGGGATGACTTTGCCTCCAGCGGAGGCGCCTCCGCCGTACCCGCCGGCGGCGGGATCCCCCTTGGAGGGGTCGACGCCGTTCTGGCCTACACCGCCGACGGTAACCTTGAGCGCCTCGCCCGATTGAACGGGAAGAGTCGCCTGCACGGAGCCGCCGAGACCCGCGACCCCGGTGCCGTTCGCCCAGACCTTGTCGCCGATCGCCGCCTGGCCTCCGGAAGCCCCGGAGACCGACGCCGTGACACTCGTCACCCCGGTGGGGACGGTCCACGTCTCGACGGCACCGGTATAGGTGAAGGTGACCGTGCAGACGCCCGACACGCACGACGTGTCGGCTGCCTCGGCCGTGATCGCGCCGCCGAATGTCGCTACGGCGGTCAAAATGACTCCGACACCCCCCGCGAGCAGTCGGTGAACGGCAGAGGGTGACGGGTGGCGCATGGGCTTGTCCTTCGTGGTGATGGGCATCTGCGGATGCGGGGCAGAAGAGCCCTCCGGGAAGGAGGGCTCGGTCGCGCGTTTCGAGCGCACGGTCCTCCCCATCGGGGGATCTTCGCGAGACTTCAGCCACTACTCGAGGGCGACCGTGCGTCAGTTTAAATCCGTTCTCGAACTTTCGCACCAAAACATACCGAAATAATCCGTTACTTCACCCTGCTCGGGCGTGTTCGACGTCCCGTAGAGACCGCGAACCGGTAAGTGCCCTTGGTGGCGAGGGAGCCATGGGGCGGATTCTTCGGTCGGGGAGGTCGCGTCCTGCGGTGGTTCCGCGAGAGAGACGTCGTGGACGACCGCCGGTGGAGATCGCGCGCGGCGTCGCACGCGCACTCGACGGCGCTGTGGCGCGACGCATCGACGCGGCGTCCGGTCCCTCGACCGGGGTGAGGAGGCGATGCGTTCGCCCGCCTCGAGGCTCAGGGATTCCGGGCGGCCTCGAGGGTCGAGATCAGGCGGCGGCGCCCACCACGGCGGCGATGGCCGAGGTGAAGAAGCCCAGGCCGTCGACGCCCGAACGCATGGCCGCGGCGGTTCCCGGTCCGAAGCCCGGCTCGACGGCGTGCTCGGGGTGCGGCATGAGGCCCACGACGTTGCCCCGCTCGTTGGTCAGCCCCGCGATGTCGTCGAGCGAGCCGTTCGGGTTGACGCCGACGTACCGGAACGCGACCAGGCCCTCGCCGCTCACGCGCGCCAGGGTCTCGGCATCCGCGATGTATCCGCCATCGGCGTTCTTCAGGGGGATGACGATCTCGTCGCCCTCGGCGAAGTCGCTCGTCCAGGCGGTCGACGCGTTCTCGACCCGCAGGCGCTGGTCGCGGCGGATGAACTGCTGGTGGGCGTTGCGGATCAGGCCGCCGGGCAGCAGGTGCGCCTCGACGAGCATCTGAAAGCCGTTGCAGATGCCGAGGACCGGCATGCCTTTGCCCGCGGCGTCCTTGACCTCGGCCATGATCGGCGCGAAGGCCGCGATGGCCCCGGCTCGCAGGTAATCCCCGTAGCTGAAGCCGCCGGGCAGGACGAGCGCGTCGACGCCCTTCAGGTCGTGCTCGCCGTGCCAGAGGGCGACGGGTTCGCCGCCGGCGAGGCGGATGGCGCGCTGGGCGTCGCGGTCGTCGAGGGAACCGGGGAAGGTGATGACCCCGATGCGAGCGGTCACTCGACCACCTCGATGTTGACGACGTCCTCGATGACGGCGTTCGAGAGCATCTCGTCGGCGAGCTCGCGAGCGCGAGCAAGAGTGGCCTCGTCGACCTCGCCCTCGACGGTGAGCTCGAAGCGCTTGCCGATGCGCACGTCGGAGAAGCGGTGCTCGCCCAGGCGTGAGAGGGCACCGGCCACGGCCTTCCCCTGGGGGTCGAGGAGCTCGGCCTTGGGCATGACGTCGACGACGATGGTGGGCATTGCAGCTCCAGGAGTCGGGTGGCGTGGTGGAGCCAAGTCTACGCGAGCCGTCGCCGGCGCCCACTCCGGCTGGGCGCGGGTCGGGAGCGGGGGCTTCATAACGATCTCACAGCGTCCTCTTGACCTCGTGGGAGCGATCCCATAACGTCGTCCCCGATCGATGAGAGCGCTCCCACGCGATGTCGCAGGGAGCGATCGACAGCGCCGATCAGCACCCACCACAAAGGAGTGATCTGTGAAAACTCATGCCCTGCGCCGGGCGGCCCTCGCCGCCGCCGTGGCCTCGACCTCCGCCCTCGTCCTCGCCGGATGCTCCGGCGCGGGGGGCTCCGCTTCGGGCGGTGACGGCGAGGTCACCCTCACCATCGCCACCTTCAACGACTTCGGTTACACCGATGCGCTCCTGCAGGAGTACATGGACGCGCACCCGAACGTGAAGATCGTGCACAACAAGGCCGCGACCAGCAACGAGGCCCGCGAGAACTACTTCCAGAAGCTGGGCAAGACCGGCCTCGCCGACATCGAGGCCATCGAGGTCGACTGGCTGCCCGAGGTGATGGAGTACGCCGACCTGCTGGCCCCCGTGCCCGACGACCTCAAGAGCCGCTGGCTCGACTACAAGGTCGAGGCCGCCACGAGCCCCGAAGGCCAGCTGGTCGGCTACGGCACCGACATCGGCCCCGAGGGCGTCTGCTACCGCTCCGACCTCTTCGCCGCGGCGGGCCTTCCGACCGACCGGGCCGAGGTCGCCGCGATGCTCCAGGGCGACTGGTCGACCTACTTCGCCGCGGGCGACAAATACGTCGCCGCGACCGGGAAGGCCTTCTTCGACTCCGCCGGAGGCACCTACCAGGGCGCGATCAACCAGGTCGAGGCCGCGTACGAGAACCCCGACAACGGCGAGATCACCGCCACGAGCAACCCCGACGTCAAGAAGATCTACGACCAGGTCCTGAAGGCCAGCGCCACGCAGTCGGCGCACCTCGGCCAGTGGTCGGACGACTGGTTCGCGGGGCTCTCGAACGGTGCCTTCGCCACGATGCTCTGCCCCGGCTGGATGCTCGGCGTCATCGAGGGCAACGCCCCCGAGGTGAAGGGGTGGGACATCGCCAACGTCTTCCCCGGCGGCGCGGGCAACTGGGGAGGGTCGTACCTGACCGTCCCCGGCAACGGCAAGAACGTCGAGGCCGCCCAGGAGCTCGCCGACTGGCTCACCGACCCCGAGACCCAGGTCAAGGCGTTCGAGAACGCCGGCACCTTCCCGAGCCAGACCGACGCCCTGAAGGCTGACGCGCTGCTCGGCAACACGAACGCGTACTTCAACAACGCCCCCGTAGGCGAGATGCTCTCCGAGCGCGCGCAGGCCGTGAAGGTCTCGCCGTACAAGGGGACGTTCTACTTCCAGATCAACGACGCCATGCAGAAGGCGCTCACGCGAGTGGAAGACGGAACGCAGGATGCCGCCACCTCGTGGAAGCAGTGGGCGACCGAGGTCGACGCCCTGTCCTGACGCGAGAAGGGATGCCCGTGGGCCGCGGCCTCGCGCCCCCGGCATCCCTTCCCCGTCCCCTTCTCGCGTGACGGGTCGAGAACTGTCGCCCGCGCCCGCCGTAGGCGACAGATTCCGACCCCTCACGCGGCAGAAACGGAGCACACACCGTGACAAGCACACTCGAGCGGGCCACCTCGACGGCCACGCCGTCCTCGGGGGAGCGCACACCCCGGCGCCTCGGCTTCGGCCGGCGCCGCAGCACGTGGGACCTCAAGCTCTCGCCGTACCTCTACATCTCGCCGTTCTTCGTCCTGTTCGCGATCACGGGCCTGTTCCCCATCGCCTACACGGCGGTCATCTCGTTCATGGACTGGGACCTGGTCCGAAACTCCGGCGAGTTCATCGGCTTCGACCAGTACGCCTGGGTGCTCTCGCAGCCCAAGTTCTGGATCGCGCTGCGCAACACCTTCAGCATCTTCCTGCTTTCGAGCGTCCCGCAGCTCATCCTCGCGATCTTCATCGCCGCGATGCTCGACCAGAACATCCGCGCCAAGACGTTCTGGCGCATGAGCGTGCTGGTGCCCTATGTGATGGCCCCCGTCGCCGTCGCCCTGATCTTCAGCAACATGTTCGGCGACCAGTACGGCGTCGTGAACACCACCCTGCAGAACCTCGGCCTGCCCGCCGTGCCGTGGCACTCCGACGCGTTCGCCAGCCACATCGCGATCGCCACGATGGTCAACTTCCGCTGGACCGGGTACAACACCCTCATCCTCCTCGCGGCGATGCAGGCGATCCCGCGCGAGTACTACGAAGCGGCGACCGTCGACGGTGCGGGCAAGATCCGTCAGTTCTTCTCCATCACGCTGCCGAGCCTGAAGCCGACCCTCGTCTTCGTCATCATCACCGCCACCATCGGCGGGCTGCAGATCTTCGATGAGCCGCGCATGTACGACCAGTACGGGACCGGAGGTGCCGACAACCAGTGGCTCACCGTGACGCTGTGGCTGTACAACGTCGGCTGGGGAGAGTGGAACTTCGGCCGCGCCGCGGCATTGGCGTGGATTCTCTTCCTCATCATCCTCGCGATCGGCGCGATCAATCTGCTCGTCACGAGATCGCTCGTGCGCGACGAGGGGGGCCGCGCAGACGCGCGTTCTCGTCGGCAGATCCGAGCGCAAGCCCGCGCCGCGAAGGACCGGGTGAAGGCGGATGCCGGCCCCCCGGCGCCCCCGCGCACCCCCGAGGCGCCGCGAGGCGGCACCGCACGACAGGAGGCCCGTCGATGACCGCCGTCCCCGCCGTCCCCGTCCCGATCGCCGACCCGGCGGTGCCCGATCCCGTGCGTCGCCGCCCGCGACCCGTGCGCGGATCGCGTCCCGGGTGGATCGTCTATGCGAGCCTCGGCGCGGTGCTGTTGGCCAGCGTCTTCCCCTTCTACTGGTCGCTGCTGATCGGGTCGGGGGACTCCTCGACCATCCGCGACGCGAATCGGTCGTGGATCCCCGGCGGCAATTTCTTCGCCAACGCGGCGTCGGTCATCGGCGACCCGGCCGTCAACTTCTGGCCCGCGCTGCTCAACTCGATCCTCAGCTCCGGCCTGATCGCGGCATCCGTCGTCTTCTTCTCCACCCTCGCGGGCTGGGCGTTCGCGAAGCTGAGGTTCCGCGGTGGTCCGTGGCTCCTCGTGTTCGTGGTGGGGACGATGGCCGTGCCGATGCAGTTGGGTGTCGTGCCGCTGTACATCCTGTTCAGCGAGCTGGGGTGGACGGGCCAGCTCGGCGCGATCATCATCCCGGCGCTGACCAGCGCCTTCGGTGTGTTCTGGATGACGCAGTACCTTCGCCAGGCGGTGCCCGACGAGCTCATCGAAGCGGCGCGCGTGGACGGGGCGAACTCGTTCCGCACGTTCCTGACGGTCGGTGCGCCGGCAGCGCGTCCGGCGGCCGCGATGCTCGGCCTGTTCACCTTCGTCAGCGCCTGGAACAACTTCTTCTGGCCGTTCATCGTTCTCGACCGCCAGAACCCGACGCTGCCGGTGGCCCTGTCGCTGCTGCAGTCCAACTACTTCGTCGACTACTCCATCGTCCTCGCGGGCGTGCTGCTGTCGACGATCCCGCTGCTGCTGCTGTTCGTCTTCGCGGGCAAGCAGCTGGTCAGTGGCATCATGCAAGGGGCGGTCAAGGGATGACCCTCGCGCCCACGGAAGGAACCCGATCCATGTCCCACTCCCGTTCATTCCCCGAAGGCTTCCTCTTCGGCGCCGCCACCGCGGCCTACCAGATCGAGGGCGCGGCCTTCGAGGACGGCCGCACGGCGTCGATCTGGGACGCGTTCAGCCGTGTTCCCGACGCCGTGATCAACGCCGACAACGGCGATGTCGCGTGCGATCACTATCACCGCTACGCGGGCGACGTGCAGCTGATGAAGAGGCTCGGGCTGCAGACGTACCGCTTCTCGACCTCGTGGTCGCGCGTCCGCCCCGACGGGGGAGCTCTCAACGAGAAGGGCGTCGACTTCTACAAGCGCCTCGTGGATGAGCTGCTGGATGCCGGCATCCTGCCCTGGCTCACCCTCTATCACTGGGACCTTCCGCAGGCGCTGCAGCAGAGGGGCGGCTGGACCGTCCGCGAGACGAGCGACAGGTTCACCGAGTACGCGCTCGACATGCACGATGCGCTCGGCGACCGCGTCGACGTCTGGACGACGCTCAACGAGCCGTGGTGCTCGTCGTTCCTCAGCTACACCGCCGGCATCCACGCGCCCGGGCACTACTCCCAGGCCGAAGGCATGCTCGCCGCCCATCACCTGCTGCTGGGTCACGGACAGACCGTGCGCGAGCTCCGTTCCCGCGACTCCTCGTTGAACCTCGGGCTCACGCTGAACCTCACGGTGGCGGATGCCGTCGACCCGACGAACCCGGCCGACCTCGACGCCGCGCGCCGCGTGGACGGGCAGTTCAACCGGTGGTTCCTCGACCCGGTGTTCCGCGGAGAGTACCCCGCCGACATCATCAGGGACTTCCGCGACACAGATGCCGAGGCGGTCGCCCGCTGGCAGGAGGCCGTGCAGCCCGGCGACCTCGACCTCATCTCGACGCCCATCGACTCGCTCGGCGTCAACTACTACCATGGCGAATTCGTCGGCGGGACGCCGCCCGAGGTCGACCCGCCCGCCGGAGACGCGCCCACCTCGCGCCCGGTCGGCAAGCCGTTCCCGGCCCACGAGAACCTCTACTGGCATGACCGCGGCCTCGCCCGCACGAACATGCACTGGGAGGTGCAGCCCGAGGGGCTCACCCGCCTTCTCGAGCGCGTCAGCGAGGAGTACTCGGCCGATGCGGGCGTGGCGCTCTACGTGACCGAGAACGGCGCGTCGTACGACGACGAGCTCTCCACCGACGGCGGTGAGGCCCGCGTGCACGACGTCGAGCGCGTGGAGTTCGTCGAAGCGCACCTCGGAGCGGTTCTGGATGCCGTGGACAAGGGCGTCGACGTGCGCGGCTACTTCTACTGGTCGCTGATGGACAACTTCGAATGGGCGTGGGGCTACGAGAAGCGCTTCGGCATCGTCTACGTCGACTACGCCACGCAGGAGCGCACGATCAAGGACTCGGGTCTCGCGTACGCCCGGGTGATAGCGGACCGCGCACTGGAGCCTGCCGTCGCCCGCTGAGGAGGGGGAGGAAAGGCCCGGTCGCGCGCGATGTGCGACCGGGCCTTCGCCTTCCGGCACGCGTGGTCGGCCCCGGAGGGCGCGATGCGGTTTCGGAAGGGGTGCGCGTCGGATGCCGATGCGTTCGGCACCCTCGCCGCAGTACGCTCGCAACAGCGCGCTGCGCACCTGGCCACTCGAAGCGCGGTGCACAACCGCCGTCCCGAAGGAGGGGAGCGATGGATCTCGCATCCGTGCGCGGTGCCGCCACGATCGAAGAGGTCGCGGCGCGGGCCGGAGTTTCGCGATCGACGGTGTCGCGCGTCGTCAACGGTTCCACCGCCGTCTCGCCCTCCGCCCTCGAGGCCGTGCGTCGTGCCATCGACGAGCTGCAGTACGTGCCCAATCGGGCGGCCCGCTCACTCGCCAGCCGACAGACCAGGGCGATCGCCCTGGTGATCCCGGAACAGACCGACCGCTTCTTCGGCGACCCGTTCTTCGCCTCGATCGTGGCGGGCATCGGCGAGGTCATCGGCGAGTCGGACTACATCATGAACATGCTCATCGCGAGCGACGACGCCAGCGCCAAGGCGCTCGGATACCTCCGCGGCGGCAGCGTCGACGGCGCGATCGTCGCTTCGCATCACACGAGCGACACCTTCCTCGACCGCGTGGCGGACGTCGTCCCCGTGGTCTATGGCGGGCGCCCCGCCCGCGTCCGAGCCGAGGACTATTACGTCGACGTCGACAACGTCGAGGGCGGCCGCGTGGCCACGGCCTATCTGCTGGCGCGGGGGCACCGGAGCATTGCCACGGTGTCGGGCCCATCCGACATGCCCGCGGGCATCGACCGCCTCCAGGGTTTCCGCAACGCGATGGCGGAGGCGGGGCTGCAGCCGGTGGCCGTCGAGAACGGGGACTTCACCGAGATGGGTGGTGCGCTCGCGATGAACCGCATCCTTTCGAGCGGGATCACCCCCGAGGCCGTCTTCGTCGCGAGCGACCTCATGGCCCGGGGGGTCTACACGGCGCTGCGCGACAAGGGTCTCGAACCCGGACGCGACGTCGCCGTCATGGGCTTCGACGATTCGGCGGTGTCGACCGCGGTCACGCCGACGCTGACGACGGTGCGGCAGCCCTCGCTGACGCAGGGGCGACACATGGCATCCGTTCTGCTCGACATCCTCGCCGGGCGTCCTGCGGCGCACGCGACGATCCTCCCGATCGAGGTCGTGGAGCGTGCCTCGGCCTGAGGACGCGATCAGGGCGCGGCGGGCAGGCGCAGGTCGATCTCGTACCCGCCGTCGGCGAGGGGGCCCGCGCGGAAGGACCCGCCGAGCATGTGCGCGCGCTCGGAGAGCCCCAGGTGTCCGAGCCGCGCCGTCGGAGCCGGGTCGGGGTGGGGCTCGGGGGAGGCGGTGTTGCGGAGGGCGACGTGCACGGCACCCGTGTCGGTGCTGGTGGCCGTCACCTCGACGCGCGCCCCGGGGGCGTGCTTGCGCACATTCGTGAGGCCCTCCTGAATCGTGCGATAGACGGCGCGCTGCGTCGCCGGGGGCAGGCCCTCGCGCAGGTCGATGCGCGCGTCGACCTCGAGATCGACGGGATACAGGATCTCGTCGAGGTGGCGCAGCGTCGGCTGCGGCCCGAGCGGGGCGGCCTCGGGGCCGTCGGCGCGGAGCACGAGCAGCATCTGGCGCAACTCCGCGAGGGTCGTGGAGGCGAGGGTGCGGATCGTGTCGGCCGTCTCGGCCACCTCGGGATTGTCGGCGCGCACCATCAGAGCACCCGCCTGCACGGTGATCAGGCTCACCTGGTGCGAGACGACGTCGTGCATCTCGCGCGCGAGGTGAGCGCGCTCCTCGGCGACCGCCTCGCGCGCGACGCGCCGGTTCTCGTCGGCCCGCGCTCGGCGGAGTTCGTCGAGGCTTGCGGAAAGCCGGCTCTGGTTCCGGCGCAGGCGACCGAGCGCCACGGCGCCGCCCGACGTCATCGTGGCGTAGACGATCGCGAGGACGTGGTCGTTCACCGAGGTGAACGTGTCCCACGACAGACCCAGTCCCAAGAAGGTGATGGCGGTCGCGGCGACGAGCCAGGCCATCCCTGTCGCCGCGCTCGCGACGGTGTACAGGGCGATGACCGAGGCGATCGGCCCTCCGGTGAGGAAGAGGGCGGGCAGAGCCAGGGCGAGCGAGAGCAGGGGCAGCCTCCGGCGCAGCAGCAGACCCGCGGCCCCCACGAGCGTCAGCACCAGCTCGAGCATGTCGGTGGTGTAGAGCCCGAGCACCCCGTCGAGCGCGGCGACGGCGACGAGCCCCAGGTCGATCAGCACATCGCGGCGCTTCATCGCGCCTCCTCGTCGCGCAGCAGCCCCGCGCGCTCCGCCACGAGGGCCGCCTGCACGCGACCGTCGACGTCGAGCTTGCCCAGGATCGTGCTGATGTGCGCCTTGACGGTGGCGGGGCTGAGGAACATCGCCGCCCCGATCTGAATGTTCGACAGTCCCCGACCCAGCTGCACGAGGATCTGACGCTCGCGCGGACTCAGGGCGTCGATCAGGTGGGTATCGGCGGCGGGCTCGGGGCGCAGGTACCCGGCCACCACGGCGCGGCTGACGGTGGGCGAGAACACGACCCCGCCGCCGTGGAGCGTGCGTACGAGCTGGGGGAGTTGGCGCGGGTCGGTGTCCTTCACCAGGAATCCGGCTGCACCCGCGTCGAGGGCCGAGGCGATGTGGTCGTCGGAGTCGAAGGTGGTGAGGATCGCCACCGTCATGTCCCACCCGGCCGAGCGGATGTCGCGGAGCACGTCGAGGCCGTTTCGTCCCGGCATCCTGATATCGAGCAGGACCACGTCGGGGCGGGCCTCGGCGAGGACCTCCATGGCGTGGACGCCGTCGGCGGTCGCCACGACGTCGATGTCGCCGGCGGCGCTGAGGATGTGCGAGAAGCCCGAGCGGATGAGCGCCTCGTCGTCGATGACGGCGACGCGGATGACCGGAGAGGCGATGGATGCCATGCGACCAGGCTAGGCACTCCGGGGACCGCCCGGATCACCCGATCGGCCCGCCGCCGGGGCCGACCGGCTGATGTGCCGGACGCGGGGTCTCGCGAGCATGGAGAGGATGCCGGTGGTCGGCGTGCGCACGCTCGGGGAGGACCGATGGTCGCGGTGATGGACAAGGTGCAGGCAGCGCCCGAGGTGACGACGGCGGCACGGCCCGAGCGCCGCGTTCCGCGATGGGATATCCCCGGGCTCGTGCGGCGTCGCCCCGGGACGCTCGGGGTGACGCTGGCGATCCTGGTCGTCAGCGTGATCACCATCGTCACCCGGAGCACGTTCGAGGCGGGCCCGTTCGACCTGCGCGACATGCTGCTCGCCCTGGTGCGCGTCGACGATCCGTTCGTGCTCCTCGCGACCGTCGTGCTGACCCTGGTCGTCTGCGGACTGGCCGAGGGGCTGATGGGGACGCGTCGGCTGCTCGCCGCCTTCGTGGGCGGCGGCCTTCTCGTCTGCGCGAGCGGCGAGGTCGTCGGGTGGTTCGAAGACAACGTCATCCCCGAGGTCTCGCTGAACGTCACACCCGACACCGGAGCGCCGCCCATCGCGGCGCTGCTGTGCGTCGCGATCGCCGCGAGCTGCTTCGCCTCGCCGCTGTGGCGCCGTCGCATCCGTATCGGCGGGGTCGTCCTGGCCGTGACCATGTTCCTGTACGCTGCGTCGGCGTCGGACCTGTACACGCTCATCGCGCTGCCCGTGGGCATGGCGACCGGGCTCGTGCTCGGCGGGACGCGGGCCGTCGGCATCCCGCGCAGCTCTCTCCGCGAGAAGCGCGTGCTGCTCGCCGCGCTCACCGCCGTGACCGCGATCGGGCCGGTCGTCGCGACCCTCTGGGGGTCGGGTGCGGGCGTGCTCTCGGTCTACAGCTGGCTGTCGTACGACCCTCTCAACGTGGCTGATGGGCTCGTCTGCGCGATCGGTTCGACGGGCGCCCCGTGCCCGAGTGTCGTCGCGACGTACACCGAGCTCCAGCCCGCCTCGGGGTGGATCGCCGCGCTGCCCCAGTTGGTGCTGCTGATCGCCGCCTGGGGGATCCTGCGGGGCCGGCGGGGTGCCCTCCACCTGGCCGTGGCGGTCAACGCCCTCACCTTCGTCGCGATGAGCATCCTGCTGATGCTGAGCGAGACCGACACGCTCGAGCAGCTCGCGACCGTGCGCGCCGCCTACGACGTCGCCGACGTCTGGCAGACGGTGGTCGGCATGGTCGTGGGCGCTGCTCTTCCGCTGCTCGTCGCCGCGCTGCTCATCCGCTTCCGCTCGGCCGTGCAGGTGCGCTCGACCCCCGCGGTGCGTCGGGCGTTCGTGCGGACCGTCGCGATCGCCGGTGTCGGGGCGCTGGCCATGGCGCTGGTCGGGATCCTCGTGGCATCCGCCGACTTCCGTCCGTGGCCGAACGTGACGACGGTCCTCGCGACGCTGCCTCTGCGCCTCGTCCCTCCCTCGCTCCTTCCGCCCGAGGCACTCGTGTTCGTGCCCATGACCGGGTTCGCGCAGGTCGTCTGGTACCTGCCGCCGCTGCTGTTCTGGGTGAGCGTGGTCGCCGCGACCGCCCGCTTCATCGTGCGCTCGGGGGCTGCCGAGGCCGCTCCGGATCGCGAGCGCGCGCGATCGCTCCTCGCCGCGGGCTCAGGCGACACTCTCGGTCACATGACCCTCTGGGAGGGCAACGTGTATTGGTTCGCGGGAGAGGTCGAGGCGGCGATCGCCTACCGCGTACGCGGAGGGTTCGCCGTGACCCTCGGCGGGGCCTTCGGGCCGGATCGGAACGACCCCTCCGTCGGTGCGGGGTTCGTCGCCTTCTGCGAGGAGCAGGGGTGGACGCCGGTCTTCTACAGCGTCGACGACGCCGAGCGCGAGCGGATCGCCCCCCTCGGTTGGTCGGCGCTGCAGGTGGCCGATGAAGCGTTCCTCGACCCGCAGACGTGGACGCCCGCGGGTAAGAAGCGTCAGGACGTGCGCACCGCGACCAACCGCGCGGTGCGCGAGGGACTGACCGCGCGGTGGGCGCGGTGGAGCGAGCTGTCGTTCTTCGACCGCGGGCAGATCCGCGACATCTCCGAGGCCTGGGTCTCGGACAAGACGATCCCCGAGATGGGCTTCACCCTGGGCTCGACGGACCAGCTCGACGACCCCGAGGTGCGCCTGCTGCTCGCGCGCGACGGATCGGGGCGCATCACGGCGTTCACGAGCTGGATCCCGATCCACCGCGACGGGGCGATCGCCGGATACGCCCTCGACGTCATGCGCCGGCGCGACGACGCCATGCCCGGGGTCATGGAGTTCCTCATCGGCAACGCCGTCGAACGACTGCGCGAAGACGGGATGACCCTGATGAGCCTGTCGGGCTCTCCTCTCGCTCGACACGCGGTCGGCGACGAGGGTGCGCGCGGCCCCCTCGACCGCGGGTTGGACGTGATCAGCGCCCTCCTCGAGCCGGCCTACGGGTTCCGCTCGCTCGCGAACTTCAAGAAAAAGTTCCAGCCCGACTTCGCACCGCTGTGGATGATCTATCCGGATGCCACGCAGATCCCGGCCATCGCCATCGCGCTGGTGCGCTGCTACATCCCGGGACTCACCCTCCGCTCCGCCGCCTCGCTCGCTGCGCAGCTGCGTCGGCCGCGGGAGGTCGCCTCGCGCTGACGCTGTCCGTCTCGTCACGAGAACAGGGGGATGCCACGAGAACAGGCCCTCATCCCGTGAATCGCCCTGTTCTCGGCGCGCGGCCTGTTGTCGTGACGTCGTGCGTCGGGTTCACCCCCACGCGGCAGTCTCGGGGTCGATGCCGTGCGAGCGTGCGCTGGCGTCGATCGCGTCGCGCAGCCAGACGGCGAGGCCGGGACGCACGGCGTCGTAGTGGGCGGCGAATCGCTCGTCGGCGGCGTACATGCGGCCGAGGTGCACCTGCATCTGCCGGGTGATCGGGAAGAACGCCGAGAACACCTCGCGATGCCGCTCGACGAGCGACTGAGATACGGCATCCCCCGGGACGGCACCCCGATCGACGGCGGCGGCCAGGTCGGCTTCGAAGGCCTCGACCGTTCGCATGACGGCGGCCCAGTCGTCGGTCGAGCGCGACGCCGACCTCTCGGCGTACTGCTGCCATTGCATCGATCCGCCGTACGCGTTGTTCGCCTCCGCGGGCCACCGGGTGTTCCAGTCCGGGCCGAACGTCGATCGCTGTTCGTCTTCGGAGAGCAGGATGCCGCGCTCTTGCGCCTCGATCATGCGGCCGAGGTCGTCGTCGAGATCGCGCAGTTGTGCGATGCGTTGCGCGAGCTGGGCGCGCTGGACCTTCAGCTGCTCGGCTACGTCTCCTCCGTGCTCGTCGAGCACCGCGCGGATGGCCTCGAGGTCGAGACCGAGCTCGCGATAGACCAGGATGCGGCGCAGGCGCTCGAGGTCGTCGCCCGTGTAGAGCCGGTACCCGGCCGTGGAGCGTGCCGCGGGACGGGCGAGGCCGATCTCGTCCCAGTGGTGCAACGTCCGCACGGTCACGCCCAGGCGCGCCGCGACCTCGCCCACCGGCATCCCGTCCTCAATCATGGAGACCATCCTCATCCCGTCCGATGCCGACCGCGCGGAGATTCCGCCCCTCTGCGGACGAGGGATCGAAGACCTTCGCGGCCGTGAAGACGACACGCGCGCTCTCGGGCGTGACCACCTCGACGTCTCGAGTGTTCCAGGGGGTGTCCCGGACCTGGGACGGAGCGCCGACATCCCGCAGGGCGTCGACCAGCGCGTCGACCTGGTCGAGCACGCAGGCGAAGCTGACCGCCGCGGCGGCCGGGGTGGCGGCGGGCGTTCCCGCCGTCAGAAGGACGTCTTGGAACGCCCACCGGCGCAGGTGGACCATCTGCCCCGGGACGGAGAACAGTTCGAAGAACCCGAGTCCCCTCGTCCAGAAGTCGACGGACTCGCGGAGGTCGGCCGTGGGAATGCTCACGAACATGGGCATGCCGTAGATGCCGCGATAGAGCGGCGGGGCGACGGCGTCCGGGCCGGGTGGGGGGACGGGACTGATGTCGAAGGCGGTGAAGTTCTTGTCCATGCCCCCACGCTGGAGCCTGACGCGGCGTGAGGGTCAAGTCGGGCGTGAGGCGACGCGCGAGCGGCGGTACCTTGAGGGCGGAATGAACGGGCGGCGCGGGGGTGCCGTCGCTTCTCAGAGGGGGACTCGCCGTGCACAGAGCATCGATGCCGACCAGAGGGCGCGCGCCGATCAGAGGGGCGCTCGCCGCGGTGCTCGCCGCGACGATCGCCGTCGTGCTGTCGGGCTGCTTCATGATCCCCCTCGTCGACGGGCGATCCCCGTTCGACGATCCCTTCGGCTCGAGCGAGAGCGACATCGAAAAGGCGATCCCCCCGATTCAGGCCGCGCTCGACGAGAGCGGTGCGGACGCTGGCGGCCTCTGGCGGGTGGTTGCAGAAAAGGGCAGCGACGACTGCGAAGGCGCGTGCCAGTTGCGCGTCGAGGTGAGCATCGCGCCAGCAGACGAGTCCGGGATGACGTCGATCGTGTCGGAAGAGGTGTTGCGCACGGTTCTGGTCACGGCGGTCCCCATCGCCGAGCAGCACCACGTCGACCTGTCCGTGGCACCCGGGTACGCTGACGCCGGTTACGGACGATCCGCCGACCTGTCGTCGGCCGTCGAGGCGCTCTTCGGAGACCACGTGTCGACAAAGGACTTCAGCGCGTCCACCGACAGGACGTACCGCGAGGCGGAGGTGCGGGCGAACACCCGCGGGCGCTCGAACGTGCTGCAGGCGATGGGGCTCGGCTGAGGCGCGACCCGGTGCGATCGCCAGAACAGGCGATGCCACGAAAACAGGCCGCGATCGCGCGAACCACCCTGTTCTCGGCACGCCGCCCGCTCTGGTGACGTCGCGCGAGGGTCAGCGGGCGTCGGGCCGCTGCCGCTGGTACACGTCGGGGACGTCGTCGCCATCCGCATCCACCGCTTCATCCTGCGCGAGCTGCTTGTAACGGCGGTTGCGCACCAGGAGCACCGCGGACGCGAGGACGGATGCCAGGAGGGACGCCGCCATGATCGCGATCTTCGCGTCGCCGGTGTGCGGGGAGCCCTCGGGGAAGCTCAGCTCGGCGATCAGCAGGGAGACGGTGAATCCGATGCCGGCGAGCAGCCCGACCCCGGCGAGGTCGACCCATTTGAGGGCGGGGTCGAGCCGCACCTTCGTCACGAGGGTGAGCACCCGCACCCCGAGCAGGATGCCGATCGGCTTTCCGAGAACGAGACCCGCGACGACGCCGATGGTCACGGGGTCGGTGAGCGCCCGCAGGATGCCCTCGCCCCCGCCGACGGCCACACCCGCGGCGAAAAACGCGAAGATCGGGACCGCGATGCCGCTCGACAGCGGGCGGAAGCGGTGCTCGAACTGCTCGGCGAGATCCATGCCGTGGTGCTCGGGCTGACGGCGCGATGCGGCCACGGGAATGGTGAAGGCGAGGGCGACACCGGCGATCGTGGCGTGCACGCCCGACGCGTGGAGGAAGGCCCACGCGGCGAAGCCGATCGGCAGCAGCACGACCCACGCGCCCCACGCGTTGCGTGAGAACCACGCCCGTGCCCGGTGCGCGATCACGCCGTAGATCACGACGAGCACCGCGAACACGGCCAGAGGAAGGAGCGAGATGTCGCTGGTGTAGAAGATCGCGATGATCGCGATGGCGATGAGGTCGTCGACGACCGCGAGGGTCAGCAGGAAGATGCGCAGGGGGCCGGGCAGGTGCGAGCCGACAAGGGCGAGCACGGCGACGGCGAACGCGATGTCGGTCGCCGTGGGGATCGCCCACCCGGCCAGCAGGCTCGGCTGCGTGTGCACGATCGCCACGTAGATGAGCGCCGGAACGGCGACGCCCGCGATTGCCGCCGTCACCGGGACGATCGCGGTGCCGAAGCGGCGCAGGCTGCCGCTGACGATCTCGCGCTTGAGCTCGAGGCCGACCATGAAGAAGAACACCGCGAGCAGGCCGTCGGCCGCCCACGTCCCCAGGCTCAGGTCGAGGTGCCACGGCTCGTAGCCGAAGCGGAAGTCGCGCAGCGCGAAGTAGGCGTCGGACGCGGGGGAGTTCGCCCAGATGATCGCGATGATCGCGGCCACGACCAGCAGCATGCCACCGACGGATTCGCGGCGGAGCAGCGTCGTGACGCGGTGGACTTCGGCGTAGCCGGGCCAGCTCGGCGCGCGGGTGGTGTCGTGGCTCATGAGGCCTCCTGAGGGGTCGATCGACGAAATGTCGACCAGACTTCCCGACTCACCAACCCCCAGTTTACCGCGTCTGCGCGCAGCGACCGGCGGTCTGTTGCCGCCGGTCGCTCGAGGTCGGTCCTCTTCGGGATGCCCGTTCGCGGGGGCGTCGGCCAGCGCGCCGACGGCGGCGGAGACGACGAACGCGTACCCCTCCCGAAGCGCAGCGTGCGCGTTGGCCCTGTCCCGGCTCAGGCCGACAGGCTCGCCGGTTGCTTCACGACGAGACGATCGCCGTCCCAGCCCACGGGCATGGGGTCGGTGATGCCGCCGACGAACGCGCCGTCCGGGCCGACGTTGCGGAAGGCCAGCAGTTGCCAGACACCCGCGCGGTCCTTGACGAGTCGACCAACGTAAAGGTCGTCGTCGGTGATCGGCGTCGCGGCCCCGATGTCGAACGGGCCGAAGACGCTGTCGGCGGACACCGCCCACACTGCACCGCGCGGGTGGCGGGAGCGTACGGCATCCATCGCCTGTGCGGGCATGCACGAGAACAGCAGCACCGCGCGGCCGTCGAGCTCCTCGACCTGGGTCACTTCGAGCTGGCCGAAGCCCTGGTCGGTGGGCTCGCTGACCGGCACCTGCAGCGTCCACGTCTCGAGGTCGGGTGAAGTCGCGTGTGCGACGACGCCGCTGCCGTTCAGGGGTCCCCGCGGAGCGCGGGCGGTGACGTACATGTGCCATCCGTTCCCCGTCGGATCGGCGAACACCCACGGGTCGCGGAAGGCCTCGTCGTGCCACTCCGTGGTGGCGAGGCGCTCGTAGATCTCGCCGTCGGCTTCGAGCACGGGGTTGGCGGGGTTCTTGTGCCACGTGAACAGGTCGTCGCTCGTGGCGTAGCCGATGCGCTGCACGTTGCGGCCGTCTTCGCTCAGGCGCGAGCCGGTGTAGAAGAGGAACCAGGTGCCGTCTTCGCGGCGCACGGTCGATCCGGTCCAGGTGGCGAGGGCGTCGAAGTCGTCGGCGCCGCCGCGGACGAGGGCATCGGCGACGCGCTCCCACGACACGAGGTCGGTCGAGACGGCGTGGCCTACCGAGGCGCGGTAGTGGCGATCCTCCGGGTCGTGCAGAGCGCGCGAGGCATAGAGGAAGAACAGGTGGTAGCGGTCACCGTCGTCGGCGAACCAGAAATCCCACACGTAGGAATCGGCGAGGTCGAACACGTCAGGCACTCTCTTTCGGGGCAGCGGACTGCTGCAGGTCTTCTCGGGTCGGGGGGTCCATGCCCTCGCGACCGACCGTGATCGCGGCGGCGGCCGCAGCGCGGTGGAGCAGGGGAGGAAGTCTGGCGTCGTCGAGGGCTCGGACGGCAGACCGCAGCTCGCCGACGTCGCCGGGGATGTTCAGGATGCCGTCGAGCAGCGTCCCCATGAAGGTGTCGCCGGCGCCGACGGTGTCGACGACGCGGGTCGGCTCCGCGGGAATCTCGATGATGGTCCGGGCGGTGACGCCGAAGGAGCCGGCATCGCCGTCGGTGATGACGGCGAGTCCTGCGCCGAGGGCGAGCCAGGCGCGCGCGACGTCCAGGGGTGGAACGCCCGGGTAGAGCCACTCCGCGTCCTCGGCGCTTGCCTTGACCACGTCGCTCAGTGAGACGAGTGCCTCCACGCGCGCGCGGGCGTCCTCGACGCCACCGGTGAGGGCCGGGCGGAGGTTCGGGTCGTAGCTCACCAGAGACGTCGAGCGTGCTCGCGCGACGGAGGCGCGCACCTCGTCGGCACCCGGCGCGAGGGTCGCAGCGACCGAGCCGGTATGGAAGATGCGTGCGGCCGGAACCTCGACGGGGGAGGGCAGTATCCAGTCGATATCGAAGTCGTAGGTGGCGTTGCCGACGGCGTCGATCGTCGCGCGAGCGGTGGCCGTGTGCGCCGGCGATCCCGCGGGGTGCAGGTTGACTCCGGATGCCGAAAGCCACCGTGTCAGCACGTGTCCTCGCTCGTCGTCGGCGACGCGTGCCACGAGGGCGGTGCGTCGTCCGAGCCGCCCGAGGGCGACGGCGACGTTGGCGGGGCTTCCGCCGGGGCGCTCGGCCGCCCCGGCGGAAGTGGTGACGATGTCGATCAGGGCTTCGCCGAGCACGACGACATCGAGATGGCGGCTCATCCCTTCACGCCGCTCGCGGCGATGCTGCTGACGAAGGCGCGCTGGAAGACCAGGAACACGATCAGCACGGGAAGGGTGATGAGCGAGGTGTAGGCCATGACCTCACCCCACGCGGTGTTGAGCTGGAAGAAGTACTGCATGCCGACCATCACGGGACGCAGGTTCTCTTTCTGCACCACCATCAGCGGCCAGAGGTATTGGTTCCAGGCGGGGAGGAAGGTCAGAATCGCCACTGTCGCGAAAGCCGGGCCTGAGAGCGGCACGATGATGCGGCGGTAGATCGTGAACCAGCTCGCCCCGTCGATGCGCGCGGCCTCGTCGAGAGAGGGCGGGATCGTGGAGAAGTACTGCGCGAACAGGAAGATCGAGAACGCGTTCGCGATGAACGGCACGATCTGCACCTGATAGGTGTTGAGCCAGCCGAAGTCGTACTTCAGAACGCCGCCCTCCATGACCAGGGTCGGCAGCTGGTTGACCCAATAGACCATCGGTACGGCGATCGTCTCGAAGGGCACGATGAGGGTCGCGATGATGAGGGCGAGCACCACCACGCGCCCCTTCCACCGCAAGCGCGACAGGGCGAAACCCGCCAGCGAGTTCACGATCAGCCCGAGCCCTACCGTGAGCACCGTCACGAGGATCGAGTTGAACAGGAACTGTCCCACGGGCACCCGGTCGAAGACCCCGAAGTAGTTGTCGAGGCTGATGTCGCCGGTCGGCAGGAACGCCGCGGGAGAGTTGATGTCGCGGAGAATCTGCGCGTCAGGCTTCAGGCTCGAGACGAACATGAAGACGAGCGGGAAGAGGAAGAACAGCGCGAGGATCGACATCGAGACGTAGGTCAGGATGCGGCCCTTGCGGCCCTCCGCGGAGCGGGTGCCCTGGCGCGCGGGCGTGGTGGCCCGTGCGGCGCGGGAGGTGCGCGAGGGGCGTTCGAGGGTGCCGGTCATGTCAGTTCTTCTCTCGGGTCAACCAGCGCTGGATGAGGGCGATGATCAGCACGGCAACGAAGAACAGGAGCGAGATGGCGGCCGCGTAGCCGATCTCCTGTTGTTCGTAGCCCTTGCGCACCGCGTGGAAAACGACGGTCGACGTCGAGTTGAGGGGACCGCCCTGCGTCATCACGTCGACCTGCACGAACAGGCCGAGAGCGGCGATCGTGATCGTGACGAGGACGAAGACCATGGTCGGGCGCAGCCCCGGCCAGGTCACGTGGGCGAACTGGTGCCAGCGGCTCGCGCCGTCCATGCGGGCGGCCTCGTAGAGCTCCTCAGGAATCGTCTGCAGTCCCGCGAGCCAGATGATCATGTGGAAGCCCACGGCCTGCCAGATCGAGAGCACGATGATTGCGCCGAGAGCGGTGCTGGGATCGTTCAGCCAGTCGACGCCCTTCAGGGCGCCGAAGGTGACGGTGTCGATCATCGAGTTGATCAGCCCGTCGCTCTGGTACATGAAGCGCCAGAGGATCGAGACCACGACGATCGAGGTGACGACGGGGATGAAGAACACCACGCGGAAGAACGTGGTGCCCCGGAGGCGCTGGTTGACGAGGATCGCGAGCAGGAGGCCCAGACCCGCCTGCACGGGGACGACGACCAGCGCGAAGAGGAAGGTGTTCAACGCCGACTGCAGGAACACCGGGTCGGCGGTGAAGGCACGGAAGAAGTTGTCGAGGCCGACGAAGCGCGGCGGGTTCGGCGAGATCAGGCGCGCGTTCGTGAACGACAGCGTGAACGCCAGCAGCACGGGGACGACCAGAAAGAGCAGGAGCAACAGGCCGGCGGGGGCCATCATCGCCAGGCCGGCCCAGGTTTCGCGTCCGCGCGAGGAGCGGATGCGGCGGAGGGATCGGCGCGGCTGCTTCGCCGCGGCGACCGGGGGAGACACGATCATCAGGATTCTTCTTTCCCGGGTGCGGTGGGGGCCCGGTCGGACCCCCACCGCAAGCTCGGCGTTACTTCGCGCCGTAGCCGTCGTTGGACGAGATGTTGGTGTCGATCTCGGTGACGGCGGCATCGAGGGCTGACTTCACGTCGGCGCCGTTCATGATGTCCTTCGCCGCGGTCTCGAACGTGGTCGAGATCACCGCGTACGCGGGGGTCTCGGGTCGCAGCACGGCGTACTCCTTCGAGAACTCCGCAAAGGGGCGCAGAGCGCCGTCGGTGGAGTTGAAGTACTTCGACGCCTCGGTCGCGGCCTCGGTGGCGGGGATCACGAGCTGCTCATCGGCGAACTGGGTGATGTACTTGTCGTTGAAGCTGAACTCCAGGTACTGGCGCGCACCGTCGGCGTCGTTGCACGACGACGAAATGCCCCACTGCCACGAACCGCCGCCGATCTTGGGACCGTTGCCGAGGTTCGGCGGCGGCAGGATCAGCAGGTCGGAGCCCACGGCATCCACCGCGGCGAGACCGTTCCACACACCGGTGTAGCTGAGCGCGACCTTGCCGTCGACGAACTCCTGGTTGCCGACGGTGCCGCCGCTGTTGGCGTACCCCTTCTTGAACAGATCCTGGAACCAGGTGCCCCACTTGACGGCATCGGGTCCGTTCAGGGTGCCGTCGGCCGACAGCATCGTCGAGCGGTCGATCAGGTCGCCGCCGAAGCTCTGCAGGAACGGCGAGTAGGCGTAGGGCCACCACTCGCCCTTGTCTTCGGCGCCGATGTCGATGGGGGTGTCGTAGCCGGCGGACGTGAGGGTCGCCAGCGCCTGATCGAACTCGGACTCGGTCCACGGCTGGTCGATGCTGGGGATGCGGATGCCGTTGGCGTCCAGCACCGACTTGCGCGCGAAGATACCGAGGGCCGCGTCCCAGTACCCCGCGGAGTAGATCTCGCCGTTGTACTTTCCGACCGCGGTCGGGAGCAGCTTGTCGGTGATGTCGCTGGAGATGTTCAGCGGCTGTAGGTAGTTGGCCCACGCCCAGTTGGGCATGATGGGCCCGTCCAGGTCGAGCAGGCAGGGCAGGTCTCCGGACGCGGCCGCGGCGACGATCGCGTCGTTGTACGCGCCCTGCGGGAACGACTCGGTCTTGACCTCGTACGTGTCCTGCGAGGCGTTGAAGTCGCTGATGATCTTCTCGTAGACGGCCAGCTCGGCGGGGTTTCCGGCCGAGTGGGTCCACATGGTCAGGACGGTGCGACCGTCTTCGGTCGTCGCGCCGCCCTTACCGGCCTGACCGCAGCCGGTCATGACCAGCGCGGCAGCGACGCTCATCGCGGCGAGCGGGATGAAGGACTTCTTCATCGTGTTCCTTTCGGTGTGCGGCGACATCGCTGTCGCCATCGTGAGAGGACGCCGGGAGGCGTCAGTCCGCGACCCGGGGTTCCCACGCGCTGCCGAGGTGCGCGGGAGGGCCGACGGAAGCCCGACGAACGATCGGGCAGTCCATGAGGTGGGGGGAAGAGAGGTCCGCCTCGCGGAGGCCGAGCGCGACCTCCATGGCCCATCGGCCCATGGCCGCGTGGGGGAGAGAGACAGTGGTCAAGGGTGGATCGAGCTCCGCCGCGATCAGCTGCTGATCGTCGTAGCCGACGATCGACAGGTCGCGGGGGATCCGGATGTCGTGCCGGTGGGCCCACATGACCACTCCGGCAGCTATACGGTCGTTGAAGGCGAAAATGCCGGTGGGACGCTGGTTCTCGGGCAGTGCGGACAGCTCGGCGATCGCTCGCTGACCGCCGGCGGCCGAGGTGGGGGCGAAGACGTGGAGGGCGGGGTCTGGCTCGATGCCGGCTTCGGACAGGACGTCGAGGTACCCCTGGAGGCGCAGCTGGGCTGCGACAGGGCGATCGTCGTCACCGTCGTCGATATAGGCGATGCGGCGGTGACCCGCGTCGAGCAGTTCTGCGGTCGCCGCCCGGCCTCCGGCGTAATCGTCGGGCACGACGGCGGGGTAGCCGCCGCCCTCGGGTCGGCAGTCCAGGAACACCGTGCCGTCGGGGAGGCCGGCGGGAGCTGGAAGCACGCGGTGGTACATGGAGGCGTAGACCATGCCGTCGACGCGATGGTTGACCAGTGTCGAGATCGCATCGGATTCGATCTCGGGGTGCCCGTCGGTGTCGACGAGGATCACCAAACGACCGTTTTCGCGCGCGACCTCCTGCGCTCCGGCGAGCATGCGGCCGGCGAAAGGCGTCGTGGCGATGCGATCCGAGACCAGGCCGATGGTCCCCGTGACGCGCGTGCGCAGGCTTCGCGCGATCGGGTTGGGGGAGTAGCCGACCTCGTCGGCGATCCGGCGCACACGGTCCTTGGTCTCGTCCGAGATGCGCGACTCGGCGCCGTTCAGAACGAGGGACACGGTCGCGGGGGAGACGCCAGCCGCCTTCGCGACGTCGGCGATGCGCACTCGAGCCACGGCTCCACCCTCCATTGGATAATCGATTTATCGCGATGATAAACCGATTTACCACCGACAGAGATCAGTGTGGAGCGTGGGCTCGCCCGGTGTCAAGTAACGGAATGGCAACGGCGCCTCGCGACCGACGTCGCCGGCGCTCGGTCAGGCCCCGGCGTCGAGGAGGCTCGTGCCGTCGTGCGGATCCCGGCCGCGGCCCGTCGCTGCAGAGCACCCGCAACCGGGGCGGCGATCTGCAACTCCGCGCGACGGTGCGGCTCGCCGCCGCCTCCGGTCACGGTGGGCCCGCCGCGCGTCAGCTCGGGTCGCCGCCCAGCGGGCCCACCGCGGGAATCGGACCGCCGTCGTCGGCCCCGGTCTTGCGCGCCCGGGCGATGGCGTTGCCGAGGTGGTAGATCAAGAGGGCGGCGACCGAGCCGAGCACGATGGCGCCGAGCTGGAAGTCGCCCCACTGCATGGTGAAGCCGGCGATCGCGAGCACGAGCGCAACGGCGCCGGTGTACTGGTTGACCGGGCGCGAGAAGTCGACGCGGTTGTCGACCCAGATCTTGATGCCGATGATGCCGATGAGCCCGTAGAGCGCCGTCGTGACGCCACCGAGGACACCGGCGGGGATGGTGTTGAACACCGCGCCCACCTTGGGCGAGAGGCTCAGCACGATCGCGGTGAGACCGGCGACCCAGTACACCGCGGTCGAGTAGACACGGGTCGCGGCCATGACGCCGATGTTCTCGCCGTAGGTCGTGGTTCCCGAACCGCCGAAGGTTCCCGCGAGGGTCGTGGCGACACCGTCGGCGATGAGGGCGCGACCGGTGGAGCGGTTGGCCGTGGCATCCGTCATCGCCGCTACACCCCGCACGTGACCGACGTTCTCGGCTACGAGCACCAGCACGACGGGGAGGAACATCGCGATGACCGACCAGGTCGCGGGCGTCGTGAAGTCCGCGATCTCGAAGGTCGGCAGGCCCACCCACGGGGCCTGGGCGACGGCGTCGAAGTCGATGAGCGTCTCGCCCGAGACAGCCTGGATGATCACGGTCGCGACGTAGCCCACGATCACGCCGAGGAAGATCGAGATGCGGCCGAGGAATCCGCGGAACAGCACGCTGAACAGGATCACCGCGACGAGGGTGATCGTGCCCGGCAGGGGCTGCACCTTGAAGTTCGACCACGCGACGGGCGCGAGGTTGAAGCCGATCAGCGCGACGATCGCGCCGGCGACGACCGGCGGCATGACCTTGTCGACCCAGCCGAGGCCGACGAACTGCACGACGAAGCCGATGACGGCCAGCAGCACGCCGACGGCGACGATGCCCGCGAGCGCTGAACCCGTCCCTGCCGTGGTCGTGGCCGCGGTGATCGGCGCGATGAACGCGAACGACGAGCCCAGGTAGCTGGGGAGGCGGTTCTTCGTGATGAGCAGGAACAGCAGGGTGCCCACACCCGAGAACAGCAGCGTCGTCGACACCGGGAAACCGGTGAGCACCGGCACCAGGAAGGTCGCGCCGAACATCGCGATGACGTGCTGGAGGCCGATCGCGATCGTCGCGCCCCAGTTCAAGCGCTCGCCGGGGGCGACGACGGCCCCGGGCTCGACCGTGCGGCCGTTGCCATGCAGCTTCCAGCGGAACATGTGTCTCCTCAGGTGGGGGTGTGGCCGAGACCGTACGCGCTCGGCGAGAACGCACCGTTTCGTCGACGATGCGGTGCGGTTTCTGTGAACGGGGGCGGTCTCGAGAAGGGGTGGGTCAGACGCCGGTCAGGAGCTGCAAGAGCGTCGCGTAGCGCTCGCGCGTGCGCTCGACGATCTCGTCGGGAAGGGCGGGCGGCTCGCCCTGCTTGTCCCAGTTCGCGGCGAGCCAGTTGCGCACGATCTGCTTGTCGAAGCTCGCCATGCGCTCGGCGGGCGCGGTTCCGGTGCGCCAGGCCTCGGCATCCCAGTAGCGGGACGAGTCCGAGGTGAGCACCTCGTCGGCCAGGGTCAGCACCCCGTCGTCGTCGTAGCCGAACTCGAACTTCGTGTCGGCGAGGATCAGGCCGCGGGCCTCCGCCGTCGCGGACGCACGGCGGTAGATCTCGAGCGACAGGTCGCGCAGGGCCGTGGCCGTCTCGGCCCCGACGAGCTCGACCGAGCGCTCGAAGGTGATGTTCTCGTCGTGCTCGCCCATCGGCGCCTTGAAGGCGGGGGTGTAGAGCGGTTCCGGCAGACGGTCGCCGTCGTTCAGGCCTTCGGGCAGAGGGATGCCGCAGACCGTGCCCTCCGCCTGATACTCGGCCCAGCCCGAGCCGGTGAGGTAGCCGCGCACGACGCACTCGATCGGCTGCATGTCGAGGGACCGGACGAGCATCGAGCGCCCCTGCACGGCATCCGGGATCAACGACACCGGGTCGTCGCCGTGGAGCGCGTGGTCGGCTGCCAGGTGGTTAGGGATGGAGCGGCCTCCGTCGGCCCCGGCGAGCTGGTCGAACCACCACAGGCTGAGGGTGGTCAACAGTTCACCCTTATCCGGGATGCCGGGGGCGAGAACGCGGTCGAACGCGCTGACGCGATCGCTCGCGACGACCAGGAGGTGCGCGGGCGCGGCGTCTTCGGGGGTGTCGGCGGGCACGTAGAGGTCGCGCACCTTGCCGGAGTAGAGGTGGCGCCAGCGGGGGAGCTCGAGCGGGGGAGCGGAGGTCACCCGCTCATTATTGCGGGTGCGCGCGCCCCGCATCGGCGCGGATTGTGTCACACAGCTCGCGCGAGCGCCTGCCCCCCGGCCGCGACGACCCACCTGACTACCCTCTATGGAATGACCGATGACACCCCCGGACCCGCGGTCGCCATCGACCCCCACGCAGGCAGCAGCGGCAGGACTATTCGAGGCTGGGTCTTCTGGCCCGCCGCGGGCATCGCCCTCGCTTTCATCGCCTTCGCGCTCTTCTTCCCCGCTGCGGCCGAGGCCACGTTCGCCTCGGTGCAGACCTTCATCGTGTCGACCTTCAACTGGTACTACGTGCTGATCGCGGCGTTCTTCGTCGCCTTCGCGCTCGCGATGGGTTTCAGTCGCTTCGGCAACATCAAGCTGGGGCAGGACGACGACGAGCCGGAGTTCTCGACGATCTCGTGGTTCTCCCTTCTTTTCGCCGCAGGCATGGGCATCGGCCTCGTCTTCTACGGCGTGAGCGAGCCGCTGAGCCACTTCGTTTCTCCTCGCCCCGGCGTCACGGGCACCCCGGCGGAGCTCGCACAGCAGGCGATGTCGCAGACGTTCCTCCACTGGGGCGTGCACGCGTGGTCGATCTACGTCGTGCTCGGTCTCGCGCTCGCCTACGCCTTCCACCGCCGTCGCCGGCCGCGTACGATCCGCTGGGCTCTCGAGCCGATCCTGGGTGCGCGTCTGGTGCAGGGCGGGTGGGGCAACGCGATCGATGTCGCCGCCCTCGTCGGCACGCTGTTCGGTGTCGCCACCTCGCTCGGCCTGGGCGTCATCCAGATCAGCGCGGGCCTCGACTTCCTCGGTGTCGTCCCGCCCAGCATCATCAGCCAGGCGATCATCATCGGCATCATCACCGGGTTCGTGCTCTTCTCCCTCCTGTCAGGCGTGGGCAAGGGCATGAAGTGGCTCTCGAACATCAACCTCGTGCTCGCGGGTCTCCTCATGCTGTTCCTGCTGTTCACCGGTCCGACGGAGTTCCTGCTTCGCGACGTGGTGCAGTCGATCGGTAATTACATTCAGAGCTTCGTCGGTCTCTCGTTCACCGTCAGCGCCTACGCGGGCGATGACGGTGTCGCCTGGCAGGGTGCCTGGACGGCGTTCTACTGGGGCTGGTGGATCTCGTGGGCGCCCTTCGTCGGCATCTTCATTGCGCGCATCTCGCGTGGTCGTACCGTGCGCGAGTTCGTGGTCGGCGTGATCCTCGTGCCCACCCTCGTCGGCATCCTGTGGTTCACCGTCCTCGGGGGCACCGCGATCTACGGCGAGCTCACCGGCACAGCGTCGTACACCGGGCCCGACGGGTCCGTCGATGTGTCGACGGCCCTCTTCCAGATGCTCGAGAACGTCCCGGCATCCGGGGTCTTGATCGTCGGCTTCCTCATCCTCATCGCGGTGTTCTTCGTGACGTCTGCCGACTCCGGTGCCCTGGTGATGAGCATGATCGCCACCGGCGGCGAAGAGGAGCCCAAGAACTGGGTTCGCGTGTTTTTCGCCCTCGCCACCGCGGTGATCGCGTTCGCGCTTCTCATCGCGGGTGGCTTGAACGCCCTGCAGACCGCCGCGATCAGTATCGCCCTGCCGTTCAGCGTGGTGCTGTTGGCGATCTGCTGGGCGACCGTCGTGGCGTTCCGCCGCGAGATGAAGGCGTACGACAAGGCCGAGCGGGCGCAGCTGCGCGACTCGATCGGCGAGCATTACGGTCTCGAGGTCGAAGAGCCCAACCAGCGTGGAATCTTCGGCATCCCGGCGCGGTGGCGGCAGCGTCGTTCGGTCGCGGCGCAGGCCGAGGCACGCGAGGAGGCTCGAGCGGAGGCGGAGAAGGCTCCCGAGGCGGTCTCGAGCGACTCGCAGACCTGAGCCCCGGCATCCGGAGGCCCTCTCGAACACGCCGTACCCCGGAAGGGTGCGGCGTGTTCGGCGTCGGGCGCGAGCCCTCTGCGCGGCGGCCACGCACCGCGTGTCGTTTCGGACGGGGATGTTTCGTCCCGTGGGGTTCGCGTCGAGCGCCGCCGAGGCGTATAGTCCATGTGGACTAGTCGACACGGACCATGAGGAGGGCGGATGCCGGAGACCAGCCGCCTCACCCCCGTGGCCGTCATGATCCTGGCCACGCTCCGCGAGGCCGACATGCACACGTACGAGCTCGTGCGCCTGCTGAAGGAGCGTCGAGACGACCGCCTCGTACCCCTGCAGAAGGGCACGATCTACCACACGGTCGCGCGCCTCGAACGCGACGGGCTCCTCGCCGAGGCGGGCGTCGATCGCGACGGCAATCGTCCGGAGCGCACCACGTACACGATCCTGGAGGCCGGCCATCGGGCCCTCGAGACATGGGTGCGCGCCGAACTGCCACGCATCGACAGGCCCAGTGAGTTCCGCGTCGCCCTCTCCGAAGCCCACAATCTCGAGCGGGCCGAAGTCATCGACCTGCTCGACCAGCGTCGCGCCCAGCTCGTCGCCTCGGTCGAGGACCATCACGACGGACTGACCGCCGCGGCCGAGCGCGAGACCCCCGAACAATTCCTCGTCGAGCTGCGGCGCCAATCCGCCCTGCTCGACGCCGAACTCGCGTGGCAGGACTCCCTGCGTGCGCGCCTCGCCGATCGCTCCCTCGCCTGGGGCATCGCCGAAATCCCCGAGCACATCAAGAAGAAGCACCGCGTCTCAAAGGAGACCACCCCATGACCGACTCCCGCGCCGCCTCCGCGGCATCCACCACCGGGTCTCACACGACCCACGAACGCAGCCCCTGGCCGGCCCTCTGGGCCCTGGTCATCGGGTTCTTCATGATCCTGGTCGACACCACGATCGTCTCGGTCGCGAACCCCGCCATCAAGGCCGCCCTCGACCCCGACACCAACAACCTCGACAACGTCGTGTGGGTCACCAGCGCCTATCTGCTGACCTACGCCGTTCCGTTGCTGATCACCGGCCGTCTCGGCGACCGCTTCGGGCCGAAGAACATCTACCTCACGGGCCTCGCCCTCTTCACTCTCGCCTCGCTGGCGTGCGGTCTGGCTCCGTCCCTCGAGGTGCTGATCGTCGCCCGCGCCGTGCAGGGTCTCGGTGCCGCGATGATGACGCCGCAGACCATGGCCGTCATCACCCGCACCTTCCCGCCGCAGAACCGCGGCGCGGCCATGGGCCTGTGGGGCGCCACCGCCGGTGTCGCGACCCTCGTCGGCCCCCTCGCCGGAGGCCTGCTCGTCGACGGTCTCGGATGGGAGTGGATCTTCTTCATCAACATCCCCGTCGGCATCATCGGCTTCATCGCCGCCGTGATCCTCGTGCCGCAGTTGCCGCGCACCGCGCACAAGTTCGACATCCTCGGCGTCGTGCTCAGCGCCGTCGGACTCTTCCTCATCGTGTTCGGCCTGCAAGAGGGCGAGCACTACTCCTGGGCCGCGTGGATCTGGGCGATGGTCGCCGCGGGTGTCGTCGTCATGGCGCTGTTCGTCTGGACGCAGGCGCGCAGCGAGGGCGAGCCGCTCGTTCCGCTCGCGCTGTTCCGCGACCGCAACTTCTCGATCGCCAACCTCGCGATCGCAGCTGTCGGCTTCACCGTGACGAGCATGGCGCTGCCGCAGATGTTCTACCTGCAGCTCGCTCGCGGTCTCACTCCGACCGAGTCGGCGCTGCTCCTCGTGCCGCTCGCGATCCTGTCGGGCGTGCTCGCCCCCTTCGCGGGCAAGCTGCTCGACCGCACAGACCCGCGCTTCCTGCTCGTGCCGGGACTCCTACTGGTCGGTGGATCGTTGGGACTCTACGTCGCGCTCATTCTGAACGACGCCCCGATCTGGATGTTCCTGATCCCCTCCGTCTTCATGGGTATCGGAAACGCCGGCATGTGGGGGCCGCTCGCCACCACCGCGACGCGCAACCTGCCGCCGCGTCAGGCGGGCGCGGGCGCCGGCATCTACAACACGACCCGCACGGTCGGATCGGTGATCGGCTCGGCATCCATCGCCGCCTTCATGCAGGCGCGCCTCGAGGCGAACCTGCCGGGAGCCGCGGACGCGTCCGCGAGCTTCGGTGGCGGGGCACTGCCGCCGCAGGTGGTCACCGGCTTCTCGCAGGCCATGGGCCAGTCGCTCACCCTGCCGATCATCGTGATCGCCCTGGGCCTCGTCGCGGTGCTGTTCATGCGTCGGCCGTCGATGATCCGGCCGCACGGCGCTCCGCGCGACGCGGCTCCCGCCCCGGCGGCGCAGGCGGCTCCCGCCGCGGCGGGGGAGTAACCCGCGCGATCGAACGCCGTCGTCCCTCTGCGGGGCGGCGGCGTTCGGCGTCTCATCGGCAGGGATGCTTCGCGGATGCCGCGGACTCGATCATGCGGCCCCGCGAGGAGCCTCTGCTCGCGATGCGAGGATGCGCCGCTACGGACGCGTCAGAGTGCTCGGCGCCAGCGCCGTCACCAACACCGGCCCCACCCTCGTCAACGGTGACCTGGGGCTCTCTCCCGGAACGTCGATCACCGGCTTCGGCGGGCTTCCGAACGGCGTGGTCAACGGGACCGTCCACCCGACCGATGCCGCGGCGGCCCAGGCACAGCAGGACGCTCTCACGGCGTACGGCACCGCGGCCTCGCTGACGCCGACCCGCACGGGACTCGATGAGCTCAACGGGCTCTCGCTGTCGCCCGGCGTCTACTCCGGTGGCGCTCTCGCTCTCGCCGACACGGGCGCTCTGACCCTCGCCGGAGACGCGAACTCGGTGTGGGTCTTCCAGGCGGCATCCACTCTCACGATCGGATCCGGCAGCCGGATCACGATCACCGGTGGAGCGAGCTCGTGCAACGTGTTCTGGCAGGTGGGCAGTTCGGCCACCCTCGGTACCGCCGCGGACTTCCAGGGAACGGTGCTCGCCCAGCAGTCCGTCACCGCGACCACCGGCGCAACCATCCAGGGCCGCCTCATCGCTCAGAACGGTGCGGTGACCCTCGACACCAACACCATCAACGCGTCCACCGGTTGCCCTCCTCCCGGCACAGTGTCGGAGACGACCGCACCGACGATCACCTCGCCCCCGCCGGGCGCCGCCACCGTCGGTGAGGGGTACACCGCCACCATCGCGGCCGCCGGAAACCCCACACCGACCGTCACCGTGACCGGGCTGCCTGACGGTCTCGTCTTCGACGGCAGCACCGGCGTCATCTCGGGCACGCCCACGACCCCCGGCGACTACGCCGTGGTCATCACCGCCTCGAACGGCACCTCGCCCGACGCGACGCAGAACGTGAACCTCGTGGTCGGCCAGCCCGCTCCCGCACCCAGCCCGTCACCGTCTTCGCCCGGCGCGAATCCGGCACCGTCGGCATCCACCCCGGCAGCCGGCAGCGCGATTCCTCCCTCTGGCACCCGTGCGAACACTCCCCGCGGACTTGCCGTCACGGGTACCGATCCGACGATGGCGATGACTCTCGCGGGTGGATTGCTCGCCGCAGGGCTCGTGGTCGTCGTCATCGCCCGCCGCCGCGCGCGCCGATCCTGACGGGGTGGCACGAAGCCCCCCCCGATGAGGATGCTGCATCACGGGGTCCGCGGGTGGAATTCATCCGGCGCTCGCCCCGCCCGGACCCATCGTCGCTCCGCGAGCCCGGTACCCGGGTCGAGAAGCGTCTCTCCCACGGGCGCGAAGCCGTGTCGCTCGTAGAACCGTTGTGCGCGCTCGTTGACCTCGAAGACGAGGAGGTGCGCCGCGTCGTCACCGATCGCGGCGGCCAGGAGCTGCGATCCGAGCCCCCCTCCCTGCGCATCGCGGCGGAGATACAACGTGTTGAGCTCGAGCGGCGGAAGCCCGCGGAGAGGCGGATCGTCCTCGGAGGTGCTGGCCACTCCGACGATCGCGCCGCCCATCCAGGCGATCGTCACTGCTCGGGATGCGGAACGGATCCGTTCCGCCCACCGATCAACGCGATCGGCGACGGGCACGTCGAGCAGCGCGTCGTCGACCATCCCGCGGTAGGTCTGCTGCCACGCGAGAGTCTGGAAGGCCGCGACGGCGGCTGCGTCCTCGACGCGGGCCGTTGCGAGGCGAGCGGCTATCACGCCCGCCGCTCGCAGAGCAGCGCGCCCACCGGCCGGGTTCCGCGCGTCGCGCGCGTGTGGGTCTCGATGATGTCGAAGCCCATGGCATCCGCTCTCCGCCCCAGCTCGGCGGCGGGCCAGCGATAGGCGCGGGTCACCGCGTGATCGAACGCCTCGATTCTCTCTCCGACGAAGAACCCGAGCATCAGCCGCCCGCCCGGCCGGAGCGTGCGAGCGAATTCCCGCAGCGGGACATCGACGCGAGCGGGCTCGTGGTGGATCGTCGAGAACCACGACAGGATGCCGCCGAGTCCACCGTCCCCCACCTCGAGCTCGTCGATCGAGCCGAGATCGAACCGGATGCCGGGATGAGCGGCCCGCGCGTGCGAGATGAACCGCGGCGCGAGATCGACGCCCCGCACGTCGAGGCCGAGCCCGGTCAGGTGCCCCGTCCAGTGGCCGGGGCCGCAGCCGGCGTCGAGCACGGGGCCGGTGACGGCGGTGGCCCAGGCCTCGACGATGCTCCGGTCGACCGGGTGGACGGCATCCATCGTCCCGAGGGCGTAGATGTACTCGTCGGCCCGGGCGTCGTACGCGGTCGAACTCATCGGTCGAGGCTACGGCGTGATCGCGTCGACGAAGGCTCGCGCTTCGTCGATGAGCTGGTTCCAGCGCGCGGTTCCCGCGCCGACGGGGACCTCAGCCCACTCGCGCAGCGGGCGCCCGCGCATGACCATGGGGCAGGCGATCCCCTCGTCGATGATCTCGCCGACCCGCTCCTCAGGCAGCTTCACGACGAGCGAGCCGTTGTGGACGACGAACGCGAAGACCTTCTCGCGGATGCGCAGCCCCTCGGTGCCGAAGATCCGCCCGATGTCGACGCCCGGCAGGTCGCACTGGCGTTCGGCGATCGGGTCGAAGATCTCACGGCCTCGTGCCATGGCATCCCTGTCGACCATGGCCCACACGCTAGCGGCGCGCACGGCCCGGGTCGAGAAGGGAGCGCACCCGCGAGAAAAGAAGCTGCGGACGTCATCCCCGAACGATGAACGGAGAGTTCTCCGTTTTCGGCGCATCCTGAGCGTCAGGTCGCGAAGGGCGGCTCGGCATCCATGCGGTTGAGCCAGTCGCGGACGGCGGCCGCAGTGAGACCGGGGCTTTCGAGGTGCACGTTGTGGCCACCGCCGTCGATCACGACGAAGGTTCCTCTCGGATAGTGAGCTCTGAGTGCAAGCCCGTCTTCGAAGCCGACCACATGGTCTTGGCGCCCGAACAGGTGCAGAGCGGGCGCGGTGAACGGTTCGGGGTATGTCTCTTCGGGGAGGGCATCAAGGGCGTAGTCGCTCGCGATACGCGCCATCACGGCGGCGTCGGCTCCGCGGAGCCCGGGCAGGACGTATCGCCGGAATGATTCGAGCGAATCAGCATCCTGGATCACGCTCAGCTCGGCAAAGGCATCGCTGTCGGCCCCTGCCCTGGCCGCGGCGGCGGGGTCGACGCGCAGCACCGTTCGTTCGGGCACGGTCCGGGCGGAGTGCTCTGCCTGAACGACCCCGGCGAGCGTCGCTACGCCGAGAACGCGATCCCGGTGCTCATGGGCGACATGGCGGGCCAGCATCCCGCCGTAGGAGTTTCCGATGACGGCGAACGGCTCATCGCCGAGGTGCCGATCGATCTCGTCGATGAGTCCATCGGCGACCTCGCGCGTGCTCGACGCCGTTGGGGTGGGCGCGGCCGTCTCCGCCCACGGAAGGTCGACGTAGACGCGACGCCACGGCATGCCGCCGGTCATACCTTCGAGGGGCAGCATGATGCGGTGATCGACACCGAATCCGTGGAGAACGACGAGGGGACGACCGGCGCCTGTTTCGAGAGCGATCACCTCTCGAGGCTACGACCTTCGCGTGTCCGTCTCACCCCTGGGCCACGCGCGCGGCGATGTCGGAGCGGTACTGCCCGCCCTCGAGGCCGATGCGCTCGAGCCCGGCGTAGGCCGCCTCGCGTGCCTCGCCGAACGTCGTGCCGGTGGCGACGACGCTGAGCACACGCCCACCCGTCGCGACGAGCTCGCCGTCGCGCAGCGCCGTCGCGGCGTGGGCGACGTGGACGCCGTCGACCTCTTCGGCCTCGTCGATCCCGGTCAGCACGCGACCGGTGCGGGGCGCCTCGGGGTAGCCCTCGCTCGCGAGCACGACAGTCACCGCGGTCGCTTCGGCGAAAGCGGGACGCGGCTGATCCTCGAGCGTGCCCGAAGCCGCCGCCAGCAGAAGGCGGGACAGGGGGTCGATCAGACGCGGCAGGACGACCTGCGTCTCGGGGTCGCCGAAACGGGCGTTGAACTCGATGACCTTCACGCCCTGCTCGGTCAGGATGAGCCCCGCGTAGAGGAGTCCGATGAAGGGGGTGCCCTCGGTATCCATCTGGCGGATCACGGGCTCGGCGATGTCGCGCGTGACCTGCGCCACAAACTCGTCCTCGCCGCCGAAGCGCTCCGTCAGCCAGGGGAGGGGCGAGTACGCCCCCATGCCGCCGGTGTTGGGGCCCTCGTCGCCGTCGCGCAGGCGCTTGAAGTCCTGAGCGGGGCTGAGGGGAGCGACGCGGTCGCCGTCGCTGAGGAAGAAGAGAGAGACCTCGGGTCCGGAGAGGAACTCCTCGATCAGCACGGCGCCGCTCGGCAGGTAGCTCTCGGCGTGGGCGAGGGCGGCGGCGCGGTCGGAGGTCACGATGACGCCCTTGCCCGCGGCCAGACCGTCGGCCTTGACGACGTACGGGGCGCCGAATCGGTCGAGGGCGGCCTCGACGGAGGCGGTGTCGTGCGCGCGGACCGATCCGCCGGTCGGGACGCCCGCGGCATCCATGATCCGCTTCGCGTACGTCTTCGACCCCTCGAGCTGGGCCGCGGCCTTGCCCGGGCCGAACACGGGGATGCCATGCGCGCGCAGCGGGTCGGCGACGCCGGCGACGAGGGGCGCCTCGGGGCCGACGACGACGAGGTCGATCGCCTCGTTCTTCGCGAAGGTCAGGACGGCGGCGGGGTCCATCGGATCGACGTCGACGAGGTGCGCCTCGCGGGCGATCCCGGCGTTGCCGGGGGCGGCGTAGATCGCGTGCGACTCTTCTTCGGAGCGCAGCGCGAGGATGATGGCGTGCTCGCGCGCGCCCGAACCGAGGACCAGGATTCTCACGCGGCCAGCCTACCGAGCGCCGGGTCGAGCGGTCGGCGTCGGACACAACGCAGGAGTTCTGCGCCGGGAGCGGCCGTCCGCAGCATCCGGCGGGTGTCGGGCCCCAGAACTCCTGCGCAGTGTCCGGGTAGTCGTCGAGCGGTCCGCGGGTAGCGTGGACGCCATGCCTCCCCGCCGTATCGAGACCGGAGACGGCCGTGCCGCGCTCGCCGCGGTCGCCGCCGGAGACGCCCCGCGCCCGGCGACCGCCACGGCCGTGCGCTACCTGCTGCAGCTGCTCGTCGAGAAGGCCCCCGGCAATTCGGTCGAGATGCGCGTGCCGCCCTTCGGCGCGGTGCAGGTGATCGAGGGCCCCCGGCACACGCGCGGCACTCCGCCCAACGTGGTCGAGACCGACGCCGCGACCTGGATCGCCGTCGCAACGGGTCAAGAGAAGTGGGCGGATGCCGTGACCGCCGGCCGCATCGTCGCCTCGGGCGTGCGCGCCGACCTCAGCGCGTTGCTCCCGCTGCGGCCGTAGCCCGGCGTACGGAACGCGAGACCTCGGTGGGTGGTCGGCGCCCGCGTCAGCGCCGGACGGGGTCGCCACCGCCGGCGAGGAAGCGCTCGAGGTCGCGCCGCGAGGGCGCGGCTTCCCAGTCGCCCGGCACGAGGCAGGCCATCGCGCCGCAGGCGTTGGCGCGCACCAGCGTGTCGGCCATGTCGAGGCTCTCGAGGTGGGCGCTGAGGTAGCCCGCGACGAACGCGTCGCCCGCGCCGACCGTGTCGAGCGGATCGATGACGAAGCCCAGGGCCTCGGTGGCGCCCGCCGTTGTGAAGGCGGTGGCTCCATCCGGGCCGTGCTTGACCACCACGTGTTCCACGCCGGCCTCGAGCAGCGACTGCGCGGCATCCGGGGTCATCAGCGCGAACTCCTCGACCCCGCCGAACACGAGGGTCGACAGCGCCGCGATCTCGCGGAGGATCGGACCCGCGACCTCGGGCGACGCCAGGGCTGAGCGGTAGTTGACGTCGAAGCTGACGGGAACGCCGGCGGTGCGGGCGCGCTCGACGGCCGAGAGCACGGTCGCGCGGGCGGTGTCGGACAGCAGGGGCGTGATGCCCGTGACGTGCAGCAGATCGGCGTCTTCGATCCAACCAGCCGGAACGTCGTCGGGCGCGAGGCGCGACCCCGCGGAACCGCGGCGGTAGTAGTGCACGGCGGTGGATGCCGCGGAGGGGCGCTCCTTGAGCATCAGGCCGGTCGGAGCCTCGGCGTCGACGATCGCGTGCACGTCGAGTCCTTCTCCGCGCAGTTCCCGCGTGATGCGCTCACCGAGCGGGTCGTCGCCGACGCGGCCGAGCCACGCGGCGTCGACGCCCAGGCGGCGCAGGCCCACGGCGACGTTGGTCTCGGCGCCGCCGATGCCGAGCGCGAGGCCCGAGGCGTGCCGGAGCGAGCCGATCTCGGTCGTGCGGGCGAGCGCCATCGTCTCGCCGAGGGTGACGACGCGGGTCACGCGGGTGCGTCCGATCCCGCGCACACCGCGACGAAACGCTCGGCCCGCTCGCGGAGCGCGCCCAGGTCGCCGCCACGGAACGCGTCGCCGAGAAGCGGACCGCCGACGCTGACCGCCACGGCGCCCGCCGCGAGCCAGGCGGCCGCGCTGTCGGCATCCACCCCTCCCGAGGGGACGACCGCGATGTCGGGGAACGGTCCGCGCAGGTCCTTCAGGTAGCCGGGGCCGACCTGACCGGCAGGGAACACCTTCACCGCCGAGGCGCCCGCCGACCACGACGCGAACAACTCGGTGGGGGTGAGGCCGCCGGGGGCGATCGGCATGCCCGCGGCGACGGCGCGCTCGACGAGGGTGGTCGAGGTGATCGGGGTGACGACGTAGTCGGCGCCGACGGCGATCGCGCGCTCGAGCTGGTCGAGGTTCGTGACCGTGCCGATGCCCAGGTCGCCGTCGAACGACGAGCGCAGATCCGCGAAGGCGTCGAAGGTGCCGGGGGTCGTGAGGGTCAGCTCTACGCTCTGCACGCCGGCCTCGGCGAGCGAGGCCAGCACGGGCGCGTAGTCCGACGCGGCGGACGCCCGCGCGACGACCACGAGCTTCGACGAGACGGTGCGGGAGGGCAGCTCACCAGTCATGGACGGTCCCGTCGAGCAGGCGGTTCACGGGCAGGTACGCCTTCGTGTACTCGAACGCGCCGGCGGCCTCTTCGTCGAGCTCGACACCGAGACCGGGCTGGTCGCCGGGGTGCAGGAACCCCTTGTCGAAGGTGAACGAGGTCTGGAACACCTCGAGCGTCTGCTCGTTGTGCGGCATGTACTCCTGGATGCCGAAGTTGTGGATCGCGAGATCCAGGTGAAGGGCCGCCGCCATGCCGACGGGCGAGATGTCGGTGGGACCGTGGATGCCGGAGCGGATGCCGTAGATCGCGGCGAAGTCGAGCAGCTTCTTCATCGCGGTGATTCCGCCGGTGTGGGTCACGGCCGAGCGCACGTAGTCGATCAGGCGCTCGGTGATGAGCGTCTGGTAGTCGTACACGGTGTTGAACACCTCGCCGATCGCGAGCGGGGTGGTCGAGTGCTGACGGATGAGGCGCAGCGCCGTCTGGTCTTCGCCGGGGGTGGCGTCTTCGAGCCAGAAGAGGTCGTAGGGCTCGACGTCCTTGGCGAAGCGCGCGGCCTCGATGGGCGACATGCGGTGGTGGCCGTCGTGCAGGATGCGCAGATCGGTGCCGAACTCCTCGCGGATCTTCGAGAAGACCCCGGGCATGTGGTTGAGGTATTGGCGCGTGTCCCAGGTCTCTTCGGCGGGGCGGTCGCCCGAGCGCTTCGCCGGTTCGTAGTCGTACCGCACGCCCGGGCCGGCGGCTGAGACGCCGTAGATCTGCCCGAGGCCGGGGACGCCCGTCTGCACGCGCACGGCGGTGAAACCGAGCTCGCGGTATCCGGTGATGGCGTTCGAGAGGGCCTCGAAGTCGGTGCCCGAGGCGTGGGCGTAGACGCGCACGCCGTCGCGGCTCGCGCCTCCGAGCAGCTGGTACAGCGGCATCCCGGCCTTCTTGGCCTTGATGTCCCACAGCGCCATGTCGACGGCCGCGATGGCGGCCATGGTGACGGGTCCGCGACGCCAGTAGGCACCGCGGTACAGGTACTGCCAGGTGTCCTCGATGCGGTCCTCGTCGCGGCCGATGAGCATCGAGGCGAGGTGGTCGGAGAGGTACGACGCCACCGACAGCTCGCGGCCGTTCAGGGTGGCATCGCCCCAGCCGACGATTCCGTCGCTCGTGGTGATCTTCAGGGTGACGAAGTTGCGGCCGGGGCTGGTGACGATGACGTCGGCGGAGGCGATGCTCATGTGCGGACTTTCTGGCGGAGGGAGGGGGTGGGTCGGAGCGGGGCGCGATTCGTGGCCCCGGGGCGCTGGAGGTGGCAGCGCCGCACACGCGGGGGCGTCGGAGCTGGCCCCGGGGCATCGAACGTGGACCCGGGGCCACGCTGGGCGCCCCGGGAGACGCGCGAGAGGGAGGGATGCCGGGCGGGTCCGCCGTCACGAACCCGCCCGGGTGCGGGGCCGCCCGAGAGCGACCCCGCACGGGATCACATCGCGGGGCGGGGATCCCGCAGATCGCGACCGGTCCACTCGGGGGCCACGATCGCGGCGACCAGGGCCGACGCGGTGAAGACGCCCATGAGCACCATGATCGGGACGATGCTGCCGGTGGCGGCGGCCACCCACGCGGCGGCGATGACCGGGCCGATGCCGGTGGCGACGATCGCGGCGACCTCGCGCACGACGGCGGTGAGGGTGTAGCGGTTGCGGGCGCCGAAGATCTCGGGGATCGAGATGTTCTCCATCGACGCCAGGCCCAGCACCGAGATGTTGTGGATGAGCGCGTAGCCGACGAAGATCGCACCGACCTCGCGGGAGTTGATCATCAGCAGCGTCGGCACGATCAGCACGAGCGACAGCGCCGACATGACGATGTACATGCGGCGGCGGCCGAACTTGTCGCCGAGGAAGCCGACGAGCGGGATCGTGAGGAAGCCGATCAGCGACGAGACGATGACGATCTCGGGGCCCACCTCCTTCGAGATCGCGAGGGTGATCGTGATGAACGAGATGAGGTACGTCTGCACGATGCCGGAGTTGCCGGCCTGACCGAAGCGCAGGAAGAACGACACGAGCACGGCCTTGAGGGGCTTCTTCTGCAGTGACTCGAGCGTGCGGATGTCGTTGGTCTCGGTGGCGACCTTGTGCAGCTCGGCGCGCGAGAGCGCCTTGCCGTCGACGACGTCGGTGCGTTCCTCGAAGACGGGGCTCTCCTTGAGGTTGAAGCGCACCCACAGGGCGAAGAGCATGATGACGGCACTGCCGATGAAGGGGATGCGCCAGCCCCACGCGATGACGTCGCTCTCCATCATCACGGCGAGCAGGATCGCCCAGATGCCCGACGCGAAGAGCGTTCCGCAGTTGGTGCCGAGGGCGACGAGCGAGGCGACGATACCGCGGCGGTGGTCGGGGGCGTACTCGGCGAGCATGACGCCCGCGCCCGAGATCTCGGCTCCGGCACCGAAGCCCTGGGCGAGGCGCAGGACCACGAGGAGGATCGGAGCCAGGATGCCGACCTGCTCGTAGGTGGGCAGCACACCGATCAGGGTGGTCGCGGCGCCCATGAGCAGGATCGTGTAGAACAGCACCTGCTTGCGGCCGATCCTGTCGCCGATGCGCGCGAAGAAGAAGGCGCCCACCGGGCGGGCCACGTACCCCACGCCGTAGGTCGCCATCGCCAGCACGACCGCCATCGCGGCGTCGCCGCCGGCGAAGAAGATCTGGCTGAACACGAGGGCTGCGGCGAGCGAGTAGAGCTGGAAGTCCATGAACTCCAGCGCGGTGCCGAGCCAGCCCGAGACGGCGGCGCGGGCGAGGTCGCCGACGGACCGTTTGGCGACGGGCGGCGACGTCGAGGCGTCGACGCCGGGGGCGGATGAGCTGCTCATCGGATTACTCCTTCGTAGGTGATGCGTAGCGGGATCGCTGGGTGTCGGGGGATGTTCGGGGGCCTGCTCAGAGGGCGAGCAGGACTTTGGCGGATGCCGAGGAGTCCCGCGCCACGTCGAACGCGCTGACCGCGTCGGCGGCGGGGACGACGTGGGACACGACGGTGTCGAGCGCGTCGGTCGACGCGAGCATCGCGATGGCGTCGTCGATCTCGGTCGAGAAGCGGAAGGCTCCGCGCAGCGTCAGCTCCTTCGCGAGCATCGGGGCGAGGTTCACCCCGAGCTCGGCGTCGGGAAGCATGCCGACCTGCACCACGGTTCCGGCGCGGCGGGCGGCGCGGACCGCCTGGGTGAGGGCCACTCCGACGCCGGAGCACTCGAAGACGACATCGAACGACTCGTTCTCGATCGTGTCGGTGCCCACGAGGAAGGTCTCGGCCGCGCCGAGGGCACGGGCGCGCTCGAGTGGCTCGGCGCGCACATCGCTCGCGGACACCAGCGCGGCTCCCGCGTGCACGGCGGCCGCCGCGACGAGCAGGCCGATGGGGCCGGACCCGATGACGAGCGCGCGCTTGCCGGTGAGATCGCCCGCGAGGCCGACCGCGTGGATGGCGACGGCGAGCGGCTCGGCGAGGGCGGCGCGCTCGAGCGACAGGCCTTCGGGCAGCACGCGGATCATGTGCTCTTCGACCACGAGCAGCTCGGCGGCTCCGCCCTGTCGGTGGGGGAAGCCCGCGGCGCTGCCGAGGTAGTCGCCGCCCGCGCGCAGGTGCGGGCGCTCTTCGAGCCCCGGCACGGAGGGGCCGAAGCGCGCGGGGTGCACCGTGACGGGAGTGCCCGGCGCGAGCCGGCCCGAGGGGTCGAGGTCGACCTCGGCCGACAGCTCGTGACCGGGGGTCAAGGGCTCGCGCATCGCGTACTCGCCGTTCTTGCCGTGGAAGTAGTAGTGCAGGTCCGACCCGCAGATACCGACGTAGCGCACGCGCAGTCGCACCTCGCCGTCACCGGGTTCGGGGGTGGGGCGGTCTTCCCAGCGGATGTCCTCCGCGGCGTGGATCGCGAGAAGCTTCATCGCGTCTCCTTCGGGTCTGTGCGCCCGGGTGGGCGCGGGTGGGTTCAGGGGGCGGTGGGGGCGAGGGTGCCGGATGCCGAGAGGCTCTCGGCGATCGCGCTGTCGACGCCCCGCTCGACGATCGTGTCGAGCAGGTCGCCGACGCGGTCGACGAAGGCGGTGCGGTGTGCGAGGTCTTCGCCGAACAGCTGGAGCTCGACGATCGCGCGGGCGGCGAGGTCGCGCCCGCCGCGGGTGGCGACGGCGGCGAGGCGCTCGCGAGCCGGGTCGGTCATCGCCGCGGCGTGGGGGCCGGGGTCGAAGCCCGCGGGCGGAGCGATGCAGGCGAGGTACGCGGCCACCGTGAGGGCGATCAGGTGCGGGAACTCTCCCCGCTCGAACGCCTGGGCGACCGGGCCGGGGATGCGCTGGCCGAGCTTGACCGACCCGTCGGAGCCGACCTGGCTCGTACGGTGTCCGAGCGCGCTGTTGCCCCAGCGGGCGAACAGGTCGCGCTCGTACGCGGCGATGTCGACACCGCGCGGAGCGGTGACCGAGGGCTCGTACTCGCTGCGCAGGATCGCAGTGGCGGCGGCTTCGACGTCGGTCAGACCGATGGCATCCGGGATCGTGGGAACCCCGCGCAGAGCGCCGAGGTAGGCGATCAGCGAGTGCGTGCCGTTGAGCAGGCGCACCTTGAGCAGTTCGTACGCGCCCACCTCGTCGGTGAACACCGCGCCGCCGGCCTCCCACGCGGGGCGGCCGCCCACGAAGCGATCTTCGATCGCCCACATTGCGAAGGGCTCGGCGGGCACGGGCACGTCGTCACGGACGCCGAGGAGGGCGGCGACGCGATCGGTCAGCTCGGGGGTGGTCGAGGGGACGATGCGATCGACCATGCTCGAGGGGAAGGTCACGGCGCGGTCGAGGTAGGCCAGGGCGTCGGCTGACTCGGCATCCGGTAGCTCCTGGAGGAATGCGCGCACCAGCTTCTCGGTGTGCGAGCCGTTCGACAGCAGGTTGTCGCAGCTGAGGATCGCGATCGGTTCACCGCCCGCCGCGGCCCGGCGCTGCAGGCCGCGGGCGAGCTGGCCGATGGTCGAGCGGGGGGAGCCTGCACGCAGGTCGGCGGCCACGACCGGGTCCGCGACATCGAGGCGCTGCGTGGCGTTGGAGTAGCTGTAGCCGTTCTCGGTCACCGTGAGCGTCGCGATGCGGATGCGCGGGTCGGCGAGGTCGGCGACCACGCGGGCCGGGTCGTCGGCGGCGACGTACGAGTCGGTGTGCACCCCGGGGATGTCGAGGGTCGTGCCCGCAGGTGAGACCGTCGCGACGGAGTACAGGTGATCCTGCGCGTGCAGGGCGTCGACGACCCGGCGCGAGCGCGAGGCGACCCCGACGATGCCCCAGCTGCCGCCCTCGGCGCGCAGGGCTGCGGCGGTGTAGACGGCCTGATGGGCGCGGTGGAAGCTGCCGAGTCCGAGGTGCAGGATGCCGGCGCCCGAGGGGGCGGTGGGGACAGCCGCGGGGAGGCTGGCGCCACGGCGCAGGATCGCGCTCATGCGCAGGCTCCCGACGAAGCGGCGGGGCTCGACCGGGGGAGATCGTCGATGATCGGCATGAAAGCAGTGTGCAGTGTTTGTACAAACTTGTCAATAGTTTTCAGGTCCGCATGCACGATGATGGAACGACGGCAGAGAGACGGTGGTGATGGCGGCGAACCTGACCGAGGTGGCACGGCACGCGGGGGTGTCGATCGCCACGGCGTCCCGTGCCTTCGGCGAGCCCGACCGGCTCGCCCCCGCGACTCTCGAACGCGTACGCCGCGCTGCAGCCGAGCTCGGCTACGCCACGCCGCAGGCCGCCGTCGGCACCCGCACGATCGCGGTGGTGGTCCCGGATGCCGCGAACCCCGTCTACGCGACCTTGCTCAAGGCGATCCAGGGGCAGGCGTGGCATGGCCGGCATCGCATCGTGCTGTTCGACGCCGACGAAGACCTGCGCCGCGAGCGCGAGGCGATCGAACTCGGATGCCGAACGGACGGGGTGCTGCTGTGCTCGCCCCGCCTCCCCGAGCGAGAGGTGCTCGATCTCGTCGGCGAGACGCCGCACGTCATCGTGAACCGCGTCATCGACGGCGCCGTGTGCGTGGTGATGGACGCTGAGCGCGGACCGACCCAGGCGGTCGAGCACCTCTCGGCCCTGGGTCACGACCACATCGCGTACGCGTCCGGACCGCACGGCTCATGGGCCGACGAACAGCGCGCCGACTCCGTGGCGCGCGCGTGCGAGAGCTTCGGCATCCGCCTCACTCGCCTCAGCAACCATGCGGCATCCATCCAGGGCGGGCGAGCGGGAGCCGCGGCGGCCGTCGCCAGCGGCGCCACCGCGGTCATCGCCTACAACGACCTCGTCGCCCTCGGGCTCGAGGCCGGCATGGCCGAGCTCGGGCGCGGGTGCCCCGACGACGTCAGCCTCGTGGGCATAGACGATATCGAGCTCGCCGGAGCCGTCACGCCGAGCCTCACCACCGTACGAATGCCGATCGCCCGCTCGGGGGCGCTCGCCGTCGATCTGCTGCTGCAGGCGATGGGCGGCTCCCCCTCGCCGCACAAGACGGTCCTGCCCTCGCAGCTCATCGTGCGCAGCTCGACGGCCCCGCCCCGCTCCCCGCGGTGACGCACCCCGCCCCGCTCCCCCCCCCTCCCCCCCCGGGTGACACGCTCCGCCCCGCACCCGATAAACGCTCGCTGCACTGACAAACGCTTGCGGAGGGCGTTTCCCGGTGCAGTGAGCGTTTATCGCCATCAGGGCCCCGGCTCGCGCCCCGGTCCCGGCCCCGGCCCCGCGCCCGCCCGCCGCCCCGCCCTCTCGCCGCCCCGCCCTCTCGACGCCCCGCCCTCTCGACGCCGAGAGAGCGCGACCCCGAAACGGTGCGGTGGTGGGACAATGGGCGTATGGCCGAGCAGCCCGCCCCCGAACGATCGTCCGCCGCGCGCGATGAGCGCCAGACGCTGACGGTCCGCCGCGCCCCGAAGTACGGCGTGTTCCTGGCGGCCGGGGCGTTCCTCGGCATCCTCGTCGCTCTGCTGCTCACCGTCTTCATCGACGGTTCCGAAATCAGCCCCTACACGCAGGTCGTCTACTCGCAGATGCAGGTCTTCGGCTTCACGGCCCTCATCTTCGTCGTGTTGGGCATCGCGGTGGGGGCGATCGTCGCCCTGATCTTCGAGCGCACCGTCGGCGGCCGGACCCGCCAGGTCACCGTCGAGCACGAGCAGCACGGCATCTGACCGGCGCTTCGCCCCTCACGCCAGTTCGGCGATGATCGGGTGGATCGCGGTGTCGAAGGCGGCCACGTCGCCGCGCAGACCGTCGGTGACCGCCACGGTCAGAGAACCGATCCACCACACGCCCCGCTGAGCCAGCGGCAGCACCTGCACGTTCAGCTCGAACGAGTGCGCTCGTCGGCCCACGGCCCGCTCGTGCGCGGCGATCGCGCTCGCGTAGGCGCGGTACGAGACCCCGGGCCGGGCGGCGGCCTCGCGCGCGTAGCGATCGTGAGCGAGCCGGGCGTAGTCCACCGCGTCGTCGGCGTGCGCCCCGATGGCCGCACGCAGGGTCTCCGAGCCCTCGACCGGCAGAGTGACGAGCGTGTCGAAACCGTCGATCAACTCGAGGGGAACGGGCGAGGGGTGCGCCTGCGGCTCCACCGTCATCGCCCAGTACTCGCGCCACTCGCGTTCGAGCTGCGCGTGCGCGGCATCCGTCCGCTCGTCCATCCACGGGGGCGGCACGCGACGCAGGGCGGGGAGCTCGTCGGGAGACCGGATGCCGAGGACCTGGCGCAGATAGAGCGCGACGAGCACCGTTTGCGCCGCGTCCTCGCGGATCACCCACTCCGGCTGACCGCCCGTCATGGCGTCATTGTAGGGACGGGAAGAGATGTCGGGGTGAGCCTTGCGTCGCGGGCGCGGTGCCCGCGCGTGTTCGCCCCGGGTAGTCTGTTGCGGTGGCTTCCGCTCCCCACGAAAACCCGTACTCCGCCGCAGGCGTCGATACCGCCGCCGGAGATCTCGCCGTCGAACTGATGAAGTCGGCCGTGCGCCGCACGCACGGGCCCGAGGTGCTCGGCGGGGTCGGCGGTTTCGCCGGTCTCTTCGACGCCTCCGCGCTCCGCGACTACGCCCGCCCCCTGCTCGCGACCAGCACCGACGGCGTCGGCACGAAGGTCGCGATCGCGCAGGCCATCGACAAGCACGACACCATCGGCGAAGACCTCGTCGGCATGGTCGTCGACGACATCGTCGTGGTCGGCGCGCGTCCGCTCTTCATGACCGACTACATCGCGTGCGGCAAGGTCGTGCCCCCGCGCATCGCCGACATCGTCGCGGGCATCGCGCGCGGATGCGCGATGACCGGTACCGCGCTGGTCGGCGGCGAGACCGCCGAGCACCCCGGCCTGCTGGGCATCGACGACTACGACGTCGCGGGAGCGGCGACCGGTGTGGTCGAGGCCGATCGCATCCTCGGCGCCGATCGCGTGCGCAGCGGCGACGTCGTGCTGGCACTGGCCTCCAGCGGCCTGCACTCCAACGGCTACTCGCTCGTGCGCCACATCATCACCGGTGCGGGCATCGCGTACGGCTCCGCCTCGGCCGAGCTCGGCGGCACGTGGGGTGAGGCGCTGCTCGAGCCCACGCGCCTGTACACCTCGCCGCTGCTGCGCCTGCTCGATGACGGGGCCATGGGCACCGGCATCCACTCCCTCAGCCACGTCACGGGCGGCGGCATCGCCGCCAACCTCGCGCGCGTGCTGCCGCAAGACACATGGGTCGACGTCGACCGTTCGACGTGGAGCCCCTCGCCGGTGTTCCGCGTGCTCGCCGACATGGGCGGACTCGAGCTCACGGCCACCGAAGGCACCTGGAACCTCGGCATCGGCTTCCTCGCGGTCGTCGCCTCCGAGGTCGCCGACGCCGCGATCGCGGCGCTGCAGGCCGAGGGCATCGCCACGTGGCAGGTGGGAGTCGTGCGCGACGGTGCCCGCCCCGAGGGCGAGTACGAACAGGGCGCCAAGGGCGTCGACGGCGGCGCCGTGCGCCTGGTCGGAACCTACGCGGATGCCGGCACGCCGGCGAACGGAGCGAGCTAACACCTCATGTGCGGCATCGTCGGCATGGCCGGGCAGGGCCCGGTCAACCAGGAGATCTACGACGCGCTCCTCCTCCTCCAGCACCGAGGACAGGATTCGACGGGCATGGCCACGGCCGAGTCCAGCGGCGTCTTCCACATCCACAAGGCCCGCGGCCAGGTGCGCGAGGCCTTCCGCACCCGCGACATGCGCGCCCTGCTCGGCGACATCGGTCTGGGCCACGTCCGCTATGCCACCAAGGGCACCGCGTCGAACGAAGAAGAGGCCCAGCCCTTCTACGTCAACGCGCCCTACGGCATCGTGCTCGTGCACAACGGCAACCTCACGAACACGCGCGAGCTGACGACCGAGCTCTTCCACAAGGACCGCCGCCACCTCAACACCAGCAGCGACACCGAGCTGCTCGTGAACATCCTCGGCTCCGAGCTGCAGTCCGAGATCACCGGTCCCGATCTCGACCCCGCGCAGGTGTTCCGCGCGGTCGGCCGCGTGCACGAGCGCGTCGAGGGGTCGTACGCTTCGATCGCCCTCATCGCCGGCTACGGCCTGCTCGCGTTCCGCGACCCCTTCGGCATCCGCCCCCTCATCCTCGGCAAGCGTCCCGCCGCTCAGGTACCGGGCGGTGAGCCGCGCGACGAGTACATCGTGGCGTCCGAGTCGTTGGTGCTCGAGAACGCCGGCTTCGAGGTCGTGCGCGACGTGCTCCCCGGCGAAGCGGTGTTCATCACCCTGGACGGGACGCTGCACTCCCAGCAGTGCGCTGAGAACCCGACGCTTGCGCCGTGCTCGTTCGAGTACGTCTACCTCGCGCGTCCCGACTCGGTCATGAACGGCGTCTCGGTGTACGAGACGCGTCTGCGCATGGGTGAGCGCCTGGCCGACACGGTGGCGAAGTACACCCCCGCGGGGGCGATCGACGTGGTCATGCCGATTCCCGACTCCGCGCGTCCGGCCGCGATGCAGGTGGCCCGCAAGCTCGGCATCGAGTACCGCGAGGGCTTCTACAAGAACCGCTACGTCGGCCGCACCTTCATCATGCCGGGGCAGGCGGTGCGCAAGAAGAGCGTGCGCCAGAAGCTCAACGCCATGTCGACCGAGTTCCAGGGCAAGAACGTGCTGCTCGTCGACGACTCGATCGTCCGCGGTACGACCAGCCGCGAGATCATCCAGATGGCGCGGGATGCCGGGGCCAAGAGCGTGACGTTCGCCTCGGCGGCACCGCCGGTGCGCTACCCCCACGTGTACGGCATCAACATGCCTTCGCGCCACGAGCTCGTCGCCCACGGTCGCACGATCCCCGAGATCGCCGAAGAGCTCGGCTGCGACTACCTCGTGTACCAGGAGGTCGACGACCTCAAGGCGGCGATCATGGAGGGCACCGACTTGGTCGACCTCGACATGAGCTGCTTCGACGGCCGCTACGTCACGGGAACCGTGTCTGAGGAGTACCTCGCCTGGGTCGAGGGCAGCCAGGAGTCTTGACCCGCCGCAGCGCGGGAACCATCGCCCTCGCCGCTGCGGCGATCGTGCTGCTGGCGTTGACCCTGCGCATCGCGGTGGCCTCACTGTCGCCTCTTCTGGCGCGCATCGGCGAGGAGTTCCCGCTCCCGGCGGTGGTGGTGGGCCTGATCGGCATGGCGCCTCCGGTCGCGTTCGCGCTCGCCGGAATGGTGACGCCGGCGATCGAGCGGCGCTTGGGGCTGGAGCGCTCGGTGCTGGTCGCCGCGATCACGGCCGCGGTCATGCTGGGGCTTCGGGCGGCGGCGGTGGATGCGTGGTCGCTCCTCGGGGCGACGGCCGGGGTGTTCGCGGCGGTGGGCGTCGCGAACGTGCTCATCCCGACCGTGGTGAAGAAGTACTTCCCCGAGCGCATCGGGCTCATGACGACCGTCTACAGCACCGCGATGGCGGTGGCGACGTTCACGCCCCCGCTCGTCGCCGTGCCGCTGGCCGATGCCGTGGGGTGGCGCGGCTCGTTCGTGACGTGGGCCGTCGTGGCGCTGTCCGCGGTCGCCCCCTGGGTCGCTCTGACCCTGCGCGCGCGGGCGTCGCGACGCGATGCGCTCGACGAGCCGCGCACCGCCGTCCTGTCGCGGCTCGTACGTGTGCCGCAGACGTGGGCCCTCGTGATCACGTTCGGCGTGAACTCCTCGGTCGCGTACGGGATGTTCGCGTGGATGCCGCTCCTGCTCATCGACGTCGCCGGAGTGGATGCCGCGGAGGCCGGCGGACTGCTCGCGCTCTTCTCCCTCATGGGCCTGCCGGTGTCGCTGCTCGTGCCCCTGCTCGTGGCGCGACTCGGTCGCACGACCCCGTTCTACGTGGTCGCGGTCGCGGGCGGGCTGACCGGGGTCATCGGCCTGCTGGTGGCCCCTGCCGCGGCGACGGTGCTGTGGGTGGTGCTCATCGGCATCCCTCCGCTGATGTTCCCGCTGGCGCTCGTGCTGTTCGGATTGCGCACGCGTTCGCACGAGACGACCGTCGCGCTGAGCGGTTTCGTGCAGAGCGTGGGTTATGGCTTCGCGGCCCTCATGCCCCTGGCGATCGGGGTGACGCACGAGCTCACCGGCGGATGGACCGCGGGTCTGGTGTTGATCGGCGTCGCACTGCTTCTCGTCGTGCCCGCGGCGATCGTCATGGTGCGCCGCGAGAGCGTCGAAGAAGCGTGGGAACGGCGCACGGGGCGCGCCTGGTAGCGAGACATCCACCCCGGCCGAGCGGAACCTGCCGTCGTCAGGAGATGGTGATCGGGGTGCCGAGTGGCAGGAGGTTGGCCAGTTCGGTGATGTCCGTGTTGGAGAGGCGGATGCAGCCGTGGCTAGCCGACTGGCCGATGCTGCCGACGTCGTCGGTGCCGTGCAACCCGATCTGACCTGGTCCGCCGCCGAAGCTCGAGAGCACGTCGGAGAACGCCGACAGCCCGAACGCGTAGGGCCCGTAGCCTGCGTTGGTGGGCTCCAACAGCTCCGTGAGGAAGAACGTGCCGTGCGGGGTCGGCGTACCGCCGGTGCCGGTGGCCGCGCGGAAGGTCGTCACGGGCTGGCCGTTCTTGAGCAGCGTCAGGGTGTTGGCTTCGGTCGACGCTTCCAGGCTGTACTCCAGGGTGTGCTGTAGGACGGCGTCGGCCTTGACCCACCCCGTGCTGCCGTTCGGGCGCTGGGCGAGGTGCACCTGCAGCCAGTCGCCCTGGGCCGCGGCCACGAGAAGCGTCAGGGGCGCGCCGGACACCTGCGGGTTGTGCAGAGTCGCTGTCACGCTGCCGCCGGGCTCTGCGTAGACCTCCAGTGTCGCGCCGATCGCTGTGGCCGAGATGGCGGCCACGGACGGGTTGCTCGCCGTCGGCGTCGGGGTGGTGGCGGGCTGCGTCTCGGCGGTGACAGAGGGGCTCGCGTCCGGGGTCGCCGTAGGAGAGCACCCGGCGAGCAGGAGGCTGGTCAGGAGCGCCACGGCGCCGACGCTGATGGATGCGGTCGTGCGGCTGAACACAGGGACTCCTCCGGGAGCGCGGGAGACGGGAACGCCGGGCCGGGACGTCCGTCCCAGCCCGGCGTCGAAGGAACCGAGTCCCTCAGCCGGTAAAGGTCGCGGCGCGCTTGACCGGGGTCGCCGGACTCGCGACGGGCGCGGGGGCAGCGGAGTCCGCGGTCACCGTGAAGCTGAGCGGCGCGGCCTGGATGGCGCCCGCTTCGGTGGACGCCGTGAGGTTGTAGGTACCCTCGTTGGCGTAATTGGTGCCGAGTTCGGGGATGTAGTGCAGCGTGACGGTGCCGGTCGCGTCGGCAACGGCGACGGGGCCGGCCTGGTCACCCGTACCGGGAGTCGAGATGCCGAAAGCGACCGTGGCGCCCGGCGTGAAACCGGTGAAGGTCGCGGTGACACCGTTTTTCAGGTAATCCGACAGCGACTGGGTGGTTGGAGCCACCGACGACGCGGGCTGGGCAACGACGGTGATCCCCGCGGAGGCATTGGTGACGGTGTTGTCGTCGTCGTTCGTAACCGAGATGCTGTGCTCGCCGGTCGAAAGGCTGTCGGGGATTCGCGCCGTGCCTTTGTACTGGCCGCTGTTGTCCGCTTTCACGGCGCTGCCCGTGACGGGGTACGTCGTCAGCGGCAGCGTGTCGTCGATGGCGAAGTCCAGGCTGCCGCCCTCTGGGAATCCCGACGCCGTCAGCGTGATTGTTCCACCGGGGGTCACTGTCGTGGAGCTGAGAGAGAGCCCTGGGTCGGGCCGGGCCTGGGCGGGAAACGCCCCTCCGATGGACAGGAGCGCGGTGAGGAGACCGGCGGTGAGGACCGCGGCGGATCTGCCGCGCTGCGCACGCGTGCGAGGTGAAGTCGTCGACATGAGAGTGTCCCTGTTCTGTGCGGTGGCGTCATCCGATCGAAGGGGCGGATGACGTCGGCGAGGAGCGCTCGGATGGGCGTGGAGCCTGAGAAAGCGCTCTCTTCACCATAACGGCAGAAAGGTGTAAAACTCTCGAAAATTCACAAAACGGTGTAAAACGGATTCGAAGCCGATGTGCGCGTCGAATCCCCCTTTTCGTGGGTACGACGATCACACGACCGCGGCACCGACGTACGGGCGGTCTAGAACGAGCGGGAAGGCGTCAGGCCTTCTCGTTGTCGTACTCGTCGCTGTACTGGTCGGCCCACTTGTCGACGTACGCGTCTTCACCCGGAGCGGGTGCACCCAGTTCGCGCTCGAGAGCCGAGTAGTTCACCGAATAGGTGTCGTACTTCAGCTCACGGGCGATCTTGGTGTTCTTCGCCTTCTGACGGCCACGCCCCATGCGAGACCCCCTCACGATCGACGTCGAGGGCCGACTGTGGGCCCTGCGTATTGCGGTTCCGGACCGAGCCGGTAAGAGTAACAGCCAGGATATCACGGCGCATTCCGACCGAGCCGTCGAGGGGCGGCGGCCGGGCCGCGGCCGTCGTCGAGAGGAGACTCCATGACCGATCAGCCCCGCGCGAGCGTCGGCGCCGGAAGGGTGATCGCGGCCGTCGTGCCCGGGCAGTCGAGCCGGATCGTGCGCGAGGCGGCCCACTACGCGGCCCTCTCGCACGCCGAGTTGATCGTCGCCCACGTCGACACCACGCGATTCGTGGCCTTCGAAGACCCCGATGGATACGTGCACTCCTCCACGGTGGACGTGGCCGGGGCGGCGGCGAAGGCCGCCCTCGACGAGGTGCGCCGCGCGACGGTCGAAGCCCTCGGCGGGAGCACCGTCACGTGGAGCGTGCGTCAGATCATCGGAGACCCCGCCCTGGCCCTGATCCAGCTCGCCGACGAGATCGACGCGTCGCTCATCGTCGTCGGCACGCGCAAGCGCGGCATCGGAGAATCGCTGCGCGAGTTCCTCACGGGTTCCGTGGCGGCACGGCTGAGCCATCGGCAACGCCGACCGGTCCTCATCGTCCCGCAGGGAGAACCGGTCGGCGCCGAGGACGAGCTGCCGTGGGAGTGACGCCCTAGCCGCGCATCGCTCGCGCGACCGCCTCGGACGCCCCGCGCAGCGCCGCCTCGATGTCGTCGACTCCGGATGCCGCGAGCTCCCCGCCGCGCGCCACGTGCGCGCGCAGTTCTGAGCGCACGCGCCCGCGGAACTCGTTGATGGCGGCATCGGCCCGTGACAGCTGTTCACGGCTGCGCGAGCGCGGGTCGTCGGCCGGGGTCGGTTGCGCCTGCTCGCGCTCCTCGCGCGAGGCGGCGGCCAGATCAGCGCGGAGGCTGCGCATCGCATCCCGGACGCTGCCGCGCACCTCGTCCGCGATGAGGCGGACGCTGTCGGCGAGGCCCGCCTGGATTCCCTCGAGGTCGCCCGCGCGTGCGGCGACCTCGGCGCGACCGGCGTCCGTGATCTCGTAGACGGTCTTGCGGCCGTCGACGGTCTTGGTGACCAGGCCCTCTCCTTCGAGCTTGGAGAGTCGGGGGTAGATGGTGCCCGCGGAGGGCGAGTAGGTGCCGCCCGTCCGCTCGGAGAGGGCCTGCATGAGGTCGTAGCCGTGGCGCGGGGCCTCATCGAGCAGGCTCAGGATGTACAGGCGCAGGTCACCGTGCGAGAAGACGGGGCTCATCACCATTCCTCCTCTCCGGCGAGTTCCTCGGGGCGCAGGCCCGAGATGCCGCGGCGCAGCACCGTGATCTCGCCCGAGACGGTGTTGGCGCGCACGTCGACGAACTGGCCCGCGAGCGCGCCCGTCGACCCGGTGAAGTTGGTCGGGCCCTTGCCGGAGCGCACCTGGCCGTCGATCTGCACGCGGCCGCTGACCGACCGCGACACGTAGTTGGCGGGCAGTGAGCGGTCGAGGCGGATCGTGGCGGTGCCGCTGACCGAGTTGAGCGAGACGGACTGCGTCGGTCCGGTCGAGTCGACGAGCATGGCACCCGAGACCGTGTCGATCGAAGCCTTCGTGATGCGGCCGGTCGCGGCGACATCGCCCGAGACGCTGTTGGCGCTCAGTGCCCCGTCGAGCTCGCGCACCTGCACGTCGCCCGAGACGGCGTTCAGGTCCACGTCGCCCGTGAGGCCGTCGACGATGATGTCGCCAGAGACGGTGTTCAAGCGCACGTCGGTGTGCAGACCCGAGACGAGCGCGCTGGCACTGACGACGCCGAGGGTGAGGGCTACGGTGCGGGGCACCGCGACGCTGACCTCGGCCTTCGGGCCGCCCGCGCCGAAGTTGCGGAACACCTCGAGGAAGTTGTCCCACCGAAGCTGAGGGTGGTTGATCTCGAGACGGCCGTCGACCATCTCGATGCGCAGATCCTTGACCGTGACGCCGTGCACCTCGATGCGGGCGTCGGGTTCGTCGTGGGCGATCACGTCGACCTGGCCGCCGACGAGTCCGATCTTGAGCTCGCGCAGGGCGTCGACGTCGATGACGCGGGTCTCGCCGGGGTGGACGATCCATTTCTCCATGACAATTTCTCCTCACTCGCGATATATCGCGTTGTGTCGAGTATCGCGATATATCGCGATTTGGTCAACCCCCACTCGACGAGAAGACGTGCCCGGATTGTCAAGCCGAGTGCGACAGGGGCCCCTCCGCCCTAGCGTCGGGATTCCCGACGGAAGGAGACGGCCATGCCGCAAGGGCGAGGATCGAGCAGCCTGAAGGACCCCGACCTGTACGAGGAGCTGCGAAAGCAGGGCGACTCGAAAGAGAAGGCCGCGCGCATCTCCAACGCCGCGGCCGCTCGAGGCCGCGACACGATCGGCGAGAAGGGCGGGCACGCCGAGAACTACGAGGACCGCACGGTCGCGGAGTTGAAGAAGCGCGCGAAGGAGCTCGGGCTGACCGGGTACTCGGGCAAGAAGAAGGCGGAGCTCATCGACATGCTCCGCACGCACTGACGCGATGGCCCGTCTCGTCCGGGTCCGCCCCTATGAAGACCCGGGGTACCGCCGTGTGCGCTCCGGCTCGGGTTTCCGTTACGTCGATCACACCGGGGCCGCCGTGCCCGAACGCGAGGCGGAACGCGCGCGCGGGCTGGTCATCCCTCCCGCCTGGCGCGAGGTGTGGATCGCCCGCGAGCCCCACGCGCACATCCAGGCCGTCGGCACCGATGAGGCCGGGCGGCGGCAGTACACGTATCACGCGGACTGGTCCAAGCGTCAGGACAAGGGGAAGTTCGCCCGCGCCCTGCGGCTCGCCGAGGCATTGCCCCGAGCGCGCGCCCGCGTCACGCAATCGCTCCGCCGGGCCGAGGTCGACCGCGAGCGGGTGCTGGCGGTGTCGTTCCGCTTCCTCGACCTGGTCGCCCCGCGCGTGGGCAACGCCCGATACTTCGTCACGAACGGGAGCAGGGGGCTCACGACTCTGCAGAGACGCGATGCCACGGTCGACGGCGATCTGATCCGCCTGTCGTTCCCCGCCAAGAGCGGCAAGCGCGCCGAGCTCTCGTTGCGCGATGCGGAGCTGGCATCCATCGTCGAAGAGCTCGCCCTCGGACGCTCGCGGGCGGCGCTGTTGAGCTACAAGCGCGGGCGACGACGCGTTCCCCTGACCCCGGGCGACGTGAACGCGTACGTCCGCTCCCTGACGGGCGGCCCGTTCAGTGCGAAGGACTTCCGCACCCTGCGCGGCACGATCCTCGCGGCGGAGTCCCTCGCGAACGCGGGCACGACGGGCGGGAAGAACGAGCGCAAGAAGGCCGAGGTCGCCGCGGTGCGCGCCACAGCCGAAGCGCTCGGCAACACGCCTGCCGTGGCGAAGGCGAGCTACATCGACCCGCGGGTGTTCTCGCTGTACCGCAAGGGCCGCACGATGGAGCTGGGCGGCTCGAAGGACGCCGCGATCAGGCGCCTGATCCTCGGGGAGTGACCGGGTCCACGACGACGGGGAGTTCGGGCACCGGGACGATGACGACGTCCTGCACTTTCCAATCCAGAGCGACGCACCCCTTCCGGGCCCGCTCGATGTCGTCCAGCGACAACCGCTTCTTACGGGGCACGACGAAGGCCTCGATGTGGAAGACGTGGCCCTGGTCGCGCACGCGCGACCCGACCTCTGCCACCCAGGGGAGCGCGGCGAGGTACTGGTCCACCCGGTCCACCAGGGGATGGGGGAGCGTGTCGTCGAAGGTCGTCGCGCGGGCGTCCATGAGGTCGACGACCGCGGCGCGCAGGTTGCCGACGCCGTCGTGCACGATGCTGAGCGCGATGAAGATGGCGGCCGCGGCATCCATCCACCACAGGCCGATGCCGATGCCGAGCACGCCCACGATGGTTCCCGCCGACGTCATCCAGTCGGCCTTGTTCATGTCGGCATCGGCGTAGAGCACCTTGTCGTGCAGCTCGCGGGCGAGACCGATCTTGAGTCGACCGACGATGACGGGCGGGATCGCGGTCACGGCCATCACCGCGACCATCAGCCACCCGAGCCACATCGTCACCCCGAGGACCTCGACGGTTCCGATGGTGGGATGCTCGGCCGTGACCAGGCCGATACCGGAGTCCACGATCAGGAACGCGCCCATTCCGGTCAGGGCGACCGCCGCGACGAGGTGCCCGACGGCCACGGAGCGGTGGAATCCGTAGGGGTGGCTGCGGGTGGGGCGACGTCGCGCCAGACGCGCCGCGATGAGGAAGGCGAGGGGCGGGATGAACGACAACAGGTCTTCGGCCCACGCCGCCTTCATCGCCTGCGAGTTGCCGAGTACGAGGAACACGAGTGTCGCGGTGACCACGAGGAAGCCGATCGTGACCCACTCCAGCCGGACGGCCCGGCGGAGGACCTCGGCCTGGCGGTCGGGGAGCCGCGTCTGACCGAAGTACACGCCCTCGCCGTTCACGGCGCGATCCCCCGGCTCTCGGCCTCGTCGATGAGGAAGGTCTCCAGCTCCGAGACGAAGGCGTTCTCCCCGAGGGGGACGAGCATGACGAGCTCGGCCGTCGAGCCGTCCTCGAGCGCCGCCTCGGCGTAGGGGCGGGTCACTCCGGCCTTGCTCGTCCACGGCGTCTGCTCGGTGATGCCGCCGGCGACGACGTCGAGGTCGCCCTGCTCGAGACCGCGCACGAGCGACTCCTCCGAGCCCACCGTCCACTCGACATCCGCGTCGAGCGATCGGGCGAACGCCGTGAGCACGTCGATCTCGACCCCATGGGGTTCTTCTCCGTCCCACCGCACCCACTCTCCGTTCGGGGACACCCCCGCTCGCAACACGCCCCCGTCGACGGCCTCGAGCGTGCCCTCAGGGTCGGAGGGGATCCGGATGTCGCAGCCGGCGAGCATCAGTACGATGACGGCCGTCGCGGTGACGACCCGCAGTGGTCTTCGCATGCCTCTTCCTCCCGGTCGGGATCCTGCTCGATGTCACGGCTCGGTGTCGCGGGGGTTGCGGAGGGGGGCCGGGTCGCCGTACCCGGCTGCGCAGGTCCACCTGGCCGGAGAGCGAAAGGACGCGCGTGCGGACCCGTCCGGCTGCGAGGATCGAGGCGTGACGGATGATCTCTCCCACTCGGACGCCCTCCGGTCGCAGACGGATTCCCGCCGGAGAGAGAGGGCCGGGACTCCCCTCTACGCCCTGCTGACTCCGGAGGCTCGCGCGCTGTACGAGCTCGTTCCCGGGGCGCAGGCGCTGTTCCGCCCGACCGCGGCCTCGCAGGGAGCGCTGCGGCGCGGGCGTCGACAGGACGACGCGTTCCGTAACCTGCTCCGCGCGGCGATGCAGGCAACAGCGGAGCCGCGCGGGTGGCAACGCCACGAGTGGTCCGACGAGGAGGTCGCTCGCGCGGCTGCGGACCCGCAGCTGCTCGCGGCAGCTCGGGCGGCGTCGAGGCGGGACGCGCGGATCGACTGGCGCGCGACCTGGAAGAAGCGCCGCCAGCAGGAGACGGCGATCCTGGCGGTCTTCACGTACTCGCTGTTGTTCATCCCCGCGGCCTTCCTGCTGGACATCGCGTGGCTCGCGGGCGTGGGAGCCGTGGGCGTGCTCGCCGTGGTGGGGTATCTCATCTTCCGTCCGCGCATCGAGAATCGGCGGGTACCCGCGCCTCACCCCCTTCCCGCCGAGAGCGATCCCCCCGCGGACGACGGCGTTGCGCGGCCTCTCTTCATCGTCGAACGCGCCCCCTCGCAGCATCTGATCGCGCGCGGCACCGGTCTCGTCTTCCTGGCGGGCGCCGGCGTCCTCGCGGTCGGGGAGATCATCGAGGGCGGCCCGCTCGCCGCCGTCGGGGTCACCGTGTGGCTGAGCACCCTCGGCGTTCTCGGTGCGGTCATCGTCGTCTGGGCGCTTTCGGTCGGGCGCGCGCGCATCGTCGGCTTCGACGATCACCTGGTCGTCCGCCCGGGGCTCCGTCGGTCGCGGGTGGTCGCGGCATCCGAGATCGCGTCGCTCTCGTCGCTGTCGGCCGGACGGCTCCGGGGCGCAGACGCGCGGGGTCGCAGGCTGTTCGAGGCGATGAGCGTGTACGACGATTTCCCCGACCTCGTCGCCTGGTTGGAGGCCAGGACGCCGCAGCAATGGGCCGACATGGCGTGACGCCGCGGAGGCGCGGGGGCCGCGGGCGTAGGGTGGCGCGGTGAGCATGTGGCGAGATGTGGGCCTCGTCGCGGTCGGCGGCGCGATCGGTACGGCCGTGCGCGCCGGGCTCACCCTGGGGCTCGGCGAGGACCTGGGCCCGGCCCTCGTACCGCTGATCAACGTCGTCGGGGCGTTCGCGATCGGCATCCTGTACGGCTGGAGAGCGCGGATGCCGGAGTCCTCGCGTGCGCAGCGCGTGCAGCTGTTCATCGGGACCGGCATCCTGGGCGGGTTCACCACATACAGTTCGCTCGCCGTCGAGTCGGCCGATCTCGGCCTGCTCTGGTGGGGGGTGGCGACCGTCGTCGTCGGGACGGCGGCGGCCTGGGGTGGCGTGCTTCTCGGTCGCGGAGGGGCGGCCCGATGATGCCGCTCGTCTTCCTCGCCGTGGCCCTCGCCGGCGGCGTGGGCGCGGCGTTGCGCTACCTGCTCGATGTGGCTGTGCGGCGCCGCGCGGGGGAGCAGTTCCCCTGGGGCATCCTCGTCGTCAATCTCACGGGGGCGCTGGTGCTCGGCATCCTGACCCCCCTCCCCGCCGACGAGTCGTGGCGGTGGATCCTCGGGACGGGTCTGCTCGGCGGGTACACGACCTTCAGCGCGGTGGCCGTGACCACGGCTCTGCTCGCCGAAGAGGGGCGCACTCGCGCGGCGGTGTCGTACGCGGTGGTGTCGTTCGTCGGGTCCGTCGTCGCGGCGGCACTGGGGCTGTCGCTCGGATCGGTGCTCTGACGCAGCCGCCCGCCGGGCGGACCGAGGGGCGAGAGCGCATGGGATACTGAGCTTCGATACATCCCTGTATCGGACTTACCCGGAGGGTCCCCCGTGTCGTACCTGGCCGTCTTGAGCCTGAAGAACCGCGCCCTCATCGCCCTCGTCACGATCGTCGCGGCGGTCTTCGGCGGGCTCGCGCTCACCAGCCTCAAGCAGGAGCTCATCCCCTCGATCGAGTTCCCCCAGCTCGCCGTCGTCACGACCTACCCCGGCGCGTCGCCCGAGGTCGTCGAGACCGATGTCTCGACCCCGATCGAGAGCGCCATCCGCGGTGTCGAGGGACTCGAGTCCACGACCGCGACGAGCACGACGAACTCCTCGATCGTCTCGGCGAAGTTCACCTACGGCACCGACCTCGCGGGGGCGCAGCAGAAGATCCTCGCCGCGATCGCGCGTATCAAGGACCAGCTCCCCGACTCCGCCGACACCACCGTCGCGTCCGCCAGCATCGACGACTTCCCCGTCATCCAGCTCGCCGTCACGGGATACACCGACGCCGAGGCGACGCAGTCGATCCTTCAGACGAGCGTGGTCCCCGACCTCGAGGACGTCGCGGGGGTCAACGGCGCGCAGATCGTGGGCGGCACCGCCCAGCGCGTGACGATCACCCCCGATACCACCAAGCTCACCGAGCGCGGCTTCAGCCAGCAGGCGATCACCGACGCCCTCGACGCCAACGGCGTGCTCTTCCCGGGTGGCTCCCTGACCCAGGGCGACCAGACCCTCACCGTGCAGACCGGGTCGAAGCTGACCAGCGTCGACGAGATCTCCGCCCTCCCGCTCGTGCCCACCGACGCCGCCCAGTTCCAGGCGGGGCAGACGAAGATCAGCGATGTCGCCACGGTCGCCCTCGAGCCCGACCCCGTGACCACGCTCTCGCGCGTCGACGGGCAGCCTGCCCTGACCATCGCCGTCACCAAGCTCCCGGCAGCCAACACCGTCGACGTCTCACGCGGCGTTCTCGCTGCGCTCCCGGGGCTCGAATCGCAGCTCGGTCAGGGCGCGAAATTCACCGTCGTCTTCGACCAGGCGCCGTTCGTCCAGCAGTCGATCGAGGCCCTCGCGCAGGAGGGGCTCCTCGGTCTGGTCTTCGCGGTCGTGGTGATCCTCATCTTCCTCATGTCGGTGCGTTCGACGCTCGTGACGGCGATCTCGATCCCCACCAGCGTCCTCATCACCTTCGTGGGGCTCCAGGCCTTCGGGTACTCGCTGAACATCCTGACCCTCGGGGCGCTGACGATCGCGATCGGCCGCGTCGTCGACGACTCGATCGTGGTGATCGAGAACATCAAGCGCCACTACGTCGGCGACGCCGAGAAGATCCCCACGATCGTGCGTGCGGTGCGTGAGGTGGCGGCCGCCATCACGGCATCCACCATCACCTCCGTCGCGGTGTTCCTCCCGATCGCCTTCGTGGGGGACGTGACGGGGGAGCTCTTCCGGCCGTTCTCGCTGACCGTGACGATCGCCATGGCGGCCTCGCTGCTCGTGTCTCTCACGATCGTGCCCGTGCTGGCGTCGTGGTTCCTGAAGCCCGGAAAGGTCATCCGCGATGCGGAGGGCAACCCGATCGACCCCGAGTCGCCGACCGCGCCGCCCTCGCGCCTGCAGAAGGCCTACGTCCCGGTCCTGCGCTGGACGCTGAAGCACTCGTGGGTCACCCTCACCCTGGCCGTGCTCGTGCTCGGCGGGACGCTCGCGTCCGTTCCCCTGCTCAAGACGGACTTCCTCGGCGACTCCGGTCAGAACACCTTCACCGTCACTCAGAAGATCGGCTCTGCCCCGAGCCTGAATGCCGAGGACGCGGCGGCCCAGAAGGTCGAGGCCGTTCTGCTCGACACCGACGGCGTGCAGACGGTGCAGACCTCGATCGGCTCGAGCGGGTCGGCCCTGCGCGACGCCTTCTCGGGCGGCGGCTCGGGCATCACGTACTCGATCACCTCCGCATCCGGCGTCGACCAGGTCGAGCTCCGCGACCGCGTCCGCACCGAACTCGAGGCGCTTCCGGACGCGGGCGAGATCGAGGTCGCGGCCTCCGGCGGCGGACTCGGCTCGGCCGGCATCACCGTCGACGTCACCGCCGCCGACGGACAGTCGCTGCAGCAGGCGAGCGACGCCGTGGTTGCGGGTCTGCAGGGGCGCGACGGCATCGGTCAGGTCACCAGCAGCCTCTCGGCATCCCTCCCCTTCGTCTCCGTGCGCGTCGACCGCGATGCGGCCTCCGAGCGCGGACTGTCCGAACGCGCCGTGGGTGCCCTCGTCTCGGCGACGCAGCAGCCGCGGCAGGCGGGCACGGTGGAACTCGACGGACGCGGGGTGACGGTGTACGTCGCCACCGCCAACCCGCCGCAGACCATCGACGATCTGCGCGCCCTCGAGATCCCGAGCGCGCGGGGCAACGTCCGCCTCGACGAGATCGCCACGGTCGAGCAGAGCGAGACCCCGCCGTCGATCTCGACCTCGCGCGGGCTGCGCACGGCCACGATCACGGTGACGCCGACGACCGACGACCTGGGCAGTTCGTCGGCCAACGTCACCTCTGCCCTCGCCGACACCTCCCTCCCGCAGGGGGCCACGGCGAAGGTGGGGGGTTCCGTGACCGACCAGCGCGACGCGTTCAGCCAGCTCGGCCTCGCGCTGCTCGCGGCGATCCTCATCGTCTACGTCGTGATGGTCGCGACCTTCAAGTCGCTGCGCCAGCCGCTCGAGCTGCTCGTGTCGGTGCCGTTCGCGGCGACCGGAGCGATCCTCATGCTGCTGATCACGGGTGTTCCGCTCGGGGTCGCGGGCATGATCGGTGCACTGATGCTCGTCGGCATCGTCGTGACCAACGCGATCGTGCTCATCGACCTCGTGAATCAGTACCGCGCGCGCGGTCTCAGTGTCTTCGAGGCCACGGTCGTCGGCGGCGCTCGACGCCTGCGTCCCATCCTGATGACGGCCCTTGCGGCGATCTTCGCCCTCGTGCCGATGGCTCTGGGGATCACCGGCCACGGCGGATTCATCTCGCAGCCGCTGGCGGTCGTGGTGATCGGCGGGCTCGTGTCGTCGACGTTCCTGACGCTGCTGGTGCTGCCGACGCTCTACAACCTCATCGAAGGAGCGAGCGAGCGGCGACGTGAGCGGCGGGCGGCGCGAGAGGCAGGGCACGTCGAGCCGACGGCCGACGACGGGCACCCCCTGAGCCGCCGAGAACTGCGCGAGAAGCACTGACGCGGAACGGGCGGGATGCCGGCACCCGGCGTCCCGTCCTTCTCGCGGCGCTCCTCCCGAGGTGCCGGCGGTCACCGGTCGGGGGGAGCGGCGATGCGCGGTCCGGGCGGAGCGACGAGCCCTCGACGGGGTGACCGGGTGCGACGCGCGGGGCGCCCTGAGCCGCCGGGCCCGCGGGTCGACGGATGGCCGTCGGCCGGGCGAGTGGCAGGCGACGGCGTCGACGGGGGGCGTGGTGCGCCGCGGCGGGAGTCTGTGCTGTCTGCGTCGACGTGGCTGCCGTCGCCGCTGACGCGAGGATCTGCGTGAACATGCCCGACCACGCGAACATCGCCGCGCACGAGATGGTCTCGAACAGCGCCAGGTTGATGGTCGCCGAAACGAACAGCGTGATCGAGACGATCAGCCAGACGGTCGAGATCCCCGTGCCGATCGCCATCCGCTTGCCGAGGCGGTGGAAGAGGAACGGCGCGCTCAACAGCAGGGCGAGGAACCCCAGGACCATCGAGCCCGCGACCTTGTCGTGAAGGTCCTTGTCGGTGTTCAGCGGAATGCAGCCCACGAGAGCGAGATTGACGCCCACGACATTCAGGCAGATGAAGGCCACTGTCGCGGCGCCGCGGCGGACGGGGCCACGACCCACACGTCGCACATCGCGCCGGACGCGGAAGGCGAAGACCACGACGATCATTCCGCTGACCTTGAGCGTGGTGTTGAAGAAAGCGCTCGAGAGGTCGCCGAAGATCCCCAGCTGACTGAAGTGCAACTGCCACCACAGCGGGTCGCTCGTCGTTGCGATCGACAGCAGCAGTCCGCTGACCAAGACGATCAGGGCCGCCCCGCCGACGTGCATCGTCGGGATCGCGTCGAGGCGGCGCGCGAGGGCGCCCAGACGCGGCACCGGGAGCGAAAAGGGGACAGCGGAGCGGAGCGCGGTGCTCATGTGGGGGATCTTTCCTCAGGACGGAACGAGGATCCCCCCACACCGCGGGACCCTCGGCCCCCGTCGGCTCATTCGGGTTATGAGCCAGGGGACACCTTGGTCCATTGCTTCCCCCGGCCTTGACGGAAACCGTCAGGGCACATGGTATCGTTCGCGCCGCCTTTTCCGGAAAGGGCTTGTCTGGGAAATTCCCAGGTCATATGGCCAATTCTTTGTCCCCCATTTGGGGGACAAGACCGCCTCACGCGCGGTAGGAAATGCCCCATTCCGTGGTCATTTTCGCGCCCGGTTCGAGTCGCTCCAGGTCCGTCCCGGTCGCGAAGGCATTCGCCGGAGCCGTCATCGGCTCGATCGCCACCGCGAGAGACTGCCCGGGGTAGCGGTCGGTCGTGAACACCTGCGCCCAGTGGAATCCCTCGTCCTGCCACAGCTGCACGCGCCGACCGTCGGGGGCGGTGAGGGTGTGGTGCGCCCGGCCGTCGGCATCCCGCTCCAATCCGCGGTAGCCGTTGTCGAGCGAGGCATCGCCGAGACGGCGACCCTCGCGCAGGTCGGTGGCGGCATCGACCGGCACCTCGTCGACGGGGATGTTGCGATCGTCGAGGACGAGTGTGGTCGTGCCGGTCGAGCGCACCACCAGATCTTCCGTCGGCACGCCGCCGATCTGAAGGTAGGGGTGCACGCCCAGGGCGACGGGGGCAGCCTTCGCCCCGATGTTCTCGACGGCGTGGGTGACGTGCAGACCGTCGGCGCGGAGAGCGTACGTGACCCGCGTGCGCAGGTGGAAGGGGTAGCCGGTCTGCGGCACCACGTCGGCGCCGAGCACGAGCTTCTCGTCACCGTGCTCGAGGGCCTGATAGGTCCCGAAGCGCAGAAGGCCGTGGCTGGCGTTGCCGAACTTCGGCTCGCTGATCGCGAGCTGCAGGTCCTCGCCGCCGAAGGAGTACTTGCCGTCGCGGATGCGGTTCGGCCACGGGACGAGGACGACTCCGGATGCCGCGGGCGTGGGCAGGTCGTCGGGGTAGCGCGGCACGAGGTCGACGCCGTCGACCGTCAGCGCGCGAAGCGCGGCACCCACCTGGGCGATCTCGGCGGAGGAGTGCTCGCCACGGAGGTGAAAGCGGGATCCGGTGGGGTCGGCGGTCATGACGTGGCCTTTCGCGATCGGCGCGGGCGCTGCAGCCAGGGCTGCAGCATGCGGGTGACCCACGGGAGGACCGCGTAGGTCATGACGGGGGTGAGCATGAGGGTGGTGGTGAGCACACGCAGCACCAGGGGGATCTCGGCGAACCCGGGAACGAAGCCCAGCAGCCACGATGCCGCCAGGTTCGTCGGGAAGAACCCGACCCAGATCGTCACGGCCTGCTTCCACCGCGGGGGAGCCGCCGGCACCGGCTGTTGGATCGGTTGGGTGCCGGCATCCGTCACCGTCGCCGCCTCGAGGATCGAGCCGTGCGGGGCGTCGAACCAGCCCTCGATGCCGGTGCGTCGCTCGCTGCGCTCCTCGCGCGCGAAGGGGCGTCCCGAGTCGAGCCACCACTGGCGCTGCGTCGAGCTCTCCCACTCCTCGAGGGTCGTGATGTCGCGGAAGCGGTACAGCATGTACCAGAGGTCGCTGTCTTCGCCCGCGCGCACCCATCCCGAGCCGAGGAAGCCCGGGAAGGCGGTCGCGAGGTCGGTGCCGGCCTGCATCCAGGAGGTCGCTTCGGCGGTGCGCGTCGGGTCGATGCGCCGCTCGATCGCCACCGTGATGGGGTGCGCGTCGGTGTCTGCCATGCGTCTATCTTCCGTCAGGCGCGGCGCGGCGCGTCCGTCGGCGTCGGGAGGTGCGGTCTGTCACGAGAACAGGAAGGTGTCGCGAGAACAGGCGGTTCTGGGTGGAACCGCCCTGTCCTCGTCGCTCGCCCTGTTCTCGTGACGGGCGGGGGCATGGATGCCATTCCCAGGCGCGACCTGTAACGTGGGGCGGTCGGCTCTGGACACCGTGCGTGATGCGCGGATGGGTTTGTGAGTCCAAGGGGCCGATGGACAGGACGCGATCGCGGCCTCGACCATCACTAGTGAATTGGCCCCCGGCCGACGAGAGTCCGGGTATCGCACCGCCACGAGCGGTGTCGCTGTTTCGCGCGAACAGAACCCAGGAAGTTTCTCCATGCCCAAGAACAAGAAGCCCGCCGGCGGCCGCGCCGCCAAGAACTTCGAGCCCCGCTACGGCGCCAAGACCTCGTTCCAGGACCGCAAGCGTCGTCCCGGCACCGAGGCGCCCGCCAAGCCCGGCAGCAAGAGCCCCAGCCACCGCGGCTACCGCCCCGAGTCCGAGGCCACGGCCGACAAGGGTCGCTGGAACGCCGCCGACCGCGCCGGCCGAACCGAAGCCCGCAACATCCGCACCTCCGCCCGCGACGACCGTCCGGCCCGCTCGTTCGACGACCGTCCCGCGCGTTCGTTCGATCGCAGCGACCGTCCGGCCCGTTCGTTCGACCGCAACGAGCGTCCGGCTCGTTCGTTCGATCGTGACGAGCGTCCCCGTCGCGATGCCGGTGAGCGTCCCGCGCGGTCCTTCGATCGCAACGAGCGCCCAGCTCGTTCGTTCGACGAGCGTCCCGCCCGCTCTTTCGATCGCAACGACCGCCCGGCGCGTTCGTTCGACCGCAACGAGCGCCCCGCGCGTTCGTTCGATCGTGACGAGCGTCCCCGTCGCGATGCCGGTGAGCGTCCCGCGCGGTCCTTCGACCGCAGCGACCGTCCGGCGCGTTCGTTCGATCGGAGCGATCGTCCCGCGCGTTCGTTCGACGACCGCCCGTCGCGGTCCTTCGACCGCAGCGACCGTCCGGCCCGTTCGTTCGACCGCAGCGATCGTCCTGCGCGTTCGTTCGACCGCAACGAGCGCCCCGCGCGTTCGTTCGATCGTGACGAGCGTCCCCGTCGTGACGCTGGTGAGCGTCCGGCGCGTTCGTTCGACCGCAGCGACCGCCCGGCTCGTTCGTTCGAGGACCGTCCGGCTCGTTCGTTCGACCGCAACGAGCGCCCCGCGCGTTCGTTCGATCGTGACGAGCGTCCCCGTCGTGACGCTGGTGAGCGTCCGGCGCGTTCGTTCGACCGCAGGGACCGCCCGGCTCGTTCCTTCGACGACCGCCCCCGCCGCAACGACGGCCCGAGCCGTAGCGATTGGAACAGCACCCCGCAGCGCTCCGCCGAGCACGAGCAGCGCGTCGACGTCGTGCACGAGCGCCTGCAGGCCGAGGCCGTGGACGCCGCCACCGTGACCGGCGCCGGCTTCGCCGAGCTGGGCCTCGGCGACAACCTCGTCCGCGCCCTGGCCGGTTTGGGTGCGGCGAGCCCCTTCCCGATCCAGGCGGCCACGGTCGCCCCGATCCTCGAGGGCCGCGACGTCCTCGCCCGCGGCCGCACCGGCTCGGGCAAGACCATCGCCTTCGGCGCGCCGCTGGTCGAGAGCATCCTGCGCTCGCAGGCGGGGCAGCGTCGTGAGTTCGGCCGCTCTCCCAAGGCGATCATCCTCGCCCCCACGCGCGAGCTCGCCCTGCAGATCGACCGCACGGTGCAGGAGCTCGCGCGCAGCGTCGGCCTGTTCACCACGCAGATCTACGGCGGCGTGCCCCAGGCGCGCCAGGTCGGTGCGCTCAAGAAGGGTGTCGACATCGTCATCGGCACCCCCGGCCGCATCGAGGACCTGCTGAACCAGGGCAAGCTCGATCTCTCGCAGGTGCAGGTCGCCGTCCTCGACGAGGCCGACCACATGTGCGAGCTCGGCTTCCTCGAGCCCGTGCAGCGCATCCTCCGCGCGACCAAGAAGGACAGCCAGAAGCTCCTCTTCTCGGCCACGCTCGACCGCGAGGTCGCGGCTCTCGTCGACGAGTTCCTCGTCGAGCCGGCCGTCTACGAGGTCGCCGGCGAGGACCAGGACTCGAGCACCATCGAGCACCGCGTTCTCGTCATCGAGCACCGTGACAAGGCGCAGATCCTGGACTCGCTCGTCGACCGCGAAGGCAAGACGCTCGTCTTCGCCCGCACCCGCGCGTACGCCGAGATGCTCGCCGAGCAGTTCGATGACGCCGGTATCGCCGCGGTGGCGTTGCACGGCGACCTGAACCAGCAGAAGCGCACGCGCAACCTCGAGAAGCTCACCTCGGGTCGCGTCAACGTGCTCGTCGCCACCGACGTCGCTGCCCGCGGCATCCACGTCGACGACATCGATCTGGTCATCCAGGCCGACGCTCCCGACGAGTACAAGACGTACCTGCACCGCTCGGGCCGCACCGGCCGTGCCGGTCGCGCCGGCACCGTGGTCACCCTGATCACGCGCCAGCGTCGCCGTCGTATGACCGAGCTGCTCGACCGCGCCGAGATCCAGGCTCCCTTCGAAGAGACCGCGCTCGGCGACGACGTGCTCGAGGAGCTCTCGGGTCGTCAGTTGTCGAACGTCGACGCGTAACCTCACGCAGGAAACCCCCGTCGCGATCGCGGCGGGGGTTTCGTGCATCACCGATGCCGGAACGCGGCGCTCCCGCGAGCGGCGCCGGGCGCGATGTCGAGCGGGCTCCCGCCGGGCGAGGTGTCGGGGTGCGTCTCCTGAGCGCCACGCCGGCCTGCTCGCGACGTGACGCCGTCAGAACAGCGTCGGCTCGCTCGCGGGCGCGACGCGCGGACGAGCGGATGCCGAGACACCGACCGTTCGCACGGGTCCGAGGCTGCTCGCCGGCGCGGTGCGTGCCGCGAGGCCGGGCTGGGGTCGCCCGCGCGGGTGGTCGTCCTCGTCCCACCCGTCCAGCCGGTGCATGCGCAGGAGGGGGCGCATGCGTTTGCCGAGCCACGTGCGGTACGCCTTCGGCGCCGAGGTCGAGACACCCGGGTACAGCCCCCGGTACGACGAGACCAGATGCGGATGCTCGCGCTCGAGCCACTCGAAGAACCACTGCTTCGCCCCGGGCCGCAGGTGGAGCGCGCCGTAGACGACGCGCGCCGCGCCGGCGGCTCGAATGCGGGCCAGGGCGTCATCGAGCACCGCGACCGAGTCGGTGAGGTGCGGCATGACGGGCATGAGGAACACCGTCACGCGGAAGCCCGCGGCGGTAGCCGCGCGCACGGTCTCGAGCCTCGCCTCGGCGCTCGGGGTCCCGGGCTCGATCGAGTGCTGGAGCGCATCGTCGAAGACCGCGATCGACATGGCCAACGACACCGCGACCTGTTGTGCCGCCTCGGTCAGCAGCGGGAGGTCGCGCCGCAGCAGCGTCCCTTTGGTGAGGATCGAGAACGGTGTGCCGTTGTCGGCGAGAGCCCCGACGATGTCGGGCATGAGGCGGTACCGCCCCTCGGCGCGCTGATAGGGGTCGGTGTTCGTTCCGAGCATCACGGGTTCGCGCGCCCAGGACCCCCGGCGCAGCTCGGTGCGCAGCACCTCGGCGACATTCACCTTCACTACGATCTGCGAGTCGAAGTCGGCCCCGTAATCCAGGTCGAGGTATTCGTGCGTCTTCCGAGCGAAACAGTACGAGCAAGCATGGGTGCATCCGCGGTAGGGATTCACCGTCCAGTCGAACGGCATGGCCGAGACGCCGGGAACGCGGTTCAACGCGCTCTTGCACAGCACTTCGTGGAAGGTCATTCCGGCGAATTCCGGTGTGGTCACCGACCGCACGAGGCCGTCCATCCGCTCCATGCCCGGGAGCGCCGCGGTGTCATCCACCCCCAGCTGCTGTCCCTGCCATCTCATGAAGATAGTCGAACACATGTTCGACGAATCGGCAACACGGCGCCCGATCTCTTCGAGGAGAGAGTCGAGCGGTCGCGTTCCCGCCCCCACCCGGGTCGATCGTTCAGGATGCACCCGCGAGAATGGAGGCGTGACCAGCCACGACCCCGAGACCTCGCCCCGCCGCGCCGCGCGCGCGGAGGCCGAGCGGCTCGCGACCGCGGCCCTCACTCTTCCTGTCGTTCCCGGCGGCGATGACTCCGGCGCAGCGCCCCCGACCCGTCGCGCTCTGCGGCGTGACGCCGACGCCCCCGAGGCGGGGGAATCCGGGACCCGTGGCATCCGCCGACTCGCCCCCGTTCTCCTGCGACGCCGCCTGGCGGTGGTCGCTGCGGCCGCCGTCGTGATCGCCGGTTGCGTGGTGGCCATCGGGGCCGCCGCCTCAGGAGGCGGGCCCGACGGGTCCGCCGATGCCGTCGCGCAGATCGCCGGCCCCCCGACGGTCGCCGACGACGGCATCCCCGTGCCGCAACTCGCGGCCGTCGCCGCCACGGCGACCCCCTGCGACGACCCCGCCTTCACCTCTGCGCTGGCCACGGGAGAGGACGCCGCCGTCATCGACGCGGCGGGGGGCGGGCAGGCGTTCCGCGCGGCGGTGGCATCCGGGATCGCCCCCTGCGTCTCGCTCTCCGACCCGAACCGTGAGTGGCTCGTGGTCAACAAGCAACGTCCCTACGACCCGGTCGACTACCAGCCCGGCGACCTGGTCATGCCCGCCGGTGTGCGCGCCCTCGAGGACTCGGCCCTTCGTGCTCCCGCCGCGCGCGCTCTCACCTCGCTCGTGAAAGCAGCGGCAGACGCCGGCGTCGGCGAGATCGGCTACCTCAGCGCCTACCGTTCGTACACGACGCAGAAGTCGACCTACGCCGGGCGTGTGGCGGTCGGGGGCGTTGCCGAGGCCGATCGCGAGAGCGCGCGGCCCGGCTTCAGCGAGCACCAGTCGGGGATGGCGGTCGACATCGTCCCCTGCAACGGTTCGTGCAAGACCCTCGACGACGTGGCGGCGTCTCCGCAGGGCGCGTGGGTGCGCGATCACGCGTGGGAGTTCGGCTTCGTCACGCGTTACGCCGAGGGGCGCGAGAGCGTCAGCGGGTACGAGCCCGAGGCGTGGCACCTGCGCTACATCGGTCCCGAGCTCGCCCGGGCCTACCACGAGGGCGGCTTCACGACCCTCGAGGAGTTCTTCGGACTGCCTGCGGCGCCGACCTACTGACTCAGTTCACGACACCCCCGCTGCAGGTCTGCTGCGCGGCGCTCGATCCGGTGATGGCGGGTGGGAGGGCGACCGCTCCCGTGTTCGGATCGATCTCGCCGGGCTCCACCGCGGGGTCCTCCGTCGGCGTCGGCGCTTCTCCGGGGGCCGGGTCGGCGATCACCGTGCCGTCGTTGACCGCCACTCCACCGGTCACCTCGATCGACCGGTTCTCGCGCAACGCATCCCAGAGCACCTCGGCCGCGGCATAGTCGGGTGCCACACGGTTGGCATCCGAGCGGGCCGTGACGGTCGGGTACTGCACGAAGACGATGTCTTCGAAGGGCACGTCCTTCACCGCGGATGCGACCTGGACGAGGGTCAGGGGGTTCGTGAGGCTTTGCGTCGGCGTGACGTTCCGAAGGCCCGTCGAGGCCAGGCGCAGCACCGTCGAGGGGTTCGACAGCACCTCCTCGCTGACGAGTTTGCGCGCGAGGCGAGACATGTACTGCTGCTGATTGCTCACGCGGGCCAGGTCGCTGCCGCCCACTCCGTAGCGAGTGCGCAAGAACTGCAGCGCCTCGAGGCCCTGGATGGTCCGCGGTCCCGCTTGCCAGTCGATACCCGTGTTCGCGTCGCGCATGTCGCTCGCGAGGCAGATCTCGACGCCGCCGATCGCGTTGGTGATCTCGATGACGCCGCCGAAGGTGACCATGGCGCCGAACTGGATCTGCTGGCCGCTCATGTCGGCGATGGCGGTGATCACGCACGAGAGCCCGCCGTACGTGTAGAGCTCGTTGATCTGCAGGGTGCCGCCGCCGAAGCGGCCCCCGTCGGCGGTGTCGCACGCGGGGGCGTCGAAGATGAGGTCGCGCGGGAACGAGACGACCGTGACCTTCCGGGGTTCCTCCGAGATGTGCACGAGGATGTTCACGTCGTTCAGGCGTCCGCCCGCGTCCGCACCCTCGCAGCGGTCACCCAAGAGGGCGATGAGCTCTTCTTCGCACTCGTCGATGCCGACGAGCATCATGTTCACGCCGCCCGAGAGCGCCCCGAGGTCGGGCGGGACGGCCGGCTGATTCTCGACGACCACGGCTTCTTCGACGAAGTCGGCGGTGAGGTCGTACGCCGTGTACGACACGACTCCGATCACCGCGACGGTGCCGACCACCGCGGCGACGGCGAGGAGCTTCGCGAGCTGGCCGAACGGGTTCGGCGAAGGCAAGCGGGCGTGCTGCGCGACGGTGCGACGGCGCCGGGGCATGGCTCCTCCTCGGGTTTCGTCGAGTCTAGGGGGACCGGATGCCGGGACCCCGGCGCGACGACAGGGGGGGGCGAGGCGAGGGTCGCCGTTTTCGGACCCCGTCCAAACTGAACGTTGGTGATGAAACCTCTCTGAGTTATGTTTGTGCAACGCGCGCCACCGATGTCGCGCAGATCGCTCAATTCATCCCCCCGTTTGGAGCGCACGATGGGTCGAACCCTGCGTTCGGTCGCGGCCATTTCCCTGGCCGGACTGTTCACCGTTGCCGGAGCCACAGCCGTTCAGGCTGCCGACGTGGGCGAGGAGGTGACGCCTCCCACACCCATCGAATCCGCGACGGGCCGGTACATCGTGGTCCTCGACGAGGCCCCCGTCGCCACCTACGAGGGCGGCGAGCCGGGCCTCGACGCCACGAAGTCCGACGAGGCGCGACTCGACGCCGACTCCCCGCAGGCGCGGAAGTACTCCGCCTTCCTCGAGGAGCGTCAGCAGAACGTCGCCGACGAGGCGGGCGTCCGCCCCGATGCCACCTACACGATCGCCGTCAACGGCTTCAGTGCGAGCATGGACCCGAACCAGGCCGCCAAGCTCGCCGCGACCAAGGGTGTGCAGAAGGTCGTCCCCGACGAGATCCGTCACCCGGTCGCCGTCCCCTCGACCGAGTTCCTCGGCCTCGAGGGCGACAACGGCGTCTGGCAGAAGATCGGCGGCATCGGTTCGGCCGGAGAGGGCGTCGTCGTCGGTGTCGTCGACACCGGCATCGCGCCCGAGAACCCCGCCTTCGCGGGCGAGCCGCTGGGCACCACCGCCGGCGCGGAGCCGTACCTCGACGGCAACGACGTCGTCTTCCGCAAGGGCGACGGCACCGACTTCCGCGCCGCTCGCGTGGCCGAGGGCAACGGGTGGTCGCTCTCGGACTACTCGACCAAGCTCGTCGGCGCGCGGTACTTCGACCAGGGTGCCGCCGCCACGGGCTTCACCTTCGAGGCGGACTACCGCTCGCCCCGCGACGGCGACGCGCACGGCTCCCACACCGCCAGCACCGCGGCGGGCAACAACGGCGTCGACGCGAGCGTCGAGGGCATCGACTTCGGCGCGATCTCGGGTGTCGCCCCGGCCGCCAAGGTCGCCGCGTACAAGGCGTGCTGGGCGGGCCCTGACCCGCTCGTCACCACCGACGACGTCTGCGCGCTGAGCGACCTGCTCGGCGCGATCAACGCCGCGGTGTCCGACGGCGTCGACGTCATCAACTACTCGATCGGCGGAGGCGCTGCCACCACGACGCTCTCGCTCGAGGACCAGGCGTTCTTCAACGCCGCCGCGGCCGGCGTCTTCGTCTCGGTCTCGGCCGGCAACTCCGGCCCCGGCGCTTCGACCGCCGACCACGCCTCGCCCTGGTACACCACCGTCGCGGCATCCACGATCCCGACGTACGAGGGAACCGTGAAGCTGCCCGACGGGTTCCAGGCCGCGGGAGCATCGGTGTCGGTGCGCGAAGGTCAGGACGTGACGGCACCCGTCGTCTACGCCGGTGACATCGCGGCATCCGGAGCCGATCCCGCGAACGCCGCGCTGTGCCTGATCGGATCGCTCGACCCCGCGAAGGCTGCCGGCAAGATCGTCGTGTGCGATCGCGGTCAGAACGCGCGCATCGAGAAGTCGCAGGCGGTGAAGGATGCCGGTGGCGTGGGGATGATCCTCGTCAACGTCACGCCGGCCTCTGTCGACAACGACTTCCACTCGGTGCCCACCGTGCACATCGACGCGCGCTACCGCGACGCTCTGCTCGGCTACGTGCGCGGGACGGCGGACGCCTCCGCGACCCTCGTCGGCGAGAACGTCACGGGCGAGGCGACACCGACTCCGCAGGTCGCGGGCTTCTCGAGCCGTGGACCGATGCTCGCCGACGGCAGCGACATCCTGAAGCCCGACGTGTCGGCTCCGGGTGTCGCGATCCTCGCGGCGGCGGCCAACGCGCCCGGCGCCACCCCGACGTTCGAGTTCCTCTCGGGCACCTCGATGTCGTCGCCGCACGTGGCGGGCCTCGGCGCCCTGTACCTGGGCGAGCGCCCGCTGGCCACCCCGGCCGAGGTGAAGTCCGCGATGATGACCACCGCGTACGACACCGTCGACGTCGAGGGTGCTCCGGCCCAGGACCCGTTCGCGCAGGGCGCGGGCCACGTCGACCCGACGAAGTACTTCGACCCGGGTCTGCTGTACCTCAACGGTCCGGCGGACTGGGCGGCGTTCCTGCAGGGCAAGGGCCTCGAGGACTTCGGCGTCGCCCCGATCGACGGCAGCGACCTGAACCTCGCGTCGATCTCGATCGGCTCGCTCGCGAAGCCGCAGACCATCACGCGCACGGTCACCTCGACGAAGGCCGGAACGTTCTCGGCCTCCGTCGACGTCCCCGGAGTGGATGCCACGGTCGAGCCGGCCACGCTCGCGTTCGCCGCGGCGGGCGAGCAGAAGACGTTCACCGTGACCTTCTCGCGGACGGACGCGGCTGCGGAGCAGTGGACGAGCGGCTTCCTCACCTGGACCGGCGACGGGACGCAGGTGCGCTCGCCTATCGCGATCCGTCCGGCCACCGCCGAGGCTCCGGCCGAGGTTTCGGGCACCGGTCTGTCGGGATCGACGTCGGTCGAGATCCTCCCGGGCGTGGGTGGCGAGCTGCCGCTGAGCGTGTCGGGTCTCGCGGCCCAGACGCTGCTGGCCGATCCGGACAACCCGGTCGCCGGTCACACGGGTAACCAGGACTCGGGCGACGCCGACGGATACGTGCGGTGGACCGTCCAGGTGCCCGAGGGCACGACCCTCTCGCGCTTCGACCTGGACTCGTCCGATGACGCCGGGAGCGACCTCGACCTGTTCGTCTCGCGCGTGGTCAGCCCCGACGACCTGCGGTACTACGAGCGGTTCACCTCCGCGACGGCCTCGGCCGACGAGCGGGTGACGCTGACGAACCCCACCGCCGGGACGTATCTGATCGAGGCGAACCTCTACTCGTCGACCGGACCGTTCACGTGGGACATGACCTACGCGAACGTCACCCCCGGCGGCGAGGGGCAGCTGACGGCGACGCCGAACCCGATCCCGGTGCAGCAGGGCGCCGCCGTCTCGTACGACCTCTCGTGGCAGGGGCTCGCGCCTCAGACGCGCTACCTCGGTGTCGTGCGGTATGGCGACTCGGACGTGCAGACGGTACTGACCGTCGACTCGGGCGAAGCGGCTCCGGCCGTGGTCGAGGCTCCGACGGTGTCGGGTACGGCCAAGCTCGGTCGCACCCTGACCGCGACTCCCGGTACGTGGAACCCGGCCGATGTGACCACCGCCTACCAGTGGCTGCGGGACGGTGAGCCCGTGAACGGCGCCACCTCGGCGACGTATCGCGTGCAGCGCGCCGACCTCGGCCGGGTGCTCAGCGTCCGGGTGACGGCGACGGCACCCGCCAACGGTCTGACGGGCACCGCCGACAGCGCCGGCGTACCGGTCGTCGTGGGCTCGTTCACCACGGTGAGCGTCGACCCGTGGGTCGGTCGGACCGGTGACGCGTACACGCTCACCGTCAAGGTGCGGCCGCTGAGCGGCCCCGCGCCCCAGGGAGACGTGACCGTCACGGTGGCGGGCAAGGAATACGTCGCCACCCTGCAGGACGGGAAGGCCACCATCACCCTCGACCCGCAGACGCGCGGCGTGAAGCTGGTCAAGGCCGTCTACGGCGGCAGTGCGACGGTGGAGGCCTCGCGCGCCAGCAGCGCGTTCATCGTGTTGCGGTAGTCGCCGCCGCTGAATCGTGGCGCCCGGGCTTCGGCTCGGGCGCCACGAGGTCGTTCCGTCAGCCGCGTCGTCGCCGCGGCGTGAGCCGCACCGCCGGCAGGGGAGGCGCGGGAATGCGCTCGGGGCCGTGGTCGATCACGGTCCCGAAGCGCGGTGCGCGCGCTTCCCACGCCTCGCGGGCCTCGACGATCTCGTCGTGCGAACGGCCCACGAAGTTCCACCACATGACGATGTCGGCCTCGAACGGCTCCCCGCCCAGCACGAACACGCGGGCGCCCTCTGCGCTCCGCAACTCCACGTGGTCGCGTCCCTTGCCGAGGTAGATCAGCCGCGCAGGATCCACGGACGCCGTGGGTCCGGCCTCGGGTGCCGACCCCGGGCGTCGCGCGGCGTCGGCATCGGTGGCATCCATCCCCGTCACCGCCTCGGCGGTGCCCGTCATGCCGGAGACCGCGTACTCCCAGTCGGGGTGCAGGGGGATGCGGACGGAGACACCCGGCGGGAGGCGCAGCTCGGCCCCGACGAGGGGCGTGTGGACGGTCGCGGGCGAGGTGACTCCGCCGAGCTCGCCCATCACCACGACCGCGTCGGCCCCGTGCCCCAGATCGAGGACGGGGAGGTCCTGGTGGCGCTCGAACGCCGGAGCGCCGTGCCGCCGGGACTCGGGCAGCGCCACCCAGAGCTGCAGGGCGTCGAGGGGGATGGGCCCCTCGCCGACCGAGTACTCGGAGTGCGCGATGCCCGCGCCACTCGTCATGAGGTTCAGGGCGCCGGGCCGCACGATGACGTCGCTGCCCACGGCATCCCGATGTCTGACCTCACCGATGATCGGCCACGTCACCGTCTGCAGCCCGATGTGCGGGTGCGGTTCGACGCGCATGAGCGTGTCCTGCGGGCCGAAGCGGTCGAGGAAGCACCACGCGCCCACCATCGGCAGGGCGCGGTGAGGGAGGGTGCGGTGGACCTCCATGCCACGGACGCCCCCCAGGGGCACCTCGCGCGCCGCCACGATGAGCGCGCGCGGACCGTCGCACGCGACCGGCCCCTCGGCCTCGGGAGGCTCGACGTCGAGTCGCGTCACGAGGGTTCGCCGGGGCCCGCCGAGTCGGCGGCGTCCTCGTCGTTCGGCCACTCCACGACGAGACCGGGAACGTCGTGCTCGCGCAGGTAGTGCGCGACGAAGGGACAGGAGGGAATGACGCTGCCGCCGCGACGAGCCAGGTCTGAGAGAGCTTCGCTCGCGAGAGCGGAGCCGAGCCCGCGTCCCGTGAACGAGGGGTCGATCTCGGTGTGGGGGAGCACGGTGCGGTCGTCGTCGATCGCGCGGAACTCGAGGAAGCCGCCGAGTTCGTCGCCCACGTGGATCTCGTAGCGGCGCGCGTCGTCATTGCGGGTCACGGTCAGTTCGTCGGCCATGGGGTCTCCTGTCGTCGGTAACGACAGCAACGTACGTGTGGGTGCGGGTGTTCCGCCATCCCCGCGGTGCCGAGGCCGTCGTTTGCTAGGGCGCCTCGCGCGCGCGGTGACGGCGCACGGCGGCGCGGTTGGCGCAGCGGACCGAGCAGTATCGCTGGCGACCGTTGCGCGTGACGTCGACGACGACGTTCGTGCACGGCTCGGCGGCGCACCGGCCGAGCCGGCTCATCCCGCGCGTGACGAGGTGCAGAGAGGTGCCCACCGAGATGACGGCGGCCAGCACGCGGGGGAGAGCCTCGTCACTGTCACGGTAATGCAGGTGCCACCCCTCCCCGTCGTGGTCGGTGAGGCGGGGGTACGCCGTCACGGCCGCCATCTGCGCGTTGAGCAGAGCCGCGCGCGCGTCGGGGTCGGTTTCGTCGACCACGCGGAGCCACTCGTCGATGACGGCGCGGGTGCGCGGATGATCGTCGGATGCCGCGGGGAAGGTCATCGTCATCCCCATCTCGCGGGTGCGCGCCTCGATGCCGTGGCGATCGACCGGCCAATCGTTGGCGAGGGACGCGGCGAGCAGGACCGCATACTCGCCGTAAGGGTTGAGATGCATAACGGCATTACATCACGCTGGATTGATGACCGCCCCGCACACGATCCCCCTGGCCGCCTCGGCATCCGTCCACGAACACGCGTGGATCACGGAGTCGGTCCACCTCACGAGCGACGGGCGCGTGCGGTACGTGCTCTGCGCCGGATGTTCCATGCGACGCGTCGACGTCGACGCGGCCGCGGTCGTTCCCCCGACCGCACTGACGCGTGAAATCGGCTGACGGCACACCGCGCCGCACGGTAGCGTCGAAGCAGACTGCTGACGGGGGACGCATGCTTGTTCTGAGCCTCATCGCGGCGATCGCGGGTGCGATCCTCGTGCCGGTGATCGCGCTGCACGTCTGGTACGCCATCGGGCTGTCGCGTGTCTTCGCCACGCACGGGGGAGAACCCTGGCGCGCCTGGATCCCGCTGGTCAACGAGGCCGAGCTGTTCCGCCTGGGGCGGCTGGACCCGGTCCGCGCCGTCCTGCTCGTGGTCCCCGGCGTCAACATCTACGGTCTCGTGCTCAAGGCCACCGCCGCTCACCGCCTCGGCCAGACCGCGGGGCGCGGCGCCGGGACGACCGCCCTCGCGGTGATCTTCCCGCCCGTGTGGGCGACGATCCTCTCGGCACGCCCGCGAACGGATGCCGCGCCTGCCGGCGAGGTCGCCGACGAGACTCCGATCGTTCTGAGCGAGACGGCATCCGGTCCGATCACCACCATCCCCGGCGCGAGCGCAGCCGAGGTCGCGACCGCGGGACGGCGACGTTCGACCGCCGTCGCGGCGGAGCCGGTTGCGGTGCCGGTGCTGCCCGGTCCGGTCGACATCGACGACGACTTCGAGCACACGTCCCTTCATCCGTCTCGGCGTGCCGCTGCGGAGGCGGCTGTCCTGGACGCCGCGGAGTCGGGTGCCGTCCCCGCGGGGGCCCAGGCGCCCACGGCCGCTCCGGGCGGCGAGCCGCCGCTGACGCGCGCCCCCGCGACTCCGATCGCCGCCGCGGCCCTCGACACCGGGGCTGCCGGGGTGGCTCCTCCTGCCGCCTCGCGGGCTTCGGCGCCCGCCGCGAGTGCCTCGGCGGAGAAGGGCGCTCCGACGGTGACCGCCGCTGCCGAGCAGAACGCTGTTCCCGCGCCGACGGTGGCGGCTCCGTCGTCCCCCGCGGCCGCGCCCGTCGCGCCGCCCGCCGAGGCCGGACAGCGGGCTTCCTCGGCTCCGGATCCGACCCCCGCCGTCGACGACACCGGCTTCGATCGGGTGGGCGAGACGACGGATGCCACGGCCGCTCCCGGAACAGACGGTGACGCCGCCCCCGCTGCCCCCATCGACGAGCTGACGCAGACGGCGCGCCCGCGCTCGCGACGGCGGGGGGAATGGACCCTGGCCCTCCCCGACGGCAACCAGATCGCGTTGACCAGCCGTACCGTGATCCTCGGACGCAAGCCGGGCAGCGGAGAAGACGCGGTGCAGTACGTGGCGGTCGCCGACGACACGCGCACGATGTCGAAGCAGCATGCACGCCTCGAGTGGACCGTCACCGGCTGGAGCATCTCCGACCTCGACTCGACGAACGGCGTGACACTGATCCACGACGACGGGCGGACCGAACGGGTCGGCGGCGGGGCGACCGCGATCGCGACCTCGCGCTTCCGCCTCGGCGACGCGCACATCGAGCTGCGGCCGGCATCGGTGGCCTGACGGCTCGGTCGGCGACGGTGACGCGGTTCGCTGAACGACTGCGCTCTTCGCGCTGACGGCCAGCGCGGGATCTCCGCGCTGACGGCCGGCCAGTGCGGTGCGGGCGCGCTTATTCCTGCTCTTCGGGCCCGTAGAGGCCGCGGCCCGTGGGCGCTGCGCGCCGGGGAGCGGTCTCTTCGCGGCGACGGCTGACGTAGATCGCCAGAGCCCCGATCGCGCCGAGGGCGATCACCCCGGCGACACCGATCCCGGTCGCGGTCGTGATGGCTGCGGCATCCGGTCCGGGTCCGATGACCACGGCGACGGCTTCGGGCGAGGCGCTCGGCGAGGCGGAGGGGTTGGCGGCGACGAAGGGGCTCTTCGGACCGCGCAGGCCGGTACCCGGAACCATCACGATCGCGTCGTAGGGCTGCACGACACCCCACCCCGAGATGTTCGAGCGGGTGTCGGGCTGCGCGCGGACGGCGGTCGCCTCGAGCCGGTACGCCCACTGCGCGGGGGTTTCGGAGGGATGAGCGGATGCCACGAGTGCCGCCGCCGCAGAGACGTACGCCGTCGCCCAGCTGGTCGCCGGCTCGTCAGCGCCGACGACGCAATCGCCTCCGAGCGGCCACGACGAGGCGATGGCCTGGCCGGGCGCGGACAGGCTCACGTGGGGGCCGTGGATGCTCGCCTTGGTGACGACTCCCTCCGACCCGACCGCGGCGACGCCGATGACCCCGGAGAAGCCCGCCGGGTAGCGCGCTCCGTCCTTGTCATCCTGCTCGGGGGAGTCGTTGTTCGTTCGGTTGCCCGCGCTGGCGACGACGAGACTGCCGCGCTGCTGGGCGTAGGCCACGGCATCCGCGAGGGTGGCGTTCTTCTCGCTCGTGCTGATCGAGACGTTGATGATCTGCGCGCCCTGGTCGGCGGCGTACCGGATTCCTTCGGCCAACCGTGCGGTGTTCGGTCCGAAGCCCGCCTCGACGAGCTGCTTCTCGGTACCGGCGTAGACGCGAACGGGCAGGATCTTCGCGTCGGGGGCCAAGCCCTCGACGCCTGAGCCCGAGATCGGCTGGGCTGCGATCTGGCCTGCGATCACCGTGCCGTGCGCGTAGTTGTCGGTGCGCCCCGCCCCGTCGGTGCCGTCGGGCACGAGGTTGACGCCGGGGAGCACGATCCCGTCGAGGTGGGGATTCGCGGCGACACCCGAGTCGACGACGGCGACGGTGACACCCGCCCCCCGGGTGAGGGGCCAGGCCGACGAACTCTGCAGCGAGGAGAGAGCCGCGGGGGTCTCGGGGACGCGGGTGGAGGCCGTGCACTGGCTCTGCGTGGTCGCCGCGAGGAGGTTCTTCGAGGGTCCGGCGGCGGACGCGGGGGAGGGGATGCCGATCAGCAGGATCCCCGCGGCGGCCGCGACGGCGGCCATTCGCGCGGCGCGTGAGCGCGGGGTCACTTCGTCTCCGGCGTCTGCTGCGCGGCGCTCTCACTCAGAGAGGGACCGGTACGCAGGAGCGCGGTCCACCCGTCGGGGATCGAGCCGACGTCGTTCGTCGAGTAGCCGAGGCGGGCGATGGTGTCGTCGGTCGCTCCCGGGAGCGGGAAGGCCGTGCCCGTGGCATCCACCAGCGTCAGGATGCTCGTGTTGTCGTCACCGCGGCCTCCCGCTCGGACGAGTGCCCCGTGACTGGGGTCGACGCGCACGCCCGCGGTGACGCCCGTGGACGACGGTTGCGTGGCGAGGGTCGTCGTCGCTTGGCCCTCGCCGCCGGTGAGCACGGCACAGGGGCGCTGGCCGGCGGCGACGGTCTCGAAGCCGACGGGGGGCCACTCGTCGCCGAGACCCTGCTTGGCTGTGGCGAGCCCGCGGATCTCGTCGGCCGTCACCTCGGTGACCTTGCCCTTCAGCGCTTCGCCGCTGCCGAGCTGGTAGAGCTGCCACGCGAGCGGCGAGAGCGATTCGAGCACTCCACCGGTCTGCACGAGGAAGCGCTCGTCTTCGGGGGCACCCGCCTGACGGATGACCTGGCCGACGCGCAGGGAGGTGTTCGCCACGGGCTGGCCGTAGTTCTTCAGGGTGATCGGGGTGAGCGCCGTGCCGGCGGTGAAGAGATCGAGCCAGGATGCCGGGACGGTCACGGGCGACAGCGAAGAGATCCCGGCTGCGCGCAGCACCGCGTCGGCGACCTCGCTCGACACGGCGAAGCTGCGGCCGCCCTGCACGACGTGGAGGATGCCGTCCACCGACACGACGACGGCGCGGTCGGTGGCGGGGGTAGGGCCCGCGGCGGACGAGATGCGCACATCGAGACCGGCGTCGTCGGACACGCAGGCGCTCCAGCCGGTGTTGATGAGGCCCGACACCGGGGGCAGCTCGTCGGGCGCCCCGGTGATACCGAGGGTGTCGCCCACGGGGGTCCCGCCGAGGGTGGCCGAGTCGGTCGAGATCACGCCGTACTCGTTGGCCGGAAGAAGCAGGCGCGCGCTGGCGGTGTTGATGACGGGGTGGAGCACGCCGTCGACGGTGACGAAGCGGGCGCCCGTGTCGGAGACGAGGACGAGCTTGCCGTTCTCCCAGCCGGTGGGCAGGCCGGGGCGGATGAGGCCGTAGAAGACGCCGACGAGCACCACGATGACCGTGAGCGCGATCGCGGCGATGACCGCGCGCAGGGGCGAACTCGGCTGGAGTTCTTTGCCTCCCGGGGCGCCGCTGACGAACGCGGTGAGGAGGCGTCGGCGCGAGAAGTTCTGCGCCTCGATCAGATCGCCTTTGGTGGCCATGCGTCAGGCCAGACCGGACGAGATGACCGCGAGGGGCAGGAGAGCGGCCAGCACGAGGAGCTCGGCCGTGTCGGCGAGACGGATGAGCCGCAGCCGCGTCTTGGGGGCGAGCAGCGTGACGGTCACGACGCAGACGGTGGCCACCGCGAGCACGACAAGGATGCCGACGCGCAGGCCCGGCTGCGCGAGCGAGGCCACGACCCCGGCGACGACGAGCCCGATGATTCCGGTTGCCATGACGGTGAGCACTCCGGAACGAGCGAAGGTCTGGCGCGAGGGGAACATCATGCCCGCGAAGGCGAGAGCGCACACGAGGGCGCCGGTCGCGTTCTGCGCGGCGACGAGAGGCGTCGCCACGAGAACCGCCGCGGCCAGGGCCAGGCGTAGGCCGATCAGGATGCGCTTGCCTTGGGCGACGCGGGCGGCGATGTCGTCGGCGTCGATCGGCTGGGGGTCGGCGAACATCTCGGCGTCGCTCTGGGGGGAGACGACCCGCAGTCGCGTCGTTCCGAGAGCGAGCCACGGGAGCGCGCCGCCGAGGGTGGCGATGACGCCGACCATGAGCGTCCAGACGGCGGCCGCTGGGAAGAACGCGGCGAGGGTTCCGGTGACTCCGATCGCGCCTCCGGCGACGAGGGGCGCGAGCTGGAGCTCGGCGCGGTCGCGGGTGAGGGCGAGCGAGACGCCGGCGACGAGGAATGCGCCGCCGCCTGCCGCGGCCATCGGCCATCCCCACATGGTGAGCGAGGCCGGGACGGCGATGAAGCCCGCCACAGCAGCGAAGATGGATGCCGCCATCCCCAGCCCCTGACCGGCTTCGCGCTGACCGAGTCGCGACACGACGGCCGAGACGACGAGCAGGACGACGGCCCCGCCGCCCGCGACGAGTGCGCCGAAGGGAAGGGCGCGGCCGGCAGCGAGGAGGAGGACCGCGCAGACGCCGAGGAGCGCCAGGCTGACCGCCAGGGCTGTGCGCGCGTTGTCGCGCGTGGTCCATGGGCGGTTCTGCTGGGTGGTGGCGTCGATGACGGCCTCGACGATGTCGTCGTAGACGCGCGGTTGCGCGACGAGTCCGCCGCGGACGAGGGTGAGGACTTCGCCGTCGACGATGCCCTGCGCAGCGGCCCCGCGCGAGGGGTCGACGCTGGTGCCGTCGGAGCGCTGGAGCGCGTAGCCTGCCGAGGTCATCGACGGGTCGAGCACGCCGAGCGATCGTGCGAAGCCCGGCAGGAACTCGATAACCGGCACCTGCGCAGGAATCGCGATGTCGAGTCGGCGTCCCTCGCTCTGCACCGACAACCGCAGCAACGCTCGTGTCGCGTTCATGACGTCAGCCATCTGCGGCCCCCTCTTTCCGGACCGAAGCCCCCTGCGGTCAGACCCCGAAATCCTATCGGTGGGTCAGGGGTCGGATGTCAGTGGAAACGCGCCGCCGACGCGCGATCGGCGGAAACGTAGTCGTCCGCGATCGAGTCGGTCGCGTTCGAGATGCGCTGGAGCACGTCGCGCATCTGCTCGAGCGTGGTGCTCCACTGCTGCTGGGCGTTGTTGTACGCCGCCTGCGCCGCGCCCTCCCACTGTCCTCGCAGACGAGTGACCTCGCTGTCGAGACCGCTCAGGGTGGAGTCGATTCGCGCGCTCTCGGAGCGGAGTCGAGCAGCCGCAGCGTGCAGCGACTCAGGTGTGACGCGGAAGTCGCTCATGACTGGCCTCCCAGCATCGTTCCAAGACCGTGGATGGTCGTGCGGTGTTCTTCTTCGACGGCTTCTTGGTCGCGGGCCGTGGCCTGGAGCGCGGCGCTGAGAGTGATGAGCACGTCGTTCAGCTTCCGCGCCCCCGCCGTCCACTCCTCGACGAGGATGCCGTAGGAGCTTGCTGCGTCGCCCGACCAGTTGCCGCGCAACTCATCGAGTTCCGCGAGCACCCGCCTGGTGCTGTCGGCGATGTCGGCGTGAGCGCCGTTCACCACCTCGGAGCCCCGGGCAAGGGCTCCCTCTTCCGCGGAAATGCGGTCAGACATGTCGTCTACTCCTGTCGGAACCGTTCAATGTGTCGAAAAGCCGGATCACTCGTCGCGTCCGCCAGCCTGGGCGTTCTCGGAGCGCGGGCCGATCTCTTCATCGTCCTCCATGCGAGGAGCGATGGGACCACCGAGTCCGCGGGATGCGTCGTCGCGACGGTCGGAGCGAGAGCCGGGCCCGCCCATTCCCCCGACGCCACGGCTGCCGGCACCGGCGCCGCGAGCCCCGCCGCCAGCGGCTGCGCCGCCCGCCGAGCCTCCGCCACCGACGCCACCGGCTCGCATACCGGCACCCTTCGCCGTCGATTGTGCGGGCGCGCCGCCTCCGGCAGCACCGCCCATTCCGCCGACGCCACGAGTACCGAGACCAGATCCGGCAGCGGCAGTCTTACCGAGCAAGCCACCCGAGCGACCGGCTGCACCGGAGGCTGCCGTTCCGCCGGCGCCGCTGAACAGGTTGCCGCCCGGAGCGCCCGCGCCACGCGCAATGCTGCCGAGTGCGGCCGCACCGCCACCGCCGGCGATCAGACCCGCGCCGAGACCCGAGCCGATGCCCGCTCCCGCGCCGCCGGAACCCCCGAGAAGGCCTCCTCCGGGCGCCGAGGGGATGGCCCCGGGCAGGGTCGGAGTGCCGATGATCGAGCCGTCCGGAGTGGGCTCGGGCTTAATGTTGTCGAGGTCGACGATGGGGAGGTCGCCGTGGATCGGGCCATGCGGTCGCGGCCCGATCTCGGTCGGCAGCGGCAGCGTGTGGTACTCGGGCTGTGGCTCTCCGCTGTCGTTGCCACCGGGGTTCGTCACGGTGGGGTTCGGGTTCCACTGGGGGTACTGCTCGATGCTGCGGCCACCGGAGCGACCACCGCCACCGCCCCCTCCCGAGCCGTTCTCTCCTCCACCCCCGTCTTCCTGCTTGGGGGGCTGTGACTCTTCGAAAGACGGGGCGTCGAACTTCGGCGGGCTGGCGATCTCGACCTTGTCAAGCTTGTCGGAAGCCGTGGTCAGGGCACTCTCAGCCGCGGCCTCGCGCTGCTGAGACATCCAGGAGTTTGCGAGACTGACGGCGCCTTCGCCGGCAAGGAAGGAAATGGGGCCAAGCAAGATCGTCGTGCCGATCGCCGCCCCGCGCACGAGTCCCTCCTGCTGCCCTGACAAGCTCCCGGCGGGCAGGGCCGCGAGCGCCTCGCGGGCTTGTTCACGAATCCGGTTTGCTTCGTCGATCTGCTCTTTGAGTGGACCGCCGATGTAGTCGATCTGTGCCTGGATCTCCCCCGCGGCGTACTGAAACTTGGATACGGCAGCATCGCCCGCCAAGCCTGCAATACCGGGCTCGTTGGCCACTCGACTGACGACCTGCTTGAGCGTTGCTAGCGCGCTGTTTAGTTCCTCGTAGCTCGGCAGCCCCCACGGAACGGTGGGCTCGGCCAATTCTCGAAGACTCTCTTCCCAAGGTCCGGTCATGCTGCCCGCTCCTTACCCGCCTTGCGGCGCTGACTGACGACGATAATGACGGTAATGACGATTGCCGCGACGACGAGAAGGCTGAGTCCAATGGCTACCCACAGTGCGATGGGGGCCGCATCGGATTGAGAAGCCCCGTTCTGCTCACGGTATTTGTCGATCGAACTCGATCTCTCGTCGGGCGAGTACCCATTCGCTTTCGCCTGCGCGATCTGCTCTTCCGTCGGGAAACCCGCAGGCTTTCCCATGAGGGGAGTCTCGTCCGGCAACGTTGTGGGGTCGACGGTGAGGAGGGAAGGAAGCCATGCCGCTCCGTACCCGTACCCGTCTTCCGTGCGTGTCGGTGTGTGTTGTGCGCCGTTCGTTGTTGCGACGAGTGCCTGGACCAGCTGGTTGCCTGTAGCTTGTGGCGACCTCTGTGCGGCCAATGCGAGCATGCCCGCGATGATTGGGGGAGCGAACGAAGAGCCTGTGGCTCCCACGGACGTGCTCCAATCGCCCATGCTTCCTACTGCCGGCATGTCGACGCCGGCGGCGACGACGGTCGTCTGTGGAATGACGAACGGTTCGCCGTCCTCTGTTTGCAGGTTGCCGTCTCGGTCGATTCCGGTTGCCGACACAACGCCGTTGAAAGACCCGAGGTCGTCGTATCTCGCCCCCAGCACGCCCGGGTTGATTGAGGCTGCGATGACCACTGCGCCGTGGGAGATCGCATAGGCCACGGCGGGAGCGTCGTCTACACGCGCTGTTCCCCCGATGCTCGTGAAGATAATCTTCGCGCCGTCATCGGTCGCTTGCTTGACACCCGCAGCAAACTCCGTGATCTGTGCACCGTCGGCCGTGTTACATGAGGGCCCGTCATCTTCGCCGTATCCGTAGAACGTCACGTCGGCGTCGGGAGCAATCCCTCGGACGCCCCCTGCCCCCGTCCCATTGCCGATAACGTACGCAGCCATTGTGGTTCCGTGGACGGAGGCGCTCGTCGCTTCCGTGGTGGCCACGGTTGTCTTGTTGACGCATAGAGGCTGATCAAAGACCTTCAGGCTCCGACCTTCGAACACCGGAAGATCGGGATTGATTTGCTTCTCTAGGACTGCGACCTTTACGCCCTTCCCAGTTAGGCCTTGTTGATGGGCATTGTCGACCCCGTATGCGCCCCACCAGTAGTCGAGATTCGCCTGGGCGGTCGACTCGTTTGCCGTTGCGGCCGCCGCGGGCGCGACCGTGCCGGTGAATATGGCGGCTGAGGCTAGGACTGCGGCGCAGAGCTTTATTACGCGCGTAGTTCTCACTGAGCTGCCCCAGGAAGCACCCCGCGGACGCCTGCGGCGCCACCGGAAGTGCCGGCGGATCCGGCCAGGGAAGGTGCTGTTGCGGCGGTCTCAATGAGCGACGTCGTCTGCGCAGCCTCGGACGCGCTCAACTCATCTCGTTCACGGAGCGTGTTGACGGCTGCGGAAAGGGCCTGCGCATTCTCGTGCACGTACTGCTGAACGCGTCCTACTTCAGCAGCCAACTGCTGTGCCCGTGTCCGGAGGTGGCCCATGAAATCAGCCGCCGTCGCACCCTGGGACGGGCCCTCGACCTGGCTCACGCTCGCCTGAGGCGGCAGCTCGCTCGCCACTGAGGTGACCAACTGCGCGTTGTAGTTGGCAAGGTCGCCGTCGAGACGGATCACGTTGGCCATGAGGATCACTCGTTTCTTCGCGATCGAGAGGGTGCGGTCAGACGGCTGACGCCGCCGAAAAAGATGTGGGGCGGCCCGAACGGGCCGCAAGAGCCGGCGGCCGCCTCAGCGACCGCCGGCTCGAGGCGACTCAGACGAAGCGGCCGGCGGCGGACTTGTCGGTCGAGGTGTAGCCCTGGGCGATCTCGTCGGTCTTGCCGGCGATCTGCTGCAGGAGCTCGTTCAGGCGGGTGATGGACTGGGTCCACTGGGCCTGAGCCTGGTCGTAAGCGGTCTGAGCCTCACCATCCCACGAGGAGCGGAGGGCGTTGACCTGCGACTCGAGCTCGTCGAGGCGGGTGCGGATGCCGGAGGCACCGTTGCGGATCTGACCCGAGAGCGCGATGACCTGCTCGGGACGAACGGACATGGACTGCATGAGAGTTCCTTCTTTCGTGTCGAGCGGGGTCAGCCGAGCAGGGAGCCCAGGTTGCCGATGGTCTGCTGGTGCGACTCTTCGGACGCGGCCTGGTCGCGCTCGGTGCCGCGGAGGGCATCCTCGAGCGTGACGAGCACGTTGTTGAGCTTGGTGGTCTCTTCGTTCCAACGCTGCATGAGCTGCGTGTACGAGCCGGCTGCGGCGCCGGTCCAGAAACCGGCCACCTGGTCGAGCTCGGTGCGAACCTTGCGCACCTGCTCGTCGATGCCCGACTTCGCGGTATTGACCGCTTCGGCCCCTCGACGAAGCGCACCCTCCTGGGCTGCGATGAGATCTGCCACTGTGTCTCCTCGATGTTCCTCCGGGCGCGCCCGGGCGTTGCGGATCGAATACGCGCGCGGGGATAGATGACCCGCACACGGCGTCGATGGAGGAACCGGAGCCCCCCACCGGACTTCGAACTTACGTAAAGCCTCCCCCCGGTTCAAGCCTCTTGCGCAATTTGAAAGATGACAAAACTCTCATCTTTATCCCCGGTGAACCGTGGAAAGGCGAACACGGTTCCGCGCGGGACGGATACGCTGGTGCGGTTGCGGCCTGAGGGCCGGAGAGCGCGAGAACGAGGGGGACCGTTGAGCGCAGAGGTGATGCAGGGGCGTCGTGTGGCGCTCATCGATGGCGAATCCCGGTTCGACCTGGTCGTTCCTCTTCGCGCCCGCGTCGACGACGTCCTACGGGCGGCCGGTTCCGACACCGCCCGCGGCACCCGCGTCGTGGGGATCTCGGGCCGCGAGATCGACCGGTCGACGGCGATGACCTCTCTCGAAGACGGAGTCGTCCTCGTGCTGGTCGACCCCGGCGCCTCTCTTCCCGACGCTGTCGCCCGCGCCGCTGCGGCGCCGAGCGCGATGCGTGTCTCGGCCGCGTGGTGGGTGCTGGCCGCGGGCGGTGGCATCCTGGCCCTCCTCCGTCTCGTCGGCGGCGATGGCATTCCGGCCTCTGTGCGCGGGCCCGTCGCGGTGCTGGCGCTCCTCGCCGCTCTGTCCGCGGGCGCGGTGTTCGCGCTGCGCGCCCGTTCACGCACGCCGATCCTCGCTCCCGTAGTGGGTGTGATCGGTCTCGCTTTCGGCGGCGGTGTCGCGGTGGTCCCCGGCCTCCCCGCCTCCGCCCCGCTCGTCGCGATCTTCACGGGTCTTCTCGCGGGGGCCGTCGTCGCCGGCGTCGTCGGCGTGCTCGGCGCCACCGAGACCCTGCGGGCGCAGAGTCGCACGGCGACGATCGTGCTCGCCGTTCTGGCCGCTGTCTGGGGTCTCTCGCTGCTGATGCACCTCGACCCGTCGGCGCCGGCCGCTGTGACCCTGGGTCTGGTCCCGGTGGCGCAGCGCGTGCTGCAGTCGAGCCTCGTCGACGTGGCCCCCGGGACCTTCATCGACTACGGCCGCTTCCAGAGCACGCGCTGGACGGTGCGCCAGAACCTCCCCGACGAGGTCCGCACCATCGAAGCCGACGACGCCGACGCGCTGGTCGAACGCTCCACGGCCCGCCTCACGATCGGGGTGGTTCTCCTGATCTCCGCCGGGGCCGCCAGCGCGTTCACGGCGCTGCCGACCTTCGACACCGACAACCCGGTCGTCCTGGGCGGCCGCATCGCTCTGGCGGCGACCGTCGTCCTCGCCCTCCTGCTCAGCTCCCGCCGCAGCACGGTCCCGTTCCTGAGATGGGTCGAGCGGCTGGGGGCGGCCGCCGTCGTGGTCGCCGTCCTGATGGCGCTCCTGCCAAGGGTCTCTCCCGACATGCTGGTCGTCGTCGCCGGCATCCTTCTGGTGGTCGGCCTGGCATCGGCCCTGCTGGTCGTCCCGGTCGGTCGCGGATTGCGTTCTCTGGGCTGGTCGCGCACCGGCGACATCTTCGAGGCGCTGGCCACGGCGCTGTCCCTTCCGGCGGGCATGCTCGCCGCCGGAGCAGTGGAGATCGCGCGTGCGATGATGGCGACATGACGCAGCTGACGCCGTTCGGCGCGCCCGCGACGGTGGGGGTGCGCGTAGGAGCCTTCAGTGTCGACGCGGCCCTCGTGGTCATCGCCTCGGGCGTGGCATCCCTTCTCGCATCTCCCGTGCTGGGAGCGGCGGTCGCCGCCGAGGCCCTGCTCGGCCTGTGGATCCTCCAGGCGCGGCGTGGCGTCACTCCAGGGGCTCTGCTGTTCGGGCTGCGCACCGCGCGCGCCGAAGAGCCCGTCGTGCCGGGTGCCGGCCGCGCCTTCGTCCGGGGCCTTCTCGTGGTGTTGGGCGGCTTCGTCCTCCTCGCCGGCGCGTGGGTCGTCGTCGCCTCGGCGGCGTTCGACACGTCGGGCCGTCGGCGCTCCTGGGCCGATCGCGCCGCGGGAACGGTTCTGCTGTCCGTGCCTCGCGGAAAGCAGACTCCGGATGCCGACGAGCCCCGCAGTCTGTCGGAGCCCACCGTCCAGCGCACCGGCGCAGCCCGCGAGCCGCTGCGCATGGATTCGTCGGCGGCGGCCCTTCCGCTCGCGCAGGCGTGGGACGCCCCCATCATCGCGATCGAGGCGCCGAGCGTCGCGGGTGAGCGGCCCGCGACCATCGCCCCCGAGCCCGTCGCCCCGTCGCCGACTGCTCCCACGCGCACCCCGGGCGTCGGCCGCGCGCAACTGCTCGTCGTCTTCGACACCGGTCAGCGCGAACAGTTCGACCTGCCCGCCGCCGTCAACTTCGGTCGCGCCCCCGTCGCCGATCAGCCGAACGACGTGCTCATCTCGGTCGACGACCCCGACCGCCTCATCTCGAAGACCCACCTGCGACTCGAGCACGACGGTGAGACCGCGTGGGTCACCGACGCCGGATCCACGAACGGATCGGAGCTGATCGACGACGACGGCACCGTCCACGTGCTGCGCCCCGGTTCCCGCACCCTGCTCGAGGAGGGCACCCGCGTGCGCCTCAGCGAACGCGTCTTCACCCTGAGTCGTCTGATCGGAGGTCCGGTGTGAGCACGGGTCCGCGCATCGCCCCGCCGTCCCTGCCCAACGGGCGGATCGTGCTCCAGCCGCCACCCGAACTCGTGCCGAACGAGGGGGGCAGCGGCATCCTGACCTCCCTCCTGCCGATGCTCGGCAGCGTGGGCGCCATCGTGATGGTGACCATCTCGAACAGCGGGCCGACGGGCTTCCTCATCGGTGGCATGTTCCTGCTGTCGTCCCTCGGCTTCGTGGCGGTCAACGGGTGGCGTCAGCGTGCCCAGCGCAATGCGCAGGTGCTCGGCAATCGCCGCGAATACCTCGCCTACCTGTCCGACCTGCGTGACACCGTGCGCGTCGCGGCTCGCAAGCAGCGCCGCCACGGCGGGTGGATCATGCCGGCCCCGGCAGCTCTGCCGTTCATCGCCGAGGAGCGCTCGCGCGTGTGGGAGCGTCAGCCCGGCGACGAGACGTTCCTCCTCGCCCGCATCGGCGTCACCGACCAGCCGCTCAGCCTCACGCTCGAGGCGCCCGAGCTCCCGCCCCTGGCCCAGCTCGACCCGGTGGCCGCGTCGGCCGCGCACCGCTTCATGCTGACCCACGAGATGCAGCGCGATCTGCCGCTGGGATTCCCCCTCGGCGACTACTCGCGCATCGAGCTCGTGGGCTCCGACGAAGACGCCGTCCGCAGTCTTGCGCGCTCGCTGGTGGCCTCCGCCGCGACCCTGCACGACCCCGAAGACGTCATCATCGCGATCCTCGCCGGTCCCGCGCAGATGCCCGCGTGGGACTGGGCCAAGTGGCTCCCGCACGCGATGTCGTCGCGTGTGCAGGACCGGCTCGGCCCCGCGCGCATGATCTCGGCATCGCTCGACGAGCTCGTCGACATGCTGCCCCCGCAGCTCTCCACGCGTCCGCGCTTCACACCTGGCGGGGGAGTGACCCCGCACGTGGTGCTCATCGTGGACGGCGTCGAGACCCCCGCGAACAGCCCGCTCGTCGGCCTCGATGGCGCGCAGGGCGTGACCGTGATCGACCTGCCCCCGCGCTGGGACGAACTCGACGACCCCCACGTCGCGCGCGTCGCGCTCGCAGAGGCGCCCGTCGTCGCGCGGGGCCGTCGCGCCGAGTCGAAGCCGGTCGTCGCCCCCGCCGAGTTCATCGACGGAGCGGGCCGGGCCCAGACCTTCATTCCGGATGCCATGACCATCGCCGAGGCGGAGGCCACCGCCCGACGGCTCATGCCGCTGCGGCCGGCGCCCATGGTGGTCGTCGACGCGCCGACCACGCAGGGACAGCTGGAGCTCACCGAGCTGCTCGGACTGCCCGACGTTCGCACGGTGAACTTCGATCAGGCGTGGACGCGCCGCCTCGAGCGCGACCGCCTGCGCGTGCCGATCGGTCAGGAACCCTCGGGCACCCCGCTCATCCTCGACCTCAAGGAGTCCGCGTCGCAGGGCATGGGCCCGCACGGCGTCATGGTCGGCGCGACCGGTTCGGGTAAGTCCGAGGTGCTGCGCACGCTGGTGCTCGCGCTCGCGATGACGCACTCGCCCGAGCAGCTCAACTTCGTGCTCGTCGACTTCAAGGGTGGCGCGACGTTCGCCGGCATGGCCGAGATGCCGCACGTGTCGGCGGTCATCACCAACCTCGGCAGCGAGCTCGCGCTCGTCGACCGCTTCCAGGACGCCCTGCAGGGAGAGGTCGTGCGGCGCCAGGAACTGCTGCGCGCCGCGGGCAACTTCGCGAACGTCGGCGAGTACGAGACCGCGCGCCTCGGCGGTCGGTCCGACCTGGCCCCGTTGCCGGCTCTGCTCGTCGTCGTCGATGAGTTCTCGGAGCTGCTGACGGCCAAGCCCGAGTTCGTCGACAGCTTCCTCAACATCGGCCGCGTCGGTCGATCCCTGCACGTGCACCTGCTGCTGGCATCCCAGCGCCTCGAAGAAGGAAAGCTCCGCGGTCTCGACACGTACCTGTCGTACCGGATCGGTCTGCGCACCTTCTCGGCCGCCGAGTCGCGCACGATCATCGGAACCCCCGACGCGTACACGCTGCCGCAGGAGCCCGGAGTCGGATTCCTCAAGAGCGACACCGAGAACCTCGTGCAGTTCCGTGCGGCGTACGTCTCGGGCCGCCCGAAGGGCAACGCCCGTCTGAACGTGGACGACCTGGAGTCCGGGTCGACGGGCCCGGCCCGCGTCGAGGTCTTCACCGCCCTCGCCCAGCCCGACGACGAGCCGGTCGAAGAGAACACGGATGCCACGCCCGCGGCCCTCGCCACCCCGGCCACCGACAAGCGCTCGACCTTCCAGATCGCCGTGGACCGCATGAAGGACCGCGGGCCCGAGGCGCACCAGGTGTGGCTGCCGCCGTTGGCCGACCCGGCCCCGCTCGACGAGCTCATGCCCGACCTCGCGGAGGACCCGGCCCTCGGGCTCGTCTCGCGTCGTTGGCGCGAGGCGGGAGCGCTCACCGTGCCGATCGGCGTCGTCGACATCCCTCTGGAGCAGCGTCGCGATCACCTCACGGTGTCGCTCGGTGGCGCCGCCGGTCACGTGGCGATCGTCGGCTCCCCGCTGAGCGGAAAGTCGACTCTCGCGCGCACCCTCGTCTCGGCCCTGGCGCTGACCGGAACCCCGCAGGAGTTCCAGTTCTTCGTGCTCGACTTCGGCGGCGGTGGCTTCACCGCGATGCAGAAGCACCCGCACATCTCGGGCGTGGCCACCCGCACCGAGCCCGAGGCCGTCCGCCGGGCGATCGCCGAGGTCGAGGCGGTGCTCGACGCGCGCGAGCAGTACTTCCGCCGCAACGCCGTCGACTCGATCGAGACCTATCGCTCGCGGCGGCGCGACGGGCGTCTCGACGATGGATTCGGCGACGTGTTCCTCATCATCGACGGCTGGTCGACGCTCCGGTCGGAGTTCGAACCGCTCGAGGCGCGGGTGCAGACGATCGCCGCTCGCGGCCTCAGCTTCGGTGTGCACGTCGTCGTCACCGCGAACCGGTGGCTCGAGATCCGCGCGAACCTCAAGGACCTCATTCAGACGCGCCTCGAACTGCGCTTGGGCGACCCCACCGACTCGGACGTCGACCGCAAGCAGGCGGCCAACGTCCCGGTCGGCCAGCCCGGCCGCGGTCTCGCCGTGTCGAAGCTGCAGATGCTCACGTCCGTCCCGCGCATCGACGGCTCGGACGACCCCTCGACGATCGCCGACGGTGTCGCCGACATGATCGGCAGGATCACGAACGCCTGGCACGGGGAGCCGGGGCCGAAGCTCCGCTTGCTGCCCGAGAACATCTCGCTCGACGAGGTGCGCGCCCTCGCCGAGCCGGGCGATCGCCGGATGCTGCTCGGCATCGAAGAAGCGCAGCTTTCGCCCTTCGGCATCGACCCCCGCGTCGAACCGCACCTGTTCGTCTACGGCGACTCGGGGATGGGCAAGTCGTCGTTCCTGCGCGGCGTGGCCAAAGAGATCCAGCGGCTGTACACGCCCGCCGAGGCGAAGATCTTCGTCGTCGACTACCGCCGTGCCCTGCTCGGCGAGATCCCCGACGAGTACCTCGGCGCGTATCTCACCTCGCACGATCTGGCCACGGGCGGGATGAACGACCTGTCGCAGTACTTCTCGACGCGCATTCCCGGGCCCGATGTCACACCGACCCAGCTGCGGGAACGCAGCTGGTGGAAGGGCGCCGAGGGGTTCATCCTCATCGACGACTACGACCTGGTCGCCACGAGCCAGGGCAACCCGATCGCGGTGCTGCAGCCCCTGCTGGCCCAGGCCGGTGACCTCGGTCTGCACGTCATCCTGACCCGCCGTTCGGGCGGTGCCAGTCGTGCCGCGTACGACCCGATCATCCAGCGCTTCACCGACCTGGGTGTCACCGGCATCCTGCTCGGGGGAAACCCCGAGGAGGGGGCGCTCATCGGTCGAGTGAAGCCGGAGCGAGCGGCCCCCGGCCGTGCGCAGATCGTCAGCCGCGAGCAGGGCCTCCTCGCCTCGCAGCTGGTGTTCGCGCCGCCCACGCACTGATCCGAGGGTCCTCCACAGCAGCCTCTTCCGCCCCGGCATCCCCCGATGGATGCCGGGGCGGTGTGCGTGTCGGTGGCCCGGGTTACCGTTGGGCGGTGACTTATCCCGGCGCCGCATCCGAGTCGTACGCCGACGCACCGCCCGAGCCGAACGACCTCCCCGACGACCCCTACGCCGGCGCCGACTGGGATCCCGACCAGTTCGCTCCGCCCGAGGATTTCGACGCCCCGCCGCCGCCGGTCGACCCGTCGTCCCCGTTCGCGCGCGCGGTGGCCGTCACCGGCACCGCGCGAGAGCTCCCGGCCGTTCGCGACTTCACGGGCCGGGATCCGCGCGAGGTCCTGCACGAGGTGTACGGGTACGACGCCTTCCGCGGTGATCAAGCCGAGATCGTGCAGCACGTCGTGAACGGCGGAGACGCCGTCGTGCTCATGCCCACCGGTGGCGGAAAGAGCGTCACTTACCAGGTGCCCGCGCTGGTACGCCCGGGCACGGGTCTCGTCGTCAGCCCCCTGATCGCCCTGATGCACGACCAGGTCGAGGCCCTCATCGCCAACGGCGTGCGCGCGGGCTACCTCAACTCCACGCAGGCGCCCGCTGAACGGCAAGCCGTCGAGCAGGCGTATCTCGCGGGTGAGCTCGACCTTCTCTACGTCGCGCCCGAGCGGCTCAACGGCGCGCAGACCCTGGCCTTCCTCGCGCGCGGTCGGCTCAGCGTCATCGCCATCGACGAGGCGCACTGCGTGTCGCAGTGGGGACACGACTTCCGGCCCGATTACCTCGCCCTCGGCGACCTCGCCGACCGGTTCCCCGATGTCCCGCGCATGGCCCTCACCGCCACGGCCACCCCCGCGACCGCGCAGGAGATCGTCGAGCGGCTGCGCCTGCGCGACGCGCGCGGGTTCGTCGCGAGCTTCGACCGCCCCAACATCCAATACCGCATCGACGCCAAGGTCGACCCGCGTCGGCAGCTCGTGCAGTTCATCCGCTCGCAGCCCGAGGGCTCTGCCGGCATCGTCTACGCGTTGAGTCGCAAGAGTGTGGAGCAGACGGCGGCCTATCTCAGCGCGCAGGGCCTCGACGCTCTGCCGTACCACGCGGGTCTCGACGCCTCCGTGCGGGCAGCCAACCAGTCGCGTTTCCTCCGCGACGACGGCGTGATCATGGTCGCCACGATCGCCTTCGGCATGGGAATCGACAAGCCCGACGTGCGTTTCGTCGCGCACATCGACCTGCCCAAATCTGTCGAGGGGTACTACCAAGAGACCGGCCGCGCCGGGCGCGACGGCGATCCCTCGACCGTATGGATGGCGTACGGTCTGGGGGACGTGGTCCAGCAGCGTCGAATGATCGACCAGTCGCCGGGCGATCGGTCGTACAAGATGCGTCTCGGCCAGCACCTCGACGCGATGCTCGCCCTCTGCGAGACGGTCGGATGCCGTCGGCAGAACCTCCTCGACTACTTCGGGCAGCGATCCGAGCCGTGCGGGAACTGCGACACGTGTCTGACTCCGCCCGACACCTGGGACGGCCTCGTCGCGGCGCAGAAGCTCCTCTCCACGATCGTGCGGCTGCAGCGCGAGCGCGGCCAGGCCTTCGGCGCGGGTCATCTCATCGACATCCTGCGCGGAGCGAAGACCGAACGCATCGCGCAGCAGGGCCACGACCGGCTCAGCACCTACGGCCTCGGCGCCGATCTGTCCGACCAGGACTGGCGCAGCGTCATCCGCCAGCTTCTCGCTCGCGGCATCATCGTCGCGCAAGGCGACTACGGCACGCTCGCCCTCAGCGAGGCCTCGGCCGGCGTCCTGCGCGGCGAGACGCCCGTGCCGTTGCGCCGCGACGCTCTCGGACGCACCGGGGGAGGCGGGGGCGGCAGCCGGCAGCGCAAGTCCAGCGCCGACGACGTCGCCGCCGGCGACCGCGACCTGTTCGAGGCGCTCCGCGCGTGGCGCGCCGAGAAGGCTCGCGAGCAGGGCGTACCGGCCTACATCGTGTTCGGCGACGCGACTCTGCGAGCGATCGCGGCCGCGCGCCCGAGCTCGGTCGACGACCTCGACGGGATCACCGGCATTGGCGCGAAGAAGCGAGAGGCGTACGGCGACGGGATCCTGACCGTCGTCGCCGCGAACTGACGCGGCCCGCCGCGCATCGGCGGGCACGTGCTGTGCGGCCGCCATCCGCGTGGCGCCCGCACCCACGGCATCCACTCGGCGCTCAGCGCACACACGGGAATGTTGACCACCCACAACGACCCGTCGAAGCGAGACGCGGCGTCGTTGTCGGTATCGCACAGGGTGTTTGGGCTCACGTTGTGGGACACCTACCGTGGTAAGAGTCCTTTGCAACGTCGAAAGGTGCCGAAATGACCGACGCCGCCGTCCGTCCCACCACGCCCGCCACGAGCACGCGTACGCCCGTCGGGGGTGCCCCGACCGCACCGCACAGTGCCGCGGAGGCCTCCGAAGCGCGCATCGACACCGAGCGTGTCACCGACCTGCTTCTCGGCACCTGGGGCGACACCCGTCGCCAGGCGCGCGAGATGATCAAGGATCCCGCCCTGTGGCGCGACGACAGCCTCGGGATGGACGCGCATCGCGAGCGCACCCTCAGCCAGCTGCACCTGCTCGTCCAGAACAAGGCCGTGCACCGCGCGTTCCCCAAGCGTCTGGGCGGCGAAGAGAACAACGGTGCCAACATCGCCGGCTTCGAGGAGCTCGTCGCCGCCGACCCGAGCCTCCAGATCAAGTCGGGGGTGCAGTGGGGCCTGTTCGGCTCGGCGGTCCTCCAGCTCGGAACCCGGGAGCACCACGACAAGTGGCTGCCGGGCATCATGAGCCTCGAGATCCCCGGCGCCTTCGCGATGACCGAGACCGGCCACGGATCCGACGTCTCGGCGATCGGCACGACGGCGACCTACGACCCCGAGACCGAGGAATTCGTCGTCCACACGCCGTTCCGCGGCGCGTGGAAGGACTACCTCGGCAACGCCGCCGTGCACGGCAAGGCGGCGACGGTGTTCGCCCAGCTCATCACCAAGGGCGTGAACCACGGAGTGCATTGCTTCTACGTGCCCCTCCGCGACGACGACGGCAACTTCCTTCCCGGTATCGGCGGCGAAGACGACGGCCTCAAGGGCGGCCTGAACGGCATCGACAACGGGCGCCTGCACTTCGACCAGGTGCGCGTGCCCCGCACGAACCTGCTCAACCGCTACGGCGACGTCGCCGCCGACGGCACGTACTCGAGTGACATCGCGAGCCCGGGTCGTCGCTTCTTCACCATGCTCGGCACCCTCGTGCAGGGTCGCGTCTCGCTCGACGGCGCCGCCGCCTGGGCCTCGGCCATCGGCCTCATCATCGCGATCACATACGGCAATCAGCGCCGCCAGTTCGACTCCGGCAACGGCACCCCCGAGGTGACCCTGCTCGACTACGGAAAGCACCAGCGTCGCCTGCTCCCGCGTCTGGCGACCACGTACGCGCAGATCTTCGCGCACGACGAGTTCCTGCAGAAGTTCGACGGCGTCTTCAGCGGCCGGCTCGACACGGATGCCGACCGCGAAGACCTCGAGACCCTCGCCGCCGCGCTCAAGCCGTTGTCGACCTGGCACGCCCTCGACACCCTGCAGGAGTCGCGCGAGGCATGCGGCGGACAGGGCTTCCTGTTCGAGAACCGTCTCGTGGGCCTGCGCGCCGACCTCGACATCTACGTCACCTTCGAGGGCGACAACAACATCCTGCTGCAGCTGGTCGGCAAGCGACTTCTCGCCGACTACGCCAAGCAGTTCAAGGGCAAGGATGCCAAGCAGCTCGCCGCCTTCGCCGTCGGACAGACCGCCGGCAAGCTGTTCCACGGTGCCGGCATGCGTCAGCTCGGCCAGGCGGTCAGCGACTTCGGGTCGACCGCGCGCTCCGTCGAGAAGGGGCTCCGCGCCGAGCAGCAGCACGAGCTGCTGGCGGGACGCGTCCAGCAGATGATCGCCGACATCGCCGGGCGTCTCCGTCCGGCATCCAAGCTCTCCCGTGAAGACGCCGCCGCGCTCTTCAACGAGAACCAGGCGCAGCTGATCGAGGCCGCGCGAGCTCACGGCGAGCTTCTCCAGTGGGAGGCGTTCACCGATGCGATCAACCGCGTCACGGATCGCGACACCCTGACGGTGCTCACCTGGCTGCGCGACCTGTTCGGCCTGCAGCTCATCGAGAAGCACCTCGCCTGGTACCTGATCAACGGACGCCTGTCGACGCAGCGCGGCACGGCCGTGACGAGCTACATCGACCGCCTCTGCACGCGGCTCCGTCCGCACGCACAGGACCTCGTCGACGCGTTCGGTTACGGCCCCGAGCACATCCGTGCCTCGATCGCGTCGGGCGTCGAAGACGACCGTCAGAACGAAGCCGCGTCGTACTACGCGGCGCAGAAGGCCGCGGGCACCGCTCCGATCCCCGAGAAGAAGCCCGCCAAGTGACGCGCGAAGCGGGCGGCGGTCGGAAGGGGGGCGCCGCCGTCCGCTTCGCGTCTCTTCGCGTTTGACGTGCCATGTCGGTGGTCGGCTCTAGCCTGAGGTGATGAGCGACGTCCTGATCGGTCTCGACGGCACCGCCCGCTGCGCGTGGGCCGGCGCCGACGCCGAGTACCAGCGGTATCACGACGAGGAGTGGGGTACCGCTCTGCACGGCGACCGACCGCTGTTCGAGAAGATGAGCCTCGAGGGCTTTCAAGCGGGGCTGTCGTGGATCACGATCTTGCGCAAGCGTCCGCGCTTCCACGAGGTGTTCGACGGGTTCGACCCCGCCGCGGTGGCGGCGTTCGGCCCCGACGACGTCGAGCGGTTGATGCAGGATGCCGGCATCGTCCGCAACCGCGCGAAGATCGAGGCGGTGATCGGGAACGCCGGCATCGTCGCCGAGATGGCCGAGGGCGAGCTCGACACGCTGATGTGGTCGTTCGCGCCGGCCGCGCACACCCCGCCTCGCGTGTTCGCCGATGTCCCCGCCGTCACCCCCGAATCGACAGCTCTCAGCAAGGAGCTCCGCCGCCGCGGTTTCCGCTTCGTCGGCCCCACCACGATGTACGCGCTCATGCAGTCGTCGGGCATGGTCGACGACCACGTGGCGGGCTGCTGGCGCGCGGTCGCGTGACGCACCGCTAGACTGGACTCATCGGGAGCATTCGCTCCCTGCGTCGTCGAACGCACCGGCCCCCATTTCGTTGGGCCTTTGACCTTCACGGCGAACGGATGCGCCACCCGGCGCCTTCGCCCCCTGCAGCCGCAGCATCGCGGCATCCCGAACCGCCGTGTGCGTGTGCGCCGCGGCTGGAGTATTCATGACGTCCCAGACTTTCGCCGACCTCGGCGTGCCCGCCCCCCTCGTCGACGTTCTCGCCTCGCAGGGCAAGAACGACGCGTTCCCCATCCAGGCAGACACCCTGCCCGACACCCTCGCCGGCCGTGACGTGCTCGGCCGCGGCAAGACCGGCTCGGGCAAGACCCTCGCCTTCTCTCTTCCTCTCGTGGCGCGCCTCGCCGGCAAGAACGACCGCCGTCGCGGCCGCAAGCCCCGCGCCCTCGTGCTCGCTCCCACCCGCGAACTCGCCAACCAGATCGACGAGGTCATCAAGCCCCTCGCCGCGGCCTACGGCCTGGTCACCACCACTGTTTACGGCGGCGTGAACCAGAAGCGCCAGGTCGACGCGTTCAACGGCGGCGTCGACATCCTGGTCGCGTGCCCCGGTCGCCTCGAAGACCTCATCGGTCAGGGCCACGCGAGCCTCGACGACGTCGAGATCACCGTGCTCGACGAGGCCGACCACATGGCCGACCTCGGCTTCCTCCCCGGTGTCACGCGTCTGCTGTCGCGCACGCCCGCCGATGGCCAGCGCATGCTGTTCTCGGCCACCCTCGACAACGGGGTGGACAAGCTCGTCAAGCGCTTCCTGCGCAACGAGGTGCTGCACTCGGTCGACGAGGCGCACTCGCACGTCGCCGCGATGACCCACCACGTCTTCGCCCCCGCCGACGCCGACGCCAAGAAGGAGCTCGTGCAGACGCTCGCCTCGGGCACCGCGCGCCGCATCCTGTTCATGCGTACCAAGCACCAGGCCAAGAAGCTCGCGAAGGCCCTGACGGCCGCGGGCATCCCCTCGGTCGACCTGCACGGAAACCTGTCGCAGCCGCAGCGCGACCGCAACCTCGCCGCCTTCGGCGACGGCCGCGCCAAGGTGCTCGTCGCGACCGACGTCGCCGCCCGCGGCGTCCACGTCGACGGCGTCGAGCTGGTCGTGCACGTCGACCCGCCCGTCGAGCACAAGGCGTACCTGCACCGCTCGGGCCGTACGGCCCGTGCCGGCACCGCCGGCGACGTCGTCACGATCATGCTGCCCGAGCAGCGTCGCGACACCCTCGACATCCTGCGCAAGGCCAAGATCTCGGCCACGCCCACCGCCGTGACGCCGACCTCTCCCGAGGTCGTCGCCCTCGTCGGCGAGGTCGCTCCGTACGTCAAGCCCGAGCCGATCGTCGCGCAGCCCCAGGGCGGCGGACGCTCGCAGGGCGCGAACGCCCAGCGCAAGCGCGCCGAGCGCGCCCAGGGCGCGGACGCCGCGGCCGCCGGCGGCGGACGTCGTCGCCGTGGCCGTGGCGCCGGCGGTCCCTCGGCCGACGCCCCCGCCGCCGCGGGCCACGCGCCGCAGGGCGGCCGCAGCCAGGGCCAGCGCTCCGGTGCCGGTCGCGGCCAGGGCGCCGGTGGCGGACAGCGCGCCGGAGCGGGCGCCTCGCGTTCGCAGGGCGCGGGCCGCTCGGCATCCGGAACCCCGACGACCGGGATGGTCGTCGGCGCGCGCAGCCCCCGCACGAACCGTCGCGCCCAGGGCTGATCCACGTCACGAAGCCCCCGCAGATCCGTCTGCGGGGGCTTCGTCGTTTCGCGGAGTCGTCACCGGCGATGCGGGCCGGGTGGGGGATCCAGCGTCCTCGCGCGCGCACGTCTCGCGGATGTCCGAGGTGTCCGCCACACTAGGGGGCGACCCGAGGAGCAGCGCATGAACGGTCCCGATACCCACGACGTCATCCGCGTTCGCGGTGCACGCGAGAACAACCTCAAGAACGTCGACCTCGACGTGCCCAAACGTCGGCTGACGGTCTTCACGGGAGTCAGCGGGTCGGGCAAGTCGTCGCTCGTCTTCGGGACGATCGCGGCGGAGTCGCAGCGGCTGATCAACGAGACGTATCCGACGTTCGTGCAGCAGTTCATGGGTGAGCTGTCCCGTCCCGACGTCGACGCGCTCGAGAACCTCAGCGCCACCATCCGCGTCGATCAGGAGCGGATGGCGGCCAACGCGCGCTCCACCGTCGGCACGGCGACCGACGTGCACGCCATGCTGCGCGTGCTCTTCAGCAGGCTCGGTCAGCCGCACGTCGGGTCGTCTCAAGCCTTCTCGTTCAACGTCCCATCCGTGTCGGGCGCGGGTGCCGTGACCATCGCGACCGGCGCCAAGAAGGGGCAGAAGGAGCGCCGATCGTTCGAGATCACGGGCGGGATGTGCCCCGACTGCGAGGGTCTCGGCCAGGTCAGCGACATCGACCTCGACCAGCTGGTCGATCCGACACTTTCGCTCAACGCCGGGGCGATCCTGGTGCCGGGCTACACGGCCGACGGGTGGATGGTGCGCGTCTACAGTGAGTCGGGCTTCGTCGACGCCGACAAGCCGGTGGGGGAGTTCAGCGACCAGGAACGCCAGGACTTCCTCTACAAAGAGCAGACCAAGGTCCGCATCGCGAACACGAACATGACTTACGAAGGCCTCGTACCCAAGGTCACCAAGAGCATGTTGCAGAAGGATCGCGACGCCCTGCAGCCGCACATCCGCGCGTTCGTCGATCGGGCCGTCACCTTCGTGGCGTGCCCGGCGTGCGGGGGGACCCGCCTCAACGAGGGCGCTCGATCATCGCGGATCGGCGAGGTCAACATCGCGGATGCCGCGGCCATGCAGATTACCGATCTCGCTGCCTGGGTGCGCACGATCGACGACCCGATGGTCGCTCCCCTCATCCAGGGCCTGCGCGAGACCCTCGACGCCTTCGTGCACATCGGGCTCGGGTATCTGTCCTTGGATCGCGCGAGCGGCTCGCTGTCGGGTGGCGAGGCGCAACGAACGAAGATGATCCGGCACCTCGGCTCGAGCCTGAGCGACATCACCTACGTGTTCGACGAGCCCACGGCGGGGCTGCACCCGCACGACATCCAGCGTATGAACGAGACCCTGCTGCAGCTGCGCGATAAGGGCAACACGGTGCTCGTCGTCGAACACAAACCCGAGGTGATCGAGATCGCCGATCATGTGGTCGACCTCGGTCCGCGCGCGGGGCGCGGCGGCGGAACGATCCAGTTCGAAGGCGACGTCGCCGGCCTTCGGGCCTCCGCGACGTTGACGGGACGCTTCCTCGACCACCGAGCCCGGCTGAAGGACGCTGTTCGGACGGCGACCGGAGTTCTGCCGATCCGCGGCGCCTCTCAGCACAACCTGCGTGACGTCGACGTCGACGTGCCCACGGGGGTCCTCACCGTCGTGACGGGCGTCGCGGGATCGGGCAAGTCGTCGCTCATCCACGGCAATCTGCCCGCGTTCGACGACGTGGTCGTCGTCGACCAGACCGCCATCAAGGGGTCGCGGCGCAGCAGCCCCGCGACCTACACCGGCATTCTCGACGCGGTGCGCGCCGCCTTCGCCAAGGCGAACGGAGTCAAGCCGGCGCTGTTCAGCGCCAACAGCGAGGGGGCGTGTCCGGCCTGCAAGGGGCTCGGGGTCATCGTCACCCAGCTGGGTTTCCAGTCGACGGTCGAGACGGTGTGCGAGCTCTGCGGTGGCACCGGCTTTTCGGACGACGTGCTCGAGTACACGCTCGACGGCAAGAACATCGCCGAGGTCCTCGCCATGTCGGTCGATGAGGCGGCGGAGTTCCTGGTCAAAGGCCCGGCGGCGGCCGTCCTGGGGCGCCTCCGCGATGTCGGACTGGGGTATCTGACACTTGGCCAGTCCCTCAACACCCTGTCGGGCGGAGAACGTCAACGACTCAAGCTCGCGATCTCGATGGCCAAGACGGGGGCCGTGTACGTCCTCGACGAGCCCACGACGGGGCTGCACCTGGCGGACGTCGACACCCTCTTGAGACTGTTGGATCAGTTGGTGGATGCCGGCAACACGGTCGTCGTGATCGAGCACCACCAGGCGGTGATGGCGCACGCGGATTGGATCATCGATCTCGGACCGGGTGCGGGCCGCGACGGCGGCGCGATCGTCTTCGAGGGGACACCGGCCGATCTCGTCGCGAAGCGGGAGACGCTCACCGGCGAGCACCTCGCACGATACGTCGGGGTCTGACCGGCGGCTTCGCGGTCAGGCGCACAGGCGCGGTCCCGTCATGGGGCCGAGGCCGTCGCGCGGTACGAGCACGGCTGTTGCCCCCGGCCTGGCCGTATCGACGTGCTCGCGTCGGGCCGTGTGCATCGCGGCGCGAGCGCTGTCGCCGCGCCCGTCGGCGGCACGCACCGACGGGCGGCCGGCGTGCCTCAGCCGCGTGACGGAAGGGTCGCGTCGTGCAAGTGGCGATCGCCGTGAGAGAGGACCTTGACCATCACGCCGCGTCGACGGAGGTCCGCGACGGCGCGCGTCTCGTCCTCGCGCGTCAGGCCGAGAGCGTGCACGCTCGCGACGACGAGCACATCCCCGCGCGTGAGCGTCCCGAAGAATCGGTCGAGTCGGTTCGACCATCCCTCGAGGGTCTCGGGCGCGGGGTGACGGAAGCCTTCGATCGGCACGCCGAAGCGCGTGAGATCGTCGCGCTGTTGCTTGACGGTCTCCATGTCGGGGCGTGAGACCACGAGGCCGACCAGCCGCGAACCGGCGGGGCGCGCACGCCACCAGTCGCGATCGCTCTGCAGTTCGGTGAAGCACTTCGGGCACTCGGCCGCCGCGTGCACGAGTGGCACGGGGCTGGTCCCGGCGGCATCCGCAGATGACGGCATCGTCGGGATCGGATCGCTCATGGAAACCTCCGCGACCATTCTGCCGCACGACCCTGCAAAACGCCGCGCCCCGCCCGCGGCCCGGCGTCCCCCTGTGCCGGGGCGTGTCCCAGAAAGTGCTTCCTGGCGCACCGCCAGGCAGCCAGAAGTGGGACATGGTCGGGCGGCGAGCGACCCGCGTCTCCCTCGCGTCGATCCGTGTCCCAGAAGGTGTCGGGGCGTGTCCCAGAAAGTGCTGTCCGGCGCGCACCACACCGCCCAAGCGCGCCCGGGGGCCACACCCGCGCGGACCGGGCGGATATCACCGGGCCCGCCGCGGCGGGCCCGGTGGGTTCGGTTCAGTGGGCGGAGTATCCGCCGTCGACGAGGTGGTAGCTCCCCGAGATGAACGACGCGTCGTCGCTCAGCAGGAACAGCGTGAGGGCGGCGACTTCGTCGTCCGTGCCGAGGCGACCGGCGGCGTGCTCGTTCTCGAGGTGGGCCAGAGCCTCGGGCGACAGGCTCGCACGCACCAGGGGAGTGTCGATGAATCCGGGGCCGACGGCGTTGGTGCGCACGCCCTGGGCGGTGTACTCCAGCGCGGCGACCTTGGTGAGCCCGACGAGGGCGTGTTTGGCCGCCACATAAGCGGAGCTCTGGGCGATGCCCACCGAGCCGAGGACGGATGCCATGTTCACGATCGCTCCGCCACCGGAGGCGACGATCGCGGGGAGCTGGAACTTCAGCCCGTAGAACACACCGTCGAGGTTGATCGCGCGCACGCGGTCCCAGGACTCGATGTCGTAGTCGCCGATGGTCGCGGCTTGACCGCCGATGCCGGCGTTGTTCACCGCGAGATGGAGCCCGCCGTAGGTCTTCCTCGCGAATTCGACGGCCGACTCGGAGTCCTGCCACTTCGCGGTGTTCTGGGCGAAGGCGGTGGCGGTGCCGCCGACGACGGTGATCTCCTGGGCGACGCGTTCGGCGGCCTCGAGGTTGATGTCGGTGACGATCACCGAGGCGCCTTCTTTGCCGAGCTGCCGCGCGATGGCGGCACCGATTCCGCTTCCTCCGCCGGTGACGAGGGCGACTTTCTGGGCGAACCTGCTCATGGGGTACATCTCTCCCGCCGTCGAGTCACCCCGACTCTCGCGGTGACCGCATGCGCGTGAATGGAAACAGAAACCCCGCTACCGGTATTCCGCGTCAGTCGTCCGCGCCGTCGTCGATGCGCAGCTCGAGGCTCAGCTGGTCGGCGTCCAGCTCGGCGAGGGCGTGGCGCAGTGCCGCCGTGCTGAAACGCCCGTCGCGGCTCAGCTCGCCCAGGCGCTTGCGCATCGCTTCGATGGAGGCGAGACGCAGCTCCAGCAGGTCTCGCACCCGTGCGTTCGCTTCATCGTCGTCGTCCGGCGGCTGCACGAGCCGGGCACCGGCGCGCTCGACCAGGTCGGCGGGGAAGGGCTCGCCGTCGCGCCGCGCGAGCGAGCCCGACTGAACGGCCGCTATCGCGGCATCCCGAAGCTCCGAACTCAGGGCTCGCTGCTCGTCGCGCGTGGGTCCTTCGCCGCCGTCACCGCTGAGGCCCACGCCCCGCACGACCGGCGACAGCGTCAGCCCCTGCAGGACCAGGCTGAACAGCGCGACGAGGAAGGCGACGAAGATCAGGAGCGGACGTTGCGGGGTGTCCACCGGGAGCGTCTGCGCCGCCGCGAGGGTCACGACCCCGCGCATTCCGGCCCAGACGATCACGGTCCCGTGACGCGCGGTCAAGGGGGAGTCGCGGTAGTAGTCGAGATCGGCCATCGTGCGCGAGATCCGCGTGCGCATCCACCCGATGCGGCGCTCGGTGCGGGCGGGGTCGGCACGCCCCTCGCCGAACTGCTCGGGTGCCTCCCGGTACGCCTCCTCGAAGCGATCGAGGCGCTGCTGCGCGCCCTCGATCCGGTCCTGGTGGCGGGCGTGTCGTCGGCTGCGTCGAGCCTGCACCGCGATCAACCCGGTCACGTACAGCGCGCGCACGAGCAGCACGATCCCGAGCGCGGAGAGGGCGAGCCACGTTCCGTGCCAGAGCCCCTCGTGCTCCCTGAGGTTGGCGACGACGATGTCCTTCAGCTCGAGGCCGAAGACGAGGAAGACCCCGCCCTCGAGGATCAGCTCGACCGTGCGCCAGTTGAGCCGGTCGCTGATGCGCTGCTCCGGGGTGAAGCGCCGCGCCGCGCCCTGGCCGGTGACGATGCCCGCGACCACCGCGGCGACCAGACCGGAGCCGCCGAGGTGCTCGGTCGGGAGGTAGGCGAGGAAGGGGATGGTGAAACTCAGCGCGGTGTTCGCTGCCGAGTTCGAGACGCGCTCGCGGACGCGCAGGTTGGCCCAGCCGATGACCGCGCCGAACACGAGGGCGATCACGACCGCCCACGCGAAGTCGGCGAGGGCGTCACCGAACGCGAATCCGGATGCCACGGCAGCCACGGCCGTGCGCAGGAGCACGAGAGCGGTAGCGTCGTTGAGCAGGCTCTCGCCCTCGAGCATCGTCACCACGCGCGGCGAGATCCCCAGGCGTTTGGCGATCGAGGTGGCCACGGCATCCGTGGGACTGAGGATCGCGCCCAGGGCGATGGCGAGGGCGAGACCGAGACCGGGGATGACAGCCCAGAAGAACAGTCCGAGGACGAGCGAGCTGAAGACGACGAGAAGCACCGAGAGCCCCGCGATGGGGGCGAAGTCGCGACGGAATTCGATGGCCGGAAGCTGCACGGCCGCGGAGTAGAGCAACGGGGGCAGAACCCCGACGAGGATGACCTCGGGGTTCACCGAGAACGGTTGGACGAAGGGGAGCAGGCTCACTCCCGCGCCGACCGCCAGAAGGACGAGCGGGCCGGCGATGTTGAACCGCGGGCCGATCACCGTGGCGAGAGCGACGACCACCACCCCGGCGAGGACGAGGAGGAGGGGATCGATCACCCTTCGAGGCTATCTCTCGGGCTTCGGTCGGCGCAGCGGCACCCGGCGGACGAGGTGAGCGGGGTCCTCGGCGCTGCCGGACCCTCAGCTCTCCGCGCGCACGGCGGCGGCCACGGCCTGCAGCCCCGCCAGGGTCTCGGCGAAGCTCGTCGACAGCGGCGAGAGTCCGATGCGCAGCCCGTGCGGGTCGCGGTAGTCGGGGATGACGTCATCGCTCCACAGGCGGGCCGTCACCGCCCTCATCGCGGGGTGCGAGAGCGTCACGTGCCCGCCGCGCTCCGCCGGGTCGCGCGGCGATGCGAGTCGCACGCCGAGTGGACTCAGGATGCCGTCGGCCACCCGCACCGCGAACTCGGTGAGAGCGATCGATTTCGCCCGCACCGCCTCGATGCCGGCGGCGTCGAGAAGGTCGAGGGTGTCCTGCATGGCGACCATGGCCAGCACCGGGGGTGTGCCGGAGAGGAAGCGGCGCATGCCCTCGGCGGGCCGGTACAGCGGTCCCATCGAGAAGACGTCGGCGGCCCCCATCCAGCCCTGGACCGGTTGGGTCAGGGTCGCGTGATGACAAGCCGCGACGTACGCGAACGCGGGGGAGCCGGGCCCGCCGTTGAGGTACTTGTAGGTGCACCCGACCGCGAGGTCGGCGTTCCACGCGTCGAGCTCGACCGGCACGGACCCGGCCGAGTGGCACAGGTCCCACAGGACGAGCGCTCCGGCCCGGTGGGCGATCGCGGTCAGCCCGGGGCCGTCGGCGAGGAAGCCCGATCGGTACGAGACGTGGCTCAACAGCACCACCGCGGTGCGTGGTCCGACCGCGGCGCGGAGGGAGTCGGCATCCACTCCGCGCGTGGTGTCGACCTCGACCCAGACCACGCGCGCTCCCCGTTCGGCGGCGATCCCCTCGACGAGGTAACGATCGGTGGGGAAGTCGTCGCGCCCGACGACGATCTCGACGCGCTCCGGATCGCGTGCCGTCTGGGCGTCGAGGGCGGCGCGCAGCATCTTGTAGAGCAGGACCGTGGTCGAGTCGCCGATGACCGTCTGACCGGATGCCGCCCCCAGCGCGAGGGCACCGATCCGGTCCCCGATCACGAAGGGCAGTTCCATCCACGCCTCGTCCCACCCGCGGATGAGGCGCCCGCCCCACTCGTCGGTGACGAAGCGCGAGAGCCGATCGGCGGTGGCGCGGGGAGGCCGCCCGAGCGAGTTGCCGTCGAAGTAGATCAGCGACGTCTCGCTGCCGACGAAGGCGTCGCGGTGATGCGCGAGGGGATCGGCCGCGTCGAGATGCCGCGCCTCGACGGCGAAGGAGTGGGTCGGGACCTCGAGCCGGTCCACGGAGCCGAAGTCGGGGGAGGGATCAGTCGACACGGGTGAGCTCCTCGGTCGGAACGACGCTCGCCCGGCTGAGCCAGCTCGCGACCTCGTCGTCATCGGTGGGGGCGGCGCCGGCGACGAAGGTCGAGACGGCGTCGAGGGGCCGGGCGCGGGGCCAGGGGTCGGTGAGGGCGGTCACGAGAGCGTCGCCGCGCACGCCCGCCTCGGTCAGGGCGAGCAGCTCGCGCCGATTGACGCCCACGGGCAACGAGCCGTTGCCGAGGTCCGTGCCGTAGAGCACGCGACCGCCGCGCGCGGCGAACGCGCGGAGGTTCGAGATCGCGCGCTCGCGATCGGCCCCGCGGTGGATGTCGAGCGTCGAGATCCACGCTTGGCCCGCGGCGACGGCCCGCGCCACCTGGCGTCGAGAGACCGGGGCGTCGAAGGGCGTGTGAGCGAGGGCGGCGACGCCCGCATCGATCGCCCGGTCGACCTGATCGGGGCCCTGAGCGTGGGCGACGACGGGGAGGCCCCGCTCGGACGCCGAGGCGACCACGGCGGCGAGGGCGGCGTCGGACAGCACCGGACCGGCGTCGGCGTGGAGCGCGACCTTGATGAGCGAGGCTCCGGCATCCGCCTGCTCATCCACCGCGGTGCGGGCTCCGCCCTCGACCCCGGGGTGCCGCGAGGGGTCGGTGACGAACCGCACGATCGACGGCGGCGCCCACGAGCGACCGTCGGGGTACCCGCCGGGGACGGTGAGGAAGGCCCCGGCGAACGCGGTCCGGGGCAGGCCGGACGGCCGTCGCGCGAGGGCGAAGGGATCGCCGCCGAGGTCGACGACGGCGGCGATCCCTCGACGCCCGAGGGCCGCGGGATCGATCAGGTGCAGGTGCACATGGTGATCGACGAGCGCGGGCAGCGCGCTTCCGGTCTCAGCGGTGAGCGCGCGCCGCACGGGCCACGCGGCGGAGAGGATCACGCCGTCGCGATCAGATCAGCGACAGCTCGCGGAGCTTGCTCTCGACGTCGGCGTTCGACGGCTCGACGTGGTGGCTGGAGTCGGGGTAGACGACCACCGGGATGCTGGTGCGCCCGGAGATCTCTTTGGCCACGTCGGCCGCGGCGGGGTCGGCCACGAGGTCGATGTATTCGTAGTCGATGCCGAGCTCGTCGAGCTGCTTCTTGGTACGGATGCAATCGCGGCACCAGTCGGCGCCGAACATACGGATGGTTGCGTCGGAGGACATGCCTCCAGCGTACGCCGCAGCGCGACGGTGAGCGCCGGGGGTCAGGCGGTGACTTCGTCCTCGAGGGGCTCGATCGCGCGGACGGCCTTGCCGACGCGGCTCTTCTTGGGCGCGTAGACCACGAGGGCGTGGAAGACGAAGCGCACCACGAAGGCGGCGATGAGCGTGAGGGCCGCGGCGATGACGCTGGGCATGTGGGCCTGGCTCACGAGAACCCAGATCACCGGGATGCGCACGATGGCCTCGACGCCGTTGAACGTGAACGACTTGATGAAGCGATGCCGCATGAGGCCGGACTCGGCGCGCATGTCGGCGAACACGAGGTACTCGAGCGCGATGAAGTTCGCGACGATCGTGACGATGCTGGCGATGACCGCGGCGACGAGGTACTGAACGCCGAAGGCCTGCAAGGCCCACATGATCGCGAGGTTGGCCACGGCTCCCAGCCCGCCGACGAGGGCGAACGCCGACATGCGGCCGAAGCGGAGCATGGTCAGCTGGGTGAGGAAGCGCATGCCCTGGCTGAAGGTCGCCTTGGACTCACCGGCGAAGCGGGGCGCGAACGAGAACGGCACCTCGGCCACGCGCATCTGCTTGCGGGCGAGGATCTCGAGCAGGATCTTGAAGCCGCGCGGCTGCAGGGTCTCGATCTCGAGCGTGCGGCGGTCGACGAGGAAGAAGCCCGTCATCGGGTCGGTGCAATTGTTGAGCTTCTTGGGGAACATCGCCTTGGTCAGCAGCGTCGACGCGCGCGACACGGTGGTGCGCACCGCATTGGCGAGACCGTCGGAGGTGCCGCCGGCGACGTAACGCGAGGCGACGACGACGTCGGCGTCGCCGACCTCGGCGCGCGCGAGCATGTCGGCGATTACCTCGGGCGGGTGCTGCAGGTCGCCGTCCATGACGACGCAGCGGTCGGACTCCGCGGCACGGATGCCCTCGACCACCGCCCCGCCGAGACCGCCCACCGGGTTGTCGCGGTGGATGAGGCGGACAGGGATCTCGGACGCCGCGGCGACGGCCCGGATGATGTCAGGGGTGTCGTCGGTGGAGTCGTCGACGAAGATGACCTCGACCGTACGACCGAGCAGCGCGTGCGTCGTCCGTCGGACGAGTTCGGCGACGTTCGGACCTTCGTTGAAGGTCGGAACGATGACGGAAAGGTCCATAGAAGCTCGCGTTTTCTCGGTGAGACAGAAGTGAACAGCGCAGAGCGGTCGGCGCGTGTCCGATCTGGAAGTCTGGCGTACTTACCTGAGAGATCACGGATTCCCACCTCGGTGGGCCATGAGCGATTGCTCATGAGCGGGCGTTCCCGCCGATTCTCTCCGGTATTCGGAGGTCAGCCGATCTCTTTCGTGAGATCGTCGACCGTCATTCCGTAATTCACGCGGATGACGGGCAGAGCGAGTTTATCGGTTCCGATGCGCACGTATCCGTGTTCGATCGTGCGACCCAGCTCGAAGCCGGCTCGACGCAGCCCTTCCTTCGTCGTGTCGTTGTAGTGCCCGAAGGGGTAGGCGACGACCTCTTTCGCTCCGAGGATCTGCGCCGACCGCTCCAGATCGGCGGCGATCGTGTCGGCGTCCTCGTTGACCATGCGCCCCTTGCCGTTCGCTCCGGCGCGGTGCATGTCGTGGGTGTGCGACCGCTGAAGGACGAAGGGATTGGGCGTGCCCTCGGTGCGTGCCGAGGTGATGACGAACGAGGTGGTCAGGAGCTTCCGGTCGCCGACGATCGGGGCGGCCATCTCGAGCCACGTGCTGTCGGCGTCGTCGTCGGTGATGACCACGGAGTGCTTCGGGAGGAAGAGCTTGCCGTCGATGAACGCGCTCACCTCGTCCCAGGTGGGCAGGTAGAAGTCGGACTGCTGGATGTGGGCCATCTGCGCGTCGAAGTCGCCGACGTAGGTGTAGTTGAGCCGTAGCCAGTTGTCTTCGCCTTTCGGGTTCCGCGTGAACTGGTGGTACATGAGGATCGGGATGCCGGCGGCCTCGGCCGCGTTCGCCTCGGGGGTCGTCCACCCGGCGTGGAGCGTCCGCTGCCGCTCGGTGCAGGCGACGAGGTCGGCGCCGTTCAGGCGCGCGGTCTGCGTCATCGCCGAGGCCGCGGTCGCGCTGTCGTACCACCCGGCGAAGACCCGGCCGTCGGCGCGGGGGATCGGCAGGTTCTGGTAGCGCGCGCCCTGCGGCTGCAGCTGAGGGGCGAGCGCGATCCCGTCGCCGGCGAATGAGACGGCGCAGGTGTTCGGGTCGGTCGAACCGGCGAGCAACGACTGCGCGGGCGTCAGGGGCGTCGGTGTCGGTGTCGGCGTCACCGTGGGCGTGGCGCTCGCGGGGGTGTCGTCGGCGACGAGGGGAGCCTCGGGGGTGAGGGTCAGAGCAATCGCGGCGACGCCCGCGCCGATCAGGGCGACGGCGATGACCGCGCTGATCGTGCGGCGTCGACGGGTGCGGCGGGCGGCGCGGCGGCGATGCTCGGCTCGGGTGGTGTTCATGGTGCCTCGGGCTTCGGACGGGTGAGTCGGCGCGATCCTATCGACGCGAAAAGCCGCCCCCGTGAACGAGGGGGCCGTGCGGCGCGGCGTTCGCGGGAGGATGAGGGCATGACTCGCATCGGCATCGTCGGGACCAGCTCCATCTCCGAGCGCTTCGCGGAAGCGGTCGCCGTCGTCGCGGGCGTCGAGGTCTCGCGGGTGGCGTCTCGAGACGCCACCCGCGCCCGGGCCTTCGCCGACGCGATCGGGGCGCCGCACACCGCAGTCGGGCTCGCGGACCTCCTCGCCGCCCCCGATGTCGACGCCGTCTATCTCGCCAGCCCCAACGCGGTGCACGCGGCGCAGGTGCGCGAGGCGGTGGATGCCGGCATCCCGGTGCTCGTCGAGAAGCCCGCGGTGCTGTCGGCGGAGGAGTGGGATGCCGCGGTGTCGCACGCTCGCGAGCGCGGGGTCGTCCTGCTCGAGGCGATGCGCTCGGGGTACGACCCGGGACTCGACGCGGTGCGCGGGCTGCTGCCGCGGCTGGGCGTGATGCGCCGCGTCTCGCTGCGGTACGAGAAGCGCTCGGCGCGTTACGACCACGTGCTCGCGGGCGAGCAGACGAACATCTTCGACCCGGCGCTGGGCGGGAGTGCTCTGCGCGACCTGGGGGTGTACCCGCTTCACGCGCTCGTGCGGCTCTTCGGCGCGCCCCGCTCGATCGACGGCGTGCGCGTCGGGATCGCCTCGGGGACGGACGGGCTGGGGAGCGCGCTCGCCGCGTACGACGGGTTCGTCGCCGACGTCGCCTGGTCGAAGATCACCGATACCGCCCTGCCCAGCGAGATCCAGGGTGAGGACGCGTCGCTCTCGATCGACGCGATCGACGCTCCCCGCCGGTTGGTGCTGACTCCGCGCTCGGGGGCGGCCGAGATCATCGAGGTGGACGCCCCGGCCACCCCGATGGTCGGAGAGGTCGAACGTTTCCGCGACGCGGTGGCGGGGGCCGACATCGCCGATGATCAGCGCGTGACCGGTGTCACCTTGGCGCTGGTGGACGCGCTGCTGCGTCCCCCTCTGGTGTGACGGTTCACCCGCCGTTTCCCCCGCGGGGTCAGGATGGGCCGGTGCAGCGGTCCGGTTCCGTCCGCGAGGTGTTCCTCGCCTTCCTCCGTCTCGGCCTCACCTCGTTCGGCGGGCCCGTCGCGCACCTGGGATACTTCCGCGACGATCTCGTCGTGCGCCGGAAGTGGATGGACGACCGGGCGTACGCCGATCTCGTGGCGCTCTGCCAGTTCCTCCCCGGTCCGGCCTCGAGCCAGGTGGGCTTCGCGATGGGGCTTCAGCGGGCCGGCGTGTTCGGCGCGCTCGCCGCATTCCTCGCCTTCACCCTTCCCTCTGCCGTCCTCCTCGTCGCGTTCGCCGGGGGAGCCGCCGTGCTCGGCGGCCCCGTCGCCGCCGGTGTGGTCTCGGGTCTGCAGGTCGTGGCCGTGGCGATCGTCGCCCAGGCCGTGTGCGGGATGACCCGCACGCTCGCGCCCGACGCCCCGCGGGCCGGTATCGCCGTCGTGGGCCTCGCCCTCGCCCTGCTCGTGCCGGGGGCTCCGGGTCAGCTGGGCGCGCTCGCCGTGGGAGTGCTCGGTGGGCTCGCGCTGCTGCGCGGTGTCGCCGACCCCTCGGAGCCGGCGCTGCCGTCGTTCGGCGTCCCCCGCGCCGTCGCCGTGACCTGTCTGGCCCTCTTCGTGGTCGGGCTCGTGGGCCTTCCGGTACTCGCGGCGGCGACCGGGTCGGGGGTGGGCGCCCTGATCGACGCGTTCTTCCGTTCGGGTGCCCTGGTGTTCGGGGGCGGCCACGTGGTGCTGCCCCTGCTGCAGGCGGGGGTGGTCGAGACCGGGTGGGTCTCGCCCGAGGCGTTCCTCTCGGGGTACGGCGCCGCTCAGGCGGTGCCCGGTCCGCTCTTCACGTTCTCCGCCTATCTCGGGGCGGTGTCCTCCGCCGGTCCCGGAGGGGTCGCGGGTGCGGCCCTCGCGCTCGCCGCGATCTTCGCGCCGGGCTTCCTCGTGCTCACCGGCGTGCTGCCGTTCTGGGATGCGGTGCGCTCGAAGCCCCGCGTGCGCGCCGCGATGCGCGGGGCCAACGCCGCCGTGGTCGGCATCCTCGGTGCCGCTCTCTACGCTCCCGTCTTCACCACCGCCGTCACCGGTGCCGGATCGTTCCTGCTCGCGGTGGTCGGATTCGTGTTGCTCACCGCGTTCCGCGTTCCGGCGTGGGCGGTCGTGGTCGTCGGGGCCGTCGGGGGCGTCGTGCTCGCCTTCACCTGAGCGGGCGCCGAGAGCCGGTCCCGTCCGGGATGACACCGCGTCCCACGGATGCCAGGATGAGCCCACGGCACCGTCGCCGCGGCAGTTTTCGAGGGAGAGAACCGTGTTCCAGAGCCCGTACCCGAGCGTCGAGATCCCCGACCAGAGCATCTACGACTATCTCTTCGGTTCGCTCGAGGAGTCCGATCTCGATCGCGTCGCGCTGATCGATCCCGCCGGGGGTGCCGAGACGACCTACCGCGCCCTCCGCGCGCAGGTCGATGCGTTCGCCGGCGCCCTGGCCGCCCGCGGTGCCGACACCGAGACCGTCGTCGCGATGCTGTGCCCGAATGTCCCCGCGTTCGCGACGGTGTTCCACGGCATCCTGCGTGCGGGGTCGATCATCACCACGATCAACTCCCTCTACACGGCGAACGAGATCGAGAAACAGCTGAGGGATGCCGCGGCCACCTGGCTCGTGACCGTGTCGCCGTTGCTGCCGCAGGCGCATCAGGCCGCGCGCGCCGTCGGCATCCCGGACGAGCGCGTCATCGTCCTCGACGGCGCCGAGGGGCATCCCGACCTGCGCTCGCTGGTGGGCGAGGGTCGCACCCCGCCCGCGGTGAGCTTCGACCCCGCGACCCACATCGCGGTGCTGCCGTACTCGTCCGGCACCACCGGAGTCCCCAAGGGCGTCATGCTCTCGCACCGCAACCTCGTCGCGAACGTGCACCAGTGCCGGGCCGTCATCGAGATCGCCCGCGACGATCGGGTGCTCGCTGTGCTGCCCTTCTTCCACATCTACGGGATGACGGTGCTGCTGAACCTCGCGCTCCGCCAGCGCGCGACGCTCGTCACCATGCCGCGGTTCGACCTGATGGAGTTCCTGCGCACCGTGCAGGATCAACGGTGCACGTTCCTCTTCATCGCCCCTCCGATCGCCGTCGCCCTGGCCAAGCACCCCGCCGTCGACCAGTTCGACCTCTCGAGCGTGCACAGCGTCTTCTCGGGAGCGGCTCCGCTCGACGGCGAGACCGCCGAGACCGCCGGGCGGCGCATCGGCGCGCGTTTCTATCAGGGCTACGGCATGAGCGAGTTGAGCCCGGTGTCGCACGCGATCCCGGCGGGTACCGCTATGCCGGTCAGCTCGGTGGGCGTGCTCATCCCGAACTGCGAGGGGCGGCTCGTCGATCCCGAGACCGGAGCCGACCTCGAGGAGCACGGCGACGACGGCCTCACCGCCCCCGGAGAGATCTGGGTGCGCGGTCCCAACGTCATGCTCGGTTACCTCAACCGTCCGGATGCCACCGCCGAGACACTGGATGCCGACGGCTTCCTGCACACCGGAGACATCGGCGTCCACCACGTCGATGGGTACTTCACGATCGTCGACCGGCTCAAGGAGCTGATCAAATATCACGGTTACCAGATCGCCCCGGCAGAGCTCGAGGCCCTGCTGCTTTCGCACCCGAAGATCCAGGATGCCGCCGTCATCGGCGTCCGCGGTGACGACGGTGAGGAGATCCCGAAGGCGTTCGTGGTGGCCGCCCCCGAGGCCGTTCTGAGCGCCGACGATGTGATGGCCTTCGTCGCCGGCGAGGTGGCCCCGCACAAGAAGGTGCGCCGCGTCGAGTTCATCGACGTCATCCCCAAGTCGACCTCGGGGAAGATCCTGCGCAAGGACCTGCGGGCCCGCGAGACCGTGTGAGGTCACCTCGTCCGGTGGCGGATGCGAGAAGGGCGGGGCGTCTCGAGACGACCCCGCCCTTCTTCTTTGGAATGAATGCCGCTCAGGGAGCGATCAGCGCGCCGGTCTGGGCGGCGGCCTCTTCGGCGCGCTCGTCCTCCTTCTCCTTGCCGCGGCGCTCGTCGGCGGCCTCCTGCAGGGCCGACTTCGACCGCAGCGGCGGGGTGCGGAAGAACAGCGACAGGACGAAGGCCAGCAGCACGACGCCCATCGCGGTCCAGTACACCGTCGTGGCCGAGGAGTTGAAGCCGACGAGGAACGGCTTCGTCAGTCGCGCGTCGGCTCCCACGAGGAACGAGGTGTCGTCGAGCGTCGAACCGCCGATCGAGGTGTTCTCGTCACCCGCGGTGAACTGGTCCTCGATCGTCGTGGCCGCGGTGTCCACGAAGGCCGCACGCTGCGCGGCATCCGAGAAGTCCAGGCTGACCGTGCCGTCGGACGAGACGCGCGCGACCGGCACCTGCTGCTGGATCTGCGTCGTGGCCGCGGTGATGGCCTGGGCGACGGCCGTCTGGGTGGCGGCGGCCTGCGCCGACGCCGGGATGCGACCTGCCGCGACCTGCTCCGCGACGGCCTGGGTCGCGGCATCCTGGGCCTGCTTCACCCCGGCCTGCAGCTGCGTCGTGGTCCCCTCGACGATCTTCGACACGATCGGGGTGTAGATGCCCGACATGATCTTCTCGTTCGCGGGGGCCGAGGCGACGGTGGGGTCGAGGGCCGCGTCGAGCGCGTCGGTGAGCGTCGCGCGGTCGGAGAAGGAACCGATGATGTTCGTCGGCATGAGCGTGAACAGCAGCGACAGCAGCACCGCGGTGCCGAGCGTTCCGCCGATCTGGCGGAAGAACGTCGATCCGCTCGTGGCCACGCCCATGTCGCGCAGCCCCACCGAGTTCTGGCTGGCGATGGTCAGCGTCTGCATCAGCTGGCCGAGGCCGAGACCGATCACGAGCATCGCGATCGCGACGTGCCAGTAGGGGCTGTCGTACTTCAGGAACGTCAGCAGGAAGAAGCCGACCGACATCAGCGCCGTGCCCAGGATCGGGAACATGCGGTAGCGACCGGTGCGCGCGATGATCTGACCGCTCGCGATCGACGCGATCATCAGACCGAGGATCATCGGCAGCATCTCGAAGCCGCTCTGCGTCGGCGAGGAGCCGAGCACGAGCTGCAGGTAGAGGGGAAGAGTGAGCATCGCGCCGAACATGCCGAAGCCGACGAGCACGCCGATGATGGTCGCCATCGAGAAGGTCGGCGAGCGGAAGAGCTTCAGCGGGATGAGCGCGTCGTCCTTCATCGCGGTCTCGGCGATGACGAAGGCCAGGATGCCGAGCGCGCCGATGACGTAGCAGGCGATCGCGATCGGCGAGCCCCAGCCCCACTCGCGGCCCTGCTCGGCCACGAGCAGCAGCGGGACGAGCGCGACGATGACCGTCGTGGCGCCCCACCAGTCGATGCGCACCGAGTGCCGCGGCTGCTTGGGGATGTGGAGGAAGCGCCAGACGATCGCGAGCGCGACGATGCCGATCGGCACGTTGATGAGGAAGACCCAGCGCCACCCGGTGATGAAGAGGATCTGGCTGGCCCCGGCGAACAGGCCGCCCACGAGCGGGCCGATGACGCTGGAGATGCCGAAGACGGCGAGGAAGTAGCCCTGGTACTTCGCGCGTTCGCGCGGGGCGAGGATGTCGCCCATGATCGCCAGCGGCATCGACATCAGACCACCGGCGCCGAGGCCCTGGATCGCGCGGAAGGCGGCGAGCTCGACCATCGAGGTCGAGAAGCTCGCGAGCACCGATCCGATGATGAAGATGAGGATCGCGATGAGGAAGAGCGGGCGGCGTCCGAAGATGTCGGAGAGCTTGCCGTAGATGGGCGTCGAGATGGTCGACACGATCAGGTAGGCCGTCGTGACCCAGGCCTGAAGGCTCAGGCCCTGCAGGTCGTCGCCGATCGTGCGGATCGAGGTGCCGACCACGGTCTGGTCGAGGGCGGAGAGGAACATGCCGGCCATGAGGCCGAAGATCACGAACATGATCATGCGGTGGGTCATGACGGTGTTCGTGCCGCCCGTGGCGGGGGGCGGAGTGTGGGCGCGCCTGGTTCGCGTGGTGATGTCTGACATCGGGGCCTCTTCGTGAGAAGGCCTGGCGGACGGCTCGGGAAGCTCAGTCGGGCGCCAGGTGTTTGCTAAAAGTCAACAAATAGTAGCGCTGTCTGACGGCGTCCGGAACCACTCGCGGCTGTGGGGACGCTATGCGGGCGGCGTCGCGCGGCACGCAGTGGGTGCGGGGCCGGGGCCGGTTGCGGGGAGCGGGGCTGTCACGAGAACAGGGGAAGTCGTGGGAACAGGGCGAAATGGCGCAGAACGGCCTGTTCTCGGGGCGTGTCCTGTTCTCGACGCAGCGCGAGACGCCGGCTCGCGAGGCGGAAGGGAACGGGGGATGCCGACGCAGAGCGGCATCCGGGAAAAGCAAAACCCCCGCCATGTAGAAGCTAGGCGAGGGTTTCTGGGATGACTGTAATGATCATCCGTGTGGCTCCGACGGGCGTCGATCCCGTGACCTCACGATTTTCAGTCGTGCGCTCTACCAACTGAGCTACAGAGCCGAGCGGCATGTCTGCCGCTTCCTAGACGAAAGGCCTCCTCGAAAGAAGGCCCGTCGCTGTGGAGCGACCCTGACGGGACTTGAACCCGCGACCTCCGCCGTGACAGGGCGGCACGCTAACCAACTGCGCTACAGGGCCATGCGTTTTAAATTGTACTTCACCGGAAAGTGACCCCAACGGGATTCGAACCCGTGCTACCGCCGTGAAAGGGCGGCGTCCTAGGCCGCTAAACGATGGGGCCGGATGAGCCTGAAACCTTGCGATTTCATCCTCGCTTGCCGACGACCGAGCCTACTTCACATCTTCGGAGATTGCCAATTCGGGGCGTGGCGTGCGGCTCCCGCGCGTGTCGGGGCGCAGGATGGGCCGCGGCAGCGGGAACTCGCCCTGTTGTGCGTGTGACTCGTGTTGCTACTGTTAGCCGAGTTGCGACCCGGTGAGATGAGGTAGCCCCGTGACGCTCGTACCCCCTGATAAGACTGACGACTGCGGCTGCGCCCCTACGGCGAGCGAGCAGCGGCGTTTGTGGCCCACCTTCGACCGGCGCAGCGCGCTGAAGTACGGGGCCCTCGGTGCTGTCGCCCTGGGCGCCTTCGGCGCGGCGACGTCCGGCTTCGCCTCTCCCGCCGTCGCCGCCGACTACCCCTCGTGGGACGACGTACAGGCCGCCAAGGCCAACGAAGCAGCCAAGGCCGGCGAGATTTCGCGCATCCAGGGGCTGATCCAGGGCTTGCAGTCCGAGGTCGCCCGCACGCAGGCCGAGGTTCAGGCTCGCTCCGACGAGTACTACGCCGCACAGCAGGCCTTTCAGGATGCGGACTACCGGGCCCAGCTGATTCAGCAGCAGGCCGATGCCGAAGCGGCGAAGGCGACGGATGCCGCCAGCAAGGCCGGAAAGGTCGCCGCGCAGCTGTACCGCTCCGGCGGCGACGACACCTCGCTCGACCTCTTCTTCTCGGGCTCGGCCGCGTCAGCGGACGATCTGCTCGCCAAGCTCGGCACGATGGACAAGCTGCTCGAGCGAAACAAGTCGGTGTACGCCGCGGCCGTCTCGGCGCGCGACAACGCGAAGAACCTCAGCAACCAGGCCAACGACGCCCGAGCCGAGCGCGACCGTCTGCAGAAGATCGCCGAAGAGAAGATGGCCGCCGCTCAGCAGGCGGCTCAGGCGGCGCAAGAGGCCCTCGCCGCGCAGCAGGCCAACCAGGCTGTGCTCGAGGCGCAGCTCGCCGCACTTCAGGACACCACGGCCAAGACCGTGGCCGAGTACCAGGCCGGCGTCGAAGCCGAGCGCAAGGCGCGCGAAGAGCGCGAGCGCAAGGCCCGCGAAGAGGCCGCCGCCCGTGACGCGGCGGAGCGCGCCCGCCGCGAGCAGGAAGCCCGCAACAACCAGAACAGCGGTGGTGGCGGCGGTGGAGGCGGCGGCGGCGGCGGTGGAGGCGGCGGTGGAGGCGGAAGCGTCGGCGGCTCCGGCTGGGCTCGTCCCTCGTCGGCCTACACGTCGTCGGGTTACGGCCCCCGCTCCGGTCAGTGCAATTCCAGCTACTGCGCCAGCACGTGGCACCTCGGACTGGACTTCGGGGCCAGCTGCTGGTCGCCCATTTACGCCGCGGCCTCGGGTCGCGTGACCTACGCCGGTGTCAACGGTGGTTTCGGTAACTACATCCGCATCCAGCACGACGACGGCTCGGGAACGGGCTACGGCCACATCGTCAACGGCGGCATCTACGTCTCGTACGGTCAGCGCGTCTCGGCCGGTCAGCAGATCGCCGCGACCGGTCAGACCGGCAACTCCTTCGGCTGCCACCTCCACTTCGAGGTCTACCCTCCCGGCGGCGGCACCACCGACCCCGCGCCCTGGCTGCGCGCCCGCGGCGTCTCGGTCTGACGGAGCCCATGAGAAAACCCCCGGTCGATGGACCGGGGGTTTTCTCGTCTGCAGAAGATCAGAGGGTGTTCGGCGCCTCACCGGAGCCCTGCGTCTTGGTCTGCGCGTCGTGCTCGTCGAAGCGCGTGAAGGCCTCGGCCACGAGACGCTCGGCCTCCGCGGCGTCCGCCCACTCGTCGACCTTGACCCACTTGTTGGGCTCGAGGTCCTTGTAGTGCTCGAAGAAGTGCGAGATCTCCTTCTTGGTCCACTCGTCGATGTCGCCGACGTCCTGGATGTGGTCCCAACGCGGGTCCTTCGCGAGCACGGCCACGACCTTGTCGTCGCCGCCGGCTTCGTCGCTCATCTTGAGCACGCCGACCGGGCGCACCTTGGCGAGGATGCCGGGGTGCAGGTCGCGGTCGAGCAGCACGAGCACGTCGAGCGGGTCGCCGTCCTCGCCGAGGGTGTTCTCGAAGAAGCCGTAGTTGGCGGGGTAGCCGAACACCGTGTAGAGGATGCGGTCGAGGTAGACACGGCCGGTGCCGTGGTCGACCTCGTACTTCACGCGGCTTCCGCGGGGGATCTCGATGACGGCGTCGAAAGCGCCCATACTCGTGCTCCTTAGATCTGTGGATTTCCGCGGCCCAGCCTAGTCGGGCGGGCGCGTGACGCCCACGCGGAACCACACTGCAGGAGTTCGCGGTCGACGGGCGGTGAGGAGGCGCCGCAGCGGGGCGTCACCGCCGCGAACTCCTGCGTCGTGTCAGGGGCCGCGCAGGCGGCGGCGCGGCGGCCCGGCGATAGCGTGGAGGCATGGATCACCGCCCCGGCCTCGACCCCTCCGTCGCCGAGGTGCGCCGCGCCGTCCGCGCCGCGCTCCCGCAGGCCGGCGACCCCGTCGTCGTCGCCCTGTCCGGCGGCCCGGATTCGCTGGCTCTCACGGCGGCGACCGCCTTCGAGGCGTCGCGTGCCGGCATCCGTGCCATAGCGGTCGTGATCGACCACGGACTGCAGGAGGGATCGGATGCCATCGCCGACGCCGCCGCGAACACGGCGCGCGGTCTGGGTCTCGAGGCACGGGTCGTGCGGGTCGAGGTGGGCTCGGGAGACGGGCCCGAGGCGGCGGCGCGAACCGCTCGGTACGCCGGCCTGGCCGAAGCGGCTGCCGACATCGGCGCGCAGGTCGTCCTGCTCGGGCACACGCTCGACGACCAGGCCGAGACCGTCCTCCTCGGGCTCGCGCGCGGCTCCGGCGCGCTCAGCCTGGCGGGCATGCCCGCGCAGCGGAGGGATGCCACGGGCCCGGTGTGGGTGCGCCCCCTGCTGGCGGTTCGCCGACGCACCACGGTCGCGGCGTGCGCGGCCGCGGGGCTCGACCCCTGGACCGACCCCCACAACGCCGACCCGGGGTTCGCGCGCGTGCGGGTCCGCGATCGCGTGCTGCCGGTGCTCGAGGCCGAGCTCGGACCGGGCGTCGCCGAAGCGCTCGCGCGCACAGCCGAGCAGCTGCGCGAGGACGCCGACGCTTTCCAGGACATGATCGACGAGACGATCGAAGACATCGTCGAGCACGCTGAGGCGGGGATCTCGATCTCGGTCGCCGCCCTCGCCGCGAACCCCGCCGCTCTGCGAAACCGGATCATCCGCTACGTCGTCGACAGCGAGTTCGGCGTCTCGCTCTCGCGCACCCAGACCCTCGAGGTCGCCCGTCTGGCGACCGACTGGACGGGTCAGGGGCCCATCGACCTGCCCGGATGTCTCGCCCGACGTGTCGGTGCGCGCATCGAGGTCGTCGCGCGCACGGCATCCTGATCCGCCGACGTAGACTTTCCGAATGCGCGCGGCCGACATTCCCGACGACATCAGCGAAGTCCTCCTCACCGAGGAGCAGATCCACGAGAAGCTCGCCGAACTGGCGACGCGGGTGGCCGCCGACTACGAGGGGCGCGATGTCGTCCTCGTGGGCGTGCTGAAGGGCGCGGTCATGGTCATGGCCGACTTCGCCCGGCACCTGCCGATGCACGTGTCGATGGACTGGATGGCCGTGTCGTCCTACGGTGCGTCGACCCGCTCGAGCGGCGTCGTGCAGATCCGCAAAGATCTCGACACCGACATCACCGGAAAGCACGTGCTGATCGTCGAGGACATCATCGACTCCGGCCTGACCCTCAGCTGGCTGCTCGAGAACTTCGCCTCGCGCGGAGCGGAGTCGGTCGAGGTGCTCGCGCTGCTGCGCAAGCCCGACGCGATGAAGGTCGAAGTCGACTGCCGCTACGTCGGATTCGACATCCCGAACGACTTCGTCATCGGGTACGGCCTGGACTACGCCGAGCGCTACCGCAACCTGCGCGATGTCGCGGTGCTCGCCCCCCACGTCTACTCCTGACGACACACCGTCTCCACGGCGGACGGGCCGGTGGCATCCGGAGCCTTGTACGCCCATGACGAACGCACAGGCCCGGCATAGTCCGCGGGCGTTAGCCTGATGCGACCGCATTTCTGCGGAGGATCACGAAAGGGCTGGGCTCGCCCACCATGAATTTCAAGAAGATCACGCGAAATCCGATCATCTACGTTCTGCTGGTCGGTCTGCTTCTCGTCATCGGTTTCTCTCTCATCACGAACTTGAGTGGTGCCCGTCAGGTCTCCACCAAAGAGGGTCTCGACCTGCTCAAGGGCGGCACCGTGACGCAGGTGGTCACCAACGATCCCGATCAGCGCGTGGACCTGAAGCTGTCGCAGCCCTTCGAGGGCGCCAACGACGTGCAGTTCTACTTCAGCCAGGCCCGTGCGAACGAGGTGGCCACCGCGATCGACTCCGCGAACCCCTCCGACGGCTTCAACGATGTCGTACCCAAGCCCAGCTGGTTCGACGGTCTTCTCGGACTCCTGCTCCCGCTCGTGCTGCTCGGCCTGCTCTTCTGGTGGCTGCTCTCGAGTGCCCAGGGCGGCGGCAGCAAGGTCATGCAGTTCGGCAAGTCGCGCGCCAAGCTCGTGACCAAAGAGACGCCCACCGTGACGTTCCAGGACGTCGCGGGCTCCGACGAGGCGATCGAAGAGCTCGACGAGATCAAGGAATTCCTCAAGGACCCGAAGAAGTTCGAAGAGGTCGGCGCCCGCATCCCGAAGGGCGTGCTGCTGTACGGCCCTCCCGGAACCGGCAAGACCCTGCTCGCCCGCGCTGTCGCCGGCGAGGCCGGCGTGCCGTTCTACTCGATCTCGGGTTCGGACTTCGTCGAGATGTTCGTCGGTGTCGGTGCGAGCCGCGTGCGCGACCTGTTCAACCAGGCCAAAGAGAGCTCCCCGGCCATCATCTTCATCGACGAGATCGACGCCGTCGGCCGCCACCGCGGCGCCGGCATGGGCGGCGGTCACGACGAGCGCGAGCAGACGCTGAACCAGATGCTCGTCGAGATGGACGGCTTCGACCCCAAGGTCAACGTCATCGTCATCGCGGCGACCAACCGCCCCGACATCCTCGACCCCGCGCTTCTGCGCCCGGGCCGCTTCGACCGCCAGATCGGCGTCGACGCCCCCGACCTCAAGGGTCGTCAGCGCATCCTCGAGGTGCACGGCCGCGGCAAGCCGCTGTCGGACTCGGTCGACCTCGAGGTCGTCGCGCGCAAGACGCCCGGCTTCACCGGTGCCGACCTGGCGAACGTGCTCAACGAGGCCGCTCTGCTCACCGCGCGCTCGAACGCCCAGCTCATCGACAACCGCGCCCTCGACGAGGCCATCGACCGCGTGATCGCGGGCCCCCAGCGCCGCACCCGCGTGATGAAGGACAAAGAGAAGCTCATCACCGCGTACCACGAGGGCGGTCACGCCCTCGCTGCCGCGGCGATGAACCACACCGACCCCGTCACCAAGGTCACGATCCTCCCGCGCGGCAAGGCCCTCGGCTACACGATGGTTCTCCCGCTCGACGACAAGTACTCCGTCACCCGCAACGAGCTGCAGGACCAGTTGACGTACGCGATGGGCGGACGCGTCGCCGAAGAGATCGTCTTCCACGACCCCACCACCGGCGCCTCGAACGACATCGAGAAGGCCACGAGCATCGCCCGCAAGATGGTCACCGAGTACGGCATGACCAACGAGGTCGGCCCGGTCAAGCTGGGCGGGTCGTCGGGCGAGGTCTTCATGGGCCGCGACATGGGCCACGGCCGTGACTTCTCGGAGCGCATCGCCGAGCGCGTCGACGCCCAGGTGCGCGCGCTCATCGAGCAGGCGCACAACGAGGCCTACCAGGTCATCAACGACAACCGCGAGGTGCTCGACCGCCTCGCGCTGGCGCTGCTCGAGAAAGAGACCCTCGACCACAACGAGCTGGCCGAGATCTTCACCGACGTGAAGCGTCTGACGCCGCGCCCGCAGTGGCTGTCGTCGGGAGACCGCCCCGTGTCGAGCCAGCCGCCCGTCGAGGTCCCGCGTCGTCAGCAGCCCGCCGGCATCGCGGCATCCACCGAAGCGGAATCGCAGGCCGCGGCCAAGGCGCAGCCCCGTCCGAGCGGACAGACGCGCCCGGCCACCGCCTGAGGCGCCGTGGCCGTCGATCGTGAACGCGTCGCCGTCCTGGTGCGCGAGCTCCTGGAGGCGATCGGGGAAGACCCCGATCGCCCCGGGCTCCGCCAGACCCCGACGCGTGTGGCCGACTCCTGGGCCGAGTTCTTCGGGGGAGTGAATCAGGATGCCGGCGCCCCGCTGCAGCACACCATCTCGGTGTCCCGGGGCCCGGCGCCCGACACCCTCCCCTCGGGTGCCGTGATGCTGCGCGACATCGCGTTCCGATCGATGTGCGAGCATCATCTGCTTCCCTTCCGCGGTCGGGCCCACGTGGCGTACCTCCCGGGTGAGGAGGTCGTCGGACTTGGCGCCCTGCCGCGGGTGATCGACATCCTTTCCGCCCGCCCGCAGGTGCAGGAGCGTCTCGGCGAGCAGGTGGCCGACGCCATCGCCTCGGCGCTGGACGCGCGGGGCGTGCTCGTCGTCCTCGACGCCGTGCACGAGTGCGTCACCATGCGCGGGGGCCGGCAGCTCGACGCCTCGACCGTGACGATCGCCGCCCGCGGCGTCTACGGCGATCCGGTCGCGCGTGCCGAGCTCGTGGCCCTGATCGGAGCGCGCGCGTGACCTTCATCATGGGGATCGTCAACGTCACCCCCGATTCGTTCAGCGACGGTGGCCGGTACCTCGACCCCGATGTCGCCCTCGCCCATGCTCGCCTCCTCCGCGCCCAGGGCGCCGAGATCCTCGACGTCGGCGGCGAGTCCACCCGGCCCGGAGCCCAGCGTGTGGCGCCGCGCGTCGAGCAGCAGCGCGTGCTGCCGGTCGTCGAGGCTTTGGCATCCGACGGCTCCTTCGTGAGCATCGACACCATGAACGCCGCCACGGCGGTCGCCGCCGTCCGCGCGGGCGCACGGCTCGTCAACGACGTCTCCGGTGGGCTGGCCGACCCCGACATGCTCGCCGCCGTCGCCGAGACCGATGCTGACATGGCCCTCGGGCACTGGCGCGGCCCGTCGACGCAGATGTACGCCCGCGCCGACTACGTCGACGTGGGGCGCGAGGTGTCCGTCGAGCTTGCCGAACGGGTCGAGTCCGCCCTCTCCGCGGGCATCGATCGGTCGCGCCTCGTCGTCGACCCGGGCATCGGGTTCGGCAAGCGCGGAGCGCAGAACTGGCAGACGCTGAGCGCGCTCCCCGATATCTCGGCACTCGGTCTGCGGGTGCTCGTGGGCACGAGCCGAAAGAAGTTCCTCGCGGAGGCGATCGGAGAAGATGCCGATCTGACCCGCCGCGACCTGGCGACGGCCGTCACGAGCGCCCTGTCCGCCCGCGCGGGCGCGTGGGCTGTGCGCGTGCACGACGTCCCGTCCACCCGCGACGCGCTCGCCGTCGCCCGCGCTTGGGAGACCTGATGGATGCCGACATGATCACGCTGACGGGGGTGCGCGCCGTGGGTCACCACGGGGTCTACCCCGATGAGAAGCGCGACGGGCAGGAGTTCGTGGTCGACGCGACCCTCTCGCTCTCGCTGCGGCGCGCGGCCGAGACCGACGACGTGGTCGACACCGTGCACTACGGCGAGCTCGCCGAGCGCCTCGTGAGGATCGTCGAGGGCGAAGCGGTCGATCTGCTCGAGACCCTCGCGCAGCGCCTGGCCGATGCCGTCCTCGCCGACCGCCGCGTCGATGCGGTGACGATCACCGTGCACAAGCCGCAGGCCCCTATCACCGTTCCCTTCGGCGATGTCGCCGTGACCATCTCGAGGTCACGTTCGTGAACGTGCGGCTGGCGCACGGGATGGACGCTGCTCCGCGCGCCACGCCCGTCCACGCGGTCGTGGCGCTGGGGGCCAACCTCGGCGAGCGTTTCGAGACCCTCGCCGCCGCGGTCGACGAACTGCGGCGGCTCCCGCTCACCAGCGGGGTACGGGTGTCCGCTCCGATCGAGACGGTGGCCGTGACGCTTCAGGGTGAGAACGAGCACGCGCCGCGCTACCTCAACGCCGTCGCTGTTCTCGAGACGCGCCTGGCGCCCGGGGAACTGCTCGCCTCGCTCCATCGCATCGAAGCCCGGCACGGGCGCGTGCGCCGGGAACGGTGGGGCGACCGCACCCTCGATCTCGACCTGATCGCGTACGGCGACGAGCAGATCGATCGCGACGACCTCGTCGTTCCGCACCCCCGTGCGCACGAGCGGGAGTTCGTCCTGGCGCCGTGGCTCGACGTGGATCCGGATGCCGTGATCCCCGGGGTGGGCCGCGTGGCCGACCTGCTCGTCGCTGTGCGGGGAGGGCTCTCGTGAAGCGCACGGGCGCGGGCATCCTGACGATCGCCGTCGTCGTGGGCCTGGTGGTCGGGTTCCTCCTCGACACCGGTCTCACCGCGATGGGCCGACCGACCTTCGCCCCGGCGGCGAGCCTGCCGACGGTCCTCGTTCTGCTGGGCGCCGTGGTGGTGGTGCTCGCCATCCCCATCTTCCGGGCGACACGCGGTCGCAGCCCGCGGCGGATCGATCCGTTCCGTGCCGTGCGCATCGCGATGCTGGCGAGAGCGTCGTCGATCCTCGGGGCCGCTGCCGCGGGATTCGCGGGCGGACTGCTGGCTTTCCTGGTGAGTCGGCCGGTGGTGCCCTCGGTAGGCTCGATGGGATCGATCATCGCGACGCTCGTCTGCGCGGTCGTCCTCGTCGTCGCGGGACTCGTGGCCGAGCAGCTCTGCACCCTCCGGAAGGACGACGATGACGACGCCCCAGGGAACACCCCCGCAGGACCCGTCGGAGTCTGAGGTCCGCAATGTCGACGACGCCGACCGGACGGTGCTCGACGACGCGACGTACGACCGCGTCCTCGAACCGCGCGCGTCACGACGGCTCCCCCTCGGCGACGGCACGTGGCATCAGCTCGCTCGCGCCTATGTCCGCGTGCAGCTGATCTCGCAGGGGGCGGTGTTCGTGCTCGTGCTCGCGGCCGCCGTGATCGCCCAGATCATCACGGGCGTGCAGTGGCAGTGGATCCCGGCCGGGATCATCCTGCTGATCACGGCCGTCGGCCTCTTCATCACCCCGCGTCAAGCGCGGTCGTTCGGGTATCAGCTGCGTCGCGACGACCTCGTGTTCCGACGGGGCATCCTCTGGCAGCGGGTCGTGGCGGTTCCTTACGGCCGGATGCAGCTCGTGGACATCACGCACGGCCCCCTCGACCGGGGCTTCGGCATCGCCCAGCTCAAGTTGGTGACGGCCGCGGCATCCACCGGGGTGACCATTCCCGGATTGACGCAGGAGGCGGCCGAACACCTGCGCGACACCCTCGTGGCCGTCGCCGAAACCCGTCGGACAGGGCTGTGACCGACCCGCACGCGGAGGGACCGCCCCTCGACCCGCAGCCCCGGCCGCAGCGGGCGGTCGTCCGCTCGCCGTACAGCGACGGCGAGTGGCATCGCCTGCACCCTCTGACGCCGCTTCTGCGCGGCGGGCTGACGCTCCTCGTGATCATCGGCGTGATCGTCGCGAACCTGCGGGAGCGTCTCGTCGAGTGGATCTTCCCGGTCTTCACCGAGCTCCCCCCGGGGGAGCTCCCGCCCGACCCTGTCGACTTCCTCTTCGCGAACAACCTGATCCTGCTGGCGGGTGGCGCGACCCTGGTCGTCCTCATCGTGCTGTTGATCCTCTTCCGCCTGTCGTGGCGTTTCCACACGCTGCGCATCAGTGACGACGACGTCGAGGTGCGTTCGGGCGTGCTGTTCCGCACTCATCGGCGCGCTCCCCTCGATCGGGTCCAGGGCGTCAACCTGACCCGTCCGATGATCGCCCGCCTGCTCGGGCTCGCGAAGCTCGAAGTGGTCGGAGCCGGACTGGATGCCAACGTCAAACTCGAATACCTGTCGGGGAAGGACGCCGAGGCCATCCGCGGCGACATCCTCCGCCTCGCGTCAGGCCGGCGTCTCGCCGAGGGGCGGATCGAACCGGGCGCTCGCGCCTCGCTCGCTCGCCAGGCGGCCGAGGCCGTGGGGTCGGGGCTGCAGGGCATCGTGGACGGTGAGGATCTCTCCGACGCCGAGCCGGAGAGCATCGTGCGCATTCCGATCGGTCGGCTCGTGGCATCCCGTGTCCTGAGCGGATCGAGCCTCGTCCTCGTCGCCCTGGTCGTGGGGATCGTCGTCGCGGCGTCGCTGTCGACACTGTGGCTGCTGTTCACCGTGGTCCCGATGTTCCTCGCCTTCGGCGCGTACTACGTGCGATCGATCGCCCAGGGACTGCGGTATTCGATCGCCCCGACGGTCGACGGGGTGCGCGTGACCTTCGGATTATTCACGACCGTGTCGGAGGTGGTGCCTCCGGGTCGCGTGCACGCGATCGAGGTGCGCCAGCCCCTGATGTGGCGTCCGTTCGGATGGTGGACCGTCTCGGTGAACCGGCTCTCGGGTAGGTCGTCCACCGACACGAGCAACGATCAACTGGCTGCGGTGCTGCCGATCGGGACACGATCCGACGTCGAGCGCGTCCTGCGGATCCTCGTCCCCGACCTGTCGAGCGACGAATGGACACTCGTGTTCCGCGACGGCATCCTGGGTCCGGTGGAGAACGACCCCTACGTGACGACCCCGAAGAGCGCCCGGTGGCTTCGCCCGCTGTCGTGGCGGCGGAACGGCGCGCTTCTGACCTCGGACGCCCTGCTCCTGCGCCGCGGGTGGGCGTGGCGGTCGTTGAGCGTGGTTCCGCTCGCCCGCTTGCAGTCGGTCGGTCTGCATCAGGGCCCGGTGGCGCGGGCCACGGGAACGGCGACCCTGGTGGCCCACGTGATCGCGGGCACCGTCCAGACCTCGGTCGGCGTCCTCGACCGCGACGACGCCCTCGGGCTGTTCGAGCGGACCGCCCGAGCCGGCGTCGATGCGGCGGCGATCGACCGCACGCACCGGTGGGCCGGATGAGCGCCGGTCGCGACGGGCGCCTCGGCGTCGGGGTGATCGGGGCCGGTCGTGTCGGCCCGGTCGTCGCCGCGGCGCTCGCCGGTGCGGGCCACGCCCTGACCGGGATCACCTCCGGCTCGGACGATGATCGCGTGGAGGCGATCCTGCCGGGCCTGCCGGTCCTGACGGCCGACGAGGTCGCCCGACGCAGCGAGCTCGTGGTCGTCGCGGTTCCGCACGACCAGCTCCGGGGTCTCGTCTCGGGCCTCGCCGAGGTCGGAGCGTGGCAGCCCGGCCAGCTGGTGCTGCACACCGACGCCGCGTACGGATCGCGCGTCCTGGACCCCGCCGCCAGGAGCGGAGCCATCCCGCTCGCCATCCACCCCGCCATGGTCTTCACGGGGGTGTCGTCGATCGACCTGCGCCAACTGGCCCAGTCGTATGCCGCCGTGACCGCCCCGGCCCCTGTCCTCCCCATCGCGCAGGCTCTCGCGGTCGAGCTGGGGTGCGAGCCCCTCGTGGTCGCCGAGGACGACCGGCCGACGTACGCCGAGGCCATCGCGACGGCCACGGAGTTCTCTCGTTCGATCGTTCGGCAGTCGTCGGCGCTGCTGGAGCGCATCGGTATCGACAACCCCGGCGCATATCTCTCCGCCCTCGTGCGCTCGAGTGTCGACCAGGCACTCGTCGAGGGCGGGCGCCGAGACGACCTCGACGGCACCGCTACGATCGACGGATGATCCGCTCCCTCGAGGATCTGCGCACCCGACTCGGCGAGGTCCGAGGCGCAGATCGATCGGACGCCGGCCCGCGCGTCGCCCTCGTGTCCACCCTCGGCGCCCTGCACGACGGCCACGTCGACCTCATTCGCGAGGCGCGCGAACGCGCGGACATCGTGGTGGTGTCGACCTTCGTCAACCCGCTGCGCTTCCGCTCCGCCGACGACACCGCGGCCTATCCCCGCTCTCCCGAGTCTGACGCGCGCGTGCTCGGTGAGTTGGGCGTCGACGTCGTCTTCGCCCCGTCGGCGGCGGAGTTCCTCCCAGCGGGAACCGCGACGACCCGCGTCTCGGCGGGCGATGTGGGTCTCCGCTACGAGGGACGCGTCCGCCCCTTTTACTTCGACGGGGTCCTGACCGTCGAGGCGAAGCTCTTCCATCTCGTTCGACCCGATGTGGCCGTCTACGGAGAGCGCGACCGTCAGCGCGTCTTCCTCGTGCGCCGCATGGTGCGAGACCTCGATTTCGGCATCGACGTCGCGACGGTCCCAACGGTGCGCACCGATGACGGGCTGCCCGTGTCGAGCCGTGTCGCGCTGCTCGACGACGCCGATCGCCGCGCCGCCGCAGCCCTTCCGCGAGCCCTCGAGGCGGCGGCATCGAACGCCGATCTGGGGGTCGATGCCTGTATCGCCGCCGCGCAGTCGGCGTTGATGGGCGAGCAGCGCATCACGCTGGAGTACCTGAGCGTGGTCGATCCCGAGACGTTCCTGCCGGTCGACGACGGGCACCGCGGGCGTGCGTTCGCGCTCATCGCCGCCACGGTCGGCGGTCACCGCTTCATCGACAACGCCGAGATCTCGCTGCGCTGACGATCCTCGGGCGACCGGTGACTCCGGGGCGGCCGAGGACGACGAATAGACTGGGGGAGACCCCGAGGAGCCTTCCTGATGACCGACGCGCCCGCGAACGACGCCGCCGAACCGACCGAAGACGAGGTCTTCGAGCAGAAGGCGGTGCGCCTGGCCAAGCGCGAGCGTCTGCTCGCGGAACGCTCCGACGCCGCCGGCGGTCCGTACCCGGTGGCCGTGCCCATCACGACCACGATCCCCGAGCTGCGCGCGCGCTTCGGCGATCTCGAAGCCGGCGCCGAGACCGGTGAGACGGCCGGGGTCGCCGGGCGCGTGGTGTTCAGCCGCAACACCGGCAAGCTCTGCTTCGCGTCGCTGCAGTCCGGCGACGGAAGCCGCATCCAGGCCATGGTCTCGCTCGCGAGCGTCGGCGAGGAGTCGCTCCAGGCGTGGAAGGAACTCGTCGATCTCGGCGACCATGTCTTCGTCTCGGGTGAAGTCATCTCGAGCCGCCGCGGTGAGCTGTCGATCATGGTCGCCGAGTGGACCATCGCGGCGAAGGCCGTCCTGCCTCTTCCCAACCTCCACACCGAGCTCAGCGAAGAGAGCCGCGTCCGAAGCCGCTTCCTCGACCTCATCGTGCGCGATCGCGCGCGCGAGACCGTGCTGGCCCGCGCGAAGGTCAACGCGAGCCTGCGCCGCACCTTCACCGAGCGCGACTTCGTCGAGGTCGAGACGCCGATGCTGCAGGTGCAGCACGGCGGCGCCAGCGCCCGCCCCTTCACCACGCACTCGAACGCCTTCGACACCGAGCTCTTCCTGCGCATCGCGCCCGAGCTGTACCTGAAGCGCGCCGTGGTCGGCGGTATCGACCGGGTCTACGAGATCAACCGCAACTTCCGCAACGAGGGCGCCGACACCACCCACAGCCCTGAGTTCGCGATGCTCGAGGCCTACCAGGCCTACACCGACTACAACGGCATCGCCGATCTCACTCAGACCCTGATCCAGGACGCCGCCGTCGCGGTGGCCGGGTCGACCACGGTCACGTGGGCCGACGGCACCGAGTACGACCTCGGCGGCGAGTGGGACCGCATCTCGATGTACGACTCTCTGTCGGCCGCCTGCGGCCGGTCGATCACCCCCGACACCTCGGTCGAGGACCTCCGCGCGCTCGGAGCAGAAGAGGGAGTCGACGCCCCGCCCCACGAGACCCACGGCAAGTGGGTCGAGGAGCTGTGGGAGCACTTCGTCAAGGGCGGGCTCACCCGCCCCACCTTCGTCATGGACTTCCCCGTCGACACCAGCCCGCTCGTGCGTGAGCACCGCTCGATCGCGGGCGTCGTCGAGAAGTGGGATCTCTACGTGCGCGGGTTCGAGCTCGCCACGGGCTACTCCGAGCTGGTCGACCCCGTGATCCAGCGTCACCGCTTCACCGAGCAGGCAAAGCTCGCCGCGCGCGGAGACGTCGAGGCCATGCCGATCGACGAGGAGTTCCTGCGCGCGCTCGAGCACGGTATGCCGCCCACCGGTGGCATGGGCATGGGAATCGACCGTCTGCTCATGGCCATCACCGGCCTGGGTATTCGCGAGACGATCCTGTTCCCGCTCGTGAAGTAGGCCGCTCGAACACCCACTCCGGAAGGCGCCCGGCGTCGATGACGTCGAGCATGAGGGCGCTGAGCCCGTGGTCGGGGTCGATCTCGAGAGCCCTCTCGGCGTACAGAGCGGCGTGGGAGGAGCGACCGGTCGCCCACGCGAGCCACGCGCACGCCGACAGTGGCCCGGGGCGACGCTCACGGGGGAGGACGGACGCGACGCGGCGGCACAATTCGAGCGCCCGTCGAAGGCGATCGGGGTCGGGCAGGGCGCCTTCTCCCCACATCGGCCGGGCGAGGTCGTCGGGGAACGGCTTGCCGCGGTGGAAAGCGGTCTGCGCCTGCAGAACCGCATCACCCGTGGCGAGATCCGCCACCCACTGCATCAACGCCACATCGCGCAGCGACGGCCGGGCGAGGCAGTAGGCGAGGGCGGCGAGCTGCGCGGCGTCGAGTTCTTCGGGCGGCGTGGCCAGGGCGTCCTCGATCAGGACTGGCGGATCCGCGAGCGCCACGGTGGCCGGATCGCCGGTCGCTGCACGCGTCAGCAGGGGAAGCGCGCAGCGTTCCTGCGGGCCGCCGAGCACGCGCTCGATCGCGCGGAGGCCGGACATCACCCGCCGCGAGACGACGGCGTCGATCGGAGGCAGCTCGGCCGCGGCGAACTGATCGTCGACGACCGCGCCGATCGGCGCGGTGGGCGTGTGCGCCGCGATGTCGCTCAACGAGTGCGGCGTCGACGACGAGGGGGACAGGTAGCTGTCCCATCCGTCCGAACCGACGACGAGGGCGTCGACGACGCGGAGGCCGCAGATCTCCGCTCGCCCCATCGCCGCCTCGACGAGGGCGCGGTGGGGCGCCGCCGGAAGGTCGGCGAGGACTTCGTCGGCGTAGACGACGATCGCCACGGCATCGGTTCGGGTGACCTTGCAGGCCATGCCGATCACGGTCGAAGCGACGCTCTCGTTCGCGGAGGTGTCCGTGGGGAGGTCGACGCGCATCGCGCCGAGGGAACGCGACTCGGAGAACGGTACGAGCACGAGACTCTCGCGCGGCGTGCATTCGAGCAGATGCGGGACGAGAGCGAGGAACGCGGAGGACGAGGTGGCGGAGACGACGGCGGGTGTCATGGCTCGAGAGTGGCCGGGCGGGCGGGGCTCGCGCCGGGCGGGATAGCTCGACGGTGGATGAATCCCCGTATCCGCGGACTGTGGAGGAGCCCGCTCGAACCGCGCGCCCAGGTGGCGCGGGTATCCTCGACGCATGGACGAAACCTGGACCGCGATGCTGTGGGCGATCCTGCCGACCCTCGTGGTGTCCGTGGTGTTCTTCTTCATCCTCCGCAACGTCATCCGGATGGACCGGACCGAGCGCAAGGCCTACGCCCGCATTGAGGCGGAAGAGCGCGCCAAGCGCGGCCTCCCGCCGGTCGTCCGCACCGGCGACGGTCCCGCGAACTGACGATCGCACGGCCTCTGTCGGAGGCCGTCGCTACGCTGGGTCCACAACCCGCCCAGGAGGACCCGTGATCAACGCCACGTTCGACGCGAGCTGGCTCGTCATCACACTCTTCGTCGTCGACCTGGTCGTGCGCATCGCCGCGATCATCGTCGTTCCGCGAAACCGTCGCCCGACCGCGGCGATGGCGTGGTTGCTGGCGATCTACTTCATCCCCTTCCTCGGGGTCTTCCTGTTCCTGCTCATCGGCAATCCGCGCCTGCCCCGCAAGCGTCGGCGCAAGCAGGCCGCGATCAACGAGTACATCCACGACACGAGCGCCTCGCTCGAGTTCGGCACGCTCCGGCCCAACGCCCCGCAGTGGTTCCGCGCGCTCGTGCAGCTGAACCGCAACCTCGGTGCCATGCCGATTGCGGGAGACAACGCCGCGACCCTCATCGCCGACTACCAGCAGAGCCTGGATGCCATGGCCGAGGCGATCCGTCGGGCTCAGCGCTACGTCCACGTCGAGTTCTACATCCTCCAGTCCGACGACTCGACGGACAACTTCTTCCGCGCCCTCGAAGAGGCCGCTGCGCGGGGCGTCGTGGTGCGCGTGCTCCTCGACCACTGGGCCAACCGCGGAAAGCCCTTCTACAAGCAGACGCTCCACCGTCTCGACGCGATGGGTGCCCACTGGCATCTGATGCTGCCCGTCCAGCCGCTGCGCGGTCGCTACCAGCGACCCGATCTGCGCAACCACCGCAAGCTGCTCGTGATCGACGGCGACGTGGCGTACATGGGATCGCAGAATGTCACCGACTCGTCGTACAACCTCCGCAAGAACATCCGCCGCGGCCTGCATTGGGTCGATCTGATGGTGCGCGTCGAGGGCCCGGTCGTCGCGAGCATCAACGCCGTCTTCCTGTCGGACTGGTACAGCGAGACCGACGAGACCCTGCGCGACGAGATCGATCTGTTCAGCGTCACGTCGGGGCCGGGAGACCTCGACTGCCAGGTGGTGCCCTCCGGCCCCGGCTTCGATTTCCAGAACAACCTCAAGCTCTTCCTCGGCCTGCTCTTCGCGGCGAAAGAGCGCATCATCATCGTCAGCCCGTACTTCGTGCCGGACGAGGCTCTGCTGCTCGCGATCACCACCGCCTGCCAGCGCGGCGTGCACGTCGAGCTCTTCGTCTCGGAAGAGGGCGACCAGGCGATGGTCTACCACGCGCAGCGGAGCTACTACGAGGCTCTCCTGCACGCGGGCGTCACGATCTGGATGTACCGCAAGCCGTACATCCTGCACAGCAAGAGCGTCACGATCGACGACGAGGTCGCGGTCATCGGCTCGAGCAACATGGACATGCGCTCCTTCGGTCTGAACCTCGAGGTGTCGCTTTTGGTCCGCGGCGAAGAATTCGTCCGCGACATGCGCGAGGTCGAGGGCACGTACCGCACCCTGAGTCGTCAGCTCACGATCGAGGAGTGGCGTCGGCAGCCTCTGCGCTCGACGATCCTCGACAACCTGGCGCGCCTCACCTCCGCGCTGCAGTGACGCGCCGCGGCTCTCGCCGCCGGCATCCAGGTATCTCCGACATCATGGGGCACAACTCGCCCCGGAGGTTCGCATGTCACGTCACCGTCTCGCCGTCATCGGAATGATCGGCGCGTCCCTCGTCGCCGCTGGCGCCCTCACCGGATGCGCCTCCGGAGCCCCGGCGCCGGAGGGGATGGCTCCCCGTCCGGATGCCACCGCCTCCGCGCCCGCGAGCGAGCTCGGCGCCGCGTGGGTCAGCGGTGGCCGTGCCATCGCCCTGGTCACCACCGGCAGCTCTTCGTGCCCGCCGGTACTGGTCGGTGAGCCGACCGTCAGCGGGTCCACGGTGACGGTCGACCTCGCCGAGTCGCCGCGACAGGACTGCACGCGCGACCTGGCTCCGCGCGCGACCCTCATGAACGTGCCCGCGGGCGTCGACCCGAGTGCGGGCCTCGCCGTGACGGTGACGGGTGTCGCCGAGGGCAAGGTGATGCTCGCCGGGCTGGGCGCCGTTCCCGTCGCCCCCGCAGAATTCGCCCCCTCGGCGGGGTGGGTGAACAACTCGCTGGTCGCCATCGTCACGTATGGCAGCTCGACCTGCGTGCCCTCCGTCGAGGCGGTCACCGCGGCGGGTGCGAACGTCGAGATCCAGTTCGCGACGCCGCCGTCCGATCAGATCTGCACGATGGACCTCGTGCCCCGCGTCACTCTCGCCGACATCGGTCGCGAGGCCGGTTCGGGCGCGGTGTCGCTCGTCCTCACCGGTGGGAACGTCGACGCCGGCGACCCCATCCCCGTGCTCGGCTCCCGCTGACGGCCGCGCCACCGCTCGTGGGGTGGGGCGAAGGTGCTCAGCGCTCCACGACGAGAAGCTCGCCGACCTCGCACTCGAGCACGCGGCAGATCGCGGACAGCGTCGAATAGCGGATCGCCCGGGCGCGGTCGTTCTTCAGCACCGACAGGTTCACCACCGAGACTCCGACGAGTTCGCTGAGGCGGGTCAGCGTCATGCCGCGCGCTTCCAGAAGCTCGTCGAGACGACAGTGGATGCCGGTGGGCCCGTCGTCCGTCGCCGCCGGGGTCATACGAGGCCCTCGGTATCGCGCTGCAGGCGGTCACCGACCGCGAACGCGGTGCCCGCGAGTGCGACGACGAAGGCGACGCCGAAGATGGACAGGAGATCGACCGTTCCGACGACGGCGCGATCGTAGGTCCCGTCGGACAACAGCGCCAGGGCGCCGTTCACGGCCATGTTGTGGAAGAACGGAACGAAGTACATGCCGGCGATGGCGACGAGGCCCGCCGCCGTGACGAGGGCCGTGTGGGCACGCGAGAAGATCCGCCCGCGCAGGATGCCGAAGCACAGCATGAGGAGCAGGGTCACCACCGTCACCATCGCGACCGCGACCAGCAGGTGGCTGATGACGAGCGCGCCGAGCGCCGCGGGTTGAAGCGAGGCCACCGTCACCGACGCGGAATCGAGCTGCACGACGACCGGCGCTCCGTCGGGCCCGAGCGGCGCCTGCGCCTCGGTTGCGACGAAGGGCGCGAGGAGGGTGATGTCGCGGTTGGGCAGGACCTGCGCGATGGCGACGACGGACTGCACCACGGCGGCGACGGCGATCGCCACTCCTCCGATGAGGAAGAGTACGAAGCCGATCGTGTCGCCGCGGGAGAGGACGCGGGGAGGTCGGGGGGAAGTCATGATCGCTCCTTATCGATGATCGTTGTTATCGGTTTTCGATAAAGTAACGACAATCGATGTGTTCCGCAAGGTCGAGCGCGCAGACGGTATGCCCACGGCGAACACGGGGCTCTGGCATCCGGCCGCTGGTTACTCTCGATGTACGGCGCGCGGAGGCGTGCCTGTCAGCCCATTTTTGGAGGGACTGAGGATGTTCGAAAGATTCACCGATCGTGCTCGTCGTGTGGTGGTGCTCGCCCAAGAAGAGGCGAAGATGCTGAACCACAACTACATCGGCACCGAGCACATCCTTCTGGGCCTCATCCACGAGGGTGAGGGCGTGGCTGCCAAGGCGCTGGAGTCGCTGGGTATCTCGCTCGATGCCGTCCGCGAACAGGTGCAGGACATCATCGGCCAGGGGCAGCAGCAGCCGACTGGCCACATCCCCTTCACGCCGCGTGCGAAGAAGGTCCTCGAGCTGTCTCTGCGCGAAGCGCTGCAGCTCGGCCACAACTACATCGGCACCGAGCACATCCTGCTCGGCCTCATCCGCGAGGGCGAGGGCGTTGCCGCTCAGGTGCTCGTCAAGCTCGGCGCCGACCTCAACAAGGTCCGCCAGCAGGTCATCCAGTTGCTCTCGGGCTACCAGGGCAAGGAGCCCGCGGGCGTCGCCTCGGGCGCCGGCGAGCAGACCCAGGGCGCAGCCCAGGGCGGATCGGCCGTGCTCGATCAGTTCGGGCGCAACCTCACCCAGGCCGCGCGCGACAACAAGCTCGACCCCGTCATCGGGCGCGAGAAAGAGATCGAGCGCGTGATGCAGATCCTCTCGCGCCGTTCGAAGAACAACCCCGTCCTCATCGGCGAGCCCGGCGTCGGCAAGACCGCCGTCGTCGAGGGTCTCGCCCAGGCCATCGTCAAGGGCGATGTGCCCGAGACGCTGAAGGACAAGCAGGTCTACTCGCTCGACCTCGGTTCGCTCATCGCCGGATCCCGCTACCGCGGTGACTTCGAAGAGCGTCTGAAGAAGGTCACGAAAGAGATCCGCACGCGCGGCGACATCATCGTCTTCATCGACGAGATCCACACCCTCGTGGGTGCCGGAGCCGCCGAGGGCGCGATCGACGCCGCGTCGATCCTCAAGCCCCTCCTCGCCCGCGGTGAGCTCCAGACCATCGGTGCCACCACGCTCGACGAGTACCGCAAGCACTTCGAGAAGGACGCCGCTCTCGAGCGCCGCTTCCAGCCGATCCAGGTGGCCGAGCCGAGCCTCCCTCACGCGATCAACATCCTGAAGGGCCTGCGCGACCGCTACGAGGCGCACCACAAGGTGCAGATCACCGACGGCGCGATCGTGGCCGCGGCGAACCTCGCCGACCGCTACATCAGCGACCGGTTCCTGCCCGACAAGGCCATCGACCTGATCGACGAGGCCGGCGCCCGCCTGCGTCTGTCGATCTTGTCGTCGCCTCCGGAGCTGCGCGAGTTCGACGAGAAGATCGCGAAGGTCCGCGAGCAGAAGGAGCAGGCCTCCGAGGACCAGGACTTCGAGAAGGCCGCGGCCCTGCGCGACGAAGAGAAGTCGCTCCTCGCCGAGCGTCTGCGCCTCGAGAAGCAGTGGCGCTCGGGCGACGTCGCCTCCCACGCGGTCGTCGACGAGGGTCTGATCGCCGAGGTGCTCGCCCAGGCGACCGGCATCCCGGTGTTCAAGCTCACCGAAGAAGAGTCCAGCCGCCTCATGTTCATGGAGAAGGCCCTGCACCAGCGGGTCATCGGACAAGAAGAGGCGATCGCGGCCCTCTCGCGCACGATCCGTCGTCAGCGTGCGGGCCTCAAGGACCCCAAGCGTCCCTCGGGTTCGTTCATCTTCGCCGGCCCCACGGGCGTCGGAAAGACCGAGCTCGCCAAGGCGCTCGCCGAGTTCCTCTTCGACGACGAGGGCGCGCTGATCTCGCTCGACATGTCGGAGTTCGGTGAGAAGCACACCGTCTCGCGTCTGTTCGGTGCTCCTCCCGGGTTCGTGGGATTCGAAGAGGGCGGCCAGCTCACCGAGAAGGTGCGTCGCAAGCCGTTCTCGGTGGTGCTCTTCGACGAGATCGAGAAGGCCCACCCCGACATCTTCAACTCGCTGCTGCAGATCCTCGAAGAAGGTCGTCTGACCGATGGTCAGGGCCGCGTCATCGACTTCAAGAACACCGTGATCATCATGACGACGAACCTCGGTTCGTCGGCGATCGCCGGTGGCCCCGTCGGCTTCCAGGTCGAGGGCAGTGCCCAGACCTCGTACGAGCGGATGAAGGGCAAGGTCGACGAGGAGTTGAAGCGTCACTTCAAGCCCGAGTTCCTCAACCGCGTCGACGACGTCATCGTCTTCCCGCAGCTGAACAAGGACGAGCTCCGTCAGATCGTCGGCCTGTTCGTCAAGCGTCTGGCCGACCGCCTGCTGGATCGCGACATGACCGTCGAACTGTCGGACGACGCGAAGGACAAGCTCATCGAGATCGGGTTCGACCCGACGCTCGGAGCGCGCCCCCTGCGCCGCGCCATGCAGCGCGAGGTCGAGGACCGTCTCAGCGAGAAGATCCTGCACGGCGAGCTCGAGTCGGGCGACCACGTGAAGGTCGGCGTCGAGAACGGCCAGTTCTCGTTCGAGACCAGCCCCCGCGGCGAGAAGGTCGCGATCGGCGTCGGAACGGCCGGCGAGATCGCCGCCACCCCCGACACGCTCGCGGGCAACTGATCGCATAGCGAACGAAGGGCCCGGATGCCACGGCATCCGGGCCCTTCGTCGTTGCGGCGTACGCTTGTCGAATGACCTCATCCGCGCCGTTCGTCGTCCGCCCCGCCGGAACCGCCGACGTCCGCCGCATCCACGAACTCCTCGAGCCGTACGTGCAGAGGCGCATCCTGCTGGGCAAAGACCTGGTCGTGCTGTACGGATCGGTGCAGCAGTTCGTCGTCGCCGAGGCCGATGGCGTGGTCGTCGGGTGCGGGGCCCTGCACGTGATGTGGGAAGACCTCGGCGAAATCCGCACCCTGATCGTCCACGATGACTGGCTGCACCACGGCGTCGGACGGGCCATCGTCGAGACCCTCGAGGAGCGCGCGCGGGAGGTCGGGGTCTCGCGCCTGTTCTGCCTGACCTTCGAGGTGGACTTCTTCATGCGCCGGGGCTTCTCTGAGATCGGTGAGCAGGTCGTCGATCCCGACGTGTACTCGCAGCTCGTGCGCAGCCCCGACGAGGGCGTCGCCGAGTTCCTCGACCTCGCGCACGTGAAGCCGAACACGCTGGGCAACACCCGGATGCTGAAGCAGCTGTGAGCCTGCGCTCCTGAGCGTGCCGTGGCGCGAGCGCACAGCCGCGCCGCCTACCCTGGATGTATGACCGATGCCCCCCGTAGGCGGAGGCAGTCCCCGGCGGTCTACCGTCGTCGTCGTCTCGCCGCAGGGCTTCTGGCCCTGCTGGTGATCGGCCTCGTCGTGTGGCTCGTGGCGGCTCCTCCCTGGCGTGCCGCCCCCACCGCCGAGGCGCCCCCCGCTCCCGCTGCGAGCACTCCTCCCGCCGCTGCGTCCGCGTCCGCGCCGGCGGCATCCGAGACCCCCTCCGCCGCTCCGTCCGCGTCGCCGACGCCGACCGCTCCCGCCGGACCCGTCGAGTGCACGGCGGCCGACATCACGGTGGCGGCGCTGTCGGACAAAAGCGAGTATGGGCAGGGCGAGAACCCGCAACTGTCGATCAAGCTCACCAACACCAGCGCGAACCCGTGCACGATGAACGTCGGCACGAGCGCGCAGTCGTTCACCGTGACGAGCGGATCCGACGTGTGGTGGCGGTCGACGGACTGCCAGGCCGAGCCGAGCGACATGGAGGTGACGCTGGCCGCCGGCCAGGTCGTGACGAGCTCCGCCCCGCTCACCTGGGACCGCACGCGTTCCTCGGTGAACTCCTGCGGCGGGGAGCGGCCGTACGCCCCCGGCGGGGGAGCGACCTATCACCTGAGCGTCTCGATCGGCGGCATCCCGTCGTCGGGGACGGCGTCGTTCATCCTGCGCTGAACATCACGAGGGGCGGATGCCGGTGGCATCCGCCCCTCGTCGTTCCCGGACTCAGGAGCCGGGCTTCGTGCCGAACACCTCGCCCTCCATGGCGTCGTAGCCCTCTTGCTGCGGGTCGCCGTGCAGCCCGCCGGACAGGGCGTACTCCTCTTCGGGCGAGAGGACGAGGCGGTGACGACCGTAGACGGCGAAGGCCACGAAGATCACCGCGTAGACCACGATGATCGCGACGATCGCGAGCAGGTAGGCGGGGTTCAGCAGCAGACCGAAGAACACCACGGCGGCGATGATCGCGGCCGAGTACGCCCCGAACAGTCCCCACGGGCTCTTGTACGGGCGGACGGCGTTCGGGAACTTCCGGCGGAGCACGATGAACGACACCATCTGCAGGAAGTACGCCAGCACCGCGCCCCACACGGCGATGTTGAGCACGATCGCTCCGGCCGGGCTCGCGTCGCCGCCCGCGGCCTGCACCACCACGAGGGCGACGAAGCCGAGCACCGCACCGAAGACGAGGGCGACCCACGGGGTCTTGCGCTGACCGGTGAGCGAGAGCCAGCGGGGGTAGTACCCGGCGCGCGAGAGCGAGTACATGTTGCGGCCGTAGGCGAACATGATGCCCATCAGCGAGGCCAGGAGTCCGACGAGGGCGAGGAGCGACAGGAGGGCGGCGGCTTGGTCGCCGACCATCGCGCGGAAACCGTCGAGGAGGGGCTCGAGCGAGCTGCCGGTGGCGTCGGCGCCGAGCACTCCGGTGTTGAGGAACAGCACGATGAGACCGGTGACGATGAGCGTGCCGCGGGCCCAGAGCCCCGCGCGGGGGATGTCGCGGGCGGGATCGTGCGACTCTTCGGCGGCGAGCGGGAGCTCCTCGATGCCGAGGAAGAACCACATCGCGAAGGGGAGCGCCAGCAGGATCGATCCGACGCCGAAGGGGAGGAACTCGGTGTTGCCGTCGGTGGGCGCGATGTTCCACAGCGAGCCCCAGTCGAAGGCTCCCGTCATGAGCGACATCGCGCCGAAGACCACGACGATGCCGATCGAGATGATCGAGACGACGATGGCGAAGCCGAAGGAGATGTTCGCGCCCGCGGCGTTGAGGGCGATGAACAGCGCATAGAGGATGATCCACCAGACGAAGGCGGGCAGGCTCACCCCCGTCAGTAGCTCGAGAGCCGAGTCGGCGTACTGGCCCGAGAAGTAGACGACCACCGCGGTGGTGGCGACGTACTCGATTGTCTCGGCGAGTCCGGTCGCGAGGCCGCCCCACGGCCCCATGGCCGATCGGGCGAACGAGTAGGCGCCGCCGGTGTGCGGCATGGCTGCGGCCATCTCGCCGATCGAGAAGGTGAGCCCGTAGTACATCACCACGAGGATCACGAAGGCGATGAGCATGCCGCCGAAGCCGGCGAAGCCGATGCCGAAGTTCCAGCCCGAGAAGTCTCCCGAGATGACCGCGGCGACGGCGAGGCCCCACAGGCCCCACACTCCGGCCGAGCGCCTCAGGGTGCGTTTCTCGAAGTACGAGGCATCGGTGGCCGTATAGGTGGCTCCGGCGACCTTTTTGCGGGAGTTGCTCGAGGTGGACATGGGACCTCCAGACGGATGCGGACAGGCTTCGGGGTCGCCTTGCGGGAAATCATGGCCCCCTATTGGTCGACCTGTCTACCTTTGCCGTGTAAGTTCCTCGTTACGTCCTCCGCACGCGAGGGCGTCGACACCGCGAGAGGGAGACCATGGCGGGCAATCTCAGCAGCGAAGAATTGGATGCCGCGATCGAGGCGGGCGAGATCGACACCGTCGTCGTGGCCTTCCCCGACGCTCAGGGTCGACTCGTCGGCAAGCGCGTGGCCGCGCGATTCTGGCGCGACGAGGTACGGGGTCACGGCGCGGAGGCCTGCAACTACCTGCTGTCCGTCGACGTCGACCTCAACACCGTCGACGGGTACGCCATGTCGAGCTGGGAGAAGGGCTACGGCGACATGCTGCTCGTCCCCGACCTCGACACGCTCCGCCGCATCCCCTGGCAGCCCGGGACGGCTCTCGTCTTCGCCGACCTCGCGTGGGAGGACCGCGCGCACGTGCCGCAGTCGCCCCGCGGCATCCTGAACGCCCAGCGTGCCCGCCTGGCGGAGCGCGGCCTCACCGCCTACGCCGGGACGGAGCTCGAGTTCATCGTCTTCGACGACTCGTTCCGCGACGCCTGGGCCAAGGGCTACACGAATCTCACACCCTCGACCGACTACAACGTTGACTACAACCTCCTCGCCACCACGCGGCTCGAGCCGCTGCTGCGCGACATCCGCCTCGGCATGGACGGAGCGGGAATGTACTGCGAGGGGGTGAAGGGCGAGTGCAACTTCGGCCAGCAGGAGATCGCCTTCCGCTACGCCGAGGCCCTCGAGACCGCGGACAATCACACCCTGTACAAGAACGGTGCCAAGGAGATCGCCGACCGGCACGGCAAGTCGCTGACGTTCATGGCGAAGTTCAACGAGCGCGAGGGCAACAGCTGCCACATCCACCTCTCGGTTCGCGGCGACGGCGGCGCGGCGGTCATGGCGGGTGACGGCGAGCACGGGTTCAGCCCGCTCATGGGGTACTGGATCGCCGGCATCCTGTCCACTCTGCGCGAGTTCACGCTGCTCTACGCCCCCACGATCAACTCCTACAAGCGCTACGCGAAGGGCTCGTTCGCCCCGACGGGGGTGGCGTGGGGCGTCGACAATCGCACGTGCGCGCTGCGCGTGGTCGGTCACGGTTCGTCGCTGCGCGTCGAGAACCGCGTGCCCGGGGGAGACGTGAACCCCTACCTCGCGACCTCGGCCATCATCGCGGGCGGTCTGCACGGCATCGAAAACGAACTCGAGCTGCCGGCGCCCCTCACCGGCAACGCCTACGCGGCCGGGGTCGACACTCTACCGACGACGCTGCGCGAGGCCGCGCGCCTCTTCTCGGAGTCGACGGTCGCCCGCGCCGCGTTCGGCGACGAGGTCGTGGAGCACTACCTGAACCAGGCGCGCATCGAGGTCGAGGCCTACGACGCCGCCGTGACCGATTGGGAGCGGGTGCGTGGTTTCGAGCGCCTCTGATCCGAGCCGAACCCCCGTCGTGGGGCTCACCACGTACCTCGAGCGCGCGAAACAGGGGGTGTGGGACGTGCGCGCGTCGTTCCTTCCGCAGCAGTACTTCGACGCCGTGACCGCTTCGGGCGCCGCCGCGGTGCTGCTGCCCCCGCAGCCGCGGCCCGAGCAGGCGGCCGCCGCGGTGCTCGACGGCCTCGACGGGCTCATCCTCACCGGTGGCCTCGACGTGCAGCCCGAGCTGTACGGTGCCGAACGCCACCCGCTGACCGACCCCGCTCGCGCCGACCGCGACGCGTGGGAGATCGCGCTGCTCGCGGGGGCGCGGGAGCGCGGCATCCCGGTCTTCGGCATCTGTCGCGGCCTGCAGCTGATCAACGTCGCGATGGGCGGCACGCTGCACCAGCATCTGCCCGAGGCGCTCGGCACCGAAAGGTACCGCATCGGCGGCGGCGTCTTCGCCGAGAACGTCGTGGAAGTGGATGCCGACACCCGGCTCGCCGGCCTCGTCGGGGCCGGGGCACTCACCGTCCACAGCTACCACCATCAGGGCGTCGACCGGGTCGCCGACGGCCTGCACGTCACCGCGCGCACCGAGGACGGGCTCGTGCAGGCCGTCGAGGTCGACGGTGACGACTACCTGGTCGCCGTGCAGTGGCATCCGGAGGAGAACGCCGAGGACCGGCGGCTCTTCCTCGGACTCGTCGCCGCGGCGGCCCGATACCGGGCGTCCCGGACCGGCGTCCCCGAATCACCCGAGCACCACGGAGTTCCCGCATGAGCACCTTCACCGTCATCGACCCTTCGACGGGATCGCCGATCACGACCCTCGAGCGCGCGGAGATCGAACACGTGGACGCGGCGGTCGCGAACGCCGTCCGCGCGCAGCGCGCGTGGGCGGCCCTGGCTCCCCTCGCCCGGGCCGACGCGCTGCGCGCCTTCGCCCGGGTCGTCGAGTCCCATGTCGACGAGCTCGCCGCGCTCGAGGTGAAGAACTCCGGCCACCCGATCGGTTCGGCCCGGTGGGAGGCCCAGCACGTCGCCCAGGTGCTGAACTACTACGCCGGTGCGCCCGAGCGACTGATCGGATCGCAGATCCCGGTCGCGGGCGGTTTGGATGTGACGTACCACGAGCCCTACGGCGTCGTCGGCATCATCGTGCCGTGGAACTTCCCCATGACGATCGCCGCGTGGGGCTTCGCTCCCGCGCTCGCCGCGGGGAACGCCGTCGTGCTCAAACCCGCCGAACTGACGCCGCTGACGGCGATCCGCCTCGGCGAGCTCGCGCTCGAGGCGGGGCTCCCGGAGGGACTCTTCACCGTCATCGTCGGCGCCGGGTCGGTCGTGGGTCAGCGCTTCGTCTCGCACCCCGACGTGCACAAGGTCGTGTTCACCGGGTCGACCGAGGTGGGCACCGAGGTGGCGGCCGGGTGCGCGCGCCTGCTCAAACCCGTGACCCTCGAGCTCGGCGGCAAGAGCGCCAACATCGTCTTCGCCGACGCCGACCTCGAGAAGGCCGCCGCGGGCGTCCCCGGCTCGGTGTTCGACAACGCCGGTCAGGACTGCTGCGCGCGCAGCCGCTTGCTGGTGCAACGCAGTGTCTTCGACCGTTTCCTCGAGATGCTCGAACCGGCGGTCGCGGCGTGGAAGGTCGGCGACCCGACGAATGAGGACACCCAGATGGGGCCCCTGATCTCGGCATCCCACCGCTCCACCGTCCAGGGATTCCTCGACGGGGCCGACGTGGCCTTCCGCGGGTCGGCTCCCGAGGGCGACGGATTCTGGTTCGCCCCCGCCGTCGTGCTCGCCCAGCCGGGCGACCGGATCGCCCGCGACGAGGTCTTCGGCCCCGTCCTGGCGGTCATGCCGTTCGACGACGAAGCGGATGCCATCCGCCTCGCCAACGACACCGCCTACGGGCTCGCGGGCTCGATCTGGACCGAGAACCTGGGTCGCGGCATCCGGGTCTCGCGTGGTGTGCGCAGCGGAGTGCTGTCGGTGAACTCGCACTCGTCGGTGCGGTACTCCACCCCGTTCGGCGGCATGAAGGCCTCGGGCCTCGGTCGCGAACTGGGACCGGATGCCGCCGAGCACTTCACCGAGACGAAGAACGTCTTCTACGCCACCGAGTGACCCCGCCGCCCTCCTCTGCCCCTGCCCCTACCCCCTTGTCCCACTTATGACGCTCCTCGTCCCACATTTCGCTGCTTCAGAGGCTCTGAACCAGCCATACGTGGGACAAGGTTCGGCGTGAAAGGAACCACCGCACCATGACCATCGACCTCACCCAGCGCCTGCGCGATCGCGTCGCCATCGTCACCGGAGGAGCCAGCGGCATCGGCCTCGCCACAGCCCGCCGCTTCGCCGCCGAAGGCGCCCGCGTCGTGATCGCCGACCTCGACGAGACGACGGGAACGGCCGCCGCCACCGAGGTGAGCGGTGTCTTCCGCCAGGTGAACGTCGCCGACGAGGACTCCGTGAACGCCCTCTTCGACGGCGTCGCCGCCGACCTCGGCAGCGTCGACATCGCCTTCAACAACGCCGGTATCTCGCCCGCCGACGACGACTCGATCGAGACGACCGAGCTTCCCGCGTGGGACAAGGTGCAGGACGTCAACCTCAAGAGCGTCTACCTCTGCTCGCGCGCGGCGCTGCGCCACATGGTGCCCGCCGGTCGCGGGTCGATCATCAACACCGCATCTTTCGTCGCGCTGCTGGGTTCGGCCACCTCGCAGATCTCGTACACCGCGTCGAAGGGCGGCGTGCTCGCCATGACCCGCGAGCTCGGCGTGCAGTTCGCGCGACAGGGCATCCGCGTCAACGCGCTGTGCCCCGGACCCGTCAACACCCCCCTGCTGCAGGAACTCTTCGCGAAAGACCCCGAGCGGGCGCAGCGCCGCCTGGTGCACGTGCCGATGGGTCGGTTCGCGGAGCCGGAAGAGATGGCTGCGGCCGTGGCGTTCTTGGCATCCGACGACGCGTCCTTCATCACTGCGACGGCCTTCGTGGTCGATGGCGGCATCACCAACGCGTACGTCACGCCCCTGTGAACCGCCGACGTGACAGGCTGAGAGGGTGACAGACGCGCCGCTCGACGACCTGCGCCGGGCCGTATACCGCCCCGTGCGCACCGGCAACGCGCTCGAAGACACCACCGCGCGCATCGTGCAGACCGTGCGGCTGGGGCTCGTCGCCCCGGGGGAGTCGCTCCCCGCGGAACGCGAGCTCGCCGCCCTGTACGGCGTGAGCCGCGACACCGTGCGCGAGGCTCTGCGAGAACTGTCGGATGCCGGGTGGCTCGAGACGCGGCGCGGTCGCTACGGCGGCACCTTCGTCGTCGATCCCGTGCCGCGGCCGTCGGAGCCGGCGGTCGTGTCGCCCGCCGAACTGTCGGACGTCATCGCCCTGCGCGGCGTCCTCGAACCCGGAGCGGCGTGGGCGGCGGCGGGACGCTCGCTGTCGGCCGAGGAGCGCGACGTGCTCTGGGCGCGACACGAAGCGGCCGCGCTCGCCGAGGGCGAGGACTATCGCCGACTCGACACCCTGCTGCACCTCACGATCGCGGAGTTCGCCGGCATCCCCTCACTCGTTCCGCTCGTGGCCGACAACCGCGCGCGGGTGAACGCGTGGCTCGACACCTTTCCGCTGCTGCCGCGCAACATCGAACACTCGACCTCGCAGCACGCGGCGATCGTGTCGGCGATCCTCGCCGGAAGACCGGATGCCGCCCACGCGGCGATGCGCGACCACCTCGCCGGATCCGAGGCGTTGCTGCGGGGGTTCTTGGCGTAAGGGGCGCCGGGCGGAGCGCGGTGCTCTGGCTCGCGGGGCGGCGCTGACGGCGTGTGGGCGGGTTCTGTGGTGTGGGGGAGGATTGTCCGCCCCGAACGACGGAATCCGCCCCGAAGTCCGACGCGGCCCCGGCGCCGCGCGCGATTAGGCTCGGAGGATGGCCGCAGGCAAGAAGCGCAAGGGGAAGAAGCTCGACATGGACTTCAAGAACACCGCGCTCGTCGACGCCCTGCAGACGCAGGACATGGCCGCGATCGCTTTTGCGCTCCGGCACGGACCGACGGTCGTGCCGCTGATGACCCCCGGCGACGCCGACAACCCGCTCAGCGTCGGCGAGGTGTGGACCTACCGAGACCCGAACACCGGCCAGCTGGCGCTGCTGCTCTTCAGCGATGCGGCACACAAGCCCGAGACGCTGCCCCCGCACGTGGCTTTGCAGTCGCCACAGTGGCTGCGCACGTTCCTCGGAACGCATCAGGATGCCATCACCACCGTGTTCATCGACATCGCGGGACCGCATCCGATCCAGGCTTCGCCGGCCGACCTGATCGCCGCGCTCGACGCCTGAACAGCGGGCCGGTACGAGACCACGCGCCGCGAACTCGCGCGCGCGGGCCACGCGTGTAAGACTCGGGGCCATGGAGTACCTGATCGCCGGTGCCGTATGCGCCGCCGGACTTGTCATCCCCGCCGTGCTGGGAATGACCTCCCCGCACCGCCGTCGCCGGTCGGCGCCTCCCGGCCGCTGATCGGGCAGGGTGAGTCGCCCCGCGGTACTCCCGCCGATGCCGTCCGCCCGCGGCGGCGTGGACGCCTTCATGAATCCCTGGGGTTCGTCGGCCTTGTCACCTGCGTTTAGAACCCCGGTTCGCTGTCGTCGCGCGGCATTCCGCGCACCTGCAGCTCGTTGAGGGCCTGCGCCAGCTTGCGGGACGAGGCGTCGAGCACCGTGTGGTAGCCGAGTCGCTTGGCTTCGGACGCGCGCTGGGCGGCCTGGGTGACGTTGCGGATCTCGCCCGTCAGGGTGAGCTCGCCGATCGCCGCGAGACGCTTCGAGACCTTGCGGTTCTTCACCGCGTTGGCCACGGCGATCGCGATCGCCAGGTCGGCGGCGGGTTCGACCAGCCGCACCCCGCCGACGGTCGAGACGTAGACGTCGCGGTCGGAGAGGGTCAGCCCCATGCGGCTCTCGAGCACCGCGAGCACCATCGCGACGCGCGAGGAATCGACGCCATTGACGATGCGCCGCGGGTTGGGAGCGGTCTGGCGCACGGCCAAGGCCTGGATCTCGACGGGGAGAGCGCGCCGTCCCTCCATGGCGATGGTGACGCACGTGCCGGGTTCGGGCTCGCCGTGACCGAGGAACAGAGCGCTGGGATCGGCGACCTCGGCGATGCCGGTGCCGGTCATGTCGAAGCAGCCGACCTCGTCGGTGGGCCCGAAGCGGTTCTTGAGGGCGCGTACGAAGCGCAGCGAGGTCTGGCGGTCGCCCTCGAAGTGACAGACGACGTCGACGAGGTGCTCGAGGATGCGGGGGCCGGCGATCGAGCCGTCTTTCGTGACGTGACCGACCAGGATGATCGGCAGGCCGCGTTCTTTGGCGACGCGGATGAGGGCCGACGCCACCTCGCGCACCTGCGCGGGCTGACCGGCCGCGCCGTCGCTGTGCGCGGATGACACCGTCTGCACCGAGTCGACGATGAGCAGGCCCGGCTCGACCTGGTCGATGTGTCCGAGGATCGTGGCGAGATCGGTCTCGGCCGCGAGGAAGAGCTCGTCGTGCAGGGCGCCGGTGCGCTCTGCACGCAACCGCACCTGTGCCGCGGATTCTTCGCCGCTGGCGTAGAGGACGCGGCGACCCGCGCGGGCGCTCTGCGCGGCGACCTCGAGCAGCAGCGTCGACTTGCCGACACCCGGTTCGCCGCTGAGCAGAATGGCGGCGCCGGGAACGATGCCGCCGCCGAGCACCCGGTCGAACTCTCCTACCCCGCTCGTGCGGCGCGGGGCGTCTTGCGTATCGATCTCGGTGATGCGGCGGGCGACGCGCCCGGCCCCCGGGGCGACCGGCGTGATCGAACGGACGATACCCGTCTGCTCCGCCGCCTCGACGACCGTGCCCCACGACTGGCACTCGCCGCAGCGTCCGACCCACTTCAGCGTCGTCCATCCGCACTCGGTGCACCGGTAGGGCGCGGGGGCTGCAGCAGGACGTCGGGATGCCATGTGCTCAGGCTACGCGGGGCCTCCGACATCGCTGGTCGCCGGGGCTCCGGCATCGGCGGCCGCACGTCCGGCCGGGGTCCCGGCATCCGGACCTGATCCGACCAATGAGGCCGCGCGCGTTGTCATAAACGCCCCCTGCATTGAGAAACGCCGTCGGAGTGCGTTTCTCATCGCAGAGAGCGTTTATCGCGGCGGCGCCTCGGGGCTCAGCCGCGCAGCGACCCCGCGACCGTCGTCAGGGCGTCGGCGGAGCGGCGCAACAGCGTCAGCTCGTCGGCTGAGAACGGCGTCGCCGCCAGCGGGACCGCCCCGCGCGCCGAGACGATCGAAGGCACGGAGAGTGCCATGCCGCTGATGCCGTGGAAGTCCTCGAGCACCGTGCTGACCGGGAGGATCGCGTGCTCGTCGCGCAGGATCGCCTCGACGATGCGGGCACTCGACAGGCCGATCGCGTAATTGGTCGCGCCCTTGCCCTTGATGACCTTGTACGCGGCGTCGCGGACGTCGACGGCGATGGCGTCGAGCTGTTCGCGGTCGAAGCGCGTGCCGTCGGGGAGCTCGAACTCGGTGATCGGAACAGAGCCGATCGTCGCCGTCGACCACAGCGGGAACTCCGTGTCGCCGTGCTCCCCGACGATCCACGCGTGCACGCTCGAGGTGGCGACCCCCGCGCGCTGGGCGAGCTTCCACCGCAGACGCGAGGTGTCGAGCACCGTGCCCGAGGCGAAGATGCGGCGGCTGGGCAGTCCCGTGGCCTCTTGTGCGAGGACCGTGAGGACATCGCAGGGGTTCGTGACGATGACGTAGATCGCGTTCGGAGCGACCTCGAGGAGCTTCGGCATCATGTCGCGGATGATCGCGGCGTTGGTGGCGCCGAGCTCGGTGCGGGTCTGGCCGGGATTCTGCTTCGCGCCGGCGGTGATCACGACCACGTGCGAGCCTTCGGCGACCGCGACGTCGCTCCCGCCGGTGATGTCGCTCGACCCGGTGAACTGGGTCCCGTGGGCGAGATCGAGCACCTCGGCCTCGACCTTCTCGGCAGCGATGTCGTAGAGCGCGACGTGTCGCGCCGAACCGCGGATGAGAGCGGCGTACGCGACGCTCGCGCCCACGCTGCCCGCGCCCACGACCGTCAGCTTCGAGTTCTCGATCACGCTCATGGCTCGATCCTGGCAGCGGGCGAGGGCGGCTTCCAGTGGGGTCTTTCGACGGTGGATGAACGGATGCCGGGGCCCGGCGCGAGGCGCCGATTCGCGGCATCCGCAAGTCTGTCGTAAGCTATTCGGCGGTGACGTGTCCGAGCGGCCGAAGGTGCAACACTCGAAATGTTGTGTAGGTTCACCCCTACCGTGGGTTCAAATCCCACCGTCACCGCCACGAAAGCCCCCGAGAAATCGGGGGCTTTCCTGTGTCTGGGGTGCGGCGTGGTGCATTTGTGGTGCAGATTCCGGCGTACTTCCAATACGACCACCACCCTGGCCCCTTTGCCGGGTTGATGCAATTTGGGTTCGAATCCCACCGTCTCCGCCACTACGAAGGCCCCGGATCCCGCGAAATCGCTGGAATTCGGGGCTTTCGTTCTGGGAGGTTGATCCTCCGCGGTAACGCTGCGGTAACCGGCTCGCGAGCTTCGCCCACCGAGTCCAGTGCGTTGTCGTATCTCAGCAATGTCTCGCAGGCGTCGGCCTGCTACGACGGCTGGGACGACTGAGCCGAAACGCCGCTTACTCCTCGGCCAGTGCGTCCGGGGAGTAAGCGGCGAACTCGCCCACGACGCGAATGTCGGGGCCAAGCTCACGTCGGAGTTCCAGGACGAGGGCTTCGCCCTCGGCTACCCACTCCCGTCCCACTTGCGGGTCCGGCCAGCGGATCTCAGCCACGGGATCGAGGACTGTCTCCCATATGCGGTTCCACGCTCGCAGACGAGCACGAAGCCCCGCGGAGAGAGGAACTGTTGGGGAGACGAGATCGCCTCTCCCCCACTCAGGGAAGAGCCGCAGCGTTCTGGCCCGATCTTCCAACTCGCCCATCCCCCGAGGGTACGCGACCGCGAAGAACGCGACCAGAGTACAGAACGCGACCAGACATGAAGGCGGTCCAACGCGCGCCGTCCTCCGCGCGACCGGCTCCCTCCGATCCACGATTCACGCTCGCGTCATGACACGATCCGGAAGCCCATGCCACCCGCCAGAACACAACGTGCATTTGACGCGACCGTTTAATCATCGGGCGTCCGCAACAACAACCCGCACCCTGACGATGCGCTCGGCGTCGCCTCGCAACATAACTCGACTCGTTGTAACCGCTAATGACTGAAGTAACCCGCTGGGAGTGGGATCGGATGCAGAAGCTGGGCGATATCGAATGATCTGCGTTTTTTCTTCCTCTCTCCGAAGATCCGAGGGCATGGAAGAAAAGGCAGGCTCGGTGCTCCGCGACAGCTGGTGCGTCCTCACGCGAAGAAAGGGGCAACCCGACACATAGAGTGCCGGGCTGCCCCCGATGGTTTAACGGTGAGCGCCGCTTGATGTCAGGAGCTGCGTCGGGAGCGCCGTTGGTGTGTGAGGGAGAGGCCGAGACCCACGAGCAGCGCGAGCGTCGCGATCATGATTGCGGGCGCGGGGTCCTCGGTGCCGGTGGCGGCGAGCTTCCCTGCGGGGGTCACACCGGTAGTCGCACTGGACGTGGCGCCGACACCAACGGTGGTTGCTCCCTGTGCCGTGTTCTCCGTCGTCGGCGTCTCGCTGGGGGAGGCCGCGGTCGTGATCGTGATGGCCTGCTCTGCACTGCGCGCCGCGTCGCCGGCTGGGGCGACGGTGAGGGTGAGGGTGTGCGCTCCGGCGGGCGTCACGGAGGGGATGACACCGGTGAGCTTGAAAGTGCCGTCGGGATTTACTGCGCCACTGGCGAGGGTGACCGGGGTGGAGTGCAACACGAGCTCGACCGGAGCACCGGGGGGCAGCGCACTGCCGGTAGCAGTGATGGACTGCCCCACTTCGAGGGAGCTGTTCGGGGTGAGGGTGGTGTTGCCTGAGGTGTACGTCACTGCGACGGCAAAAGGGGTGACGGCGATAGGGGAAGAGTACGTACCGCCAGCGGTGTTCTCTGCGGCGACAGCCAGGTTGATGGCTTTCCCGTTGGTAAGGCCGGAGAGCGTCGCGGTGGTCTTGTCCGTGTCCGTGAGGACTGTGTAGGTGCCGTCGGGGTTGACCGCGCTCACGGTGTAGCTGGTGATCGGTGCACCTCCGTCGTCTTCGGGGGCCTCCCAGGTCACGGTTACTTGACCGTCGCCGGTGGTTGCGGTGAGGTCGGTGGGCGCGCCGGGACGGGTCGCGGGTTTCCCTTCGAACTTCCGCTTGGTGCCCTGGCTGTCGTAGAAGGTGCCGTTGCTGAACGCGGCGATGCCATACCCGCTCACACCCGTCGTGAGGATCTCGAGGGAGGAGGGGGCGACGTTCCCGGCCGCGAGGGCTGTTGCGGAGACTTTGTAGACAGTGCCGTTTTTGGCCAGCGCTGCGAGCCCGCCGTCGGCCAGCATCGAGAAGCCGGTGAAGGGGAAATCGAACGACTGGGCCAGTAGAGGTGTCGAGACGCCGTCGCGAATGACGTTGATCTGTCGATCCTGGTGGGTCGAGTAGTAGATCGATCCGTCGGGTGCTGCGGCGAGACTGTAGAGGTAGGAGCTTCGGGAGGACGTATAGACGACTTGCGCCTGGGTCTTCCAGTACCCGTTCTGCTGGTAGTCGGAGGGCTTGGTCATCACATCGTGGATGTTGAGGCGGTAGATGTTGGGGTCGCTGTCGACGGTGAGGAGAAGATCGCCGTTGGCTTCGGTTCCGACTGCCATGAACGACGTTCGGGACTCGATGATCGTGTTGGCGTTGCCGGAGGGATAGGCGACGGTCACCCCTTTTCCTCGCTGTGCGGCGTAGAGCGCCTCACCGTTCTGGCTGAACGCGACTCCGTAGGCGCCGGGGATGGAGATCGACGCGGGCCAATCTGAGGCGTTTGGAGCTGCGGATGCGGCGGCGACGGGGCCGCCGAGGACGAGGACGGCGGCGGCGGCGATGCTGAGAATCGTCGTCGGGAGTGAGGGACGCATGGGACCTTTCTGGGTAGCGAGCCTTGGGGGAAAGCGTGTGACGGGTTCGTCAGGCGGTGTGGCGTGTCTTCGTGGCCTGTTGGGTGGATCTGCGCGTGACCGCGTCGATGCGGGCGCGCAGCTCGCGAGGGCGGAACGGCTTGGTGACGTAGTCATCGGCGCCTGCGGTGAAGCTGAGGATTTTGTCGGATTCGTCCTGCAGGCCTGAGATCACGATGATGTGGGCAGTGGAGCCAGCTTCGCGGATCCGGCGGATGACGAGGATGCCGTCGATGCCGAGGAGGTTCACCTCGACGGTCACCAGGTCTGGTGAGGTGGCGAGGACGGTTTCCACACCTTCTATGCCGTTCGCGCAGGCGTCGGTGGCGTACCCGGCTGCTTCGAGTGTCTGAACAAGCTGCGCGCGGATGCGCTCATCTCCGTCGATGACGACAGCTGTGCGGCAGTCGGCGAAATCGGGGGAGTGTGAGTACTCGTGGCGTGCGCTGCGGACAGAATTGGCGCGGTCGTTTGGGGTGTCGGTGGTCGTCATGGCATCTCCGGAGACTCGTCGGGGCAGCACGGCTCGGGCTCGACTCGGTGCGGGGTGCGCTGAGTCACCATTGCTGCGGGTTTCGTAGGGATCTTCTGGCCTCAGGCGCCGTAGGAGTATGGGCGGGGGAGACGTCTGTGTTCTCAGGCCCGAAAATGGCGGCGAGGCTGTCCGGCAACGGCTCACGAACGGGGAGTTCTTCTTGTCGAGAGGAGGGCGCGGGAGAGGCGCCGTCGTTGACTTTTCTGCTGTCAGCGCGGGGTTGGCGCGTGAGCGGAAGCAGAATGAGCGCGAGCACGAGAACGGCCAGGCTGACGCGTGCGGGGAGGCTTTGGGCGTAAGCGAGGATGTCCGCGAGGGGGGAACCAATGTGGCCGCGGACGGCGCCGACGATCTGGTTGTAAGTGATGGTCTCTGGGTCTTCGGCGACGTTTCCGTCGCCTTTGAGTTGAGCTCGTCCGTCCGTGATGCTGACGATGCGGTGGGTGTACATCGCTCCGTTGGGAAGTCCCACGGTGACGACGTGGTCGGGGGCAAAATCGGCTTCGGTGGGCGGACCGATCAGGACGATGTCGCCGTAGTCGTATGTGGGCGTCATGGATTTACCGTCGACGACGACGAGTTGCGTCCCGGTGGTGAGCGCAACAGCTGCGGGAGCGATCAGTAGGGCGAGCAGGGCCGCGACGATGCTCCAGCGGATGTAGGAGAGGGTGCGCATGTGGGCCTCCGGAGGTGGTCGGCAGCGGGACGAGTGGTTGAGCCGGGGAGCGTTACGCTCTGGTGGAGCGGGGCAGCCATCGCCAGTGGGGTAGGCGTCGGGGCGGCTTCTTTTCGGCCTGGTGGACGGCGATGTCCACGCTCAGCCCAAGGGTCTGGGGGGAGCTTGCGGCCTCTGCGGCTTCGGCGAGCAGGACACGGAGAAGGAGCGTGCGTTCGGCCCCCGGCTTAAGGGCTTCTGGTGTCCAAAACGCAGGGGTATCGGAATCGGTCATTGCGAGCGGAGCGGACCAGATCGCTCCCTCTGTCGTGCTGACGGACAGGGCGATTCGCGTTTTGAGCGGGTCCGGCGCGGAAACTTCGAGGCAGCTGATCCATTCGACGAGTCCGGAGCCGACGTTCCGCACGTTGAACGCGAACGTGTCAGAGTGTTCCGGGCTCTGAGAACCACTGACGGTGCCTCTGATCGCGAGCGGTGGAGGAGCGGTCGCGGCATCCAGCTCGGGGCAGCCGAGGAAGACTGTTCCGACGCGATAAGTCAGGGCAGTGGAGGGATCCGGTGGGCTCCCGTCCGTGGCCGCGGGAAGTACGGATACGCGCACGGTAAGAAGCGCGGACATAGTTGCGGTCTGCTGGTCTTCAGCGGTCGTTGCCACTTGCGCCAAAGTCATGCGATTTCACCGGACCAGAAGACGGCTGCTCGCGACAATCGATCCTCGAGCGGCAGGGGAGCTGATGACATTGGCGCTCCTCGCGGTGATGGGAAGAATGGGTCGAATTCGTGAACTATCACTGGCGTCTACAACCAGGGAGCACCGTTCTGGATCGCTCGCACGGAGAGGTTGAACGAGAAAGTCGCGCCTTGGTAGGTATCGCCTGTGGAAGCCGGAAGCCACACAGCGGTTCCCTCGTTACGGATCCAGACCTGGAAAGTCTGTGCTTTCTTGCTGATGTCGGAGCTGGCAATGGGGAGGACGTTGGTGAAGGTGACGGGGGTGGTGGAAGTGGCGTCGTCGGCGATGTTGCCGAGGACGACGGTGCCGGCGGTGAGCTGGTTGCCGGTGACGACCTTCTGGTCGGTGAAGTAGGCGCCGGTGGCGATCGAGCCGGTCAGGCCGATGCTCAGCAGAGCCGCGGAGGCGATGAGCAGTTTCCTCGTGTTGGGGGCGGGTCGTGAAGTCATGGTCGTGTCTGCTCTCGCTCCGGGAAAGTGAATGCCCGCACTCAGCGGGGTGGGCGAGGTGCCGGCCGATTCGGGTTCGGCCGGCACCTGGTCTGATTCAGGACCAGGGAGCGCCGGCCTGGATCGCGTTCACGGTGAGGGTGAACGTGAGGCTCTTGCCCTGCGCGCTGTTGTCGGTGGCTGCGGGCAGCCACGCGCGGAACTTGACCGGCAGCGTGCCGTTCGCGGCGAGGGAGGTGGTGCTGTTGATGGCGACACCGTTGAGGTTGTCCGCGAGAGCGGGTTCGGTCCAGGTCGTACCGTTGTCGATGCTGTAGGACACCTTGACCTGCTTCGCGAAGTCGCTGGAGGTCAGGCTGATGGTCGCCTTCCAGTCGATGTCGGCGGTGCCTTTGTTGCGGACGTTGACGTTGAACGTCTTTGCGCTGGCCGCGATCTTCGCAGTGGTCGAGTCGTCGATGGGGAGGACGTTCGTGAAGGTGACGGGGGTGGTGGAAGTGGCGTCGTCGGCGATGTTGCCGAGGACGACGGTGCCGGCGGTGAGCTGGTTGCCGGTGACGACCTTCTGGTCGGTGAAGTAGGCGCCGGTGGCGATCGAGCCGGTCAGGCCGATGCTCAGCAGAGCCGCGGAGGCGATGAGCAGCTTCTTCTTGCTGGGACGGGACGTGGAGTTCATGAGCGGTGCACCTTCGAGGATGGGTTGAAATGAGCGTCGCGGTCAGCCGGAGGACTGTGGTGCGACGGTGACCGGGATGCACCGGGCAGAGAACATGGTGCCCGCGGCGTGGTCAGAGGTCGTCACCGAATGACGCGCGATGTGTGCGCCGCACCAGATAGCTCCTACCGACTGAACGGTCCGGAGCAGTTCACAAGTAAACAATCGGGTCAAAACGGTCTGGAACGGAACTTCGTTACCATAGCAGGGAAAGAACAGCCTGACGCAAGCATGTCCCGTAGATCCCGTTCACTCACCGCCGCGCTCGCACTGCGCCACGAAGGGCCAGCGCCGATGGCACACCAAACCGCATCGATCAATCCGCGCGAAAAGACGCGGGGGCTCGCACGTCGCACACGCTTATGCCCCCAATCGAAGGAGCTGCGGCCTCAGGCGTAGCGGTGGAGGACTTCGGCGCTGCCCATGGTCCAGTTGGCGGTGATCAAGTGGCAGCTTTCGACGTGGACGAGGGGGAGATCGTCCAGAGGGGCCATGACGTGGCCCAGCAGAGTGACGCGTGCGGGCGCTCGGTACGCCTCGGTTATGTCGAGGCTGGCGGGCTCGAGGGAGAAGAGGGTGGGGCGGGTGGGGTCACCCAGTAGGGGGCTTCCCAGCACCTTGACGTAGAACTTGGGTCGGGCGAAAAGGGTGGCCGCGTCATCGTGGTCAATCGCCTCGGTTTTATAGCCGGCACTGCCTCGCGCGACGTCGATGTCGTTGATTTTGAGGGCGAAATCGGTGATGGCGTTGCGGTGCGAGATGGATACGGAACCGAACAGTGTCGGCTGGAGGAAACTCTCTCGGTTCCCGATGAGGGCGGGAACACTGTCGGTGTACACCGCCTGGACGAAGTCGCCTGTGCGACCGTCGGGACTGACGGCCTCGATCGCTTGGGCCATCTCCAGGATGGGATCTTCCGCGAACATGTCGAAGTACTGGGTCACGTAGACGCTGGCACGCGCGATCGGCGGCACTTCCAAGGGCTCTGGAAGCAACATCCGAGCCGCCTCTGGGTGCGTGACGTAGTCGACGCGGAGGGTCGTTCGGCGATGCGCGAATGCCGCACGCGCAGACAACGCTGGGACATTCGCGGGCGTCGTTAGAAGTCGGGCTACCTCAGCTGCCAGCACGCCGTCATGGTAATACGACGTTCGTACTATCGACGCAACGAGCCGTTGGTGCTATGCGTCGAGTGGTCACGCGCGAACGGGTGCCGCCTGGGGATTCGCGACGTTCGAGGTGCGGGAGATGAACTCCACAACCTCATCACGGATGATCACCCACTTCGTGCCGATGTGGTAGCCGGGCAGGGTGCCCGCCTGGAGGTACTCGTAGACGGTCTTGTTGTTCAGGCCGAGGACCTCCGCGATGTCCTTCGCGGACAGGATCGCGGGGTAATCGGCAAAAAGGTGCTCTACGTGGTTTGCCATGTTCTCACTCCGGGGTAACGGGTTGGATCATTCTACGCCCTGGACTCGCAGAAGGACCTGATGGGCGTGTTTTTTGCGTTTCTCGTCCAAACGGTCAGAAACGGGTTCTTCACCCTCGTAACGCCCTCAAGTTGCCCGCAGCGGGTCGATGCACTAGGTTCAACCTCGCCCGTTGCATACCGTTTCGTTCCGAAGGAATCCGTTTTGGACTGCTCCGTACCTGTCACGCCGGACGTGAAAGTCCCTTCTATCTCCTCTCCCGCTGGAGTTGGAGCTGGAGCGAACAGCGACCTTGCCGCAACGGGCCTTCACTCGGACGTTCTCGTGCTCTGCGTCATAGCGGGTGTTCTGCTCAGCGTGGGCGTGGTGGCCGTGGTCCGCTCTCGTCGGAAGTGCACAGATAGGGGCGGCCCCCGCCGACGTGGCCGCGGCAAGGCTGCGGGCGCTGTCCTAGGGCTGATGCTCCTGCTTGGCTTTGCCGCTCCGGCTCCTGGAGCTCACGCCGCGGTGCGGTCAGAATGCACTGCCGTTCATGTGTCCGTCGTGTCCATTGACCCGGCACCGTCGGCGAGTGGCTCGCTTGTGATGCTCCCGGGCGCCTCGCCGGTGACCGTGAAAGCCAAGGTGACGAACGTGACCAACGCCGCGGTGTCGCTGTATGTCCTCTCGAGCACGGACCCCTCTGCCGCACTTGCAAGCCAGGTCACGTGGACCGCTCAGCGTCCGGGCGCGAGCGTTTCGAGCGTTCTGACCAGCGTGGACGCGCACCCGCTTGGGGCTCTCGCAGCTGGCGAGAGCACAGAAGTCACCTTCACGCTTTCGCTGCCTGCATCTGTCGGCAACGAGTACCAGGGTCAAAGCGCTGCGGCCTCTCTCTCCGTGAGAGTCGTCCAGCAAGGCCCGTAGCTAAGGCTGGCGATTCCTCCGCGGGTAACGGGTGAATCGCCGAGCGGCGCCGCCTCGATTCGTGGTCGAGGCGGCGCCGTAATCCATCCCGTCCGCCTAACCTGCCCCGGCCCTTCGCCAGCGGCGAGCCCTCAGGAGAAGTAATGATTCGTGCACGCAAGCATTCTTCATCGGGAGCCCCGCCGGCGCGTCGACGCGCGGTCCTCACCTTCGTCGCTATGGCAATTGTGGTGTCCCTGGGACTTGTAGCCCCGGCCGAGGCGACCGGTGCATGGTTCACGGCGAAGCAAACTCTAAACAACAACGCCCTCAGCTCAGCGACCATCGATCCCGTCACCGGGCTCTCGGCAACGGCGAGAGACGACGGTGCCAACGTCCGGTGGATCGACGCCCAGCAGCAACAGTGGGCCACTGCGAACCAAGTGTCCTCCGGAGTGACTTATTCAGTAACCCGAACGGTTGATGGGAAAAACCCTGCAACCGTCTACGACGGCACCAGCACCATCGCCAGCGACCCGTACCCGTTGCCCGAGATAGTCAAACGCAGTCCACTTTCAGCGTCGGAGCGGGCGTCGCAGGAGCCATCAACAACGGCAGTCTGTACACATGGGGTTCAGGCTCAAGTGGTTCGCTCGCAACAAACACCACTCTGAACAAGTCCCCAACCCAGGTGGCTTTCCCTGGTAACCGCTCGGTAGTTGACATGTCCTACATCGGCTTAAGTGGTTCCGCGGTAGCGACCGACGGAACCGTCTGCGTTTGGGGAAGCGGAGCCAACTCAAGCATTCCCAAACAAGTTCCCGCGCCAACCTCGCCCAAGATCATATCTGCGAGATTTGACTCGTATTTTTTATTCTTGCTAGATGCTAGCGGTGTGGCATGGAGGTCGATAAATGGCGACACGCCCACCGCTGTGAGTATTCCGGGGGGCCGCCGCATCGTCCAGCTAACAAAGACTGCCATGGCACTTGCCAGCGACGGGACAGTGTGGTCGCTGGGCGGAGGATATGTAAACACGTACGGACAGCAGGCGAACGGAACGTTCAACTCTTCGTCTAACCCCGTACAGGCCGTCCTTCCCGCTGGAACGTCCACGGTTAAGATCGCGAGCTACAGCAACAACACAGCGGTACTGCTGAATAACAACACTATCTGGGTAGCCGGATCAAACAAGCGTGGCCAGCTAGGCGCGGCTCTCCCGTCGGGAAGCAACTCAAACTCATATGCCTACCTTCAGCAGTTCCAGGTTCCGTCAGGCAAAACGTGGAAAAACGTCTCGGTCGGTAACGATTCTGTGGCGGCGATCGCGTCAGACGGAACCATCTATATAGCGGGCTACGGCGACCAAGGGCAGCTCGGAAATGGAACGCAAGCCGACAGCAACGTGCCCGTCAAGGCCTTCAACCCAGATCGAGTCTCATTCGGCGTCGTAGAGCTGAGTGGGAACCTGCAGATCTATGCCGTCGACCAAAATGGCTCTTTTTGGGCGTGGGGCGGGAACGTGCCTTCTTCGCCTATGTTTGGAAACGGGGACGCGCAGTACACTATTTATTCCTATCCCGTGATTGCGGCGACCGGTCTGCAGTATCAGGGCGGAGCCGTGACTTTCAAGACATGTGACAATGGCGCAACTCCTAACGCCGCCGGGTACTGCCCATTCACGGGACAGGTCGCGTATACGGTTTCGTACAGACACTTCGGGTGGTCCGCCACCGCAGCGCCTATAGCGGCGGCCACAACCCCAGTCCAGACCGGCGTGGCGGTTCTCGGGGGTCCCGGGGGTAGTGGGATGTGTTTGAACATCCAAGGGAACAGCAGCGCTCAAGGCACGCCCGTGGTTCTCGCAACATGCGATTCATCTGCGTCCGGCCAGAAATGGACGACGTGGTCTGACGGGACGTTCAGAGCCAATGGAAAGTGCCTGGACTAGAAGGGGAACACGCCCGGCAGCATTGTCCAATTGTGGGAGTGTAATGGGATGGGATTTCAGTGGTGGGTTCCGCGGGATGACGGTTCGATGTACAACCCGACTTCTGGTCTTTGCTTGACTGACGCGAAGGAGATGTTTCTGCGCGAAACCCCATCCGCTCCCGCGCCGGAGGGGGTCTCTCGGCACTCGTTGCTCACCCCGCACGCGCGGGCTCTCGTTCTCGCAGCGCCCGGGGAGTGGCCACAATCACTCGATCAGCCACGCACTCACCCCCCGACGTGTCGGAGGCACCGTACTCGCTGCCCGGTCGGCTCACGAAACCGCCCCGTCACGCACGCTCAATGGGGCGAGGCCCATCCGTACAGTATGAGGGTCGGGGCGGGCTCCGGTCCCCCACCTGCGCTGCCCGTCTTGACGTAGCTCCCCGGGCGCTGTGTCCCTTCACCGCGCCCGGGGAGTCCTCCCCCCAAAGGTGCGGAACACCGCACGATGCCCGAGCTCGGGCCCTGGGACCTCTCGCAGACTGAGACGTTTCTCTCTCTGTATTTTTCGTGCCGGCTGCTCCGGCCGTGTTCTGCCCTGAGCTCCCACGGAGGTGACGTCACCGCGAAAGCACAGAGACGGCGACGAGAAGGCCCATGAGCAAGGATCCTGCGACTGTGAGGGCACGAGTCCCGGCGGGAATGCCGCGTGAGCCGTCGCCGCCCCATCCCGCGAGGTGAGAGGTCCGAGTCTGCGCGTCAATAAGGGTGTCGTGCCGTGCGATCGGTTTCGCCAGGGCGTCGAATGAGATGAAGGTGGAGTCGGGGGCCTCGATGACGTGACCAAGGACATGCACGCCGACGGTGAGGACGTAATGGCCGGGCTCTTCGAGGTACCAAGCAGCGGCCAGGGGCGCACGAGAGCGAATTGGTCTCATGATCCCGGTGATGCCGGGGAGAGTTGAACGGAGGCGTGGTCGGAGGTCGGCGGGATGATGTCGAGGTCGATTCCCACCGTTGAGGTGGCGGCCGTTCGCATCAGTTGTTCCACAACGGCGGATTGCAACGCCATGCCGTCTTCAACGTCGATGACGAATCTCAGAGGTATCGAGGGATGCAACCAGAGATGAAGACGCTCGTCGTTCGCTTCTTGCGACGTTCGCCATGACGCGAAGAACGCCTCATTTCGCCGCAGTTTTGCGACCGTAATGACCTGCAGGTAGGCGAGGAGTACATCTGGAAGTCGTATCGGTTCGCGGACGGAACCGTAGAACAGTGTTCCCACAACATGCCCCGATCTGTGCTGGCGAGTAAGCCTGCCGAGGTCTAGGGCAATGTTGGTTCAGCGTATGGCCCTGCCCGCCCAAGATCAAGAGTGGGCCCGCGTCCCTCAACTGGACACGGTGACGAGCGTCGGCGGGGAAGAGCTCTACAGTGGGGAGCGGCGTCCCCTAGACCTAGGCCGCTGACTTGTCCCTAGGTCAGGAGCATCATGTTGGAATTTCCTGCTTTTTCATCCCTGTGTGACTGGTTCGTGTCGACGCTGCCGATACGCCATGCGGCAATCTCCACTCTGGGAGACCCGTTCGCGCTGGTCGCCGTGAGCGTGAGCGACGCCGTTGCCGCCGAGCTCGAGCAGACACAGCTCGACCTTGGGGTGGGTCCCTGTTGGGAGGCCAAAGCAGCGGGGACACCGGTCTTGGTGCATGACTTGCAGCAGGCGTCCACGCTGTCCTGGCCAGCGCTGCTAACGGCGGCCGAGTCCCGTGGGGTGCGTTCGACCTACGCGTTCCCGATGGCGGTGGGCGCGATCGATGTGGGGGTTGTGGACTTGTATGCAACGACGACGCATGCTCTGAGCCCGCACGAGGTGCAGGATGCGTGGGCGATGGCAGATGTTGCCGCGGTCCGCGTGGTGGACCACGTTCTCAGCGAGGTGGAGTCGCCTGCGTCCATGGGCTCACCGAAGAGGTTCCTCCATCAGGCGACGGGGATGGTGATGGCGCAGCTCGGGGTACCGTCTGACGATGCGATGGTCGTGATTCGGGCTCGCGCTTTCGCAACCGGTACATCGATCCCCGATGTTGTGCAGGCCATCATCCGACGCGATATCGATTTTTCGGCGTAGTCCGACGTGAATGAAAGTACATTGCCCCTATGACGAATGTATCCCGAGAGAAAGAGCTGGTCGAGACATTCGTCGAACTCGCTGACACGATGGTCACTGGCTACGACATCGTGGACCTTCTTCACCGACTCGTGATCCGGTGCGCTCACACCCTCAATGTCGCTGGCGTGGGCATCCTGATCCCGGATGCGGATGGGACGCTAGAGGTGGTCGCCTCCACCAGTGAGCGCAGCCAGCTGATCAGCCTCCTCCAGCTGAGTGAGGACCAGGGGCCCTGTCTGGACGCGTACCGCCTAGGGGAGCCCGTCACAGTCAGCGATATCGCCGGGATACGGGAACGGTGGCCGAGATTCGCGGGAGCTGCCGGGGAACTCGGCTACCGATGGATGCATGCCATCCCCCTCCGTCTTCGCGAGGATGTCATCGGCTCCCTGAACCTTTTCGGTGATCAGCCGGGCGCGTTGACTCCCGACGACGCGCTGGCCGCTCGCGGCCTAGCCGATATTGCGACAATCGGGATTCTGCACGAACGGGCGTTCCGGGAAGCGGATCTCGCTCGGCAACAGCTACAGCATGCTCTGAACAGTCGCGTGGTCATAGAACAAGCCAAGGGAATTTTGTCCCATCTTCACAACATCGATATGGATGCGGCGTTCTTGCTGCTCCGCGAGCGCGCCCGAAGCAATCATGAAAAGCTCTCCGATGTGGCTCGTCACGTCGTCAACGACGTCACCGTCGGCCGTCCCACGGGGCGGCAAGTGAATGAGCAAGCTCGCCGCCTCATGGAACAACAGCGGGCATGGAATGATCAGGCGCTCTCCGAGCAGCGGAAAGAGAGTTCGGACGACGCGACGGAGGGGTGACGGAGTGCCTCCGCCTTGATCGGAACGGCGCCACCCGCGTAATCGCCTTCATCAAACGGCCAGTCGTAACGGACGCGCCTCGGTCGGGTGCTCGTGTTCGCCGGAGTGACCAACCCTGGCCACGCAAGGGATCGAACTGTCGCCGTCCTCGTTGCACCGCAACGAATCCACATCTGCCTCGGCTCCTTGCCACTGGTCACGCAAATCGACGGCACGAGCGGTAGCGTTGCGCAGCTTCAACTCAGCCAGTTCTTGCTCAGCGAGCCGAGCTCGGTGTCGGGCGTCAATGTACAGCGCGAGAGCTTCGGCCGCGCGTTCGCAGGCCGCCTCGAATCGTTCAGCGGTGACGGTGGGGTACTTGGCAGTCATCTATCAACCTCCGGTCGCGGGCTCGGAAGCCCACGATGGTTACGCAGCGGCGTCGAGCTCATCCCCCTTCGGCGTCGCAGCATCCCCCCGAACGTGACGCCGACACACCGTAGGGCGCCTAGCGAACCGTACATACGTGCCGAGCGAAAGATCGCCGACCACATCATGCGTTAAGTGGCCAGTATTCGTGACGAGAACTCACGCCACAAATTCCGCCTGTGCCGACCTGAATGCCCTCATCTTCGCCGGCGTATCGCCCGGGCCGGGCTGAGTGGGAGGGAGTCGCGCACCTCACGTGGGGGTCGGCGCGCGTCGACCGCCCCCGGTGCTCATGTCGACTTTCCAGGGGTCGGGAGAACCTTCACCACGATCTAGCGAGATGTGGGAGTGCGGGTGAAAGTGATCTGTTCAGCTTCCGTAGCGATCGCGGCGGCGCGTGAACCTTCGGCCTGCGCCGCGGACGCCAACCTCGATTGAGCCGACGCGCGTTCTTTCTGGATTTCCGCAGTGATCGCGGCGAGGTGGCCGGCGAGGAAGGTTGCGAGGCCCCTCTTCAGCTGGTCGAGGTTGGTGTTCTTGATCTCGAGACGCCGATCGGACACGTGCAACGTGACGGAGGGATACCCTGCCGCGCCGAGCGCGTTGAGGGTTTCGAGCGAGTGCAGCGCCGCTACTTCCTCTGATTGGGGGCGACGGTCGAAGACGGCGTCGACCTGATAAAGGTCGGGTGCTGTGAGGGTGCCAAGGCTGGGAGGGAGGGACCCAGCGAGCACGGAGGTGAGTCCGAGTGGGCTCGGATACGCAGACGTCGTCGGGTGGCTGCCAGGTGCGGCGGGAGCGAACGTGTTCATGGGCCCGTTAGACCCCTTTCTGGTTGTGCATCGGGGTCGGGTGGGGCGGTGGTCTTGGTCTCAGGCGGATCGGCGGCCGTTGCGGCTGCGCATGATGCCGAAGATGAGGGTGGCAACGAACAGCACGATGCCGATAATGGCGAGCCAGAGCAGGCCCTGGAACGTGAATCCCACGATCGCCAGCACCACCCATATGACGAGCAAGACGAGAAGAGTAATCCACATATTCGTGACTGTACGCTCATTCTCAGAAATAACTAGTGCGGAAACTTTTGCACAGCAAATTGATGTGACAGAAATTCGCACAGATATTCAAAATCCCCAAAAAATGCACCATATCTCGACGCGCCGTTAGCGAGAACGATTTCCGTGTCGCCCCCGGCTCGTGTGTGCCGCCCGGCGCGAGGCTCCCCCCCGCCGCGCCGAGGACCCCACCTCGGAACGGGCGCGTCGGCTCGTTACGGAGCCGCGTCAGCGACCCGATAGTAGGGCTGGACTCTTCCCGGCCTGCACGAGGTGCGCGCGTGAAGACGCTGACCCGCGACGTCCACGCCCTCGTTCCGATCGGAGCCGCCGCATGACCGCCCCCGCCACCCGCGAGCACCGCACGTACCCGGTGCTGACCCTTCCCGTGTTCGATCTGCGGACCGGCGATGTGGTGTTCGGCACCGACTCCGAGATCATCGGGATCGACGCGGAGAACCCGTGGACCCGTCGTCTCACCGAGCGGCATCCGGACGGGCAGATGACCCACTTCACGTACGACTGCGCGGACGAGCTCGCCGTCCATCGCCGACCCGCCCGCGCTTCTGTCGTACCCGCGGCGGTGGCGGAGGAGGCAGGCTCCAACACCGGACGGCTCGCCGGGATCCGCTGCCCGCGGTGTGCGCACGAGCGGGCGTTCGTCGTTCAGATCACTCTGAACGTCGTCATGCTCGACGACGGCGTGGCCCCGGTCGCGGCGGGGCAGCCATCGGCGGAGCACTTCCCCGCGCGCGTCATCGACCCGCAGAGCGGATTCTCCGACGGTGACCCCATCCAATGCCACGAAGGTCGTGGCGGCTGCGGCCACCGCGGGACGGTCGATGAGTTCCGCATCCGCACGAGCGCTGACGCCGCGGGGTGACCCGGCCGCCGGGCGGTCCGCCGCCGGCCTGGATACGCTCGACGCATGGACGAGGACTCACCGTCGGCAGCGCCGCCGCGCGAGATCCTCCGCCACCCGGCGTTCGCCTTCTTCTGGACCGCGACCACGCTGCGTGCGTTCGGTTCCACGATCGCCGGGGTCGCCTTCCAGGTTCTGATCGTGACGGTGATCGGCGCGACGCCGGGGCAGGTCGGCATCCTGAATGCCCTCAGCGTCGTTCCCTATCTGTTCCTCGGTTTCGTCGTCGGCGCGTGGATGGATCGGTGGCGACGGCAGCGGGCTCTGGTGGTCACCACGATCGGCCGGGCGGTGGTGCTCGCGATCGTCCCCGTCCTGGCGCTGGCGGGGGCGCTCGATTTCTGGTCGCTGGCGGCCGTCACTCTGGTGCTCGGCGTTCTCACCCTGTTCGGGGATTCCGCGGCGCAACCACTCTTGCCACGACTCGTGCCGCGGGCGTCGCTTCCCGCGGCCAACGCCCGACTCGGACAGAGTCAGACCGTCGCCCAGACGGCGGGACCCGCGATCGGCGGTGCGCTTCTCGCGGTCGTGGGCGCGCCGATCCTCTTCGTGATCGACGCCGTCATCGCGGCCGTCGCCGCTGTTCTGCAGGCGCGCATCGTCGTGTCCGAGAAGAGGGCCGCGCCGCGAGCCGCCGGTCGACACGTCGGGCACGAGATCGCCCAGGGCATGCGCTACACGTATCGGCATCCGACGCTCCGGCCCCTCGCCCTGTCGATCCACGTGTGGTTCCTCGGCAACAGCATCGTGGTGACGGCATTCGTCGTCTTCGCGCTGCGAGAACTCGCCCTGCCGCCCTGGGCCTACGGGGTCGCCCTCGCACTCGGGGGAGTGGGCGGTTTCGCGGGAGCGGTCATCGCCCCGCGCCTCGGCGCCCGCCTCGGGGCGGGACGCGCGATCCTGCTCGGCCGCGTTCTGGTCGTATTACCCTGGGCCGCCCTCGCACTCGTGCCGCTCGGCCCCGACGGTGGCATCGGGGTCACCGTCGGCGTCGTCGCCGCCGCCCAATTCGTCTACGGACTGGCGATGGGGATCGAGGACACCAACGACATCTCCTACCGTCAGTCCGTCGCACCCGATGGCATCCAGGGGCGGATGAACTCCACCATCCGTACCGTCAACCGCTCGGTATTCTTCGTCGGAGCGCTCCTGGCGGGGCTGCTCATGACGGTGATCGGTCCTGCCGCAACGCTCGGCGTGGGCACCGGGTTCTTCGTCGTCGCGGCCCTCGTCATCGCCTCGTCGCCGTTGGGCGGTGCGCGGCACGGAGGGACGACGAAGAACTGAGGGCCCCGATCTTCACCCGAACAACCGCCGACGCCCCCGGACCGGCACCGTCCGCACCGCCGCGGTGACGACCGGGGCGGTGACGTCGAACGCCGCTCCACCGGGCACCGACTCGAGCAGCCGCCGCGTGTACGCCTCGCGCGGATCGGCGAACACCTCGGCGATCGCCCCCTGCTCGACGATGCGCCCGTGCAGCAGCACGACCACCTCGTCGCACAGCTCCTCCACCACGGCGAGGTTGTGCGAGATGAAGAGCATCGTGAGGTTCCGCTCGCGCTGCAGTCTCTCCAGCAGCTGCAGGATCTCGGCCTGCGTCGACACGTCGAGGGCCGAGGTGATCTCGTCGGCGACGATGACGTCGGGGTCCACGACGAGAGCCCGTGCGATCGCGACGCGCTGGCGCTGACCGCCCGAGAACTCGTGCGGGTAGCGGTCGACGGCATCCTCTTGCAGAGCGACGGATGCCAGGGCCTCGACGATCCGCGCATGGTGCCGCCGTTCACGCGCGCCGACGGGATCGATCGCCTCGGCCAGGGTCTGCCCGATCGTGCGTCGCGGGTCGAGGGACGAGAACGGGTCCTGCGGGATGTACTGCACGCGACGCCTCACCGTCGCGACGCTCGCGCGCGGGGCCGAGGCGAGTTCGACGCCGTCGAAGACGACGGAGCCCGTCGCGATGCGGTGAAGCCCGACGATGGTCTTGGCGAGCGTCGACTTGCCCGAGCCCGACTCGCCGACGATGCCGATCGTGCGCCCTCGCTCGACCTCGAGGCTCACGCCGTGCAGAACGCGAGTGCTCCGGATGCCATGACCCAGGTCGACCGAGAGGTCGCTGATGCGCAGAAGAGGGGTGTCAGACACGGTCGTGCTCCTCGATCGGGCGGGGTGTCGTCTTCAGGGTGGGAGTGGCCGCCAGCAGAGCACGCGTGTACGGGTGCTCGACCTCGCGGCGGCGGAGCTGGTCGGACGTGAGCCGCTCGACGATCTCGCCGGTGCGCATCACGAGGACGCGGTCGCACAGGGCCTCGACCACGCCGATGTCGTGCGAGATGAACAGCACCGCGGTGCCGTGGTCGCGGTTCACCCGACGCAGCTGTCGCAGGACGTCGGCCTGCACCGTGACGTCGAGGGCCGTGGTCGGCTCGTCGGCGATGAGCAGCTTCGGGTCGGTGACGAGCGAGCTGGCGATGCCGGCGCGCTGCAGCATGCCGCCCGAGAGCTGGAACGGGTGCTGGCCCATGACCTTCTCGGGCTCGCGGATGCGCATCTCGCCGAGGCCGTCGCGGAGAGTGTCGCGCGCGGCGCGGCGAGAGAGTCCCAGGTGGACGCGGGCGACCTCGGTCAGCTGTGCGCCCATCCGCAGCGCTGGGTTGAAGGTCGACCCCGGGTCCTGGTAGACCAGCCCGATCTCCTTCGCGAGGCGGGAACGGTGGCCCCCGGCGAGGAGATCGAGGTCGTCGAGGCGGAGGACCTCGGCATCCACCGCCACTCCATCCGCCTGAAGGCGACCGAGCGACATCGCGGTCATCGACTTGCCGGAGCCCGATTCGCCCACCAGGCCGAGGATCTCACCGGGCGCGATCTCGAACGAGATGCCGTCGACGAGGGTCTTGCCGCCGGGAGCGCGGACGGTGAGGCCGCGGACCTCGACGAGGGCGTCGGGGCGGGTGGAGGGGCCGCGCGGGGCGCGGCGGGCGGGGGTCGACCGCGCCGCGCGGGAACCCCGAGGGTCGAGGTACACGGCGAGGCCGTCGCCCGTGAGCATCGCGGCAACGCCGGCGAAGACGAGCATGACCGACGGCCCGACCACCTGGAGGGGTTGGGAGTACACGGCCGGAAGACCCTCGTTGAGCAGCCGCCCCCAGTCGAACTCGGGGCTCTGAACCCCCAGTCCCACGAACGACAGGCTCGAGATATCGAGGAGCGTAAGGGCGAAGCTCGACGCGATGAGCACGAGCAGCGGGCCCGAGATGTTGGGCAGCAGGTGCCGGCTGAACAGCCGGAAGCGGGGAACGCCGAGCAGGCGGGCGGTGCCGACGTAGTCGCGGTTCGCCACCGCCCCGGTCATGTTCGAGGTGATGCGGGCGAAGCTCGGGACGCCCGCGACCGCGATCGCCACGGCGGCCGAGGCGGTGCCGGCCCCCAGGATCGCGGCGATGACGAGCGCGAGGATCAGAGAGGGGAAGGCGACGGTCGAGTCGATGACGCGCAGCACGCACTCGCGCACCCATCGCGGTCCGACCCACACGAGTCCGCCGATCAGAACGCCCAGGACGACGGAGCCGGCGGTGGCAGCCGCGGCCATGATCAGGGTCAGACGGGTCGCGACGAGAGTGCGGGCGAAGACGTCGCGACCGAGGTCGTCGGTGCCGAGCCAGTGCGCCGCCGAAGGGGCTGAACGCGTGTCGGGGGTGACAGCGGTGGCGGCCGTCCCCCAGAGGATCGGGGCGATCACGGCGATGACCACGAGCAGTCCCAGCATGATCAGACCCGCGATGAGGGATGCCGGGATGCGGCGGGTGCGTCGATCAGACATGCGTCGAGCCTCCGAGGGTGCGCGGGTCGATGAGGCCCAGGATCACGTCGATGAGCAGGTTGATGAGGATGGCGAGCGCCCCGACTGTCAGCACGATCCCCTGGATCACCGGGAAATCACGGAAGATGATCGCCTGGACCACTTCGAGGCCGAGGCCGGGGAGGCTGAAGACCGTCTCGATGACGATGGCGCCGCCCAGCATGCTCGCGAGGATCAGGCCGGTGAGCGTGAGGGTGCTGGCCATGAGGTTCGGCAGTGCGTGGCGGATGTACAGCCGGGCGGCATCGAGACGGCGCCCGCGCGCGGTGCGCATGTAGTCCTGGTGCAGCACCGCGTAGGTCTCCTGCACCACCACCCGGGCGACGGCGAAGGTCGGGCCGAGCGCGAGCGCGACGATGGGCAGGACGTACGCGGATTGGGTCGCGGCGCCCCCGGCGGGGAGCAGCTTCAACCAGATCGCGAAGACCACCACGAGCAGCGTCCCGGCGACGTACGCCGGAACCGAGGCGAAGAAGCCGGCCACCGTGCCGAAGCCGACGGCGAGCCAGGGGCGACGACCGCTGCGCGTGAGCACGCCGATGGTCATGCCCACCGGAATGGCGATGACGATGACGAGGAGGATCGCTCCGAGCGCGGTGGTCGCGGTGTACGGCAGCTTCGTGGCGATCGTGGTCGTCACGGGCGTGTTGTAGCGGAAGCTCTGGCCGAGGTCGAAGGTGGCGAGGCCTCGCAGGTAGTCGAGGAACTGCAGGGGCAGGGGCTGGTCGAGGTGCAGGCGTTCCCGCAGGGCTGCGACCGCATCGGGGGAGGCGTTGGCACCCAGGATGGCCACGGCGGGATCGCCCGGAATCAGCGGCACGATGAGGAACGTCAGCACCACGAGGAGTCCGAGCGAGAGGACGAGGCCGCCGAGACGTCGCAGCGCGAACGAGCCCCAGCCGCTGCCCCCGCCCCGACGGCGGACCGGCGGAGCAGGGGCTTCGGCGATCACCGAGAGGTCGACGCCGGACATCAGTCGCCGGTGACCCGGGTCGTGTTACCCGCCAGCGCGGCGCCGCGGGCGAGGGGCGCCTGGCGGTGCTGCCAGTCGAAGACCGGCTCGAGCTCGGCACCGACGCGCAACAGGGTCGCCTCGTCGTAGGGAGCGCCCACCAGCTGCGCGCCGAGGGGCATACCGTTCGCGCCCGTGTGCACGGGGAGCGAGATCGCGGGCAGGCCCGCGATGTTGCAGAACGCGGTGAACGAGATCGTCGAGAATTCCGTCAATCTCTCGCCCGCGGGATCGTTGTTGGCCTCGTCGTACACCGAGCCGACCAACGGGGTGGGCACCGCGGTGGTCGGGGTCAGGAGGACGTCGAAGTCGCGCCCCCACTGCGCGTTGACCTGACGCGTCTCCCACTGGAGGAGGGCCGCGATCTCGGCGTACTCCCCGGCGTGGAAGGACGCCGCCCGGTCGTAGCGGTACCGGATGTAGGTCTCGAGCTTGTCGGCATCCTCGATGGGAGACGCCCACGTGGACGCGCTGATGATCAGGTCGGCGAAGCCGCGGGTGGCGCGCTCCGAGAACAGGAACGGAGAGACCGGCGCGACGTGGTGTCCGAGCGCCTCGAGGGCCCGCGCGGCCACGAGTGCGGCCTCGCGGTTCTCGGGATGCACGTCGACGCCCGTGGGGGCCTCGAGCAGCAGACCCACGCGCAGGCGGGGACCCGCCGCGCGGATCTCGTCGAGGTACGGACGCGCGGGAGCCGGGGCCGAGTACCACCCGAGCGGGTCGAGCCGGCCGAGGGCGTCGAGAACGCCCGCGGCGTCTTCGATCGTGCGGGTGATCGCGCCCTCGGTCGTGGAGTGCTCCCACGCCCGGACGTCGTTGGGGATGCGTCCGCGGCTGGGCTTGAGACCGATGAGGCCGGTGGCGGCCGAGGGGACGCGAATCGAGCCTCCGCCGTCGGAGGCGTTGGCGATGGGCACGATGTCGGCCGCGACCGCTGCCGACGCCCCGCCTGACGACCCGCCCGAGGTGTAGTCGAGGTTCCACGGGTTGCGCGTCTTGCCGTGGCGGGTGTTCTCGGTCGCCGTCAGAGCGCCGAACTCGGGGCTGTTCGAGCGCCCGAACAGCACGAAGCCGGCGTCTTCGATCAGGTCGACGGTGATTTCGTTGGTATCCGCCGGTCGTTCTTCGACGGCCATGGACGAGTAGGTCAAAGGCTGATCGCGCACCGCGACGAGATCCTTGATCGGCATCGGCACTCCCTCGAAGGGGCGGGAGGCGTCGCCACGGCGGATGCGTTCGTCGGACGCGCGGGCCCGGCGGAGCACGTCGTCACGGTCGATCCAGACGATGGCGTTGACCTCGGGGTTCACCGCGTCGAGGCGGTCGAGGTAGTGCTGGGCGGTCTCGACGGCCGAGATCTCGCCGGTGCGGATCTGTCGGGCGAGCTCGGTGGCAGAGATCGAGGAGGAGATCATGAGGGGTCCTTTCGGGATGCCGGGCATCGACGCCCGGCATCCCTGTTGGCGTGTCAGTTGGCGATGCGGAAGATCGGGTCGTCGAGAGCCCCGCCGAGCATCTGCACGGTGAAGCCGGGACGCGAGGCGTAGATGAACGCGTCGTTGAGCAGCGGAAGGGTGTCGGATCGATCGACCAGGGATTGCACGGTCTTGTCGAGCGCGGCGCAGCGCGCGGCCGCGTCGGATGCGGAATTGGCGGTCGCGAACGACGCGTCGGCCGCGGCGTTGGACACCGCGCCGTAGTTGGTGCCGCCCTGATCGATCGTGGGGCCCGTCAGGTTCAGCAGGGGGCTGGCGAGCGAACCCAGGAAGTTCAGGTCGGCGAAGACCGTCACATCCCAGTCGCCGGGCTTGGCGACGACGGTGGTGATCCAGCTACCGACGTCGGTGTTGGTCAGCTCGACCGTCGCTCCCGCCGCGCGCAACGCCTCGGCGATGTATTCGTTGCCCGCACCCGCGGGGCCGACGATCGTCGGGGCGACCAGGCGGATCGTCTTGCCCGACAGCGCCGACGTGGCCGCTGCGACGTCTTGCGACGGGATGCCGATGGACGAGTCGGAGACGCAGCTGACATCGGGAGCGCCGAGCGAGGTGAGCACTTCGCCGGTGTCCTGCGAGGTGACGTTGCCGAACATCGAGCGGTCGATCGCCTGGATGACGCCCTTGCGCAAGGCCTCGTCGGTGAAGGGGCTGCCCTCTCGTTCGTTGAAGATCAGGTAGCTGTCGGAGAAGTGGTTGACGGTGACGGCGTAGCCCGTCTGGCCCTGGAAGCGATCGCGGGTGGTGGCCTGGATCTTGCCGATGTCGAGCTGGCCGCCGAGGATCAGGTTGGCCGTCGCGGTGGAGTCGGGCGACACGGTGTACTCGAGTTTCTTCGCGGGCGTGCCCGAGATCGCCGTCGACCACTGGGGCCACGAGCGGTAATCGTCGCGCAGCGTGTAGTCGTACTTCACGCCGGGCTCGAAGGACGTCAGGGCGTACGGGCCCGACTCGCTGCCCTTCACGGTGCCCGCGGCGAGGCCGGCGGGATCGGCGAGACCCGCGGGGCAGATGATTCCGGCGCTGGCGACCGACGTGGCGTCGACGAGGTACGGCCAGGGGGTGGTGAGGCTGACGGTGACCGTGTTCGCGGCGTCGTCTGCGGTGATCGTCGGGGTGTTGCCGGGGCCGAAGGTGTAGACGACCTGCGTGGACCCGCTGCCGGGACGCGCGAAGTAGTCGAGGGAGTTCTTCACGACGGTGGGCGTGATCTTCGTGCCGTCGGAGCAGGTCGCGTCGGTACGCAGCGTGAAGGTGGCCTCGGTGGGGGTCGAGGTCCACGAGGTGGCCAGGCCCGGGGCGAGCCCCCCGGCGTCGCGACGGGTCAGCGTGTCGTACGAGCTGCGCGCGAGCAGGAAGTCGGGCAGCGACGTGCTGAGGGTCGGGTCGAACGTGGCGGGGATGTCGATCGTCGTGCGGATGGTGTCGGTCGTCGCCGAGGCACCGGCGTCGCCGGTGGTCGTGCAACCGGCCGTCGCGATCGCGACGGTCAGGGCGAGGGATGCGGCGATGACGCCGTGTCGCTTTCTCATGGTCTGCCTCTCGGGTGATGCGCGGGTCGGGTTCAGCTCAGGACTTCGAAGATGTCGATGGTCGTGTCGCCGGCGTGGGCGTAGGCCTTGCCGACGAACATCGAGCGGGTGAGCCAGTGCAGGCTCGGCGCCACGGTGCGAAAGCGCGGCGTGGTCAGGAAGTACTCCTCTCCGTCGGCCTCCGGGGGACGGACGACGCCGACGTTGACCACGTCGATGACGTCGCCGGCGGTGGTGCGGATGAGATACCGCGCTTCGACGTCGTAGCTCCCGTCGGCGCGCTCGAGGCACCAGTCGCCGCCGCCGGGCACGATCTCGCCTTCGATGTCGCCGGAGACGGGACCTCCCGTGATCGGGATGAAGGTGAGAGTGTCGTCCCCCCTTTTCTCGAGGGGAATGGCGGGGTCGACGTGGGCGACGACGGTGAAGCAGGGGCGGAGCGATGGAGCGGAATTCATCAGGGCCTCCGAGACGGGTGGGCGGCGCTTCGTTGCGCGTGTCCTGAGTATCCTCATAGTGGATGCTTTAGTCAACAGCATTCACTAACTCGTAACATCCGTCGACGGTGGCGGTAACACCGGGATTCGCCGACGCGGCGCGCCCCTCCCGCGTCGCCGACCGTCGTAGGCTCTCTCCGAGGCGCCGCTTGCCTCTCTCCATAGTGAATGAGATGATCATGACCATTCACTAACCCCGGTCAGGCTGATCGCCGCCCGCCGGGGTGAGATCGGGGGCACGATGGCCGAAGAGGCGAGGACCCGGCGCAAGCGCGGATCGCTCAGTCGCGTCGAGATCGTCGAGGCGGCCCTTCGACTGATGGACGGCGAGGGCGAGTCGGCGCTCACGTTCTCGCGGCTGGGGGCCGAGCTCAAGTCGTCCCCGACGGCGGTCTACCGGCACTTCGCCAGCCGCGACGAACTGCTCGAAGCCCTGGCCGACCATCTCGACGGTATCTCGCTCGAGGGCTACGAACCCACCGACGAGTGGCGCGCCGACCTCGAAGATCTCGCGTGGCGCGCCTGGCGCACCGCCGAGGCGCACCCCGCGGCCGCGGCCCTCACCCTGTTGACCGTGGCCAACAGCATCAACGAACTGCGGGCCGTCGAATGGATCCTGCGCGCGATGGCGGTCGCGGGCCTGCACGGACGAGAGGCGGTCGTGCAGTACCAGGTCTACGCGCAGACCGTGCTCGGCGCCGCCTCAGCGTACGGGGCGCGGCTGGCCGCCGGTGCCTCTCGAGAGGTGGCGGACGGGTGGATCCAGGTCTACGCGCCCACCGACCCCTCGCAGTACCCGCACGCCGAGGCGGCGAAAGCCGAGCTCGCGCTCGTGAACTATCGCGAAGTGTTCGCCAAGCAGCTCGAGATGTACCTCGACGCCCTCGCCACGGTCGCAGCCACCGTCTGAACCACGAAGCCCCCCTCTACGGAGGGGGTGGAGCGCCTTCGTCGAGCAACTCAGCCGAGGGCGGGCTGCTGCTGCGTGATGCAGTGGATGCCGCCGCCGCGGTCGAAGATCGGGCGCGAGTCGACCGTGACCACCCGGCGACCCGGGTAGGCATCGGCCACGATGTCCCGAGCACGCGCGTCGGCGGTCTCGTCGCCGAAGCCGCACAGCACGACACCGTCGTTGGTGACGAGGTGGTTGATGTAGCTCCAGTCGAGCCAGCCCTCGTCGTCGCGCAGCGCTGTCGGGGCGGGGATGCCGGTGATGCGCACCTCGCGGCCGCGGGCGGCGAACGCGTCCGAGAGCTCGCGGCGCACCAGACGTGACACCTCGAAGTCGGGGTGGGTGGCATCCGTCTGCTCGTGGATGAGGACGTGCTCGGGCGAGGCGAACGTGGCCACGATGTCGACGTGTCCGTTGGTGCCGAGGTCGTCGTAATCACGGGTCAGGCCGCGGGAGAGCCAGATGGCATCCGTCGCTCCGATCGTGCGGGCCATCTCGGCCTCGACGCGGGCGCGGTCGGCGAAGGGGTTGCGGCGCGGGTCGAGCTGCACGGTCTCGGTGAGCAGCACCGTGCCGGTGCCGTCGACGTGCAGACCGCCGCCTTCGGCGACGAGCAGCGAATCGATGCGCTCGGCGCCCAGGTGGTCTGCGACGACGCGGGCGATCCCCGCCGACTTCTGCCACTCGGCCCAGTCGGGGGCGCCCCAGCCGTTGAAGATCCAGTCGACCGCGCCGAGGATGCCCGGGCGGTCGGGGTCGACGACGAAGGTGGGGCCCATGTCGCGCATCCAGAACTCGTCGAGAGGGGCCTCGACGATCTCGATCTCCGCCGAGAGCATGCGGCGAGCGCGGGTCATCTCGGTGGGGTCGACGACCATCGTGACCGGCTCGAACTTCCGCACGGCGTGCGCGACGTCGGTCCAGGCCTGGTACCCCTGTTCGCGGAACTCCGCGCCCTCGCCGAGGGTGATGCCCTCGCGCGGGAACGCCATCCACGTGCGCTCGTGCGGGGCGGATTCTGCGGGCATGCGCCACATGGCGTGCTCCTTCTCGGGTCGGTCGGGTCAGTGGCCGGTGGTGAGGACGCGGTCGAGCGCGTCGACGAAGACGTCGACCGAGGCCCGCGTGACCACCAGGGGCGGTTTGATCTTGAGGACGTTCTGGAAATCGCCGGTGGGCTGCATGATCACGCCGAGCTCGAGCAGGCGGTCGCAGATCGCCGCGGTCTCGGCGGTCGCCGGTTCGAGGGTCTCGCGGTCGCGGACGAACTCGACGCCGAGGTAGAGCCCCGAGCCGTGCACGGTACCGATGAGGTCGTGCTTCTCGCCGAGCTCTTCGAGACGCCGCTTGAGGTGGCCGCCGACGACTCGCGCGTTCTCTTGCAGGCCTTCCTGTTCGATCACGTCGAGCACGGCCATGCCGATCGCCGACGACACGGGCGAGCCGCCCGTGGACGAGAAGAAGTACCCGCCGGTGCGGTAGCGGTCGGCGATCTCGCGCCGCGTGATCACCGCGCCGAGGGGGTGACCGCCGCCGATGGACTTCGCCACCGCGACGATGTCGGGCACCGCCCGCTGCTGCTCGAAGCCCCAGAACCACTCGCCGAGGCGGCCGTAGCCGACCTGCACCTCGTCGGCGATCGCGAGCCCGCCGTGGCGGCGGATCGCGGCGTACACCTCGGTCAGGTAGCCGTCGGGCAGAGCGACCCCGCCCGCGTTGCCGAAGTAGGTCTCGGCGATCATCCCCGCCGGAGGGCGACCGGATGCCGCGAGCTCGTCGATGACCGCGACGGCTTCGGAAGCGTACTTCTGGGCATCCGCCCCCCGGTGCTTCCCCCGGTAGGAGTTCGCGGCGTCGACGGTGTGCACCCAGTCGGGACGCGTCTCGAGGGCGAAGGGATTGTCGGCGATCGACGTCGACACCGCATCGCTCGCGTAGGTCCACCCGTGGTAGGCCTCGCGCATCGCGACGATGTCGGGGCGACCGGTGGACGCCATCGCGAGGCGGATCGCGAGGTCGGTGGCCTCGGAGCCGGAGTTGACGAAGAACACGGTGTCGAAGCCATCGGGGAGGGTCGCCGCGATCCGGTCCGCGAAGTCGGTGATCGCGCGGTAGTGGAAGCGCGAGTTCGTGTTCAACAGGTGCATCTGACGTGAGCCGGCCTCGACCACTCGCGGGTGCGCGTGGCCGACCGAGGCGACGTTGTTCACCATGTCGAGATAGACCCGGCCGTTCACGTCGATCAGGTGTTCGCGCCACCCGCGCTCGATGCGGGGAGGGGTCGCGTAGTAGTGCTCCTGCACCTCGGCGAGCACCTCGTGGCGACGCTCCAGCACGTCGTCGGTTTCGGGGTGGGGCGCCGGGACGCCGAGGGCGGCGCCGGGATCACCCGCGATCTCGCGCCAGGCGGCGGCGAGAGCGGGCGTGGTGCGCAGCGGAGGGATGAGTCCGTCGAGCGGGCGCCGGGCAGAGAGGCGCGTGCGCGCGGGGAGGGTCGACACGCTCCCGTGGCCTGCCGTCCACATCAGCGAGTCGCCGGCGTCGGCGGGGGCCGCGAGCCACACGAGCACGTCGGTCGGCACCGTCTCGCGGGTCGAGGGCAGCGGGTCTGTCGTTCCGGTGAGGCGTGAGCGCCACGCCGGAACGGTCACCACGTCGGCGCCCGCGTCGAGGGCGGCGAGGGCCGCGTCGTCGAGGGTGGCGGCGTCGAGCCACGCGCCTTCGTCGTTCAGCGGTGACTCCGTCGAGGCGTCGAGCTCGACGTGGCGGCCGAGCGACAGCACAGGGGCTCCGGTCCACGCGGGCTCTTCGGCGCGGGAACGCCCGAGCGCCGCCCGGGTCGCGGCGGTGATGACGGGGATCGGAACGGATGCCGCTTGCACCAGGATCCGGAATTCGCGGTCGAGCGCGACGGTGGCGTATTCGTTCTCGTCGTCGAGGCGCACCTGCGAGCGTCCGCTGAGCACGAGCACCGCGCCGCGGAGGATGACGAGCGGCCAGAGCGCCGTGAGCTCGTCGTCGCTCAGGTCGCGGAGGCGGTCGAACGCAGCGATGGCGGGGAAGGCGCTCTCGGGGGTCGCGCCGTCGTGGTGCAGCACCGACGACACGGTCACGGCGATCTCGCCCACGCGCCACGACGCGCACACGTCGCCGAAGTCGATGACCGCGTCGGGCACCGTCTCGCCGGGGGCGCGCAGCACGTTGTCGTCGGTGACGTCGAAGTGTCCGGCCTGCATGGGCAGGTCGTCCTGCACGGGGGTGAGGGCCGCGCGGGCGGCGTCGGCGGCGCGCTGCACGACGTCGCGCACCTCGGCATCCGGTTCGAGGGGGAGCAGGGTGTCGATGACGCGCCCGGCGTGGCGGAGGTCCCACTGCAGCACCCGGCCGCTCGCGGGGTGGGTGAAGTCGGCGAGGGATCGGCTCACGGCCCCCGACAGGGCGCCCATCGCCTCGACGACGGCGGGGGAGAGGTAGCCCGAGCCCATGAGCGTACGCCCGGCGATGTTCTCGATCACGCGCGCGTGAATGCGGCCCTGGCTCGACTCCCACCACGTCGACATCGCGCCCCGCGGCCCCTCGACGATGCGCGGGATGCGCACGTGGGGGCTCCGCTCGGCGACGAGAGCAGCCGCGGCATCCTGCATCTCGATCTCGGCCTCGCTGAAGACGGGGTTGCTGAGCTTCAGTACGCCGAGAGGCTCGGTCGAGCCCCGGGCGAAGACGCGGAAGTTCTGATCCTGCTGGCTGCCGAGCGCCTGCACGTCGATCTCGACGCCGAACGTGTCGGCGAACAGGCGCTGCACCTCGTCGTCGGAGAGCGTCGGGGTGGGCAGGTCGACCTGGCTGAAGTAGTCGAAGACGGGGGTCGGAGCGGTCTCGGTCACGATTTTTTCCTCGGGTGATTCGGGTGTCACAGGGGAGAGCCGGATGCCGTGGCGACGGCGCCCGCGACGGCGCCACCGGCATCGCGCACGACGACCACGACCAGCGGGCCGTAGGGGGCGACCCACTCGCTCACGGGCTCGCCGTGCGGGGCGGGGGAGGCCTCGGCGGTCACCCGGCCGTTCTCGAGTCGCGCGGGAACGCGCACGCCGTCCACGAAGAGGGCATGATCGACCGCGATGCCTCCGCCGACGGTGGCCGAGACGGTGACGCGCTCGCCGTCGCGCACGACCTCGGCGACGGTGACCGACAGGTCGCCGTCGGCCGCGGGGCGGGGCTCGGCGAACGCCGCCTCATCCGGCAGGGCGGGGGTGCGCGGGGGCGTCGTCCGGCGCTCGCCGAGGGCGGCGATCGCCTGGGCCAACTGCACGAGGCGGGTGTCGCTGTAGGCGGGACCGGCGAGGGTCAGACCCACAGGCATCCCGGTGTCGGCCATGGTGCCCATCGGCACGGTGACGGTGGGGATGCCGAGGTGACGCGGAACCAGGTTGCCGTTCGACACCCACACGCCGTTGCGCCACGCGATGTCGGCCGAGTCGGGGTTCACGTCGGCGTCGGCGGGACCGACGTCGGACTGCGTGGGGAAGATCACGGCGTCGAGGCCCTCGGCATCCATCCACTCCTCGAAGTCGACGCGGCGGGTGTGCTCGAGGCCGCGGAGGCCCTTCTCGAGGCTCGCCACGTCTGTCCAGTCGGGCTCCCACTCCTGCGCGCGGGCGACGTACTCGCCGATGTCGTACGCGATGTCGTAGTGCCAGATCCCGTAGCGGTCGGGAAGCGCTCCCGGCGGGTGGGGGAAGATGAGAGCCGCCTCGACGTCGGCGAGACGGGGCAGGTTCGCGTCGCCGTTGGTGCGGAGGAACGTGTCCATCGTCCACACCGCCAGGTCGCCGACCTCGTCGTCGAGGAACTCACGCGTGACGAATCCGCGGTCGAGGAAGTCCTCGTCGCCCGCGTGCAGCTTCTCGTAGCGGTCGACAACGGGGAAGTCCGTTTCGACGACCTCGGCTCCCGCGGCCTCGAGGTCGGCGCGCAGGTCGTTCCAGAGCGCGATCACGCTGTCGCGCGTGACGATGGGCGAGGCGTTGTCGGGGTCGCCGTTGACGTAGATGCGCGGCACGGCGAGGCGCAGCCCCGCGAGCGGCAGCGGCTCGAGTGCGGCGAACGAGGCGGGACGCACCTCGGACGGGCGGGGGAGGTCGATGAACGGCTGCGTGCGCCAGAGGTCGCCCTCGGTCTCGGCGTCGTCGGCGACGACCGCGTCGAGTACGTGCTGCAGGTCGCCGATGGTGCGCGTGTGGGGGACGACGACGTCCATCGTCGGTACGAGGGGCCAGTTGCCGCGCACCGAGATGACGCCGCGCGAGGGCGTGTAGGCCACGAGGGCGTTGTGCGAGGCGGGGGCGCGGCCCGACGACCACGTCTCTTCTCCGAGTCCGAACGCGCAGAAGCTGGCTGCGGTTGCGGTGCCCGATCCGTTGGACGAGCCCGAGCCGAAGGCGGATGCCAGGTAGTCGCCGTTGTAGGGCGATTCGGCCCGGCCGTACACCCCGCGTTGCATGCCGCCCGCGGCCATGGGCGGCATGTTGGTGAGCCCCAGGAACACGGCACCGGCCGCGCGCAGCCGCTCGACGGCGAAGGCGTCGTCGCCGGCGATCAGGTCGCGGAAGGCGGGGGACCCGGATGCCACGGGCAGGCCCTCGACACGGTAGCTGTCCTTCGCGGTGAAGGGGATGCCGTCGAGGGGGCCGAGCGTGCGCCCCTGTGCGCGGCGCCGGTCGGAGGCGCGGGCCGCGGCGAACGCGCGGGGGTCGAGCACCGGCACGCTGTTGAGCCGGATGCCGGAGCGGTCGTAGGCCGCGATGCGGTTGAGGTAGCGGGCCACGAGCTCGACGCTGGTGAGCTCGCCGGCCTCGAGTGCTGCGCGCAGGCGGTCGATGTCGGCGTCGACGACGGTGAGGGCCTCGGTGGTCATGGCGGTAAACATACACCGTTTGTTTTAGGTGTGCGAGAGTGAATTCGTGAGACCGTGGACCCACGGTTCGCACCGAAGGGGGAGGCCGTCATCGCCAGACCGCATACGCCACTGCTGAGCCGTGACCTCATCGCGCGGACGGCCCTCGCGCTCGTCGACCGACACGGCCCCGACGGCGCCAGCGTCCGCCGTGTCGCCGCGCGCCTCGGGGTCAACCCCGCCTCGCTGTACAACCACGTCCCCAACCGTGCCGCCATGGTCGAGGACGTCCGAGCGCTCGTCTCGGCGCACATCGACTCCAAGCCGCTGCGGGAGTTGCCCTGGGAGGACGCACTGCGCGCCTGGGGCCGTTCGTATCGGCGAGCTTTCGCCCGGCACGCGCGCGTGGTGCCTCTGCTGATGACGGAACGCGCGTCCGCGCCCGTGCTCCTCTCGCAGTACGAGGACTTCGCCGCCGCCGCCGAGGCCGCCGGCTGGGCACCGCGAGACGTGATCCCGCTGCTGACCGCCTTCGAGTCGTTCATCCTCGGCAGCGTCCTCGACATGTCGGGTCCCTCCGTCGTCTTCGACCCCACGGGCCAGGAGGAGGCGTTCCCGCGCTTCTCCGCCGCCTTCGAGACCCTGGCCGACGAAGACCCCGACGACCCGGTGGCCACCCGGGCCTTCGAGCTGGGGCTCGACATGCTCATCTCCTCGGCGCGGCCCCGCTGAGCCGCACGCGAGATAGTGAACCACATTCACTATATTCGTGACAAGATGTCGCTCGAGGCGGCCCTCTCGTCGGACAGCCTCGCCCTCACCCGGAGAGAGAAGCGCCATGCCCGAACCGACAGACATCGCCATCGTGACCGGGGCCGGAAGTGCCGAGGGGATCGGCGCGGCGACCGCGCTCGCCCTCGGACGCGCCGGCATGCGGGTGATCGTGACGTCCACCACCGACCGCATCCAGGAGCGCGTGGCCGAACTGCGCGACGCCGGGGTCGACGCCCGCGGCGTCGCCGCCGACCTGACGGATCCGCGCGGGGTGGAGGCGGTCCTCGATGCCGCGCGGCGGGCGTTCGGCGAGCCGACCGTCCTCGTCAACAACGCCGGTATGACCTCGGTGTCGACGGCCGATTCGCCTGCCGCGATCGACGACATCACCATCGATCAGTGGGCCATGTCCCTGGATCGCAACCTCACCACGGCTCTGCGCATGACCCGGGCGGTCGTGCCCGGCATGCGGGCCGCCGGGTACGGTCGCGTGGTCAACGTGGCATCCATCTCGGGTCCCGTCATGGCCTACACCGGAGATGTCGCCTACCACGCGGCTAAGGCCGGCATGCTCGGGCTGACCCGCGGCGCGGCCGTCGACGTCGCGGCGGCGGGTATCACCGTCAACGCGGTGGCGCCCGGATGGATCGCGACGTCGTCGTCGAGCGCGCACGAGATCGCGATGGGCGCCGCCACTCCGGTCGGCCGATCGGGAACCCCGGCCGAAGTCGCCGCGGCCGTGGCGTTCCTCGCGAGCCGCGAGGCGTCGTACATCACGGGCCAGCTGCTCGTCGTCGACGGGGCGAACTCCATCAACGAGGAACGCGGGGCCTGACGAGCCCACCCGTCGACGGGGCGAGGCGTCCAGAGGAGTGCTCTCGGCCCCGTCGGCAATGGCTACCGTTCGAGTGTCCCGACCTGTCACGATTCCCGAATGGATGCCACCACCGACGAACCAGCGATCCTGCCCGATCGACCGAGGGTCGACGCGCGTCGCCCCATCGCCCTGATCGTGGGCGTGGTCGCGACGGTGCTGTTCGTGGCGCTGCGCGTGGCCGTGGACCTCGACGGCGGAGCTCCGCTGGCCTTCGACCAGTGGTGGGATGACGCGATGGCCGCGCTGGCGAATCCCGTCGCGGTGATCATCGCGTGGATCCCGGCCACCGTCGGCGGCACGATCGGCATGATCGTGATCGGCATCTCGACCACGATCGTCTTCCTCCTGGTCAAGCGGCCGTGGGACGCCCTCAACGTCGCGGGGGCGATCGCCCTCGTCGTGCTCATCGGTGCTCCGCTCGCGGCCGTGATCGCGCGCGCCCGACCGTCCGATTCCCTCGCCGAGACCCAGGCGACCTCGTTCCCCTCGGGGCACACCGCCGTGGCGACGACCATCGCGATCACCCTGGCTCTCATCCTGCGCCGCGGGTGGATCTGGGCGGCCGGGGTGGTGTGGGTGCTGCTGATGATGTGGAGCCGCACGTACCTTCACGCGCACTGGCTCTCCGATGTGACCGCGGGGTTCCTGGAGGGTGTGGCCGTGTCGACGTTGGTATGGGCTCTCGTCGAAGCGTGGCGAGTGCGTCGCGCGCAACGGGTGGTCGACGCGGCCCCGTGAGCGCTATCGTGCCCGGATGACTTCCGCTTCCGCCTCCGCCTCCGCTTCCGCCGCCGCCGACAAAGCGCAGGACTCCACCGCGTTCCGCGTGGCGGCGCGTATCGGCTACGTGGTGCTGGGCCTGCTTCACCTGCTCATCGGGGTGATCGCGATCTCGATCGCCACCGGCAGCGGCGGTGAGAGCGCCGACCAGAGCGGGGCGCTGGGGCAGGTCGCGCAGGCTCCCGCGGGGATGCTGCTGCTGTGGGTCATCGTGATCGGCCTCGCCGCCCTCGCCGTCTGGCAGGTCGCCGAAGCCGTCGCCGAGCGCGACCCCGACGCCAAGAAGCGCTGGGCGCACCGCGCGAAGGATGTGGGAACCGCCGTCGCCTACGGGGCGATCGCCGTCACCGCCTTCACCGTCGTCTCGGGCGGCCGCTCCGACTCGGGGGAACAGACGCGCACGATGAGCGCCCAGCTGATGGCGACGCCCGCCGGAGTCGTGCTCCTCGTGATCATCGGCTTGGCGGTGGCCGTCATCGGCGTCGCCTTCATCGTCCGCGGCGTCACCAAGGCCTTCATGAAGAACATCTCGAGCCCCGGTGGGACGGCGGGACGCGGCATCCGGACCTTCGGCATGGTGGGCTACATCGCCAAGGGCATCGCGGTGGGTGTCGCGGGAATTCTCTTTATGGTCGCGGCGTTCGCGCACGACCCGAGTGCGGCGGGCGGGCTCGACGCGGCGCTGCGCTCGCTCGCGGGGCTGCCCTTCGGTCAGGTCGTGCTCTGGCTCGTGGGTGCCGGGCTCGTCGTGTACGGCCTCTTCTGCTTCGCTCGCGCGCGCTACGCGCGCATGTGAGTCGGGCTCACGTGGTAGGGCGGGGGCGGGCTCCCGCGATCAGCAGCGAGAGGCCGAGTTCGAATGCCCGCGTGGCGACCGGATCGGCCGGGTCGTGGTGCTCGAGCGTGGCGTAGGCCGCGGCGAAGCGCGGCACGTCCGCCTCTTGTCCGGTGGGGTCGAACATCACCGACGGGCCGCTCATGTCGAGCACGCTGCCGAGGATGAACGATTCGAACGCCGTGAGCAGGGGCAGGATGTCGTCGCTCGTCCACCCCACGCGCTCCGCGGCGATGGCGAAGTCCTCGTACTGCGACATCAGCAGCGGCGTCGACGAGCTGTGCGACATGAGCAGGGGGATCGTCTTCGGATGCCGGCGGAAGGCGTCGCGATACGACCGGGCCCACAGCGCCAGCCCGTCCTCCCACTCGCGCTCCCGCAGGAACGACGAGTCGATGCGCGAGGAGACCAGCGCTCGTACGTCCTCGATGAGCGCGGCGAGGTTGGGGACGTGGTTGTAGAGCGAGGTCGGGTGCACCTTGAGGCGGTCGGCGACCCGGCGGATGCTCGCGCCGTCGGTCCCGTCGCGGTCGACGAGAGCGAGGGCGGCGCGGGCGATCGCGTCGCGCGAGAGCTTGGGCTGGGACGGCCGGGGCACGGTGGGGCCTTTCGGTCGGGTCTGCCCACGCTACGCGATGGCGCGTGTTTCGGGCGTGTAAGACCTCGGTGACGACCTGACGAAAGTCGTCCGGTCGATGACGGTGAAGCCGTAGCGTTCCCTAAACCTACGCTGTATGTTTCTCGCAGCGCAGGACACGAGGGAGTCTCCATGGCGATCGTCTTCACGGGCGGAACGATTCGGATCGACGGGCACGAAGCCGACGTCGACCGACTCGTCGTCGTCGACGGCGCGGTGGCCGAGGCTCGGCATCCGCTGCCCGACGACGCCGAGCACATCGACCTCGAAGGTGGGCTGCTGCTGCCCGCTTTCGGCGATGGTCACGCGCACCCGCTGCTGGCCGGTCGAGAGCGCACCGGCCCTGCACTGCGCGACGCCGACAGCGTCGACGAGATCGTCGAGCGCGTCCGCGCGTGGGCCGCGCGGAGCGACGCCCCCTGGCTCATCGGCGGAAGCTACGACGCCACCGTCGCTTCCGGGGGGATGTTCGACGCGCTCTGGCTCGACGCGGCCGTTCCCGACCGTCCGGTCGTGCTGCACGCGTGGGATTACCACACCGCCTGGGTCAACACCGCGGCCCTGCGAGAAGCGGGAGTGGATGCCGACACCCCCGACCCCGAGCTCGGACGACTCGTACGCCGAGCCGACGGCTCCCCGTCGGGAACCCTCATCGAGCGTCCGGCGATCGACCTGGTCCTGAACCGCGCCCCCCGTCCCTCGATGCGCGACGACGTCGAGGCGCTCGCCGCGGCGACCGAGGTCCTCGCCGCGCACGGGATCGCATGGGTGCAAGAAGCGTGGACCGAGACGCACGACGTTCCGGCCTGGATCGCCGCGGCGCGGTCCGGTCGCCTGCGGGTCGACGTCGATCTGGCCCTGCGGGCCGATCCGGCGCGTTGGCCCGAACACCTCGACGAGCTCGTTCGGGTCGCGGCGGTCGTCCGCGGCGAGGCCGGGCTCACCTGCCGGACGGTCAAGTTCTTCGTCGACGGCATCGTCGAGAACCGCACGGCCCATCTGCTCGAGTGCTATCACGACGCTCGAACGCGGGGCCTTCCCAACTGGGACCCCGATCAGCTCGTCGATGCCGTCGCCGCGTGCGACGCCGCCGGCTTCGATGTGCACCTGCACGCCATCGGCGACGCGGCCGTCCGCGCCGCGCTGGACGCCGCCGAGGGGATCCGCGAGAGCCTGCGCCGCGGCCGGCGGTTCACCATCGCGCACGCGCAGGTGATCGACCCCGTCGACCTGCCCCGGCTCGCCGACCTCGACGTGACCTTCTGCTTCCAGCCGCAGTGGGCGATGGCCGACGCGGTCATGACGGAGTTGACGCTCCCGCGTCTCGGTCCTCTCCGCGACCGGCAGTACCGGATGCGCGCCGCGCGCGATGCGGGCGCCCGGCTGAGTTTCGGCAGCGACTGGCCCGTGACGTCGCCCGACGTCCTCCTCGGCCTGCGCACCGCCGTCACCCGTCAGGACCCCGAGGGGCATCCGGTCGGGGGCTGGCAACCCGACGAACGTCTCACCCTCTCCGAAGCCATCGACGCCGCCACGAGCGGCGTGGCCCACCAGGCCGGTGATCATGCCACCCGAGGGACCCTGCGCCCCGGCATGCGCGCCGACCTCGTCTGGCTCGACCGCGACGTGCGCCGCGGCCCTGCCGCCCGCATCGCCGATGCCCGAATCCGGGGCACCTGGCGGCGTGGCATCCGCACCTTCTGAATCGCTTTTTCCGACCCCGAACAGGAAACCGCATGTCCTCATCCGACACCTCGCTGCGGCGAGTGATGGGAGTCCCCTCCCTGGTCATCTTCGGCTTGGCGTACATGGTGCCCCTCACCGTGTTCACCACCTACGGCCTCGTCGCCGTCACGACCGGCGGTCACGTGCCGACGGCCTACCTCGTCACCCTCGTGGCGATGCTGTTCACCGCGTTCAGCTACGCCGCCCTCGTCAAGGCGTTCCCGCGAGCGGGCAGCGCCTACACCTACGCCCGGCGCGCATTCGGCGGCACCGTCGGCTTCCTCACCGGCTGGTCGCTGATGATCGACTACCTGTTGCTCCCGCTCATCAACTACGTGCTGATGGGCATCTACCTGAACGCGCAGTTCCCCGGCATTCCGCCATGGGTGTTCGCCCTCGCCGGCGTGCTGCTCATCACGGGTCTCAACATCGTCGGCATCACGGTCGTGCGAAACGCGAATCTCGTCCTGGTCGGCCTGCAGCTGGTGTTCGCGGCCGTCTTCGTCGTGTGCGCCGTGCTGCACGTCGCGCAGAACCCCGGCGTCTCGCTGCTGCAGCCGCTCTACGACGCGGGCCTCACCTTCCCGGGCCTGCTCGCGGGAGCCGCGATGCTCGCCCTGTCGTTCCTCGGCTTCGACGCGATCTCGACCCTCTCCGAAGAGGCGCGGGACGCCGAGCGCACCGTGCCCCGCGCGATCATCCTCACCACGGTCATCGGCGGACTCGTCTTCACCGTGATCGCCTACGTGTCCACTCTGGTGATCCCGAACGTGGCCGACATCGAGAATCCGGATGCTGCGGCCAACCAGATCATGGAGGTCGCTGCCGGGCGCTGGCTCGAGGTCTTCTTCCTCGTCGCGTACATCGCCGGGTGCATCGCGGCGGCCCTCGCCTCGCAGGCGAGCGTCTCGCGCATCCTGTTCGCGATGGGGCGCGACGGCGTGCTGCCGCGCTTCTTCGCCCGACTGAGCAGGCGCTATCAGACGCCGATCGGCGCGGCGATCTTCGTCGGCGTGGTCTCGCTCGCCGCGCTCTTCGCAGACCTGAACACGGTGGCATCCCTCATCAGCTTCGGAGCCCTCGCCGCGTTCTCGCTCGTCAACCTGTCGGTCATCAAGCACTTCCTCGTCGACGAGCGTCGTCGGGGAGCGGCGGCCGTGCTGCGCTTCGGTGTGCTGCCGGCCCTCGGCTTCGCGCTCACCGCCTGGCTGTGGTTCAGCCTGTCGGCGCTGGCTCTCACGGTCGGTCTCGTGTGGATCGGTGCGGGCATCGTCTGGCTCGCGGTGCTGACCCGCGGGTTCCGGCGGCGCCCGCCCGAGGTGGAATTCGACGACGAGGCACCCGCGCCGGAGCGCGTGATCGCCTGACGGGCGGGGGGGCGGCGTCGGTGCGACGTCGCCCCCCTGTCACGAGGTGAACGCCGCGCAGACCACGTCGGGGTCCGCCGAGACCTTTCGTCCCCTGATCAAGGGGTCAGCACGGTTACGCCGGCGTCGGCGAGGGCGGCCGACAGCTCGGGCGAGGGTTCGGCGTCGGTGATCAGGTAGTCGGCTTTCTCGAGCGGGGCGACCTGGGCGAAGAGGCGTCGATCGAGCTTCGAGGAGTCGGCGAGGATGGCGGTGCGATCCGCACGCTGGATCATCTCGCTCATCATGGTGGCGTCGCCGAGGTTGCTCGTCGAAAAACCCGATCCGTCGACGGCGCCGACGGCGATGAGCGCGTAGTCGCAGCGGATGTCGACTTCGGGTGTGTGGGAGTTCATCGCCAGGGTCACCGGCCCGGTGGTCGCCTGGGTGATGGTGCGGACGGCGCCGCCGAAGATGTAGAGATCGCGGAAGACGCTGGGGGAGATCTCGGCGGGGATGCGCAGGTTGTTCGTCGCGATCGTCAGGTTGCGGTGGTTGCGCAGGGCGCGGGCGACCGCGAGCGTCGTGGTTCCGGCGTTGAGCATCAGCACCGATCCGTCCTCGACGAGGTCGGCGGCGAGGGCGGCGATGCGCTCCTTCTCGGAGATCTGCATCTGCAGCCGCACGTCGAGTCCGCGATCGCGACCGGGTACCGACATCGCGCTCACGGCGCCCCCGTGGGTGCGGACGACGATCCCCTCGCGATCGAGCTGGTCCAGATCGCGGCGGACGGTGTCGATCGAGACGCCGAAGTGCGAGGCGAGGTCGACGACGGTGACCTGACCGGATTCGGCGACGTACGCCGCGAGCTCGGCCTTGCGTCCGGCCGGAAGGCGCCGCTTGACCGTGGCTGTGGATGCGTCCATGCCGTCATCTCTAGCACAGCGGCGTGCGATCGCCCTCGGATTTCGTGGGAAAACAGCAGAGAACGGCATGCGTGGCGCATTTTCTGCTGCCTGCGGCGCCGATGTGCGCCCGAATAATCACGAATGTGCATCGAACCCTTGCGAGACCCGGCAGCGAAGCGCATACTCGTGCTGAAAGACGCAAGAACGCGCAGAACGGCGCGAAATGCGGCAGATCTCAACGAGGAGAAACGATGGACAACAGCGGGCGCCGGCGTCGGAACGCCATCAAGCTCGTCGGTGTCGCAGCAGCGGCCACGACCCTCCTGGCGATGGCGGGGTGCTCGTCGAACAGCTCGGGCACGTCTTCCGACGGGAACGTCACGATCGAATTCGCCCAGTGGTGGGAGCCCGAGCTGGGCGACGGACAGTTCCGCGGGCTCATGGATCAGTTCGAGAAAGAGAATCCGGGCATCAAAGTCGACCTGGTGAGCGGACCCTACGCCTCGACCAAGGAGCAGCTGTTCGCCGGGGCGGCATCGGGCACGATGCCCGACGTCGTCGGTCTCGACGGCGCGTGGGTCAGCGACTTCGCCAAGCAGGGCGTCATCGCCGACCTCTCGAAGCTCATGAGCGACTCCGGTTACGACGAGAGCCAGCTCGCGAGCCAGATCAAGGTCGACGGCAGCACGTACATGATCCCCGTGGTCAACTTCGTCTACCCCATGTTCACGAACGATGGTCTGCTCGCCCAGGCCGGAGTGACGGCCCCGCCGTCGACGCGTACCGAGTTCGCCGACGCGGCCAAGAAGATCACGGCCCTCGGCGGCGACGTGTCGGGCTGGGTGCTCCCGTTGTCGCTCGAAGCGCCCAACGGCGTGCAGAACGACGTGATGTCGTGGGTCTGGGCCTCGGGCGGCTCAATGCTCAAGGACGGCCAGCCCGACCTGACCAACGGCGACGTGTCCTCGGCCACCGACTTCATCCAGCAGATGTGGAACGACAAGGTCATCGCCCCGGGCTCCTTCACCATGAAGGAGCAGGACAAGGTCGAGGAGTTCACCAACGGTCGCGTCGGCATGATGATCGACTCGCTCGCGCACATCAACCTCATCCGTCAGTCAAACCCGGACCTGACCTTCTCGATCTCGGCGATCCCCGCGAAGGACGGGTTCACCGGCGAGCGCGGGATCCCCTACGCCTCGTGGGGCATCGGCGTCGCCGAGAACTCCGAGCACAAGGACGCCGCCTTCAAGCTGGTGCAGTTCCTGATGGGCAAGGACGTCAACAGCGAGCTGTCCACGATGGCCAAGGCCTTCCCCGGCAACACCGAGAGCGTGCCGACCTTCGTCGAAGACGACGCGTTGTTCAAGACGGCCTTCGACATCTACAAGAAGGGCTACCCGGCGAACGAGTTCACCGGTCTGCCCGTCGCAGAGGAACTGATGCGCCAGTTCGGCACGCAGTTCCAGTCGGCGCTCGACGGCCAGGAGTCGATGAGCGACGCCCTGAAGAAGACGCAGGACGAATGGACGTCGGAGTTCTGATCCGACCCCGAACCGGGATGCCGCACCGCCACCGCTCGCGGTGCGGCATCCCGCTCAGCGAAAGCCGCACCTCATGACCATGCGCACCCTCACGCCCCCCGACACCGAGCTCATCGTCACCGGACGGCCCGCCTCGCGCCGCACCCGGCAGCTCCGCAAGGCCGGCGAGGCATACGTCTTCCTCTCGCCGACCCTCATCCTTCTCTTCGTCCTGATGATCGTCCCGATCGTCATGGTGATCGGGTACTCCTTCCAGGACAACGTGATCCTGAACAAGAGCCCCGACCTCGTGGGAGTCGACAACTACGTCGCGATCCTCACCGACCCGGGCTTCTGGAAGGCCACCGGCAACACCCTGTTCTTCACCCTCACCAGCGTCGCCGCGCACCTCGTGCTCGGACTGTCGTTCGCCCTGCTGCTGAACAGTCGTCTGATCGGCGCCGTCCCCCGAGCGATCTTCCGCGGCCTCTACGTCTTGCCGTGGCTGTTCACGGTGGCCGTGATCGCGGTGCTGTGGCGCATGCTGCTCGCCCCAAACGGCATCGTCAACTTCCTGCTGAACACGAACATCGAGTGGCTCGCCTCGCCGCAGCTCGCTCTCGGTACCGTCACCTTCATCAACATCTGGGCCGGTTACCCCTTCTTCATGGTGAGCCTGCTCGCGGGTCTCCAGGGCATTCCGAGCGACCTGTACGAGGCCGCGACCGTCGACGGCGCCAGCCCCGTCCAACGGTTCTGGAACGTCACCGTTCCGCAGCTGCGCCCGATCATCGTCAGTCTCGTGCTGCTCGACCTGATCTGGACATCCCAGCAGTTCGCGCTCATCTGGCTGACCACGGGCGGCGGTCCGATCGACGTGACCGAAATGCTCAGCACGTTCACCTACAAGCTCGCGTTCGCGAAGTACGACTTCTCGATGGCCTCCACCTCGGCGGTGCTGGTCCTGGCGATGTCGATGATCGTCGCGGTGCTCTACGTCCGCCACCAGAAGGCGAGGGACTGACCATGGCCCTGACCACCCCCGCGCGCCCGCGCGTCACCCGCACGGCAACGCGCCGTCGCTTCGCCCAAGCCGGCGTGCTCGTCGGCCTGCTCATCGGCGCGGTGTTCGCCGCCGGCCCGGTGCTCTGGATGCTGTCGAGCTCGTTCAAGTCGAACACGCAGATCTTCGAGCTCCCGCCGCGGCTGATCACCGACACGTTCTCGTTCGACGCGTACGCGTCGATCTTCACCAACCCCGAGACGGTGCGGTTCTTCATCAACAGCTACGTCGTGGCGGGGGCGGTGACGATCCTGACGCTCCTCGTCGCGATCCAGGCCGCCTACGCGTTCAGCCGCTTCGAGTTCCGCGGCAAGCGCATCGTCAACGTCATCATCGTCAGCGTCCAGGCGGTCCCGCCCATCACGCTGCTCATCCCCTACTTCGGCCTGATGGTCGGGCTCGGCCTCTACAACACCTATCCGGGCCTGATCTTCACGTACATGGTGTTCACGCTGCCCTACGCGATCATCATGATGACCGGGTACTTCAACACCCTCCCCAAAGAGCTCGACGAGGCGGTCCGCGTCGACGGCGCCGGCTCCTTCACGGCGCTGTGGCGCGTGCTCGTGCCGATCTCGATCCCGGGCATCGTCTCGGTGGGCATCTACACGTTCATGATCGCGTGGAACGAGTTCCTGTTCGCCCTGACCCTCACGCGCACCATCGACATGCGCACCGTTCCCATCGGCATCCAGTTGCTCATGGGGCAGCACTCGTACGAGTGGAACCAGATCATGGCGATGAGCATCCTCGGCTCGATCCCGGTGCTGGTGCTCTTCCTCTTCTTCCAACGCTTCTTCATCAGCGGCCTGACGGCCGGCTCGGTGAAGAGCTGACCGCCGCCTACCCAACCCCGAACAAGGAGTCATCCGTGCTTTACACCGGCAAGTCCATCCTCGACGTCGCCAACGCCCACAGCTTCGCCATCCCGGCATTCAACATCAGCGACTGGGCGATGTTCACCGGGATCATGGACATCAGCGAGGAGAAGAACGCTCCGGTCATCATCGCCATCCACCCCGACGAGGTCTCGCACATCACCACCGACCTGATCCCTGCGATGCACGCCCGTGCGCACCGCTCGAGCGTGCCCGTGGCCATCCACTGGGACCACGGCGGAACGTACGAGCAGATCATCACCGCGATCAAGGCCGGCTTCACCTCGGTCATGATCGACGCCTCGCTCGAGCCGTTCGAGCAGAACGTGGCGCTCACCCGCAAGGTCGTCGAGGCCGCCCACGCCGTGGGCGTGCAGGTCGAGGGAGAACTCGGAACCATCGGTGCGAACGACAGCTACGGAGAGTCGGGCGCGGCCGAGATCATCTACACCAACGTCGATGACGCGGTGCGCTTCGTCGAGCAGACCGGGGTCGACAGCCTCGCGATCGCGATCGGCACCTCGCACGGGCTCTACCCGGCCGAGAAGAATCCCGAGCTGCGTCACGACCTGCTCGAGCAGATCAAGGCGGCCGTCGGCATCCCTCTCGTGCTGCACGGCGGCTCGAGCAACCCCGACGCCGAGCTCGCCCGCGCGGTGTCGCTGGGCATCAACAAGATCAACATCTCCAGCGACATCAAGGTGGCGTACCACGACCGCATGCGCGAGGTGCTCGGCACCGATCGGCGTCTGCGCGAGCCCAACGCCATCCAGCCCGAGTGCATCGCCGCGATGAAGGTCACGGCCGCGGAGAAGATCGACCTGTTCGGCGCCGCCGGCAAGGCCGACCTCTACTGATCGGACGGTGATCGACGTCATGGCGGAAGACCTCGTGCTCGGACTCGGCGGCACCGTCGACTACGAGATCCGGTGGGATGCCGACGTGCTCACGGCCCTGGCTGCGCAGCACGGCATCCGTCTCGACGAGCTGACCACCACGACGCCGATCATCGACGAGCGCGCGCTCGTCGTCACGGTGCTCGCCTTCCTCGCCACGGGCGGGGGAGGCGAGCGCTTCGTGCTGTCGTCGGAGATCGTCGAGACCTTCGCGGCGCATTTCGACAAGACCGTCACCCTCGGCGGGACCGGGGTGCGGGCGGGCATCGCCCTCGACCGCATCGGCGTGCCCACCGTGCAGCACCTCGTGAGCATCGACGACAACGTGCGGCGCCTGCTGCCGGCGTCGATGGGCATCGTCTCGTCAGCGACGCGCGACACCCTCGACCCGCACCTCATCGTGCAGTACCCCGTGGGCTCCACGGTGCGCCTCGTCGACGGAGCGGTGACGGCGCCGGCGTCGAACCGCCTGATCTTCGCGAATGACGCCCCCAACCGAGAGATGGCCATCGCCCCCGACCTGGGGGACGCTCTCGAGGGGGCCGCGGCGTTCCTCGTCTCGGGGTTCAACACGATGCAGGATGCCGACCTGCTGGAGGTCCGGCTCGACGATCTCGTCGCGGCGATGAGACGCCTGCCCGCTGATGCGCTCGTCTACTACGAGGACGCGGGCTTCTACCACCGCGAACTCTCCGCCCGCGTGCGCGCGCGACTCCTCGAGCGCATCGACGTGTACGGCATGAACGAGGACGAGCTGCAGGAGTACCTGGGGCGCCCCGTCGACCTGCTCTCGCCCGACGACGTCGTCGCAGCCCTCGCCGAGGTGCACGAGCTCATCCCGGCGCGGGCGCTGATCGTGCACACGACCTTCTGGGCGATCGCGGTCGGCCCCTCGGCGGCCCGGCACGCGGCGGGGCTCGAAAGTGCCGTGCGCACTGCGGCGACGCGGTACCGACTGGGTGATGCCTGTACCGCCGCCGACCTCGGGGTCACCGCCCGGTCGCCCCGTCACGCGGGTGGTGCGGCGGTCGTCGAAGCCGCGCGGCAGCGCAGTGGAGCGGTCGGGGTCGCGGCCTACGTCGTCGACACCGCGCAGCCCACCACGATCGGTCTGGGGGACACCTTCGTCGGCGGGTTCCTCGCCTCGGTCCCCGCGGCTGCACGGCGTGCGACAGTCGCCGCTCTCGACCGCGCTCTCGATGCCATGAGCGCACGCGTGGGCTGATCCAGACGCGGATTCCCGTCACCGCGCCGCGGTGTCGGCATCCGGATCCGAGAACGGCCCGCACGCTGCGATGACGCGGCGCAGACTGACCGCGGCCTCCCACGCGTCGAGCGGCTCCTCCTGCGCGTCGAGGGAGCGGAGGCTCTCGGTGTAGCGGGTCAGGGCGGTCTCCGCGGCGCGCAGTTCGCCCGCTGCCGCCTGCGGCTCGGGCGGCGTGGTGACCAGGCGGGACACCGTCTCGATCGCATCGGCGAGGAGGCGTCGCACCTCGCCGGGCAGGTGAGCGTCGATGTCGGGGCCCTCGGTGAGCCGCGCGAGGGCGGCAGCGAGCTCGCGGGTGGCGTCGGCCGTGCCCGTCAAGGCGTCGAGGCGTCGCCGACCCAGGTCGCGCGGCGTCTTGAGTCGTCGCCCGCGCGGATTGTAGCGGCGACTCTCGTCGGCGAGATCGACCTCTTCCCGCACCTCGGCCAGGGTTCCCTCGAGATCGGCGGCGGCCCGGTCGGCGGCCTCGGGGTCGAACGAGCGTCCCGCGAGCGACGACGACATGGCGCGGAGGACTTCGCCGAGCGCGTCGCGCAGCCGGCTCAGACGGTCCTCGGCCTTCTTGACGCGCAACGGCGGCACGACGACGAGGTTCACCACGACGCCGACCACGACGCCGAAAGCCATCGTCACCAGGTATGACACCGAGTACCCGTCGGGATCGGCGCCACCGAGCAGCAGGACGAACAAACCGGCGATCGCCACCCAGTCCCGCCCGACGCCGAGGGCCCGGACGCCCGCGAGCAGCACTCCGATCAAGATGACGAGGGCGACCGCGACGATGCGGGGTAGGCCCGTGCCCACGACGGCGAGGCTGCCCAGCCCCAACCCGATGCCGAGCGCGAGGCCGATCACGGCCTGCGCGCCGCTCGACGCGGAGCGCGCGACCGTCGGATACATGCTCACGAGGACGCCGAGTGGGGCGTAGTACGAGTACTCGCTCTGCGCGAAGGGCACGAGAGGAGCGAGGTACCAGGCGAGAGCTGCGGCCGCGGCCGTCTTGGCGGCGAGCAGCAGGCGATCGGCGGTGACCGCGTCGGACCACCACCGCCGTGGGTCGAGGGAGGCGGGAACGGTCATGAGCGGGAAGTGCGCGGGCGAGTCGACACCCCTCCATGCTCTCCGTCGGCCTCGCCGCCGTCGCGGGGGTTGCCCCTGGCGGCTCCCCGGGTTAGCGCCGCCTCAGCGGCCCGGACGATAGGCATCCCACAGCACGCGGGCATGACGCGCCTTCGCCTGCTCGACGCCGTCCTCGTCGTGGCGGGCCGCGCTGATCCATTCGGCCAGGCGACTCAGTACGGCGTCGAGCACCATTCGCAGATCGGAGTGCGAGGCGGGTGGCACGGCGGCCTCGGCCGCCGGCATCCGTCCTTTCGGGGGGAGCTCGTCGTCGGCGTGCCGAATGGCGAGACGCGCCACTCCGACGGCGTGGCTGTTCACGACGCAGTGCGCGGCTCCCTCGATCTCCCACCGTCGGGCACGGTGCGCGCGGGCGACGAGGCGGGAGTGCAGGCGGCGCGGGGACGGGCGGTCGAATTCGCCGCGGATGAGCAGCAGAGTCGCCCGGCCCTCGCCGATACGGTCCGAGATGCGATACCGCAACATGTGGGGCAGAGCCTCGAAAAAGTAGAGGAAACCGCACAGGAGGTACGCCGAGACCGCGAGGAGAGTGATGTGCAGGGACTCCCGCAGCGTCGACTGGACGAACCGCACGCCCTGGAGGATCGCGGTGGACTCCGCTTCGTCGACGACGGGGCTCACCAGCACCGCGTGAGAGAGCTCGGGGCGCCGCGCCAGAACCTCGGTGACCACCTGCGTCCCCATCGAGTGTCCGACGAGCACCGGATTCTCGAGACCGTAGTGGTCGAGCACTCCTTCGACCTGGTCGGCGAAGTACGCGGCGGTGGGGGACTCTCCGGATGCCGGGACCCCGCCGAAACCGGGAAGATCGAGGGCGTAGACCTCGCCCTTCTCGGCGAGCAGCGGCGCGAGGAACTCGAAGTAGGTCGACGCGACGCCGATCCCGGCGACGAGGACGAACGGGCGCCCGGCGCCCGAACCCGTGGAGACGCGCGTCACGCGCGTCTGCGAGGGCCCTCGGCGGAGCGTGTCGACGTCGACGTCGGCGGGTCGCGAGTCCTCGGGCACCCGACCAGGATGCCCTACCCGGCTGGGCGTCCTGTCAATCCCGGCCCCGGTGTCGCCGAGCCCGCCTAGCCTTCCTGCATGAGCGATACCTCCCGCGAAGAAGAGACCCTGGGTGCCGTCCGCGAGGGCGGCGACAACCCCGCCGAGAAGGACCCGTCCGACTGGGTGACCGGTGACGAGCCTATGACCGCCCCGCAGCGCAGCTACCTCGATACCCTCGCCCGCGAAGCCGGCGAGGAGATCCCCGCCGACCTGACGAAGGCGGAGGCGTCGGAGCAGATCGATCGCCTGCAGAACGAGACCGGTCGCTCCACCGAGTGACCTGTGAGGCGTCCCGGCTCCTGCGCGTCAGGACGCGCGGGGCGCCTCTTCGTCCGCCGACATGTCGTCGATGTCCTGCCTCTCGCCGCGAGCGATGTCGTCGAGGAAGTCGGCGACGATCCGCCGCTCGGCGGGACCGAGTCGACCGGCGGCCGCGGCGGCCGACGCGCGGCGAACCGACAGCACGCGCCGGGCAGGCGAGTCGGCGGGGATCGTCTCGCGGACCACGATCGAGCGCCGATCACCCGGGTAGGGCTCTCGTTCCACCCACCCCGCGTCGGCAAGGCGGTCGATCAGCGCCGTCGTGGCCGCCGACGAGATGCTCAGCATCGAGGCGAGGATGCGAGGGGTCACCGGCTCGTCGTCTGTGGAGCGCTGGAGGAGGAAGCGCAGTACCTTCGCGTCGTTCGGACCGATGCCCAGGGAGTGCAGCGCGGCGCGCTCGGAGGCGACCCCGGAGTCAGTGAGGTCGTTGAGCGCCTTGACGACGTCGTCAGCGGATGCTGCATCCTTCATTTCTCCTCCTCGCGTTCCTCGGTGGGCTAGTGTCTCTCACGCCAATCAAGTAGATAGCCGTTCTAGTTAGATGCTACCTGTCCTTCCTACGCATCGGCAGGGGGCTGGACGCGGAGCCTGACATAGGATGCCCTGGTGGAAACAGGGTCCGAGTCGCGCTACTGGTACGGCGCGAGCGAAGAGGACCGCCGCCGTCGGGCGGTGGAGGTCCTCCAAGCCTTCCGCGTGTACCGCGCCGCCGAGGTCGCCATGCGACGCCGCACGCGCGAGTCGATGTCGATGGGCGAGAACGAGCTGCTGGTGCTGCGCTACCTCATCAGAGCGGCGGGGCAGCAGCGTCAGGTCTCGCCGAGCGAGCTCACCCGTTACCTCGGTGTGTCCACGGCCTCCACGACCGCGATCGTGGACCGCCTCGAGAAGACCGGTCACGTCACCCGTGTACCGCACCCGACCGATCGTCGGAGCATCTACATCGTGGCCACGGCCGTGAGTGACGAAGAAGTGCGCGCGACTCTGGGAACGATGCACACGCGCATGATGGCGGCGGTCGTCGATATGAGTCCCGAAGAAAGCGCCGCGGTGATCGCGTGCCTCGGTCGACTCCAAGACGCGGTCGACCAGGTCGACCCGCACCCGGTCGATGCCGACGCCGCGCACTGAGCGCGAGCCGAGCTCACCCGCGCTCTCCGCCGTGACGGCCGAGCACGCAGGTCGGGCGTGAGAGCATGGGTGTCATGGACGAGAGCGCACGCGACGCGGTCTCACCCGCGCCCGGCGCGGATCTCATCCACCGGGTGGACGGCATCGAAGTCGCCTCGTTCCGCACCGTCATCGCCCGACTGAGGGCCGACTACCCGCTCGAGGATCCGTCGCGCATAGAGGCCGTCGTGCTGCGCGAGTGGGAGGCCTTCTCGGCGGGGCGACCCCTGGTGGTGCCCACCGCCGTCGAAGAGGGAGCTCGCGAGATCCTGGGCCTGGCTCGGGACTGATTCAGGAGCCGCGTGGTTCCGGTTCGTCCACCAGCAGCAGGCCGCCCGACGAGTTCGCCGAGGTGGCCAGCGCCTCGATCCACGCGCGGCTGAGCAGTGCGGGCTCGGGCTCGTCGAAGACGAACCGCAGCGGAATCGAGGGGTGCAGCCACACGGTGCTGCGTCCCACCTCTTGATCGGGTCCGTGCGTCCACGACAGGGTGAAGCTCTCGCCCCGGCGGAGCTTGGTCGCGATGACCACCTTGACGTGTGCCAGAGCGCGATCCTCGATGTCGATCGGCGTCGCGACGTCGCCGTAGTAGAGCGTTCCCACATGGGCACGTTAGTCGCGCCTCGAATGACCGGCCTCGGGGGTTGATTCGTGCGACGCGACGTGGCATCCCGGAAAGCGGCTCACCGTGCGTTCCTCGGATAGGCTCGATCGCATGGGCAGATTCATCTACGACACCGTTGCCAATGCGGTCGACATCGATGACCGCACGCTTGCGCACTTGCGCATCGTCGTGATGAACAAGCTTCGGCGCTCCGAGTCGTTCATGTTCGACGTCGAGGTCGGTGACGGCAGCGGTCGCCGGAGCTTCTGGATGCACCCCTCGGTGCCGATCCAGTTCCACTTCTACGGCAGCCGCCAGCCCCGTATCAACCGCGTCTGGGTCGAAGACCTGATGCTCGCGGCCTCGGGCCCCAACGGTCTGGCGATCACGCCCGAGCCCAGCGAAGACGCCCTCGTCGAAGAGGGCTGAGCGCTAGCTCTTCTCCGTCTGCTCCGCCGGGGTGATGTCCTCGGGCACGAGCATGATGCCGCCCGACGAGTTCGCGGAGTCGGCCAGTCGCTCGATCCACTCGCGGCTGAGCGTCGTCGGCTCGGTGTCGTCGAAGACGAAGCGCAGCGGGATGGCGGGGTGCAGCCAGAGCGTGCTGCGGCCGCGTTCCTCGTCGTCGCGGTGCCGCCACGACAGCGTGAAGCTCTCGCCGCGGCGAAGCTTGGTCGAGATGACGACTTTCAGGTGAGCCAGGGCGCGGTCTTCGATGTGCACCGTCGTCCCGCTGCCGCCGTAGTGAATGGTCCCCATGCGGCCCACGATACGCCAGGGGCGTCTCGGATACGCGGCGGGATGCCAGGTGTCAAGACCGCCGGGTGTGGCGGCGGCCCCTGCCACAGTAGGAGTGTTGCACGGAAGGAGGGCGCCGTGACGAATCCCCCTATGCCTCGGAATCCCGAATCGGGGAACGACCCGGACGATCTGCCCGAGGTGTTCCACGGCTTGATCGGCATCGACGTCGTCGATGGCGAGTTGCTGCCGCGTGCCGGCGGAATCGAACCCCGCCGGACGTGACTCTCCCAGCGACCTCGTAGTCGTGTTCGCTAGCGTCCACGTCATGTCGGACCCGCTGGACGAACAGCAGATCACCGTCTCGAGTGCGGCCCTTCGGGCCATGCGCGACGAGTTCCAGCGGTTCCTGATGGAGTACCGTTTCGGGCTCGCCGAGGTCGAGACGAAGATCTCGATCCTGCGCGAAGAGTTCCAGGAGATGCACGCGTACAACCCCATCGAGCACGTCTCGAGTCGCGTGAAGTCGCCGGACAGCCTCGTCGACAAGGTGCGGCGGAAGGGCATCGAGACCGACTTCGACTCCATTCGCGCGTCGATCACCGACATCGCCGGCATCCGCGTGACCTGCAGCTTCATCGACGACGCCTATCGGCTCTCGAAGCTGCTCACGCGTCAGGACGACATCACCGTGCGAGACGTCAAGGACTACATCGCGCACCCGAAGCCCAACGGGTACAAGAGTCTGCACGTGATCGTGGAAGTGCCCGTGTTCCTGTCGACCGGCCGCGTGGACGTTCCCGTCGAGGTGCAGTTCCGGACGATCGCCATGGACTTCTGGGCGAGTCTGGAGCACAAGATCTATTACAAGTACGACCGGCTGGTTCCCGACGACCTCCTCGCCGCGTTGAAGAACGCGGCCGACACCGCGGCCGAGCTCGACACGAGGATGGAGCGCCTGCACCGCGAGATCCGCGGCGCGCACCCCGGGGTGGTCTCGCTCTGACGAGGGCGACACAATGGACCGATGAGCGACGACGACGCCCGCCTGGACGAGGTCGCCGCCGAACTTCTCGCTCTTCCGCCCGCGCGGTTCACCGCCGCCCGCAATGACCGCGCCGCCGAGGGTGGGGCGCTGGGGCGGAGGATCGCGAAGCTGCGCAAACCCACGGTCGCCGCGTGGGCGGTCAACCTGCTCGTGCGCGACGGTCAGCTCGGCGAGGCTGTGGAGCTGTCCCGCGCTCTTCACGAGGCGCAGGACGACCTGGATGCCGCGGAGCTCGCGCGACTGGGGCGGCAGCGCCGACAGCTGGTCGCCGCCCTCGCCCGCCGCGCGGGTGAGCTCGCCGCCGAGGGCGGGACCCCCCTGAGCGCGGCGATGTCGGATGCCGTCGAGAAGACCGTGAACGCTGCGGTGGTCGACGAGACGGTCGCGGCGGCCGTGCTCACGGGGCGCCTGACCTCGGCGATCGACCTCGCCGAGATGCACGAAGGAACGCTCGCGGAGGCGGTGGCCGGCTCCGTTCCCGAGGCCGTCCCGCAGGCTGCAGCCCCGCGCGACGACCTCGCCGCCCGTCGCGCGCGGAAGGCCGCGGAACGAGCCGTCCGTGAGGCGGAGCGGGCCAGAGCCGACGCCGAGCGCGAGAGCACCGCCGCCGGGCGGCGTGTGGACGCGGCGGCGGAACGGGCCGCGCGCGCTCGAGAGCGCGTGGACGGCCTGCGAGCCGATCTCGAGCGCGCCGAGAAAGAGGCCGCCGCGGCGGAAGACGCGTTGACACAGCGCCATGACGAGCAGACCCGCGCCCGGGAGGCCGTGCGCGCGGCGTCCGAAGCCGTCGAGCGCGCCGAAGCCGCGCGTGACCAAGGAACGGATCGATGAGCAATTCACCCCTGTCTGCGGTGCTCGATGAGGCGCGCACGCGTCTGTCCGGGGCGCCGCGAGAGCGTCTCGGCGAGCTGCAGGAGGGGCGTCGGCTGCTCGGCATCCCTCGTTCGGCCCGTATCGCGCCGCGCGGCACGGCCTGGCATCTCGGCGTCCTGCTGCTGACCGACGACGCCCTTCTGGCCACCGGCGACATCGTGCGCTCGCGCGCGGAAGTGCGTCGCGGCTTCGCGGCTGAATCGCAACGTCGTCGCGCCGAACTCGCCGCCGCCGCCGCACGGGGCGGCGTCCCCGAGGGCGAGACGGTCCACATCGAGTGGCGCGCCATCGATCCGGACGCGGTAGGGGACTCGTCCATCCCCGTGGCGATCCGCGGGGGTGAGCCGGTCGTGCGGTGGAGCGCCGCCGGAGGGTTCATGCCCCTCGACCGGTATCTCGCGGAACGCATCGAGCTGCTGCGGCATCCGCCCGAACGAGCATAGAGACCGACGCACATAGCCGGGGGTGGGGTGGGTGTCAACTGCCGCGACCACGCAGGTTCACGGAAACGACGCTGGTCTATCGTGAGCGACGTGCAGCAGGTATGGCCAGGATCCAGTTATCCCCTCGGGGCCACTTACGACGGAAACGGGACGAACTTCGCCCTGTTCAGTGAAGGAGCGGAGAAGGTAGAGCTTTGCCTCTTCGATGAGGACGGAACGGAGACGTGCTACGAGCTGATCGACGTCGACGCCTTCGTCTGGCACGCCTACCTCCCCAACATCCAGCCGGGGCAGCGCTACGGCTACCGCGTGCACGGGGAGTACGACCCCGCGAACGGCAAGCGCTTCAACCCCGCGAAGCTGCTCCTCGACCCGTACGCGAAGGCCGTCGAGGGCCAGGTGGACTGGGGGCAGGCGGTCTTCAGCTACGAATTCGGCGACCCCGACTCGTTCAACGACGCGGACTCCGCCGCCCACATGATGAAGGGCGTCGTCATCAACCCGTTCTTCGACTGGTCGGGCGACCGTCAGCCGAAGATCCCCTACGCCGAATCGTTCATCTACGAGGCCCACGTGCGCGGCCTCACCCAGCTGCACCCCGACGTTCCCGAGGAGCTGCGCGGCACCTACGCCGGCATCGCCCACCCCGCCGTCATCGAGCACCTCCAGAAACTCGGCATCACGGCGATCGAGCTCATGCCGGTGCACCAGTTCGTCAACGACTCCACGCTCGAGGAGAAGGGGCTGTCGAACTACTGGGGCTACAACACCATCGCGTTCCTCGCCCCGCAGAACACGTACTCCTCGACCGGCGACCACGGTCAGCAGGTGCAGGAGTTCAAGGCCATGGTCAAGGCTCTGCACGCTGCCGGCATCGAGGTCATCCTCGACGTGGTCTACAACCACACCGCCGAGGGCAACCACATGGGCCCGACCCTGTCGATGCGCGGCATCGACAACGAGGCGTACTACCGCCTCGAGGACGACGACAAGCGCTACTACACCGACTACACCGGCACCGGCAACAGCATGAACGTGGGCAACCCCCACACGCTGCAGCTGATCATGGACTCGCTGCGCTACTGGGTGCTCGAGATGCACGTCGACGGGTTCCGCTTCGACCTCGCCTCGACCCTCGCCCGCGAGTTCTACGAGGTCGACCGTCTCGCGGCCTTCTTCGAGCTCGTGCAGCAGGACCCGATCGTCTCGCAGGTCAAGCTCATCGCCGAGCCGTGGGACGTGGGCCCCGGCGGCTACCAGGTCGGCAACTTCCCGCCCCAGTGGACCGAGTGGAACGGCAAGTACCGCGACACCGTCCGCGACTTCTGGCGCGGCGAGCCGCAGGCCCTGGGCGAATTCGCCTCCCGCCTCACCGGCTCGGCCGACCTGTACGAGCACTCCGGTCGCTTCCCCGTGGCATCCATCAACTTCGTCACCGCCCACGACGGGTTCACGCTGCGCGACCTGGTGTCGTACAACGAGAAGCACAACGAGGCCAACGGCGAAGACAACAACGACGGCGAATCGCACAACCGCTCGAGCAACATGGGCGTCGAAGGTCCCACCGACGACCCCGAGGTGCTCACGCGCCGTGCGCAGCAGCAGCGCAACTTCATCGCGACGCTGCTTCTCAGCCAGGGTGTGCCGATGCTGCTGCACGGCGACGAACTCGGTCGCACACAGGGCGGCAACAACAACGGCTACGCGCAGGACAACGAGATCACCTGGGTGGACTGGTCCAACGTCGACACCCCCCTCATCGAGTTCACCGCGGCCCTCGCGCGACTTCGCAAGCAGCACCCCACCTTCCGTCGCAGCAGGTTCTTCGACGGTCGCCCCGTGAAGATGGAGGAGGGCGCGCCCATCCCCGACGTGGTCTGGTTGCGACCCGACGGCTCGCTCATGCAGCCCGAGGACTGGGACAACGGCTTCGGGCTGGCGGTGGGAATCTTCCTCAACGGTCAGGGCATCCGCGAGCGCGACCGTCGCGGCGAGTCGATCAGCGACGACCACTTCCTCGTGCTGTTCAACGCGGGCGACGACACGGTCGACTTCCAGCTGCCCGACTTCGAGTACGCCCCCACGTGGGACGCCTATGTCGACACCGCGGGGGAGCGCGCGAACACCGAGCCGCTCCACCCCGGCGAGACGCTGCCGCTCGAACCGAAGTCGCTGATCGTGCTGCGCGAGCACCACCTGCCCGAGCCCGAAGTCGACCACTCGGTCGCGGCCTCGCTGACGGCGCAGATCCAGACCATCGGCACCGACGACCTGCCCGGTCAGGCGCCCAAGCCGGAGCTGTGACCCAGATGCGGCATCCGCTTTCGACCTACCGCCTGCAGATCCGCGAATCGTTCACCCTCGACGACGCCGCCGAGGTCACGGACTACCTCCGTGACCTCGGGGTCTCGTGGGCGTACCTCTCGCCGATCCTCGAGGCCACCCCGGGCTCCGACCACGGCTACGACGTCGTCGACGTCACGCGCGTGGACCCCGCGCGCGGCGGCGCCGCGGGCCTCTCGCGCTTCGTCGAAGCGGCGCGCGCGAAGGATCTCGGCATCCTGATCGACATCGTGCCCAACCACATGGGCGTCTCGGAGCCGCGCACCAATGCGTGGTGGTGGGACGTGCTGCGTCAGGGGCGCACCTCGGCTCACGCCGACGCCTTCGACATCGACTGGGAGTTCGGCGGCGGCAAGGTGCGCGTCCCCGTGCTCGGGGACCACCTCGACGCGGTGATCGACGAGATCTCGTACGACCCGACACCGGCCGACGACGCCCCCGACGGGCTGATCCGCTACTACGACCACGTGTTCCCGGTCGCCCCGGGAACGGGTTCGTCGGACATCGGCATCCGGGCCCTGCTCGATGCGCAGAACTTCGAGCTGCGCTTCTGGCAGGACGAAGCCGCCGACCTCAATTACCGCCGCTTCTTCGCCGTGACGACCCTCGCGGGTGTGCGCGTCGAGCTGCCCGAGGTGTTCGAGGCGACCCACGCCGAAATCCTGCGCTGGGTGCGCGAGGGGCTCGCCGACGGCCTGCGCGTGGACCACCCCGACGGGCTCGTCGACCCCGGCGGATACCTCGACCGCCTCTCGGTCGCCCTGCGGGAGGCGAGTGACGACGAGGTCGGCTACGTGCTCGGCGAGAAGATCCTCGAGCACGGCGAGGCCCTGCCCTCGTGGTGGAAGACCGCCGGCACGACCGGGTACGACGCACTCGCCGAGATCGATCGCGTGCTCACCGATCCCGCGGGCGAGGTGCCGCTCGACGCCCTGGATGCGCGACTGCGCACCGAGAGCGACCTGCCTGCCCTGACCGGCTGGCATGACCTCATCCACGACACCAAGCGCAAGATCGCCGACTCCATCCAGGTGTCGGAGATCCGTCGCATCGTGCGCGGCCTTCCCGAGGCGTTGCGCACGGAATTCGAGGCCGAGGTGCTGCAGGACGCCCTCGCCGAGATCCTCGCGTGCTTCCCCGTCTACCGCTCGTACCTCCCGGCTGGGCGCGCGCACCTCGACGCCGCCGCGGGCGAGGCCGAGATCCGTCGCCCCGAGCTCGACGACGTGATCGAGAAGCTCGTGCCGGCGCTCGCCGACACCGACCTCGAGATCGCGTGGCGCTTCCAGCAGACGACCGGACCGGTGATGGCGAAGGGCGTCGAAGACACGGCGTTCTACCGCTACACGCGCCTCGGTTCGCTCACCGAGGTGGGCGGCGACCCGGGTCAGTTCGCGCTCGACGTGCACGGTTTCCACACCGCGCAGGCGCTGCGCCAGGCGTCGTGGCCGACGGCGATGACCACGCTCTCGACGCACGACACCAAGCGCGGCGAAGACACGCGTGCGCGCATCGCCGTCCTCGCCGAGATTCCCGAGAAATGGGCCGCGCGGCTCGACGAGTTCCGCGGCATCGCCTCGACCGGGCACGGCCCCTTCGACGCGCTGCTGTGGCAGGCCATCGTCGGGGCGTGGCCGGCCTCGGCATCCACTCCCGAAGGCCTGAAGGAGTACCGCGAGCGCCTGCACGCCTACGCCGAGAAGGCCGCGCGCGAGGCCTCGGAGGTCACCGGCTGGTGGGAGCAGGACGAGGCGTTCGAAGAACGCATGCACGCGGTGGTCGATGCGGCCACCGGTCCCGCGGCCGAGCGCGTGCGCGCGTTCGTCGACGAGATCTCGGCCGACGGCTGGTCGAACGGCCTCTCGGCCAAGCTGTTGCAGATCATGGGCCCGGGCGTCCCCGACGTCTACCAGGGCTCGGAGCTGTGGGAGCAGTCGCTTGTCGACCCCGACAACCGTCGCCCGGTGGACTTCGCCGAGCGTCGGCGCCTGCTCGCTTCGATCGACGGCACGGATGCCGTGCGCCCGCCCATCGACGGGACCGGGGCCGCGAAGCTGCTCGTGACCTCGCGCGCGTTGCGGGTGCGAAACGACGTGCCGCTGGACGTCTACCGTCCCCTCGAGGCCGCGGGCGTGGCATCCGATCATGTCGTCGCGTTCGATCGCGGTGGGGTGTTCGCGGTCGCGACGCGTCTGCCCCACGGGCTGCGCACCGCCGGCGGATGGCGCGACACCGTGCTGCTGCTGCCCGACACGCTGGTCGTCGACGTGCTCACCGGCAAGCAGTACCAGGGCGGTCCGACCCGCCTCGGCGAGCTGCTCGCGACCTACCCGGTCGCCCTGCTGATCTCCTGACCCACCCCCGCGCGCGAGGGGGCGCTTCTTGTCGCCTCGCGCTCGGCTCAGCGACAAATTCTGACTCCTCACGCGAAGGAAACAACCATGAGCATCGACGTCTGGGCCCCCAAGGCCGACCGAGTGCGACTGCGCCGACTCGACGACAGCGGCGACACCGTCGTCGAGGACGTGGAGATGTCGGCGGATGCCGGCGGGTGGTGGACCGCGCCGGTCGATCTCGCCGACGGGGAGCGCTACGGCTTCGTGCTCGGCGACGGAGACGACCTGCGTCCCGACCCGCGCTCGCGGCGTCAGCCGGGCGGCGTGCACGAGGCGTCGGCGTGGTTCGACCCCTCGGTCTACGCGTGGAACGACGCCGCCTGGACGGGCAGGCAGCTCGCGGGCGGACTGATCTACGAACTGCACCTCGGCACCTTCACCCCCGAGGGGACGCTGGATGCCGCGATCGGCCGCCTCGACCACCTCGTCGACCTGGGCGTGACCCACGTCGAGCTGCTCCCGGTGAACGGCTTCAACGGCACCTGGAACTGGGGCTACGACGGGGTGCTCTGGTATACCGTGCACGAGGCGTACGGCGGGCCCGAGGCCTACCAGCGCTTCGTCGACGCCGCCCACGCCGCGGGTCTCGCGGTCATTCAGGACGTGGTCTACAACCACCTCGGGCCCTCGGGCAACTACCTGCCCCTGTTCGGCGAATACCTCCGCGAGGGCAGTCGGAACACCTGGGGCGACTCGGTCAACCTCGACGAAGACGCCGTGCGCGCCTACATCGTCGAGAACGCGCTGATGTGGATGAGCGACTATCACGTCGACGGTCTGCGCCTCGATGCCGTGCACGCGCTGCTCGACCACCGCGACCCGCACGTGCTGCAGGAGATCGCCGAGCGCACCGACGCCCTGTCGGCGCACCGCGGCGTGCCGCTCACGACCATCGCCGAGAGCGACATGAACGACCCGAAGCTGATCCTCCCGCGTGAGGCCGGCGGCTACGGACTCACCGCGCAGTGGTCGGACGACTGGCACCACACGGCCCACGTCGCCCTCACCGGAGAGACGATCGGGTACTACGAGGACTTCGCCGACCTCGACGCGTTCCGCAAGGTGAGCGAGGGCGGCTTCTTCCACGATGGCACCTACTCGAGCTTCCGCGAAGAGAAGCACGGCAAGCCCATCCCCGCCGAGGTGCCGAACTGGCGCCTGGTGACCTTCGCGCAGGACCACGACCAGATCGGCAACCGCGCCGCCGGAGACCGGCTGTCGCAGACGCTCGGCTACGACCGTCTCGCCGCGGCCGCCGTGCTCACGCTCACGGCTCCCGGCACGCCGATGCTGTTCATGGGCGAGGAGTGGGGCGCTACCACCCCCTGGCAGTTCTTCACCTCGCACCCCGAGCCCGAGCTCGGCAAGGCCACCGCCGAGGGGCGCATCGCCGAGTTCGAGAAGATGGGCTGGGACGAGTCGACCGTGCCCGACCCGCAGGACCCCTCGACCTTCGAGAACTCCAAGCTCGACTGGGACGAGGTCGGAGAGGGCGACCACGCGCAACTGCTCGGCCTGTACCGCGAGCTTGCGAAGATCCGTCGCGAGCGCCCCGAGCTCACCGACCCCTCGCGCGAGGGTCTGTCGGCGGCAGCCCGCGAGGCCGAGGGCGGGCGCGTGTACGAACTGCGTCGCGGCGACCTCGTGGTCGTCGTGAACCTGTCGGATGCCGAGGCCTCGGCATCCGCGGCATCCGGCGCCCGTGTGCTGCTGGCCACCGCCGAGGGCGTCGCGCTCGACGGGACCACGCTGACCGTGCCCGCCGGCGCGAGCGCGATCGTCGCACCGGCTCTCTGACACCCGGTCGACGGCCCCGTCCCCTCGAGGGGCGGGGCCGCCGGCGTGCGCGGCTCAGTCGGTGAGCGAGATGCGGCCCATCGCGGCCTGGATCGCCACCGCCGCGGCTCCCCGCGCCCAGGCCGAGAAGCCCGAGCGGTCGGGATGGAGCGAGACGGAGGATGCCGAGCGCTCGCGGCCGCGCGCGAGAGACGCCTCGACCCGGTCGCGCACCAGGTCGAATGCCTCGACGCCCTCGCCCGCGAGGACGATGTCGGACTGCAGCGACAGGTTGGCGGCGAGCGCGCACAGGGTTCCGAGGGCGTCGCCCGCCGCGTCCACCACTTTCCGGGCGGCGGGGTCGCCGGTGTGGGCGAGGGAGACCGCGTCGTCGTACATGACGCTTCTCCCCAGCGCGACGGACGCCTGCGCACTGATCGCCTGCGTGGTCAGAAGCGCCGCGGCGCAGCCGCGGTGCCCCTCCGGACAGGCGGGACCGTCCGCGACGAGCGGGAGGTGCCCGACGGTGCCCGCGCCGGCGTCGGGGGTGCGCACCGTGCGCCCGTCGATCACGAGGCCGAAGCCCACCCCCGCACCGACGGTCACGATCGCGAAGCCCGGCAGGTCGCGGCCCACCCCGAACCAGCGCTCGGCCTCGGCGAGGGCGACGACGTCGTTCTCGAGGGCGACCGGGATGCCGAGGCACGCCGAGAGCGCGCCGGCGAGGGCGACGTCGCGCCACCCGAGGAACGGGGCGTCGAGTGCGACCCCATCTCGCACGGCGCCGCCCAGGCTCACACCGAGCCCGCGGACATCGCTCAGTCCGAGGGCATCGACGGCGGCGGCGATCTCGTTGATCACGTCCTGGGGCGTCGAGCCCGGCAGGCGACGGTCCGAGCGCTCGCGCACCTCGGCGCGGATATCGGTGGCGACGAGGTAGAGGTGGTCGCCCGTGAGCTTGACGCCGACGAACGTCCCCGCGGTGGGCGAGATGTCGAGGGGCCGCGAGGGGCGTCCGACCGAGCCGTCGACCTCGTCGTCGAGTTCGATCAAGATGCCGGCGTCCACGAGGGGGCGGGTCAGGCGGGTGAGGCTCGGTGGAGACAGGTGCAGGCGCGCGGAGAGGGCGCGGCGCGAGAGGGGCCCGTGAATCAGCACGGCGCGGACGACGGCGGCTTCGCTCTCGGTGAGCACCGAGCCTCCCTCCCGCTCGCCCGCGGAAGGCGGGCATTTGTTCCGTGGTAGAAATAATGCCATGTCGCACACCGTCGCCGCACCCGAGACCGCTTCGGCGGCGCATCTCCACGCAGGAGGCACCAGCGTCGTCGTCGATCTCACCGCGCTGCCCGCGCCCGCCATCATCCATTGGGGCCCCGACCTCGGCGCCCTCGACGACGACGCGCTCTCGTCCATGGTCGTGGCGGCGCGTCCCCAGCGCGTCTCGGGGGGCATCGACCAGACGCCCCGCCTCACGATCGTGCCGACCGCTGCGGCCGGCTGGCCCGGCGCGCCCGGATACGAGGGAGGGCGCCGCGGCGTCGTGCAGGGAACGGTCTTCTCGCTGGCATCCGTCGACTCCACCGCCGACGGCGTGACACTGCACCTCGTCGACGAGCAGCGCGCTCTGCGTCTGCGCGCAGATCTGCGGGTGGATGCCGCGGGCCTGTTCTCTCAGAGGCTCACCGTGGTCAACGACGGGGTCGACGACCTCGTCGTCTCGACGCTGCAGCCGAGCTTTCCGCTGCCGTGGGAAGCCACCGAGATCCTCGACACCACCGGTCGGCACCTGCGCGAGCGTTCGTCGCAACGCCACGCCTTCACCTTCGGCACGCACCTGCGCGAGAGCCGCCGCGGTCGTCCCGGTGCCGACGCGACGCTGCTGCTCGCCGCCGGGCGCCCCGGCTTCGGGTTCGAGGCGGGCCTGGTGCACGGCATCCACGTCGCCTGGAGCGGCAACCAGCGCGTGTTCGCCGAGCGTCTGCCGCTGGGGGAGGCACTGCTCGCGGGCGGCGAGATGGCCGCGTGGGGCGAGATCGTGCTCGCGCCGGGAGCCGAGGTCTCCTCACCCCTCGTCTACGGATCGTGGGGCGACGGTCTCGACCAGCTCGCCGCACGCTTTCACGACACCTGGCGCGCCCGGCCGCAACACCCCGAGCGCCCGCGTCCGATCACGCTCAACACCTGGGAGGCGGTGTACTTCGATCACCGGCTGCCGAAACTGCTGCAGCTGGCCGACGTCGCGGCCGAGATCGGCGTGGAGCGGTTCGTGCTCGACGACGGCTGGTTCCGCGGTCGCCGCGACGACACCGCGGGCCTCGGCGACTGGTTCGTCGACGAGGGTGTCTGGCCCGAGGGGCTGAGTCCGCTCGCCGATCACGTCATGGCCCTCGGTATGGAGTTCGGACTGTGGTTCGAGCCCGAGATGCTCAACCCCGACAGTGACGTCGCCCGCGCGCACCCCGAGTGGATCCTGCGCGGACGCGAGGAGCTCCCGCCGTCGGCGCGCCAGCAGCAGGTGCTGAACCTCGCCCACCCCGGCGCCTACGCGTACATCCTCGAGCGGATGACGGAGGTGCTGCGCGCGTACCCGATCGCGTACGTGAAGTGGGACCACAACCGGGATCTCGTGGATGCCGCGACCGGGCCCGGCGGCGGCTCGGCCGTGCACGCGCACACCCTCGCCGTGTACCGGCTCATCGACGAGCTGAAGGTCGCGTTTCCCGGCCTCGAGATCGAGAGCTGCGCCTCGGGTGGGGCGCGTGTCGACCTCGGCATCCTGGATCGCACCGACCGGATCTGGACGAGTGACTGCCTCGATCCGATCGAGCGGCTCGAGACGCAGCGCTACACGGCGCTGGTCGTGCCGCCCGAGATGATGGGCATGCACCTGACCACCCCGCACGTGCACTCGACCGGCCGCACGATCTCGCTCGCCTTCAGCGGAGCCGTCGCGTTGTTCGGCCACTTCGGCATCGAATGGGACCTCACCTCGCTCGACGAGCGCGACCGCGCCGTCGTGGGGGAGTGGGTGGCCCTCGCGCGGCGCGCGCGCCCACTGGTGGCGACGGGGCGTCTGGTGAACGTCGACGTGGCCGACCCCGGCCTCGACGTGCGCGGGGTGGTCGCGGCCGATCGTGATCACGCCTTCTTCACGATCGCGCAGACGCAGACCCTCATCGCCTCTCCCGCGGGACGCGTGCGCCTGCCGGGTCTCGACCCCGACCGGTCGTACCGGGTGCGACTCGTGACGCCGGGCGGTCTGGTGCAGGAGCCCGCTCAGTCGCCCCTGCCGTGGGCCCACCACGACACCGTGCTCACCGGGCGCCAGCTCGCGGCATCCGGCCTTCGCCCACCCGTGCAGAACCCGCAGCAGGCCGTGGTGATCGAGCTGACGGCCGGCTGAGCCGCGTCAGGCGGAGATGGCGAACAAGCCGCCGATGCCCACGGCGTAGAGCACCAGCACGACGAACGAGTCGACGCCCATCCCGAGCAGGCGTCGCTGCGGGCGGAAGATCAGGCCGACCACGAACACGAGGGTGAGCAGAGCGGCGAGAGCCGTCAGGTAGATGTCGGCTCCGTTGGCCTGCGGGAGCACCGCCGTGCCCGAGATGACGGTCGCGAGCAGGAAGAGCACCGGCAAGAAGGCATTCCCGCCGAAGATGTCGCTGATCGCGAGGTTGTCGTCGCCCTGGCGGATAGCCTGCAGGCCCGTGGAGATCTCGGGAAGAGAGGTCGCGAGAGCGAGCACGGTCGCACCGAAGAGCACCCCCGACAGCCCGATCTGCGACGACGCCGCATCTCCCGCCCGCTCGAGCACCACGCCCGCCACGAGGGTGGCGAGAGCCGAGATCGAGAAGACGACGGCCGCCTTCTTGGTGCTCATCGCCGTCGACGGATCCTTCTTCTGCGGCTTCGGTGCGGCATCCGGTGCTCGCCCGTCTTCGTGCCAGGGCAGGTGCTTCCCGGCCCGCTGCACGAGGATCAATCCCACGATCCACAGGGCGGCGATGAGCACGACGTCGGGGGTGAGCCGCAGCACTTCGAGCCCGCTCGGAAGCTGGCTTCCCGCGATGACGACGGCGAGGACCGCGACGACGACGAGACCCTCCAGGACGAGGGTGAGGGATGCCGCGCGGTAGGTCAGCGGCTTCACGCCGCGCCCGCGCTTGCCGAAGGCGTCGAGGATGACGAGGACGACCGTCTGCAGGGCGATCCCACCCAGGACGTTGCCCACGGCGACCTCGAGGTTGCCCGACACGGCCGCCGACACCGTGATCGCGATCTCGGGCAGGTTGGTCGCCACGGCGAGCACGATCAGGCCTCCGAGCGCGCTGCCCAGGTGCAACCGGGCGTCGAGCACGTCGGTCGCTTTCGACAGCTGGATTCCGGCGACCCACACCACCGCCGCCGCGGCGACGAAGATCACGACGAGCAGGAAGAACGGCAACGAGTCCACCGCCCGATTACACCCCCCGCGCCCATGGCATCCGACCCTCTTGCGGGACGGATGGCACAGGTCTAGTGCTCAGTCGACGCTCGGCCGGACCAGACGCAGCACGCTGATGATCGCCGGCGGCAGCAGCACGACGGCGGCCACGACGATCGCGGTCGCGCCGATCGGGCCGCTCTGCGGCTCGCCGGTGAAGCGCTCCACGGCGAGCCAGCTCAGACCCCACGCGAGGGCGATCGCCGGCGTCACGCGCCACGAACTGCGCCACGCGATCGCCAGACCGATGAGGGCCACCACGATCAGGACCGCGATGCCGATGGCATCCGCTGCGCTCTCCCACTCGGCGGGCACGACGGTCGTCAGCCACGCGGCGGTGTTGGCGACGGTCGCCAGAGTGACCCAGCCGAGGTGCAGGCCCGTGATGCCGTCGATGAGCACGGAGTCGACGACCCCGCCGCGCGGTTCGCGGGTCGCGACGGCGACGCGGAAGGTCCAGCCGAGAGCGGCGAGCAGCAGCACGATCACGACGACGGTGAGCAGGAGCGTGCCGAAACGCGCAGCCACCAGCCACAGGCCGTTCAGCGTCATCGTGAGGGCGATCAGCCAGCCGAGGGCGCGCTGGCGCGGGTTCGTGCGCTGGCGGGGGAGCGCCTGCCAGATCGAGTAGACGATCAGGCCGAGGTAGATGACCGACCAGATCGAGAACGCGGGGCCCGCAGGGGCGAGGTACGAGCCGTCGGTGTTGAGCGCGCCGCCCTGCTGATCCTGCACGGCGGTGTTGCCGAAGGCGCCCGCGCCGATGACGGCCGCGATCAGCATGAACGAGACCGCGGAGAGGACGACGATCTGACGAGCGAGGTCCGAGCCCCGCCACTGAGCTGTTGCGTTCATACGTAGAACACTAGAAAAGCTAGGTAAATGTGGGTCTCGGGGTTGACATCAGCCCGGACGGCTCCGACGCGCGCAGAATCCCCAGCGGCTCGAGCCTCACCGAGGCTGCGGCGCCTCAGGCCGCGACGGAGCGCGCGGCGAACGAGCGCAGCAAGCGCGTGGGCTGCTCGACCGAGGCGGTACGCACGTGGGCCGAGACCTCGTCGAAAGCATCGGCATCGAAATAGCCCGCATCGCGGTAGACGACCATCCGCTCCACGAAGGCGTCGGTGGTCGGCTCGGGGTGGAACTGCGTGGCCCACAGCCCGGTGCCGGCACGGTACGCCTGCACGGGGCAGGCGTCGTTCTCGGCGAGGAGGACGGCGCTCGGCGGCACGGTCGCCGTTCCCTCTTTATGCGCGGTCAGCGCCTCGAAGCGGGGTTCCAGGATGCCGAACAGCTCATCGTCACGGCCGGCCGCGGTGAGCGCGATGTCGGTGGGACCCGTCCCTTCGGGGTGCAGGAGACTCACGCGGCCGCCGAGGAGGCGCGTCACGACGCCGATCCCGAAGCAGGTGAACAGCGCGTTCGTGCGGCCCTCGATGGCCGCCGCGGCGAGGCGTTCCAGATCGCGCTCGAGACGGCGCTGTTCGTCGGTCTTGTCGGGGTCGGTGACGTTGAAGGGGCTGCCCCCGACGACGACCGCGGCGTAACGGCCCAGGTCTTCGGGGAGCGGAGCGCGGACGAGATCGTGGTGCACGAGGTCCTCATCGCGCACGCCGAGACCGTCGCGGAACGACGCCCACTCGGCCACGGCTGCCTCACGCTGCGGGCGGACGCAGACGTAGAGAAGAGAACCGGTCATCCCGGAATTCTACGCGCGCGCTTTCGCGTCCGATCAGGGGGTGACACGCGGCGAAACGTGCGTGTGCGGCCCCGCGGACCGAGGGTCAGCGGGACGACCGCGCGGTGCGACCGCGCACGACGCCCACGAACGTCTCCACATCCGGGGTCGTGCTGTCGCGAAGCCACGCAAGGGCGACGGTGGAGCGCGGGCCATCGCGCAACACGCGGTATTCGACGTCGCGTCGCTGGTGCGCACGAGCGAGCGACATCGGCACGATCACCACCCCCACCCCCGCGGCGACGGTCGCGATCGCCTCGGCGGTGTCGCTCGGAGGCGCGAACGCCGGGGCGACGGCATCCGGAACAGACAGGTGCAGGACGTCGTCCGCTGCCGCGATGACGACCTCGCCACGCAGGTCGGCGATGTCGAGCTCGTCGGCGGCGGTCAGATCGGAGTCGGTCGACATGACGACGACGGGCTCCTCTTCGTAGAGGGGGATGACGTGGAGATCGTCGGACTGCTCGATGGGGAGCCGGACGAGCGCCGCGTCGACCTCGGCGAGCGCCTCGAACTGAGCGGAGACGGAGATCTCTCGGAGTTCGAGGGAGACGTGCGGCATCCGCTCGCGCCACAGCCCGATCCACTTGCCGGGCGTCGCGCCGGGGATCGCGCCCAGCACGAATTCGCGGGGCTCCTCGCGGGGCGGCGGAGCGGGGCGTTCGGCCCTCTGCTTCGGTTTCGGTGAGCGCGACCGTCCCGCCGCGGGAGACTTCGCCCCGCCGGTGCGGCGGGGCACGCCACCTCGTCCGCGGGACCCGCTGCCTTTCGCCATGGCTCCAGGCTAGCCGCGGGACTAACGTTGAACGCATGATCGGCATCCTGGCGCTCGTCTTCGCGGGACTCGCGGCCCTGCTCCACGTCTACATCTTCGTGCTCGAGAGCGTCCGGTGGACGCAGCCGAAGACGTGGAAGGTCTTCGGCATCGCCGACCAGCAGGCCGCCGACGTGACCAAGTCCATGGCGTACAACCAGGGCTTCTACAACCTGTTCCTCGCGGTCGGCGCGGCGATCGGCATCGTGTTCTGGGTGGTCAACGGCATCGGTGACGTCGCCGGACGCACCCTGCTCATCTTCTCGCTCGGGTCGATGCTCGCCGCCGCCCTCGTCCTCGTCACCTCGGGCAAGAAGTACCTCCGCCCCGCGAGCATCCAGGGGACGCTGCCGCTCATCGGTCTGATCCTGGCGATCTTCGCCTGAGGCGGAGGGGCCGCCGGCGCGAACGAAAACCCGCACGCTCCGAGGAGTCGTGCGGGTCGTTGCGCCCTTCGGGCGACGGTCAGGCGGCCAGGCGCAGGCCCCGCCGATCGGTGGCGACGGCCTCGCCGTCGTTGATGATCTCGTCGTCGCCGATGAGCGATCCCACCGCGATCCGAGCGTTGTGGCCGACCTGCGTGCGGACGCCGATGTGAGCACCGGCGCCGATGACCGCTCCGGCGCAGATGTGCGCGTGCGGCTCGATGTGGGCTTCCGGGCCGATCACGGCGTCTGACTCGATCCAGGCACCGCGGCCGACACGAACACCCGCGGCGATCTGCACGCCGGGTTCGACGTAGGCGCCGTTCTCGACCAGCGCCGACGGGTGGACCTTCGCGCCGTGCGCGACGAGTCCGCGACCATTGACGTGCTTGCGGTAACGCAACGTCTCGCCGTGGTCGTTTTCGATGTCGATGTAGTTCTTTCCCACGATCCCCTCCGGTCGGCCATCGGGTTGAGCCGACATGTATCACAACGGGTCGGGAATGGCGTTCATTCCCTCGAATGCTTCTTCGTCGCCGGTACCGTGATCGGTTTCCTCGATGTCGAGGAAACGGTGACGTCGGGGTGCGGCGTGGAGTTGTCCCCCTGTTTTCGCATGCTCGACGAAGGGAGCCGGGCGGGTTGACATGCGCCGTCGGATCAGGTGCTTACGCCCCCGCTCGCCCGGTCAGCCCGGCTGGCAGGTCGGGCACCAGTAAACGTTCCGTTCGCTGGTCGCGGTGGCGCCGAGCGAGGTGGCTCGGATGGGAGTGCCGCAGCGGCGGCACGGCGCTCCCTCGCGGCCGTAGACCCAGAAGCGGCGGCCGGGGCGACTGTCGCCGGTGAAGGTGCGCTCGGGACGGGGAAGGTTGGCCCGGATCATGCGCTCGCCGAGGGCGATGGTCGCCTGGGCATCGATCTCGGTGGCCGGGGTGGTCGGCGCGATACCGCGGACGAACAGCAGCTCGTTCGCGTAGACGTTGCCGAAGCCCGCCACGTTCCGTTGGTCGAGGAGGGCGACGTGGGCGGCCCTCTTATCGGCGGACACCCGTCGCACCGCCTCGGCTTCGTCCCAGTCGTCGGCGAGCAGGTCGGGACCGAGGTGCCCGATCACGGTGTGCTCGTCGGCCGTGCGCAGGACCTCGACCATGGCCAGATCGAAGCCGACGGCGTCGGCGCCCGTCACGCCCACGATCGCGCGAGCCTTGAACGCGGGGCGTCGCCAGCGCTCCCCGGGGCGATAGACGTCCCATCGGCCCTCCATCTTGAGGTGCGAGTGCAGGGTGTACCCGCCGATGCGGTGCAGAAGGTGCTTTCCCCGCGACGCCACCTCGTGAACCGTCTCGCCGCGGAGATCCGCGGTGGCGCTCCCCGGCACACGGATGTCGAACCGCGTGACGACTTTGCCCGCGAGCGTCGCGGAGAGCTTCGCCGCGGCGCGGTAGACGGTGTCGCCCTCAGGCACGAGCCGCCTCGCGCAGGGTGTCGCCCGCGGTGAGCTTGCGCAGGGTCAGCCCCTTCGGGGACTCGACGAATCCCGCCTCGCGCAGCGCTCGGCCGACCGCGGTGCCGTAGACGAACTCGCCGTTCACCTGCTCGACGGTGAGCGTCTCGAGTCGCCTCTTCTTCGCGGTCTCGGCGAGGTGACGTGCTGCGGCCTGCAGCACGGGCTCCGCGTCCGTGAAGGCGAGGGCGCTGCGCCCCCCACGCTCGAGGTAGAGGGCCAGCTCGCCGTCGACGAGCACGACGAGACCTCCGGCCTTGCGGCCCGGTCGGTGCGTGACCCCTTCGATCGCGGGCCATCCGAGGGCGGCTCCGTACGGGTTGGCGGGGTCGGTGGCGGCGAGCGTCACCGTCCGCAGCGGCGGCGGGTCCGCGACCGCGGCGAACTCGCGCAGGCGATCGACGGTGGCAGAGGCGGCGAACTGCGCGGCGCCGAGCTTCTCGATCACGTATCCGCGTCGGCAGTGGCCCGCCTCTTCGAAGCCGGCGAGGATGCGGTACACCTGCGCGAAGCCGCCGGGAACCCCCTCGGACTGTACGGCCCCGCGCGTCACCACCCCGTATCGATCGAGGAGGAGGCTCGCGGTCGCTGTAGCTCGGGCTGCCGGGTCGGCTTCGCGTTCGGGCAGCAGCGACCATCGACCGCCGAGGGACGGAGGTCGCGGCGCGGAGGTCGCGCGCGGCATGGTGGCGCCCCGGTACATGCGGGCGCGGGGGGCGCGCCGTGCCACGCGGTGCGACTGACCCCCGCCGCTCAGCAGGGTGCGGACCGGGGCGAAGGTGTCGTTCGTCACCCGTCCGGCCCAGGTGAGGGCCCACAGGGCGTCGTTGACGGACTGCTCGTTCTGCGCCCCGGCGAGCTGCGTGAGCTGGGTGGCGAAGTACGCGCCCCCGCCCTCGAGCGCGGCGAGGATGCGCGCCTCGAGCGAGTCGGGCGCGGGGTCGTCGGCGTCCTCGGGATCTTGCAGGGTGAACGGCGCTGCCTCGGCCGGGTGCAAGGCGATCCACCCGTCGCGACCGGGAAGGGTGCCGTGCCCCGACCAGACCACTTCGCCGGTGGCGGTGAGCTCGTCGAGCAGGGCGGGGGAGTAGTCCGCGACGCGCGAGGGCAGGATGAGCGATTCCCAGGCGCTGGCCGGGATCGGGACACCCGCGAGCTGCTCGATCACCGCCAGCACCCCGTCGATGCCCTCGAGGGGGCGCCCGAGGTGCTGCCAGACGGGCAGGAAGCGCGCGTACGCGGCCGGGGGAACGGGCTCGACGCTGCCGCGGATGGCCGCGAGCGAGCGCATGCGCAGTCGCCGGAGGACCTCGACGTCGCACCATTCGGTCTCGTCGCCCCGGTTTCCGCCCGAGGCTTCGGGCAGGAAGAAGCCGCTGGACAGGCGCCCCTGCGACTCGAGGCGCTGCAGTGTCAGCCGTGCGACCGCCACGCCGACGCCGAGGCGTTCGGCGACGGCATCGGTCGTGAACGGCGCATGCGTGCGGGCGAAACGCGCGACGAGGTCGCCGAGCGGGTCGGGGAACGGTTCCAGGAACGCGTTCGGGATGCCGACCGGAAGCGCCGCGCCGAGAGCGTCGCGGAGTCGCCCGGCGTCTTCGATCCCGGCGGTGCGTGAGACGCCCGCGATCGTCACGCGGATGGCGCGCCGGTCATCGACGAGGCTGGCGAGGTGCTGCTCGGCCTCGGCGAGCGCGTCGCCCTCGGTGTCGAGTCTCGCGGCCACCTCGGTGGCGTCGAGCGGGCCGAGGATGCGCAGCAGATCGGCCACGCCTTCGACCCCGCGCGCGCGACGGTCGGGATCGAGGCGCTGCGCCTCGCGCTCGAACTGCGCGATGACGTCGGGGTCAAGCAGCTCGCGCATCTCGACCTTGCCGAGCAGCTCGCTCAGCAGCGCCGGATCGACGGAGAGAGCCGCGGCACGACGCTCGGCGAGCGGGGAGTCGCCCTCGTACATGAAGGCGCCGACGTAGCCGAAGAGCAGATCTCGGGCATAGGGCGAGGGCTGCGAGGTGGTGATCTCGACGAGGCGGATCTTGCGCTCGCCGATCTGTCGGGTCACGCGCAGGAGAGCGGGCAGGTCGTAGACGTCCTGCAGGACCTCGCGCAGCGTCTCGAGGATGATCGGGAATGCCGGATGCCGCTTGGCCACCTCGAGCAGCTGAGCGGAGCGCTGCCGCTGCTGCCACAGCGGCGACCGGCGGTTGGGGTTCAACCGCGGCAGGAGCAGGGCGCGGGCTGCGCACTCCCGGAAGCGGGAGGCGAAGAGCGCGGATCCGCCCACCTCGTCGGTGACGATCTGCTCGAGCTCCTCGGCCTCGAAGACGAACAGGTCGGCACCGGGCGGCTCGGCCGCGGCATCCGGAACCCGGGCGATGATGCCGTCGTCGCTCGCCACGGCCGCGCCCTCGACGCCGAGGCGCTCTCGGATGCGGGCGTTCACCGCAAGGGCCCACGGGGAATGGACCTGCATGCCGTACGGGGAATGCAGGATGATGCGCCAGTCCCCGACCTCGTCGCGGCTGCGTTCGACGGTGAGCGTTCGGTCGGTGGGGAGACTACCGGTGGCCTCGCGCTGCTCGGCCAGGTACGCCAGTAGGTTGGTGATGGCGTTGTCGTCGAGACCCGACTCGCGCAGGCGCTCCTCGGCCTTGCCCCGGTCGGCGGCGGCGATGTCGCGCGAGAACTTGCCGAGGGCCTCACCGAGTTCGGCGGGACGACCGATGCCGTCCCCGTGCCAGAACGGGAGCTTTCCCGGCTGGCCGAAGGCGGGCAGCACGTTGACGCGGTCGTGGGTGATCTCGACGATGCGCCAGCTCGTGGTGCCGAGGGTGAAGACGTCGTTGACGCGGGATTCGTAGACCATCTCTTCGTCGAGTTCGCCGACGCGGGCGTTCTGCGACTCGCCCGCGACGAAGACGCCGAAGAGGCCACGGTCGGGGATGGTGCCGCCGCTGGTGACGGCGACGCGCTGCGCTCCGGGCCGGCCCGTGAGGGTGCCGGCGTCGCGGTCCCAGACAAGGCGGGGGCGAAGCTCGGCGAACTCGTCGGAAGGGTAGCGACCGGCCAGGAGGTCGAGGGTGGCCTCATACGCCGACCGGGGCAGCGAGCGGAACGGTGCGCTGCGCTTGACCGTCTCGAACCACTCCTCGACGTCGATCGCGCCCAGGGCCGAGGCCGCGACCGTCTGCTGCGCGAGGATGTCGAGCGGGTTCTGAGGGACCGAGATCGCCTCGATGCGCCCGGCGAGCATGCGCTCGGTGACCACGGCGGTGTGCAGCACGTCGCTGCGGTGCTTCGGGAAGAGCGCCGCCCGGCTGACCTCGCCGACCTGGTGGCCGGCGCGTCCCACGCGCTGGAGGCCGGATGCCGCGCTGGGCGGCGATTCGACTTGGATGACGAGGTCGACCGAGCCCATGTCGATGCCGAGCTCGAGGCTGCTGGTCGCGACCACGCACCGCAGCGCCCCCGACTTGAGCTCGTCTTCGACCTGGGCGCGCTGTTCTTTCGACACCGAGCCGTGGTGAGCCTTGGCGAGGATCGCTGCCACGCCCGCCGACGAGCCCGCCTGCGCCATCGTCGCGGCCGGAACGGTCGGCTCGGGCACGTCGATGCCCTGCCGCTCGGCGTAGATCTCGTTGAGCCGACCGGTCAGTCGTTCGGCCAGACGCCGCGAGTTGGCGAACACGATCGTCGAGCGGCGCTGGAGGATGCGGTCGACGATGGCCTCTTCGACGTGCGGCCAGACCGAGCCGGCCATCTCAGTGCTCTCGGGACGCTCGGAGAACCACTCGCCGTCGACGGCTTCGTCGGGAGCCGGTGAGCCCGGGGGCGGCGGCGGGTTGAGCATGTCGTCGATCGGCACCACGACCGAGAGGTCGAAGGCCTTCGTCGCCTTGGGTGCGACGATGTCGACGGGCTGCGCTCCGCCGAGGAAGCGGGCCACCTCATCGATCGGACGCACGGTTGCCGAGAGTCCGATGCGCTGCGCCGGCGCGTCGAGCAGGGCGTCGAGCCGCTCGAGGCTCACGGCCAGGTGCGCGCCGCGCTTGGTGGCCGCGACCGCATGCACCTCGTCGATGATCACCGTGTGCACGCCGCGCAGCGTCTCGGCCGCCTGGCTCGTGAGCATGAGGTAGAGCGACTCGGGCGTGGTGATGAGAATGTCGGGAGGTGCGGTCACGAGCTTGCGGCGGTCGCTCGAACTCGTGTCGCCCGAGCGGACGCCCACGGTCACCGAGGGCACCTCGATCCCGAGACGGCGCGCGGACTGCCCGATCCCGACGAGCGGCGAGCGGAGGTTCCGCTCGACGTCCACGCCGAGGGCCTTCAGTGGCGAGATGTAGAGGATGCGGGTGGTGGTCGGGGGTGTCTTCGGGGCGGTCTTCTTGCCGCGGCGCGCGGGAGCGGCATCCGGAACTTCGGGGCCCTTCTCGCGGAACACCCGGTCGATCGCGAAGAGGAAGGCCGACAGCGTCTTTCCCGAACCGGTGGGCGCGACCACGAGCGCGTTGCGGCCCGACGACACGGATTCCCACGCGCCCTTCTGGGCGTTGGTCGGTGCCGAGAACGCTCCACGGAACCAGTCCTGGGTCGCAGGACCGAATCTCTCCAACACGTCGGCCATGCCGACATCCTCTCCCGGACCTCCGACATCGGGCCGGGGTTGACGTTCGCCCGCCGCGGAAACCGCCTCCGAGCGGGGGCGGACACACTGCAGGATTCCCGCCTATACCGTCTCCTCCCGCAACGTCGCGTCCCTCAGCTCGAGCCGGAGGTCGAGTCCGAGCCGCGAGAGGAAGGCGTCGTCGTGGCTCACGACGAGCACCGCCCCGCGATACGCCTGCACCGCGGCGACGAGCTGGTCGACGGTGTCGAGGTCGAGGTTGTTCGTCGGTTCGTCGAGCACGAGCAGCTGCGGGGGCGGGTCCGTCAGCAGCACGCGGGCGAGGGCGACGCGGAAGCGTTCTCCTCCCGACAGCGACCCGAGCGGTCGGGTGACCGCGTCCCCGCGCACGAGGAACCGCGCCAGCCGATCGCGCACGAGGGGAACGGGAACACTCGGCGCCGCCGCGCACATCGTATCGAGGACGGATGCCGTGTCGTCGAGGCCGTCGAGGCGCTGCGGCAGATAGCCGACCTGCTCGACGCTCGCGTGGGCGTGGACCGGTCCCTCCGCGGCCGCGGTGTGGACGAGGCTCTCGAGGAGGGTCGTTTTCCCCGCGCCGTTTCGCCCCACGAGGGCGACGCGCTCGCGGCCCGTGACGATCCACTCGCGCTCGCCGTCGCCCAGCGACATGATTCGCCGCCCGGCAGCATTGCCTGGATCGGGCAGGTCGATACGCACAACATCGTCATCGCGCACACGGGCCGACGCCTCGCCCAGCGCCGCGCGCGCGGCATCCTCCTTCCCCTTCATCTCGGTGCTCAGCCGGCCCGCGCTCACCTGTGCCGCGTTGGCGCGGGCTCCCGCGATGATTTTGGGGACCCGCTTCTCGACTTGCGCCTTGTGCGCGACGCGCGATCGCGTGGCGAGCTTGTCGTACGACTCGATGCGCTGTCGGCGCTCGCGGCGCAGAGACTGGGCCGCGTCGCGCTCGGCGCGCACGGCGGCCTCCTGCTCCGCGTCGCGGTGGGCGCGCCATGCGCTGTACGGGCCGCCAATCACGCTGAGGGTGTGGTCGTGCAGCTCGGCGGTGGCATCCATCAGCTCCAGCAGGCCGATGTCGTGACTGACGACGATCAGCGTGCCGGACCACTCCCGGACGACATCGCTCACCCGCGCCCGCGCATCGCGGTCGAGGTCGTTGGTCGGCTCGTCGAGGAGTGTGATGTCGGCCGCGCCGGCGCGGAGCCCGACGAGGGCGGCCATCATCGTCTCGCCGCCCGAGAGCTCGCCCACCGTTCGATCGAGGGCTTCGGGCGGCAGACCCGCCTCGGCGAGCAGGGCGTGGGCGCGCGCCTCGACGTCCCAGTCGTCGCCGACGGCGTCGAACCGGTGCGGTGCGACATCGCCCGACTCGATCGCGCGAAGCGCGGTGAGAGCCGTTTCGACGCCGAGAAGGGCGGCGACGGGGCGATGCGGATCGGCAGCGAGGCGTTGAGGGAGCATCGCGACTTCACCGGACGCCGAGACGGTGCCGGACGTGGGGGCGAGCTGCCCCGCAGCCACCCGGAGGAGTGTGGATTTGCCGGCGCCATTGCGACCGACGAGACCGGTACGGCCGACTCCGATCGCCCCCGAGATCTCGTCGAGGGCGACGGTTCCGTCGGGCCACACGAGGCGGACGCGATCGAAAACGAGGGAAAGAGAAAGAGATGACAAGACGGAACTCCGATGACGCGGGGTGCGCGGACACCGGACCCGTCCGCATCAGCGGAGGGATACCGAGAAGACGGCGGGTCGACGGGTCAGCGCGCGGACAGGGGCGCGGAAGCGTCGACGTTCTTCACCGGAGGAGACCTCGTTCTCGGAGATAGGAGCATTCACGATAGCCGATGGTCGGTTCGTGCGGTACCCCCGGGGTCAGCGCGATCCGGTGCCGGCCCGGTCGGCGAGACGCTCGTCGAGGAATGCCCGCACGTCGTCGAGCTCGTCCTGGGAGATGGAGTGGGTCAGGCCCGGGTACACGCGGCCCCGGAGCTCGCTGTGGCGGGGCAGCCATTGCGAGGTCGCGTCGATCAGCAGCGGGGGGATGACGTCATCCGCCGCGCCACGCCCCCAGAACACCGGAGGGCGCCGCTCCGCCAGGACGGCGTCGCCGGGCAGCTCGCCACCCGCGGCGTACCCGGCCAGGACGACGGCGAAGGAGACGGCATCCGGGTTCGCACGAAGGGTCTGCAGAGCGACCGCCCCACCCTGCGAGAAACCGAGCAGTCCCACGGGGCTCTCGCCCACGGTGGAGCGGATCCAGGCCAGCACCGCCTCGGCCGCGCGGGTGACGGCGGCCGGATCGCGGCCGTCGAGGCCCTCGATCGGGTACCACGAAGCCCCGGGCATGGGCCACGGCGGGGACAGCGGAGCGCGCACGCTCGCGACGACGAAGGCGTCGGGGAGGTACGGCAGGAGACCGAACAGGTCGTTCTCGTCGGAACCGTAGCCGTGCAGCAGCACGAGAACCGGGCGGTCGCCGCGCTCCGCGGGCGGCGCCGACCACCGCACGACGGACGGATCGAGGGAGGGCGTGGTGCTCATGCGGCCATTGTCGCAAAGGCCTCCGACATCGCTCCGCGGGGTCGGACACGCGGCATCCGGAGCGGAGCGTTGATATACAGGGAGCATGCCCGTGCGCACTCCCGATCCCGAACCCGGCGACAACGGCGATGAGCGCGAGCCGCTCTCGGCGTCCTTCTCAGGAGCTCAGGGGGGTCCCAACCCCAACCCGGGCTGGCTGAGCGAGGTCGAACTCGCCGAGGCGCGGCGACGCCTGCCGATGCTCTACGTCGAGGCCCTGCCGGTGCGCACCGACGGCATGGGCGCCGTCACCCAGGTCGGCATCCTGCTGCGGGCCACGCCCCTGGGTGAGATGACCCGCACGCTCGTCTCGGGCCGCGTCCGCTACGGCGAGACGGTGCGCGACGCGCTCTTCCGGCACCTCGAGAACGACCTCGGACCGATGGCGTTCCCGTTGCTCCCGCCCTCGCCGACGCCGTTCACGGTCGCCGAGTATTTCCCCCTTCCCGGGGTCAGCGCGTTTCACGACGACCGTCAGCACGCCGTGGCGCTCGCCTTCGTCGTGCCCGTGACGGGCACGTGCGAACCGCGCCAGGACGCGCTCGAGGTCACGTGGCTGTCGCCCGAGGAGGCGGCATCCGACGCCCTCTCCGATGAGATGGAGGGTGGCCGCGGTACCCTCATCCGTCAGGCGCTCGCGTCGGTCGGCGCTCTGCGCTGACGTGTCGGTCGGGGTCCCGGGAGCCCGCATCATTGCCCGTGTCGGAGGCCCTGCTTAGGGTCGAAGCATGCCGCATCCTTCCCTGGAACCCCTGACCCTCCCGCGCGATCTCGACGGCTGGCGAGCGTTCGCCGAAGACCGTCCGACCGAGCGCCTCGCGCGCGTGGCCGAGATCGACGCCAGACTCACCGCTGAGTCCGACCTCCCGCTGCGCGAGCGTCTCGCGCTGTGGAACGAGGCCGAGATCGCCCTGAGCGAGGCCGCCGCGCCCTCGCACCTGGTGAGTGAATCGCATCCCGACGGCGAGGTGCGAGACGCCGCAGAGAAGCAGGCGCAGGCGGTCGACGCGGTGCAGTCGCGCCGGCTGCTCGACCGCGCGCTGTGGGGCGTCTTCGCCGACGCCGACGCCGACGGACTCGACGCCCACGAGCAGCGCCTGCTCTCGCAGATCCAGCGCGACTTCCGCCGCGGGGGCGTCGACCTCGACGACGCCGCCCGAGAGCGCGTGCGTGAGCTGACCGACCGCGACACCGAGCTCTCGCTGACCTTCTCGCGCAACATCCGCGAGGGTCGGCGCGAGATCCGGGTGCCGGCGTCGTCGCTCGACGGGCTCCCCGACGACTTCCTGGCAGAGCACCCGGCCGATGCCGACGGGATGGTGACGCTCACCACCGAGTACACCGACCTCCTGCCGGTGCGCGAGTACGCGCGCGACCGCGCGGTGCGCCACGAGCTCATGGGGGTCTACAACGACCTCGCGTGGCCCGTGAACGAGCCCGTGCTCGCCGAGCTCCTCGCGGTCCGCGCGGAGCGCGCGGCGCTGCTCGGGTACGGCGACTGGGCCGACTACGAGACCGAGACCCGCATGATCGGTTCCTCGGCCGCGGTGAAGACCTTCCTCGAGAAGGTGGCGGATGCCGTGGCCCCCGCCGCCGCCGTCGAATACGACCGCGTGCTCGCGCGTCTCCACCGCGACGAGCCCACCGCCGACGCGGTCACGATCGCCGACTTCTGGTACGTCCTCAGCGCCCTCAAGCGCGAGGAGTACGACGTCGACTCGCAGCTCGTGCGCTCGTACTTCCGCTTCGACCGCGTGCTCGAGGGGGTCCTCGCGACCACCGCACGCCTGCTCGATGTGGAGTACGTCCCCGTCGACGCGCCCTCGTGGCACGACGACGTGCGCACCTACGACGTCGTACGCGGCGAGGAGCGCCTCGGGCGCATCCACCTCGACCTGCACCCGCGCGACGGCAAGTACAACCACGCCGCGTGCTTCGGTCTGGCCCCGGGCATCACCGGTCGGTCGCTGCCCGAGTCGGTGCTCCTGTGCAACTTCTCACGCGGCCTGCTCGAGCACGACGAGGTGGTGACGTTCTTCCACGAGTTCGGGCACCTCGTGCACGACATCCTCGGCGGCCACCAGACCTGGGCGCGGTGGACGGGCGTGGCGACGGAGTGGGACTTCGTCGAGGCCCCCAGCCAGTTGCTCGAGGAGTGGGCGTGGGATGCCGAAGCGCTCGCCGCCTTCGCCGTGAACGACGAGGGCGAGCCGATCCCGGCCGACCTCGTCGCCCGCATGCGCACGGCCGACGCCTTCGGACGGGCCCTGGAGGTCACGCGTCAGCTCGGGCACGCCACGACCTCATACCGCCTGCACGTCGACCGTCCCGCCGACCTCGCCACCGCCGTCGACGGTTACTACCGCGCGGCCAGCCCCGTCACCCCGCTCGACGGCTCGCACTCGTACGCCGGTTTCGGGCACCTGACCGGCTACGGCGCCTGCTACTACACGTACCAGTGGAGCCTCGTGATCGCCCGCGACCTGTTGTCGGCCTTCGGCGATGACCTGTTCGACGTCGACACGGCCACGCGCTACCGTCGCGAGATCCTCGAGCCGGGCGGTACCCGTGACGCCCGCGACCTCGTGAAGGCGTTCCTCGGTCGCGAGTCGACCTTCGACGCCTACCGGGCCTGGCTCGCCGGAGCATGAACGACGAGGGCCGCGGTATCCCTTTCCGGATGCCGCGGCCCTCGGTGCGGCGTGAGTGCGTGGTGGCGCGAGCTCAGGCCGTCGTCTCGCGCGCGATCGCCGCCACGAAGGCGTCGATGTCGGCTTCGGTCGTGTCGAATGAGCACATCCACCGCACCTCGCGGCGCAGCTCGTCCCAGTCGTAGAAGCGGAAGCTCTGGCGCAGGCGGTCGGCGACGCCGGCCGGCAGGATCGCGAAGACACCGTTCGCCTGCGTCGGCTGGGTGAACTCGACGCCCTGGATCGAGCCGTCGGAAAGGCCCGCCTCGATGCCCTGGCGCAGACGCTGCGCCATCGCGTTGGAGTGGCGGGCGTTCTTCAGCCACAGGTCGTTCTCGAGCAGGGCGACCAGCTGCGCCGAGACGAACCGCATCTTGCTCGACAGCTGCATGTCGAGCTTGCGCAGGTAGGTGAGCCCGGTCGAGGCCTCGGGGTCGAGCACGACGATGGCCTCGCCGATCATCGCGCCGTTCTTCGTACCGCCGAAGCTCAGCACGTCGACGCCGGCGTCGCGCGTGAAGGCCCGCAGGGGAATGTCGAGGGCCGCGGCGGCGTTCGAGATGCGCGCACCGTCCATGTGCAGGCGCATGCCGTGGCCGTGCGCGTGGGCGGCGAGCTCGCGGATCTCGTCGACCGTGTAGAGGGTGCCGAGTTCGGTCGACTGCGTGATCGAGACGACCAGCGGCTGCGCGCGGTGCTCGTCTCCCCATCCCCAGGCCTCGCGGTCGACGAGCTCGGGGGTCAGCTTGCCGTCGTCGGTCGGGACGGTCAGCAGCTTGATGCCGCCGACGCGCTCGGGAGCGCCGCCCTCGTCCACGTTGATGTGCGCGGTGGATGCCGAGATCACGGCGCCCCAGCGGGGGAGCATCGACTGCAGGCCGACCACGTTGGCGCCGGTGCCGTTGAAGACCGGGTAGGCCTCGATGCCGTCGCCGAGCAGCGAGACCAACAGCTCCTGGAGGCGGGAGGTGTAGACGTCTTCGCCGTAGGCGACCTGGTGGCCTTCGTTGGCGGCGGAGATCGCGGCGAGGACATCGGGGTGGATGCCGGAGTAGTTGTCGGAGGCGAAACCGCGCACCGAGGAATCGTGGAGGGTGGTCACTCCTCCAGCGTAACGACCGGCGGACGTGCCCCTCCTCCCCAGGGATGCGCCTCGGGGCGTTCTCCCCTTTCGCGTCCCCGGCGGCGCCGGGATGTCGGTGGGGCCCGGAAGAATAACGGAGTGCACATGGACCCCGAGGCGCTCAGCATCGCCGGCGAGATCTTCTCCCCGGCGGCGATGTCGCGCGCCGACCGGCTCCTCATTTACGGCTCGGTCGAAGTCGGCGACGTGAAGGCGTTCGACGGCGTGCTCGTCGTCTCCGCGCAGTCCTTCGGGGCGGCCGGTTACGAGCACCTCGAACTCCGCGTGCCCACGGATTTCACGCGCGTGTCCGGCTGGTGCTCGTGCGGCCGTGGTCCCGAGTGCGAGCATTCGTGCGCCGCAGCGGTGGTGCTCTTCGACCGGATGATCTCGGCCGGCCGGCCGCCGCGCCCCGAGTGGCAGCGCACCCTCGACGAATTGCTCACGGTCGACGCCCGGGTCGACGACGAGCAGGCCGTCGACCTGTGCCTCTTCCTCGCCATCCGGCGCGGTGGAGGCCACGGCCGCAGCACCGCGCTGACGCTGACCGCCCGCCCCGGCATGCGGGGGACGCGAGGTAGCTGGATCAAGGGGCGCGCCGGGTGGTCGGGGCTGTCGCTGCTCTCCGCCGACCCGCGGGCGCGCGCCGCCCTCGACAGCCTGGGCCGCCTCGGGCGCTCCGGGAACGGCGCGTTCCTCTCCGACGAATGGATGCCGCTCTCCGCTGTCCCCCCGCATTCCCTCTGGATGCAGCTCGAAGCCGTCGTCGCGGCCGGGGTGCCACTCGTGTCGGCGTCGGGCGCACATCACCCGGTGCGGATTCTCGAGCCCGAGGTGACGGCTGCGGTCGCCGTCGACCGACGCGGCTCGACCCTGCACGTGAGAGGAATCCTCGAGGGCGTCGAAGACGACGTCGCGTCTCTGCCGTCATGGGTGGTGGGCGACCCTGCCGTCGCCGTTGCTTTCGTAGCGGATCGCGACGGCGACGACGAGAGGTTCACCCTCGCGCGCCTGGCGACGCCGGTGACCGGTGCCGTCCGCGGGCTGCTGGCGCGACCGGGTGCCCTCGCCGTTGACGGGGGTTCCGAGGTCTTCCTGCACGACTACCTTCCGCGCTTGCAGCTCGAGGCCCCCGTGGTGTCCCCGAGGGGCACGGTCGACCTGCCGCCTCCGCCACGTCCCGTTCTGGAGCTCGCTGTCGACCACCGAGGCGGTCGTGCGTCCGTCACCGTCCGGTGGGACCGCTCACCCACCAACGGCCGTCGCGACGAGGCGCACGAGTCCGCGGTGTGGGACGCCGTGGCGGCCATCGCGGCCGAGCTGGGCGTCGACGTTCCGCAACCGTTCCCCTCGGGTACCACCCCGCCCCGACCGTGGACTCCCGCCGACGCGGTGATCTTCGTCGCCGAGGGGGTGCCGCGACTGCAGGCTCTGGCTCACGTCCGAGTGGACGTCGCCGACGGCGCCGCGCCCTATCGCGCGGCGGCCGAGCCGGCTGCCGTGGAGCTTCGTACCGGTGACGACGACGGCAGCGACTGGTTCGACCTGCACGCGCGCGTGACGGTGGGCGAGGCCGAGGTCGACTTCTCCGCGCTCTACACCGCGCTGGTCGTGGGCGACCGGGCTCTCTTCCTGGACGACGGGTCCTACGTCCGACTGGACACCCCCGCCTTCGACCGCCTCCGCGCGGTCATCGACGAGGCGCGCACGCTCGCCGACCGCCCCGACGGCGGATTGAAGCTCAACCGCTACAACGTCGGTCTCTGGGACGACCTGTCCGAGCTGGGTCTCCTCGCGGCGCACGAGGCGGAGTGGTGGCTGCGCGTCCGTGGTCTCACCGATGAGGCCGCGCTCGCCCCTGTCGCGTCCCCCGAGGGTCTGCGCGCCACACTGCGCGACTATCAACGCGCGGGCCTGGACTGGCTGCACTTCCTCCGCACGCAGGGGCTCGGCGGTGTCCTCGCCGACGACATGGGACTCGGCAAGACCGTGCAGGCGATCGCGATGATGGAGGTCGCTCGCGAGTCCGACCCCGAGATGGCCCCGTTCCTGATCGTCGCGCCGACGAGTGTCGTGGGCAACTGGGCTCGCGAGTGCGCCGCGTTCGCTCCGGGACTTCGGGTGGCGACCGTCGCCGCGACGCAGGCGCGACGCTCGATCCCCATCTCCGAGGCCGCCGCCGGTGCGCATGTGGTGGTCACGAGTTATGCGCTGTTCCGTCTCGAGCAGGAGCAGTACGCCGAGGTCGAGTGGTCGGGACTCGTGCTCGACGAGGCACAGCAGATCAAGAACCCCTCCTCGCGGGGCTACCGCGCGGCGCGCGCTCTCTCGGTGCCCTTCACCCTCGTCATCACGGGCACGCCGATGGAGAACAACCTCCTCGAGCTCTGGGCTCTCATGTCTCTCGTCGCGCCGGGGCTTCTGGGCACTCGCGAGTCCTTCACCGCGATGTACCGCACGCCCATCGAGAAGCACTCCGACGCCGCGCGCCTCGACCTGCTCCGCCGACGGATCCGCCCGTTCCTGTTGCGACGGACGAAAGAACTCGTCGCGTCCGAGCTCCCCTCGAAGCAGGAGACCGTCGTCGAGGTGACCCTGCACCCGACGCACCGCAAGCTGTACGACCGGCGCTTCCATCGCGAGCGTCAGCGCCTCCTGGGCCTGCTCGACGATGCCGAGGGCAATCGCTTCGCGATCTTCCGCTCCTTGACGATGCTGCGCCAGCTCGCTCTCGATCCGGCGTTGGTCGACGAGGGAGAGGCTCCGTCCGCCAAACTCGACGCCCTGGTCGAGCTCGTGACCGAGGCCGCTGCCGAGGGACACCGTGTCCTCGTCCTCAGCCAGTTCACGCGCTTCCTGCGCGCCGCTCGAGACAGATGCACCGAGGCGGGTCTTCCGTCCGGCTACCTCGACGGTGCCACCACGCACCGACAGGTCGAGATCGACCGCTTCCGCGAGGGCGACGACCCGGCGTTCTTCATCTCGCTCAAAGCCGGCGGTGTGGGCCTCAATCTCGTGGAGGCGGACTACGTGGTGCTCCTCGACCCGTGGTGGAACCCCGCGGTCGAAGACCAGGCCATCGATCGCGCGCATCGCATCGGGCAGACCCGTCCCGTGATCGTGTACCGGCTCGTGGCCGCCGACACCATCGAGCAGAAGGTGGTGACACTGCGCGAGACGAAGGCCGAGCTCTTCTCGCGTGTGCTCGACGGCGGTGAGGGCGAGACGTTCGGTGGCGGCACCCGCCTGACGGCGGCGGACATCCGCAGCCTCATCGACTGACCCCGCGGATCCGCCGTTAGACCGGCCCCTGGTCAATGTCGGACCCCCGGTCTACCGTGGCGCTATGTCCGAGAGTCCGGCCTCCGCCGCCCCGCGCGACGCGGTCGCGTCGTCCGGGCGCCGCACCTTTCTCGCGGTGCTCGTCAACACTGCCGCCGCCAACGTGACCACGAGCTTCCTCTGGTTCGCCCTCACGTTCTGGGTCTATCTCGAGACCCGCTCCGTCCTCGCCACCGGCATCGTCGGCGGTGCGTACATGTTGCTCCTCGCGGCGTTCGCGATGGTGTTCGGCTCGCTCGTCGATCGCCATCGCAAGCACCGGGTCATGGTGGTCTCGGGGTTCGTGACTCTCGTGGCGTTCCTGCTGGCGGGAGCGCTTTGGCTGGCGTTTCCCGAGGCCGCGCTCCTCGACCTGGGCGGACCGTGGTTCTGGCTCTTCTCGGGCATCATCCTCGCCGGGGCCGTGATCGAGAACCTTCGCAACATCGCTCTGTCGACGACCGTGACGCTCCTCGTCCCCGTCGAGCGTCACGCCAACGCGAACGGCCTGGTCGGCACCGTGCAGGGGCTCGCGTTCGTCGTGACGAGCGTGTTCAGCGGGCTGTCGGTCGGTTTCCTCGGCATGGGATGGACGCTCGCCATCGCGCTGGCGCTGACCGTCCTCGCGCTCGCTCACCTGTTGACGATCCGCATCCCCGAGGAGCGCCCCGCCGCCGGCACGGCTCCCGGTCCCGTCGTCGATCTCCGCGGGGCGGTCCGGGCCGTGCGCCGCGCCCCGGGCCTGTTCGCTCTCATCGTCTTCTCGACGTTCAACAACCTCATCGGCGGCGTCTACATGGCGCTCATGGATCCGTACGGCCTCGAGATGTTCGACGTGCAGATCTGGGGCATCGTCCTCGGGGTGACCGCGACCGGATTCATCGTCGGCGGTGGTCTCGTCGCGAAGTTCGGCCTCGGAAAGAACCCCATCCGCACGATGCTCTGGATCGTCATCGCGATGGGGGCCCTCGGGGCGCTCTTCACTCTGCGCGAATGGTGGTGGCTGTACGCGGTGGGCATCTGGGTCTACATGGCCCTCATCCCGCCGGTCGAGGCGGCGGAGCAGACGGTCATCCAGAAGGTCGTCCCCTTCGAGACCCAGGGGCGCGTCTTCGGTTTCGCCGCGGCGTTCGAGTCGGCGGCGGCGCCCGTGACGTCGTTCCTCATCGCGCCGATCGCGCAGTTCCTGATCATCCCGTACATGGACGCAGACGACGGCCGCGCGACGTGGGGCTGGCTGCTCGGCGAAGGGGAGTCCCGCGGCATCGCGCTGGTGTTCGCCGTCTCGGGGGTCGTGATGGTGATCGCGGGTGCGCTGGCTTTCGCCACGCGTTCGTACCGGACGCTCTCCCGGCAGTACCGGACGGCCGAGGTCAATGCCGAGGTGGGTGCGGTCTAGCCGCCTGCTTCGATCTCGATGACGACGTCGTTCCACGCCGCGGCGTCGTCGTCCCACAGGGCCACGACGGCCGAGGCCAGGGCGTGCTCGAGACCGTCCAGGCTCCGCACCCGGAAGATCACGCCGGCGGCCGAGAGCGCGCGTCCACCGTCGCGCGCGTGCTTCGCGTAGCCCTGCGCGGCGGCCCGCGTCCAGGCCTCGCTCGCGGCCTTCACCGCGGCGTAGTTGGCACCTCCGGCGAGCGGGCGCGCAACGGTCGTGGACGAGACGATCGCCAGGCGTCCGGCATCCGAGGAGCGCAGATCGTCGTCGAAGGTGCGGCTCACGTTCCGCAGTGCGGTGAACGATCGCAGCAGCGCGGCGAGATCCTCGTCGCTCTGCCCGGCCAGCCCGCCTCCGCCGCGCCACCCGCCCACGAGGTGCACGACACCGTCGACCGGGCCGTGCGCGTCGTGCACGCGCGCGCGCAGGGCCGCCACGGCATCCGGATCGGTCAGGTCGCACTGCTCGGTCGCCGCCCCCGGGGCGGACGCGCCGGAAGCGGCCAGCCGGTCGGCGTTCGATCCGACGATCACGACGCGCGCGCCCGCCTCGACGAGGGCGAGCGCACACGCACGACCGGCCGCGCTCGTTCCGCCGGCCAACAGCACGAGACGCCCCCGCACCCGCTCGTGCGAGGCGGGTGCGGGGGTCGTCGTGAGGGAATTCATGCGACGGTCAGTCCGTCCCGCGGATGCCCGCGGTCGATGCGATGACCGGGCGCACCTTCTTCTCGAGCGCCTCGAAGAACATCGACAGGGGGAACTCGTCGTCGAGCACGGCGTCGGTGTACCCCTTCGGCAGCCCCGCGAGCACCTCATCGGGCAGCCCGCGCGCCCACACCGAAGCGGGGTGAGGTGTGACGACCCCGCGAACGAGGTCGTAGGCGGCGAGCCAGTGCGCGACCTTCGGGCGGTCGATCGAGCGCCAGTACAGCTCGTCGATCGCGTCGGCGAGGGCGATGACCGCGGCGGGCACCTCGTCCCAGTCGAAGGCGAGCGAGGTGTCGGTCCAGTGCAGCACGCGGTGCTGGTGCAGCCAGGCGAACAGCAACTGCCCGCCGAGGCCGTCGTAGTTGCGCACCCTCGAGCCGGTGATGGCGAAGCGGAAGATGCGGTCGAACATCACGGCGTACTGCACGAGCTCGGCGTGCTCGAGCATCGCCTTCTCGGTCGCGTCGAGGTCGTCGCGCGCCGACAGCCGCGCCTGCAGCGAGACGCACTCGCGGAAGGCGGTGAGGTCGCAGCGCAATTCCTCGAGCGAGTAGAGGAAGAACGGCATGCGCTGCTTGATCATGAACGGGTCGAACGGCAAGTCGCCGCGCATGTGCGTGCGGTCGTGGATGAGGTCCCACATCACGAACGTCTGCTCGGTGAGCGACTGGTCGTCGAGCATGCGGGCGGCGGCCTCGGGCAGGTCGAGCTTGGTGATCTCGGCAGCGGCGCGGGTCACACGGCGGTACCGCGCGGCTTCGCGGTCCTGGAAGATCGCGCCCCAGGTGAAGGTCGGGATCTCGCGCATGGCGACGGTCTCCGGGAAGAGCACGGCCGAGTTCGTGTCGTAGCCCGAGGTGAAGTCGATCAGACGCAGTGAGACGAACAGACGGTTGGTGTACTCGGTCTCGAGTCGCGCGATGAACTCGGGCCAGATCGCCTCGACGAGCACCGCCTCGACGTGTCGTTCGTTGGAGCCGTTCTGCGTGTACATCGGGAACACGACGAGGTGGCGGATGCCGTCGACCCGGTGCTCCTGGGGCTGGAAGGCGACGAGGGAGTCGAGGAAGTCGGGCACGCCCAGGCCGGCGTCGCGCCACCGGCGGAAGTCGGCGACGGAGGCCGCGAGGTAGGACCGGTCGTGGGGGAAGAGGGGGGCGAGTGCCTCGATGGCGGTGATGAGGTCGTCGAGCAGGGGTGCGGCCGCGGCGGTGTCCTCGATGGAGCCGTCTTTGGCCTGCAGGGCCTGCAGGGCAGTGGCCGCGCTCTTCAGCTGGGTCCAGGCGGGGGTCTGCTCGACCGTGTCGACGCCGTGGTCGGCGATCAGATCGTCGGCGGCACGGGTGGGCGTGGCGATGGTCATGGCATCCTCCATTCTGTGCTGTAAAAATTCCTGCTGAACGTGGATACTAACGGAAAACTTACGGACCCCGCCAGAGCGGCCCGTGGAGCCGCTGATACTGTCGACCGCATGACCGAGGCCTCTTCCCGCGCCCCTCGCCTCGAGGACTCCGTCGATGCGGCCATTGTGCGAGAGATCTCCCTCGACGCGCGGGCGACGCTCTCGCACCTGTCGGAGCGCGTCGGGCTCTCGGTGTCGGCGGTCCAATCCCGCCTGCGCCGGCTCGAGGCACGCGGCATCGTGAAGGGCTACCGTCCGATCCTCGATGCCGAGGCCCTCGGGCGACCCCTCGCCGCGTTCGTCGAGATCACGCCCCTCGATCCCGCGCAGCCCGACAACGCTCCCGAGCTCCTCGCTCACCTGACCCCGATCGAGGCGTGCCACTCGATCGCGGGCGAGGCGGCCTACATGTTGTTCGTCCGCGTGCCGACACCCCGCGATCTCGAAGAGCTGATCCGCGACATCCGCGCCGCAGCTCAGGTGAACACGCGCACGACAGTGGTCCTTCAGACGTTCTTCGAGGCGCGGCCGATCGAGCCCGCCGACTATCCGGCGTGACCCGCCGAGGCGCGGGACCGGTCTCGAGGCCCATCCGCACGACGGCTGACGGCGGGATACATCCCGCGACGGATGCCCCGCCCCCGTCGGTCCGCGTAGCGTGGCCGTGATGTTCGCTCTGCGCCCGCTCACCCGCTATCAGCTGGTCACCGACCTCGGTATCGCCGTGGTGTTCTTCCTGGTGGCCATCGCGATCGAGCTCGTCGCGAGCGCCACCCCGATCGACAATGTCGCGGGATTGTTCATCGCGCTCGCGTTCGCGGGGGCGGTGGCTCTGCGACGGCTTCATCCGGGCCTCGCCCTCTGCGTGGCGTGGGCGGCCGCCCTCGCGCAGATGGGTTTCGGTCGGCAGCCGTCGCCGTCCGACCTCGCGATCTTCGCCGTCCTCTACACGACGGCGGCGTACGGCACGCGGCGCGTCTTCTGGTTCGGGTTCGTCTCGGCGATCGTCGGAGCCGCCGTGGTTCCGCTGTACCTGGTGGGCCGCGGGCTGCAGGCCCCGCCGAACGGGAACGACTGGTTCGCCGTCATCGCGCTCTTCCTCGCGGCGGGCTTCGCGCTCATGCTGGCGTGGGTCTCGGGTGCACTCGTCCGCACGGCGATGAGAGCCGCGGCGAACAGTCGCGCTCAGCGGGCGGCCGAGGCCGAGACGATCGCCGAGCAGGAGCGTGTCCGCATCGCCCGCGACATGCACGACGTCGTCGCGCACTCCCTGGCGGTGGTCATCGCCCAGGCCGACGGTGCCCGGTACGCCGCGGCATCCGATCCGCGGGCGAGCGCCGAGGCGCTGACGACGATCTCGTCGACCGCGCGGGCGGCGCTCTCCGACGTGAGGTTGCTTCTCACCCAGTTGCGGCACTCGCAGGCCGAGGGACCCCAGCCGACTCTCGCCGACCTCGAGACCCTCTTCCAGCGGATGCGGGCGGCGGGTGTGGCCCTCGAGGTCGAGGTCGACCCGTTGCCCCCGGGGGAGCCCCCGGCGGCCATCCAGCTCGCGGTCTACCGCATCATGCAGGAGGCGCTCACCAACGCCTTGCGTCACGGTGTCGACCCGCGGGTGCGCGTGCACCTGGGATGGTGGCCCGATCGGGTCGTCGCCTCGGTGCGCAATGCCCGGGCCACGGCATCCGTCCCCGCTCCGGCTTCCCCTCCATCGGGCGGGCACGGGTTGATCGGCATGCGCGAGCGTGCGCAGCTCGTCGGCGGTCACCTGACCGCGGGGCCCGAGTACGGCGAGTTCGTCGTGCGCGCCACCCTTCCGATCGGTTCCCCGCTGTGAACGCCCGAGCGAGAGGGCAGAGTGGATGCCGAGCCACCCCCGACCCGCGAGAGGAGCCGTCGTCATGACCGCCCCCGTCCGCATCGTCCTCGTCGACGATCAAGCCCTGTTCCGCGCCGGAATCCGCATGGTGATCGACTCGCAGCCCGACCTCGAGGTGGTGGGGGAGGCATCGGATGGCCGCGAGGGCGTCGAGGTCGTCCGTTCCACGCGTCCCGACCTCGTGCTCATGGACGTGCGGATGCCGGTCATGGACGGTCTAGCGGCGACGGCCGAGATCCTGCGCGAGCCCGACGCGCCGCGGGTCGTGGTGCTGACGACATTCGACCTCGACGAGGCCGCCGCCCGCGCCATCCAGGGCGGGGCCAGCGGGTTCCTGCTCAAGGATTCCGAGCCGGAGTTCCTGCTCTCGGCGGTGCGCACCGTGCACGCCGGCTCGGCGGTGATCGCCGCCGAGGCGACGCGCGAGCTCTTCGCCCACATCGCCGACGGCGGGGGAGGCGAGCCGGTTCCGCCGGCCTACGGCGCGCTGACCGATCGCGAGCGCGAGATCTTCGCCCTCGCCGCGGCGGGGCTCAGCAATGCCGAGATCGCGGAGCGCGAGTTCCTCTCCGAGGCGACGGTGAAGACGCACATCAGTCGCATTCTCACCAAGCTCGCTTTGCGCGATCGCGTGCAGCTCGTGGTCTTCGCCTATCGCCACGGCCTCGCCTGAGCGGCGGGCGACTCAGGCGTCGTCGTTCTCCGGGTCGTGCGCCCACGTGGGGGCGAGGGCCTTGATGCGCGTCGCGCGCCACTGCCACGTCGCCCAGAGCGCCGGCCACAGGGCCGGGGCCGCGGCGCCGCCGATGGTCAGTCTCTCTCGCCAGAGGGTGCGCCCGGGCTCTCCGGGGGCGGCCGACACCGCCATCTGGTGATCCCACACGTCGAGCACCGACAGCGGTCCGGTCAGGGGGACGCCCCAGTCGCGGAAGACGCGGACGCGCCCGTGTCCGTCGCTCGTCTCGCGGTCGGCGACCGAGATGAGCTGGCGACCGACCGGAATGAGCCCCGCGACGCTCATCTGCACGGGAACGTCGTCGCCCGATGAGAACGAGGTCGGCATGTCGCCCAGGGCCTCCACATCGAGGAGCGGACCGTACAACTCAGCGACGGCGCGGGGGGAGTGCAGTGCCCGCCACGCGGCGTCCGGGTCGCAGTCGATGACGAACTTCAGCAGGATGCGCATGACCTCGATCGTGCCCGATCCCTGCTGTCGGTGGGCACGGCTTGACGCGAGGGGCGCGCTCCGGGCGTTTTACGATCGAGGGATGCCGTCTTCTCCCGCCCTCGCCCAGTCCGACTACCAGGTGCGTCTGGACTGGGGCCGCTCGGGGCTGGAGCGTCTCGCCCCCGCTCACGTCGTGATCGTCGTGCAGACGCTGGGGCTGTCGATGCGCGCGCTGGACGCGATCGAGGACGGCGAGACGTTCCCCCTCGAGGGCGATGAGGCCGCGGGACTCGCTCTCGCGGCCGAGGGCGACGGCGCCCACGTCGTCGTCGGGGCACTGCGCAACGCGGCCGCCGTCGCCGCCCACGTGCTCGAGGTGCAGCGGTCGCGGGGTGAGCGCACCAGCATCTCGGTGGTCGCCGCCGGTTACCCCGACGCCGCCGGCCTCCGCTTCGCCGTCGACGATCTGCTCGGCGCGGGCGCCGTCATCGCCGCTCTCGGCGATCTCGGCATCGACCACGCCTCTCCCGACGCCGCCGTCGCGGGAGAAGGGTTCCGCGCCCTCGGCGGAGCGGTCCGGCACCTGCTGACGGCCAGCGGCACCGGCCGTGCGCTCGCCGCCGACGGTCGACGCGAGGCGGTGCTCGCCTCGGCCGCGCGCGATGCGGCATCCGTCGTCCCGATCCTGCGCGACGGGGTGATCGTCTCGGCCTGAGCCTTCGCCCTAGCGGGGTGTCGAGGCCGCGAGCCGCGTCGCCCGGCTGATGTCGCGGTGCACCCACGACAGAGCGAAACGCGGGTCGAACGACGGGGCGCACTTCGCGCACGAGGTGGGCCGGGTCGCACGGCGGTGCCGGTAAGCGACGTGGCCCGCCGGGCACGTGCCGACCCACGGGGCGAGTTCGTTGGCGGTCTCGCCGGCATGGGTCGTTCCGCCCACGTAACCCAGCTCGCGTGCCGTCCGCTTCCACACCGGGCCGTGCCCCGCGGCCGGGCCCGCGACGGCGTGCGCGACCTCGTGCAGCAGCGTCTGGTGGTTCGTGTCGTCGTCGTAGCGCGCGGAGAGGTAGCGCGAGACGCTGATGCGCTGTCGGCCGTAGTCGCACAGGCCGGCGCGCCGCTTGGCGTTGTCGAAGGCGAAGGTCCACGACGGATCGAGGTGGAGGGCGATCAACGCCTCGGCCCAGATGCGGACGCGCTGCAGATCGGACATGAGCGGAAGCCTAGAAGGGACCTACGACGCTCAGCTCGCGACGACCTCGCGCGTGCGGCGACGCTCCGCGGCGTCGATCGCGAGCAGGGTCGATTCGAGCTGCGCGTCGGTGGCACCGGCGTTCTGCCGCAGGAACAGCGCCTGCTTGAAGTCGCGGCGGGCGGCGTCGAAATCGCCCTCGTCGTAGTGGACCTTGCCGCGGTGCTGGAGCGCGAAGGCGGCGATGCTCGCCCAGCCCTGCCCCTCGGCCTCTTCGGCGCACATGGTGAGTTCCTGCTCGGCGGCGGCGTAGGCCCCGCGGCACTGCATGATCGTCGCGTGGAGGATGCGCGCGCGCAGCAGGTCGCGACGGGTGCCGGCCATGCGGGCGACCCGGACCGACTGCTCCGAGATCGCGAGGGCCTCGTCGAATCTGTCGAGCACCTTGAGCAGCCACACCCGCTCGAGAAGGGCGTGGAGGCTGCGCTGGGAACCGATCTCCTCGAGACGTTCCGCGCACTCACGGGAGTCGGTGACCTCGCGCAACGTGTCGGGGTCGTACCCGTGGATGTAGCTCACCATCGCTCCTCTCGTTCCGGCAGGACTTCCAGTGTGCGCCGCACGGGCGTCGAGGGGTGCCTCGCCACGCGGTCGGGCGGCGAAGACGCCGGGATCATCTCTCGAACAGGGATGCCGAGGGCTTCGGCGACGCGGTCGCATCGGCGTCCGTGGCCGGTCGCGACCCGCGCATGAACTCCTCGATCTCGGCGCCCTGAGCGACCTTGGCGGGGTGGGGGCCGGCCGCCATCAGTCGCGGGAGCCACTCGACCGGCAGGGGCGCTGCGGAGGCGGCGACGACGAGGTTGCCGAATCGGCGTCCCTTGAGCACCTGCACCTCGGCGAGGACGATGACCTCGGGCAGGACCTCGCGGATCGTGGCGACCTGGCGGCGAGCGAAGGCCAGTCCGGGTCCGTCGGACACGTTCACCAGGAGCACCCCCTCGGGGGCGAGCAGGGCCGCAGCCTCGCGGTAGAACTCCACGGTCGTCAGGTGGGCGGGGGTCTGGGCGCCGGAGTACACGTCGCTGACGAGAAGATCGACGGCACCCGAGAGTCCCGCAGGCAGTCTCGACAGCCCGGCGCGCGCGTCGCCGATGCGCACGCGAACCGACGCGCCGCGGGGGAGGGGGAGGTTCTCGCGCACGAGGTCCCACATCGCCGGCTCGAGCTCGATGACCTGCTGGCGCGAGCCCGGCCGGGTCGCCTCCACGTAGCGCGGCAGCGTGAGGGCGCCCGCGCCGAGGTGGACCGCGGTGAGGGGCTGTCCCGGCATTCGGAGTCGGTCGATCACCGCGCCCATGCGCGCCACGTACTCGAAATGCAGGTGCGTGGGGTCGTCGAGGTCGACGTGCGACTGGGGTGTCCCGTCGACGACGAGCTCCCATCCCGACACGAACCCCGAGGGCGAGACGCGGGCGAGGGCGCCGTCGGACAGCCGCGCAGTCGGGGCGTCGTCGGGTTCGATGCGCATGCGGGCCATGAACCCACGCTAGGCCCTCGGGGCGGGCGGTACCGTGGCCGCATGCGGGTGGATCTCAACGCCGACCTGGGCGAGACCGTCGACGGAGTGCCGACGGCCGACGACGACGCCATGTTCGCGGTGATCTCCAGCGCCAGCATCGCCTGCGGCGGGCACGCGGGGGATGCCGGCGCGATGCGCGCCTCCGTCGAGAGGGCGGAGCGTTTCGGGGTCGCCGTCGGCGCACACCCCTCCTACGAGGACCGCGAGAACTTCGGACGCGTCGCCCGCTCGCCCGGCTCCGCCGATCTCCGCGCGAGCGTGGTCGGGCAGATCGCCGCGCTCGCCGCGGCCGGTGCCGACCTGCGGTACGTCAAGCCGCACGGGGCGCTCTATCACGCGGTCACCGTCGATCGACGGCAGGCCGACGCGGTCGTCGCGGCAGTGGCAGACCACTCCGCCCGGCTCGGACGCGCGCTCCCGATCCTCGGCCTTCCCGGCGCGATCGCGGAGGCCGCGGCATCCGCGGGTCTTCCCTTCGTGCCCGAGGCCTTCCTCGATCGCGGCTACACGGCCGCGGCGACGCTCGTGCCCCGGGGTGCTCCCGGAGCCCTCGTCGACGACCCGGCCGTCGTGGCCGAGCGGGCGGTGCTCCTCGTGCGCGACCGCGAGGTCGAGGCCGTCGACGGGACGCGGCTCGCCGTCGAGGCCGCCTCGCTGTGCCTGCACGGGGACACTCCCGCCGCCGTGGCGATGGCGCGGGCGGTGCGCGCGGCTCTGGACGACGCGGGTGTCGAGGTGCGCGCTCCGTGGTGATGCTGCGGGCGATGGGCGAGAGGGCCGTGTTGGCCGAGGTCGCCGACCTGTCCGCGGTCGTGCGGTTGCACGCCGCGCTCGCGGCGGATCCGCTCGACGGGGTGGACGATCTCGTGCCCGCCGCGCGCACCGTGCTCATCGCCTTCGATCCGCTTCGCACGTCGACGACCGCGATCGCCGCGTGGGTCCGGGCGGCCGCGACCGGGGATCCGGATGCCGCCGCACCCGGCCCCCTCGTCGAGATCGCGACGCGGTACGACGGCGCCGACCTGGACGACACGGCCGAGCTGCTCGGCATCCGAGCGGACGACCTCGTCGCGCGCCACCGCGCCGCGGAGTGGACGGTGGCCTTCACCGGTTTCGCGCCGGGGTTCGCCTATCTCGTGAGTGCGGACTGGCCGTTCGACGTCCCTCGACTCGACCGACCCCGCCTTCGCGTCCCCGCTGGAGCCGTGGGTCTCGCGGGGGCGTTCAGCGGGGCCTACCCCCGTGACACCCCGGGAGGGTGGCGCCTTGTCGGGTCGACGGACGCGGTCCTCTTCGATCCCGAGGCCGCCGACCCCGTGCTCCTGCCGCCTCGCAGCCGCGTGCGGTTCGTCCCGCTCCGCGAGCGCGCGCACGTCGCCGGGCCGCGAAAGACCGACAAGACGACGCCGACGAGCGGACGACCGGATGCCGCGGCCTCTTCGTCCGCGGCTGGTTCGTCGTCCCGTGTCGCGCGTTCGTCGACCGCCGGTGCGGCGCCGGGCGCCACGCTCCGCATCGTCGCCCCCGGTCCGCTGGTCACGGTGCAGGACCTCGGGCGACCCGGTCGAGCGGCGCTGGGGGTGGCCCGTTCGGGCGCTCTGGATCGCGGTGCCCTGCGAGCTGCGAACCGTCTCGTCGGAAACGACGCGAGCGCGGCGGCTCTCGAGATCACGCTCGGCGGGTTCTCGGCGCGAGCCGAAAACGACTGCTGGATCGCGGTGGCCGGTGCCCTCGCCGACGTGCGCGTCGACGGGCGCGGCGTCCCCGCCTACGCGCCGGTCCGGCTCGCGAAGGGCGCGGAGCTGACGATCGACCCCGCCCGCGCGGGCCTGCGGCTGATCCTCGCCGTCCGCGGGGGAGTGGCCGCCGAGTCCGTGCTCGGCTCGCGCTCCACCGACGTTCTCGCGCGACTCGGCCCTCCGCCCCTCCGGGCCGGCGACCTCGTGCACGCGGGAGCCGCGACCGGCGAGGTGCCCGCGGTGGACGGGCTCCCCTGGTCGATCCCTCCGGCCGTTCTCGAGGTGGGGCTCCGGCCGGGACCGCGGGCGGACTGGTTCGCCCCCGCCTCCGTCGATGCGCTGACCGATGCGTCCTGGACCGTGTCGACCGACATCGACCGCATCGGCATCCGTCTCGACGGTCCGGTCCTCGAGCGCACCCGTCACGACGAGCTCCCCAGCGAAGGCATGCGCCCGGGAGCACTGCAGGTTCCTCCGCACGGGCGTCCCGTGATCCTGCTCGCCGACGGTCCCGTCACCGGGGGCTACCCCGTGATCGGGGTGATCCCGGATGCCGCCCTCGATGCGCTCGCGCAGGTGCGGCCGGGTGACCGCGTGCGGTTTCGCCGGGCCTGACGGGGCGGTCGCGGGGAATTCCGGGCGAGCGCACGCGGTTATACCGCAGGTCCGAGAACGCGTCAAGAATTGGACTGGACACGGCGAGTCCTCCCGCGTATGCTTGGACTTTGCGCTCCTCGATTCCCCCTGCCCTCATATGGTGGTCGGCTGAGCCTGCCCGTCCCCGCCTCACCGCGGTGTGCGACGTGCAGGTTATCGGGGCAGGAACGCACTCCACCTGACGACAAGGAATCACGAGCCCCTCGCCCGGGCTTCTGGAGGTTATTCCCTTGGCTGCTGCGAGCAACGCATCCACCACCACCACCCCGAAGAGCGGACGCGGCGCATCTCGCCTCTCGTTCGCGAAGATCTCCGACAAGCTGACCGTTCCCGATCTGCTCGCGCTGCAGACCGAGTCGTTCGACTGGCTCGTCGGTAACGAAGCATGGAAGGCGCGCGTCGCCGAGGCTCAGGCCGCCGGTCGCACCGACGTCCCCGAGATCAGCGGACTCGAGGAGATCTTCGAGGAGATCTCGCCGATCGAGGACCTGAGCGAGACGATGCAGCTCTCGTTCACGAACCCGTACCTCGAGCCCGAGAAGTACTCGATCGAGGAGTGCAAGGAGCGCGGCAAGACCTACGCCGCCCCGCTGTACGTCGAGGCCGAGTTCATGAACCACCAGACCGGTGAGATCAAGACCCAGACGGTCTTCATGGGCGACTTCCCGCTCCAGACCAACAAGGGCACGTTCATCATCAACGGCACCGAGCGTGTCGTCGTGTCGCAGCTCGTGCGCTCGCCCGGTGTGTACTTCGACAAGACGCCCGACAAGACCTCCGACAAGGACATCGTGTCGGCGCGTGTCATCCCGTCGCGCGGTGCCTGGCTCGAGTTCGAGATCGACAAGCGCGACCAGGTCGGCGTGCGCATCGACCGCAAGCGCAAGCAGTCGGTCACCGTCTTCCTCAAGGCCCTCGGCCTGACCAGCGAGGACATCCTCGCCGAGTTCTCCGGTTTCGACTCCATCGAAGAGACGCTGTCCAAGGACACGATCCTCACGAAGGAAGACGCCCTCCGCGACATCTACCGCAAGCTCCGTCCGGGCGAGCAGGTCGCCGCCGAGGCTGCGCGCGCGCTGCTGGACAACTTCTACTTCAACTCGAAGCGCTACGACCTCGCGAAGGTGGGTCGCTACAAGATCAACCAGAAGCTCGGTCTCGACAAGCCGCTGAGCGACTCGGTCCTGACCGTCGACGACATCGTCGCCACGATCAAGTACCTCGTCCGCCTGCACCGCGGTGACGTCACGTTCGACGGCGTCCGCGGTGGCCAGGCCGCCGAGATCCGCCTCGACACCGACGACATCGACAACTTCGGCAACCGTCGTATCCGCGCCGTCGGTGAGCTCATCCAGAACCAGGTCCGCACCGGTCTGTCGCGCATGGAGCGCGTCGTCCGCGAGCGCATGACCACGCAGGACATCGAAGCGATCACGCCGCAGACCCTGATCAACGTGCGCCCCGTCGTCGCCGCGATCAAGGAGTTCTTCGGAACCTCGCAGCTGTCGCAGTTCATGGACCAGAACAACCCGCTCGCGGGTCTGACCCACAAGCGCCGCCTGTCGGCGCTGGGCCCCGGCGGTCTTTCGCGTGAGCGTGCCGGCGTCGAGGTCCGCGACGTCCACCCCTCGCACTACGGCCGCATGTGCCCCATCGAGACCCCTGAAGGCCCGAACATCGGTCTGATCGGCTCGCTGGCCTCGTTCGCCCGCATCAACGCCTTCGGTTTCATCGAGACCCCGTACCGTCGCGTCGTCGACGGCCGGGTGACCGACCAGATCGACTACCTCACCGCCAGCGAAGAGAGCGATCACATCGTCGCCCAGGCCGGTGTCGCCCTCCAGGCCGACGGGCACTTCGTCGAGGAGCGCATCCTCGCCCGTCGTGGCCAGGGTGGCGAGGTCGACCTCTTCCCGAACGACGAGATCGGCTACATGGACGTCTCGCCGCGCCAGATGGTGTCGGTGGCGACCTCGCTCATCCCGTTCCTCGAGCACGACGACGCCAACCGCGCCCTCATGGGTGCGAACATGCAGCGCCAGGCCGTCCCGCTCGTGCGCAGCGAGTCGCCCGTGGTCGGTACCGGTATGGAGGGCTTCGCGGCCATCGACGCCGGTGACGTCGTGACGGCCGAGAAGTCGGGCGTCGTCCTGGAGGTCTCGGCCGACGTCGTGACCATCCAGCTCGACGAGGGCGGCACGCAGGACTACTTCCTGCGCAAGTTCGACCGCTCCAACCAGGGCACGTCCTACAACCAGCGCGTGGTCGTCTCGGCCGGCGAGCGCATCGAGGCCGGCGAGGTCATCGCCGACGGTCCCGCGACCGAGAATGGCGAGCTCGCGCTCGGTAAGAACCTCCTCGTGGCGTTCATGACCTGGGAAGGTCACAACTTCGAGGACGCGATCATCCTCAGCCAGGACCTCGTGAAGGACGACACGCTGTCGTCGATCCACATCGAGGAGTACGAGGTCGACGCGCGCGACACCAAGCTCGGCAAGGAGGAGATCACCCGTGACCTCCCCAACGTCAGCCCCGACCTGCTGAAGGACCTGGACGACCGCGGCATCATCCGCATCGGCGCCGAGGTTCGCCCCGGTGACATCCTCGTCGGCAAGGTCACGCCCAAGGGCGAGACCGAGCTGAGCGCCGAGGAGCGTCTGCTCCGCGCGATCTTCAACGAGAAGAGCCGCGAAGTCCGTGACACCTCGCTGAAGGTGCCCCACGGCGAGCAGGGCACGATCATCGCCGTCAAGGAGTTCAACGCCGAGGACGGCGACGACGAGCTCGGCTCGGGCGTCAACCGCCGCGTCGTTGTCTACATCGCCCAGAAGCGCAAGATCACCGAGGGCGACAAGCTCGCCGGCCGCCACGGCAACAAGGGCGTCATCGCCAAGATCCTCCCGATCGAGGACATGCCCTTCCTGTCCGACGGCACGCCGGTCGACATCATCCTCAACCCGCTCGGTATCCCCGGTCGAATGAACTTCGGTCAGGTCCTCGAGCTCCACCTCGGCTGGATCGCCCAGCAGGGGTGGAAGGTCGAGGGCACCCCGGAGTGGGCCGCCAGCCTGCCCGAGGTCGCCCGCGAGGCGGCTCCCGGCACGAAGGTCGCGACCCCGGTGTTCGACGGTGCGTTCGAGGCCGAGATCGCGGGTCTGCTCGACTCGACGATCCCGAACCGCGACGGCGACCGCCTGGTCGACTCCACGGGTAAGACGCTGCTGTTCGATGGTCGCTCCGGCGAGCCGTTCCCGGCGCCCATCTCGGTCGGCTACATGTACATCCTGAAGCTGCACCACCTCGTCGACGACAAGATCCACGCGCGTTCGACGGGCCCGTACTCGATGATCACCCAGCAGCCGCTCGGTGGTAAGGCGCAGTTCGGTGGTCAGCGCTTCGGTGAGATGGAAGTGTGGGCGCTCGAGGCCTACGGTGCCGCTTACGCGCTGCAGGAGCTCCTCACGATCAAGTCCGACGACATCCTCGGCCGCGTCAAGGTGTACGAGGCCATCGTCAAGGGCGAGAACATCCAGGAGCCCGGCATCCCCGAGTCCTTCAAGGTGCTCATGAAGGAGATGCAGTCGCTCTGCCTGAACGTCGAGGTCCTCTCGGCCGACGGCACCGCGGTGAACCTGCGCGACACGGATGACGACGCCTTCCGCGCTGCGGAAGAGCTCGGCATCAACATCTCCAGCCGCTTCGAGTCCTCGTCGATCGACGAGATCTGAGCTTCCAGCTCAGCGACCCAGCTCAGATTTCAGAGAATTCCGACACAGGAGAACCAGTGCTCGAATCAACCACTTTCGATCAGATCCGTATCGGTCTGGCCACCGCCGACGACATCCGTCGTTGGTCCTTCGGTGAGGTCAAGAAGCCCGAGACGATCAATTACCGCACGCTGAAGCCCGAGAAGGACGGACTCTTCGGCGAGCAGATCTTCGGACCCTCCCGCGACTGGGAGTGCGCCTGCGGCAAGTACAAGCGCGTGCGCTTCAAGGGCATCGTCTGCGAGCGCTGCGGCGTCGAGGTCACCAAGTCCTCGGTCCGTCGCGAGCGCATGGGCCACATCGAGCTCGCCGCGCCCGTCACGCACATCTGGTACTTCAAGGGCGTGCCCTCGCGCCTCGGCTACCTGCTCGACATGGCGCCGAAGGACCTCGAGAAGGTCATCTACTTCGCCGCCTACATGGTGATCTCGGTCGACGAGGATGCTCGTCACCGTGACCTGGCCACGCAGGAGAACAACATCCGCCTCGAGCTGAAGACGCTCGGCGACCGTCGCGACGCCCGTGTCGCGGCTCGCCTCGCCAAGCTCGAGGAGGAGCTCGCCGCCCTCGAGGCGGAGGGCGCCAAGGCCGACCAGAAGAAGAAGGTCAAGGACGCCGCCGAGAAGGACATGACGGCGGCCCGCAAGAACGCCGACGAGCAGATCGCCAAGCTCGAGCGCGTGTGGGAGGACTTCCGCACGCTCGAGGTGGGCGCCCTGAAGCCCGAGGACGACGTTTTCCACGAGCTCCAGGACCGCTTCGGTCAGTACTTCGAGGCTCACATGGGCGCGGAGTCGATCAAGCGTCGTCTCGAGGCCTTCGACCTGCAGGCCGAGGCCGACAGCCTCCACCTGCAGATCTCCGAGGGCAAGGGGCAGCGCAAGATCCGCGCGATCAAGCGCCTCAAGGTCGTCAACTCGTTCCTGCAGACCGGCATGAGCCCGGCCTCGATGGTGCTCGACGTCGTCCCGGTGATCCCGCCGGAGCTTCGTCCGATGGTCCAGCTCGACGGTGGCCGCTTCGCGACCTCCGACCTGAACGACCTCTACCGTCGCGTGATCAACCGCAACAACCGCCTCCGTCGCCTGATCGACCTCGGTGCCCCCGAGATCATCGTCAACAACGAGAAGCGCATGCTGCAGGAGGCCGTCGACGCGCTGTTCGACAACGGTCGCCGTGGTCGCCCCGTCACCGGTACCGGCAACCGCGCCCTGAAGTCCCTGAGCGACATGCTCAAGGGAAAGCAGGGTCGCTTCCGCCAGAACCTGCTCGGAAAGCGCGTGGACTACTCGGGCCGCTCCGTCATCATCGTCGGACCCCAGCTCAAGCTCCACCAGTGCGGTCTGCCCAAGCAGATGGCCCTCGAGCTGTTCAAGCCGTTCGTGATCAAGCGCCTCATCGACCTCGGTCACTCGCAGAACATCAAGGCCGCCAAGCGCGCCGTCGAGCGCTACCGTCCCGAGGTCTGGGACGTGCTCGAAGAGATCATCCGCGAGCGCCCCGTGCTGCTGAACCGTGCACCCACCCTGCACCGTCTCGGCATCCAGGCGTTCGAGCCCCAGCTCGTCGAGGGCAAGGCGATCCAGCTGCACCCGCTCGTGTGCGCGGCGTTCAACGCCGACTTCGACGGTGACCAGATGGCCGTCCACCTGCCCCTGTCGGTCGAGGCCCAGGCCGAGGCGCGCGTGCTCATGCTCGCCTCGAACAACATCCTGAAGCCGTCGGACGGTCGCCCGGTGACCCTGCCCTCGCAGGACATGATCATCGGTCTGCACCACCTCACCACCCTCAAGGAGGGTGCGAAGGGCGAAGGCCGCGCGTTCGGTTCCGTGGGCGAGGCGATCCTGGCCAAGGACGAGGGCACCCTCGACCTGCAGGCCAAGGCGCGCATCCGCATCCCCGGCCTGACGTTCCTCGAGGGCCAGGCGCCCGAGGGCTACGACGTGCACGGTCTCGTCGACGCGTCGCTCGGACAGGCGATCTTCAACGACACGCTCCCCAAGGGCTACCCGTTCGTGCGCGAGCAGGCCGACAAGGGCAAGCTGTCGCAGATCGTCAACAAGCTGGCGGAGGAGTACCCCAAGGTCGAGGTCGCGGCATCGCTCGACCGGATCAAGGACGCCGGTTTCTACTGGGCCACCCGTTCGGGTGTCACGGTGGCGCTGAGCGACATCCTCACCCCGCCGAACAAGGCGGAGATCGTCGCGGGCTACGAGAAGCAGGCCGCGAAGGTCCAGGGCCAGTACGAGAAGGGTCTCACCACCGACGCCGAGCGTCGTCAGGAGCTCATCAAGATCTGGACCGAGGCCACCGACGAGGTCCAGAAGGCGATGCGGGACAACTTCCCCGCCGACAACACCATCAACCGCATGGTCTCGTCGGGCGCCCGTGGTAACTGGCTGCAGATCCGCAACATCGCGGGTATGCGAGGCCTGGTGAACAACCCCAAGGGTGAGATCATCCCGCGCCCGATCATCTCCTCGTACCGCGAGGGTCTGTCGGTCGCCGAGTACTTCATCGCGACGCACGGTGCCCGTAAGGGTCTGGCCGACACGGCCCTCCGTACGGCCGACTCGGGGTACCTGACCCGTCGTCTGGTCGACGTCTCGCAGGATGTCATCATCCGCGAGGAGGACTGCGGCACGTCGAAGGGCCTCGAGCTCCCGATCGCCGCGGCCGACTCGACCGGCGCGCTGGTCAAGGACGCCAACGTCGAGAACTCGGTGTTCGCTCGCACGCTCGCCACGGCGGTCGTCGACGCGCAGGGCACCGTGCTGGCCGAGGCCGGCGACGACGTGGGCGACGTGCTCATCGACAAGCTGGTCGAGGGCGGCGTCGAGACCATCAAGGTCCGCTCCGTCCTGACCTGCGACTCGGCGGTCGGTGTCTGCGCGAAGTGCTACGGCCGTTCGCTCGCCACCGGCAAGATCGTCGACATCGGTGAGGCCGTCGGTATCATCGCGGCCCAGTCGATCGGTGAGCCCGGTACCCAGCTGACGATGCGTACCTTCCACACCGGTGGTTCCGCCTCGGCAGACGACATCACGCAGGGTCTTCCCCGTGTGCAGGAGCTCTTCGAGGCCCGTACCCCCAAGGGTGCGTCGCCGATCGCCGAGGCCGACGGCCGCATCACGATCGACGAGACCGACAAGGCCAAGAAGGTCATCCTGACGCCCGACAACGGCGACGAGCCGGTGGTCTACCCCGTCCTGAAGCGCGCGACGCTCCTGGTCGAGGACGGCCAGCACGTCTCGGTCGGCGAGCCCCTCCAGGTCGGAACGCTCGACCCCAAGGAGGTCATGCGCGTGCAGGGTGCCCGCGAGGTGCAGAAGTACCTCGTCAACGGCGTCCAGGGCGTGTACCGCTCGCAGGGTGTGCCGATCCACGACAAGCACATCGAGGTCATCGTCCGACAGATGCTCCGCAAGGTCACCGTCGTCGATCACGCCGACACCGATCTGCTGCCCGGTGAGCTGGTGGACTTCAAGCGCTACCAGACCATCAACCGTGAGGCGGTCGGCGAGGGCAAGCGTCCCGCGTCGGGTCGTCCCGAGCTGATGGGTATCACGAAGGCGTCGCTCGCGACCGAGTCGTGGCTGTCGGCGGCATCGTTCCAGGAGACCACCCGCGTCCTGACGCAGGCGGCCATGGAGGGCAAGAGCGACCCGCTCGTCGGCCTCAAGGAGAACGTCATCATCGGAAAGCTCATCCCCGCCGGAACCGGACTTGCGAAGTACCGCAACGTCACGGTCGAGGCGACGGAAGAGGCGAAGAGCGAGCGGTACCCCAACCGCATCTTCGCTTCGGACGGCGCGTACAGCGACGCCGACCTGAGCTACGTCGACTTCGACAGCTTCTCGACGGACGACTTCACGCCCGGTACATACAACTGATCGAGGTTCGGGAGGGTGGGTCTGCCCGTCCTCCCGAACTCGACGGAAGGGATGCCACGCCCCGGCGCGGCATCCTGATCCCCGAAGGCCCCCGGCTCACTCCGGGGGCCTTCGTCGTGCTCGCGGCGTGTCGAGGCGCGGGGGAGGTACCTCGGTACGCCTACCGTTGTGGTGGAGGAACGCATGGCCCGCATCGGGGGACGCAGCTTGTGGCTGGCTTGGCCGGCGGGTCTGTTGTGTGCTGCCGCCGTCGCCGCCCTGGTGGTCATCGCCACCCCCGGCGTGCCGATGGCCGTCGGCTTCGTGGGCGACACGCTGAGGGCCGCGACGGGCCGGCACACGACGGTCGAGACCACCCCTCCCTCGCCGGCCTCGGACTGCCGACACCTGTATTCGCAACCGCTGTGGTCGTCACTGGTGTGGTCTCCGCAGGCGTTGCTCTCCCAGCGGCATACCGCGCCGGCGTCGACCCCCGAGGCGGTCGCCGCCGCCGGCCCGACGGTCGTCATCACGTGCCACTGGCGGGGTGAAGCCGGACGTTCGATCGAGACGACCGTGTCGACGGTGACGCCCGAGGGCGCCGCGGCGGTCGCGACCACCCTCGCGGCGCAGGGCTTCACCTGCTCCGTCGCAGCCGACGCCACGCACTGCGAACGCGCCTCGGGCGAGCTTCTCGAGGTCCACGATCTGCGCGCCGACCGCTGGGTGTCGTCGACTCTCTCCGGGTGGATGCCCGACGGGTACGCCGCGATCGTGGCATCCCACGCCTTCTTCGGCGAGTGACGCGGGGCCTGCTCGCGGGTTCAGCCGCCGAAGACGGACGCGATGATGCTGCCGGTGTATCCCGTGGGGGCGAGGTTCGAGTACTGCGTGTCGATCAGCACACCGTCGCGCCAGTAGAGGGTTCGACCGTCGTTGACGGGATAGGTCGGGTTGATCCAGGTCTTCTCGCAACGCGTTCCGGCGTCAGGGGTGTAGCAGCTGAAGCCCTGGGTGTCGACGAGGCCGTTCAGCATGTCGAGCGCGGGACCGCGGTCCATGCGCGAGATGTGGGTGACGAGCCCGGTGGTGTCCGCCGCCGGATCGCGCCAGATGCAGATCAGCGAGCCGTCGGACTGGACGCCCGAGGCCCCGAGCGAAGCGTCGTTCAGAGGGGTCTGGCCGAGCTGAGCCAGGACGTCGGCCGACAGCATCGAGCGGCAGTCGGCCGGGATGCGGACGGCCGGTGCCGTCTGAGTGATCGTCGGGATGGGCGTCGGGCTGGACGACACGACCGGTGCCGAGGGGGTGGGCGCGGCTTCGTCCGCGGCGGGGGCGCACGCGCTCAGAGCGAGGAGGGCGACGCCGGCGAGCGCCGCTGCGACGGCCGGACGGAGCAGGCGACGGGACATGGGAACACCCTAAGCCGACCCACCGACACGGTCGAGAAGGACATCCCCCGGCACGCCTGCGCCGCGCCGCGCGATACCCGGGTTAGCCTTGCGCGGCAAGCACCGCGTGAGGAGACCCCATGAGCGACAACACGTCGGGCAGCGACCCCGTCGCTGAACCGAAGGACTCGTACGGCGACCCCGTCGTCGAGCCGAAGGACGAAGCGCAGGATGTCGTCGGCCGAGCCCACGAGGGTCTCGCCGACGCCGAGGCCGCCCGCCGCGACGCGGTGGACCCGGCCGCGGCCGAAGCCGCGTGGGACGAGCGCGAAGCGCACGAGCACCCGGCCGCCGCTCCGACGACGGCCCGCACCGAGCACGCGGCTCCCGTGGTGCACGACGCGTCGCCGGTGGCCCCCCAGGGTTCCGCGGCGTCCGCCGGCTCGGTCGACCTCGACGACGAAGACGCCCGCTGGGCCGCGTACGCCGCCTCCGCGGAGCCGGCTCGCGACGACGTCCGTCACGACGACACGAGCGCGACCTCGCGCTACGACGACGCCAGCACGACGGCTTATCCCGCCGCCGGCGCCGCTGCCGCCGCAGCCGCTCCCGTCGCCGAAGAGCCCACCCGCACGATGGGCGGGGCGCAGCCGATCTTCGTGCAGGCGCCCGAGGCCCCTCGTCCCCGCAACAACCGGGGTGCGGCCGGTGCCATCGGCCTTCTCGCCGCTCTGGTCTTCGCGGTGCTCTACCTCGCCGCGACTCTCGGTCTGGGGCTGCTGACCGGCCGCACCGCCACCGCCGACCTCGGTCAAGCGGCCCTGTCGGCCCTGACCACGTGGGGCCTGTGGGTGCCCACCGTGGCGTTCTACTTCGGGTTCTGGTTCCTCGGCGCGCTGATCAACCGCGGGCGCTGGGGCCACTGGGTGGTCTGGGGTCTCGTCGTCGGTGTCGTGGCCTGGGCCGGGCACCTGCTGGGGGCCCTCTTCGCCGCGCCGTTCTGGGAGATCACCCCCCGCGAGTCGGTCGAGCTGCTCCGGAACAACGTCCTCGCCCCGCTCGCGATCGTCGCTTTCGTCCTCGGGCGCGAACTCACCATCTGGTTCGGCTCGTGGGTGGCGGCACGCGGTCGCCGCGTGACCGAGATCAACGCCGAAGCCCAGCGCGAGTACGAGCGCACCCTCGAGGCCGGCCCGCAGCTCTCGCAGCGCTGAGCCGGAGTCGATGACCAACGAACAGCGACCGGCGGGGGTTTCCCCGCCGGTCGCTGTCGTCTTCGCGTCCGTCGTCTTCATCGCCCTCTCGATCGGCGGCCTCGGGGTGACGAGCCTCGTCGTCGATGCCGATGTCATTCCCGTCCGCGGTCTCGGTGCCATCCCCGGCGTCATCGGTCAGGTGCTGGCCCTCGGGGGATTCGCGGCGACGCTGTGGTGGGGCCTTCGGGCCGATCCGCCCGGGTGGCTGACCGCCGTCCCGTGCGCGATCGCGGCCTACCTGGGCGAAGTGCTCGGGGTCGTGCTCGGCGCTCTCGTCAGCGGGGCCGATCCGGTTCGCGGCGTCGCCGCGGCGCACAGCGTGGCGCTGGGATTCCCCGGTCCGGTGGTGGCCGGCGCGGCCGTGCTCGCCGGACTCTTCGGCATCTTGCTCGTGCGGGCTCGCACGACGGGCCCGCGCTGGCGCTGGGAGGACGAGGACGAGGGCCCGTGATGCGATTGATGACGCGCGGGTCCGTCCGCATCCGCGTGTTCCCGGGCGTGTCGGGCTAGCGTAGGGGCGTGGAGCGGTCGCTCGAGAGCCAGGTCGGTCAGGCGGTGGATGCCTGGCTCCGTTGGCTACCCCGGTGGGAACCCGCGAACCACCGCGGACGTGTCGCTCCGTGCCGCCGGTGCTTCGGCTCCCCGGTCCTGTCGGCGGCGGGTCTCGGGTCCGATGTCCCGCACGGGGTGCAGCACGGACTGTCGACGCGGGTGAAGGCGATCGTCGATCACGCGGTCGCCGAGTACACGTCCCGCAATCTCCCGATGTTGCAGGCGGAGCTCGACCAGCAGGCCGAACGCAACCGACGACGCTCGTACCGTCCGGCCGAGGGACTCGAACCCGAGTTCGACGGGATGCCGCTCGACCCCGACCCCGAGCCCGGATCGCCGTTCCTCTTCACCCTGTCGGGCCTCGCGGCCGAAGAGGACGCGGCCATCCCCGCTCTTCCCCCGCTGTCGGATGCCGCGAAGGCGGCGCTGCGACAGGAGGTGGGCCTCGCCGACGATTACGCCAACATGATCGGCCGCGAAGTGTGCACGATCCTGCTCCATCACCGCCTCCGGATCCAGGCGGCGGTGGCGGAATTCGTCGAGCCGCAGATCGCCGCGCTCCTCGACGACCTCACCCGCTCGCTCGATGCGCCGTTCGATCCGCGCGACGTCGAGCCTCCGGCATCCTGAAGCTCTGTTCACATGGGCGCGGCGGGGGGCCGCGCTTTTGTTAGCATCAACGGGTTGTCCGCTTATCGAGTCGCGGACGCGTCTCACGGGGGAGGGGGCTCGATGCCGCAGCGCCTGCCGTCTTCGCCGCCCATCTTGCCCGGGCTCGCGTACATCCGACCGCTGGGGTCCGGAGGGTTCGCCGACGTCTTCCTGTACGGGCAGGACATGCCGCGCCGAGACGTCGCGGTCAAGGTGCTTCCGAGCGATGTGCGCGACACCGATCTGCTTCGCATGTTCAATGCCGAGGCCGACGTCCTCGCCCATCTCTCGGCCCACCCCTCGATCGTCACCGTCTACCAGGCGGGCATCTCGGCCGACGGCCGGCCGTACATCGTCATGGAGTACTGCCCGGGCTCGCTCGCTCAGCGCTACCGCGTCGAGCGCATCCCCGTGCCCGAGGTCCTCTCGATCGGCGTCCGTATGGCGGGGGCCCTCGAATCGGCGCACCACGCGGGACTCATCCACCGCGACGTGAAGCCGAGCAACATCCTCGTGACGACGTTCGGAGCACCCGTCCTCGCCGACTTCGGTATCTCCTCGTCCCTCGTGCGACAGGGGGCGGACGAGATGCTGGCGATGTCGGTGCCGTGGAGCGCTCCCGAGGTCGTCGCCGAGCAGACGGCCGGAACCGTGTCGAGCGAGGTGTGGAGCCTCGGTGCCACGATCTACTCGCTGCTGGCGGGGCAGAGCCCGTTCGAGCGACGCGAGAAGGGGCAGAACTCCCGCGAGCAGTTGCGACGCCGCATCGCCCGCGCGACCTACACCGACATCACCCGCGGCGACGTCCCCGCCTCGCTGCAGGCGGTGCTCGCGAAGTCGATGTCCCGCAACCCCGCCGATCGGTACGCCAGCGCGCGCGAGTTCGGCGAGGCGATTCAGGCCGTCCAGGTCGAGACCGGCCTGCCGTCGACACCGCTCGAGGTCCCCGCCGCCGAGTGGGCGCCCGCCGCGCGCGCGGTCGATTTCGCCGACGGGACGTTGCGGGGCCCGGCCCGGTCGCGCATCGAGCGCGAGGGCGGGCGCAAGCCCCGCGGCACCTCCGGCATGGCGGGCTACGTCCGCGACGAAGACACCGACATCGCCGCGCCGGCCTCGACCGGCTCCAAGGCGCTGCCGTGGATCCTCGCCTCGGCGACGCTCGTGACCGCGGGGGCCGTCGTCGTCGCCGCCTTGTTCGCCACGGGAGTCCTCCGATGAAGCGCACGACGATCGCAGGGTTGGCCTCGACCCTCGCCGCCGCCGCCCTCGTCATCACGGCGAGCATCGTCTGGCCCGGTCTCGACGCCCAGCAGACCCCCGAGGTCGACACGTCGGTGTGGGCGCTGCAGACCGGTGACGGCCAGCGATACGCGCGCGTGAACACCACCGTCGGCGAACTCGACACCGTGCGCACGGCGGGTAACCCCAGCCAGGTGGTGCAGAGCGGTGACGGTGCCTACCTCTTCACCGACAGCTTCAGCAAGCTCACCCGGATCAACGAGGCTCAGCCCGTCGACCTCTCCGACGACCAGCTCGAGGCCGCCCCCGACACCCCGCCCGGTACGACATCGGTGGTCACGGCGGGCGACTACGCGGTGTATCGCACCGACACCGGCACGCTCTTCGCGAGCCGCCTGAGCCAGGCGGGGCAGAAGCCCACCGAGCTCGACCCCTTCGACACCTCGCAGGACGAGAACGCGCCGTCCTACACAGCGGATGCCATCGCCCTCGACGCCCGCGGCATGCTCTTCGCCTACTCGTCCGCCGACGGCTCGGTCATCCGGTACGACATCGACGCCGACGAGCTGCGCGGCCGCGACGCGCTCGAGGCCGAGGTCGCGGCTCCCGTCCTCTCGGCGGCCGGGGACACCTGGGTCCTCGTCGACGCGGACGCCGGGCGAGTATGGGTACGCGGCGCGGACCCCGTCACCATCGACGCGGCCGATCAGCTCGTGGTCGCCGATGCCGACGCCGACGCACGCGCGGTGTACGTGGCCGACGACCAGTCGCTGTGGAGCATCCCGGCAGACGGTTCCGAGCCCCGGCGCGAGGTCGGCGGCGGCGGCAACGTCCTCGGCCAGCCGGCCCGCCCCTTGTCGCACCAGGGCGTCGCCTACGCCGCCTGGCTCCTGCCCGGGGATGCACGCGGCACGCTGTGGCGCTCCGACCAGGGCGAGACCGACCTCGACTACGGCGGAGCGACCATGCCCGACCAGCGGCGGCCGGTCTTCGTCGCGACCGACCACGCCGTGATCTTGAACGAGACGCGCACGGGGTGGGTCTGGACCGTGCCCGACGGGGCCCTCGTCGCGTCCAGCCAGAACTGGTCGCTCGACGACCGCACCGAGCAGACCGCGGTGCAGAGCGACGAGAAGCTGAGCGTCGTCCTCGACCCGAAGCCGCCGATCGCCGAACCCGATTCGTTCGGCGTGCGGCCCGGTCGTCTCACGACGCTCCCCGTGCTCTTGAACGACCACGACCCCAACGAGGACGTCCTCAGCATCATCGCCGAGAGCGTCACGGGACTCGATCCGGGCTTCGGGACTCTCACGGTGACCGACGCCGGTCAGCGTCTCGCCGTGCGCGTCGCGCCGGGTGCGACCGGCAGCGCCACCTTCTCGTACGCGGTCACCGACGGCACCGCGGCCGACGGCTTGAACTCCGCCCCCGCCTCGGTGACCCTCTCGGTCTCGCCGCCCTCGTCGAACGCGGCACCCGTGTGGTGCGGCGTCGACAAGTGCCTGCAGCCCTGGCCGACTCCCGAGGTCGCTCGCGGCGGCACCATCACGGTCCCGGTCCTGCCCGGCTGGGTGGACCCCGACGGAGACCCACTGCTGCTGCTCTCGGTGGACAACCCCGGCGGCGTGGGCACGGTCGCCGCGACCCCCGCGGGAGACGTGGTCTACCAGCACGCCGACGACGGCTCGGGCGGCGAGCAGAACATCCAGCTCGACGTCACCGTGGCCGATACCGAGGGGGCCGTGACGACCAAGCCCCTCGTCATCCGCGTGGCTCCCGATCCCACGTTGGCCGTCCAGTCGTTCGCGAAGATCGACACCGTCGGGTCGTCGGTCGCGGTCGATGTGGGCCCCCACGTGACCGGGACCGCCGGCAACGTCAGCCTGACCTCGGTCCGGGTCCTCGACGACGCCACGGCCACCGCGACGGTGGTCGGCGGCAGCACCACGTTCGACTTCTCGGCCAACCAGCCCGGCGTCTACCGCGTCGACTTCACCGTCAACGGCGGGGGTCGCGACGCGACGGGGACCGCGCGCATCACCCTGCTCCCCGCCGACGCACCGGCGCAGCTGGCGACCTCCCCGGTCGTCGCGTTCGTCCGACCGCAGGAGGACGCGACGCTCGACGTCTTCAGCGCGGTGTCGAATCCCACCGGTCGCGTGCTCCTGCTGAGCGACGTGGCAGGGACGGCCCAGGAGGGCGCATCGCTCACCGTCGACACCGTGGGCCAGAACGACCTGCGCGTCTCGGGCAGCACGGCCGACGGCTCGGCGGGACTGCTCGGCACCGTCGCGTACACCGTCAGCGACGGAACGGACGACGAGGGTTCGCGGGTGACGGGCGAGGCGACGGTCTACCTGCTCCCGCCCGCTCCCGAGATCGCCCCGATCGCGGTCGACGACAACGTCACGGTGCGCGTGGGCGCGCAGATCGACATCCCCGTCCTCGACAACGACATGTCACCGGCGGGCGGACGCCCGACGCTCGACCCCTCGAGCGTGCAGACCCAGCCGGCGAGCGATGCGCTCGCCTTCACCTCCGGGGGAGTGCTGCGCTACCTCGCCCCGACGACGCCGGGTTCGTACGAGGTGACGTACCGCGTCTACACGACGGGTACTCCGGCTCTCTGGGACGAAGCGACCGTGCACGTCACGGTCCTGGGCGGAGAAGCGAACCGCGCCCCCCTGCCCGACACCCTCGAGGGGCGCGTCCTCAGCGGCGGCACCACCTCGATCGACTTCAAGGGTTTCGGCGTCGACCCCGACGGAGACGCCGTCACGCTCGACCGGATCGTCGCGCAGCCCAACCGCGGCACCGCCTCGATCTCGCCGGACGGGTCCAGCATCCTGTATTCCTCGGTCCCCGGTGACCGTGGTCAGGTGTCCTTCCGGTACCGCGTCTCGGACTCCTCGGGCGCGACGGGTGAGGGGACCGTCCGCATCGGCGTGCTCGACGCGCAGGCAAACCCCAGCCCCATCACCTTCACCGACTACGTGCAGGTGCAGGCCGGCGCTGACCGTACGATCCGCGTGAGCCCCCTGGCCAACGACATCGACCCCACGCAGGGGCGGCTCACGCTCACCGGCGTCCGTCCCGACCTGCCCGAGAAGCTCGTCGACGAGAGCGACAACCCCGAGTACGCCCGCCTCAAGGCATACATCGACGCGGTGTCCGACACCGGCGTGGTCATCGAGGCGGGCGAACAGCCGGGAACGATGTCGTTCCTCTACGACGTCGCCTCCGACTCGGGAAACACCGGCCGCGGTCTCATCGTGGTCAAGGTCGTCCGCGAGAACGTGCCGGACTATCCCGTCGTCACCGACACCGTGCTGACGGTAGAGAACCGCGACGATTTCACCTCCGGCGTCGATGTGCTCGCGGGAAAGGCCACGTGGTCCGGCGGTGACGTCAGCGACCTCGACGTCTCGCTGTGGGGCACGCCCGCCGACGTCACGTTGAACGGCCGCCAGATCTCGGGCACCCTGCCCGCGACGCGACGCGTGATCCCGTTCGCCATCACCGGCCGCGTCGGCGACTCCGACGTGACCACCTACGCGTTCCTGCGCGTCCCCGGTGACGACGACCTCAGCCTCTCCCTGCGCCCCGGCGCCGCTCAGCGCGTCGACGAGCTCGCCTCGGTCGAGTTCGACATGGCCGGGCTCGTCGCGCTCCCACGCCGGGCGACGCTCGAGGTCGGCACCGATGTCTCGGCGACCGGGGTGCGCGCCGAAGGACGGTGCTCCGTCTCGGGGACGGTCGTCCGTTACGACGCGGGCGCCGGATCCCCGTACACCGATGCCTGCCAGGTGCCGGTGCGCATCGCGGGCACCGAGGAGTGGACGGTGGTGTCGGTGCCCATCGGCATCGTGGCGCGCGACCCTCAGCCCGAGCTCAAGCCCGGAGCCCTGACGGTTGGCCCCGGCGAGACGGCCACCTTCGATCTGCGCAACATGACGAGCTGGCAGCTGGGTCGCGAGGACTGGGACGGCATCCGCTACGCCCTGGACTACGGCGGATCCGCCTTCGGCGTATCGCTCGACGGGTCGATCGTGACCGTCACCGGCAACGACCGCTCCGTTCCCGGCACCGAGAACGCCGCGATCATCTCGGTGACGAGCCACAACGCGGTCGCCCCGGCGCGCCTGGTGCTGCGCGTGGGCGCTGCTCCCTCGACCCTTCCGCAGGGAGGAACCACCTCGCAGCAGTGCTCGCAAGCCTCGGGCTCGAGCTGCACGATCGGTGTCGTCGGCACGAGCGGCGAGGTCAACCCGCTGCCGCGCACGCCCCTCGAGGTCGTCGACGTGCGTCCGACCGCTGCCTGCGCCGGCGTGAGCTTCGGCGTCGCCTCGGCCTCGGGCATCGTCGCCTCGTGGAGCGATGACGCCCCCGGCGCCACCTGCAGCGCGAGCGTCACGCTCCGCGACGCGCAGGGGCGCACGACGGCCTCGACGCGCGACGCCCGCGTGGTGCTCGACCTGCTCGGATTCCCGCGCCCGCCGGGGAGCGTACGGCAGACCGCCTACGCCGACGGCTCCCTCACCCTTCGCGTGGACCCGGGCGAGGCGCGACGCGCCTACCCCGCGATCTCGGGCTTCACCGTGCGGTCCAACGGCGCGGTCGTCGGCCAGTGCGGCGCGGACGGCACCTGCCCGCCGATCGCCGCTCCCAACGGCGAACAGCGCGAGTACGTCGTGACCGCGGTGAACAGCGTCGGCGAGTCCAAGACGGCCGTGCGCACGACCGGATGGGCGTACCGTCCGCCGAACGCGCCGCAGGGAATGGACTTCACGCCGACGCAGACCGGGGGAGAGGGAAACCTCGCCGACCTCGTCATCAAGGGCGTCGACAGCGCCGAGACGGGAACCCTCGAGATCGCGAGTGCCGCCGGCGACAAGATCCAGGTGAGCGTCGGCCGCAACCAGGACGTCGTGCAGGTCGCCCGCTTCCGCGTGGGTTCCAACTCGTCGACGCAGGTCACCGTCACCCCGATCTCGCGCTTCACCGTGCCTCCGGGTCTGGGCGGCGCCTCGGCGGGTAATCAGCTGAGCGCTATCGCGCACGGCGTTGGGGCACCGACTAATCCGACCCTCACGCTGACCTCGACCTCGAACGGGAACGGCACCTCGACCGTCGACGCCCGCGCGACCGCGCAGCAGAACGGCACGGATTCCGAGGTGCGCTACAACATCGTGCAGAAGGGTCTTCCCTGCATCCCCCGCAGCGGCGGGGACACCCAGAGATTCACCGCGCTCGGCGACGGCGAGACCTATACGTTCACGATGTGCGCGGAGTCGTGGTTCAACGGGCGGTCGTACGGCTCGGTGAGCATGGACCAGCAGGTGAACGCCGAGCAGAGCAAGGCGGCGCCGAAGGGGTACACCTTCCGGGTCGGCTCGAAGGCGACGATCGACGGCACCGAGGCCCGCTGGCGCATCGACCGCATCAACGAGGGTGATCCGCCCCCGCGTTTCAACAGCGTCAAATACGTCAACTGGCCGAATCCCTCTGCTTACGATCGTGATCCCCAGATCCAGGTCTACTTCCAGCACGACCTGTGGGGTACCCAGTCGCAGTACGGCGCCGTGACGCCCGCCAGCGGCAGTGCTCCGTATCAGGTTCTCGCGTCCTGGAAGGTGGCGAGCTGCGAGGGCGGAAAGACCCTCTCCGCGAGCGGCTCCTCGAGCAACGACAAGGCCAAGGTCACCTTCAACTACGACAACGCCCGCTACTTCGACAAGGACGGCAAGCAGCTCCCGCGTGCCGAGGGTGCGGCCGCAACGGCCGTCCCCGCCGAAGCCGCGAGCGTCGACCGCATCCGCGTCACGGTCGACTGGTCCGCTCAGGGCTGGAACCTCGATTCCGCGTCCACCGACTTCGGCGGCGAATGCAAGCCCAGCGCCTCCGCCCCGAAGCCCTCGTCCTGAGCCCTCCCGGCATCCCCATTCCCGCTCTCGCCCACCGAAGGATTTCGACATGACGATCACCCAGGAGCAGGCCACCTGGTTCTCCCAGACCTTCTCGCAGATCGCCGACAACGTCGAGCGCGCCGTCCTCGGCAAGCGGCACGTGGTCGAGCTGGTGCTCACCGCCATGCTCAGCGACGGCCACGTCCTCCTCGAAGACGTCCCCGGCACCGGCAAGACCTCGCTCGCGCGGGCTGTCGCGTCGTCGGTTCAGGGCACGAACACGCGCATCCAGTTCACCCCCGACCTCCTTCCCGGTGACATCACGGGCATCACGGTCTACGACCAGAAGACGGGGACGTTCGAGTTCCACACCGGCCCGATCTTCGCGAACATCGTCCTGGCCGACGAGATCAACCGCGCGAGCCCGAAGACCCAGTCGGCGCTGCTCGAGGTGATGGAAGAGGGCAAGGTCACCATCGACGGCGTCTCTCGAGAGGTGGGTGTGCCCTTCCTCGTCCTCGCGACTCAGAACCCCGTCGAGCAGGCCGGAACGTACCGTCTCCCCGAGGCCCAGCTCGACCGGTTCCTGCTGCGCACCTCGCTCGGGTACCCCGACCACGCGGCGACCGTCCGTATCCTCGACGGCGCGCCCGTCGCCACGGCCGAGCTGCGCGCGATCATCACGCCGCAGGCCCTGGTCGGAATGGCCGACCTCGCGGCATCCGTCTACGTCGATGCGCTCGTGCTCGACTACATCGCGCGTCTCGTGGATGCCACCCGCACGGCCGACGAGGTCCGCCTCGGCGTGAGCATCCGTGGTGCCCTCGCCCTCACGCGGGCCACGCGCGCTCGTGCCGCGTCGCAGGGGCGCACCTACGCCACCCCGGACGACGTCAAGGCCCTGGCCGTCGCGGTGCTGGCGCACCGGCTCATCCTGCACCCCGAAGCAGAGTTCGACGGCGTCACCCAAGAGGCCGTGATCGGCCAGGTGCTGCTCGACACCCAGCCGCCCTCGCAGCGCGAGAGCGCCTGACGGTGGCGCGTCCCGTGGCGTCCGCACCCCGCTCGGGGGGGTGAGCCGTGCCCGATCTGAATCTGACCGAGTCGCGTCTCACGCGGACCTCGGCGGGCACCATGGTGACGGGCTCGCGCACCTCGGTCACGTCGACCTCGGTCCGTCGACAGCGTCGGATCGTGCGCGCGGTGGTCCAGGTCGCGGAGTGGTGGCGGATCACGACCGAGGCCGTCGCCGCCGCGGTGCGATGGGCCGGCCGGACCGTGCGCCCCGCCGGAGCGGTGGTCGTGCTCGCCGCGACCGCCGGGCTGCTGCTGGGTGTGCTGTTCGGGTGGGTCGAGTGGATGGTCGCGGGGAGTGCGGCGCTGATCCTGCTGGTCATGAGCGTGCCGTTCCTGTTCGGCGCCCGGGCCTATGAGGTCGACCTGGCGCTCGAGCACGAGCGCGTGACCGCCGGCAACGGCGTGACGGGACAGATCGTGGTGCGCAACGAGAGCGCGCGTCCCGCACTGCCCGGTCGCCTCGACATCCCCGTCGGTCGTGGCCTCGTGGAGTTCGGGGTGCCCTTCCTCCGCCCCGGGCAGAGCTTCACCGAACCGCTCGAGATCCCCCCGCTCCCGCGCGGAGTCGTCCGTGTCGGACCCGTCACGACCGTGCGCAGCGACCCCGTGGGTCTGCTCCGCCGGGAGCACGCCTTCGACGACGTGCACGACCTGTTCGTGCACCCGCGCACGGTGGGGCTGCCCTCCACGAGCGCGGGTCTCGTGCGCGACCTCGAGGGCAACGCCACGCGCCGACTGGTCGATGCGGACATGTCCTTCCATGCCATCCGCGAGTACGTTCCCGGGGACTCCCGCCGGCAGGTGCACTGGAAGTCCACCGCGAAGACGGGTCGGCTCATGGTGCGTCAGTACGAAGAGTCGCGCCGCTCGAGGATGGCGGTCGTGCTCGCCGCGGCGACGCAGGAGTACACCGACGCCGACGAGTACGAGCTCGCCGTCTCGGCCGCGGCCTCCCTGGGCCTGCGGGCCGTGCGCGACGCGCGTGACATCGACATCGTCACCGGGTCCGAGATCCCGCGTGTCGTGAAGGGGCGCCTGCGCGCCATCCGACACATCCCCGTCGTGGCCCCGCGCACGATGCTCGACGGCTTCAGCGCGATCGAGCGTCACGAGAACACCATGCCGGTCGAGGACGTCTGCCGATTGGCATCCGAGGCGAACGAACGCCTCTCGATCGCCTTCGTGGTCGTGGGCGCCACGGTGCCGCTCACCCGCCTGCGCCAGGCGGCCCTCGCATTCCCGGCCGACACCGCGGTCGCCGCCGTGATCTGCGACGAGCGCGCGCACCCGCGAATGCAGAACATCGCGGGCCTGACGGTACTGACCATCGGCACCCTCGACGACCTCTCGGGTCTGCTGGTGAGGGGGGCGACCTCATGAGCGGGCGTCGGAACACGCGCGCGGGGACGCGTCGGCGCGAGACGAACCTGCCGCGATACGCAGCCGCCGCCGTCTACACGGTGCTGTCGGTGGCGCTGGCCACCATCGCTGCGTGGCCGGTCTACGCGTCGGGCTCGTTCCTGCTGCTGGTGGCGGTGTCGGTCATCGTCGCCGGTGCGGTTGTGGGGGTCGTGTCCTGGCGCCGGTGGAGCGGGTGGATCCTCGCTGCCGGTCTGCTGGGGGCGTTCACGGTGCTCGCGGTTCCGCTGGCCGTCCCCTCGCGGCTCACCTCTCCTCTCGACGTCCTGCGCGGCCTGGGCGAGTCCTTCGCGGGCGTCATCGTCGCCTGGAAGGACCTCGTCACCGTCGACCTGCCGGTGGGGGCCTACCGCAACCTGTTGATCCCCGCGCTCGTGATCTTCCTCGTGGGGACCGCCTTCACCTTCGCTCTCGCCACGCGCGGCGATCGCTGGGCGCCGTTCGCGGTCGTGGGCGGTCTGGGCATGACCGGGTTCGGCCTCTTCTTCGGACGCACCTCGACCAGTGCGCCCCTGTCGATCGGCTCGTTCGACCTGCCCGCGCCGGTGGAGACGTTCGTGGGTCTCAGCGCACTGCTGGTCTCGGTGCTGTGGTTGGCCTGGAGGGCGCAGGACGAGCGCGGACGCGCCCTGCGCCGAGCAAGCGACGTCTCGGCCGTTCCCGTGGGTCCGGGACGCTCGCGCGCGGATCGCCGACGGCTGGGCCTCGGCGCGGGAATGCTCGTGGTCGCGGTGGCCGTCACGGTCGCCGTGGTCCCCGCGGCCGCGCGCGACGCGGATCGCCAGGTGCTCCGATCGGCTGCCGGTCCGGAGCGACTGATCGCCGAGGCCGTGAGTCCCCTGTCGGAGTACCGCTCGATGTTCTCCGACGCGCGTTCCGACCAGGTGCTGTTCCGCGTCAACGGGACGGGGGCGGAGCCCGAGCGCATCCGTATCGCGACCCTCGACGCCTACGACGGCGAGATCTTCCGGGCTTCCGGCAACGAGGGTGCCGGCTTCGTGCGCCTCCCGTCGACGCGCGATGCGGGGGAGGGCAGGCCCGTCGAGGCGGAGGTCGAGATCGTCGATCTCGGAGGCATCTGGATGCCGACCGCCGGCCGTCTCGCGTCGGCCACGTTCGAGGGAGACCGCCGCGGCCTCCTCGCCGACCGGTTCTACTACAGCTCCGACGCCGAGGCGGGCGTGCAGACCGCTGACGGCGGGCTCGTCGAGGGGGATCGCTACCGACTCGACGCCGTCGAGCCCGTCGCCGACGACCTCGCCACGATGACGCCGCCGGGCGCAGGAGACGGCGTCGCCGGGGGAGACAACCTTCGTCGCTGGGTTCAGGAACACGCCAGCGGCAACGACGGCGCGGCTCTGCAGAGCCTGGTGCAGATGCTCCGTCAGCGGGGCTACCTCAGCCACAGCCTCGCCCCGGAGGGTGGGCCGACGCCGAAGTGGGCGGCCGGTCTGCAGGGGTACCAGCTCCAGCCCAGCGCGTCCGGTCACTCCCTGGCCCGCATCGACCGCATGTTCGAGCGTCTCCTCGAGCGGGAGGACGACCCGCGAGCCGCAGCCTCGGGCAACTTCGTCGCCGCCGTCGGCGATGACGAGCAGTTCGCCGTCGCCACGGCGCTCATCGCCCACGAGCTCGGCTTCCCGGCTCGGGTGGTCGTGGGCACGCGGTTGGTGTCCACGGACGCGAAGCTGTCCACCTGCGAGGCGGGGGAGTGCCGGGCACGCGACCTCACCGCGTGGACCGAGGTGCAGGGATCCGACGGCCGGTGGGCTCCCATCGACGTCACTCCGCAGTGGGAGCAGTCGCCGAGCCTCGAGGTCACTCAGCAGCAGGATCCCGAGAACGTCACAGAGGTTCGGCCCGACACCGTTCAGGAGGTCGTGCCTCCCGAGCCGGTCCAGGAGGACAACGCCCAGAACGACGACCCGCGCACCGACGACGGGGTCGACCTCGCCTGGCTGTGGGCGAGCCTGCGCATCGCGGGGATCTCGCTGCTCGTCCTGCTCGTGCTCTTCGGCCCGTTCCTCGCGGTCGTCATCGCCAAGGCGGTGCGCCGTCGTGGGCGCCGCCGCGACGCGGATCCGCGGACGGCCATCGCCGGAGGCTGGGACGAGTACGTCGACGCGGGCGTCGATGCGGGTCGCACCGTTCCGCGCGCGCCGACGCGTCGCGAGGTGGCGGAGGCCTTCGCCACCCCCTCCGGAACACTCCTCGCGGAGGGCGCCGACCGGGCCGTGTTCTCCTCGGAGCAGGTGGATTCCGACGAGGTCGAGGCGTTCTGGCGCATCGTCGACGAGGAACGCCGGACCCTCACCCGTGAGCGGGGCTTCTGGCGGCGCCTGCGTGCGGCCGTATCGTTGAGATCGTTCGTGCGGCTCCTCGCTCCACGCCCTTCGCGGCGGGGGGCGCCGCACCGCGACGAGAGGGGGAAGCGCTCCACCGCCCTGGTGGACCGCGACACGACATGAACGATTCGACCATGATGGTGCTCGGGGCGACGTCTTTCGCCCTCGTCGTCGTCCTGTACGTCTGGCTCGCCCTCGCCCTCGCGGCTCTGCTCCGCAAGGTCGGAGAACCCGCCTGGAAGGCGTGGGTGCCCGTCCTGAACGGGGCCACCGTGCTCAAGATCGGCGGGTTCTCACCGTGGCTGATCCTGTTGAACCTCGTGCCCATCTTCGGAGGGATCGCCTTCATCGCCGTCTTCATCGTGGCGGTGCATCGCATCAACTCAGGGTTCGGGGTCGGAGCGGGCCTCACCGTCGTGGGGGCGCTGTTCCCCGTCATCTGGGCGAGCATCCTGGGCTTCGGTTCCGCGCGGTGGCACGGGGAGCGTCGTACGAGCCGCCCCGACGAGAACTCCGCTCCCATCCGGCGCGGCAAGGACTTCGACGGCCCGTACGTCCCCCTCATCGGCGGATGGACCCCCGAACAGGGCCCCTCGACCCCCGCACAGGATGCCGCGACTCCCTCCGCGCCACCCGCGCCGGTGTCCGCCCCGGTCGCCCTTCCCTCCGCCGCGCCCTCCCCCTCGCTCGCCGACGCGGTTCCGTCTGTGAACGAATGGGCTCCGCCGGCCCACGTCCCCGCGCCTGCGGCGGAGCCTCCTCGTGCGGAGGACGAGCGGTCCGCGCAGGCCCGCGACGCGGCGCCCGCGACGTCCGTCTTCGACGTACTCGACGCCCTGCGCGACGGCTCGCCTGTCGAGGGTGACCGTCCCGCAGCCGCCCCTACCGCCCCGCCGCTTCCGTCCGCAGCGCCCGAGGCTCCGCGCTCCCACCTCGCCCATCCGCCGGCGGCCGTCCCCGCCTGGGCGCCGCCCGCGGTCGCACCGACGACCTCGCCCGCTCCGACCGACGAGGTCGAAGAGGAGTCCGACTCCGTCGCTCCGTGGGCCAATCCGCCCCGTCGTTCCTCGCAGGAAGCCGCATCCGCGCCCATCGCGGACGTGCCCCTCACCCGCCCCGCACCCGACGCGGTCCCTGCTCCTCGCCCCTCGGTGGCCGCGGCCCTCGACGAGTTCCCCGAGTTGTCCGAGGCGGTCTCCGCGGTGGCGGAGGCCCCGGATGCCGGCTCCCCCCGATCCGCGCGCACGTCGGTGTCGGCGCTCTACACGCAGCCGGAGGTTCCGGCCGTGGCGGCGGAAGACGACTTCGACGCCCTCGATCGGACCGTCGTCACGCGCCGCAAGCGGATTCCGTGGGCTCTCGTGCCGCCGAGTGGCACGCCCGTCGATCTCACGTCCGCGGTGGTCATCCTGGGGCGCCGTCCCGGCCCCGACTCCGCGTATCCGGATGCGCAGCTCGTGCCGATCTCGGACGAGACGCGGACGGTCTCCAAGACCCATGCGCGTCTCGAGCTCCGCGGCGACACCTGGTACGTCACCGATCTGCACTCCACCAACGGTGTCCTCTTCGCCACCCTCATGGGTACCGAGGTCGAGGCCCCTCCGGGCGAGGAGATCGAAGCCGGTGAGCGCTTCTTCCTCGGTGACGCGGAGGTGCGCCTCTCGCGGAGCGACGCGTGAGCGGCCCGTACGACCGCCCGGACGATCCCGACGAGGTCACGCTCTGGGCAGGGCGACTCCGATCGTGGCCGACCCCGCCGCCGGCGGAGGACGACGAGCTCGCCGACGAGACGGTCCTGTCCCGTCGGGACACCCCGGACGACGACACGGTTCTGTCGGCGGCCGACGTCCCCGAGGACGAGACGTACGTCTCGCGGCGGACGCCGGCAGAAGAGTCCTCGGCTTCGCGGGTGGAGCTTCCGGACGATGCGACGGTCGTGTCGCGCCGTGAGGCGCCAGTGGATGAGCCCTCGAGTTCGCAGGTGGAGCTTCCGGACGACGCGACGGTCGTCTCGCGTCGTGAGGCCCTCGAGGACGCGACCATCGCTTCGCCCCCGACGCGCCCCGCGCTTCCCGGCCGGGCCGGTCCCGCCGACGACGAGGTGGGTACCACGGCTCCGCGGCGCGCCATCATGCTTCCCCGGCTCGACGCCGCCGTTCCCGACGAGGCGACGCGGAGCAGATCAACGCCGGAGGCGGAGGGGGCCGTCCCCGACGAGATTACCCGTCGGCGGAGCTCCGACCCGGATCCGCTCGACGAGGCCACGCGCGCTCGTCCCGCCGCGGACGTCGACGACGAGACCGCCTCGGGCCCGCGCCGTCGTCGGCGCGAAGCGGCCGCAGCGCGGACGGAACCGGTGGTCGAGGGAGCCGTTCGTGATGCGCATGTTCCCGCCGCCCTCGCCAGAGAATCGTACGGACCGCGACGCGAGGGGCCCGCACGTGTGGAGCGTGTCGCCCCCGCCCGGGCGCCGTCGGCGCCGGACGTCGGGGCGGTTCGTCCGCGTGCGAACCGGGGCGTCGGTCGCGTCATCGTCCTCGTGACGGTCGTCGCGGTGGTGCTCGTCGCCTCGATCGTCGGGGCGGTCCTGCTCCTGACTGTCTGAGGGACGCGGCATCCGGGATACTCCCAGTGACCGGACCCGTACTCGTTTGCCCACGTCCCGGGGAACGCGTATCATTGACCGGGTGTGCGTTCACGCGCGCCGTGCGTCATGCCTTCGGGTGAGTCGTTCGGATCAACGCTCGCACCATCTCAGGGATCGGCCTGCGAACAGGTCGCCCCCACGGCATATCCACCACGAATCGCGCTAGATCATTCTGTCGCGCGGTGGATCACACGTGAGCCCGACACGTCACGAATCGCAAGATGAGCGACATGACGGGGGAGACACGACGCTGTCACCGTGCAGCACCCTGGACGCCACCGCGAGGAAACGTCCAGCCAATCAAGGAGAGAACGTGCCAACCATTCAGCAGTTGGTTCGCAAGGGCCGCTCGCCGAAGGTCTCGAAGACCAAGGCTCCCGCGCTGAAGTCGAACCCCCAGCAGGCCGGCGTGTGCACCCGCGTGTACACCACGACCCCCAAGAAGCCGAACTCGGCCATGCGCAAGGTCGCCCGCGTGAAGCTGCGCAACGGCACCGAGGTCACCGCCTACATCCCCGGCGAGGGCCACAACCTGCAGGAGCACTCGCTCGTGCTGGTTCGCGGCGGTCGCGTCAAGGACCTCCCCGGTGTCCGTTACAAGATCGTCCGCGGTGCGCTCGACACCCAGGCTGTCAAGAACCGTAAGCAGGCTCGCAGCCGCTACGGCGCGAAGAAGGGCTGAGAAACATGCCTCGTAAGGGTCCTGCCCCGAAGCGTCCCGTCGTCAACGACCCGGTGTACGGCGCTCCCGTCGTCACCCAGCTGGTCAACAAGATCCTCGTCGACGGCAAGAAGTCCATCGCCGAGTCGATCGTCTACGACGCCCTCAAGGGTGTCGAGGCGAAGAACAGCCAGGACGCCGTCGCCACGCTCAAGAAGGCGCTCGACAACGTCCGTCCCACCCTCGAGGTCAAGAGCCGCCGCGTCGGTGGCTCGACCTACCAGGTTCCCGTCGAGGTCAAGCCGCACCGTGCGAACACCCTCGCGCTGCGCTGGCTCGTGAGCTACGCGAAGGGTCGTCGCGAGAAGACGATGACCGAGCGTCTGCAGAACGAGATCCTCGACGCCTCGAACGGCCTCGGTGCCGCGGTCAAGCGCCGCGAAGACACCCACAAGATGGCCGAGTCGAACCGCGCCTTCGCGCACTACCGCTGGTAAAACCCGCGGAGGGTCCGTGACCGCACCCCGGTCTCGGACCCTCCGATGGGCCCGGCATCAACCTCCCAACAGGTAAGGAAGACACCCGTGGCACAAGACGTGCTCACCGACCTTCACAAGGTCCGCAACATCGGCATCATGGCCCACATCGATGCCGGCAAGACCACGACGACCGAGCGCATCCTGTTCTACACGGGCGTCAACCACAAGATCGGTGAGACGCACGATGGTGCGGCGACCACCGACTGGATGGAGCAGGAGCAGGAGCGTGGCATCACGATCACCTCCGCTGCTGTGACCTGCTTCTGGGACAAGAACCAGATCAACATCATCGACACCCCCGGCCACGTCGACTTCACGGTCGAGGTCGAGCGCTCGCTGCGCGTGCTCGATGGCGCCGTCGCCGTCTTCGACGGCAAGGAGGGCGTCGAGCCCCAGTCCGAGACCGTGTGGCGTCAGGCCGACAAGTACGACGTCCCCCGCATCTGCTTCGTCAACAAGATGGACAAGCTGGGCGCCGACTTCTACTTCACGGTCGACACCATCGTCAACCGTCTGAAGGCCAAGCCGCTGGTGATCCAGCTGCCGATCGGTGCCGAGAACGACTTCGTCGGCGTCATCGACCTCGTCGAGATGCGCGCACTGGTGTGGCCCGGCGACGCCAAGGGTGACGTGACCATGGGCGCCAAGTACGAGATCCAGGAGATCCCGGCCGACCTCGCCGACAAGGCCGCCGAGTACCGCCAGCAGCTCCTCGAGACCGTCGCCGAGTCCGACGACGCCCTCCTCGAGAAGTTCTTCGGTGGCGAGGAGCTCACGGTCGCCGAGATCAAGGGCGCCATCCGCAAGATGACGATCAACTCGGAGCTCTACCCCGTGCTCTGCGGTTCGGCGTTCAAGAACCGCGGCGTGCAGCCCATGCTCGACGCGGTCGTCGACTACCTCCCCTCGCCCCTGGACGTGCCGGCCATCGAGGCCCACGACCCCAAGGACGAAGAGATCGTCATCGAGCGCCACGCCGACCGCGAGGAGCCCTTCGCGGCTCTCGCGTTCAAGATCGTGACGCACCCGTTCTTCGGTCGCCTCACCTACATCCGCGTGTACTCGGGTCACCTCGACTCCGGCGCCCAGGTCGTCAACGCGACCAAGGGCAAGAAGGAGCGCATCGGGAAGATCTTCCAGATGCACGCCAACAAGGAGATGCCGGTCGACTCGGTCACCGCCGGTCACATCTACGCGGTCATCGGCCTCAAGGACACCACCACCGGTGACACCCTGTGCGACCCGGCCAACCAGGTCGTCCTCGAGTCGATGACGTTCCCGGAGCCGGTCATCGAGGTCGCCATCGAGCCCAAGACCAAGGCCGACCAGGAGAAGCTGGGTGTCGCCATCCAGAAGCTCGCGGAGGAAGACCCGACGTTCCGCGTCGAGCAGAACTCCGAGACCGGTCAGACCGTCATCAAGGGCATGGGCGAGCTGCACCTCGACATCCTGGTCGACCGCATGAAGCGCGAGTTCAAGGTCGAGGCCAACGTCGGAAAGCCGCAGGTCGCGTACCGCGAGACCATCCGCAAGTCGGTCGAGCGTCACGACTACACGCACAAGAAGCAGACCGGTGGATCGGGTCAGTTCGCGAAGATCCAGTTCGCGATCGAGCCCCTCGAGGTCACGGCCGACAAGACCTACGAGTTCGAGAACAAGGTCACCGGTGGTCGTATCCCGCGCGAGTACATCTCGCCGACCGACCAGGGCTTCCAGGACGCCATGAACGTCGGCGTGCTCGCCGGCTACCCCATGGTGGGTGTCAAGGCGATCCTCCTCGACGGTGCCTCGCACGACGTCGACTCCTCGGAGATGGCGTTCAAGATCGCCGGCTCCATGGGCTTCAAGGAGGCCGTCCGCAAGGCGAACCCCACGATCCTCGAGCCGATCATGGCCGTCGAGGTCCGTACTCCCGAGGAGTACATGGGCGACGTCATCGGCGACCTGAACTCTCGTCGTGGCCAGATCCAGTCGATGGAAGACGCCGCCGGCGTCAAGGTCGTCCGGGCCAACGTGCCGCTGTCCGAGATGTTCGGCTACATCGGTGACCTGCGCTCGAAGACCTCGGGTCGCGCCGTCTACTCGATGGAGTTCGACAGCTACGCCGATGTCCCGAAGGCCGTCGCCGACGAGATCATCCAGAAGAACAAGGGCGAGTAAAACCGCTCTCACGGATGCCGGGAACCCCGGGTTCTGCTCAGGTTCCCGGCATCCGCTCAAACTGAATACCGACTCTCTAGTAATCTGAGAACCATCCCCGCGAAGAACCGGTCGCAATCCAGTGCCCGAGACCTCGCAACCAACGTCCTGAGGAGGACCCAGTGGCTAAGGCCAAGTTCGAGCGGACCAAGCCGCACGTGAACATCGGAACGATCGGTCACGTCGACCACGGCAAGACCACGCTCACCGCTGCCATCTCGAAGGTGCTCGCCGACAAGTTCCCGTCGGCCACCAACGTTCAGCGCGACTTCGCGTCGATCGACTCGGCGCCGGAAGAGCGTCAGCGCGGTATCACGATCAACATCTCGCACGTCGAGTACGAGACCCCGAAGCGTCACTACGCTCACGTCGACGCACCCGGTCACGCCGACTACATCAAGAACATGATCACCGGTGCCGCTCAGATGGACGGCGCGATCCTCGTGGTCGCCGCCACCGACGGCCCGATGGCTCAGACCCGTGAGCACGTTCTGCTCGCCAAGCAGGTCGGCGTTCCCTACCTGCTGGTCGCGCTGAACAAGAGCGACATGGTCGACGACGAGGAGATCCTGGAGCTCGTCGAGCTCGAGGTTCGCGAGCTGCTGTCGTCGCAGGACTTCGACGGCGACAACGCCCCCGTCGTCCGCGTCTCGGGCCTCAAGGCTCTCGAGGGTGACGAGCAGTGGGTCAACGCGATCGTCGAGCTCATGGAAGCCGTCGACGAGTCGATCCCCGACCCGGTGCGTGACAAGGACAAGCCGTTCCTCATGCCCATCGAGGACGTCTTCACCATCACCGGTCGTGGAACGGTCGTCACGGGTCGCGCCGAGCGCGGTACCCTCGCGATCAACTCCGAGGTCGAGATCGTCGGCATCCGCCCGACGCAGAAGACCACGGTCACGGGTATCGAGATGTTCCACAAGCAGCTCGACGAGGCCTGGGCCGGCGAGAACTGTGGTCTGCTCCTCCGCGGCACCAAGCGTGACGACGTCGAGCGCGGCCAGGTCGTCGTGAAGCCCGGTTCGGTCACCCCGCACACCAACTTCGAGGGCACGGCGTACATCCTGTCCAAGGAAGAGGGCGGCCGCCACAACCCGTTCTTCACGAACTACCGCCCGCAGTTCTACTTCCGCACCACCGACGTGACCGGCGTCATCACGCTGCCCGAGGGCACCGAGATGGTCATGCCCGGTGACACCACGGAGATGTCGGTCGAGCTCATCCAGCCGATCGCCATGGAAGAGGGCCTCGGCTACGCGATCCGTGAGGGTGGCCGCACCGTCGGTGCCGGTACCGTCACCAAGATCCTCAAGTAAGTCCTTCCAGACTTCACTCGGCACAGGCCGGGCCTTCGGGCCCGGCCTTTGTCGTTCCCGCGGGAGATTCTCCCTCGGGTGCGATCTCCGAAGCCGGGGGTTTCGTTCCACGCCGGTCCGTGACCACAATGAGGCGAGAGCCGGCGGAATCGCCGGCCGTGTCTGCGAAGGAGATGCGCATGGGAGTGGACGACATCATCGCCAAGGGCAAGAAGCTCCTGGACGAGAACCGCGACAAGATCGAAGAGGCGCTGAAGAGCGAGAAGGCCGAAGAAGTCAGCGACAAGGTGCTCGACGGAGCAGCCGACGCCATCAAGAAGGTCGTTCCCGCGGAACACCACGCGAAGGTCGACGAGACCCGAGCGAACGTCGACAAGCACATCGGCAACGCCTGACGAACGCAGCCCGGAGCGGCGCCGTCCCCGAGCTTCGGGGCGGCGCCGCTGTCGTGAGGACTGCGGTTTGCTGAGCATCGGCCGGGCGCGACACGCCCGGGTTTGCGACTCGCCCGAGCGGTACGTAGACTAGTCCAGTTCCACATTCCGGTGCGCGCTCGGCGTGCGCCAGGATCACTGTCTCGGCAGTGCACAGGCGGCGCGTCAGCGCAGGGTCCTGGGCCGCGGGCAGCAGAACACCACACCGAACCCCCTTCATCTCCTCGTGAGATTCGCGCGCGTGCGTGCGAGGGGCGGGCCGGATGCCATGGCATCCGGTTTCACAGCTGAACAGCGGTGCAGCATCTCTCGCGAAAGCGAGGGGAAGTGCCAGGGCGCGATAGCGCCACCGTGCGTCCAATGCCCCAGGTCGGGTAAGACGCGAGAAAGAGAGAGAGCAGACAATGGCGGGACAGAAGATCCGCATTCGCCTGAAGTCGTACGACCACGCCGGGCTTGACTCGTCGGCGCGCAAGATCGTCGACACCGTGACCCGTGCCGGTGCCACCGTGGTGGGCCCGGTTCCCCTTCCGACCGAGAAGAACGTCGTGTGCGTCATCCGGTCGCCCCACAAGTACAAGGACAGTCGCGAGCACTTCGAGATGCGCACCCACAAGCGCCTCATCGACATCATCGACCCGACGCCCAAGGCCGTCGACTCGCTGATGCGCCTCGACCTTCCTGCCGATGTCAACATCGAGATCAAGCTCTGAGGTTCGACATGGCTGACATCAACTCCAAGATCTCCAAGGGCCTCCTCGGCACCAAGCTCGGCATGACCCAGGTGTGGGACGAGAACGGCAAGCTCGTTCCCGTCACCGTCATCGAGGTCGCGCCGAACGTCGTGACCCAGCTGCGCTCGCTCGAGAAGGACGGCTACAACGCCGTTCAGATCGGCTACGGCCAGATCGACCCCCGCAAGGTGAACAAGCCGCTCACGGCTCACTTCGACGCCGCGGGTGTCACCCCTCGCCGCCACCTCACCGAGGTGCGCACGGCTGACGCCGCAGACTACGCGCTGGGCCAGGAGCTCACCGTCGACGGTCTGTTCGAGGCCGGCCAGCTGGTCGACGTCGTCGGCACCAGCAAGGGCAAGGGCACCGCCGGTGTCATGAAGCGTCACAACTTCAAGGGCGTCTCCGCATCCCACGGTGCGCACCGCAACCACCGCAAGCCCGGCTCGATCGGCGCCTCGTCGACCCCGAGCCGCGTCTTCAAGGGCATGCGCATGGCCGGCCGTATGGGTGGCGAGCGCGTGACCGTCCTCAACCTCACGGTGCACGCCGTCGACGCCGAGAAGGGACTCATGCTCGTCAAGGGTGCCGTCCCCGGTGCTCGTGGCCGCATCGTCTACGTCCGCAACGCAGTGAAGGGTGCCTGATCATGGCTGACTCGACTCTCGCGCTCGACGTCGTGAAGGCCGACGGCAAGAAGGCCGGCTCTGTCGAGCTGCCCGCCGCGCTCTTCGACGTCAAGACGAACATCCCGCTGATCCACCAGGTCGTCGTGGCGCAGCGCGCCGCGGCTCGCCAGGGCACGCACTCGACGAAGCGTCGTGGCGAGGTCTCCGGTGCCGGTCGCAAGCCCTTCAAGCAGAAGGGCACGGGTAACGCCCGTCAGGGCTCGATCCGCGCGCCGCACATGACCGGTGGTGGCATCGTCCACGGCCCCAAGCCCCGCGACTACAGCCAGCGCACCCCCAAGAAGATGATCGCGGCCGCCCTCCTGGGTGCGCTCAGCGACCGTGCTCGTGGGCAGCGTCTGCACATCGTCGACAGCTTCGCCATCGAGGGTGCCCCCTCGACCAAGGCCGCTGCCGCCGCGCTGAAGGCCTTCGGTGCCGTCAAGAACGTCCTCGTGGTCATCGACCGCGACGACGAGCTGACGATCAAGAGCGTCCGCAACCTCGCGTACGTCCACGTGCTGACCGTCGGCCAGCTGAACACTTACGACGTGATCGTCTCCGACGACATCGTCTTCACCAAGGCCGCCTACGACGCGTTCGTCGCGTCGAAGTCCGCAGCCACCGAGGAGGTCTCGGCATGACCACCGTCAACAAGGACCCGCGCGACATCATCCTGAAGCCGGTCGTCTCGGAGAAGAGCTACTCGCTCATCGACGAGGGCAAGTACACCTTCCTGGTGGACCCCCGTTCGTCGAAGACCGAGATCAAGCTCGCCATCGAGAAGATCTTCGGCGTCAAGGTGGCCTCGGTCAACACGATCAACCGCGTCGGCAAGGCCCGTCGCACCCGCTTCGGCATCGGCAAGCGCAAGGACACCAAGCGCGCCATCGTGTCGCTCAAGTCGGGCACCATCGACATCTTCACGTCTGTCGGCTGACGGTCGGGATAGAGGACAAGAACAATGGCTATTCGCAAGTACAAGCCCACGACCCCCGGTCGCCGCGGCTCGTCGGTGGCCGACTTCGCCGAGATCACCCGATCGACGCCTGAGAAGTCGCTGCTGCGCCCGCTGTCGAAGACCGGTGGCCGCAACAACCAGGGCCGCATCACGACCCGCCACATCGGTGGTGGACACAAGCGTCAGTACCGTCTGATCGACTTCCGTCGTAACGACAAGGACGGCATCGACGCCAAGGTCGCTCACATCGAGTACGACCCCAACCGCACCGCGCGCATCGCGCTGCTGCACTACGCCGACGGTGAGAAGCGCTACATCCTCGCTCCGGCGAAGCTGTCGCAGGGCGACGTCGTCGAGTCGGGTGCCGGTGCTGACATCAAGCCCGGCAACAACCTGCCGCTGCGCAACATCCCCACCGGTACCGTCATCCACGCGATCGAGCTCCGTCCCGGTGGCGGCGCGAAGATGGCCCGTTCGGCCGGCGCCTCCGTGCGTCTGGTCGCGAAGGACGGCCCCTACGCGCAGCTGCGTCTGCCCTCAGGCGAGATCCGCAACGTCGACGTCCGCTGCCGCGCGACGATCGGCGAGGTCGGCAACGCCGAGCAGTCGAACATCAACTGGGGCAAGGCCGGCCGCATGCGCTGGAAGGGCGTCCGCCCGACCGTGCGTGGTGTCGCCATGAACCCGGTCGACCACCCGCACGGTGGTGGTGAGGGTAAGACCTCCGGTGGTCGTCACCCTGTGTCGCCGTGGGGTAAGGCCGAGGGCCGCACCCGCCACGCGAACAAGGAGAGCGACAAGCTCATCGTCCGCCGTCGCACCGCCGGCAAGAAGCGCAAGTAGGAGTAGAGGAAGATGCCTCGCAGCCTTAAGAAGGGCCCCTTCGTCGACGAGCACCTGCTTCGCAAGGTCGTCTCGCAGAACGAAGCCGGTTCGAAGAACGTCATCAAGACCTGGTCGCGCCGTTCGATGATCATCCCCGCCATGCTGGGACACACCATCGCCGTGCACGACGGTCGCAAGCACATCCCCGTGTTCGTGACCGAGACCATGGTCGGCCACAAGCTGGGCGAGTTCTCGCCCACCCGCACCTTCCGCGGCCACGTGAAGGACGACAAGAAGGGCCGTCGCCGCTAAGGCGACCGAGGAGGAGAGAGAAATGGTGGAGTCCATCGCACGTGTGCGACACATCCGCGTGACCCCTCAGAAGGCTCGTCGCGTCGTCGCCCTCATCAAGGGCAAGCAGGCCGAAGAGGCCCTCGCGATCCTGAAGTTCGCGCCGCAGGGCGCGAGCGAGCCGATCTACAAGCTCGTCGCCTCGGCCATCGCGAACGCTCGCGTCACGGCCGACAAAACGAACGAGTACCTGGATGACGCCGACCTGTACGTGAAGAACGCGTACGTCGACGAGGGCACGACGCTCAAGCGTTTCCAGCCCCGCGCTCAGGGTCGCGCCTTCCAGATCAAGAAGCGCACGAGCCACATCACGGTCGTGCTCGCGACGCCCGAGACCGCTGAAGCGGCCCCGGCTCGCGCCAACAAGAAGGCGAGCAAGTAATGGGACAGAAAGTCAACCCGTACGGCTTCCGCCTCGGCATCACGACCGACCACGTGTCGCGGTGGTTCTCGGACTCGACGAAGGCCGGTCAGCGTTACGCCGACTACCTCGCCGAGGACATCAAGATCCGTCGCCTGCTGACCACCTCGCTCGACCGCGCCGGTGTCAGCAACATCGAGATCGAGCGCACGCGTGACCGTGTCCGCGTCGACATCCACACTGCCCGTCCGGGCATCGTGATCGGTCGCCGCGGCGCCGAGGCCGAGCGCATCCGTGCCGACCTCGAGAAGCTCACCGGAAAGCAGATCCAGCTGAACATCCTCGAGGTCAAGAACCCCGAGGCCGACGCTCAGCTGGTCGCTCAGGGTGTCGCGGAGCAGCTCACCGCTCGCGTGGCGTTCCGTCGCGCGATGCGCAAGGGCCTCCAGGGCGCGCAGCGTGCCGGCGCCAAGGGTGTCCGCATTCAGGTGTCGGGCCGCCTCGGCGGCGCCGAGATGAGCCGCTCGGAGTTCTACCGCGAAGGCCGTGTGCCCCTGCACACCCTGCGCGCGAACATCGACTACGGCTTCTACGAGGCCAAGACCACCTTCGGCCGCATCGGCGTGAAGGTCTGGATCTACAAGGGCGACCTCACCAACAAGGAGCTCGCCCGCGAGCAGGCCAACGCGCCCAAGTCCCGCGGTCGTGACGACCGCGGCGGCGACCGTCGTCGTGGCCCTCGTAACGAGGCCCCCGTGGCAGAAGGAGCGTCGGCGTAATGCTCATCCCCCGCAAGGTCAAGTACCGCAAGCAGCACCACCCCGGCCGTTCGGGCCAGGCCACCGGTGGCACCCAGGTGTCGTTCGGTGAGTTCGGGATCCAGGCGCTGACCCCCGCTTACGTGACCAACCGTCAGATCGAGTCCGCTCGTATCGCCATGACGCGTCACATCAAGCGTGGTGGAAAGGTGTGGATCAACATCTACCCCGACCGCCCCCTCACGAAGAAGCCCGCCGAAACCCGCATGGGTTCGGGTAAGGGTTCCCCCGAGTGGTGGGTTGCGAACGTCAAGCCGGGCCGCGTCCTCTTCGAGGTCGCGGGCGTCGACGAGCAGCTCGCTCGCGAAGCTCTGACCCGAGCAATTCACAAGCTGCCCCTGAAGGCACGCATCATCAAGCGCGAGGAGGGCGACGCGTAATGGCGATCGGCACCAAGCAGCTCGCCCCGAGCGAGCTCGACACGTTCGAAGACCAGCGCCTCGTCGAGGAGCTGCGTAAGGCCAAGGAAGAGCTGTTCAACCTGCGCTTCCAGTCGGCCACCGGCCAGCTCGAGAGCCACGGTCGCATCCGTGCAGTCAAGCGCGACATCGCGCGTCTGTACACCGTGATCCGTGAGCGCGAGCTCGGCATCCGCGCCACCCCGGCCCCGGTCGAGGCGACGAAGGCGAAGAAGAGCAAGGCGAAGAAGGCGGACTCCGCTGACGACGCCGCGAAGGAAGAGGCGGAGTAATGGCTACCGCGAAGAAGGCCGAGGCGCAGGTCGCCGGTCACGAGCACTCCGAGAACGACGTTCGCGACGAGAACGCCCGCGGTTACCGCAAGGCGCGTCGTGGCTACGTCGTCAGCGACAAGATGGACAAGACCATCGTCGTCGAGGTCGAGGACCGTGTGAAGCACCCGCTCTACGGCAAGGTCATCCGCCGCACCTCGAAGGTCAAGGCGCACGACGAGTCCAACTCGGCGGGCATCGGCGACCTCGTCGTCATCAACGAGACCCGCCCGCTGAGCGCCACCAAGCGCTGGCGCCTGGTCGAGATCCTCGAGAAGGCCAAGTAAGCCTCGCGGCTTACTTGGAATCCAAGGAGTAAAAAGTGATTCAGAACGAATCCCGGCTGAAGGTCGCCGACAACACCGGCGCCAAGGAGCTGCTCACCATTCGCGTGCTCGGCGGCTCCAACCGTCGCTACGCCGGCCTCGGTGACGTCATCGTCGCTACGGTCAAGGACGCGATCCCCGGTGGAAACGTCAAGAAGGGCGACGTGGTCAAGGCCGTCGTCGTCCGTGTCGTCAAGCAGACCCGCCGTCCCGACGGCTCGTACATCAAGTTCGACGAGAACGCCGCCGTGATCCTGAAGAACGACGGGGAGCCCCGCGGCACCCGTATCTTCGGACCGGTCGGCCGTGAGCTTCGCGACAAGAAGTTCATGAAGATCGTCTCGCTCGCCCCGGAGGTCATCTGATCATGGCGAAAATCAAAAAGGGCGACCTGGTTCAGGTCATCTCGGGCGCCAAGCCCGAGCGCGGCGGCGACCGCGGTAAGCAGGGCAAGGTCCTCGAGGTCTTGACCGAGCAGAACCGCGTCATCGTCGAGGGCGTGAACTACGTCACCAAGCACAACCGCGTGGGGCAGTCCCAGCGCGGCACCAAGACCGGCGGCATCGAGACCTTCGAAGCTCCGATCCACATCTCCAACGTCGCGATCGTCGACCCCTCGACCAAGAAGCCGACCCGCGTCGGTCACCGGGTCGAGGAGCAGGTGAAGGACGGCGTCAAGCGCACCGTCCGCGTGCGCTTCGCGAAGAAGTCAGGCAAGGACCTCTGAACATGAGCACCTCGACTGCCGCGGCGGCTGGCAAGATCCAGCCCCGCCTCAAGCAGAAGTACAACGCCGAGATCAAGAAGGCGCTGCAGGACGAGTTCGGCTACGAGAACGTCATGCAGATCCCCGGTCTGGTCAAGGTCGTCGTGAACACCGGTGTCGGTGAGGCGGCTCGTGACAGCAAGGTGATCGATGGTGCGGTCGACGACCTCACCAAGATCACCGGTCAGAAGCCCATCGTCACCAAGGCCCGCAAGTCCATCGCACAGTTCAAGCTGCGCGAGGGCCAGGCCATCGGTGCGCACGTCACCCTCCGTGGCGACCGTGCGTGGGAGTTCGTGGACCGCCTCGTCAACCTCGCCCTGCCCCGCATCCGCGACTTCCGCGGACTGTCGGCCAAGCAGTTCGACGGCAACGGCAACTACACCTTCGGTCTCCAGGAGCAGTCCGTGTTCCACGAGATCGATCAGGACCGCATCGACCGCGTGCGTGGTTTCGACATCACCATCGTCACCACCGCCAAGACCGACGACGAGGGTCGCTCGCTGCTCCGCCAGCTCGGCTTCCCCTTCCAGTCGGCCGACGCGCAGGCCTGACACCTCGGGCCCCCGGGTTTCCGGGGGCCCCTCATAGAAGGTCGACTGTCGCGTAACGGCAGTCGAAACCTCATGATCGAAAGAAGCAACACATGACGATGACAGACCCGGTCGCAGACATGCTGACCCGTCTGCGCAACGCGAACTCGGCGCACCACGACTCCGTGTCGATGCCGAGCTCCAAGCTCAAGACGAACATCGCCGCCATCCTCAAGCAGGAGGGTTACATCGCCGACTGGAGCGTCGAAGACGCTCGCGTCGGCCAGACCCTCAACATGACGCTGAAGTACGGCCCGAACCGCGAGCGGTCGATCGCCGGCATCAAGCGCGTGTCGAAGCCCGGCCTCCGCGTGTACGCGAAGTCGACCGAGGTCCCCACGGTCCTCGGTGGCCTCGGCGTCGCCATCCTGTCCACCTCCTCCGGTCTCCTCACCGACCGTCAGGCCGAGCAGAAGGGCGTGGGCGGAGAAGTTCTCGCCTACGTGTGGTGATCTGACATGTCGCGTATTGGACGTCTTCCCATCGACATCCCCGCCGGTGTCACCGTTTCGGTGAACGGCCGGGAGGTCTCCGTCAAGGGCCCCAAGGGCGAGCTCGCGCTCACCGTTGCCCAGCCCCTCGAGGTCGCGGTCGAAGAGAACCAGGTTCTCGTCACGCGTCCCGACGACGAGCGCGAGTCGCGGTCGCTCCACGGCCTGACCCGCACTCTCATCAACAACAACATCATCGGTGTCACCGAGGGCTACTCCAAGGGCCTCGAGGTCGTCGGTACGGGTTACCGCGTGGCGCAGAAGGGGAGCTCGATCGAGTTCGCCCTCGGCTTCTCGCACCCCGTCCTGATCGACCCGCCCGCCGGCATCACCCTCACGGTCGAAGGCAACAACAAGGTCACCGTGAGCGGCATCGACAAGCAGGCCGTCGGCGAGGCCGCCGCCAACATCCGCAAGATCCGCAAGCCCGAGCCCTACAAGGGCAAGGGTGTGCGGTACGCGGGCGAGGTCGTGCGCCGCAAGGCCGGAAAGAGTGGTAAGTAGCCATGGCTGTCAAGACAAAGTCCGTCGCTCGCTCGCGTCGCCACCTTCGTCTTCGCAAGAAGATCGTCGGTACCGAGCTGCGCCCCCGCCTCGTGGTGACGCGTTCCGCCCGCCACGTCTTCGTCCAGGTCGTGGACGACAGCAAGGGCCACACCGTGGCCTCCGCCTCCACCCTCGAGACCGACCTGCGCGGCTTCGACGGTGACAAGACCGCCAAGGCCCGCAAGGTCGGCGAGCTCGTCGCCGAGCGTGCGAAGGCCGCCGGCGTGTCCGACGTCGTGTTCGACCGCGGCGGTAACCGTTACGCCGGTCGTGTTGCCGCGATCGCCGACGGAGCTCGCGAAGGAGGGCTGAACCTGTGAGTGACAACAAGGAGACCGAAGTGACCGAGCAGACTGCACCGGCTGAGGGTGCGGCTGCGGCTCAGGCCCCCGCCGAGCGTGAGCGCGAGCCGCGTCGCGGTGGCCGCGAGCGCAACACCAACCAGCGCGACCGTGGTTCGCGCGACCGCAACGAGAGCCAGTTCCTCGAGCGCGTCGTGACGATCAACCGCGTGTCGAAGGTGGTCAAGGGTGGCCGTCGCTTCAGCTTCACGGCGCTCGTCGTCGTGGGCGATGGCAACGGCGTCGTGGGTGTCGGTTACGGCAAGGCCCGCGAAGTCCCCCTCGCCATCTCGAAGGGTGTCGAAGAGGCCAAGCGCAATTTCTTCCGCGTCCCCCGCTCGGGCTCGACCATTCCCCACCCTGTCCAGGGTGAGGCCGCTGCCGGTGTGGTGCTCCTGCGCCCCGCCGCTGCCGGTACCGGTGTCATCGCCGGTGGTCCCGTCCGCGCCGTCCTCGAGTGCGCCGGCATCCACGATGTCCTCTCGAAGTCGCTCGGCTCGTCGAACACGATCAACATCGTGCACGCGACCGTCGAGGCGCTGAAGTCGCTCGAAGAGCCCCGCGCCGTGGCCGCCCGCCGTGGCCTGGAGTTCGACCAGGTCGCCCCGGCCCGCCTCGTGCGCGCCGAGGCCGCCGCTCAGAAGGTAGGTGCCTGATGGCCGAGCGTCTGAAGGTCACGCAGATCAAGTCCAAGGTGAGCGAGAAGCAGAACCAGCGTGACACGCTGCGTTCGCTCGGTCTCAAGCGGATCGGCGACTCGGTCGTCCGTCCCGACGACGCGCAGACGCGCGGTTACGTCAAGACCGTCGCCCACCTCGTCAAGGTTGAGGAGATCGACTAATGGCTGCCAAGAAGGACGAGACCGCCACGGTCGACGCCCCGAAGAAGGCATCGGCTCGTAAGACGGCCGAGAAGAAGGAAGCCCCCGCGGCGCGCCCCGGCGTGCTCAAGGTCCACCACCTGCGTCCCGTCCCGGGCGCCCGCACCGCCAAGACCCGTGTGGGTCGCGGTGAGGGCTCGAAGGGTAAGACGTCGGGTCGCGGTACCAAGGGAACCAAGGCCCGTTACCAGGTCAAGGTCGGCTTCGAGGGTGGGCAGATGCCGCTGCACATGCGCACCCCGAAGCTCCGCGGCTTCAAGAACCCGTTCCGCGTCGAGTACCAGGTCGTGAACCTGGACAAGCTCGGCGAGCTCTACCCGCAGGGTGGCGACGTGACCGTCGCCGACCTGGTCGCCAAGGGCGCCGTCCGCAAGAACGAGAAGGTCAAGGTGCTCGGCACCGGCGACATCTCGGTCGCGCTGACCGTTTCGGTCGACAAGGTCTCCGGCTCCGCTGAGCAGAAGATCGTCGCCGCTGGCGGCTCCGTCAACTGACGCCCGACCCTGGAGGGGCCGGCGGCCTTACGGCCGTCGGCCCCTTCTGGGTTAGTCTGATTTGGTGTGCGCCCCGTCGCGTGCCGAGATCGTTCTGGAGGAATCTCCCTTGTTCAGCGCCATCGCGCGGGTTTTCCGCACGCCCGACCTGAGGCGGAAGATCGCCTTCACGCTGGGCATCATCGCCATCTACCGGCTGGGTGCCCACGTGCCGACGCCCTTCGTCGACTTCCCGAACGTTCAGCAGTGTCTGAACCAGTCGGGTGGTACCGAGGGTCTGCTCTCCCTGGTCAACCTGTTCTCCGGTGGCGCTCTGCTGCAGCTGTCGATCTTCGCCCTCGGGGTGATGCCGTACATCACGGCGACCATCATCGTGCAGCTGCTGCGCGTGGTCATCCCGCACTTCGAGACCCTCTACAAAGAGGGCCAGGCGGGTCAGGCCAAGCTCACGCAGTACACCCGCTACCTCACGATCGCGCTCGCTCTTCTGCAGTCGACGACGCTCGTCACGGTGGCGCGCTCGGGTCAGCTCTTCGGCTCCGCCGGTGTGCCCGAGTGCCAGCAGCTCCTCACCAACGACATCTGGTGGGCGCAGCTGCTCATGATCATCACGATGACCGCCGGCACCGGCCTGGTCATGTGGTTCGCCGAGCTCGTCACCGAGCGTGGCGTCGGCAACGGCATGTCGATCCTCATCTTCACTTCGATCGCCGCCACGTTCCCCGGCGCCATGATCTCGATCCTCAACGCCCGCGGCGTCGAGGTCTTCCTCCTCGTGCTCGCCGTCAGCATCGTGATCGTCGCCCTCGTCGTGTTCGTCGAACAGTCGCAGCGTCGAATCCCGGTGCAGTACGCCAAACGCATGGTCGGACGCCGCACCTACGGCGGCACGAACACGTACATCCCGATCAAGGTCAACATGGCCGGTGTCGTGCCGGTCATCTTCGCCTCGTCGCTGCTGTACATCCCGGCGCTCATCGCCCAGTTCAACCAGCCGCAGGCGGGCCAGGAGCCGGCCGCGTGGGTGACCTGGATCTCCCAGTACCTGACTCGTGGCGACCACCCGCTGTACATGCTCGTGTACTTCCTCCTGATCATCGGCTTCGCGTACTTCTACGTGGCGATCACGTTCAACCCGGTCGACGTCGCCGACAACATGAAGAAATACGGCGGGTTCATCCCGGGCATCCGCGCCGGTCGCCCCACGGCCGAATACCTCGACTACGTGCTCACCCGCATCACGCTGCCGGGCTCGATCTACCTGGGGCTGATCGCGCTGCTGCCGCTGGTGGCGCTGGCCACCGTGGGTGCCAACCAGAACTTCCCCTTCGGCGGAGCCTCGATCCTCATCATCGTGGGTGTCGGCCTCGAGACGGTGAAGCAGATCGACGCGCAGCTCCAGCAGCGCCACTACGAAGGGCTGCTGCGATGACCGCTCGCCTTCTGATCGTCGGGCCGCAGGGCTCGGGCAAGGGAACCCAGGGCGTCCGCGTCGGCGACGCTCTCGGCATCCCGGTCGTCTCCACGGGTGACGTCTTCCGCGCCAACGTCAAAGACGGCACGGAGCTCGGCCTGCAGGTGAAGTCCATCATCGATGGGGGCGACCTCGTTCCCGACGAGCTGACCAGCGCCGTCGTGCGTGACCGTCTCGCGCAGGATGACGCCGCCGAGGGGTTCCTCCTCGACGGGTACCCCCGCAACCTTGCGCAGGTCATGCACCTCGACGAGTTCCTCGAGGGCCGCGGCGAGTCCCTCGATGCCGTGATCGCGCTCGTGGTGCCCCGGGAGGAGTCGCTGTCGCGTCTCACGGCCCGCGCCGCCGAGCAGGGCCGCGCCGATGACACCGAAGAGGCGATCGCGACCCGTCTGGGGATCTACGAGCGCGAGACGGCCCCCATTCTCGATGTCTACGGCACGCGTGGAATCGTCGACGAGATCGACGGGGTGGGCAGCCTCGACGATGTCACGGCCCGGATCTTCGCTGCTCTCGACGCGCGCGGCATCGCGGCGACCTCGGCCGCCTGACGTGGGGTTGCGCTCCTCGATCTACAAGAAGCCCGCGCAGCTGCGGTCGATGGTCGAACCCGGACTCATCACCGCCGATGCGCTGGATGCCGTCCGCGCACTGATCGCGCCGGGCGTGACGACGCTCGAGCTCGATGCGGCGGCGTCCGCGCTGATCACGGCGCGCGGAGCGGTGTCCAACTTCCAGATGGTGCGCGGCTATCGGCACACCATCTGCGCCTCGGTGAACGAAGAGGTGGTCCACGGCATCCCGAACGATCGTCCTCTGCAGGCGGGTGACATCCTCTCGATCGACGCGGGGGCGGAGTTCCGCGGATGGAACGGCGATTCCGCCTTCACGATGATCGTGCCGGGAGAGGCGCCCGAAGAACTCGTGGCACCGCGTCGGCGACTGTCCGAGGTGACCGAGGGGTCGCTGTGGGCGGGGATCGCGGCGCTCAGCCGCGCCAGCCACCTCTCCGAGGTCGGCGCGGCCATCGAGCAGTACATCCAGGAGCATGCGCCCGCGGGCGGCTACGGCATCCTGCGCGATTACGTGGGTCACGGCATCGGCCGCAAGATGCACGAATCGCCGAGCATCTTCAACTACGCGGTTCCAGACCGCGGACCCGAGGTGCGCCCCGGCCTGGCCGTAGCGATCGAGCCCATGGTCGTCATCGGCGATCAGGAGACGTTCACCGAGGACGACGGGTGGACCGTCTCGACCGTCGACGGCACCGCCGGCTCCCATTGGGAACATAGTGTCGCCGTGCATGATGGAGGCATCTGGGTCCTCACCGCGCATGACGGCGGTGCCGAGAAACTGGCGCCGTTCGGTGTGGTGCCGAAGGAGATCGACTGATGATGATGGCCGCCGCGCGGAAGACCACCAACTGGTTCGCGATCGGGGTGACCGCCGCCGCTCTGGTGGTGGTCCTGATCGTCGGGGGAGTGGTGTGGTTCGCCAACAGCCAGGCGACCTCGCCCGGCACGCTGCCGCAGGCCTCCGCGGTCGACACCGAGACCGGTGCGATCTCCGTCGGATCGGGTGAGAAGACCGTCGACACCTACATCGACTTCATGTGCCCTGTCTGCAATCAGTTCGAGCAGACCTACGGCCCCACTCTCGACCAGCTGGTTCAGAGCGGTGAGATCACCCTCAAGGTGCATCCCATCGCGATCCTTGATTCCCGGTCCCAAGGGACGCAATACTCCACCCGATCGGCGAACGCGGCTTATTGTGTCGCCGTCGATGACGCCTCCAATATCCCAGCCTTTGTGAAGGCGCTATACGCTCAGCAGCCCACGGAGAACACGGCGGGCCTGGACGATGAGACGCTCTCGAAGATCGCCGCCGCCTCCGGCGCCTCGGGTGACGTCGCCTCCTGCATTTCGAACGGAACGTACGCGAAGTTCGTGACTTCGATGACGGAGAAGACTCCGTTGCAGCCCGGGTCTAGCCGGCCCGCGACGCCGACCATCGTCGTCGACGGAAAGACATTGAGCAATCAACAAGATCTCACGGGCGACCCGCAGAAGGACATCGTCCAGCGCCTGGGATGAACGCGCCACGGGGGTTGTGATCACCCGCCGATGTGAATAGCGTCGAGGGCATGATCCGGAAAAGGTTCTCGGCGATGGCGGCGGCGACAGTAGTTCTTGCGGCGGGTCTGGCAGGGTTCGGTGCCAGCCCTGCGTTCGCGGCCGGGGGGTGTTCGTCATTGACCCGAGACAACCAGAACATCACTGGCTCGTGCCACGGGTCCGTGGAGATCTCCTGGACGTGTTCGAGCGATCTGTTCAACACTCTGAACAAAAAAGTCATGAACACGGGCGCAGGTCTGTCCTTCACGTTCAAAGCGTGTAACCAGGGTGTACCCCGCGGAATCGGAATTAGATCCCTTTAGTCGACATGGAGTGGCCGGCGGCCGCCTGCGGATGCGGGTGGCCGCCGCAGTCTGTCTGTGGCGGGTCTGCGTTGAACCGGAGGCGCCGAGCGTAGGCGCTGTCTGCGTGTATCTGTAGCGGAAGTGGTAGATGTCAGGCGACGTGCGCATGAGTTGTAGAACTCTCCGGTACCACGTATGCTTGATCTTTGGTGCGTTGCGCCTTCGTTGGCGTGTCGAAGCACCGAATCCCCATCCACCGCAGACCGGCCGGTCTGCAACTGAGCGTGAGCGAGTTTATGGCGAAGAAAGACGGTGTCATCGAGATCGAGGGCACGGTGTCCGAAGCACTGCCCAACGCGATGTTCCGTGTCGAGCTGACGAACGGGCACAAAGTGCTCGCGACCATCTCGGGCAAGATGCGGCAGAACTACATCCGCATCATCCCGGAGGACCGCGTCGTCGTCGAACTGAGCCCCTACGACCTCACCCGTGGTCGTATCGTCTACCGCTACCGCTGAGCCCGGCCGAGAAGTAACGAGCCGCTTCCGCGGTCTCGAAGACAGCGAAATCAGGAACATCATGAAGGTCAACCCCTCCGTCAAGCCCATCTGCGACCACTGCAAGGTGATCCGTCGTCACGGGCGCGTGATGGTGATCTGCAAGAGCAACCCGCGCCACAAGCAGCGCCAGGGCTGAGCTTCCAGCTCGACACCTTTTCCAACTGAATACACAACGGCAGGATCAGATCCCGTCCGCGAAAGCGGATGGGGGACACCTCGGGTCGGAGGCCCGAGCACCGATCCTGCTCCACACCTCCACGACACTCTGAGGAGAGCCGCATGGCACGTCTCGCCGGCGTCGACATCCCGCGCGACAAGCGCGTGGTGATCGCACTTACTTACATCTACGGCGTGGGTCGCACCCGCTCCGTCGAGATCCTGAACGCAACGGACATCAGCCAGGACATCCGCGTCAAGGACCTCACTGACGACCAGCTGGTCGCTCTGCGCGACCACATCGAAGGCACCTACAAGGTGGAGGGTGACCTCCGTCGCGAGGTCGCCGCCGACATCCGCCGCAAGGTCGAGATCGGTTCCTACGAGGGCCTGCGCCACCGCCGCGGCCTCCCGGTGCGCGGTCAGCGCACGAAGACGAACGCGCGTACCCGCAAGGGTCCCAAGCGCACCGTCGCCGGCAAGAAGAAGGCGCGCTAAGCCGCGGGCTGAGCGTCAGGATTCAGGAGAACGCACATGGCACAGGCCAAGTCCGCCGCGCGCAAGCCGCGCCGCAAGGAAAAGAAGAACATCGCCGTGGGTCAGGCCCACATCAAGTCGACGTTCAACAACACCATCGTCTCGATCACCGACCCCTCGGGTGCCGTCATCAGCTGGGCTTCGTCCGGCGGTGTCGGGTTCAAGGGCTCGCGCAAGTCGACGCCCTACGCCGCCGGCATGGCCGCGGAGTCGGCCGCTCGCCAGGCGCAGGAGCACGGCGTCAAGAAGGTCGACGTCTTCGTCAAGGGTCCGGGTTCGGGTCGTGAGACCGCGATCCGTTCGCTGACCGCTGCCGGCCTCGAGGTCGGCTCGATCCAGGACGTGACGCCGCAGGCCCACAACGGCTGCCGTCCGCCCAAGCGTCGCCGCGTCTGATGCGTTTCGTTCCCGGGGAGTGCTCGTCACTCCCCGGGAACGCCGCGCTCCCGCGCGATTCAGACTTCCGGATGCTCCGCGCGACCGTCGAAGTCACGCGGCATCCCGCGAGTACAACTCAACACCTCACCCCATTACACGTGTCATATAGCGGGCACGTGATCGAAAGGAACACATAGTGCTCATCGCACAGCGTCCCACTCTGACCGAGGAGAAGATCGGGGAGTTCCGCAGCCGTTTCGTCATCGAGCCGCTGGAGCCCGGCTTCGGTTACACGATCGGCAACGCGCTGCGTCGCAGCCTCCTGTCGTCGATCCCCGGCGCGGCCGTCACGAGCATCCGCATCGACGGCGTCCTGCACGAGTTCAGCACCATCCCGGGCGTGAAGGAAGACGTCACCGAGATCATCCTGAACATCAAGCAGCTGGTCGTCTCGAGCGAGCGCGACGAGCCCATCACGGCGTACCTGCGCAAGACCGGCGCCGGTGAGGTCACCGCCGCCGACATCTCCGCTCCCGCGGGTGTCGAGGTGCACAACCCCGAGTTGGTCATCGCGACGCTCAACGACACCGCCAAGTTCGAGCTCGAGCTGACGATCGAGCGTGGCCGCGGCTACGTCTCGGCGACCCAGAACCGCAACGAGTACGCCGAGGCCGGTCAGATCCCGATCGACTCGATCTACTCGCCCGTGCTCAAGGTCAGCTACCGCGTCGATGCCACCCGTGCGGGTGAGCGCACTGACTTCGACAAGCTGGTGCTGGACGTCGAGTCGAAGGCCTCCATCGCCCCGCGCGATGCCGTGGCCTCGGCCGGTCGTACCCTCGTCGAGCTCTTCGGCCTCGCCCGCGAGCTGAACGTCGAGGCCGAGGGCATCGAGATCGGCCCCGCGCCGGTCGAGACCGTCCTCTCGAACGAGCTGTCGATGCCGATCGAAGACCTCGATCTGTCGGTCCGCTCGTACAACTGCCTCAAGCGCGAGGGAATCAACACCGTTTCGGAGCTGGTCGCCCTTTCCGAGACGCAGCTGATGAACATCCGCAACTTCGGTCAGAAGTCGGTCGACGAGGTGCGCGACAAGCTCACCTCCCTCGGCCTGTCGCTCAAGGACTCGGTGCCCGGTTTCGACGGCGCTCAGTTCTACAGCGGCTACGACGAAGAAACCGTCTGACCCCGTCGGACCCGACCGAACCTTCTCCTGGAGTAATAAGACATGCCCAAGCCCACGAAGGGTCCCCGCCTCGGAGGCGGCCCGGCCCACGAGCGTCTGCTTCTCGCGAACCTCGCGGCAGCCCTCTACACGCACAAGTCGATCAAGACGACCGAGACGAAGGCCAAGCGCCTCCGCCCGCTCGCTGAGCGCCTCATCACCTTCGCCAAGCGTGGCGACCTCCACGCGCGTCGTCGCGTGCTGAGCGTCATCGGCGACAAAGAGGTCGTGCACACCCTCTTCACCGAGATCGCGCCCCTGGTGGCCGAGCGTGACGGCGGCTACACCCGCATCACCAAGGTCGGCAACCGCAAGGGCGACAACGCCCCCATGGCCGTGATCGAGCTCGTGCTCGAGCCCGTCGCGAAGAAGGCGTCGAACAAGGCCGCTGCGGCCCCCGCCGCCGCTGCCGCCCCGGCCGCCGCCGAGGAGCCCGCCGCCGACGAGACCGCTGCTGAGGAGACCTCGAACGACGAGGCCGCCGAGGCCGGCGCCGAGTCGCCCGAGGAGGGCGCTGCCGCCGAGGCCGCCGCCGACGACGCCGTCCAGGACGACGCCAAGGCCTGAGCCTTCTCGCTCGTACGAAGCCCCCACCCGATCAGGGTGGGGGCTTCGTCGTTCGCGCACGGTTGTCGCCCGCTCGCGTTCGCGAGCGCCCCGTGTCGCTCGTAGGCTGGAGGCGTGCGCATCCGTCTCGACATCGCCTACGACGGCTCGCATTTCCGCGGCTGGGCCCGGCAGCCCGGGCTGCGCACGGTGCAGGGCGATCTCGAGACCGCGCTCGAGCGCATCGTCGGGGGCTCACCGCGACTGATCGTGGCCGGCCGCACCGATGCGGGTGTGCACGCGAGCGGACAGGTCGCGCATCTCGACCTCGACGAGGAGCAGGCGGCCCGTCTGCCCCGCCGCAGGCGCGACAACGACGAGGGGGATGCCGTCGCCGCCCTCGCCGGCCGCGTGCGGGGGGTCCTCGGTGCGTATCCCGACGTGACAGTGCGTCGCACCTCGATCGCCCCCGAAGGGTTCGACGCACGGTTCTCGGCTGTCTGGCGCCGGTACAGCTACCGTCTGGCCGACGCGACGACCGGCTACGACCCCCTCGACCGGCTGCGGACGACCACACTGCGCAGCACGCTCGACGTCGAGGCGATGGATGCCGCCGCGGGGCGCTTGATCGGACTCCACGACTTCGCCGCGTACTGCAAAGCGCGCGAGGATGCCACGACGATCCGGACCCTCCTCGAATACGACTGGCGGCGCGGTGACGACGGCGTGCTGGTCGCCAACGTGCGCGCGGACGCCTTCTGCCACAGCATGGTGCGCGCCCTCGTCGGGGCGTGCGTCGCCGTGGGGGAGGGGCGCATCGGAATCGAGGATGTCGTCGCCATTCGGGACGCGCGCCTGCGTATCCCGGAAACCAAGGTGCTGGCAGCCCGCGGTCTCGTGCTGGCCGAGGTCGGTTACCCCGCCGAGGACCTGCTCGCCGCCCGCGCCGAGCAGACGCGAAACCGTCGCGACGCCGACGACGCGGCATCCTGAATTCGCCTCGGGCGGGGGGAGCGCAACCCTCGCCCCGCACCTCGACGCCGGTCGTATGCTGTGTGGGCTATGAAGGTCATCTCGTACAACCTCAACAAGCACCGCGCCGCCGGTGAGCTCGTCGCCCTCGTCGACACGCACGAGGTAGACGTGCTCTGCCTGCAGGAGTGCGACTCCACCGACATCCCCGAGCACATCGGCGGTCTTCGGCTCGCGGAGGCCACGCAACGCAATCGCCTGGGGCTCGCCGTCTACTACCGCGAGAACACCTTCCGCGCCGAAGAGGTCCGCGCCATCGGGCTGAAGAAGTCCCTGCACGACTACGTTCTCAAGCCGGCGGAGGAGCGCATGCTGGGCGTGCGGTTGCGCGACATCGACGGGGGGCGCGACGTCATCGTCGCTTCGTTCCACGCGGCGCCTTTGACGGCGCTGAACTCCCTTCGCCGCCACCAGATCCGAACCGCCCTGTCCGAGTTGCAGAACCTCGGCCCCGGTCTGCCTGCGCTGATGGTGGGGGACTACAACTATCCGGTGTTCAAAGAGAACCTGGGGCAGAAAGTACGGGACCAGGGGTACGAGCTCACCCTCAGCGATGCCCGCACCTACACCCGCTACCGCTTTTTCCGGGGCCACTATGATTTCGCGACCTCGATCGGTTTCGACATCGCGCACATCAAGACGCTGCCCCAGGGGCTCAGCGACCATCTGCCCATCCTCATCACCGCCGAGGTGACGCAGGGACACGGTCCTGCCGCCTTGTGAACCGGAACGGCGATGACCCCCACGCGCTCGGCGACGACGAGGCCCGCGCCTGTGGTCAGCCGTCCCCGCCCCCACGCGACCTACACTGGGGGAAAGGGCCCGGGGGAGGAATCATGCGTCTCGCAGCGCGTCGCCGCAGAGCGGTGTTCGGCACGGCCGTGGCGGTGACGGCCGTCCTCGGTCTCACCGGGTGCGGAGCTCCTCCGTGGGCTCAGGGCGGCGGTCAAGCGACCGCGTCCGCCTCGCCCACGGCCACGATGACGGCGGCCCCGCAGCCCGTCCGCAACGACCTGTCGAGCGGCTCGACGCAACGTTCACTGACGGCGGGATCCGTTGCTGCCACGGTGAACTACTGGTCCACGCTCTCCATGGACCGCTGGACGGCGACGGCGCTCAAGCCGGTCAACCTGTCGATGGAGACGACGGTGACGCCCAACGACGGGCAGAAGGTGTACCTGCAGCGGGCCACCATGACGGCGGTACCGGGCAACGCATCGCAGTCGTTCGCGGCGCTCTCGCCCCAGAGTGACCAGACGGATGCCCCGGGATATCTCGTCCTCTCGCCTTACAGCTATTCGCAGACGTTCAACGTCGGAGAGGTTCCCGCTGAGGCGACATTCGTCACCCTTCAGTTCACCTTCGAGTTCCTGGTTCAGACCACCCCCACGTCGAACGAGTTCGCGAAGCAGACGGCCAGTGACTCGCTGACCGTGGCGATCGCGGGTGGCGGAGACGCCGGAACCGGCGGCTGATCAGGCTCTGACGCGCTCCCACCGGTCGCCGCCGTGGCGCGTCGCTTCGTCAGCCGCCGCGTCCGCCGCGGCGATGAGCGAGGTCAGATCGTAATTGCCGGCCGCCGCCGGAACCCATCCGATGCTTGCGGAGAGCTGGATGTCGATGAGGGCCGAGACGTCGAGTTCGGTGACCCGGCGGAGGACGGCGCGCACGTGCTCGCGCAGTACCGAGTCCGGGCGGCAGACGACGATCACCACGCGGCCGCGGATCTCCCGACCCAAGTCGGCCTCCGCGGGAAAGGTATCGGCCACGATCGCCTCGAACTGAGCGACGAGGCTGAGCCAGCCGCTCTCACCCGCGGCACTGCGCAGCTGGGCGGGGTCGTCGAGACGGACGCTCAACACGGCCCACGATTCCTCACGCGCGCGCTTCGCGCGAGAAAGGCGGTCGGTGGCGGTGACGACGAAGTGCGGCCAGCTCGATGCCGCGCGCCGGCCACTCGGGGACACCGAGGTGAAATACAGCAGTGAGACCGTGGCGCACACGAGGAAGATCAGCATCCCGAGCCCGTTCAGGACACGCGGCAGCTCGAGTTCGCCCAACGTCGTGGGCGCGGCGAGTCCCGAGATGAGCGTTCCGACCCCCAGCGCCACGAAGGCGGCCGAGACGATCGTCAGGGGCAGCGCCAGACGTTCGAGGCGGTCGGCGGCGCGACGCAACTCCCACACGGTGAGCCCCGCGAAGACGGAGGAGCCGACGAACGCCAAGCGGAACACCAGACCATAAGCGCTGGGATCGGTGACGAGGACGAACACGAGCGCCGTCGCCACAGCCTGGGCGGCTCCGACCCAGGGGAGGGCGCGCGCGCCGCGGCGTGCACGGAAGCCCGACCAGATCAGCGCCGGGGCCCCGAGCATCAGACCGAGGCCGGCCCGACGGACGGTCTCGTCGCCGAGGATCGCCCCCGTCACGGAGACCCAGGTGCTCGACATCGCCAGCACGAACGCCAGCGACCACAGGAGCGCGGATCGAGAGGGGCGGTGCAGGAAGCCCAGCCCGATGATCATCACGGTCCCGAGGGTCGCGACCGTCGCCTGCGCCAAGCCGAGATTCGACAGGACATCCGACGGCATCAGGCGGATCCGGCTTCGGCGCGGGCGGGGAGGATCACCGTGACCGTCGTGCCGGTACCCAGCTCGCTCTCGAGGAAGAGCGAACCGCCTTGATCCTCGACGATGCTGCGGATGATGCCCATGCCGAGCCCGGTGCCCGGCGTGGGGCTCTCGCGGACGGACTGCGCGCGGAAATACGGGTCGAAGACGCGCTCGAGGTCATCGGGGTGAATGCCGATACCCGTGTCCGCGAAGTGGAGGATGACGTCCTCCTCAGAGACCTCGCCCGAGATGCGGATGGATCCCCCGGCCGGGGTGTACTTGATTGCGTTGCTCAGGATGTTGTCGAACGCCTGGCGAAGGCGGAAGGCGTCTCCCCCGACCTCGGCCGACTCCGGCAGATCATCAACGACGCTCACCCGACGCGCTGCGGCCGCGGGGCGGAACGACGCCAGAGACGACGCGATGATCCGGCTCGCGTCGGCGGCGACGGGGGAGGAGGTCTCGCGGAACACCCCCCGAGAGGTCGCGAGGATCTCTGAGATGAGTTTCTGCATCCTCTCGCCGGCTCCCGCGATCACCTCGAGCTGCTCCCGCACCTTGGGGGACAGATTCGGATCGTCGAGGGCGAGATCGGCGTGGCCGATGATGGCGGTCAGTGGGTTGCGCAGCTCGTGCGACACCGTTGCGGCGAGTCGCTCGCGGGCACGTTCCGATTCGATCAACGCGGTGATGTCGTGGACGATGAGCAGCGTGCTTTCGGGCTCGTCGGAGGAGATGAGCCGTCGCGTCGACGCAGACAGGGCGTGCCACTCGCCATGTGGATCGAACAGCCACACGCGCTCGTCGTTGAACTGCTCGCCCCGCGACGCGCGCGCGAAGGGTCGCTCGGCCTCCGGCAGGGGCTCCCCCCTGAGGGTCGCGTATTCCACCGCAGCCCCGGGGCGCTGCGGTTCGTCGCGCTCCACCCCGTAGAGGGCGACGTAGGTGTCGTTCAGGGCGAGCACCTCGCCGTCCACCGACAGGCGGGCGATACCGGTGTCGAGTCCGTTGAGCATCTGCGACACGCGCCGTTCCTGACCGGACACGCGTTGGAGCGTCCCCTGGAGACGGCTGGCCTGCCGCCGCAGCAGTTGCTTGAAGGCCTTCGTCTGCCGCGCCGAGAGAAAGGACGTGATGGCGATGAAAGCGAGAGAGAGGAGGACGACGATCAGTCGGAGCGCGGTAACCGGGCCGGACGTATTCACCGTGGCATCGACGACGATGATGACGCCGACCGCGCTGATCGCCGAGATCAGGTAGACGAGGGTGAAGTGGGTGGCGATCCAGATGATGGGGAAGACCCAGAAGTAGCCGAAGCGGAGGTCGGTCCCGAAGCTCAGCAGACCGATGCCGATGATGTCACCGAACGGGATCGCGGCGACCGCCGACCGAGGCAGCTTCTGCCAGGGCACGACGATGGCGATCGCGGTGAGCGCGATGATGACGCCGACGCCGGAGGAGAACGGCCACAGAGTGAAGAGGGACGGCTCGATAGCCTGGACCAGCAGCACCGTGATGACGACGCTGGCGCCCAGCACCAACTGCAGGAGCCAGACCGAACGCGTGCGACTGCCCGGATTCGTCGCGTCGTCGTCGGGAATGCCCTCCGGAGGAACCGCCGGAGGGACGCTCCTCAAGGATGCCATTCTCCGAGTGTATAGAGAGTGGTGTAGTCTTCTGCGCGCCATCCTGTCTCTGCTCGCCGCGCGTGATCCCGATCGCGTCGCCCGGTCAGACTCCCCCTGAGGCCTGCATCCTGCAGCGTGATGGTCGATCATCGACCTCTCGCGCGTTTCGCGCTCGTTCCTCAGGAGATACCTGTGAGCATGCCCTCTCGCCGTCGTGCACGCGTAGCCTTCACCGCCGTCGCCTTCGCCCTCGTCGTTCCGACGCTCCTGTCCGGCTGCAGCCAGATCGCCGATGTCATCGGACAGTTCCCCGGGCAAGCCGGGAGCAACGCATCCGTCGTCGTGCCCACGCCCGTGCCGCAGTCGTCGGCGGGCACGAAGCCCTTCGACTCGCAGTTCACTTATGACGGGTCCGTGCGTCTGACGTCGGAAGTCGCGGACGGCCTCGAGCTGCGCCTCGACGTCTGGGCGGTCGATCCGAAGCGGACGATGGAGTGGACCGCGACCAACGAGAAGCAGCTCGGGTTCGCGGTCAACATCGTCGACAACCGCGTCGATGAGAAGGCCGTCCTCGCTCAGAAGCGTCGCGTGTACGTGTCGTCCATCTCGATCACCTCGCAGACCGCGCAGACCAGCGGCCAGGTGTCGAGCCCGTTCCAGTTCAGCGCCGACCCTCGCACCCTCGTACCCTCGGACACCCTGCGTTCCGACCGCGGCCTGCTTCTGAACAGCTTCCAGGGTGGTCTTCTCGTCCCGACCACCTCGATCCGACAGCTGCCGACGGACACCTATGGCATCACCTTGGAGTTCGCACTGAACGTCGCCGTCGAGGGGACGGCCAACACCGACACCTCGTTCAGCCAGCAGACCGTGTACCAGTACCTCCCGATCGCGATCTTCGCCGACGAGGGACAGTCGACGAACGGGCAGGGCACGGGCACGTCGACCACGAACGGACGGGCGCCCGGCTGGGGACAGACGACCAACCAGGGCTGACCCCGCGCGTCGGGCTCAGCCGCTTCCGGGCTGTGTCCGACGCGGTCGCGATCGCCGGCTCTCCATGAGCCACGAGAGGTCGTCGACGTCTCTGAGCAGATGGTGCTCGAAGGCGAGATCGGGGACGTCGTCGTAATCGATCGACGGCATCCGACGGGCGAAAGCGCGCCGCAGTGACTCCTCGACCTCGGCCGCGTCAGTCATCGCGGGGGCGACGACGAAAATCGTGTCGCGTGACGGCACCCCGGTGACCGCGCCGGGCACCGCGTCCATCGCGGCGTCGGCCACGGTGCGCAGCATCGTCTCTCCGCGCTCACCGCTGTGGGCGGCACGGATCAGGTCGATCTCGGGGACGCGGACGAGGGTCGCCCGAACGAGGGTGTGCTCCGAGAGCAGACGTGCGGTCTCGCGGCGGAGGGCGCCTCGAGCGTACGCGCGCGTTCCGGGCGCGGGGTCGTCGTCGAGTTGGCGACCGACCCAGACGGCGCCGACGGAGACCAGGGCGATCGCAACCGCACTGACGGCCGCCGTGGTCTCGGCCGACACCGGGCCCGCTCGCAGCAGCGGCGCCATGCCGAAGACGACGGCGACGGCGAGGCGGGCGAGGTTGTAGGCGGCGTAGAGGCTCAAGGTCCAGGAGAGCAGCCGGGCCCCACCCAGCTGCCCGACCGGAGGACGCGCGCATTCCAGCGCGCACAGCGCGGAGAACACGACGAGCCCGGCCGTCTTCAAGAGAGTCGCGTCGTCGAGGGGAACAAGGAAGGTCAGGCCGAAGAGGAGGATGCCGCCCGCGCCCGTGCTCACGGCGCCGATCGCGCGGCGATCGTTCAACCGACGGACGCCGGCCCACAAGAGCCCGACCGCCATGATGTTGGTCGCGTTCCCGGCGGCCGCGGCGGCGACGGAGTCCCACGCGGTCTCCATGACGTTCATCGCCCCGCAGACGAGGGCGGCGATCGCGGAGAGGCCGAAGTACCGGACCATGTCGGCGCGCGCTCCGCCCCGATCGTCTTCGGGTCGACCGTGCGCCAGGAAGAGCATCGTGAGGGCGACTCCCGCGGCGGCGATGGATGCCAGCAGGGCGAGGACGATCACGGACGGACGTCTCCTTCGGATGCCGCCGTAATCTTGAGCAGATCTTGCGGCGACGGTGGTCGTGAACAGCGGTCGTCTTGCGGCGAACCTACCAGAGTAGGACTCGGCCGATACGCCGCGAGAACCGACAGGATGACACCGCCATGACCGATGCGCGCAGCTTCACCCCCCACACGAGGGACTTCGACATGCACCAGAGTGCGCTCGGGGCCGCTGGTGAGCACGGTTTCGCCGACGACTTCGCGGCCGTGCTGGAGAACACCTCCGTGCACCGGTCCACCATCGGCTGCGTCATCCCGGCCTACAACGAGGAGGAGTCGATCGCGGACGTGATCGAGGCCCTCCTCGCTCAGACCCGTGTGCCGGACGTCATCCACGTGGTCGTGAACAACACCTCGGATGCCACGGTGAAGATCGCGTCCGAGTTCAGTGGACCGCATGAGCTGCACACCGAACTCGGCGAGCAGTTCACCGAGGTCTTCGTGCACGACATCGGCAAGAACCCCGACAAGAAGGTCGGCGCGCTCAACTACGGTTACTCGCTCGTCGAGGGATACGACTACCTTCTCGGCGTCGACGGCGACACCATTGCAGACTCCAAGGCCGTGGAGTACCTCGAGACCGAGGCGATCTCCGACTCGCGCATCGGTGGCATTTCGGCGATTTACACCATCGACGACAAGCCCATCAAGGGTCTCGTCGCGCGGTTCCTCACCGCGGGCCAACGCACGCAGTTCGCAGCGTTCAACCTGCAGAACATGCTCCGCGGCCGCAACATGGCCGTCCTGGGCGGGCAGTTCTCGATCTTCTCGACGAATGCCCTTCGTGACGCGATGAAGCAGAACCACCAGAGCACTCCCTGGGTGAAGGACTCCGAGGTGGAGGATTCGCTGTTGTCGCTGCAGATCAAGAGCGCCGGCTACCTCACCAAGATCAGCCCGTACGCTCGCGCCGACGTCGGCGGCATGACGACGCTGTCCGGCTATGACGCCCAGCAGGTGAAGTGGACCTACGGCGCCATCGAGCTCATGTGGCCCGGCCAGCGCGGTGACACCAAGGGTCAGCCTTTCCACCCCAACCTGCGCCTGCGGTGGTTCGAGAACTTCGGCATGCTCACCAACCTCTTCGTTCGTGTGGCCTTCCTGACGCTGCTGGCGGGTTCGCTCTCGATCGGCGCGTTCGTGTTCTCGCCGCTGTGGCTCATCCCGCCGGTGATCGCCATGCTGCTGAACCTCCGCATCGCCCGCACGATGAAGAACGTCGACCGCACGGACGTGCTGTTCGCGGTCCTGTTCTTCCCCGCCGAGATCTTCATGTGGATCCGCATCAGCCACTTCGTGCGTTCCTGGACCCGATTCCTCTCGCGCAAGAAGGTCGACAACTGGGCCATGCAGGCGAAGGCCGAACGCGGTGGCGGTCTCGGCCACTGGACGCCGATGGTTGTGCTGGTCGCCGTGGCGATCGCGCTCGCCGTGATCTGGGTGATGGTCGGTCCGATGATCCAGTCGTCGATCCTGTGGATCGGCTGGCCGATCGTCGGTGTGGTGACCGTCCTTCAGACGCTCCTCATGTTCTCCAAGCTCGTCCGTCGCCACCACGGGTTCAAGGTCTGACGGACACCCGGTCTGATACGCCCGAACGCATCAGAGAAAACGGATGCCTCGGCCCTGGGGAGGGTCGAGGCATCCGTTGTATCCGCTAACAGTCAGGGCGTCGCCAGCAGCTCCGAGGTGAGCCGATAGCCCACTCCGCGGACCGTCTCGATGTAACGCGGGTTCGCGGGGTTGTCGCCGAGCTTGCGGCGCAGGTTCGTCATGTGCGCCTCGATGGCGCGCTTGTCCGCCTCACCCACGAAGTAGCTCGTCACGTAGGACTCGCCACGGAGCACCAGGGTGAGATCGGCCTTGCTGCGGACGCGCCGCTTCGACTCCATGAGGGTCGCGAGAAGATCGAACTCGGTCCGCGTGAGTTCGAGCTCCTCGCCGCCGACTCGGACGAGTCGGCTGTCGGGGTCGAGGAGCAGGTCGCGGTGGGCGACCCAGGCGCCACCGGTGGGAGTGAGCTCTCCCGGTGCCGATCGCGGGACGACCTCTCCGCCCGGAACGGACTCTCGAGGCTCCGGTCCCTGTGACGACGGGACGATGACGGCCGCAGCGGGAACGGTGGCGGCGGGCTGCACGCTGGGGGCCTCCGAGCGTCCCGCCGGGAAGGACGGGCCGACGCTGTCCTGGCGGGGTGCCGACGAAGCGCTCGACTCTCCGCCCCGGGGGCGACGCAGGAGCGCCTCGATGCGCGCGCGCAGCTCGCGCGGGCGGAAGGGCTTCACGACGTACTCGTCGGCTCCGGCGCCGAGGCCGAGGACGACGTCGGCTTCTTCTTCGAGCCCGGTGAGCATGATGATGTACGTGTCGCTCTGCTGACGAATGCGGCGGGCGGCCTCGAAGCCGTCGATGCCGGGCATGTTCACGTCGAGCGTCGTGATGAGGGGCTGATAGGCGATGACAGCGCGCACCCCGTCGATTCCGTTGCCGACGGACACGGTGGAGAAGCCCGCTGACTCGAGCACCTCGACCAGCAGGTGGCGGATATCGGGATCGTCTTCCACGATCACGGCTGTCTTCAGCATCTCGGTGCTGTCGCTCATGTCACCCACTCTTCCGGCTTCGCACGGGAACGTGCCCGCGTTCTCCCCCGAGTCGCGGTGTCGCGGCGCGACGAGCGCAATTTTGACACACTTCGCGGCGCGGTCGCGGTCGACCCAAGGGTCAGCGCTGTTCGCGCGTCAGTTCCGCCGCTGCGGTCGGCCACCATGCGCCGGCGATGGGACCGCCATTGCACTCGCCGTCGCTCTCACCGGCCGGCTTGATCCACAGGTTGGTGTCGACCACGCCGTCGCCGTACGAGCCGCCGGCGCTGCCGACGAGTCGGCCTGAGGGGTTGCACCACTCCGACCCGGCGGGGCCTGCGCCGTTGCGCGAGGTGTCGACGACGGCGTGTGTCCCGCCCAGAAGGTCAGACAGCTCGTGGGCGTAGGCGAACTCCGCGGCGGTGTCTTGGTAATTCGAGACGTTCAGGGCTACGCCCCGGACTTCGGGGAGGACTCCCATCGCCTGGATCAGGCTCGCCATCTCGGCGGCGGGATGCCAGGCGGAGTGGCCGCCGTCGATGTAGATCCAGGTGTTCGTCCCGCGGATGTTCTCCACCGCGTGCTGCAGGTAGCCCGCGCGATCGCTCACCGACCCGCACGAGGAGGACAGGGCGATGGAGTCCGGCTCGAGCACGACGATCTTCTGCACATCGGAGGCATTGCGTAGTGCGTCACCGATGCGCTTGGTCCACTGGGTGTACGACGCGGGGTCGAGGCCGCCCGCGGAATGATTGCCGCAGTCGCGGTCCGGGAGCCCGTAGACGGCGACCGAGATCGCCGCTTTCTGGTCGCGTGCCTCGGCCGCGAGGTGGGCGATCCGGTCCCACACCTCATCGACGGGATCGATCTCGGGCGTGAGCCAGTACGTGGTGGGCTGCGTGGAGAGCCACTGGGCGGCCGCGACCTGGTCGGCATTCCCCTCGCCCGAGCGGGCGGCCTGCGCGGCCTTCGACTCGTCCGGCGCGACGATCCGTGTGCCGACTGCCGGCGGCTTCGCCGACAGCGTCTGGAAGAGGTTCGTGACCAGGCTCCCGACGACGCCGATGACGGCGATGAGAGCGACGACGGCGATGATCGCGCCGGCCACGACGAGAGCGCGCGGGACCCGCCGTCGGGGCCGCTTCGGCCGGGGTGATCTCGCCACGTTCAGGACTCTAGTCGAGGTGAACGGGGCGGGGGCCGAGGTAGTTAAGGGGGTGAAGCGATATAGACTGAAGCCGTGGGCAAACTGGTTTACAACACCCTCGGGCACTCTTTCGACATCGAGGACCGAACCCTGTCCCATCTCCGCGTGGTCTTCATGAACAAGCTGCGCCGCGGCGAGCCCTTCATGTTCCACTTCCCCATGGGAGACGGCAGCGGGACCCGCACGCTGTGGATCTCGCCGTCGATTCCGCTGGTCTTCCACTTCTACGGCAGTCGAGCGCCTCAGCTCAATCGTCGGTGGGTCGAGGACCTCATGGACGAGGCGAGTTCACCGCACGGGCTGAGCATCACGGCCGAACCCGACCCCGACGCGGTTCCCGCCTCGATGGGCTGAGCTCCCTCAGGCGCATTCCGCGTCGACGACCTCGCGTACCCGGTCCAGGAACACGGCCAGTTGATCCGCGGTGTCGTCCGGAAGACCCAGGGCGAATTCGCGGATGCGGGCGGTCACCGGGTCGATGGCATCCGGATCGGTGCCGCGATCGAACGGGACGACGAACTTGCTCCGGCGGTCCGAGGGATTCGCGACGAAGTCGATCAATCCGCCTGCGCGCAGGCGGTCCAGCATCCCGGTGACAGAGGCGGTGGAGATTCCGAGGGTCTGAGCGATCTCCGTCGGGGTGACGGTGACTCCGGCGTCGGCTCGTTCCAGGATCAGACGCATCGCCGCGCGGGCGTTCTCGCTGGGGCCGCAATCCGTCTGCCGTCGTCGAGCGAGCCGGGCTTCCGCCAGACGGAGCCTTTCGACCGCGCGCGCCGCCGTCATCGCGTGGTCGCCTTGCGTCTCGAGCGTCATGAGTCTCCTCGGGGTAGAGCCCCCGTGTAGGCATTGTAGTTAGGTTGACGAGATTCCAGTTGACCGATGCATTCCGGCTCGAGTCCAACAACGGAGATCACACTGATGCTTCCCTTTCGGTTCATGTGCTCGGCCGTGCAGATCTCGTATGATTGGGGGACCGGAATCACCCGGAAGGAGACGCCGATGGGCTCACTGTTCTACGGATCCTCTCCGAGCCCGATCCGCATTCCCGATCGCATTCTCGCCCACGTCAAGGTCGTCGTCGCGACCAAGCTGCGTCGCGGCGAGAGTTTCACTGTCTCGTGGCGGCATCCATCGGATGAACCCGCCGGGCGGAGCACCCTCTGGATCCAGCCGTCGATCCCGCTGCGATTCGTGTTCGGGTCCGCGGAGCCCGAGGTCCTCGATCCCTCGGTGCTGCAGAGCCTGGCGAACGCGGCGAACTCGTCGAGCGGCCTTACGCTCGATCTCGGCGACAGCGCCACTGCGCTCGTCGCAGACGCCCACTGAAGCTCATCGCTGCGCTGTGGCGTGGCGGTGAGCGATCGCCGACATCCACTCCATGCCGGGGCACGGGGGAGCGGATCGTCCGCGCATGCGCTCCCACGCCTCGACATAGATGCCCTCGAGGAGCGCGTCGGCGCGCGTCGCGATCCCGGTGAGTGAGAGCAGCACCGCGTAGATGCGGGGTGAGGTGGCGTCGTAGAACTCGACGAAGGCGTCGCAGTCACCCGAGGCTGCGCGGACGAGGAGGGCGTCGAGATCCTGTTCCCGGCTCGCGCGAGTCGCGGTGTCGGTCAAGGTCACGGTGCACCTCCTTCGTCTGTTGTGCCAGTCAACCGCCGAGCGCCGTCGGCGGCCTGGGGTTGCGCAATCGGGACGGGTGTCGTAGCAACCGGCGAGGGCGGCGCGAGAGCGCCGGAACGGGGACGTCAAGCCTGCCCGCCGTGACCGAGCGCCGTCGTACGGTTTCACCATGAAATCTGTCGTGCGCTGGGCTCTCGCCCTGGCAATGCTGTTCGCCGGTGTCTCGCACCTGACCTTCGCCCGCCGCGACTTCCAGGCCCAGGTGCCCGACGTGCTGGTCGAGAACGGTCCGCTGGATCGCGACGCGGTGGTCGTGGCATCCGGCGTGGTGGAGGCGGCCTTCGGGCTGTCGCTCCTCGTCCTCCCGAAGGAGCGGCGTCGGATCGGAGCCGCGCTCGCCGCCTTCTTCGTGGCGATCTTCCCCGGCAACATCGACCAGTGGCGCAAGGGTCGTTCGGCCTTCGGGCTGGACACCGACCAGAAGCGTTTCGGGCGGTTGTTCTTCCAGCCCGTCCTGGTGGCGGCCGCGTGGTGGTCCACCCGGTGACGCGACGATGACGGGTGTGGTCAGCCTGGAGCTGGTCTTCGACGACGAGACCGACTCCGCCGTCCGTGCAGAGTGGGACGCCCTCGTCAGCGCTGACCTGCCCAGTCAGGCCCGTCACCGTGGCGAGAGCAACCGCCCCCACGTGACCCTCCTCGTCCGCCCGGACCTGGAGCCGTTCGATGCCTCGCCCCTGGATGCTGCTCTTCCGCTCGCGCTCCGCCTCGGGGCGCCCGTCCTGTTCGGGAGAGGACGCAGCCGGGTCATCGCGCGCTCCGTGGTCCCGACGGAGGGGCTCCTTTCGCTGCACGCCCGGGTGCACGAACTCGCCGGGCCGGGGGCCGACGTCGATCACACGGTTCCCGGCGCGTGGACGGCGCACGTGACACTCGCCCGGCGGGTGCCTCTGGAGCGCCTCGGCGACGCGCTCAGCGTCCTCGAGGAACGGGGCGGGGGAGGCCTCTCAGCGCGAGCGGTCGGTATTCGCCGGTGGGATGCTGCGGCGAAGACGGTCACGGAGCTCGTGGGACGTGGCACCCTGGAATCGTGCTGACCGACGACGCCTTCGACTTCCTCCGCGAGTATCACCTGGCAACCCTCTCGACCGTCGGACGGTCGGGGCGCATCCATTCCGTCCCGGTCGGCTTCACGTATGAGGACGGTGTGGTCCGTGTCATCGGTTCGCGGGGAACGCAGAAGTTCCTCAACGCGGAGCGCAGTGGTCGGGCTTCGATCTGCTCGGTCGATGGGGCGAAGTGGATCAGTTTCGAGGGTGCGGTGCGGGTGAGCGATGATCCGGATGCCGTGAGCCACGCGGTCGAGTTGTACGCCGCCCGCTACCGACAGCCGCGGGTCAACCCCGATCGCGTCGTCTTGGAGATGACCGTCGAACGTGTCCTCGGCTCGGCCGCTTTCCGAGGCTGACAGGCGTATGGTGGGGTCCATGTCCCCCGTCACCTCGTCGATGCCCTCCGGGCGTGAGGGGGTCGTCGGCGCTCGGAGCGCCGACGGCACAGGCGCCGTGCACGCCGCCTCTCTCGCCGGGTGACCGGCGCGGGCGCTCGCCCTCGTCGCACGCGCCCACCTCGCCCGCCCTCTCGAGACGGGCCCATCGCCGCGCGAATACACCGCGCGTTCGTCGCCGCGCCGCGCCGCGCGGCTCATCGACGGGACACTTCATGCACGCTCTCTCCGCCTCCGATATTCGTTCCAGCTTCGTCAACGTCTCCACGCGTGAGCGCAGCTCCATCGTCATCCCCACCGACCTCGACGCGACGTCGTGGGACCTTCTCGACTACTTCGGCTGGCGTGACGCCAAGACCCCGCTCCTCGGATTCGTGGTCGCCGAAATCGATGGGAGCCCCGTCGGTCTCCAACTGCGGCAAGCGGAGCAACCTCCGCGCACGCGCCCGCAGTGCTCGTGGTGCTCCGATGTGACGTTGCCGAACGACGTCGTGTTCTTCGCCGCCCGCCGCGCCGGGAAAGCAGGGCGCGCGGGCAACACCGTCGGAACCCTCGTGTGCGCGCGGTTCGAGTGCTCGCGGAACGTGCGGCGGCTCGATCCGCCTGCCTACCTCGGGCACGACGCCGCAGCCGCTCGCGATCGACGGGTCGAGACGCTGCGCGCCCACGTCGACACGTTCTTCCGCGACCTGCGCAACGGCGCGTAAAGGGAAACCGGGCTGACCGTCGACCTCTCGTCGTCGGTCAGCCCGGTGGGTCCGTGACGGACGAGCGGGTACCGCACGGGCTCACCCGAGAGGTGGTGCGGCGTTTCACGCGGCGCTCGTCGGACACGATAGTGTTCAGTGTCTCCCCCGGACATGAGTCGACGGCTTGGTGCCGGAGGGGGAGAACGGTGTCGGCACAACCACCCGGTGCGGTCGAGGCGGGTTCCTCGACTCGAGGTCGGAGCCCATATGGGCGATCCTGGGTGCAGGGCGCAGTATGGGGCCCGTGGTCTGAGGGCGAAGGGTGACCTCGATGTCCGTCGACGACCGCCTCGACGCCGTCCTCAACACCCTCGCTCACCGAGTCCGTCGGTTGCGGCGCGAGCGTGAACTGTCTGTGACGGCCCTGTCGTTCGAAGCCGGGATCTCGGAGTCGCGTGTTCGAGCGATCGAAACCGGTCGCACGACGGCCTCGCTCGCTACCCTCGTCGCTCTCGCGGAGGCCTTCGAGATCGATCTGTCGGAGTTGTTCGGCGAGACGGCTCGGGACAGGAGCGATCGAGAACCCGCGAGCCCGTATGTCGTGCCGAGCGAGGTGACCTGGGGTGGGGACCTCCCGCCGGCGCCGTGGATGGCGTCGGCTCCGCCCGCGCCCGCGCCGAGTCCTCACGTCGTGCCGAGCGAGGTGATCTGGGGCGGGGAGCTTCCCGCTGCCCCGTGGGTGAAGAACACCCCGGCACCGGAGACGACTGCCGCCATGCCGCCGCGAGCGCACCCCGCGCCCGCGGGGCCGTCGATCGAACCGACGGAGCAATCGTGGGGAGGCGCCCTTCCTCCGGCACCGTGGATCGGGAACGCCACGGCGGCGGCGCCAGCCGTCTCCCCTGCGCCCACCGCCACGATCGTCCAGCCGGAGAACCGCGCGGTCCCTGCGCCCATGGCCCCTCTCGGGACCGAGCGCGACGCGCTCCCGCCCACCTCGCGCTACGTCCTCGTCGCTCAGGATGCGGGTGTGGCCCGGGAACCGCGGACCTTCTCCGATCTGCGCGAGGGGGCTCTCGCAGGGCGGGAGTTCCGCTCCCTCCGGGAATTCGCGGTCGCGGCCGTCGCCGAGGCGGACTACGACGTGGTCACCGTCGCCCGGCTCTTTCGCTTCCCCGTCTGGAAGCTCGAGCGTTGGGTCGCCGAGGCGGGCTACGTCGGACGCGCGTGACGTCGGGGTGCGCGGGCAGCGCACCCCGACCCCTCATAGCGCGCGGAGCTTCTCGAGAAGCGGCGCCGCGATCTCGTCGACGAAACGTTGCTGCTGCTCGTCGCCCACCTGGACGATCGCGATGTCGGTGAAGCCCGCGTCGATGAAAGGGCGGACGCTCTCGGCGAGCTCGTCGAGGTCCGGGCCGCAGGCGATCGACTCGGCGACGTCCTCGGGTCGCACGAACTGCGACGCCCCCGCGAAGCCGGCCGGGGTGGGCAGGTCGGCGTTTACCGCCCAGCCGCCGGCAAACCACCGGAACTGATCGTGGGCACGCGCGACTGCGGCATCCTTGTCCGGGTCCCAGCTGATGGGGATCTGTCCGATCTTCCGGGAGGCGCCCTCGTGGTGCGCGTCCCATCCGGCGATCAGATCGCCGTTCGGTTCGGTGGTGATCAGGTGGTCGCCGAGCGGGGCGAAGCGTTCGATCGAGTGCTCGCCCGACACGGCGACACCGATGGGGACGCCGCCGTCGGGGGCATCCCACACGCGTGCGGAGTCGACCCGGAAATACTCGCCGTCGTACGTGACGAGATCGCCCGTGTGCAGTGCGCGGATGATCTCGATCGCCTCCACGAGCATGTCCTGACGAGCGTGGACGGCGGGCCATCCTTCGCCCACGACGTGTTCGTTCAAGTTCTCGCCGGATCCGAGGCCCAGCGTGAACCGGCCGTCGGACAGGAGCTGAAGGGTCGCCGCCTTCTGCGCCACCACGGCGGGGTGGTAGCGAACGGTCGGGCAGGTCACGTAGGTCATCAGCTCGACGTCGTTTGTGGCCTGTGCGACCGCCCCGAGCACCGTCCAGGCGTAGGGCGCGTGTCCCTGGCTGGTGAGCCACGGGGAGTAGTGGTCGCTCGAGACGAGGAAGTCGTAGCCGGCGCGCTCGGCGCCGACGGCGTAGTCGACGAGGGCTTTGGGGCCGCTCTGCTCGGTCATGAGGGTGTAGCCGAATCGCGTCATGACGGCCACGGTAGGGCGGGCGAACTGCACGCTCGCCGGGGTTGCGCTCGTCGCGGTGATGCGGCAGAGAAGACGGAGGGGCCGCGGCGCGTGCCGCGGACCCTCCGTGATGGTGTCAGTCTTCGGGGGCGTGAATGACCTTCTCGCCCTCGAAGGTCTCCCGTTCCTTCTTCTTGTCGTCGTTGCGGGTCTTGCGCAGGCTGAGGAAGGTCGCCACCGCCACCGTGGCCGCGATGAACAGCAACGAGAACCAGATGGGGATCTCGGGCACCCACAGCAGCGGTTCTCCGCCGTTGATGAACGGCAGCTCGTTCACGTGCAGAGCGTGGAAGACGAGCTTGACGCCGATGAACGCCAGAATGACCGCGAGGCCCTGTGCGAGGTAGACCAGACGCTCCAGCAGGCCGCCGATGAGGAAGTAGAGCTGGCGCAGACCCATCAGCGCGAACGCGTTGGCGGTGAAGACGATGTACGCCTCGTTCGTCAGGCCGTAGATCGCGGGGATCGAGTCGACGGCGAAGACGAGGTCGATGAAGCCGATGGCGATGATCACGAGCAGCATCGGGGTGACGAATCGCTTGCCGTTCGTGCGCACGGTCAGCTTGTCGTCGTTGTACTCCTCGCTCACCGGCAGGACGCGGCGGACGAAGGTCATGAATCTGCCGTTCGCGGGGTCGTTCTCACCGTGCGCGAACGCCTGCCGATAGGCGAGGAACAGCAGCAGTGCGCCGAAGATGTAGAAGATCCAGGAGAAGTTCTCGATGAGGGCGGCGCCCACGGCGATGAAGGCACCGCGCATGATCAGAGCGATCACGATGCCGATCATCAGCACCTTCTGCTGGTAGATCTTCGGCACGGCGAACCCGGTCATGATGATCAGGAACACGAAGAGGTTGTCGATCGACAGTGCCTTCTCGGTCAGGTATCCGGCGAAGTACTCACCGCCGTAGGTCCAGCCGGAGAACACGCCGATACCGACGCCGAACAGCAGAGCCAGCCCGATGTAGAACGCCGACCAGCGGGCGGATTCGGCGATCGAGGGCTCGTGGGGTTTTCTCACGTGCGCGAAGAACTCGAACACGAAGAAGGCGATGGTGATCGCGATCGTGATGATCCAGATCAGAGGGGTGACGCCCATGGCGACCTCCAAGGCAAGTAGGTGTACGACAAGACACCAAGGTCTCCTCCACCCGGCGAGATGGGCCGACGTCCCGGGCTCACGATGGCGTGATCCGTATTGACGAGAACGTCGCGGTGGGAGTACTCCCCTTGCTGGGCTCGATTGTACGGCATCCGGCTCCGTATTCCCGGACGGGTGGCAATCCGGTCGCTGTGGGAGCCCAGAGGGGGGATGCCGGGCCCCGACGTTCGCCGAGGGTGCGGGTCAGCGCGGGGGAGCGGCGCCCACGATGGCGTCGACGAGGGCCAGCATGTCGGCCGCGTCGAACTGCTCGCGGCTGAGGGCGCGCAGGATGACCGCTCCCACCAGGGCGTCGGCGGCGGCGTCGAGCCGGGGGCCCGAGACGCCGCCCATGGCCTGCGAGAGGCTCTCGACGAGAGGGGCGGCCAGGATCTCCGCGCGGAGCCGCCGGCCGGTTTCGGCGCTGCCGGCGGCCGCGGCGACGAGAGAGCGCAGCATTCCCTCGCCGTCCGCGCTCGCCCGCAGAGTGAACAGGTCGGCGAGCCACGCGGCGAGATCGGTTCGCGGGTCGCCGGTGTCGGGGAGCTCGCGTCGGCCGCCGAGCAGGCGGCCCTCGAGAATCGCCTCGGCGATCACGTCGCCTTTACTCGCCCACCAGCGGTAGATCGTCTGTTTGCCTACGCCCGCGCGTCGGGCGATCCCCTCGATCGTGAGGTGGTCGTATCCGCGTTCGACGAAGAGCGTCACCGCGGCGTCGAGGATCGCCAGACGCGCCGCCTCGCTGCGCACGGGTCCACTGCGCGGAAGAGTCATGTCACACATTCTGGATGATCGAGCGGCGAAGCGAGACGAGACGGTGCGTGTTATCTTTGCCCGGACTGGTCGGAGCCGACGGTGCTCCCTCGCGCGCACCGCACGAGAGGAACACCCCGCATGGCTGAACTGCTGCATCGCCTCGGAACTTTCGCGGCACGCCGCGCGTGGGCGGTGATCGTCGCGTGGGTGGTCATCCTGGGGATCGTCGTGGGCGGCTTCCTCGTCGGATTCAAGGGGCTCAGTTCGAGCTTCGACATCCCGGGAACGGCATCCGGAGAGGTGATCTCCGAGCTGCAGGGGGAGCTTCCCGATTTCGCGGGGGCCTCGGGCGCCGTGGTCTTCCGCACAGATGACGGCTCGCCGCTCACCGACGACCAAAAGACCGCGATCTCGGCGCTGGTGGCCTCGGCGGGCGACCTGCCCGACGTGGCCCGTGTCACCGACCCCTTCACCGCGCAGCAGCAGCTCGACGCGCAGCGGCAACAGGTCGTCGACGGCACGCAGCAGATCGACCAGGCTCGAGCGCAGGCCGAGTCCGCTCAGCAACAGCTCGACGCCGGGAAAGCTCAGCTCGAGGCGGGTCAGCAGAAGCTGGACGAGGCGAAGGCGCAGATCGATTCCGCGACGCTTCCCGCCGCGCAGAAGCAGGCGCAGCTGTCTGCCCTCGAAGCGCAGCAGCAGCAGATCGACCAGCAGCGGTCCGCTCTCGACCAGCAGCAGACTCAGCTCAGCGACGGACTCGCCCAGATCGACGCCCAGCAGACGCAACTCGACGACGGGTCGGAGCTGCTCGGCTTCGCGGATGCCATCCGCCTGGTCGCGGCGGACGGATCCACGGCCATCGTGAACGTCTCGTTCAGTCAGCCCCGGCTCGAGCTCTCGCAGGCGTCCAAGGACGCGGTGGTCGAGCACTTCACCGCGCAACCCGTCGACGGTGTCGAGGTCGCCTTCAACACCGAGATCTCGCAGGGGGTCCCAGAGATCCTCGGCGCCGGCGAGGCGATCGGCGTCGCGATCGCCGCCATCGTGTTGATCGTCGTGCTCGGATCCCTCCTGGCGGCTTCGTTCCCTATCGTCACCGCACTGGTCGGGGTCGCGATCGGCGCGATGGCCACGTTGTCGTTCTCGGGTCTGGTGCAGATGGCATCCGTCACGCCGATCCTGGGCGTGATGCTGGGACTGGCGGTCGGGATCGACTACTCGCTTTTCATCCTGTATCGGCACCGGCGTCAGCTCCTGCAGGGCGCGGACGTCGTCGACTCGATCGGCCTCGCGAACGGCACCGCAGGCAACGCGGTGGTGTTCGCCGGTACCACGGTCATCGTCGCCCTCTTGGCGCTGAACATCACCGGCATCCCATTCCTCGGGCTGATGGGGACGGCGGGTGCGGTGAGCGTCCTCGTGGCGGTGCTCATCGCGGTGTCGTTGACGCCGGCCCTGCTCGGTCTCGCGGGAACCCGGATCCTCAGCCGCCGCGCTCGCGGGCGACTCGTCGCCGCAGCGGCCGAAACGCACCCTCGTCGGGCGGCCCGCGAGGGCATCGCGCCCTCCGACGCCCAGGAGCACCCTCGGCGCGCCGCTCGCACGGGTGCCGTCCCGGTCGTCGCCGCCGGGGTGAAACCGATGTCCACGTTCCGTGCCGTCGTCACGATGGTCGTGGCCACGGTCGTCCTGTTGGTCGTCGCGATCCCCGCGCTGTCGATGCGTCTCGGTCTTCCCGACGGTGGATCGGAGGCCGAGGACTCGACGGCGTATAAAGCCTTCACCTGGACGGAGCAGGCGTTCGGCGCCGGTGCGAACGCCCCGCTGCTCGTGACCGCCGCTCTCCCCGAGGCAACCGCCGAGGAAGAGGTGCGGGCTATTCAGCTCGACGTCGCCCGCGAGCTGTTCTCACAGAACGATGTCGCCGCCGTGGCCCCGGTCGCGGTCTCTGATGACCGCACTCTCGCGGCATTCCAGGTCATCCCGAAGGAGGGGCCGAACGCCGTCTCCACCGAACAGCTCGTGCGCGACCTCCGTGCGATCCCGCCCGTGGACGGTGACATCGGCCTCGGGGTGGCGGGCGCAGCGGCGGTCAACATCGACATCTCGGAGGGGCTGGCGAGCGTGCTGCCGATCTACCTCGTCGTGGTGGTGGGGCTGTCGTTCCTCATCATGGTGATGGTCTTCCGCTCGCTCCTCGTGCCGCTGATCGCGACCCTCGGGTTCGTCCTCTCGCTGTTCGCGACCTACGGCGCAGTGACCGCCGTGTTCCAGTGGGGGTGGCTCGGTGGCGTGCTGGGCGTGCACAACCCCGGTCCGATCCTGAGCTTCCTGCCGGTGATCCTGGTCGGCATCCTGTTCGGGCTCGCGATGGACTATCAGCTGTTCCTGGCCACGGGGATGCGCGAGGCGTGGGCGCATGGAGCGGCGCCGCGGCTGGCCGTCGCTCAGGGGTTCCGAGCCGGGCGCACGGTGGTGACGGCGGCCGCCATCATCATGGTCGCGGTGTTCTCGGGCTTCATCGCCTCGGACTCCGTGATCATCAAGTCGATGGGCCTCGGCCTGGCGCTCGGCGTGCTCTTCGACGCGTTCATCGTTCGAATGCTGCTCATGCCCGCGATCATGCACGTCCTCGGCGGGTCGGCGTGGTGGCTCCCGAAATGGCTCGACCGGATCGTTCCCGACGTCGATGTCGAAGGGGCCGCTCTCGAGCGGCGCCACCCCGGGCATCACGGGTCCTGAGCACCCGCGGCCGGACGGCGCAAGCCCCGGCTTCCGCGGGCGCGGAAGCAACAGGATGCCGGGAAGGACCGATTCTGAGGAGGACGACGATGACCGATCGCGAAGAGACGCAGGACGCCCCCGTCATGGACGGCGCCACCGACGCCGGCGTGGAGGAGAAGAAGGCCGGAGCACAGCAGCAGCGTGCGGCGGACGCTGCCGTCCACGACGACGATCCCGCTCAGCAGGACCTGAAGGACGATCTTCGCAGCATCCGCGGATACGGCGAGGACCGCTAGGGGGACGACGACTCCCGTCCGGAGCCGAGTGGGGGACGGGCTCGACGGGCGGGAGTCGCCGAGGACGCCGAGAGTGGCGTCATCCGCGCCGGCGATGCCGGCGCCGGGTATCGGCAGGCTACGCCGGTGCCTCACTCCGGTCCCGTTCTCTCAGGCGATACGAAGGCGGTCCCGCGGATTCTCGCGGGAGCGCCTTCGCCGGTGGGGGTTCAGGACGTCGTGGGGATCTCGCCTGCCGCGATCGCGTCGGCGTAGGTGCGGATGTCGGGGCCGGGCTCGTAGTCGATGAAGCGATCCTTGATGCGCGCGTTGATCCGCGCGAAGGCCTCATCGGATGAGATGCCGTCGCTGTCCTTCGCGATGGCGACGACGGCCTCGCGCAGGACGGCGTCGGCGTCGTCGAGGATCTTCTGGCGGGCGGGTTCGTTCCAGCGGATGTCTGAGATGTCCATGGCCACACGGTACGGTCGGTGCTCTCTCCGCGATCCCGGGGTTGTATCGCACGAGCCGATATGCGCGGCAACCCGCCCGTATCGCCGTCCCGAGCGCGACACGATAGGGGCATGACGAGGGATGTCGTGACGACCGTGCCGCAACGACTGCGCATCGCCGTGCGTGATGCCAGATGGTGGGTACAGGACTACGTCTACGCGGTGCGGGCCCAGGTACGCGCTCTGCGGGATCGCGGCGCCCCCGATTCCCTCGCCGCGGGGAAGGGGACTCCGATCGTCATGCTCCCGGGCATCTACGAGACGTGGCGGTTCATGGAGCCGCTCGCGCGTGCCCTGCACGAACGCGGCCATCCCGTCCACGTCGTGACGGAACTCGGCGGCAATCGTCGACCGATCGCCGAATCCGCGGGGCGCGTAGCGGATCTGCTGATCGCTCGCGGCCTCGACGACGTCCTGCTCGTCGCGCACAGCAAGGGCGGGCTCATCGGCAAGCACGTCATGGCGTTCAGTCCCGCGGGCACACGCGTGCGAGGGATGGTCGCCGTCGCCACCCCGTTCGGCGGGTCGCGATACAGCAGGCTGATGCCGGCCCCCTCGCTGCGCGCCTTCGCCTCGGGCAACGCGACGATGCGCGCGCTCGCCGCCTCGGCAGAGGTGAACACCCGTATCGTCTCGATTTTCGGCCCGTTCGACCCCCACATTCCCGAGGGGAGCGAGCTCGCGGGGGCGAGGAACATCGTCCTGGCACGCGGCGGGCACTTCCGCGTCCTCGAAGATCCGCGGGTGATCGCCGAGGTGCTTCGCGCCGCGGAGTGACCGGTCGATTCAGCGCCCTCCGCCGCCTCCGCCGCCCATTCCCCCGCCCGAGAAGCCGCCGCCGAACGAGCCGCCGGAGAAGCTTCCCGACCCGCTCGTCGTCGCCACGGCCGGCGTGCTCACGGTGTGCAGCGACCCCATCATGCTCGTGAAGGCCACGGGCGAGAACCCGCTGCTGCTGCTGTACCATCCCAGATCCGCGCCCGCTTCGCGAACGCGGGTGTCGAGGGTCTCGGCCCAGTCCTTTTCCACGCCCCACACGACCGCCCAGGGGAGGAGTCGTTCGTACAGGTGCAGCACCCGCGTCGGGTCACCCGGATCGAGCGCGGTCCTCTCGGCGCCTTCGGGGCTCTGCAGGACGCGGAGGCGATCCGCTTCGGCGAGGCTCAGGTAGTCGCGCAGGCCCCTGAGGTGATCGCGTGCCGGGGCGCCGGCATCCGTGATCCGATCCCGATAACGCAGGACGACGAATGTCAGGATGCCGAGCACCACGGTCGCAGGGACCGCGACGATCTGCCACCATGCGGGTGCGTCGCCCGCCGCGGCGAGGATCAGAGCGGCCGCCGAGATTGCGAAGGCCAGGACGGCGACGCCCGCGGCGAGGATCGAGGTGCCCGGCTTCTGCTTCTCGGTCCACCCGCGTGAGCGGAGCTCCCCCGAGGCTGCGGTCGGCAGCTTCCGCAGGGCGAGGGCGACATCCTGACGGGCGGGCCCGGGCTTCACACGTTGCCCGGCGGCGGGGGAGCCGCCGAAGACGGCGCGGATGACGGCGGCCCGCAGCGGTGTCGCCCCCGCGTCGTCGACGAACTCGAGCTCGAGCGCACCGGGTTCCTCCGGTGTCTCGATGATGCGCAGATGGCCGGCGATGGCGGTGTCGAGGAGAGCGGCCGGGATGCCGGCACTCGGCCGGTGCGCCAGTTCGGCGCCCTGGATCACGTCGACGCCGGAGGGCGGCCCGTACTCGGGCACGATCACACCGCGTCCATCCGCATCGCGACCGCGTCGACGAGCGACGGCGGCGACGCCGACCCCGGCGAGGCCGAACCCCACGGCCGCGATCGAGCTGGCGGCCAGCGCGGGGGCCGCGTCGACCGAGAACTGCTCCAGAGGCGTGCGCACCACTTCTCCCGGGATGAACGTCCCGCGGGCGAACCCGATGGCGACGGTGACGTTCTCCCCGGGGCCGAGGGATCGCTCCTGCGACGAGAACACGACGCCGGCGGCGCCGGCTTCGCTCGCGATGTCGCACCGACGGTCCGATCCCTCCGAGCCGACGTAGCAGGCGGCCGCCCCCTCGCGCAGGGCGGGCACGAGCGATGCATCCACGGACAAGCGCACGGAGACCGTGCCGAAGGGCTGCTCCCACTGCGTGCCGTTCACGTCGCGGTAGAACTCATCGGCATCCGTGTCCGCGAAGGAGCGGATGGTGTCGCGCTGCGTGTAGGAGATCACGTACGTCTGCACGCCACGGACGTAGGAGTCGTCGCCGGTGAGCACCCTCACCTCGCGGCGGTCGGACTCGACCTCGAAAGGTACTGCCGCGCCCGCGGCGTCCACGACCGAGACGACACGGGTCTGCAGGGGCACCCCGTCGTAGTCATCGGGTATGGACCGGATGATGCCGCGGTTCTGGTCCTCGTCGGGGAACCGAGCGACGAGCGTTTCGGTCACCGCGAGTTCGGCATGACCGTCGGACGCCCGAGTGAGCGTCATCTGCGCGTCGAAGGAGTCGAAGGTGAAGTCGCTCGTATCGGCCGAAGCGGGGCGTGGCGCGCCCAGGGCGATGAGCAGCACCAACGCGACGACGGCGACGGCGGCCCACGAGTGGCGCGTCCGGGGAGGCGAGGAGGCGAGGGCCGGCATGCTCAGACGCTATCCGGCCGTCCGTTGCGAGCGGATCCCCCCTGTGGCGGAGTTTGCGCCCGGCCGAGGGAACGCAGCGCTCAGGCTGCGGCGCTGGGGGTGGCGGCCGCGCCCGGCGGAACGATCGAGGTCACGGGAGTCGGGGGAGCGAACAGCGCACAGCAGGAGCGACCGGAGACCTCGCAGGCATCGGCGACAGCGCACCGCATGCGCTGAAGGAACTCCGTCACGGCCACGGCCTCGCTCTCGGACATCCCACGGGTCGCCTGCATCATGCGTGCGTGCATCGATCGGAGGGTCTCTCGCATCTCCTCGTCGGCATGCGGGGTTGCGGTGACGACGACCTTGCGGCGGTCGAAGGGATGCGGCGAGCGCTGAAGATGACCCGACCGCTCGAGCCGATCGAGCAGGGCCGTCACGGACGCCGTCGACACTCCGAGATGGCGGGCGAGGTCGATGGGGGTGACGTCCCGGCCCGCGCCGCTGGCCTTCGTGAGGAAGCGAAGAACGAGGAGCTCGTTCTCGCCCATCGACATGGAGTCCTGCGTTCGACGACGCATCGCCATCTCGGCGGAGCGGTACGCACGCATCGCCTCCATCACGCGCGCCCCGCGCTCGTCTTCGACACTGTCGCTGTACCAGTACGACGGAGGTGCCGCGTTCTCGCTGGACATCGGTCTCCTAATATCTCGCTTGCCTATTCGCTAGTCTAACTAGTAAGTTCTTCAGTGAGCAACGAGCAGAGGGGTACATCATGGCGAAGCTCTACTACGGCACGACGACCGAGCCGATCCACATCGACGACCGCATGTTGGCGCACGTCAAGGTGGTCGTAGCCACCAAGCTCCGCCGCGGTGAGAGCTTCACGCTCTCGTGGGTGCACGGGGCCGACGAGCCGGTGGGACGGTCGACGATCTGGCTGCAGCCGTCGATTCCGCTGCGGTTCGTCTTCGAATCCGAGCAGCCGGAGGCGCTCGACCAGAACCTGCTGAAGCGCATGGCCAACGATGCCAACTCCTCGCGCGGTCTCAGCCTCGACATCGCCCTCGACGCGCCCGTGGCGAAAGCCGTTCCTCCGCGGGCCCCGGCTTCGGCATCGAAGACGACACGTTCCCTCGTCCACGCGGCGTGACCCGTTCTGCGCCGTACGCGCTGAACGGGGCGATCGTCTGGTCCCGGATCGACGCCGACCTCTCCGTCGCCGCGCGTGGCGGGGACTTCGCCGGGTACGTCGATCGCCGCTCCATCGGGGCAGTTCTCGCCTTCGACTCGCACGGACGACATATCGGCACCTTCGCCGATGGAGATGCGGCGCGATCGGCGTTGGGCGGCCACGCACAGGATCGACGCGGGCACCAGGTCGTCCGCGGGATTCAGCTCCTCCGCGGGGCCGGCTACCGTGCGACTATCGCCAGACTCTTTAGGAAGCGGACATGACGACGACATCGACGTGGGATGTGCCCACGGAACCGATCTTCATCATCAGCCCGGAGGCTCCCGCGGTTCTCGGTTCTCGTTGACGCCCTCGTCCTGCCGGTCACCCGGGCGTGGGGCCGCGGGCTCTTTTCGCACGAGCAGGATGGCAATTGCCAAGGCAATGCCACCCAGGGCGGCGAAGACCAGCCTGGGCTCGGTCGGCGAATCGGCCGGGAAGAGCAGTGTCGGGGCGGACAGCACGACCATTGCGACCACGCAGAGCGCGAAACCGATCGGACGTGGTGATCGCGAGCTCATCGGACCCCTCCCGATGCGGACCTGGCGCCAGCCTAGACGAGTCCCCGGCGGAGCGGCGAACGGAGACGCGCGACGGGGGCACGTGCGACGTCGATCGGGCCGGCCCGCGGGCGACGGCTTCATCCCGATAAGCCAAGGTTCTCCCCATAGGCGGAGCTCGCGCTCGGAGCGCAGGGAATGTCAGCCCTCGCCGAGATCGATGCTGCGCTCGATGGCGGGTGTGCGCGATCAAGGCGATAGGGTGGCCGAGCCCGTTGCAGGAGGAGCCGATGACCGAAACCGCCGAGCGGCCCCTCACCCGGGCGCAGGGGCTCCGAATCGCACCACCCGCCCTCGCCGCGACGATCGGCGGTTCGGCTGCTTTCGTCAGCGCTGCGCTCATCTGGATCTGCCGCCTCTGGGAACCCGGCGTGCAGTACGTCAGTCAGCTCGGTGCGACGTCGATGCCCACTGCGCCGTTGTTCAACACGGCGTTGCTCCTGCTCGCGATCGCCGCGGTCCTGGTCGATAGATCGCTCGCCGGGCGGAGCGAAGGTTATGGTGCCGGGTGGCCCGTCGCGACGACGCTCCTCATCTGCGGGTTGTGCTTCGCCGTGGCATCCGTCGTCACCTGCTCACCCGGCTGCCCCATTCCCTTCACCGAGGGTGCCCTCCCTCAAGATCTGATCCACATCTCGTTCGCCGTCCTCGGGTTCCTGTCGGCAATCATCGCCATGGGGCAGGTCGCCGCGACGCCCCGGCGTCCCTGGATGCGCGCCGCCTCCGTCTTCACGCTCGTCGCGGTCGGGGCCACATCGCTGACCGGCGCGATGATCGCTCTCTTCCGCGCTGACACAGTGCTCGGTGGCAACCTCGAGTTCGCCGCCGCGACGCTCGCCATCGCGTGGTTCGGGGTCTTGGGGCTGCAGGTCGCCTGTGATATCCGGCGGAGCCACCGAGACGCGTTCGGCGCGCGCGGGTGAGTGACCCGGGGAAGGCGTTCCGGCGACTGCGGCGCATCGCCGGGTGGCTTGCACCCGTGGCCGCATTCGCCGTCATCCTCGCGGTCGTCCGGTCAGCGGGCGTACCGCTGACGCTCCCCGGCGTCTTGCTCATGATCGTTCTTCTCGGTGCCGCGCGCCTGATGATCGGACGAACCCGCCGTCACAGGCGCGACCGCTCCGTCACACGTCCTCGGGATTCTTGATGAGTCCCCACGCGTGGGCTGCTCGGATCGCACTCGACCGATCCGACGCCTCGAGCTTTCGGTAGAGACTCCGCAGTTGCGTCTTGACCGTGTTCGGTGAGACGGAGAGCTCACGGGCGATGACGGCGATGGTCACCGTCGGTGTGAGGTGGTCCAACACCACTTTCTCGCGGGCGGTCAGTTGGGGCACGCTCGCCGATGACACGAAGTACGACGCTCGCGCTTCGATGTGAGCGCGGGACGTGGACGATAGGGTCTTCGCGACCATCGCGCGGTCTTCCGGTGCCATCGCGCTCCAGGGGCTCCACAGGTCGTGCCGGATGCTCAGCGCTTCGGCGCGTTCCATGGCGGGGCGGCGTGAGGCGGCGCCACGCAAGCGCATCTCGGCCACGATGCTGACGACGAGGCTCTCGAGAGTCGTGCGCGGGGAGGGGTCGTGCTGGAGTCCCCACTTGACGCTCAGGACGAAGGCCTCGTGCGCTCGCCCGGCGTACAGCTGGGACAACGCGATGGCGGGAGCGGTGAGGGGGGAGAGCATGAACGGGCCCTCGAACAGGGCGAGGGCCTCCCGCGCTTGACGGAGGGCGATCAGTACTTTCGCTCGCGTCGTCAAGAGGAGCGTCGACTGGAAGTGCGATGGTGGTGCGCTGGGGATCGCTGTCATCCACGTGCGCAACACTTCGAGCGCGTCGGATGCGGCGCCCGAGACGAGGAGCGTCAGGACGTGGGCCGACGCCGTGTAGGGCCACAGCTCGCGAGCCGCGGCGGTGGACGGCAGGCCGTCGAAGAGCGGGCGCGCTTCTGCCGCCTCGCCGGACTCGAGGAGAACCCACGCGGACGCCAGCCGGAGGCCTTCGCCCCAGGGGGACGCCGCCCAGGTATCCGAGCAGTCCGCCTCGATGAGTGCTCGCGCGGTGCGCACGTCGCCCTCGAGCAGGGCGATGACGGCGAGGGCGCCGCGCGCCCGCAGCCGCTGCGCAGGTGGCGCGGTCTGCTCGGCCCGTGACATGCACTCGCTCGCCGCTCGCAGCTGCCCCATCGCGAGAAAGGTCATCGCGACCTGGTACCACCCCTCGGCCTTCGTCTCGGGTTTGAGGTCTCGCGCGCGGCGCAGGGCGTCGGACAGCATGTCCGACGCTTCGGAGGCGAGTGCGAACCGCCCCGCGGCGCGAAGAAGGCTCACGCGGATGATCAGGGCGTCGGGGCGTCCCGCGGTGACGCTCGAGACATCGGGCAGGCGGCTGAGAGCGGAGACCACGAGCGACGGCGTCTCCGCTGACGCAGCGGTCTCCGGGTCGAGGGCGAGCAGCGCCTCCACGACCGCCGGAGCTGATGACGCGCTTGATCGGAGCCGCTCGAGGGCGCTCGAGAAGCCGTCGGTGCTGCGAGCCCAGATATCGGGCCCTGACCTCCGCAGGATCCCGGCCAGGGTCGTCCACTGTCGCGCGTCCGAGGCGAGCCGGGTCGCGAGCAGGGACTCGCCGTTCGACACGAGATGCTCGAGCAGTCGGAGTCGGGCTGCGGACATCCGAGAGGGCTGCCTCGCGGCGATCTCCTGGAACCACCGCTCGCGAATCGGCTCGGCCAGGAGCGCGCGTGTTGTGCCGGGCCAGACCACCCCCGCGCCGTGGAGCCGATCGAGAAGATGGGGACTCGCCCCGTTGGAAGAGTCGATGCCGAGGGCCTGCGCGAGGGGGTCGGTGACGTAGGGGGCGAGAGCCAGGAGGCGGAGATCGTCGGTGACCGGTGCGGCCAGACGTGCCTCCATGTCGCGGGTGAGCGCGGCGCTCGCATAGGCGGCCGCCGTGGCGGCTTCGCCGCGCGTGTGAAGAGGGAGGCCCTCCAGGCGGAGCCGAGTGCTGGCCAGCTGAACGAGGGCGGGCCACCCGTGCGTGAGTGCCGCGAGCTCATCGGTGGCGATATCGGTCGACTCGACCCCGTTCGCGGCGAGGACCGATGCAACCTCCTCCCGGGTCATGAGCAGGTCTCTCGGGGGGAGGGCCTGCACATCGAATTCCAGAGCGACGAGGGGATTCTCGAAACCCGTCGGCTGACGGGTGGCGACGACGATGCGAAGGTTGCCGTCGGCGCGCAGCAGATCGAGCAGATGGTGGGCCGACACTCCGCGCCCCTCGACGTGATCGTCCACGAGGAGAACGTGGGAGAGGGGCCCGTCCGCAAAGGCTTCCGCGATGTGCGGGAGAGATTCCGGGGAGGTGAGGGCGCCATCGATGAGCTGCACGCCATGCTCGCTGTCCGATGCGAGAGTGTCGGCGAATTGACGGAGCAGCGCGGTCTTCCCCACCCCGGTCGGTCCACGGAGCAGGACGACATCACTGCTCAACGCTGCTTTGAGGCGACCCAGTGCCTGTGGGCGTGGCGCCCAGAACCGGCTCGTGCGGCGGGCGGCTCGAACGCCGCTCACCACGGCATCCACATCGATCAACATCGGGACCTCCTGGAGCGAAAGGACCGCCGCCCTTCTGAGGTGGGGATGCGGTCGACGCGATGAACTGCCACCCCGTCGAGAAGATCCTGCGGGTCGTGCGCACGATGGTCGGACGAATCTCGCAGGTTTCATCCCCCGCGTCACCCCCGGTTCACCCCCTCCGCATCACCCTCTTGGGGTCTTCCGTCCTTCGCGCGGTCACTCGTCGTTCTCGCGTCCGGGCCGGACGTCGCCTCGCGCCGTGCTCGGAATGGGGACGTTGGGGTGAGTCGTCGGGGGGCTCCGGGTGATGCCGCGGGTGAGATACCCGCGGTCTCTGAAGATGTGCGTCCGATGGGCGGTGGTCGCCCGACGCTCTGATCCGGGGAGTGGGCGGGCGCGGGCGTGTCGCATCTCCCCGGTGATGGCGCCCCGTGGCTGGTGCGCCGGATGGGGCGGGTGCGCCGGTATCACGGGCTGGGGCTCCGTCCCGGGGTCTCGCTCTCTGCGCGGGGCAAGGGCGGTCGAGCGACCACGTGAAGACCGCCTGGCACGCTTTACCCCCCCCGGCCACCCGTCTCCCGCCCGTCTCGACCGCCACCGCCTTAGGTCGCACTCGCGGGTCGGGCATGTATGCATGTTCATGTGAGCGTTGACTTCCGATCAAGCTGGTCTCATGAACGACGTGCCCGACCCTTGGACAGAGTTCGCTCGCGAGTTGGGCGTGCGCATGCTCCGCGCCCGCGCCGAGAAGCAGATGTCTCAGGAGCAGGTCGCCCACGAAGCGGGACTCGCGACCTTCACCTATCGGAAGCTCGAGAAGGGCGAGTCCAACCCCGGGACCGCCGCGAACCCGCGCCTGCGCACCTTGGTCGCACTCTCGGATGTCCTCGGGGTCGCTCTGCGCGACCTGATCCCCACCCCGCCGAAAGGGCTCCCTCCCGGACGCTGACGGCGGTGTCGGAGGTTCGCGATGTAATGCGTCCGTGCCCACCAGTGTTCGGTTCGCCGCCGTTGGCGACCCCGACGGAAAGGTGTCATGCATGACTCGGCAGACTCGCGCCGGACGGACCTCCGACGCCCGAAGGTGTGCCTTCCGCTGGTGCGTCACGGAGCACGGCTCGACCTCTCACCCCGACGACGAGGACCACCGCAGCGCAGGCGTCGGAGTCAGCGCGAGGGTCCGAGACGCGGTGGGATCCGGCCCCGGTGTCCTCGCGGAGGTGGAGGTCGGTCTGCTGCGACGGACCACCGATACCGAGACGTGGGTGATCGTAGAAACCGGGATCGGTGCGTCCGTTTCCCTCCCGGTCGGCGCGGTTCGCGAACTCGTGTTCGGCCTCCAGGCGGAGGGCGAACTCGCCGCCCTCCTCGCGCCCCGCTGATTTCCTGCGCGAGGGCGGATAGCCCGCCGACGACGGCAACATCGACACGGCCGTTCATCGGGCGCGCGCCGAGTCAGCCGCGGCGGCCGATCGTCCTGCGCACGATGCGCAGAAGGCCGAGGAAGCCGAACAGGCCGACGACGGCCCCCAGAACGGCGAACAGGGTGATGGACCCGCCGAGGACGGGCCCGCCCCCCGCGATGACCAGGACGACGGCGATGACCACCGCGGCGATGGAGACGAGCGTGATGGCGATCTCGCCCGTCGCCCGGCCGAGGATGCCGCTGACGTCCTCCCCGTCGGCGCTACGCAACGTGATTCCGATGGATCCCTTCTCGACACCGGTGAGCAGGGCGTCGAGGCGACGGGGGATCTGCTCGAGGCGGGCGAGGGCGATGACGGTTTGCGCCTGGGCGTCGGTGGCCAGCCGCGCGACCGACACCGTCCGACGCAAGAGGCTCGGCATGAGCGGAAGCGCACGACCGACCATGTCGAAGTCGTCGACGATGACGCGGAGGCATCCTTCCAGAGTGGCGAAGCTCCGGAAGGCCGAGGCGAGCTCGCCGGGGAGCGCGATGTGGTGCTGGCGGATCACGTCGACCATTCGCGTGAAGATCGACCCGTGCCCACTGGTGCGCAGATGTTCGGTGGTGAGGACGACTCCCACGTCGTGGCGGAAGGCCTCGAGGTCGGCGTCGTCGGGGGCGTCGACGATGAGGAGGAGGGCGTCCGTCGCAGCGACATCGTTCTCGCTGAGGGCGGCGAGGAGAAAAGCCGTCATGTGCTGACGTCGACTGCGCTCGATGACGCCGACGGCGCCGAAGTCGATGAGCCCCAGGGTCCCGTCCGTCTTCAGCAGCACGTTGCCGGGGTGGAGGTCCGCATGGAAGACCCCGTGCACAAGGATCTGCTCGAGGACGGTCGCCATCAGCGTCTCGGCGAGGCGATCGCGCTGCGACGGATCGAGGTCGGCGATCAGCGGCGCCGCGTCGCTCAAGGCCGTTCCGTCGACGAGGCCCATGGTGAGAACGCGTTGGCCGGACGCTTCGGAGAAGATGCTCGGAACGGTCACGAGCCCGCGGCGCCCGGGTTGGGCGTGATCGATCAGTTCGAGTGTCGAGCCGATCATCTGCGTGTTGCGAGCCTCGATGCGGTAGTCGAGTTCTTCGAGGAGAGTGGTGGTGAAGCCGCGGGCGACCGATTCGATGCGGAGATCGCGTCCGACGCGTGTGCGCGCCTCAGCCCGGTGTGCGAGGCGACCGATGATGTCGGCATCCGCCTCCACCTGCGCCCGCGCGGCGGGGCGCTGGACCTTGACGACGACCTCGGTGCCATCGAGCAGCCGCGCGCGGTGCACCTGTGCGACGGAGGCGGCGGCGAGGGGGACCGGATCGACCTCGGCGTAGACCGCATCGATCGGCAGGCCGAGGTCGCTCTCGATGACCGCGCGCACCGTTTCCCAGGGAAGCGTCGTCGCGCTCGTCTGCAGGGAGGCGAGGGCGCTGAGATACGGCTCGGGGACGAGGTCGCGACGGGTGGAGAGGACCTGGCCGAGCTTGACGAAACTCACCCCGGCATCGTTGATCGTCGCCACGATGGCGCGCGCCCGCTCCTCCGAGGTGCTGAGTTGTTCCGCCACGCGCGCACGGCCCCCGTGGAAGAGCCACCCGACACCGTGCCGGGAGGCGATTGCGAGGATCTCCAGGTACCTCCGGGTGCGTTTGCGCTGCCGCAGCCCGGCGCGGATGAGGTCGATGGGATTCGGGAGGGGGCGGGTTGGGAAGATCGCCTCGCTCGCGACGAGCGCGGCGACGCCGAGGGCAAAGACCCATGCCAGCGAGAGCGCGATCAGGCCCGCCCAGATCCAGCCGTCCTCCGCGGGGATGGATGCCGAGGAATCGGGGAACCCGGTCTGGCGCAGCGTCCAACCGGCCGACGGCACGCCCAGGAGGAAGACGAGGAGACCCACGACGATGCTGCGCGGCCAGCCCACCGCGGTGCCGAGAACTCGACGCGCGACGAACCCGACGAGGAGCGCCGAGACGACGGCGGTGATCGAGATAAGGAGGCTGGCCATCACGTGGTCAGCGTAGCCGGGAGGGGCTCATCCGATCCGGGCGAGCCCGCAGCGGTGACAGGCCCACCAGGCTGCGGCGCCGCGCTGGGTGGGCTCGAGGACACTTCCGCAGCACGCGCAGGCTGAGGCGAACCCCACGAGGTCGTCGTCCTCGTCCTGAGGTGCGGATGGATCATGTGAAGGGGCGGTGGACATAAGGCATTTTCACATGCGCATGCGAAGCTTCGACATTGTCCACAATCGGTGCTCAGAAGATCCCTGATAGGCGCTGCCACAGGATGACGACGACCGGTCCGACCTCGCCGACGCGCTGGGCCGACCCGAGCACCACGGCGACGAGCGGGAAGGCCGTCACGGCCAGCGCCACGAGAACGCCCGTGACCGCCAGCATCCAGGCGGCGGGCGCCCGGCGCCGCGTGACGGCGAGGGCGAGGAGCCCCGCGATCACGACGGCCCCGACGGCGGTGACCGCGAGCACGCTGAGAGCGGGGAAGGGCACGATGCCGGCGGTGCTCGCGGTCGCCCCGCCGAGAAAGCCGACGAGGGGCAGGTACAGTGCCAGCGCGATGAGCGCGACGGCACCGGTCCCGACGACGCCGGCGATGACGCTGTGCCGCGAGGTCAGCAGAGTCCCGCTCGAAGAGGAACGAAACAGGGGGGCCTCCGTTCGCTGGTCGGGCGGACTACTTACGCAGATCGTGGAGCGTCTTCTTCACGCGCTTCTGCGCAGTGGCGGCAGCCTTCTTCGCCGCCTTGTGGCGACGCTTGCGTGCGCGCGGGTCGTCCCACAGACGGACGATCTGGTGGCCGACGGACTCCCGGTTCTTCACCTGGACGCGCGGGGTACGGGTGCCGACCGCGTAGGCGATCAGGGCGACGGCGCCGATCACGATGAGCTTGTTGCGCATGGCATCCTCCTTGTCGTTGAGGATCTCGATGCTCTCCGCCGGGGAGAGGGCCCGCGGCGCGAGATCCGTCACCACGGAGACGTGGCGAGCGACGGATTCGTCACGCGGTGTGCAGGAAAGGGCGACGGTGCCGACCTCGGTCATCGCGTGCGCGGAGCGTGACGCCTTCCCGAGGACACGCGGTCGGGTTCAGCCGGACCTGGTCAGGGTCAGGATCAGGGGCGCCCCATGCCGTGATAGGTCCAGCCCGCACCACGCCACGCCACCGGGTCGAGGCAGTTGCGTCCGTCGATCACGACGCGTCCCCGCGCGAGCGACGCGGCGTGTTCCGGGCTCAGCTCGCGTCGGTACTCGTCCCACTCCGTCACGACGATGACCGCGTCCGCGTCGCGGAGGGTGGCGTCCAGGTCGGTGTCGTAGGTGAGCTGCGGGTGCACCCGTCGCGCGTTCTCGATCGCCGCGGGGTCGGTCAGGGTGACCTGGGCCCCCAGCCCGTGCAGTCGAACGGCCACATCGAGCGCGGGAGAGTCGCGGATGTCGTCGCTGTGCGGCTTGAAGGCCGCTCCCAGTACGGCGACCTTCGCTCCGAAGACGCTTCCGCCGAGAGCGGACGTGGCGAGCTCGACAGCGCGGTCCCGGCGACGGAGGTTGATGGCGTCGATCTCGCGGAGGAAGGCGACGGACTCGCCTCGGCCCAGTTCTTCGGCCCGGGCGGAGAAGGCCCGGATGTCCTTGGGGAGGCACCCTCCGCCGAACCCGATGCCGGCTCCGAGGAAGCGGCGTCCGATGCGGGCGTCGTGGCCGATGGCATCGGCGAGCGTGGTCACGTCGGCCCCCGTCACCTCGGCGATCTCGGCCATCGCGTTGATGAAGCTGATCTTGGTGGCGAGGAAGGCGTTCGCCGCGACCTTGACCAGTTCGGCCGTGGCGTAGTCGGTCACGATGAAAGGCGTGCCCTTCGTGATCGAGGGGTGGTACACCTCGCGCAGGATCTGTGCGGTGCGCTCACCCTCCGCCGTCGGGGAGCCGTCGAGAGAGGGAACGCCGGCGACGAGCCGATCGGGGTCGACGGTGTCCTGCACCGCCCAGCCCTCGCGCAGGAACTCCGGGTTCCAGACGAGCACCGCGCCGCGCTCGGACACCCGGGGTGCCAGACGGGCGGCAGTACCGACCGGAACGGTCGACTTGCCCGCGACGACGTCGCCGGGAGCCAGGAAGGGGAGCAGCGCGTCGACGGCTGCATCCACGTAGGTCAGATCCGCAGCGTGGCCGCCCGCCTGCTGGGGTGTGCCGACGCCGATGAAGTGCACCGCGGCACCTCGAGCCGCCGACATGTCCGTCGTGAACGAGAGCCGTCCCGAGGCGATCCCCTCGGTGAGGATCTGCTGCAGGCCGGGCTCGAAGAACGGTGCCTCTCCCCGCGAGAGCGTCGCGATCTTGCGCTCGTCGACGTCGATGCCCACCACGTCGTGGCCGATGGATGCCATCGCCGCCGCGTGAACAGCTCCCAAATATCCGCAACCCACGACAGACAGACGCACGATCAAAGCCTTTCAGATATCCGCGGCGAGAACCGACGGCGACGGTCCGAAGACCGGAACGGGGTGGTGGCGACCGTCACGCCGCGGTCTCGCCGGGAGCGAGGGCCGCACGGGCGGTCTTGCCGAGGATGACGAAATCGCCCAGGAGGGTCCAGTTTTCCACGTACGACAGGTCGAGTCGTACGGACTCCTCCCAGGAGAGGGAGGACCGCCCGCTGACCTGCCAGAGACCTGTGATACCGGGCTTGGCAAGGAATCGCCGGTGCACGTGGTCGGCGTAGACGGCCACCTCCGAGGGAAGGGGAGGGCGCGGTCCAACCAACGACATCGAGCCACCCACCACGTTGAAGAGCTGAGGGAGCTCGTCGAGGCTGAACTTGCGCATCACCCGTCCGATGGGGGTGACGCGCGGGTCGTTCTTCATCTTGAACAGCACTTCGTTGCCGGAATCCCGCTGCTGTGCGATCAACTGCGCGCGCAACTCCTCGGCATTGACCACCATCGAACGGAACTTGAACATGGTGAACTCGCGGCCGCGGAAGCCGACGCGGGTCTGGCGGAACAGGACCGGCCCCTCGCTCGACAGCCGCACGGCCACGGCCAGGAACAGCAGCAGGGGACTGAGTAGCACCACTCCGAGGCTCGCTGCGGCGAGGTCGACGGATCTCTTCAAGAAGCTCTGTCCCCTCGAGAACTTCGGCGTCTCGACGTGGATGAGAGGGAGACCCGCGACCGGCCTGGTGTGCAATCGCGGCCCGGCGATGTCGACGATGCTCGGGGCGAGCACGAGGTGCTGGCGACCCGCCTCCAGGCTCCAGGAGATCTCCTTGACCTTCTCTGCAGGGAGCTCGTCGGCACTGGTGATGGCGACCGTGTCGGCGCCTGTCGCGGTCAGAGCCCGCGTCACGTCGCCGACGTGTCCCATGATCGGAATGTCCGTGCCGGGGATGGTGTCGGCCGTCTTGGCGTGCGGCACACAGGCTCCGACGACGCGGTAGCCGGCGCTGGGCGTGCGGGCGAATTCTCGCGCGAGCTGCGTCACCGAGGGGAGCGAACCGACAAGAAGGACGTGCGCGGAGTACCGACCGCGGGAGCGCTGCACCACGAGCCACTGTCTCCACATCCATCGCGTGAAGCAGAGGACCAGGATGCCGGACGGCAGGCTGACGAGCAGGTAGCCGCGGGCCACGTCGATCTGCGTCAGGAAGGCGATGATCGCTACGGCGCCGAACAGGCGGAAGCTGGCGTCGGCGATGCGCACGTACTCGGCGGAGCCGGTGCCGATGACGCGGTCGCTGCGGGACTCGACGAAGGCGAGCGCCCACATCCACGTGACGATGAGGATGGCGGAGAAGGCCCAATACGAGAGATCGCTGATGCGGCTATCGCTGCCCGCGGCGAGTTGCGCATTTCCGAGGCCGAACCAGAGCAGCTGGGTGCCGTAGACGACCCAGACCAGCGCGGCGAAGTCGGTGAGGACCAGATTGCGCCGGTACCGGCCGCGCCATCGATCTTTGACGTGCGACGGGGGAGGCGGCGTCACCGGTGTCACCCCGGCGGGAGCGTCGCTCGGCTCGGTTGCGGATGCCGGGTCGACGGCGCTGACCGGATCCGCATCTGCGGAGGACGCGTCGGGGCGCAGGTCGGGCATCGCCATGTGTCTTCCTCCCCCCCCACCCCACGCGTCCGTGGGAGCCCTCCCGCGAACAGTAACAGGCGAAATTCACCCGTCAAATCACCCATCATTTCTTGTCATACGCAGGAAACGTGAACGATGGGCATTCGCTATTCACCTGGCGGGTGAAGTGTTGGTCGGGTGAGGACGTTCCTCTACACTCGGGCGCGGATCAGCCGCACTCGGCTGCCACGAGATCGTGCCGCACGGTGGGGTCGTCGCACCCCGCCCGAAAGGTTCCGATGCCACGCGCCTCGTCATCGACTTCTCGCCCTCGTCGGGTGCAGGCGGGGCTCATCGCGGCGATCGCGATCGCCGTCGTGGTCGTTCTGGCGGTCGGCGGAGTCTTCGTCTTCGCCCTTTTCCGTCCGGAGCCCGCGGCGACGTCGGCACCGACCCCGACGCCGGCGGCGACGACCCCTGCGCCGTCCGCATCGGCCTCGCCGACCGTGACGAGCCCCCCGCCTCCGCCGCCCGCCCCGTCGTCGCCCGCGGCGCAGGGATGCGAGGGGTCCTCGACCCTCATGACCATCTGGGCGCACCCCGACGACGACATCATCTTCGCCAACCCGACCATCTCGGACGCCATCGCCGCCGGTCGGTGCGTGCGGACGGTGTTCGTGACCGCGGGTGACGCCGGCAAGGGGCTGGACTACGTGGCAGCGCGGGAGCTCGGCATCCTGCGCGCGTACAACGCCATGCGCGGCGAGGACGGTGAGTGGGATGCCGCCGAGATCACACTCGGCACGGGCGTGCAAGTGCGGCGGCTCGTTCCGAAGGACGATCCGCGCCTGTCGGTTCTGTATCTCCGACTTCCGGACGGGAATCTCACGGGTGCGGGATTCGATGCGACGGCACATGCGACCTTGAGCAAGCTCTACGACGGAGCCGTGGGAACGCTCGCGCCCGTCGACGGGGGGCCGGCCGTGACCCGCGATCAGCTCATCGCGTCCGTCCGGGAGCTGGCGTCGGCATTCCATCCGGAAGGAACGCTGACCCACATCCCGCGCGGCAGCGCCTTCGCGCCCGGGGATCACCCGGATCACTCGGCGGTGGGATCCTTGATCCGAGATTCACTGACCTCCGACGCGGCTGTGGGGCCCGGCATCCGGTACGTCGTGGGATACCCCTCCGAGAACCTCCCGGCGAACCTCGAGGGCGCGGTGCTCGACACCAAGGTCGACACCTACCGCATCTACACGCAACAGGATCAGGTGGTCCGGTGCGCAGATCGCAGCGCGTGCCTCAAGACCCGGAAGTTCGGGCAGTGGCTGCAACGGTCGTATCCGAAGGCCGAAGCCGACCTGCAGATGGGGTGAATCGGTCCCGATGCCGGGACTCAGGACTCGGTGGCGAGCGACTCCTCGACGGCCGCGCGCGCCTCACGTTCGGCGATGATGTCGACGAAGTCCTTGACGGGAGCTTCGGCGTACTTGTCCACCGCGACGACGGCCTCTTCGTGAACCACCTCCGGCTCGGCGTCGGGGAAGCGCGCTTGGACGCGCTCCTCGACTCCGGCGACCGTCTCGTCCTTGTCGAAACCTTCGCTGCGCTTCGTCATGGTCCGGATCCTCAGTGCTGGTAGGTGCCGTGCAGGATCGCCCGCCCCAGCGTCTTGAACGCCAGATTGAACGAGACGACGGCCGGGGAGGCATCGGAGTCGACGCCCAGCGTCTCCTCGCCCACGGCGTGCACGACGAAGAAGTACCGATGGGGCTGGTCGCCCTGAGGGGGAGCGGCCCCGAGGAATCCCGCCTCGCCGCCGTCGTTGCGAACGTGGAAGGCCGCGCCCGGGAGCTCTCCGGAAGCGGCCCCTGAGGCCAGTTCGCGGACATCCGCCGGCACGTCGACCAGCACCCAGTGCCAGAAGCCGCTGGGGGTGGGCGCGTCGGGGTCGAAGCCCGTGATTACGAACGACTTAGTGCCCTCCGGGACCTCCGACCACGCCAGGTGCGGGGAGGTGTTGCCCTGGTCGGCGACCTGATCGTCCTTCAGAGGCTGACCGTCGGCGATATCGTCGCTGGTCACCGCGAACGACGGCACGGACGGAAGGAGCGGGTACGGATCAGGGGTCTGCGGGCGGGAGAGATCGGCCATGCAGGCACGCTAGGACCGCCCGGTGGCCGGAGAGCAGGGCTTGCATCCCGGCCCGACGCGGGATAGCGCTCAGCGGTGAAGGCGGAGAAGCGAGCGCGCGGCTTCGCGGCACCCCTCGGGAGCCGGGAGACCGTAGTCGTTCTCGACGACCGTCCGCAGCTCCGTGGCCAGCTCGTCCACCGAGGGCCCCCTGTCGAGCGCCTCGAGGATCGGCAGGATGAGATCGTCGTACTCGTCGTCGGGCCAGCCCTGCCCGATGTGGTGGACTCCGATGGGATCCCACTCGTTGAGGACGGCGCGGATGCGCAGGGCTACGGGCGACAATGACCGCGGCGGCGTGGACGTCTGCATAGGGCGAGTGTCGTCACCTTCTCTAGGTGCGCGCTGAGGATCGTCGATGCGTCCGGTGCGCGGCGTCCTCAGGGTGACGCCCGTGTGGGAGCGTGATCCGCCGATCGGTTCCACCCCACCCCGCCGGGTGGCGGGGCTGCGGGGTTTTGGATCCGCAAACCGGCACCGTCGCGATAGCGTCGGAAGGCGCCCGAGGGCGAGGGGGAACCCGCAATCCGTCGCCGGGGGGCGAAGTACAGGACGGAGTCGCCGTGAGTGACATCGACGAGCCTTCGGGCACCGATCAGGCACCCGTCGACCCCGCGACGCGGCGTCGCTCCGGGATCTCCCGCAGAGCGCTCGTGTTCGGCGGCATCGCCGTGGGTGGCCTCGCCGCACTGGGCGGAGGCGGGCTCGTCTACCGCGAGATCCGTCGTTCAGCGCCGCCGGAGGGGACCTGGGTGAAACTCAGCCCCATCGTCCCGGTGCCCGAATCCTCGCCGCGGCCCGTGTCACCGGCCTTCGAAGAGCCGGGGAGCGACACCACAGTGGCGGTCTGGGCGCACGCCGACGACGACATCATCTTCGCCAATCCGCACCTCGCCGGAGTCATCGGCTCCGGTGCGACCCTGCGCACGGTCTTCGTCACCGCGGGCGATGCCGGCCGCGGCCTCGAGTACGCGAAGCAGCGCGAGGCCGGCATCCGGGCTGCGTACGACGAGATGCGCGGCAGCACGCAGCCGTGGAACACCGCCCAACTGACGCTTCGGAGCGGTGCGCGCGTCACCCGATTCGTTCCGTCCGACGACCCGCGGCTGTCGATCACGGTGCTGCGGCTCCCCGACGGCAACCTCAGCGGAAAGGGGTTCGCGACCACGGGCGAAGCGGGGCTCACCCAGCTCATCAACGGCTCGGTCCCCGCGCTCGCCCCGATCGACGACGGGCCGACGCTCGATGCGAGTCGACTGGCCGACACGGTCGCCGAGCTCATCCACGCGGGCCGCCCCGACCACATCACGACGAACATCCCGCACGAGAGCGCCTTCGCGCGGGGCGATCACCCCGACCACTCGTGCGTCGGCTCGCTCGTTCGCGCTGTCGCCCCCGTGGCGGGGATCTCTCCGGAAGCGGTCACGTACTACATCGGTTATCCCTCACAGCACGAGCCGGTCAACGTCGACGGCGACGCCCTGGATGCGAAGGTCGACGTCTACGCCACCTACGCCGCCCAGGACCCGGTGGTCACGTGCGACGGCGCCGCCGCCTGCCTCGCACAGCCCGGGTTCGGACAGTGGCTGCGTCGTTCCTACGGAAAGACCGAGGCCGAGCTGCGCCTCACCTGACGGCTCAGGTTCGAGGGGCGGGTCAGCGTCGCGGAGCGGTCGAGCCCGCGCGCTCCGCGATGAGGGCGGCCTCGACCCGGGACGAGACCGACATCTTGCTCAGGATCGAGCTGACGTGGTCTTTGACCGTGGCAGAGCTCAGGTGCAGCCGACGCCCGATCTCGGCATTGGAGTCTCCGGTGGGGAGGCACCCGAGCACGTCGCGCTCGCGTTCCGTCAGGAGAGCGACGCGACGCGCGGCCTCGAGGTCGGGACCGCCCGAGAACCCGTCGACGAGGGCTCGAGACACCCCCGGGGAGAGCACGACGCCCCCGGCCGCGAGCGAGCGGACCATCGCGGCGAGGTGCTCCGGGTCGGTGTCCTTGACGAGAAAACCCGTCGCGCCCTCTCGCAGGGCTCTCGCGATCGACTCATCCGCCGCGAACGTCGTGAGGATGCCGACCACGGGCGGATCCTCGTCGCTTCGCACCTCGGCGAGGATCTCGAGGCCGCTGAGTCCCGGCATCCGGATGTCGAGAAGGACGACGTCGGGCCGGAGCGCTCGGATCGCGTCGAGTGCGTCGGGGCCGTCGACAGTCGCAACGACCTCGATGTCGTCGGCGGCGTTGAGGATGAAGGCGAAACCGGAGCGGACGAGGGCCTCATCGTCGACGACAACAACCCGGATCACGCCAGTCACTGTACGCCGATACGACGAAGCCGCCCCGCGAGATACGGGGCGGCAGGCCGGGACGAGGCACGATACGTGGGGCTCAGCGCCTCGCCCCGGGGTCGGTGAGAGGTCAGTCCTCGGAGACGGTGACGGTGACCTCGATGTTGCCGCGCGTCGCGTTCGAGTACGGGCAGACCTGGTGGGCCTCGTCGGCGAGCTGCTGAGCGAGCTCGGACTCGATGCCGGGCAGGACGACCTCGAGCAGGACGGCCAGCTGGTACCCGCCCTGGCCGTTGGGGCCGATGTGAACGCGGCCGCCGACGGACGAGTCCGCGATGGCGACCTTGCGGGCGCGAGCCACGGAGTGCAGCGCGCTGTGGAAGCAGGCGGCATATCCCGCGGCGAAGAGCTGCTCGGGGTTGGTGCCGGCGCCGGAGCCGCCGAGTTCCTTGGGGGGAGCGACGTCAAGGTCGAGATAGGTGCCGGCGGTCACGTGGCCGAGGCGGCCCTGGCCGGTGGAAACGGCTTCGGCGGTGTACAGAACGTCCATGGTGTTCCTTTCTGGGGACGGGTGGGGGTGCGGCCGTCAGGCCGGGTGTCGCGCCGCGTCGGCGTCGCGCACCTCGTCGGGGTGGTCGCGCAGACCTCTCATGGCCTCGGTGAGCTGATGCAGTGCGTCGATGAGCTCCCGGGCGCTGTCGGGGTCGGTGATCCCCGACCCCGCGGCGATGCACCGGGAAATGTGGGCGAGTTCCGTACGCAACTCGGTGCCGCGCTCGGTGAGCGTGACGGACACCACTCGCTCGTCATCGGCGCGACGCGATCGGATCAGATAGCCGGCGCCTTCCATGCGGGCGAGCATGGGGGAGAGGGTCCCGGAATCGAGCTGCAGGGCCTCGCCGAGACTGCCGACCGTCTGATCGCCGTCGTTCCAGAGCGTCACGAGGGCGATGTACTGCGGGTACGTGAGATTCCATGGTTCGAGCAGCGCCCGGTACGCCTGGGTGGTCGTGCGGTTGGCGGCATAGAGCGCGAAGCACACGAGCTGGTCGACGGCGGGCATGCCGAAACTATTGCACACAACTTAATTGTGCACAACTGGGTTTCGAAGAACAGCCTCGCGCCGCCGATGTCAAGCCCTGACATCGAGCCCCGTCTCGACGGAGCATGGGTCCCATGTCCAGCCGCAGCGACGCGAGCGCATCCGCGCCTTCGGGGTTCGTCCCCGATGGGGACCGAGATCTGCTCGCCATCAACGGGCACCACTTCGACCTGGGTGGGCCCATCGCGCCGGTCGCCGGCGGCCTCGCCTGACCGCCGTCCGCGCGGGCCGACGAGGTCGCTTCCTCGGCCCGCGCCGGGTGATCAGTCGGCGGGTGAGGCGTCGCGTCCCCGCGCGGGCTCCTCGACGGGATGCCGGCTCACCAGCAGCTCGGCCACCCGACGTCGATCCACCGCGCTCACCTTCAGTGTCGCGCCCTCGACCTCGACGACATCGCCGACGCGGGCCAGGCGGCCGAGCCGCTCGACCACGAAGCCGGCCACGGTGTCGGACGCCCCGCGCGGGAGGGGCACACCCGTCGCCTCCTCGAAGTCCTGCAGGTTCAGGCGCCCCTCGACGGTGCCGTGCTCTCCCTCGGACAGGGGCTGTTCGGCATCCGTGTCGTACTCGTCGAAGATCTCCCCCACGACTTCTTCGACGAGGTCTTCGAGGGTGACGATGCCGTCTGTTCCGCCGTACTCGTCGACGACGACCGCGATGTGGCTCCCGTCCGCTCGCATAGCCGTGAGCGTGGGAAGGACGCGGGCGGTGGAGGGGATGTACCGGATCTCGCGCATGACGGCGCTGAGCGGGCGTTCGGGATCGTCGGTGAGGTCACGTACGTGCACGAAACCCACGACGTCGTCGATCGTCTGCTCTGCGACCGGGTAGCGCGAGAAGGGAAGGTCGCGGACCTGCTCGTAGGCATCGGCGACCGTGCCGCCGGCGTCCAGGGTCACCACTTCGGGACGGGGCCGCATGACCTCGCTCACGTGGCGATCGCGGAGCGAGAGGACGTCGTCGAGGATGCGCCGCTCATCTGCGGGGAGTCCTTCGTGACTGGAGACGATGTCGCGAAGCTCCTCTTCGGTGAGCTCCTCGCCCGTCTTGTTCGGGTCGCCCCCGAGGAGGCGCACGAGCACGTTCGTCGAGATCGACAGCAACCAGATGACGGGGCGCATGAGCGTGGCGAAGCCGTTGAGGACCGGGGCGACCGCGTACGCGAACGCGGCGTTGCGCTGGATGGCGAGCCGCTTGGGGACCAGTTCGCCGAGGACCAGCGACAGGTAGGCGATGACCAGGGTGAGGGCGATGGTCGCGACCGTGGCGGCGGCTCCCTGCTCGAGGCCGAGACCGGTGAACAACGGCGTAACCGAAGGGGCGATGGAGGACGCCCCGTACGCCGCCGAGGCGAATCCGGCGACCGTCACGCCGATCTGCACGGCGGAGAGGAAGGTGTTGGGGTTGCGCGCCAGATCGGCCACCTTCCGGCCGCGGCGACCGCGGGCCGCGAGGGCGTTCACCTGGCTCTCGCGCAAGGTGACGAGCGCCATCTCGGTGGCGGCGAACACCCCGCCGATCAGGACGAAGACGACGACCAGCACGATGTTGAGGACGATGTCGTTCATCGGCGCACCGCCCGGGCGGGTGAGAGAGCGTCGCCCGGGGTCACCCGGGCGCGTGGACTGTGACCGTCGGCATCGGGGGCGTGGTTCATGCGCCGAGTGTAATGAGCATCGCGCTCGCCACCGGGAGAAGTCGGCGGGCTTGCGTCGATACGCGGATTCTGCTCAGCCGACGCTCCCGTCGGCCGCCGAGACGCGCACCGTGACGCCGCCCGCGAGATCGACGCTCCAGCGCGCGGTGGTGTCGTCCCGCTCGAGTTCGGCATCCTCGACGGCGTCGCCCGTGCCCCGGGCCGCGGCGATGCGGACGGCATCGGCGAGGGTGGTGCTCGCCGCATCGAGTGCCGCGCGATCCTCGGCGTCGAGGGCGCCGCGGTCCGAGGAGGAACGCACCGAACCTCCGTCGGCGCTCACGCGCACCTCGACCTCGCGATCGCCGGATGCCACGTGCACCTCCCACGCTCCGTCATCCGTCTCGAGCTGGAAGGCCCGTCCGCCCGCGGTCGACTCGGCTGTCGTGATGGCGCGAACGGCTTCGCGATCGTTCGCGGCGGCGCTCCCGGACGTGTCGGAACCGCAGGCGGTCGCCACCAGGGCGACCGCGGCGAGCAACAGGGCGGCGGCGGACATGCGACTCGGGGCCATGGGGGAAGGCTAGTCAACGGCCGAGCGCCCTCCCGAGGTGTTGCGCGTCGACCGTGACGTGTGTGTAGCGCGGGCATATCAAGCGAGCCGCGAGTCGTCAACAGGTGCCGAACGTTCAGGCGGGACTCGAATCATGACGGCCATGAGCGAGATCACTGCACACCACGGACTTCTGACCGACATCGACCTCCACGTCGACGACACCGGCGGCTCGGGACGCCCTGTCGTCCTGATCCACGGCTGGCCCCTCTCCGGCGAGTCGTGGGCGCACCAGGTCCCCGCCCTCGAGGGCGCCGGATATCGGGTCGTGACCTACGACCGGCGCGGGTTCGGCCGCAGCGACAAGCCGCGCACCGGGTACGACTACGACACGTTCAGCAACGACCTCGAGGCGGTGCTGGAGGCTCTCGACCTGCGCGACGTCACCCTGGTCGGGTTCTCGATGGGAGGCGGCGAGGTCGCCCGTTACCTGACGCGGCACGGCTCCGACCGCGTGCACAGCGTCGTCTTCGCCGCGGCCGTTCCGCCCTACCTGGCCCAGACCGAGGACAACCCGGAGGGTCCGCTCGACGACTCGACCGCCGACGGGATGAAGCAGGGGCTGAAGGACGACGAGAAGGCGTTCTACCACCAGTTTACGACCGACTTCTTCTCGGTCGATGGCAAGCTCATGGTTTCGGAGGCCGATCGAGCCGAGGCCGAGCGCCTGGCGAACCAGGCCGACCACCACGCCGCGCTGAAGGCGATGGAGGCATTCGCGACCACCGACTTCCGCGACGATCTGCCGAACGTGACGGTGCCCACCCTGGTGATCCACGGCGACAGTGACGCGACGGTCCCCTTCGAGGGCTCGGGTAAGCGGACCCACGAGGCGATCGCCGCGAGCGAGCTCCACGTCGTCGCGGGCGCTCCGCACGGAGTCAACGTCAGCCACGTCGACGAGTTCAACCGCGTGCTCCTCGACTTCTTGAAGCGCTGAACCCGCCTCCGCTCCCGCCCCCACCCGCGGAGGGCATGAGCGGATGCCGTGATGCCCCGTCGCCTCATCGGTGACGGGGCATCACGACGTTCGGGCGAGAAGATCCAGCACGCGGTCGAGGCGTCGGGTGACACTCGGGGGCCTCCCGGGGTCGGCCTGAGCGTGACCGGTTCTGTTTGGACATGGCATCCGGATGACGTAGTGTTGATCTTTGGTGCCTGCCTCTCTGCGAGCGGGTCACCCGAACGTGAGCCCTCCACCGGCCCTGTTCCATCGCCCTTCGGGTGGTGAACGGACCACCGGAGCGGGATTCACGAACTCCTCCGTTCGATCAAGAAAGCAGCACTACTGTGACGCGCACTTTCACCCCCAAGGCCGCTGAGGTCACGCGCGAGTGGGTCGTTATCGACGCCACCGACGTCGTTCTCGGCCGTCTGGCCTCGCACGCGGCGGTCCTCCTCCGCGGCAAGCACAAGGCGACCTTCGCCAACCACATCGACTCCGGCGACTTCGTCATCGTGATCAACGCCGAAAAGGTGGCACTCACGGGTCAGAAGCTCCAGAAGAAGATGGCCTACCGTCACTCGGGTTACCCGGGCGGCCTCAAGTCGGTCAACTACGAGGAACTCCTCGAGAAGAACCCCGTCCGCGCGGTCGAGAAGGCCATCCGCGGCATGCTGCCCAAGAACAGCCTCGGCGCGGCGCAGCTCAAGAAGCTCAAGGTGTACCGCGGCGCCGAGCACCCCCACGGTGCCCAGCAGCCCACGGCATACACCTTCGACCAGGTCGCCCAGTAAGCGCCGCCGGATAAGGACGAAACAGTGTCGAACATCGACTCCAGCAACTACAGCACCGAGACGCCGGCCGAGCAGTCGGCCGTCGCCACCGAGCGCCCCGTGCTCTCGGTTCCCGGCGCAGCCGTGGGCCGTCGCAAGCAGGCCATCGCCCGCGTGCGTCTGGTCCCCGGTTCGGGCACGATCACGGTCAACGGCCGCACGATCGAGGACTACTTCCCGAACAAGCTGCACCAGCAGCTGATCAACGACCCGTTCACGGTGCTCGAGCTCGCGGGCTCGTACGACGTGATCGCGCGCATCTCCGGTGGTGGCCCCTCGGGTCAGGCCGGCGCGCTGCGCCTGGGCATCGCCCGCGCGCTCAACGAGATCGACGCCGAGAACAACCGCCCGACCCTCAAGAAGGCCGGCTTCCTCTCGCGCGACGCTCGCGTCAAGGAGCGCAAGAAGGCCGGTCTCAAGAAGGCCCGCAAGGCGCCTCAGTACTCCAAGCGCTGAGTTCGAATCTCCGTATGCCTCTCTTTGGCACGGACGGGGTGCGGGGGCTGGCCAACGGCCTCCTCACCGCCGAACTCGCGCTGCACCTGGCCCAGGCGACTGCTGTCGTCCTGGGCCAGGGCCGTTCTGCGGAGGCGCGCAAGGCCGAGGGTCGTCGACTCACGGCCGTCGTCGCGCGCGACCCGCGCGTCTCGGGGGAGTTCCTCTCGGCCGCGGTCGCCGCAGGGCTGGCCTCCTCGGGCGTCGACGTCCTCGACGCCGGCGTCATCCCCACTCCGGCGACCGCCTTCTTGATCGCCGATCACGACGCCGACTTCGGTGTGATGGTCTCGGCCTCGCACAACCCGGCGCCCGACAACGGCATCAAGATCTTCGCCCGTGGCGGCACGAAGCTTCCCGACATCGTCGAGCAGCGCATCGAGCGCGCCCTCGAGGGGGAACGCCTTCAGCCGACCGGCGCGGGCGTCGGACGCATCCGCCGTTTCGCCGACGCCGAGGACCGCTATGTGCTGCATCTCCTCGGGTCGCTGCCTCACCGTCTCGACGGCCTCCACGTCGTCCTCGACTGCGCGCACGGCGCCGCGGCCGGGGTCTCGCCCGAGACCTTCAAGGACGCGGGCGCTCAGGTCACCGTGATCGGGGCCGAGCCCGACGGCTTGAACATCAACGACGGCGTGGGCTCCACCCACCTCGACGTGCTCGCGGAAGCCGTCGTCCGGCTGGGAGCCGACGTCGGCATCGCCCACGATGGTGACGCCGATCGCTGCCTCGCCGTCGACGCGCAGGGGAACATCGTCGACGGCGACCAGATCATGGCGATCCTCGCGGTCGCGATGAAGCAACGCGGTGCGCTCGTCGACGACACGCTCGTGGCGACGGTGATGAGCAACCTCGGCCTGCACCGCGCCATGGAAGACCATGGCATCCGGGTCCTTCAGACCGGGGTCGGTGATCGCTACGTTCTCGAGGCCATGAACGAGGGCGGCTACTCCCTCGGCGGCGAGCAGTCCGGTCACGTCATCATGAGCGAGTTCGCGACCACCGGCGACGGCCTGTTGACCGGCCTCCACCTGGTGGCCGAGATGGCCCGCCAGGGCAAGACCCTCGCGGAACTCGCCTCGATCATGACCGTCTACCCGCAGGTGCTCGTCAACGTGCGCGGCGTCGACCGCGACGGGGTGAGCGACGCGGGCGTCCAAGAAGCGGTGGCCGCCTCGTCCGCCGAACTCGGCGATTCGGGCCGTGTGCTGCTGCGTGCGTCCGGCACCGAGCCGCTCGTTCGCGTGATGGTCGAAGCTGCCGACGAGCACACCGCGCGGACGCACGCCGACCGGCTCGCCGACGTCGTACGGGAGCGTCTGGCGCTGTAAGGCCCGGTCCCTTCGACAGGCTCAGGGACCTCCGTTCATCGGGGGCCCTGGGCCTTCGTCGTCTCAGTACTCGAGCGATTCGATGTAGCGCAGCAGAACGCCCTCGCGCAGGGCCCAGGGCGACACCTCGAGCTCTTCGACGTCGAGAGCCTTCATCGCACGCTCGACGACGATCGCCGCGGCCACGATCTGGAAGGTACGGTCGGCGGTGATGCCCGGCAGCGCTTCGCGCGCATCGGCCGGGATGCGAGCAAGGCGCGGAATCCAGTCCTTCAGCTCTCTGCGCGGCAGCACCATGCGATCGATCCCCGACCACCCCGGCACGGGGTAGCCCGCCAACTTCGCGAGGGATCGGATCGCCTTGGACGACCCCACCACGTGATCCGGGCGCGGGAGCGCCGAGAATCGCTCGGCCACGGGAGCGAGGACGGATGCCGCGTGCTGGCGGAGCGCATCGATCTCGTCAGCGCTCGGGGGATCGTGGGGCAGGAACTGCACGGTGGACCGCCCCGCACCGAGCGGGACCGATTCGGCGAGGTCGGGGAGCTCGTCTGCGCCACCGGCGATCTCGAGGGATCCACCGCCGATGTCGAACAGAAGGATCTGCCCCGCCGACCACCCGAACCAGCGCCGGACCGCGAGATAGGTGAACCGTGCCTCGGTCTCGCCGCCGAGCACCTGCAGCGGCTGTCCGAGTGCCTCCTCGATGAGGGAGATCACCTCTTCGCCGTTGGTCGCCTCCCGGACCGCGGAGGTCGCGGTGGCGAGCAGCTCGTCGACCCCCTCGGCGCGAGCGCGATCGCGCGCAGCGGTCACGGCATCCACCAGTCCTTTCACCCCCTCCGCCGAAATCGATCCGTCCGGCAGCAGATAACGCATGAGGCGGAGCACGGAACGGTGCGAGGTGGTGGCGGTGGGCCGCCCTCCCGCTCGGGCGTTCGCGACGAGCAGATGGACGGTGTTCGAACCGATGTCGAGGACTCCCAGGCGCACGGTCCGAGCGTAGTGGGCGCGGTGCGCACGGCTCCGACCGCGGGGAGGGCGACGCCACGGGTAGCATGAGCGGGTGTCCGCAGCCGAGACCACAGCTCCCGCACCGTCGCTGAGCCCCTACCGTCGGATCGACCGCGACGACTGGGCTCGCATGGCCGGCGGGCTGACACAGCCGCTGACCGAGAACGAGATCGTGCAGCTGCGCGGGATCGGCGACCGGTTGGATCCGCGCGAAGTCGCCGAGGTCTACCTCCCGCTCAGCCGGCTGCTGAGTCTGTACGCCCGCGCCACGCGCCGCCTCGGTGCCGACACGAGCAGCTTCCTCGGTGAGCCGGACGCCACCACCCCCTTCGTCATCGGGGTCGCGGGATCCGTGGCCGTCGGGAAGTCGACGATCGCGCGACTGCTGCGCGAACTGATGAGCCGCTGGCCCGACACCCCTCGCGTCGAGCTGGTGACCACCGACGGCTTCCTCTACCCGAACGCGGAGCTCGAACGCCGCGGCCTCATGGACCGCAAGGGATTCCCCGAGTCGTACGACCGGCGGGCGCTCGTCGAGTTCCTCAGCGAGGTCAAGTCCGGCGCCGAGGAGGCACGCGCCCCCTTCTACTCGCACGTGCGATACGACATCATGCCGGACGCGCACGTGACCGTGCATCGACCGGACGTGGTCATCGTCGAGGGTCTGAACGTGCTCCAACCGCCTCCGTCTCCGAACGAGGTCGCGGTGAGCGACCTGTTCGACTTCTCCATCTACGTCGATGCGGACGCCGCGCACATCGAGCGGTGGTACGTGGACCGGTTCCTCGCGCTGCGCGACAACGCCTTCACGAACCCGACGTCGTTCTTCCGCGTTTTCGCCGACATCAGCGACGAAGAGGCCGTCGAGCGAGCGCTCGGATACTGGCGCGAGATCAACCTCCCGAACCTCGAAGAGAACGTGCTTCCGACGCGACACCGCGCGAAGCTCGTGCTGCAGAAGGGTGCGGATCACACCGTCGAGACGGTCCTGCTCCGCAAGCTCTGAGGCCTCTGCCGCGGGTGCGGGCACGGTAGCGAGTCGGTAGTACCGAGGGCCACCGGTATCGGCGGCGACCGCGCGTTGCACGCGCTCGGTCGCGCGTCGATCCGGGCGGTTCTCGAGAGTGGTCCCTTGCCCGTCGAGGTCGGTACTACCGGGAGCACGGACCCGTACCGATCCCCGTAGCTCAGCAGGTTCTCAGGGTTCTCATAGCCCCCTTGAATGTTCCGTACGGCTGTCGAAGGCCGCAGAGGGCGCTGCACACGCGCGTCCCGAGCACCACGTACAGGAGTGTTTCTATGGATCGCGCGAATCAGGGGGCGTCCGGCGCATCGCCCGGGCGGACCGCCACACGGAGTCGGAGTGCGCTGTGGACGCGCTCCCGGATCGGACGGGCCTCGGTCAAGACGGCCGCGGCGGTGGGGGCCGCCTCTCTCAGCCTGTTCGGCGGCGTCACCGCCGCGAACGCCGCCCCCGGTGACCTGTCGAACGCCTCGGGCACGTTCCTGGGCGGGTCGATCCTCAGCCTCGTCGACCTCGACGACCTGGCGCAGATCCAGGGCGCGGTCGCCACCAACGCCGGGTCCGCTCCGACGGTAACCGACCAGAACACGCTCGACTTCACAGCCCTCGGTGTGATCAACGTCACCGTGCCCGGCGGCATCCAGGTTCCCATCGACTTCGGGTCGCTCGGTGTCGTCGGCCAGTACGCGAGCGCGGACCCCGACGGCTCATCGGTCGGGGCCTCGGGCGCCGTGGGCGAGGGCGGGGTCATCGGCACCGGCGGCCCGGCGACCGGCCCGCTGAGCCTCAGCCTGGGCGGCGCGGTCGATTCGCTCGCGGGGCCTGTGGCCGCGGAGCTCGTCGATGAGATCGCCGCCGTGGACCTGACCCTGGGCGCCGTGTCGGCGCGGGCGTCGCAGGACGCTCCCGACGACGCGACCAGCAGCTACACGATCGCGGGCGGTCAGCTCGTCGTCGAGAGTGCGACGCTTTCGGTGTTGACGGCGGAGCTGAACACCGCGGTGGCCGGCCTTCAGAACTCGCTCGATGGGGTGGACGGCCTGGTCAACGGCGGTGTCGGCACGGTCCTCGGAACCCTCGGCGTGCAGTCGAATCTGACGGTGGGCACGACCAGCCTGACCGGCGCGATCAGCGGTCTCCTGACCGGCCAGATCACGTCGGACGACTACCCCGGCGTGGTGATCGATCTGGGGACGGGCGAGATCACGGTCGACCTCGACGAGATCGCCGGCCTCAACGGCCTCCCCGCGGGAACGGAACTGCTCGGATCGCAGACACTGCCCTACATCCAGGCCGCCGTCGTCGATGCCGTCAGCGGCCTCACCGACCGGATCGACACGGCCGTCCTGAACGCCGTGCGCGGCGTCTCGGTCCTCGGCGGGGTCGTCATCCCGCCGATCCTGATCACGCCGCAGATCCCCGTCCTCAGTGTGAACGCCACGATCGGGCAGCTGCTCGACGGCGACACCTCCGGGATCCAGGTTCTGGGCGGAATCACGCTTCCGGTCGGCCTCGGTGCCATCGCCGAGGCGATCTCCACGCCGGTCCAAGCCGTGATCGGGAACGTCGGTGCTGCGGTCGACACGGCCGTCACCCCGGTGACGACGCTGCTCTCGCCCGCGCTGGGCGACGTGCTCCCCGCCGTCGCGAGCGTGACGGTCAACAACCAGTCGACGAGCGTCGAGGGCGTCTTCTCGATCACGGGAGCCATCGTCACGGTCCTGCCCGGCTCGGCGGCCACGACGATCGAACTCGCGAACGCCACCGTCGGACCGAACGCACTCGATGAGAATGCCGACGTGACGATCACCGCTCCGGAGAGTGGCGACGAATTCGTCGTTCCCGGCGCCGACGACGTCTCGGACGTGACCATCTCCGGAACCGGCGAACCCGAGGCCGTGATCACGGTCTCGATCCCCGGCCAGGAGGACCAGGACGCCACGGTCACCCCCGGGGGTACCTGGACGGCCACGTTCCCCGACCTCCCGGTCGGCGACTACACGGCCACAGCGACTCAGGATGCGGACGGCACCACCGCAACCGTCGATTTCTCGGTCATCGAGGCTCCGGACGTGGTCATCACGGCTCCGACCCCCGACCAGATCATCGTCGTTCCCGGAGCCGACGACACCTCCGACGTGATCGTCACCGGAACCGGCTTCGCGGGCTCGGACGTCGCCGTCGAGGTCGGCGGCTCCACCCAGACGGTCACCGTCACCGCGGAGGGAACCTGGACGGCGACGTTCCCGGGCCTTCCCGTCGGCGATTACACCGTGACCGCGACCCAGGAATTCGACGGATCGATCGACACGGTCGACTTCTCGATCGCCGAGACGCCCGATGTCGTGATCGAGGAGCCCGCGGACGGGACCGAGATCGCGGTCGGTACTGCCGAGGGCGTCACCGCGGTGACCGTCTCGGGAACCGCTTCGCCGGGGGCGACCGTCACGGTCGAGCTCGACAACGGCGCCGTCGAGACGACGACCGCGGCCCCGGACGGTACCTGGAACGTGGTGTTCGACGGTCTGCCGATCGACGATTACACGGCGACGGCGACTCAGGATGCCGACGACTCGGTCGACACCGTCGCGTTCAGCGTCGTGCTCGCCGAGGCCGTGGACGTCACTTCGCCGATCGCCGGCACGGAGTACGAGGTCGGGGAGCCGGATGCCACGCGTTCGGTGACCGTGACCGGTTCCGGCCAGGCCGGGGCCGAGATCACCGTCTCGATCCCGACCCTCGGCGCGCAGACGACGACCGTCTCGGGCCTCGGCCTCTGGTCGGTCTCGTTCGCGGAGGTTCCCGTGGGCGACTTCACGGTGACCGCGATCCAGGACATCGACGGCTCAATCGACACAACGTCGTTCTCGGTGACCGCGGTCGCGGCCGACGCCGATGCCGATGTGCTCGACGCGGATGTGTTGGACGCTGACGTTCTGGATGCGGATGTTCTCGATGCGGATGTGTTGGACGCGGATGTGTTGGACGCTGACGTTCTGGATGCGGATGTTCTCGATGCGGATGTGTTGGACGCGGATGTGTTGGACGCTGACGTTCTGGATGCGGATGTTCTCGATGCGGATGTGTTGGACGCGG